>Ga0315285_10000001_pt1 | contig 585615 bp, 629 predicted proteins | sample YL17G09_36_MG_FD_203698 | JGI IMG/M metagenome (GOLD analysis project Ga0315285, IMG submission 203698) | Sediment microbial communities from Yellowstone Lake, YNP, Wyoming, USA - YL17G09_36 | ecosystem: Environmental > Aquatic > Freshwater > Lake > Sediment | place: USA: Wyoming | collected... | reverse complement strand
GTAGGTTACGCCGGCAGATATCAACAGCACGACAGCCAGAATCCAGAGAAACCATCCCGGCAGTCCGCCCCTTGCCCGGGACGTTGAGCGAAGCATCTTAAATGGTTTTGGTAAAAGGTTAAGTTTAGTCCGGTGCATCAAAGGGTATAACCCCAAAGTAGTATCCTAAAAATAGAAACGACCTCTTGCCTGCCATAATTACACACTTTCTGGAGGAAAGTTTGGGGCACCTCCTCCTTAAGGACACCATTACATCCAAATACGTTATTCGTTATTATATGTTGTCAGTTGCAAAATTGTCAAGGCCATAGTTTCGGCGAAGGCAGAAATTATTGACCCTGCCCGCAACCTCCGATAACGGCCAAAAATCAGGTAAATTTGAAGCCGCCATATTATATTCAATCTAAAGTTTCGTCAAAAAAAAGTGTATAATGAGGTACCGACATACCTGCATGTGAGTTCGAATGAAAGAATCAGTCCGATTTGAACGCGGTCCTTAAAGCCGTCTCCTCGATTTCTTTCAATAAACTGGTTATACTTATCAGCATCATACAAAAATGCGCTCGCCATGTTGTCCAGACTTAGGAGCTCAGTGATCTGTTCTGATGCAAGTTGTCTAGCAACTAGCGACTGTACCCCCACATCATCAGAAGCAGACGGTGATTTGTGCAAAAACGATGTTTGGATTTTCCGAGACACCTTCTTGGCAAACCGACCATAATGGCGCAAGACAGTCCAGCAATCATTGAGCTTCAGCGGTCTCGCCGGCAAGCCGTTGACCAATGCCACGCCCGCGTAAGCCGGATGACAATGGACCAACGCATGGCGAACAATTGCTGAGTTCTTTTTAAACCGCCAGGGTATTGTAAATGACATATCAAGGACATTATTATCGAGAAAAGGTAATTCTTGTCGGTAGAAGAAGTTGTTGAAAGTAGAACTTCGTCCGACAAAACGCTGTTGCCTGGCCTTAAGGTAGAAGTTATCGAGGCGCCAAAATATGGATTTCTCCTTCGTGTTTAAGAAACAGTTTCCAACCGACCGTTCCAAAACGTCACGGTAGTCTGGGGGAAAAGCATCTGAAAATATTTCAGGTTTACACCCGATGTTAGGAAGCATTTTTAAGGCGATGAGCCGCCGTATGCGTATATTCTTTGCACGATTTGGAACACCTTTGTGGGAAATATAATAGAAACCTCTTAGAATTTCTCCACCAACGCCCGAAATGGAGGCCTGACGTAGTTTTGCCATTTGCCTATTATACGAGGGGGATGCAATTAGGTTTAGGCAATTGCTCTCACCATCCGTCAGAGTATGTATCAAATATAAATCATCCAAAAAACGGTCTTGAATATCTTTTGCTGGTGAAAGAACATAGTGTGGAAAGTGCTGAATCCGTTGTAACTGCTGAGCCACACGTACTTCCGCACTGTCAGGCTCTCCTATTGTGCAAGCGAGAAAAGCCTTGCCAGACGTAGCCGCACAAGCCAGATTTACACGTGTATCGAAACCACCGGTTATCTCTATAGAGGTGTCATTGTTTGGACCAATTCTTCCAGATACAGCCTTATTTAACTCATTAGCCAACTCCTTTGCAATATCTCCAATTTTGGCATTACCTTTTATTTCTGCAGGGGGTACCCAATATCGATGTTTATTGACCTTGCCACCAATGAAACTCACCCAAGTAGCTTGATCTATTTTATCGATTTCTTCGAAGAAAGTTTTCTGTTCTAGTAAATGTCCAACAAGAAAATAGTCCACCAGGGATAGTCTGTTTAGATGCACTGGAATTACAGATGCTAAAGCTAACGATGATGTCGACAGTACATACGAATACTGCAATTTGGCAATATAAATATGCTGAATGCCTCCTCTGTCAGTGACAACATTTAAACTTTTGTCACGGCCGTCGAATATTATTATGGCAAAGGGCGCATTTAGCGATGTAATTACCTTCGGGCCCTCCACAAGATAATCATTTAGCAGGACCTGTGAAAGACCTGGTAGCATACCAACGTTTTGCCCGTACGATGGATTACCCACACAAGCCAGCCAACTTGCAGTAGCTTCGTCTTTAGCAAATCCCTGGGTGCGAGCATGTGGAAGCCACAACTTTGCAGCATGTAGGTAAGGGGTTTTCACACACTCACAAGAAAGTCCACCTATTTGTGAGTTCAGCTTGCTAACCAACCGTGCAAACAGTCCCTCTTCGTTAGGAGTCAAGTGGTCTGTGCTTAAGATAACAGCAAATGCAGTCATGGAGTACCTTTTATGGCTTGTGCCAGTGCTGGTATATGGAATCGATGTACCAAACAACTTATTTGCTGGCCGGATTGCGAGAAGAATTGTGACCGTTCGGTGCCATCGTGGACCCAGCCGCTGCCGGGATAGCATACCCGTGGCTGGTTACCCTCTATACTCGCAGGCTGGGACGAGCAGTACACGATATAAATATCTACCCAGACATTAGCCGCAGCGTTAACGTATCGCCGGCTTAAAAAGTCATCCGCAAAGTGCGTTTGCATATATTCTTTAGTGGTATAAGGATACCACTGACGAAGTAAACACTATAGATTAGAGATGTACTTTTTGTCAAGAGAAATTTCAAAAAAAAGATGTATGCTTAATGATACGAAAAGGTTCTTTTTGGTGTTCAGGTGCAAAAATGCGCAAAAATCTCATATTGGTGGTATTTTCTCTGATTTATTGTTATGTTTGATAATAAGGCCTATATTATGTGCAAATCCGGCATAGAAACGTAACACTTGCTTCCATAACATTTTATTCTTACTATTTATAATGAGAAGTTACACTATGAGCTTATTTGTTCTCAATCGTTGAGTGTTTATTATGGTAAATACGGTGGATAGATTTCCGTCAAGGCTCGGCATAGCCGAGACTGATTGCCCAACGAACAGACGAGGCCGTCAACTCTCATTGGGCTTTTATTTATTCTGTTTGCTTGTTGCCGGCCTGATAGGTCTTTGTTTTGCTCCGCAAACCGCAAACGGAGCAACTTATTATCTTGATGCGGCTGCTGGCAACGACAGCAATCCTGGCACAGAAGCACAGCCGTGGAAAACGATGGCCAGGGCGTATGATAGCAATACTCTTTCACCTAATGTTGAGCCTGGCGATACGGTTTACTTCAAGAATGGTAATTACGGAGCTTACTCTGAAGCATTGACGGCAAGCCGTAGTAGTTATATAACCTACAAAGCCGCAACAGGGCATACGCCGGTATTTACTAAAATTACAGTTACGGCTTCATCTCCAGCGAAAAATGCTTATCTGAAATTTGATGGAATCAATATTCAACACCCAAGTTATACACCGCCAGATGATGGGCATTGGCATTATCTTGATGAGAATGCTCCTGGGTATCTTGTTAATACAATTAACGTTAACTATCTTCAATTTTTGAACGGTTCTTATAAAGGCTGCAATCATTATATCTCAAGAGGCGTTAATTTTGAAAGGTCTAACAATGTAACCATTCAAAGATGCGAAATTGCAACGGAAGTGGGGTATCTTCTAAGAATATATTTTTCCGATAACGTTATAATCAGAAATTGTTATGCTCACGATTTTGTAAATGCTTCAGGTATCCAGATTCAAGGAACCGTAACTTCTATCTTAGCTGAAAATAATCATCTGTTTTGCTCCCCGATGGACCCAAATGAACCTTACTATCCTTGGTGGGAGAAAATTAACAATCCTACTTCGATACATTCAGGTAGTGGCTTTTCGATAAGGTCTTCTAACATTACAATTCGCAAAAATATAGTTCGTGGTGCTTTTGCCCAGGGGCTTATGTTTTATACTGGTAATTATGATGCAAATGGCACTGAGATTACCTATCACAATATGATTGTAGAAAACAACCTTTTTTACGATACGAGCTCTAATAAAATGGAACTCATTAACGGCGCTTGCGTGATTAGAAATAATACATTTATCGGCTGGCTTGGCGATAGCAGGATAACCAAAAACGGAGTCTATTATTGGCCTTATATTTGTGAAAGATACCAAGTGCCCCTTTATATAAAACTTGCTACTGGATTCAATGGTAGTGGAGTGGACATTTATAATAACATTGTCGTTGATTGTGGGTGGAATTTACCGAGTTTTACTGACCCGAATTTGCTGTTTAACGAAGACCATAATATTTTTTATGGGAAAAAAGTAGATAATACAAACACAACTAAAGGCAATAACAGTCGTGTTATAGTATGGTCTGGTAGTAATCACGGTTGGCCGAATTACTTTGAAGACATAGGTTATAGAGGTTCAACGCTGGAGTATAACTACGCCACCGATGGAATTCAGCCCTTTTTTGTTGACCCGAACTATTATACAAGTTTGACAACCCCCGCATTAGCTTTTGGTAGATACAAGTTACATGACTATCATCTTGCCCCTAATTCTCCTGGAATCAATTTTGGCGACCCCGATAACCAACCTTCTGACAGTCTTGGCTCACTTGGACCCGATGGCTTTATCAGAGATGATGGACCAGCAAGAGATGCAAGTCATCATAGTGCTGGCGCCTACGAATACATCTCTTTAACACCCCCTTCTCCATCCATTCTCTACGGCGATGTCAACAGTGATGGCGAAATCTCTGCCTATGATGCGGCTTTAGCTGCGCGCTTGGCAGTAGGGCTGGATGAGTTAACCGCGGATAAGCTAAAGGTTGCGGATGTAAACGGTGATAGCGAAGTGAGTGCCTATGATGCCGCCTTGATTGCCCAGCGAGCAGTCGGATTGATTAGTAAGTTTCCAGTGGAATAATAAAAACTCGCCGAATTTTTTAAAGTTGAAAGTCGGCTTACTCCAGGAAAATGGCGGCGGCGATGACCGTAGTCCATAAGCCGTCTTTATTGCCTTCAGTTGATTGACAGGCATGAGTGGTTTTAAAAATCTGGCCGCTGGCTTTATAAACCTGTTCTCTTTCATCCCAGGCCTGCCCGGAATTAAATTCTATTCCCAAGGTAGTGGCTAACATCGTGGCCGCCAAATCCTCGGCATATTCGCCGCTGGATTCGGCTTTTTGACCAAAATTATGGTGTTCGGAAATATAACCATACTGGTTGGCGTCTTTAGGCATGGCTAAACCAATAGCCGCGGAAATCAAGCGATTCGGCTCGTTAGTTTCATTACGAGAAAATACGCAAAAAGTGATTTGGCCCGCATTAACCAATTTTAATCCTTCCTCTTTGGGGATTAATTTACAATTGGGCGGCAGAATGCTGGAAACAAAAACCAAATTAAGTTTTTCTATGCCGGCATTTCTTAAAGCCATTTCAAAAGAAATTAATTTGTCTTTATGAATTCCCACGCCCCTCGTTAAAAAAACTTTACTCGGCACGCTCATATTTTTATTATAGCAAAAATAATTCCATACAACTATCTCTTTTTTGAGAGATGAAGACGAAAAAGTTTTAGGGAGTTTAAAAGCGGCAGAAAATCGGTTAAAAAGTTATAAGCGGCGGCGCTACTAGGCCCTAAAACTCCCCCAAACACTAAAACTAAACCCAAAACATTAACTATCCCCCAAATCCAAAGGTCCTGCCTGATTATTTTCATGGTATAGCGGCTCAATTTCATTACCTCCGGAATATTCAAAAGATTATCCTTCATTAAGACGATATCCGACGATTCCACGGCGGCATCAGAACCAATCGCTCCCATCGCAATGCCGATATCAACCAAACTCAAAGCGGCGGCATCATTCACTCCATCCCCGGCCATAGCCACTTTATAATTGGGGTTTAAGATAGTTTTTAAAAAATTAATTTTATCTTCCGGAGAAAGATTGGCTTTAAATTCGGAAACGCCCACTTTTCCGGCAATTTCCTCGGCTATTTCTTCGTTGTCGCCAGTCAACATAATCATTCTTTCTGCCCCCATTTCTTTAATTCCGCTTATCGCCTGGTTGGTCTCCGGACGAATGGAGTCAAAAAAAGAAATAAAACCGACGGCTTTTTGCTCGGTTCCCAGTGCAGTAAGAGTCCGATGTTTATTTTTTTCTTCTTCAATTAAAAGAATTTCCTCGGGAGAAAACTTTATTCCGTTATCCTTTAAAAATTTAACTTTCCCGGCAAAAATTTTCCGACCGTCCACCACCCCGTTGATACCAAAACCCGGTTGTTCGTGAACTTGCGATATTTTTGGAATTTTTAGATTCTTTTTAGCCAAAAATTTCTCAATCGCTTTGGCTGTAGGATGATTAGATTCGCTTTCGGCCGCTCCCAAAAGCGCTAAAAATTCTTCCTGAGAATAATGATTAAAAGTAACGATATTTTGGACTTTCGGCCGGCCTTCGGTCAGAGTACCGGTTTTGTCAAAAACCATTATTTTCGCTTTAGTCAATCCTTCAAGAAAATTGCCGCCCTTAATGATGACGCCGCGCCTGGCGGCCGCGCCAATGGCCGCAGTAAAAGCCAAAGGAATGGCTACTGCCAAATCATCGGCGCAAGTAACCAAAAGAATCGAAAGTACTAATGTCAAATCCTTAAAGAAAAAATAAATTAAAACGGCACCTATCAAAGTCAAAAAAATATACCAGCCGGTAAAATGGTCAATAATTGAAGTAATGGGTGCTTTGCTGGTTTGGGATTTTTCAACTAAATCTAAAATTTTGGAAAAAGTAGTTTCTTCCCCTACTCGATTAGCTCGGACAATCAGCGAACCGTCAATATTCAAGGTAGAACTAAAAACTTCATCTCCGGCAGTTTTGGCGACGGGCTCGGATTCGCCGGTTAAAGACGACTGGTCAATATCGGCCTCGCCCGATTTCACAATTCCATCCACCGCCAGCCGTTCGCCCGATTCTACCACCACTAAATCACCGACTTTTATTTTATCTATTTCCACCTCGATAATTTTCCCCTCGGATAAAATATGGGCTTTATTCGGCCGTAGTTTTAATAAACTTTGAATAGCGCTTCGGGACCGTCGGCCGGTATAACGGGCAAATAATCTGGCGAAAGCCAACATTAAACTAATAAAAACCGCTGACCGCCACTCCCCGGTTATTATGGAAAAAACCAAAGCGATACTCGCTAAAAGGTCAATAGTTAATCGCCTATTGATTAAAGCCCGAAAAGCGCTTAAAAGAACTGGCCAAAGACCAATTAAAGAAACAATTATCAAAAGAAAAATATCTAAAAACCCTTTAGAAATATGTAATAAATCCAACAGGAGAACAAAAAAAGAAACAAAAATTAATCCCAAATCAAACCAGAGATACGAAGAATTTTTTATTAAAGAAAAAGTAGAAGAAAGATGATAGTATTGATGATAATACCTCTTTTTATTAACCATAAAAATCTTAAATTATTATATCATTAATAACTATTTAAGTAGATTGACAAAAATTTTATTAGGAATATGATAAATATCAAAGGTCGCTAGATTATAAAAAATAAAATAATTAACAAGCGACAATTTGTTAATTTTTATTAGAACGTGGATTTTAACGAGAAAAAAGAGGGTGGTTTTGAACGTAAGATGTATCAGGGCAACTGGAAATGCGCGGAATGCGGAGCGGCAATAACTGAATTGCCATTTGAGCCCCGTGAAGGTTCCGAGCTATACTGCCGCGATTGCTATCGTAAACGAAGACCCCCTCAAAGAGATTTTAGATAAATAAAAATCTCCATCCCCCCTCCGACCCAGGTCGGAGGGGGGTTGTTTTTGGCTTGTTTTTGGCTTACAATAATTTTATGAATGAAAAAATAAAAAATTACTTAGGCATTGTTGTTGTGGCGGTCTTATTAATTTTCTCTTTCGCCGCGATAAGCTATGTCAATACTTATTCTAAATCCATTGAGCCCGCGGCTTACCGCAGTTTTTCGGTTTCCGCCGAAGGCAAAATTACAGCTCTGCCTGATGTGGCTCAATTTACTTTTAAAGTCATCACCGAAGGCGGCAAAAATATTAGTGACCTCCAAAAAGAAAACACCGAGGGAACTAATAAAATAATAGAATTTATAAAATCAGAAAATGTTGCAGCCAAAGACATTAAAACTCAAAATTATAATTTGGAGCCGCGTTATCAATATTATAGTTGTCCTAAACAAGGTGGACCTTGCCCGCCGCCGGACATTGTCGGCTACACCATAACCCAAACAATTCTGGTAAAAATAAGAGATTTTCAAAAAATTGGCGATATTCTTTCGGGCGTGGTTCAAAACGGCGCCAATGATATTTCCCAACTTTCTTTCACGATTGACGATCCGACCGCCGTTCAAGATCAGGCACGAAATGAAGCCATTACTAAAGCCAAAGAAAAAGCGTTAGCTGTCACTCAAGCCGGCGGTTTTAAAATAGGTCGTCTGCTTTCCATTGAAGAAGGATATACGCCTTATTATAAATATGAGACAATGAAAGCTATGGGCGGCGAAAACGCCCCGCTCGCCGCAGTTCCGACTATTGAACCAGGCTCTCAAGAGATTACAGTAACCATGACTTTAAGATACGAAATAAAATAAAATATGTTCAAGGAAATCAAAAAGCGGGACGGACGCCTGGTAAAATTTGAACAGGATAAAATCACCCAAGTCATCGTCAAGGCCCTGACTGCCACCAAGCAAGGCGACGGTAAAAAAGCCCAAAAACTTTCGGATAAAGTAGTGGCGTTAATGAATCGCCGGTTTAAAAAAACCGAAATCCCTAACGTTGAACAAATTCAAGACATTGTTGAAGAAGTTTTGATTTTAGAGGGCTATGCCGAAACCGCCAAGGCCTACATTTTATACCGCGAACAGCGCCGGAAAATAAGAGAATCCGCCACCGCCATTGACGAAGCCGTAGAAATGGTTGACCAGTACCTTTCGGAATTGGATTGGGAGATTAAAGAAAACGCCAATATGGCTTTTTCTCTTCAAGGACTCAATCATTACGTCACTTCAGCGGTCACTAAAAAATATTGGCTTAACAAAATTTATCCGGAAAAAATCAGGAAAGCGGCCGAGGACGGCGACTTCCATATTCATAATTTAGATTGTTTGGCAACTTACTGTATGGGCTGGGATTTGTATGACCTTTTAATAAAAGGGTTTGGTGGTGTCCCGGCTAAAGTGGAATCCGGACCGGCAAAACATTTTCGGAGCGCTTTGGGTCAATTGGTAAATTTTTTCTATACGCTCCAGGGCGAAACAGCGGGAGCGGGGGCGGTTTCCAGTTTTGACACCCTTTTGGCGCCTTTTATCCGCTATGACAATTTAAATTATCAACAAGTCAAGCAAGCCCTGCAAGAATTTATTTTTAATTGCGCCATTCCCACAAGAGTTGGTTTCCAGAATCCTTTTACCAATATTACTTTGGACATCTTCCCGTCGCCTACTCTTGCTAACCAGCCGGTCATTATCAGCGGCCAGCCGCAAAAAGAAACCTACAAGGATTTTCAGGACGAAATGAATATTTTGGTCCGTGCCTTTTACGAGGTCATAATGGAAGGCGACGCCAAGGGCCGACCCTTCACTTTTCCCATCCCAACCATCAATATCACTAAAGATTTTCCCTGGGACAGCCCGGCTCTGAAACCAATGTGGGAAGCCACGGCCAAATACGGCGTAAATTATTTCTCTAATTTTATTCAGTCCGATATGAAACCCGAGGATGTCAGGAGTATGTGTTGCCGGCTCAGATTGTCCAACGCCGAGCTTTATAAACGCGGCGGTGGATTATTTGGTTCCAACCCGTTAACCGGAAGTATCGGGGTAGTAACGATTAATTTGCCCAGAATTGGTTATCTCTCTAAAACCAAAAAAGAATTTTTACAAAGATTGGAAGAATTAATGGAGTTGGCCAAAGAAAGTTTGGAAATTAAAAGAAAAACCCTGGAAAACTTTATAGAAAAAGGGCTCTATCCTTATTCCAAATTTTATTTAGCCGGCGTAAAAAAAATGAGAAACGCTTATTATGCCAACCACTTCTCTACCATCGGTTTGGTGGGAATGAATGAGTCCTTATTGAATTTTATCGGTGAAAATATCGCTTCTCGGCCCGGAAAGAAATTTACCTTAGAGGTCTTAGATTTTATGAGAAAGAAATTAATTCAATATCAAGAAGAAACCGGACATCTTTATAACTTAGAAGCCACGCCGGCCGAAGGGGTTTCCTATCGCCTCCCCCATTTAGATAAAGAGAAATATCCCGAGATTATTACCGCTGGCACCAAAGAACCCTACTATACCAATTCTACTCAACTGCCGGTTAATTATACCGATGATATTTTTAAAGCCCTAAAACTTCAAGATGAAATTCAATGTAAATATAGTGGCGGAACGGTCCTCCACCTCTTTTTGGGAGAAAAAATTTCTGACATTCAAACGGTAAAGAATTTAATCAAGAAAGTTTTTGAGAATTTTCATCTACCTTATCTTACCCTGACCCCCACTTTTTCCATTTGTCCCAGTCACGGTTATTTAAGTGGAGAACATTTCTTCTGCCCGAAATGCACCATCAAGCAACCCTGCGAAGTTTATTCTCGGATTGTGGGATACTTAAGGCCAGTCCAACAATGGAATCTTAGCAAGCAGGAAGAATTCCGAGAAAGAAAAGAATTCAAATTAATGGTTCGACAGGCTCACCATAAATGAACATTGGCGGACTTCAAAAAACCACTCTCATTGATTATCCGGGCAAAATAGGGTGCACGGTTTTTTTAACGGGCTGTAATTTCCGCTGTCCTTGGTGTCAGAATCCGGAACTGGTTTTGCCGGAAAAAATCAAGAAAAGTCCTAAAATTTCTGAAAAGGATTTTTTTAATTTTTTAGAAGAAAGAAAAGGATTTTTAGAAGGAGTTTGTATTACCGGCGGCGAACCCACCATTCATAAAGACCTGCCGAATTTTATTAAAAAAATAAAAAAACTGGGCTTTGCGGTGAAACTTGATACTAACGGCTCTAATCCGAGGATACTAAAAAATCTCATTAAGAAAAAATTAATAGATTATATTGCGATGGACGTTAAGGCCCCCTTAAAAAATCCTGATATTAAAAAAAGTGTTGAAATTATTAAAAATTCCAGCCTTGATTATGAATTCCGGACCACGGTTGTGCCAACCGTCCATAATAAAGAAGACATTATTAAAATCGCCCGAGAATTAAGTAAACCAACCCGCCTTCGCCAAGGCTTCGGCGGGCAAAGAAAATATTACCTTCAAAACTTCCGGCCGGAAAAAACCATTGACCCAAAATTTAAAAAAATAAAACCCTTCAACCAAAAACAACTGGAGTCCATTCAAAAAGAATGCCAAAAATATTTGCCTACCGAATTAAGGGATTAAATGCGGGGTTTACTAAAATCTCTTGCGATCGCATCAGATTTTAGTAAGTCCATTTAATTGAACTTAGGGAGAATTTATTTCGCCAGTGCAGTTAACGGCACCAATTTTTGGGGAATTTTACCGGTGTTTTTTGCGGCGAAGAAATGAAGGAATTTTATTAATTTTATCGGTTAACCAAAACCGGTTTCCGGATTGAGGTTCTCTCTTTTTCTACGAGATTTTTTACCTTAGCTAAAAATCGGCTGGCTTCTAAAAACTCAATTAACACTGGAATGTTATTTTTAGTAAAATGAACAACAATATTGCCGATTTCTTTAGCAAAATCAATTGGTTTATTGGTAATTTCCCACATTAAAACATCGGCTTCGGGCTCATATGAAATTTTTGGTTTGTTGTTATTTTTCATATTGTATAAAAAAATCTTTTACCGGTGTCTTTTGCGGCGCAGAAAAGAAGGAATTTCGGTTTTGGGTTCGGGTTTGATTTTTTCTTCAACAATTTCTTCCGGTTCGGCCGGAATCTCATCTTTATAGGAGCCAAATAAAGGAACGGATTTAACCGCCTGAGTCAAATTATTAAAACCAGTGGCGATAATAGTTACTTTAAGAGATTTTGAAGGCAGCCGACGGTCGTGATAAGCGCCGAAAATCACTTTCGCTCCCGGGTCAACGCTGTCGGAAATAATTTTGGCAATCGTCTGAATTTCGCTCATTTTAAGGTCGCGGCCGCCGGAAACGCTGAAAAGAACGCCTTTGGCACCCTCAATGGAAATTTCCAACAACGGAGAATTAACCGCTAACCCAACGGCTTTGGTCGCGCGTTCGGCTCCCAAAGCCACTCCCAGACCAATAATTGCCGTACCCGCGTCTTTCATCACCGCCTTGATGTCGGCGAAATCCAGATTAATAATGCCCGGCGAAACAATTAATTCAGTTATGGCTTGAACGGCGTTTTTTAAAATGTCGTCAACGAATTCAAAGGCCTTTATTAAAGAAGTTTCTTTATTAATGATGGTAAAAATTCGGTCATTAGGAACGACGATAAGGGTGTCCACTTTATTCTTGATTTGAGCCAGGGCTTCTTGAGCGATTCTCATTCGCTGGGCTCCCTCAAAAGAAAACGGTTTGGTCACCACCGCCACGGTTAAAGCGCCGACTTCTCGGGCAATATCAGCCACCACGCCGGAACCCAAAGAACCCGTCCCGCCGCCCAAACCGGCCGCAATAAAAACAATATCCGCTCCCTGAAGGGCTTCGCTGATTTCCGCATGAGCTTCCTCAGCCGCCTGTTTTCCTAATTCCGGATTCATTCCGGCGCCTAAACCTTTAGTTAAGGTTTTACCGATATAAATTTTCTTTTTGGCTTGGGTGTATTCCAAGTCCTGAGCGTCGGTGTTGATGGCCACAAACTCCACTCCTTTCACTCCTTCTTTTTGTCCCATTCGGGTGATAATATGACCGCCGGCGCCGCCCATCCCCACTACTTTAATGTTAGCTAAATTAAATTTCCGAGAACTTTTTTTATTTTTTGCCATATTCTATTTAGGGTATTAAACTCTGGAAAAATCTCCTGAAAATTGAAGGTTGAATCTTTCCTGCTCCCTGACTTAAACCCAAAAGAATCAAACCAACGGCGGTGGCGAATTCCGGGTCGCTGATTAATTCCTGAGAAAAGGGTTCTTTAATGTCAAATTTAGTCAATTCCGGCAGACCGATTTGAGTCGGCAATTTCAATTCCTGTTTGGCTAAATCAATAATACCCGGAAGTTTCGCTCCCCCGCCGGTGATAACTACGCCCGCGGGCAATTCCACCTTATGATCTAACCCCTTAAGTTCATTATGAATCATCTCAAAAATCTCCGCAAGCCGGGCTTCAATAATCTCCGCCAAAAACCGCTTGGAGATTTCTCCTCTCAGGGAATTATCAATTTCCTGGAGATTAAAAACTTCGCGCCGCGAGATTTCTTTAGCTAAAGCAAATCCCTGGGAAAGTTTAGTCTTTTCCGCCGTTCCAATCGCCGCTCTTAAACCAATAGCAATGTCGTTGGTGATATTGCCGGCGCCGACGGGTAAACTCAGGGCTTTAAGAATTTTATTTTCTTCATAAATAGCTAAACCGGTGGTGCCAAAACCAATATCCACCATTAAAACGCCGAGGTCTTTCTGTTGTCGCGACAAAACCGCTTCACTGGCGGCTAAAGGACTAAAAATTAAACCGCTAATAGTTATTCCATTTCGCTCTAGACATTTAGTTAAATCATTGATAATGGGACTAAAGGCGCCGATAATTAAACTATTAACTTCCAGTCGAGTTCCAATCATTCCTAAAGGGTCCTGAATGCCGCCCAAGCCGTCAACAAAAAATTCCCGGGTAATATTATGCAGAACAATGTAATTTTTAGATGACAAATTAACCGCGCGGGATGATTGAATGGCTTTTTCTATGTCGTCGCGGCGAATTTCGCTGTCCGCCCGAGCTACGGCCGCCACCCCCTTAGAAAGGCAGGATTTAATATTGGCGCCGTTGACATTGATATAAACATTTTTTACCGTTTTAGGAGAAATCCCTCGGATATCAGTTAGAATATTCCTTAAAGAAAGAGTGGCTTCATCAAAATCCGTTAGGACTCCTTTCCGAAAACCGGCCGAGGGTTGCTTAAGGGCCCCTAAAACCAAAAGCCGGCCGTTATTTTTTATTTCCGCCACGATAGCTTTAATATTGTTCGTCCCAATATCTAAACCAGTGATGATATTAACCATTTTTCTTTATTTTCCATTTTTATTCTATCACTTCTTTTCTGATGTTGAAAACCCAACAAGTGAAGTAAGCCATGGGCCAAAAGAGTAATTAGTAATTTGTAATTTGCGCTTCGACTTTGCTCAGTGTCCTTCGATGAAGTGTCCTGAGCTTGTCGAAGGATAATTGGCGATTTGAGGTAGATTTCGCCAAGAAATTTTAATTGAGATTCGGGGTGGGGAAAATTTTTTGGTTCTTTAAACGAAAGGACACTGGGAGTTTTATTTTGGTGCCGAAATTTTTTATTCAGAAATTTCATTTTTTGATTACTTACTAAATAAATTTCCAAATAACAATTTTTCTTTTTCAAAAGCCGCAGAAACTTTTCTGCTATTTTTCGGGCTTGTTTCTCAATTTGGCTCATATTAAACCCAGTTTCCGGGCTTTTTCTATTTCTTTCTTTTTGACTTCACGATAAAGAGCGGAAATTCGCTGGCGCCGGCGGTTGACGGCTCGTTTATGAAAACGCCGTTTTTTTGCTTCGCGCAAAATACCGCTCTGCTTTACCTTGAGGTTAAAGCGATATAAAAGGCCGGGAATTGATTCTTTTTCTCTTTTTCTAATTTCCATAAATTATTTGTGATTTAATTTCTTTCAGAGATTGTTTTGGCGGATTATTGACCACGCTGTGAACCGAATCGCCGCCATCATTTTTAAATCTCGGAATAATATGAATGTGGAGATGGTCAATAACCTGACCGCTTATTTTACCGTGGTTGATGCCAATAGTAAATCCTTCGGGTTTAAGGTTTTTTTGAAGCAAACGGGTAACTTCAGCCACGGCTTCAAAAACCGGACCGATTTCGGTTTTCGGCAAATCTAAAAGATTTTGGCTATGAAATTTTGGGAGAATCATCGTATGACCTGGCGCCCGGGGATTAACATCTAAAATCGCCAAAACTTTGTCATTTTCATAAATAATTTCCGCCGGTATTTCTTTTTTTATAATTTTACAAAAAAGGCAGTCCATAATCCAAAATTTAATGATGTAGTCTTTTTTTAACTTCTTCAATTAATTTGCTCAAAAGCACGGTTTCTTGGGTGCCGGAAACCATATCCCGGATAATAATCGTTTCTTCAAAAACTTCTTTTTGCCCCAAAATCAAAACTAAAGAAACACCTCGTTTATCCGCGACTTTTAGTTGGGCCTTAAGCGATTTTTTACCCAAAACCTCACTGACTGCAATTCCCGCCCGGCGCATGTTTTCCGCCAAAACCAGACCCGATTTTTCGGCCGGGTCGCCCACGGCGATAAAGAATACCCGAGGTTTGGTTTTTAAATCCGGGCTGATTTCCTGTTGTTTCATCACCTCAATTACTCTTTCTAATCCAATAGCCGCGCCGACGCCCGATAAATTCTGTCCGCCGATTATTTCCATAAGATAGTCATAACGACCGCCGGCGGCTAAAGTGGATTTTAACTCGGGGACGTTTATCTCAAAAACGGTCCGACTATAGTAATCTAATCCCCTTACCAAATATGGATCTGAAATATAAGCCAAATTATTGTCCTCAATAAACCTTAAAACCTCTTGAAAATGATTGTTGCAATTTTGACACAAATGATTAAGAATTACCGGCGCCGATGACCGAAACGACTGACAATTTTCGTTTTTACAATCTAATAAACGGAAAGGATTAGTTTCGAGGCGGCGCTGGCAATCTTCACAAAGTTTCTTTTTCAGCGGCCGGTAGTATTCTAAAAGTTTTTTTCGGTAATTCGGCCGACAAACCCGGCAACCAATGGTGTTGAGGCGAAAATTGATGTCTTTAATTTTTAATAAATTCAAAAACTGATGAATGGCAAAAATTATTTGAGCGTCATAAACAGGATGACTGTCGGCTAAAATTTCAAAATTCCATTGGCGGAATTGGCGCCAGCGGCCGGCCTGGGGTTGCTCATAACGAAATATTGGCCCGTAACTAAATACTTTCAAGGGACGAGAATAATAACCCAAATGATTTTCTAAATAGGCACGGCAAATAGGTGCAGTGAATTCCGGCCGGAGGGCCAATCGTTGCCCGCCCTTAGTTTTAAAAACAAACATTTGTTTTTCCACCACGTCGCTGGCTTCACCTAAAGCCGTCTCAAAAAGACCGGCCGCTTCCAAAAGCGGCGTCTCGATAAAAGAAAAATCGTACAAAGCGCTGACTTCTTTCCCGACTTCCCAAATTTTTTCCCACCAAATTTGGTCTTTGGGCAAAATATCCGGCATGCCTTTCGGCGCTTGGAATATTGATTTTGTTTTTTTAGTCATATTCTTCATTAATAGTTGGGCTGGCTAAAAGCCATGGCCGTTGTCAAGGGCCAAATTCTGAATTTTACCAAACCAACAATACGGTCCTGAACCAGAGGCCCCCAAGCACGGGAATCAAAACTATAATTGCGATTATCTCCTAAAACAAAATATTGATTTGAACTCAAAGTAATTTCCAAATCGCCGAAAGTTTTAAGGTTTGGGGGGAGATAATTTTCTTTAAGCGTTATTTCTTGATTTTGAGTATTAAAAATTTCAATCCGGCCGTCTTTAATTTTTATTTTTTCATTGGGCAAACCAATAATTCTTTTGATAAAATAACCTCCGCCGGTAGGCGGTTCAAAGACAACCACCTCGCCCCGCTCGGGCAGCCGAAACCGGTAACTGATTTCGTCAATTATAAGATAATTGCCGTTGAAAAAATTGGGTTCCATACTGGCTCCGCTGACCAAAAAAGGCTGAAATAAAAAAGTCCGAATAATAAAAACCGCTAAGACGGAAACAATAAGGGTCTCAAAAATTTCTAAAGCTGACCAAAAAAAAATTTTCATAATAAGTTAAAATATATTATAATAATTAAAAATATGAAAATCAACCCCCGCCTTATTATCGGATTAGGCAACCCGGGTAAAAAATATCAACATACTTACCACAATGTGGGTTTTTTATTTATTGATTATTTAAAACAAAAAGGAAAAGATAAAAATTTTATTCTCCTAAAACCAAAAACTTTTATGAATGAGTCGGGAAAAGCCGTAGCGGCTGCTCTTAAACACTTCGGGGCCAAACCCGAAGAAATTTTGGTTATTCACGATGATTCGGATATTGAACTCGGAAAATCAAAACTTTCTTTTGGCCGGGGTGCGGCGGGTCATAAAGGTGTCCAGTCAATTATTGACGAATTAAAAACTTCCGCCCAAGGCGGATCCGCCTCTGGCGGAAAAAACTTCTGGCGCCTGCGCATCGGCATCCGCCGTCTAAAACCTAAAACCTATAACCTAAAACCTAATTTGAAAGCCGGAGAAATAGTTTTAACCAAAATAACCTCGACTGATAAATTAATTTTAGAAAAAGTTTTTAACGAGTTAGAGATTTGATAACAAAAAACAATTCAAAGCTCACTCGGCGGTCGGCGGTGGGTTGAATGCCAGTTATGGGTAAATTTACTTGCTCAAAATTTGCTTGATTCGCCAGTTCATTTTTAAAATTAATCACGGCTTGTTCGTTCTCGGCCCGGCCTTGAATTTTTACCGGCGAAGTCAGTGATTGAATAAAAATCCGGTCAAAGATAATTTGATTGCCGGCCAGATTGTTCAACTGTTCAAAAAAAGAAGACCATTTCCGGCCAGATTGTTTAGCCGCGGCAATTAAATTCACTAATTGATTGAAGTTTTTGGCCTTATCTTGCAGTTGAACCACTTCTTTAGTTTGCGGCTCCAACATCAGCGAATTCAACTGATTATCAACATTCTTTTTTATTTGAAGAAAAAAAACGTCAGTCAGCCCAAAAGTCATTAAAAGGGTCAGAAAAGAAACAATAAAAATATTTCTCCAGAGAGCGATAAAAGACAGGGTCTGCTCGTGGTAAAATTCCTCAACGACATTATGGCCGGTTAAACTGATTAAAGTGTCTTGACGGCGAGGAATTAACCCTCGTAAAGCCGAACCCAAAACCACAAACCAAGCGGCTTGAAAATCAGAATAGCGTCTCAACCGCAGAGGAATTATTTCTAAACCAAATTCCTCCCGAATTATTCCTCCGGCTTCCGACTCTAAAGCTGAGGCAATAATTACCGCTCCTCCGAATGGTTCTTTAAGGTTAGTCAAACCAAAATTAACAACCTTCTGGGTTTCTTGAATTAAAATGTTTTTAAAATCGGGAATAGTAATTTGTTTTTTTTCTCCCTGGAGAGTGCGCCAAAAAAGGAAATGATTAAAATACAATTCGCTATTTTTTATAATTAAAAAATTTAAACCGTCGGTGGTAATATTCACTATTAGGTAGGGCTTGGTCTGGTCCAGTGTCGGTCCCAAATCTCGAAGCAATCTATTTAGAGCCAAAGCGGGAAATTCAAAGGCAACCGGCAAAAATCCATTTTCGTGAAGACAGCGGTCATATTCATCCACCATCTTTCTTTCTGCAAAAACTCCTAAAATTTCTTTTTGGTTGGCGTTAGCTCCGATGATCTGCCAATCACTGTAAGCCCCCTCCCAACTAATCGGCGAAATCATCTGAAGATTCAATTCCGCCGCCTCCGCCAGCCCTTCTTGATTTATCTCGGGAATATTAAAAGATTGACTAAAAACCACAGAGGCGGGCAACGAAACTATGACTTGAATTTTCTGACCCTTACCTGGCTTGACCAATTGAGAACGAATAGTTTTAAGAACCGCGGAAAAATTTTGCCGGTCGCTGATTTTGCCGTCCAAAATAACTCCCGGTGGCAAGCGCAGAAAAGCCGTGGTAATTTTTTTACCTTCAAAGCGCAAAAAACGAACTGCGGAATCGTTTATTTCTAAACCGCCCACCAAAGGACGAAAGGTCAACTTTTCAATAAGAGATATAATTTTTTTCCTCATTCTATTTCTTTTAAAGATTCTAAATCAACCTTTCCGGTATCCTGATTAACAATCAGAATGCCTTCTAGTTTTCGCTGGCGGCTCAAGGCTTTCCCTATGGAGATTATTTCATCAGTGCCGTTTAAATTTTTAGTCACGATTACCTTTACTTCTCGACTATCCACCGAAAAGGTATAACCATCGAGTGAAGTAAAAAAATCTTTATTTATGGTTATTTTCATAAAAGCGTCTTCAATCCCGGCTTTAGCCGCAGCCAAGGCCTGAACCGAAAGTCGTTCGCCCCAACCGGAACCGCTCAAAATAAAAGCCACTAAAGCTCCGGCAATGGCAATTTCGGTAATAATGCCGCCGATTAGCAAAACCGTCGGTAAGGCGGCCTGACTCGCGTCCCAGAATTTATTCATAATATTATTATAACAAACAATCTATAGCCGGGGAAATAAAATTTCGCCTTTTTTTAACTGCGGAATTTTCGCGCTGGTCCCCGGCAGAAACGGCGCTAAAAGGCTGGCAACGGAATTTAAAATAACAAGGAGGTTGGAGATAATTTGGCCTTTAGATTTTAAGTCGGTAATTTTCCAAACCTGGGTCTGATTAATATATTTATCCCCAAAACCAATTAAATCCCAAATCGCGGCTAGGGCTTCGCTAAGTTTAAATTCCTCTATTTTTTGAGCCGTTATTTTTTCGGTTTCTTTAATTTTTTCTTCAAATTCTTTTTCAATCCTTCGATTCTGTTCGGAATTGAACGATAGCGCTAAAATCCGAGCGGCGAAATTTCCCAAGCCATTGGCCAAATCGGCGTTATAAGCGGTTTTAAATTTCTCCTCGGAGATATCACTATCTTCGGTAACGGTGGTATATCGGAGTAAATAATATCTAACGGCGTCAACTCCGAATTTACGAACCCAATCCGAAGGACGAATAATATTTCCTAAAGATTTACTGATTTTCTGTCCGTTTAAACTCAAGAAGCCGTTAACCAAAATTGTTTTAGGCAAGTCAAGGCCGGCGGATTTTAACATCGCCGGCCAAAGCAAGGCATGCCAACGAATATTATCTTTCCCTAAAATATGCACATCGGCCGGCCAAAATTTCTCAAATTGCCGGGGATTTTCCAGAAAACCAATTCCCGTAAGATAATTTATCAAAGCGTCAAACCAGACATAGATAATTTGGTTGGGATCCTCGGGCACCGGGATTCCCCACTTAAAGTTTGTTCTGGAAATAGGAATATCTCTGATGTGTTCGGCAAAATCCAGCATTTCATTTTTTCTAATTTCCGGGACGATAAATTCCGGATGTAATTTAATGTGTTTAATTAAAAAGTCGCGATATTTTGACCATTTAAAAAAGTAATTTTTTTCCGCGATTTGTTTTATCTCCAGCGTCGGATGGAACGAGCACCGGCCGTTTATTAAATCTTCTTCGGGGTAATAGGCCTCGCAACCTTCGCAATAAAGCCCTTTATATTCTCCGAGATAAATGTCTCCGCTTTTATTTACTCTTTGCCAAATTTCCTGAACAACTTTAGTATGGTCCGAATCAGTGGTTCTAATAAAACGGTTGTATGAGATATTTAGAGAGTCTTGTTCTTCTTGATCGGATTTGGCAATTTGAGCTACAAACTCTTTGGGGGAAGCGCCGGCTTTTTTAGCGGCTTTTTCCGCTTTTTGTCCATATTCATCAGTGCCGGTTAAAAAGAAAACATTATTTTCGCCCAGCTTAATTCTATGATAACGCGCCAAACAATCGGCAATTACTTTTTGAAAAGCATGGCCTATATGAATAGTATCGTTAATATAATCTATGGCTGTTGTGATGTAGAATTTTCCCATGCCCTAAAAATTTCCTGGATGATAATAGCGGCGGGGATGGCTAAAATAAAACCGATAAAACCGGCAATTTGCGCGCCGACCAACAAAGCGATTAAAACTACCAAAGAATTCAAACCAGTGGTTTTCCCTATAATCAAAGGCGTAAACAATATATTATTTAAATAGTGAACGATGAATAAAAATAATGTCGTCCAAATAACTAACGTCCAGGAACCAGTTAAAGCAACAAAGAAAGCAATTAAACCGGCAAGAACCGGACCGACAAAAGGAATAATATCTAAAACTCCATTTAATAAACCTAAAGTAGCACTATATTTCACTCCTAAGAAATACAAACCCAACCAACAAAGTAAAAATAGAATCAAAGATATAAGCACTCTTCCCTGAAACCAATGACCGATTCTTCTGTTGGAATTGTCAAAAATGGAAATTATCCGATTTTCATATTTATCCGGCAAAATCGCCCGGAAAAATTTTTCCGCTTCCCGTTCTTCAAGGGTAAGATAAAAAGCTAAAACCAAACAAGTTAAGACCGTAAAAATTCCTCCAAAAATTGAGAAAGCAAAATTAGAAATAGTGACGGCGTTTTTCACCAAAAGTTCAAAAGCGCTTTTGAAATTGGGAATTAATTGTTGGATGAATTGTCCAAAAACATTATTGCTGCCGATTTTAGCGATAATTTCGTCGAAATTAGCAATAAAGTCGCCGAATTGAGAAATAATCAAAGGAATGACTAACCAAAGGAATATTCCTAAAATTGCCAAAATCAAAATAAAAATAAAAGAGGAACCCAAAAAACGGGGAATTTTCTTTTTGTGTAAATAATCAACAAAGGGCTGACAAACCGCGGCGATAACCACCGCCAAAAATAAAAGAATCAGAATATCTTTGATTAAATAAATCAAAAACAAAGAAATCACGAAAACCAAAACTCGCCACAAACTATTCCAGCTAATTTCAAAATATTTCTTTTCCATTAAATTTATTTTAATTCAAATAGAAAATTTTTTCAAATTGGCTTGAATCTTTAAAAGGACCGATTAGGGACAGATTAAGTTTGGAATTTTGGAAAATATCATTAGCTATCTTTCCAATTTCCTCACTTTTAACTGCTTGAATTTTCCCAATCAGCCCGGCCGGAGTAATAATTTCTCGGGTAAGAATTTCTTGAGCGCCATAAAATCCGGCTAACCGGTCCGAAGTTTCCAACCCGATAATCAAATGTCCGATTAAATGGTCTTTGGCCCGCCGGAGTTCTTTTTGACTTATTTCTTTCAGGGTTAATTTTTTAAATTCTTCAAGCATCGCTTTTATAACTTCGTTGATTTTATTGTGGTCAATGCCGGCCGAAGCCGCCAAATAACCGTGGTCAGTAAAAAGTTCAGCGTCGGCGCTGACATAATAAGCCGCTCCCATTTCTTCTCGGATTTTTTGAAATAATCGGGAACTCATTCCCCCGCCCAAAATATCGGCTAAAACCTCCAAAATATAACGGCGTTCGTCAAACAGAGAAAAAGCCCGGACCCCTAAAACTAAATGGGTTTGGTCAGTTTTTTTGGTTTTTAATAAAAGCGCCGGCTTGACTTGATAATCAAGGGTTTTTACTTTTTGGGTTTTTTTACCTGATTTAATTTCCCCAAAAGCGGCCTTGATTTTTTTAATTGCTTCGGCCTCGTTAAATTTCCCAGCCACTACTACTAACGAGGACTGACTTAAATAATGTTCATCGCGGTATTTAAGAAAATCCTCGCGGGTTAATTTTTTAATGACTTCTTTGCGGCCGGCAATGTCCCAGCCCGCGGGCTGGTCGCCATAAAGTAAGTTTATAAATAATTCCTGCACCCGCCGCATGGGCAAATCTTCATACATATTGATTTCTTCGATAATCACGCCCCGCTCTTTATCAATTTCTCGGGAATCAAAAATCTGATTGAGGTAAATATCCGAAACCGCATCCAAAATCTTGTCAAAATGTTCGGGCCGAGCTTTGGCAAAATAACCGGTATCTTCTTGAGAAGTAAAAGCGTTATAAACCGCGCCCAGACCGTCCAATTCCGAACTAATATCAATACTTCGCGGCCGTTTTTTGGTGCCCTTAAAACACATATGCTCCAAAAAATGAGAAAGGCCGTTGATTTCCCTGGTCTCATATTTAGAGCCGGCTTCCACTAAAATTAAAACCGTGGTGGCCAAACTCTGGGCTTGGGGCACCAAAATGAGCCGCAAACCATTATCCAAAACCATTTTTTTAAATTCTGGGGTCATTTAAATTTAATTATAACCTAAATCATAAAAAATGATAACCTAAATCTCAAAAATCTTTTATAGTACAAAAATTGCGATAGCAAGAAAATTACGATAGAATTTTTGCTGATTTTTTATCTAAGTCCAATTAATTGGACTTAGTTGCTGTTACAAAAAAAATTAGCGGGCAGGGGGGATTAAATCATTAGAACGTAAGGAATCTGGGCAAAACATTCTCATATTCTGCAGAATATGAGAATGTTTTATTAAATCGCCTAATTTTTTGTTGGGCAATTTTCTATTGTACCATTCGTACGAATTAGACCATAAAAATTTTCCATAAATTTTATCCCTTAAATTCTTTTTCTAAAAATTCTTTCAAGTCCTCAATTTTGACTCTTTTTTGTTTCATGGTGTCGCGGTCGCGGATCGTAACATCATTATTTTCTAAACTCTCAAAATCAACGGTTAAACAAAACGGCGTGCCGATTTCGTCCTGGGAATAATAACGTTTGCCGATGTTGCCGCGGTCGTCAAAAGCAACCCTAAAATCCTTTCTTAAATCGTCGTAAATCTTCCGCGCCAGTTTTACCAATTCCGGCTTGTTGGCTAAAAGCGGAAAAACCGCGGCTTTATAAGGCGCCAATTTGAGAGGAAGTTTTAGAACAATTCTATCTTTTTCTTCAAAATAGGCCTCAAGTAAAGTCACTAGCACCGACCGATCCACACCCCAAGTTGGTTCAACCACATGCGGCCAGAAATCTTCGTAAGGCGGCTCTTTATAGTGATTTTTCAAGTCAAAATCCGCGCGATAAGCCAAGCCGTAAAGTTCTTTTTGGCCAAAAGGAAATTCATATTCAAAATCAATGGTTTTTTTAGAATAATGGGCCCGCTCGCCATCAGGAATTTCCACTTCGTGAATTTTTCTTATATCCACACCCAACTCTTTAAGCCAACCAATTATTTGTTTTCGCCAATATTCAAAATATTTTTCCCACTCTTTTTCTTGAATAAAATATTCAATTTCCATCATCTCAAATTCTCTTAAACGGAAAATAAAATTGCCGGGAGTGATTTCGTTTCTAAACGCCTTGCCGATTTGGGCGATGCCGAAAGGTAAAGTCATTCGGGTGGTGTCTAAAACATTTTTAAAATCAACAAACATTCCCTGGGCGGTTTCCGGACGGAAATAAGCGGTATTAGCGGTTTCTTCGGCCGGACCGAGAAAAGTTTTGAGCATCAAGTTAAATTGTTTCGGTTCGGTTAAAGCGCCGCCGCAATTCGGACATTTATTTTCAATTTCGTCTTGCCGAAATCTGTTATGGCACTTTTTGCATTCTACTAAATTATCGGCAAAACCGGCCGAGAGATGGCCGCTGGCTTGCCAAACTTTGGGATTCATAATTAAAGTCGTATCAAGGCCGACCATATCATCGCGGCTTTGAACGAATTTTTGCCACCAAAGTTTTTTGATGTTATTTTTCAGTTCCACGCCCAGCGGGCCGTAATCCCAGAAATTCGCCAAACCGCCGTAAATCTCGCTGGAAGGAAAAATAAATCCCCGGCGCTTGCACAAAGAAACAACTTTATCCAAAAGATTGGCCATAGTTTTGAATTTATTGGGCTACCATTCCTTTAATTTGCTGGACAGTGGAATCATCGGGCAAAGCCGTCGTCACCCCGGCCGCCTGAGATTGAAGCGAGGTTTCGCTGAATTCATCAAAAGCCGTGATGGTAGTGTTTTTAATTAAGGGCAGATAATTGCCAATCTGGGTGACATTGGGCGTGGCTTCAATCTGAAAAATGGCTTCCAAGGGCGAACTGATTACTCCTTTGGTGGCGGGAATTTTATCAATTAACCAGACCATCTCTTGAGTGCGTTCGTTATAAAGTGGCGAAGAAGATTTAACCCCCGATTCCAAAAAAGCCCGGATTTCAACGTTGCGGACATCGCTGGCATAGTTGGTAATCAGCCAATGAACCGTGTACTGGGTCGGCTGGTTGACTTTCGGCGGCCAAGGCCCGCGATTGACGATTCCGGAAACAGCGTCGCGAAAATAAACTTTAGTTTCAATTTTAACGGCGCCGGCCACCTTAGTTTCTAAGCTGACTAAGCCGGTGGTTTTAGTCGCCGTTAAATAAGGCGGAACGGTCGGAGATTCTATTTCCGCTTCAACTTTAAGTTTATAATTTTTATCCCCCAATCTTCTGATGGGAAAATAATCTTTAAGTTTAGTCTCAAAGCTTACCGCGCCGCTGTCGCCGACGGCGAGCACTCTAAGTTCGGGTGAATTACTGGCGTTCCAAGTCAAAGTATTGGTTACTGAATTAAAATTGGCATTGCTTTTTAAGGTAACAAAATCAAATATTTCTCCGGTCAGTTTGGCTTTAATCACCGCGTCGGCCAAGCCGACGCCGCTGTTATTTTTATAATTAATGGCATAAGTCAGCTGGTCGCCGAGCCGGGCAATATAATTTTCTTGTTCATTCAGAGAAATTTCCAATTCCAAAGGCGAAGGAGCAATGGTTAAACTGCCGGATTTTTTATTGAAGAAATAAGAATGGCCTAATAAATTTATTGTCAGCCCGGCCTCAAAATTAAAAGAAGATTGACTCAGACCGACTAAACGACCGCTAACGATGATTTCACCTTCGCCGCCGGCAGCTAAATTCGGGATGGCCCAAAGATTATTCGCCTGAAGAGGTTTGGGACTGGCCGATTCCCAAGTAAAATTAAGAGGATAATCTAAACGCAATTCCAAGTCGGAAAAATTTTCCTGAGCCAGATTGCGATATTTAACTTTAAAGTCAAATTTTTCTCCGCTTAAAACCTGGTCCGGCAAGAACAAATCCAAAGAAACGCCGGATTCTTTAATCCGCACTTCAAAATCCGCCTGAACTTCAAATTGGACCTGACCGATACTGGGGTTTCCATAAACAATAGAAGTGGTAAATTGTTTGAGAGTATTTTCATTATTGATTATTAACAAACGATAAGATTCTTGAGATAAACTGCCGGGGCCGATATCGCCCAATTCTTTGGTAAAAATTCGCTGGTTTTCGGCCGCGCCTAAAATAACCGCGCCTTCGGGCAAGTTAAAATTTAAACGAGCATTTTTTAAAATATTTTTTGATTGATTGTCAAAATTAACAGTTAATTCAAAAGGAACGCCAATATTTATTTCTCCCGGTCCCGTAATTTTTAGAGTCAATCCCCGGCTGCCCAAATATTGATAAATAAAAAAACCACTACCGATAAAAACAGCAATCAAAACAACGATTGCCAGCCAAAAGATTCGCTGCGCCCATTTGGAAAAATCAAAACTCATAGGTTTAATAATAACGCATTGGGGGGAATTTTAAAACCGCAGCGCCGGCAAAGAAAAATTTGGTCGGCGACTAAAAAATATTTTACCCATCGGCTGTGGCAGCGGTGGCATTCGGCCAGTTTCGGATCATAACCTAAAATTTTCAGAAATTGACCGAAAAAAATTAAACTCTTAGCGCTTAAAGATTTTTTCAGCCAAAACCATAATTTCGGGTCTATTTCTTCAAAAAAAACTAATTCCCGGATTGCGGCCAGAAGTTTTAGGGCTTGCTTAGAAATTTTAATTTTATTTTGAGTCAAAGCATCGGCAACCACAAACCCGTTTTTTTCGGTCAACCGGACCAAAGAAAAATTCAGCGGCTCTAAATGAGGGGAAAGTTTGGAAATAATTTTTTGACCGCTGGTGACCTTGGCTTTGATTCGGCCCAATTCTTTGGTGTAAAGATCAACCGTCAAGTCGGTTTCATTAGCCGCGGTTTTATCCAAAATCAAAGTTTCAGTTAGATACTCGCGCATATTCTAATTTTACCATATTTTCCTTACTTTTTTGGGACTTGATTTTTTTTAAAAAGTTGCTATACTTAAGTTAGTTCTAAAACAATTTTATTAACCTTTTTAGGAGATTTGATATGAATGTCCGAAGACGAACTGAAATGGCAAATATTATTATTGTCGGTTGACACGCCCGCGGTGGACCGGGTTAGCTTAAAATGTAGGGGCTAACCCATAGAAAACGATATCGTAGAAAGCACGTTAGAAAGGAGTGAAAAAAACAGAAAACAGGAAGGTGAAGATTGATAGTAAGCCTTCGATTAGTCAATAGGCGATCGAAGGCTTTTTAAAACCGCATTTTCAATAAAGTTTTTATAACCTTTTCTGTAACCGAAGAAAAATTCTTTTTATTAATGTAAACGACGTCGGACGTCGTTATATTGTTTTATTAAAAAACTTTAATAAATTTTCCAAAGGTTGAGTATTGATGATATCCTTCTTTCCGGCCCAGCCGCGACGGGCTTGGCTGATGCCTAATTTTATAAAACGTAAATGGTCTAAATGATGAGAATCGGTATTAATTACCATTTTTACTCCGGCCGCCACCGCTTTTCTGATATTAGTATCTTTAAGGTCTAATCTATTGGGAAAAGAATTGATTTCCAAGATGGTTCCGGTTTCTTTAGCTACTTTCAAAATTTTGTCAAAATCAATAAGATATTCATCGCGTCTTTGAATTATCCGGCCCGTGGGATGAGAGATAATGTCAACGTGGGGATTTTCCATCGCCCGGATAATTCTTTCGGTCATTTTTTCTTTATCCATTTTCATGTTTGAGTGAACGCCGGCAATCACATAATCCAACTGCGCTAAAATTTCGTCTTCAATATCAATAGACCCATCAGGCATAATATTGGCTTCGCAACCCTGTAAAACTTTTAGATTATAGTTTTTAGTTTTTAGCTTATAGTTAATTTCGTTTATTTCTTCTCGTTGCTTCAAAAGTTGTTTTTCATCCAAGCCATGCTCAATTCTCAAAAACTTGGTATGGTCAGCAATACCGATGTATTGATAATTTATTTCTTGAGCCGCCTCGGCAATTTCTTCAATGCTATTGGCGCCGCCATTCCAATTAGAATGAACGTGAAGGTCGCCTTTGATGTCTTTGTAATTGATAATCTTTGGTAATTTACTCTCTAAGGCTGCTTCAATTTCCCCGGTATTTTCCCTCAATTCCGGCTCTATATAAAAAAGTCCTAAGGCCTCATAAACCTCTTTTTCAGTTTCCCCGGCAATCATTTTTTTGCCCCTGAAAACACCGTACTCGTTTAATTTTAAGCCTTTATTTATCGCCAGCATTCGGGTGGCAATATTATGTTCTTTGGAGCCGGTAAAATATTGCAAAGCAGAACCGAATTCTTTTTCCGGCAGAACCCGCAAATCAACGTCAAAGCCCTGTTGGAGACGAATCGAGGCTTTAGTCGGGCCTTGACCCCAAATTTTGACAATACCCGGCAACGAAGTGAAATAATTTATTACTTTTTTAGGATTAGAAGCGGCTGCTAAAATATCCACGTCGCCGATGGTTTCTTTCATTCTTCGGACTGAACCCGCCGGACTGATTCTTTGGACTTCTTTGAGTTTTTTCAAGTTTTCCAAAATTTCCGAAACCGCCGGCAGAATCTCGCCCAACAAAAATCGGCCCTTGGTTCTTTTTAAAAATTCTATCCCTTGCAGGATATTCTGTTCGGTTTTTCCGCCAAAATGAGGCAAATTTCGGATTTTTCCGGCTTTAGCGGCTTTTTCTAAATCTCTTAGGTCTTTGATTTTGAGATGCTTGTATAAATCCCTAATTATTTTCGGACCAATACCCTCAACCGCATTCAATTCTTCAATATTGACCGGCATTTTCTTTTTAAATTGCTGATACTCTTTAATTCGGCCGGTTTTCAAATACTCCGCGATTTTTTTGGCGATGCCTTCCCCTACCCCGGGAATTTCTTTTAACGCCTCGATCCCGCCTTGTTTATAAATATTCTCAACGTCCTCGGATAAAGTTTCCAAACTCAAAGCCGCTCTTTCATAAGCATAGGGTTTAAAAGCCACGTCCGCCATTTCCAAATAAAGAGCGATTTCGGAAAATATCTTGGCAATTTCCTGATTAGCCATAATTATTCCTTGGGAGTTAAAGGAGGTAACATTTTCGCTTCGGGAACCTTGGGAACTTTTTTATCTTTAGGAATTACTTCTTTTGAGATTAAAAACGGCAAGGCGGCGCTTAAAAGCAGCAAAATTCCCGCACCCAGAAAAAGAGTTTTAAAGCCGAAACGACTGGCGATTATTCCCCCTAAGGCCCCGGCGATGCCGGCACCAATTCCCACCGAAGCCGCCCGAGCACTCCAACTGAAAGCCTCTTTTCCCTTATCAATATGGCGAGTGAAAATTGCCGTATAACCCGGGATGTTCATCCCCATACCGATAGCGTAAATTGCCTGAAGCAAATAAATATGCCAAGGTAAAGAAGAAAAAATATAACCAAAGGCCGCTACCGCCGCCAAAATATTCCCAATAACAATAAATAGCAAATCGTCTTTTTCGCCGTGATTTTTATCTAAATATTTGCCGGCGGGAATAACCACCAGACATTCCACTATCCAATAAACAGCCGCGGCAAAACCCGCCACCTTAACATTACCGCCTTGAATGTGATTATTTAAAAAAATAGCAAAAATAGGAGCGGCAAAACCTAAACCAGTCAATAACATCAAATCAGAAAGGATTAAAATTTTGATTACTTTATTAATTTTCAGCATTATAATATTTTAAACTTAAATTCACTATTTTCCCAGAGCAATTCCACCGCGTTGCCGCGGCCGAGTTCTTTACGGAGAATTTTTTCGGCTAAAACGCTGCGAATGTTTTCGGAAATAACCTGACGCAAGGGTCGGGCGCCGAAAACCGGACTGTAACCCAACTCCGCCATTTTTTGAACCGCGGTTTCGGAAAATTGCAAATCAATCCCGTGCGTTTCTCTTAAAATCTTACCCAAATCATCAAGCTGTAATTTGGTAATAGCGACAATTTCTTCCAGTTTAAGAGAGCGAAAAACAATGATGGTTGAGAAACGGTTAATCAGCTCCGGTTTGAAATAATCGGTTAATTTTTTCTTGAGTTCTTCGGCAATTGATTCCATAATTTTCCCTTGTTCAATTTCACTTTTAATGAATTCGGAATGAGCGTTGCTGGTGGCGATGATAATAGTGTTGGTAAAATCCACCAATCGGCCCAAATTATCAGTCAAGCGGCCTTCGTCAAACACCTGCAGAAAAAGATTAAGAATATCCGGATGGCTCTTTTCAAATTCGTCCAATAAAATCAAACTATAAGGTTTCTGGCTGACGGCTTCGGTCAAACTGCCCGGCGTTTTGCCGTCGGGCGTGCCGATAAATCGGGAAATACTCTGTTTATCCTGATATTCGGACATATCAAAACGAAGCATTAATTCCGCGGAGCCGAATTGAATCTTGGTCAAAATTTTAGAAAGTTCCGTTTTGCCCACGCCGGTCGGCCCCACAAAAAGAAAAGTGGCAATCGGTCCGCCTCGGCGACTTAAACCGCTCCGATATTCTCTTAAAGCCCGACTGACGGCTTTAACGGCTTCTTCTTGATTAATCAGCCGCTGATGAATTAATTCTTCTAAGTTCAAAAGTTTTTCGGTTTCTTGAGGACCGGCTTGCTGAATGGGAATTTTGGTGCGCCGCTCCATCACCGCCGTTACGTCGCTGAGCTCTAAAACTCGGCGCTGTTGATTTTGAACGTTAGCCAGGGCCTCTTTCAAAACTTCGGCGGCGCTGGCCGGCAAGGGTTTGGAGCGCAGATAACGGTGAGCTAAAAGCACAGCCTGCTTTACGGCGCCGAATTTAATCTTCACCCGGGATTGATTTTCTAAAATCAAGCTTTCATAAATTAAGAGCTTAACGGCGTCGGCTTCGCTGATTTCGGCCACTCGGATAACCTCAAAAGCGGCTGTCAAATCGCTCTGGGGTTCAAGAAATTGCCGATATTCCCGGGGATAAGTCGCTCCGATAACCGGAAAAGCGCCGGCTTGAATAGCCGGCAGTAAAATATCGCTGGCGCTTAAAAAGAATTCACCGGAGGTTTTTACTAAATTGTCAATATCGGGAACATAAAGAATAATGTTTCCGGCTTGAAGAATTTCTTCAATAATTTGTTTCAGGCGGCCGGAAAGTTCCGCAGGCGTGGCCTGAGCCACCAAACTGCCGAGTTCCAAAGAAACCAAGCGTTTATCAAAAAGAGCCGCTGGCACTCGGTCTTTGATTATCCGGTAAGCCAAATGATTAACAATTGTTTCTTTGCCGACGCCGGGCTCACCCACCAATAGAACCGCGGGTTTGGTGGGCCGGGAAAGAATATCCAACAAACGTCCGTACTCTTCTTCATGGCCGATTAAAAATCCGATTTTTTCCGAACGGGCTAAATCCGTAAGATCTTGACTAAATTTATCCAAAGTCGGCGTAGGCCGGCTGGTCCAACTCCGATTCACGACCCGATTTCTAATATTAAAAGGTCGACGAATAAAACCGCCGAGGGTAGCCGGCAAGTGTTTCAGCCCGGCTAAAGTCCGGCGATAACGACCAAAAATCAAGGCCTCTCTTAAATCGTCGGGGGACAAAGAAAATAAGTTAAACAACTTCGCGAGAATAGGATTGTCTCCTCCTGCCAGCACCACTAAAATATTTCTGGGTTCAATAAAATTTTCTCTCGTTGAAATCGCCTCTTGATAAGCCGCCAAAATTAATTTTTCTATCTGAGTTAATAATTCTTGGGTCCGAGAACGCTGTTCGACGGAAGCTTGAAGATATTCATCTAATTTCTGAGAAAATTCCGGCAAAGATACTTCTAAACGTTGAAGGGCCTCTTGAATATCGCGGCCGGCTAAAAGTTCTTTCAAAAGTAAAAGATTAAAATCACCGCCAATTAAAATGGCCCGGCTAAAAGCATCTTCGATTAAATTGAAAGCAACCGGCGTTAAATAATCGGCTAAATTAATACTTCGACTTCGCTCAGTATAAATTTTTTTGATTTCACTTAAGTGATATTTGGCTTGGTTAAAATGAAGTAGACGGTCTATTAAGAAAAGCGCTAAAAGAATTCCCAGCCAGCGGGAGCGGTCAAGCCCGGAAGTTAAAAATAAAAACCCGAAAGTCGCAGCGATTAAAAGAATATAAACCACCCAAACAATCATCCGCACGGCTCTTCGGCTAAAAATATTTAAATAAAGACGCGGTTCTTTAAAATAAAAATCCATAAAATTAACTTAATATTTTGATTAAAATAAAAATTGGAATCAACGCCCAAGCCGAATATAAAACTAAAAACATTAAAACCACCAAACCATAAATGAATCCGGCGATTGCTATCCTTATCCCCCGAAAAATAAAACCAAAAACATAACCCAAAAAAGTATATTGTTGATAAAGGGGTTTAAATAAATAACGCAGATTAATTTTCAGAGCGAAAAAACGGTCCAGCCGCTCCAAAAGATTAACCAAGCGATGAAAAAAGAAAAAAAATCCGCCCCGATACCAATGGTGCAAAAATTCGCCTAAGCGGTAAAAAAAACGATTAAAAAGATAACCCAAAACTGAGACCATTAAGGTAATTATACCTGATTAGAGGAATTATGAAAGAATTATGGAAGTTCAACTTCCATAGAATATTGCTCTGATTATAATAATTTCAGAAATTCATCTGGGGAAATATTGATTTCCCGGAGAATTTGTCTTAATAAACCGCGGCTGATGTCTTCACTGCTGTGATACGGCACTAAAGTAAATCGGCCATCGGGATGTTTAAAACAAATATGCGCGCCTCTCTGGCGCACTTCTTCAAAACCGAGTTTTTTAAGGACGCGGATTAGGTCGCGGGCTTTTAGTGATGGCAAACGGCCATTCATACCTCGGCCATTTCAAGACCAACAAAACTCGGCTCGTAAGCAAAGTTTTTTAGACGTCGACGATATTGAGGATCGGTTTGAGATACCTCAAGACAAAGTAAAATAGCTTCCCGAACTCTCTTTTTAAGCTCTGAAAGCGTCTTAGCTTGAGTATAACAGCCGGGAAGGGCGGGAACTGACGCCACAAAATAACCATCTTCGTCCTGTTCAATAATTATTTTAAATTGTTGTGGTTTCTTGGCCATATAATTTATCCTATCACACCCAAAAACCAAAAGTCAACTATGGAGGTTCAACCTCGATAGATTCCCAAAACTGACACCATTTTCACGCCATTTTCTTTTCGAAAACCAGAGTTGACACCGTTTTCCCCTATTAGATTTGTTTTTCTATTATATTATATTTTCTAAAAATTCAGAAACGTCCCTATTTTCACCCTTAATTTATGTTTATTTTTATTAGTATCCAAACTTCATAAATTGCTCCGACTACTTTATAACTTAATTCTGGATATAATAAATCTGGATTTTGAATTTGAGGCTTTTTCATTATTTTTTCGCGTTAATTCGCTTGATATTCGCGTAGATTCGCTTCAATATTCTATATTTTGAATAAAATAACATCTCCGTCCTGCACTAAATACTCTTTCCCTTCCAGACGCAGCCAACCCTTCATTTTGGCTTGATGCCAAGAGCCGGCTTCCAGCAATTTATCCCACCGAATGACCTCGGCTTTGATGAATTTTTCTTCAAAATCGGTATGAACCAGACCGGCGGCTTTTTTAATGGTTGTTTCTTTTTTAATTAGCCAGGAACGGGCTTCGTTTTCATTAGCGGTAAAAAAAGTGACTAGATTTAAAAGTTTAAAAAAACTTTCAAAAATTTGATTGATAATTTCAATCTTAGGAAGTCCGACTTCCTTAGATTCTTCTTTAGATTCAGGGAAGTCGGACTTCAAAGAATCCAAATCAATATCTAAATAAGGCAAATTTTTACTTTTAAGATAATCAAAAAATTCGGCCGGCGCTTCTTCTTTTTTGCCGTTGAGTAAAATCAATTGGGGTTTTTCGCTTAATAAATTGGTTTTTTCTTTTGATTCCAAATCTTTGTACTCCAGCTCATTTTGGACAGTTTCAAAATCCCGTTGAGGATTAATTTCTCCTTCAAGATGGACCACCTCGGGATTCTGAAAAACACGAACAATATGAACAATAGCATCAACTTCTCGAATCTGGGCCAAAAATTGGTTGCCTAAACCTTGGCCGTCGTGAGCGCCTTTAACCAAACCGGCAATATCAACAAATTCCAAAGGACAGGGTAAAATTTTTTGGGAATGAAAAATTTGGGCGATTTTAGTCAATCTTTCGTCCGGCGGCGCCACCACTCCTACGTTGGGATGAATAGTGGTGAAGGGATAGTTTTGGATATTAACCTTGATTTTGGTGAGAAACTGGAAAAAAGTGGATTTTCCCACATTAGGCAAACCGATGATGCCGATGGATAATTTCATAAATGAAAAATAAAAATTGAAGTCCCGGCTTTGAAATCCGGTTGCGGCGGCAACCATTGATATTCGCCAGTTCCCTGGAGAGTGTTAACGGAAACCGCCAACCATTCAATGCCAATATCTTTGGGATTGCCCCGGCTTGACCGCCAAAGTTCCGCTTTGTCTCCTAAATAATACCGAACATCGCCGCCGCCAAAATAATCCACGGCAATTTTTTTAATGTCTTTTTCTTTCATAAAAGTTGCCAGCCGTTTCAAGTCCTGCCCCCAATCATAGTTGGAATCAGTAACAATCCGATAACCCTTATCAATTCCGCCGGCTGCCTGATTAAAATAAGAAAGATAAAAAGGATAAGCCCAAATCATCTCCAAAACAAACCAGAACAGAAAAAATAAAATTAAGCAGAATTTTAAAATAGAAGCGAATCTACGCGAATTCACCCAATTTTTCAGCCCGGCGGTTGTCAAAATATAAATAAAAGGCATTGTCGGCAGAAGGTGACGAACTCCGATATTTAATGAACTGTTCATACTATAAACCCAATAAAAAACTACGAAAATCAACATAGAAAATTCCGGGAAATGAGTGCCCAAATAATCATTAAAAGGTTTTAGGTTATAGGTTTTAGGTTTTAGTATTGTCCAAACGCCAAAAATAAGAGCCAATCCAATTAAAATCAGTGAGGGTAAAGGTTCTTTGGCGAGAAAAACAACCGGGAAATAATACCACCAGCCAGCGCTGGAAACTTGGCCCAAAAAATAGGCGGTGTTGCCGCTGGCCGAACGTTGAAGCGCCATCAGCACTCCCAAAAGATAATGAGCCAACGGTCGGGAAAGGGCATTACCCGCCATCTTAATGTCAAAATCAGCCAGCCAGCGGTATTTAAAAGAAGTTAAAATAGATTCAGTGTCCGCCACTTGTTTCGTAACGGGGTAATTTAAAGTAAAAACAAAATAAACCAGATAAACTAAAAGATAACCGACAAGAAAAATGGCAATTAAAGAAAAAATATACTTAAGCCAATTTCGCTGCCGCAGACACCAAATCAAAACTAAAATCATGAAATAAGGAGCCAAAAGAACCGCGGAAAATTTCATTAATTGGGCCGTTCCGAAAGCCAAGCCGGCAAAAATTAGATGCCACCTCGTGGGTTTATGAAGAAATTTAATAAAAAAATAAGTTGCCGAAACTACGCCCAAAGCCGCGCCGATATCCGTGGTCACATAATGGCCATGAGTCAAAACCGCAGGCGAAAGTCCGAAAAGCAAGGTCGGCAGCAAAGCCCACCGCTCGCCGAGCAATTCTTTGGCCCAAATATAAATTAAAAACATCAGTAAAAGCGTCAGAATAATCGGCCCGAGCCGCGCCCAAAAAATAATCTGGTCGGCGTCGTTGTCCGAATGGTAAATAAATTGATTGCCGACTGCCCATTGGCCGTTAATGTTTTGAGTCCAAGTGGTTTGGTTAATAGGAAAATTGAGATTCCTAAAAATCAAAGGAACTGCGGCTAAAACTTTTACTAAGGGCGGATGTTCGGGGTTCAAACGGTAATCTAAATACCGCAAATAACTGTAGCCGGCCGGGATATGGGCTAATTCGTCCATCGTCGCCGATTCTTGAAGGGAAACCGAAAGCATTAACCAAAAAGAAATCGCTAAAATCAAAATCAGAAAAAGATAAGAAATTTTTCGGCTCATCATTTGTAATATATTCGGTTTTCTACCCGAAAGTCAATGTATTCTAATTTCTGAAAATCTATCCGCTCATTTAAACTCGCTAAAATTTGGCTAAAATTTTGAGGTAAATAACGCAAACTGAAATATAATTTGGGGCCGTTGGTTTCCGCGGTCATTTCTTGAAGATTTACATCTTTAATTAAGAATCGGGAAACGGCCAAGGAAGAATTCTGAAGCTGTTTAATAATTTCCAAAGTGTTTTTCACTAAATCAGAATTATTAAAAAACGGCTGACCAAATATTAAAGGTTGGCCATTTTCTTCCAACACTTTTGGGATAATAAATCCTTCGGCTTGAGGCGCCCGAGCAAAGGCAACGCCGGAATCATCAAGCCAATGGCATTGAATATTGTCTAGACACCAAATCAGCCACGGCTGGCGTTCTTTGACTTCAATAGAAATTTTTCGCGAGAACCAATCTCTTTTTAGAGTTAAATCCGAAAGCCAAAACAACGATTGAGGAATTTTCTGAATCGCTTTCGGAGACCAAAAAAATAAGTTTTCCGGACCCAGCCAGGACTGAATTTTTGAAGTTTTAGAGAAAATACTGATTAATTCGCTTTTAATCTCCTCGGTTTTTTGAGAACCCATTACTTCAAAGCTAGTAATTTGAAAAAATGACGAACGGAAAACAAAATAGACAATGCCAATGGCCAATAAAATAAAAATAGCAAGAACGGCTATAAACTTTAGCATCTCCCTTTTATTTTACCTCAATTATTACAAAGAAAAAGGGCAACCATAAAAAATGAGTCCAGTTTGCTTTTGAATTTTATACGTATTTCCATGCGTTAGTAGGCCGCGATACGAATTTATGGTCTGAGGTTTTGGGTATCTTTTTAATTTTTTAAAAATTTTCCTTTTTGTTGTTGTCCGAATTTGCCGATGATAAGGAAAATGAACCCAGCCTAAAAAATCTACGCCCGAAGCATATGTTTTTATATGTATTTTATCTTCATGAAGTTTAAGATGTAATTTATTATTTAAGAAATCTTTAAGCTCTGGTAATAGATTTTGAAGATAATCATTGTCATCGGATAAAATCACAAAATCGTCAGTATATCGGATGTAATATTTTACCCGAAGTTCTTGTTTAATATACATATCAAATTCATGCATATAAACATTCGCGAATAATTGCGAAGTTAAATTGCCAAGCGGAAGTCCGATTCCTAAACGCGTGGAATAGAAACTTGAAACCACCTGGTTAATAAGCCAAATAATATTGGGGTCTTCAATGTGCCTTTTAATTATTTTAAAAAGCAATTCCTGGTCAACGCTTGCGAAAAATTTTTTAACATCGCACTTTAAAACATGACACGTCTTTGTATTATTTTTTGAAATCTTGCCAGTAAAATATTTGAAGCGGTCAAGCGCTTTGTGTGTACCTTTTTCTTTTCTGCAGGAATAAGAATCGTAAATAAACCGTTCGTGAAAATAAGGATATAACTCCCTATATATTAAATGATGTAAAACTCGATCTTTTACGCCGGCTTTATGGATTATCCGAGGCTTCGGATCAGAAATATTGAATTCAAAATATGGGCCATGAATATAATTTTTTTCTTTTAATTCTGTGTAAAGATTTACAAGATTATCAGATAAATTCAATTGAAAATTAACAACGTCTTTTTTGCGCCGTTTGCCTCGCAAGAAATACTCCCAAGTCTCAAGGAGATTTTCAATTGTTATGATATCATCATATTTATGAGTAAACATCTTATTGCCAACAGTTTCTACTCGCAAACTCCGCTTGTGCTTGTAAAAACAAAAGAGACATACCGATTATGGCATAATAATTTGGTAAATCTAAAGCGGCTTGATCGCTATACAATAGGCGTCAAAATTGATGATATTTTTATTTTTCTACTTGAACTCATTTTCAAGGCATGTTTTGCATATGATAAGTTTGAAAAACTTTCTCTTGTATCTCAAGCCATTGGTAAATGTGATCTTTTGAAATTTTTACTTCAAATTGCCTGGGAGGATAAAATAATTGATCATAAAAATTACGGAACATTCATTCTTAATCTTGATGAAATCGGACGGATGCTCGGCGGCTGGAAGAAAAGATTAAATGAAAAAACTCCCACTCAATAAATAGTGGGAGAAACCAATAAGTTGCAGAGGCAAAGCAGACAGTTATCATCGTTCCAGCCATTCTCGAAATTACCAAGATTGAAGTTCCAGTCTTCGTCCGAGTTACGGTTCACGTACGGCACCCGGTGGTAGCCGTCAGTGTCCACAAAATATGCAAAATACCTTCTATTCCACCAAAAGCAGCGCCTGCCGCTTTTTGTATTTTATTCCGAACCTTATTGTTCGTTAGTACATTGCACCGACTGTATTGATTTTTTTCATAAAGGGCTACACTCATTCACAAGGCGTACCCGGTGAATTACTCGCCAATTCCCAATACGAGAATTCGATGGTATGAAACCGTAGCCTCATACCCTATCTACTATCCAAATTTATTATACAAAAAAAGAGCCTTTGCTAAAAACAAAGGCTCTAAGAGTCTAAAATCAACAACTAAGAGACAAAGTGTCTAAGTGCTATCCACAGTCGCAGAGGCAAAGCAGACAGTTAACAACGCTCCAGCCAAACTCGAAATCACCAAGAAGGAAGTCCCAGCCTCCGCCCGAGCGACGGACCACGAACGGCACCCGGGGGTAGCCGTCAGTGTCCACAAAAAGGGCATCCTTTTCATCAAAAGAAACCGTCCATTTACCGACCGGAAATTCGTCTTTCTTTTCCTGCCAGACAAAAGAGATACCTTGGGCGCCGACCAGAATCGCCTTTTGCGTCTTGAGAAACGTTACGCAGTCTTTTGAAGACATTCTCGTGGTGAGCTGGAAAATCTTGGCGGTGTAGGTTTTGCCCGGTACCAATTTATTGGTGGCCTTGGCAAAATTTTCGTCCGTGAGCGCATCGTTGTAGTGGGAGAACTTTTTGCGTTTTTCTTTACTAAACGACGTCAGCTGCGTGGCGTGGTTGTAGCTCTTGGGCACCGTCAATTTGAAAGTGCTTACGAGCTTAAACCTTTCATCTTGAGCCGAATGCTTTTGGATTGAAGCTACAATATCGGCCTGGAATTTGCCGCCATTCCCCAAAAGTCTTTGGAGAGCGTCCTTGTTGAGTCCGACTTCTTCAAATGCTTTGTCTGTGGCGTCTTCTACAAACCTCCTGAACTGTTTTTCCTGTCTTGTTGTAGGCGTGATCGATTTCATCGTCATCGCCTCCTTTCTTTATCAAATCTTTATCAAAGAACGTTATTTTTTTGGATATAACCCAATGCTATATCCTATATTATAATAGCACACTTTTAATATAAAAGTCAAGCCCGCAAAAAGGGAGTTAAAACTTTGGGAATATCAAAGTTGCCTTCTTTGGTTTGATAATTTTCAATAATGGCGATGAGGGTTCGGCCGATGGCGAAGGCGGTGGCGTTCAGCATATGAACAAATTTTGTTTCGCCGGTTTTGCGGTCTCGGTATTTGGCGTTGATTCCCCTCGCCTGAAAATCGGTGGTATTGGAACAGGAATGACTTTCCCGATATCGGTTTTCGCTGGGCAGCCAAGTTTCAATATCGTATTGCCGGGCATCGGTCCACCCCATCTCGCCGGTGCAAATTTCCATTACTCGGTAAGGTAATTTTATTGCCTGCATTAAATTTTCCTGCCTTGAAAGCAAAAACTGATGTTCTTTTTCCGAGTCCTCGGGTTTAACAAAACAAAACATTTCCACTTTATCAAATTGATGAACTCTTAAAATACCTTTGGTATCTTTGCCATAAGAACCGGCTTCGCGCCGAAAACAGGTGGAAAAAGCGACGTAACGGCGCGGCAAATCTTTTTCGTCTAAAACTTCGTCCATATGGAGAGGTCCTAAAGTATGTTCCGCGCTGCCAACCAAATATAAATCGTCTTTCGGCAAATAATAACGTTCCTCTTTCTGGTCGCCGGCCAACCGCCCCATTCCCTCAAAGACCTTCGGTTTAATCATCACCGGCGGCACGACGGGCACAAATCCATTTTTTACCAGCTCGTCAAAAGCCAATTTTACCAAAGCGAATTCCAAAAGGGCCGCCTGATTTTTAAGAAAACCGAAACGGGTACCGCTTACTTTGGCCGCTCGCTTAATATCAATCAAATCCAGTTTTTCGGCAATTTCTAAATAATTTTTGGGTGGAAAATCTAAAATCGGTTTTTTGCCGACTTCTCGAATAACTTTATTTTCTTTTTCGTTTTTACCTAACGGCACATCCTCAAAAGGCAAATTGGGCATTAGATTGAGTTTCCCCTGGCGGCGCTGTTCAATTTTTTTCTTTTCTTCTTCTAAAACAGAAAGTTGTTTTTTAAAAATTTCCGCCCGACCGAGCAAATCGTCGGTTCGGCGTTTGGCTAATTCAGCGGTGTTTAAATTATGTTCGGCTCTTAACTGGTCAATCGCCGCCGTTTTATCTCGCCATTCTTCGTCCAGCCGCAAAAAAGAGTCCACTAATTTCGGGTCAACTCCTTTTTTGGCGATGCCTTTTTTTACTGATTCCGAGTTTTCTCTAATAAATTTAATATCTAACATTTTAGTTTTTATTATTTTGGTCTCAATGTTGGAAATACAATTATTTCTTTAATATTATGACTTTTTGTTATTAAAGCCGCCAACCGGTCAACGCCGATTCCCCAGCCGGCCGCCGGTGGCATTCCGTATTCTAACGCCTCCAAGAAATCTTCGTCTAATCGGGAAACTTCTTGTATTCCCTTGCGATATTTTCTCTCCTGTTCTTCCAGCCGCTCTTTCTGGTCCCGAGGGTCATTTAGTTCCGACCAGCCATTGACTATTTCCATACCATCAACAATTAATTGAAATCTTTCGGTTAATTCTGGGTTGTCTTCGCATGATTTGGCAAAAGGAGAAATTAATTTAGGATAATGAGTGATAAAAATTGGTTTAATAAGTTTTGGTCCCACTTCCTTTTTAAAAACTTCATCTATATCTTCGGCTGTTAATTTTTTAATATCTTTCTTGGCGTATTTTTTAATGGCCTCCTGATAGGTAATTCTTGCCCACTTTCCCGGAATAAATTTTTTGAGAAGCTTTTCGGTGAATTTCATTAAACCCTTCCAATCCTGATAAGCCCAATAAAATTCAAAGATGGTGAATTCGGGATTATGGTCGCGGTCAATGCCTTCATTGCGAAAAACTCGGCCGATTTCATATATTTTTTCAAAGCCAGCCACCAAAAGTCTTTTAAGATAGAGTTCCGGCGCCACTCTTAGATAAAAATCGCAATTTAAAGCCTGGTGATGAGTAATAAATGGTCGCGCCAAAGCGCCGCCGGGTAAGGGCTGAAGAATCGGTGTCTCCACTTCAATAAAACCCTCCCGCCGAAGCGATTGACGAAGTTGGGCGATAATTTCCGAGCGTTTCTGAATTTTGACTTTGACTTCGGGGTTTAAAATTAAATCCAAATAGCGGCGCCGGAAACGCTCTTCAACGTCTTTTAGGCCAAACCATTCAGTCGGTAACGGCCTTAAACTTTTGCTGATGATTCGGGCTGAACTTACGGCCAAACTTTTTTCGCCTCTTTGAGTTTTAAAAAGCTTGCCCGCGGCCTCCACAAAATCGCCGCTGTCAAAAGTTTCTTTGATTAAATCAAATTGCTTGGTTTGTTTTTTGTTAAAAATCAGTTGGAGTCGGCCGCTTTCGTCCTCTAAATCAGCGAAAATTATTTTTCCCTGGTCCCGCCAAGCCCGTAGCCGGCCGGTCAAAAACAAAATCTTTTGGTTTTTCTGCCAACGGTTAAAATTTTTCAAAACTTCGCCGATTAAAGCGGTGCGCTTGACTGTCGCGGGATAAGGATTAATCCCCTTATCTTTTAGTTTGGCCAACTTTTTTTTCCGTTCTTTGATAATGTCTTCAAGCATAATAAATTTATTAGAATTTTATCATAATTTTGAGTAATACTTAAACCAACTTTTCAAAACATTATATTCTTTTTTAACTAAATTCTTTTCATCTTTGAAAAATATCTTTTTATTATAATCTCTTTCTAATTTTAAAAGACTGCTCTCAAATTGTTGTTTTAATGTTTTTGAACTAATTGAACTAAACCAGAGATAAAATGGTGGCTTGAAATGGCTTATCGCATCTGCGGTGGCTAAGATTTTCTGTTCTAATGTCTGTGGTTTATGTTTTTTACAACGATGAGTTAAAATTGTCTTTTTAACTTCTTCCGCAATGTTTTTACTAAAGCCTTCCCTTAAAAGCAAATCGTATGCCATTTTTGAGCTTATTTCGTCATGTGGTTCTAAATCATCTAATCTGGCTAAGTCATGTAAAATGGCGCTTAACCAAACAACTTTCAAATTAGCTTTATATTTCTTTGCTAACTTTTTTGAATAATCTATCACGGGCTTTAGATGTAAAAGCCAAAATATACTAAAAGTATCAACTATATTCTTCTTAGTGACTGAATGTTTTTTTTGCTTTGGATGTAAATGTAAATTTTTTATCTTTTCTTCTAACTTTTCAATATGATTATCCATATTCTCATTCTACCAAAAAATCGCTCTCTTGGCGATTTTTAGGTGCTACGTTTACCAAAAAATAAATATTAAGTGCTTATAATAATATTTTACCTAAAAATTCAAAAACTTCAGAATTTCTGATAAGAATAGTGCGATTAGTAGTGAATGTTAATCCTTTATTAGGATTACTTTCAAAACCAAAATAAACTCTTTCAATTCCTCTTTTCTTTAATTCTATAATAGCCGGCTGTAAATCAGAATCAGAACTGCCTATAATTACTGTTTTCAATTCTTTATCATAAGCCAAAGTAATCATATCTACCGCAATTCTTACGTCTACGCCTTTTTCTCTGAAAGTTAATATTTCATGTCCTCTTATACACTTTTCTATATGACCCCTTACTCTGCCAGTAAGAATAACCTCAAAACCTTGATTTTGTAAATGGGTTTTAAGCAATCTCTGTTTTTCTATAAGTTCTTTTGATTTTTTAATAGTTTCAGGGTGCTCTATTAATTTTCCAAAATAAAATATTCTTTTATCTATATTTATTCCTGATAGTGCCTTATTAATAAGTCCTTTAAAATTATAAATAGAAAAATCAATTTCTTTATTTTTGTCCTTATCGGGATTAATAATTGAATTAATCTTATCAAGAAAATTGCGGCCATCTATAAAAAGTATAGTTTTCATAAAAATAGAACCCCAGCGGACCTTACGGCTAGCTGGGGCGTTTATACTTTTATTATACCCATAGATAAAATAATGTCAAATAAAAAGTTATCCACACCTTTTTTATTCAATCTCAATAATTTTATATTGAGTGTGGCCGCTGGGTGTCTCTACTTTAACTACTTCCCCGACTTTTTTTCCTAAAAAAGCCCTACCTAATGGTGACTCATTAGAAATCAATCCTTTCTCCGGCCGGGCATCTTCGGAGCCGACAATGGTGTAAACAAAAATTTGGCTGTTTTTTTGAACTTTGAGAGTAGAGCCGATTTTTACCGTCTGAATGTTTTGGGGTTTGCGAATCACGGCCGCATTCCGAACCAAATCCTCTAATTGGTCGATGCGACTTTCCAATAAACGTTGTTCTTCGCGAGCGCTGGCAAATTCGGAATTTTCCGAAAGGTCGCCCAATTCCTTGGCTTGTTTAAGCCGCTCGGCGATTTCCCGCCGCGCCCCGGTCTGGAGGTCGACTAATTCTCTTTTAAGTTCGACTAATTTTTCTTTGGTTAAAAAAGTTTTTTGCATATTATTTATTTTATCCGGTTTTCATAATACCAATTAAAAATGTCTTTGGCTATAGGCACGGCGTTTAAGCTGCCTTCGCGGGCGTTCTCTATTAAAACTAAAACGGCGATTTGAGGTTCGGGTACCGGTCCGTAGCCCACAAAAAGAGCATTAATTTTAGTATTGGCGTCTGTTTGAGCGGTTCCGGTTTTGGCCGCCACGACTAACGGCAAATCATGTAAAAGATAAGCCGTACCATAGGGCTGCCGGACTGCATCCAACATACCCTTTTCCACTTCCGGAAAAATATCTTTAAAATCGCTCAGGTTTTTTAATAATTTAAGTTCGGATTGAGCCAGCCGGGGCTGGAATATTTTGCCGCCATTAGCGATAGCCGTGATATAATTGAGTAACTGCAAAGGTGTGACTAAAAGTTCGCCCTGACCAATAGTCACATTATAAGTGTCACCTAAGCGCCAATCCGTCGAAACCGCCGGCAAAAAACCTTCTTTCTCGCCAATTAAATCAATTTGAGTCGGCTCACCCAAACCGAATTTTTGCCAATATTCTTTAAGTTTACTGATTCCTAATCCCTTAATATCATCCAGGCCGCCGCCTACCGCATAAAAATAAATATTAGAAGAACGGGCCAAAGCCGAGTAAAAATTCACCCAGCCGTGGGGCTTCCAATCCAAAAAAATATTCGGCTGCTCGGGATTATAAGGATTGGGAATTTCAATATAGCCGGCGGAAAAAATTTCTTTTTTAGTATCAATCACTTTTTCTTTGAGGCTGGCGGCGGCCACTAAAGGCTTGATGGTGGAGCCGGGGGCATAAAGGCCGGCAATGACTCGGTTGAAAAGCGGCTGGTTGGGTTTATTGAGAAAATCTACAATATGTTTGGCGTCGTAACCCGGGATACTAACCAAAGCCAAAATTTCGCCATTAGTCGGATTCAACGCCAGCCCTACGCCGGCTGATCGGCCTAATTCTTGTAATCCTTGCCGAAGCCGGTTATAAAAATATTCTTGAAAATCGGCGTCAATGAAAGTTTTTAAGGACTGGCCGGCTTGAGATTCCCGGGTTAAATTTTCCGCCAAAATTTTTCCGCGAGCATTCCGAAAATCGGTGGTTTCTCCGTTCTGGCCCCGCAGTTGCTCATCGTAGAAGGCCTCTAAACCGGCTTTGCCAATTAAATCATCGCTGACTAATTCGGGGTTTGACCGCAGGTCGTTTTTGGTCACCAAACTCACATAACCCAACAAATGAGAAAGGGCCTCGGGATGGGAATAATCCCTTTGCCAATCATTCTGAATTTCCAAACCGATTAAGTTGACGCTTTGCAAAAATACGGCCTGGCTCTGGGGCAAATCCCGAACCAACAAAATTCGGCCGGAAAATTCCCAATCGGTTCCCTGTAAAATCTTTTCCATTTCCGAAACCGGCAAATCCAGCGCCAGCCGGATTTTATCAAGAGCAACTTTTTTCTCGTCATTCCCCGAGGGCAATCGGGAAGGTACTAAAACCGCGTTAAAAACCGGTTTATTTTTTACCAGGGGTTGGTCATAACGGTCAAGAATAATCCCGCGTTCGGCTTTTCGGATATTTATTTGACTGACATTGGCCCAAGCCCGCTGCTGATAAAATTCGCCCCTAAAAACATTTAAATAAATGAGCCGGCCCGCCGCCGTCAAAACCATCAGCGCAATTAAAACAAAACAAATTTTGAAAACTCCGGGCTTGACCGGCACTTCCAAAAGATCGTCCACCACCGTCTTGTCAGTCAAAATGTCCTCAAGATTTAATTCGGGTTTCTTTTTTTTCATAAAAATATCTGAAAATAAAAATTAATAAGCCTCCCAGAAACATATTATAAATCAGTTCGGCAATTAAAATCAGGGGTTTTTGAAAACAATAAGAAAAACTATTTATCAAATAAAATCCCAAAGTTCCTAAAAAAATTAGAACCAAAAAATCCCCAAGTTCGTGGCCGGTCAGGAATTTTCGCAAAAACAGACCGACTAAAGCCAATCCGCCTAAAATTAAAATTTCTTTTGGCCAATAAGGCAGAAAAACAAAGGACAAGGCCAGAGTTATAAAAATCAGAATTAAAGCCCGGAGAAACTCTTTTTCCAAAATTAGAGGCAAAAAAAACAAGAGCAGAATTAAATTAGGATTGACACCCCAAAACTCCAAAATATGACTGCTTTGGGTAATAACCGCCAAAAAAACAAAAAAGGTCCAACTTAAAATTTTAATCGCTTCCTTCATAATCAGTAATAATAAAAACTTTTCTTATTTGGTTGGGATTGTAACCAATTTTCAATTTCGCCTGTTGAAGGGAAGCGGTGGGTGAAGAATTTATTTCCGCCACCCGGCCGATAAAAAGATTTAAAGGGAAATTCGGGGAAGCATTAACAACTTCATCGTTTAAATTTATTTTGGCGTCAGCCGGAATAAGCTCCAGAGTCGGCTGGCGACCGCCGGCTAAAAGCGCGTCAATTTTTTGAGGCCCGATATAGACGGCGCTGCGCCAATCCGGAGAAAAAATGGTTTTTATTTCGCTGGTCTTGGTTTTAACGCTGACCACTTTTCCTAAAAGATAATTTTCCGCCGCCAAAACCGGCTGACCGACTTTAACCCCATCTTTGGAACCCAAATCAATGATTAAATTTTGATTGTCATTATAAGGATAGCGGGAAAAAACTTGAGCCGTAAGTAATGGCTGATGAGAATTAAGCTCTAATTTGTTTCTTAAGGCGGCCACTTCCTGTTCCAAACCCTGATTTTTTAACTGAAGTTCTTTTATTTCTTGATTGGGATTTTTGATTTTATCCAGTCCGATGAAGATCGGACCCCGATAAAACCAAATCAAAAACAAAGCAGCCAAAATTAATATTGAAATGAGATATTTTTTGAACATTTTTACCCAAACAAAAGGTCTTTATATTTATCAAAGTTTTCCGCCACTAAGCCGGTGCCGCGGACTAAACAAGCTAAGGGGTCGTCCACAATTTGGACGTTAACCGCGATTTCCTTGCGAAAAAATTCGTCAATACCCCGCAGCAAACTGCCGCCGCCGCAAAGATAAAGCCCATTTTTGTAAATATCGCCCACCAATTCCGCCGGCGCCGATTCAATTACTTTTTTAATGGTTTCCACGATGGCTCGCAAAGAACGATGAGTGGCGGTTCTAATTTGATTGTCTTTAATTAAAATTTCTTTAGGCAGACCGTTGGTTAAATCGCGGCCTCGGGCCAGCGCTTCTAATTTTTCCGATTGGGGCATAGCCGAACCCACGGTAATTTTTATTTCTTCGGCTGTCGGTTCGCCGATGAGCAGTTTAAACTCCTCCCGAATATATTTCATGATGTCTTCGTTAAATTGGTCGCCGGCGATTTTCAGCCGTTCCGAAACCACTAAGCCGTTTAAAGAAAGGATGGCGATGCCGGTAACGCCGGCTCCGATATCTACTATCAACCGGGCGGTCGGCTCGTTGATTTCTAAACGCGACCCTAAAGCCGCGGCCACTGGTTGAGAAATTAAATAAACCTCATTAGCACCGGCGCTTTTGAAAATGTCCTCCACGGATTTTTGTTCCACTTCGGTCAAATTAGTGGGGATAGCCGCGATAATCCGCGTGGTCAAAGACCAAGGCGTAGTTCTTTTCAAAAATTGATGAATCATTTCTTGGGTAATGTCAAAATCACAAATCACGCCGTTAACCACGGGTTTGACCGCGGAAATGTGAAGCGGCGTCCGGCTGAACATTTTCCGCGCTTCCTGACCCACGGCAATCACCCGATTAGTCTGGTTATTAAAAGCCACGATTGACGGCTCATTAAGCACAATGCCTTTATTGCCCAAATAAATCCGGGTGTTAGCCGTACCCAAATCAATGCCGATATTTTTTTGAAAAAATCCTAAGTTTAACATCCTTATGGCTGGGTTTTCTTAATTTCCTCCATCAATTTATTTACCGCCTCGGAAATTGAAGCCATTTGACTTTGAATATTTTCCAAGAAAGAAGTAGTTGCCGCCACAATACTAAAAGTAAATGATTTATTTATTTGCCCGCTAGAACACCCCAGAGAATAATTTGCGCAGTAAAGTGCTGCTTCGATTTTATACATTTGCGAAGTGTCGGAAGATGCTGTCATTATCACATTCCATAATCCGCTATTTGAATCGTAACTAGCATTAAAGGATTGATACATCTCGCCGATTTTAACGGTCTCTCCTGTCGGATTAGTTTTTTGCATCCAAGATTGAACATTAAACCCTTTTGTGGGCATGGCGATAGAACCGTCAGATGCTACGCCCTTCACATTGAACTTTATTGTTTGACCGGGAGCATAAGTTGACTGACTGCCTATAATTTCTACCGAAAGAGCCGTGAGGGCTTGGGTGCCAACAGCCGCCACGTTTACCATTACTGTAGAGCTATCAGTGCCGCCTTTGCAGTCGGAAACAGTGACTTTGACAATATAAGTTCCGGCTTGCTCCCAAACATGAATAACATTGGTTAAATTCCAACCTTGGCCGTTAGAAGGATTGCTCGCCGGACAAGCACCCAACATCCATGAATTGTCACCCCAATCCACCCGCCAAACCAAGTTATCGTTATCGCTGTCCTGGGCACTCCAAGAAAAATTCACTGTTTGGCCCGTCTGAAGCCCTCCCGGAGGCAGAGTCGAACCGCCTGTAATTTTAGGCGGATCATTTTGGGATATGTTTGTTACAATTGAAAACGGCGCATCGCTATCGTCTAAAATTGTTCCTCCTCTTGAGTTAATAATACGAATAGTATAGTCATTTCCGTCGGGCAAAGTCGAAGGTATGGTCCACTGGTGGCTTCCCGGATTTGTTCCCGCATTACCCACTCCGGGAGATACCACTCCTTCGGGGCCGGGATAAGTATCGGATCCTTTGCGCAATTTCATATAAACATCATTAATTTCAGGTGACGATTTCCACTGAAGAATTTGAGTAGAACCTTTTGCCCATTGCTCTCCTCCGTTCGGCGAAAGAACGGTGATAAAACCGCATTTCCACACAGAGCAACCATTGGCATCTTTTTCGCCGATCTCGTAAGGCGTGTATCCCGACGCACAAGCAACAGTACTACAAGTCGTTGGCGTGGCGGGAACTGAAGTTGTTGGGACTGGAGTGGTTGGTATGGTTTGGGTAGATACCGGAGCAGAAGCGGCGCATTGAAATTCGGCATATTCGTTATTTCCGTCTATTGTGGTATAAGCGTAGCCGCCGCAAGTGCTCTTCCAGGTTATCTGCTCGCCCTTTGTGCCTTTTATATCAACAACGCAGGCGCTGATATCGGCGCAGCTGGAGCCGCCTGAAGAATAACATTCCTGTTTGGTCGTCGAATTTTGAAAAAGACATTTTACCTGCTCGGCAACGGTATTAACCGGAGGCTGCGGAGGAATGGCTGGAAGAGAAACGCACTTTATTATCGGACAACCCTGACTGTCTTTTTCGTCGGTGTTATAAGGTCTATACCCCGTTTCGCAGGTAAGAAACACGTTACAGGCCAGCGGGGTTGGAATTGCCGTTGTCGGAGTCGACGTCGAAACTGCTCCGCATCTATAAAGTTGGTTTAATTTAGCCCGAGTGGCTTTACCAACATAACCAGTGCCGTATCTCAGACCCGAAGGTCTAAGAATTTCGTCAATGTATTTCTGTTGAAAACCAGAAACCGCCGAAGCAAACTCTTCATTAAACTTACAGATAGTGTCCTCTGTTTCAAAGCCCTCTTTTTGTAAAACAGTCCTTAAGGCGCAAACATCATCGCTGCTATTTCCAATCCCCAAGTTAACATTAAAATTATGGCACCATTGAGCTGGCTGGCCTTGAAGTTGGGCTATTTGAGTTTGAAGCTGTTGAATCTGTTGTAGAAGCGCTTGGATCTGAGCGGTAAGCTCATCAACAGTAACGGCTTTAGCGTTGGGAATGCCAGCAAAAGATAGAAAACTAAAAACGACCAAAAAAGATATACTAAAAACGATTTTTTTATAGTTCATAATTTTATGTTATTAATTATTTGTTCCAAAGTCAAAAGTTGAGTTTTCTTTTCCGAACGTTTTTTGAGCTCCACTTTGCGGCTCGCCAAAGTTTTTTCGCTGACCACCAGCCGCCAAGGAATGCCGATAAGGTCGGCGTCGGTGAATTTCTCGCCGGCGGAAACCTCCCGGTCATCATACAGAACTTCCAAACCGGCTTTTTCTAAACCCTGGTAAATTTTTTCTCCGAAAGCCCGAAGATTTTTTTTGGCTTCACCGATTTCCAAAAAATGAACGTCAAAAGGAGCGACTTCCGGCGGCCAAATAATACCCATTTTGTCGTTATGAGATTCAACGACGGAAGCCATCAACCGGCCCAACCCGATTCCATAACAACCCATAACAACCGGTTTTCGGCGGCCGTCTTTGTCAACAAAATAAGCCCCCAGTTTCTCCGAATATTTAGTCCCCAATTTAAAAACATGGCCGTTTTCAATTGCTTGGCCGCGGGAAATTTTTCCGCCGCATTTCGGACATTTGTCCAGGCGTTTTTTATTTAATTTTTCCTCATTAATAGCCCAGTCACATTGAGAACAATAAAAAATTCTGTCCTCACCGGTCTCGCATAACATCATAAATTCATGGGAAACGTCTCCCCAAATTGTCCCCGAAGAGGCTTCCACTATTTTAGTATTAAACCCACAACGCTGGAAAATATTTTTATAAGCGCCGATGACTTTTTGATAATAAGAATCCAAATCCCCTAAAGAAGTATGAAAAGAATAGAGGTCTTTCATCAAAAATTCCCGGACCCGAAGCAAACCGCCGGTGGAACGAATTTCATTCCGGAATTTATTTTGAATGTGATAAAGATAAAGAGGCAAATCCTTATAGGAATTGACAAACTGACCAACTAGTTCGGTGATAACTTCTTCATGAGTAGGACCGAGTGCCAGATTTTTCCCGTGCTGGTCTTTTAATTTGAAAAGCGGCGGTTCCATTTTGTCCCAACGGCCGGTTCTTTCCCAAAAAGTTTTTGGCTGAAGCGCGGGCAGGAAAACCTCCTGACCGTCAATGGCGTTTATTTCTTCACGGATAATATTTTCAATTTTGCGGTGGACCCGCCAGCCCAAAGGCAAAAAAGAATAAACACCGGCCATCAACTTGTCAATAAAATTAGCCCGAATCAAAAGCCGGGCGTTCAAACTGGTTTCGTCTTTGGGATATTCTTTTTGGGTTCGGAAAAATAACTTTGACTGGCGCATGTGTTTATTCTACTCTTTCAACTTCGCTTTTGTAAATAATCCGCAAAAACAGTGGCCGTCTTTTTCAATTTCATCCTTGTGGTAATAACAAGGACAAACGTTTTTTAAATCCGTTTCTTGGTTTCCGGTAACTCTTCTGCACGGGCAGTATTTTTTTCCGTATTTTTTTTCGTTTTCCAACAAACCATTAATTATCCTTTCAATGATTTCTTTGTCGGGATTCAATTGAAAACCATTCTTTTGAGCGTAATCAGCATACTCTATCCATTCTTTAATGGCTGCTTCCGGCCGCAATCCCGTAAAACTACCGATTGGTTTCCCGTTTTTAAAGAGAACAACGGTCGGGATTCTATCAATCCCGAACTTTTGAGCAGTCAAAGGAATATTATCAAGGTCAACTTTTACTAAAACAATTTTATCTTTCAAATCAACTGCTATTTTTTCTAAAATCGGGTCCAAAACAGCGCAGGGTTCGCACCAAACAGCAAAAAAATCAACCAAAACCAATTTATCTGGGGCTTGGATTTCTTTCTCAAAATTTTCATCGGTTAAAATGGGGGGCATTAAATTTATTTTAGCAAGTCCAGTAATTTTTCTTTTTCAAAATCTTTATCCAATAAAAAAGATGTTATGCTTTCAATAATTTCTCTTTTAATTTCTTTATGTCTCGGAATAGTAGTTTTACTTCCATTATTAATACATTTAGCTAAATCGTGTTTTGCGCCGCATTCAATAGAAAGCCCCAATTTCTTTAGGGCTCTTATTAATTTTTTTCTTTTACAGGGAAAATAAAATTCACTCATTATGTTCTTTGCAAAACAAACCCTTCCCGAAAATACTTTTCTGGAATTTTTATACTTAACTTATCCCTTAATTCTTTTGGAGGAAAAAAAGTCTGCATATATGGTTGATATTCTTTCGGAATTTCAAGATAAGTATAGAGGGCGTCGTTGACCATTTCAAAAAGCTCCTGTCCTGTTTCTGCCTGAGTCACACAACCAGGGAAATTATCTATATAAGCAATATAGCCGCCTTCTTGTGATGGTTTAATAGAAACCTTAATTGATTCAGGAAACCGCCATTTATAGGCTATTAAAACCTGAGGAATAACCTCTTTTCTTCTAAAAAGACTAAACATAATACAATATTATATAGTAAATGATATTTATTAGAATATCAATAGTAGAAGGCGAATGTTTATTCTAATACGTTTTACTTCACTTTGTTACTCGCTATTTTTTTTAGTAAAATAGCGCCTAATAACTATATCTAGAGCAAACGCAATTAACATTATTCCTAAAACCTTATATTTTGTAAAATATTCGGTGGAAGTCAGAGATGGAAGCCCCATTTTTGAGGTGATCTTAATAAATTATAAGATACAACCCAAACTCCTATTAAAAATAGAATATCGGGAAAATATTTATTTAAGTATTTTAAAATTTTCTTAATTTTTTCTTTCATAGATTTATTTTAGCTTATTTTACCCCATCTTGCTACTCACTATTTCTTTAAAATTATTCCCCTAAATCCAATTAACTGGACTTAAAAAATTTTATATCAATCCTCTTATATCTTTAATCGTCACTAAAAACATCAGAACTAAAAGAAAACTCAAGCCGAAGGCGTTAATTAAATTCCGAAAACGAGTCGGCACCGGCGAACCCTTTATTTTTTCTATTAAAATAAATAAGAGATGGCCGCCGTCCAAAGCCGGAAAAGGCAGAACATTAAACGCCGCAAAGCCGACCGAAAGAAAAGCCATCACCTGTAAAAGATAGACAAAACCGATTTTACCGATTTGGCTGGCTAAAGCGATGGCGCCGACCGGACCAGTCAAAGCATTGAGAATTTCCGGCTTAATAAAGGCCTGGGTTATTAACTGATAAATGGCATAAAAAGTTAATTTAATAACTTGAGCCGTGGTTTTGGCGGCTTCAATTAAACTTCGGCCCAGAGGTTGGGCTGGCGTTCCCGCCTCAACAATGGCCACGCCCAAAGATCCTTGGCCCGCCGGTGGATTTTTGCGGCTAAGGACTTGAAAATCAATATCTTTGCCGTTGCGATTTATTTTTATATCCAAAATTTCTCCCCGAAAACGATTAACAAACTCAATAAATTGCTGATTAGAAAAAGGGGCGGCTAAAATTTCTCCTTCTGTCACCACGGAAAGAATGACATCATTTTTTTGAAGACCGGCCAAGGCCGCCGGCGAGTCCGGCGCCAAATCACTAATCATTACTAAAGGCCGGCTGCCGAGCATAAAAACCAAACTAAAAAATATCCAACCTAAAAAAACATTAGTGAGAACGCCGCCGGCTAAAATAAACATCCGCCGGCCGGTGGGCTGGCTTTCAAAACTTTCTTCCTTGATTTTATTGAAGCCGCCAAAAGGAATCCAGTTTAAACTGTATTCGGTCTCCTTGAATTTCTTGGCCCAAATTCTCGGCGGGAAGCCCAAACCGAATTCTTCCACTTTGACTTTGGATATTTTCGCCAGCAAAAAATGCCCCAACTCATGAAACAGTAAAATAATTGAAAGAAAAATTAGGGCTAAAAAAATGGTCATAATCTCTATAATATCTACCATATTTAGTTAACAGTTGACAAGTTTTATCATTGAAGATTATAATTAAAATATGAAACAACAGTTTACCGCGGTTTATAAAAAAAGCGGAAAGTGGTATTTGGGCTGGATAGAAGAATTCCCCGGCGTTAATACTCAAGGCAAAACCCTTAAAGAAGCCAAAGAAAATCTTAAGGACGCCCTTCTTTTGATTATTGAAACCAATCGGCTGCTAAACAAAACAGAGGCTGACAGAAAAGTTTTAAGAGAACCCCTTACAGTTTCTGTTTAATGAAACGTAATAATTTAATCAAATATCTTATCAGAAGGTTGTATTTTTATCAGAGAGGGCGCGAGACATAGCGTCTTTTTTAATTCCATCACCAAAAGAACGTCCACCGTGCCCCGGCATAATGAAATTGACAATTATTTAGCCAGAAAAATTTGCCGAGATTTGGGAATTGAAGAGATTAAAGAGAAATAATAAATTACACTTCCTGTAATTCTTTAGTTTTTTTATTTAAAATATCTTCTATTTCTTGGTTGACGCTGTCAACATTTTTTTGGGCTTCTTCTTTCAGCTTAAATTTCTGGTCTTCGTTGATTTCTTTGGTTTCAAACGAGCGGGTAATTTCTTTATTGATTTCGTCCCGCTGATGCCGCAGTTGAATCCGGAAATTTTCCGCAATTTTCCTGACATTTTTTATTAGTTCTTGGCGCCGTTCTTCGGTCAGCGGCGGCAGATTGATTCTTATTAATTTTCCTTCAAAATTTGCCGAGAGTCCGGCGGTCCCAATGGCCTTGACAATGCCGGGAACAACATTTTTGTCCCAGACATTAATGTCAATTTCTCGCGGCGGGATTACGCTAATAGAGCCGAGTTGTTTTATCGTGAGCGATTGACCAAAATAATCCACTTTTAAATTTTCCACCAAAGCCGGGCTGGGCCGATTGCCGCGAATACCGGCGATTTCTTTTTTAAAATTTTCCACCAATAAAGCGACCTCCTTTTTAAATTTTTCTAAAATTTCCATGTTTAAATTCTATTCTACGCCCGTGCCGACGATAATTTTGCCATTAACTCCAAAATCTAAACTATAAATTTGGCGGCCGGGCACATCTAAAAGTAGTTGCCAATCTTGGCCTTGGTTGGATGTTTTATAGAGTTTATCGGCCGCCGCCAAATAAATCCGGCCATCGCCGTCAGGCAAAATAAATTTAATGGGTTTTTTAGCAACGACGGTATCTAAAGTGGCCCCAAGTAAAGAAGCGGTATAAGCCGATTGGCTAATTTGTTTTTCCGGCCGCCGGAAAAAATCCTGGCCCGAAGTGCTGCCCTCCCAAATTTCTTTATTTTTGGTAGCCACATAGATTTTGGGTCCTTCAAGAATAATGTCGGTGATAGCCGAACCCACGGCTGCCAGTAAACTGAAACCAAAATCTTCAAAAGAATAACTGAGTAAACGGCCGTCCGAAAGCCCGAAATAAATTTTGTCGCCCGAGGAAATCACTTTATAAGCCGCGGCTTCTTCGGTGTCAAAAATTTTTTTAAGAGTGAAAAATCGGTCCGAAGTTTCATAAATTCCAGCCTGACCGTTTTTGAACAAAGAAATGAAAAGCCGGCCGGGATTATTGACCGCTTTTTCAATTTGGTAGACCGTCGCTCCGGCTAATCGTCCTTCTAAATCAGAATAATTATACCAATGGCTACCAGTATCGCGGCTTATAAAAAGCCCCTGGTCGGTAGCGGCATAAATAAAAGACGGCTCGCGGCTGTCAATCTCAAAATCATAAACCGTCGGGCTGGAAGAATCCATCCAATATGTCTTATCAAAAACCTTGCCGGCATCCTCGGAAATCATGACTATCGCCGATGATCGGCTCGGGTCCGGGAGCCGAAAACCGAAATAAACCGCAAACTCCGGCAGAGTGTACAAAAAAATCCCTAGGGCGACAACCCAAATAATAATAGAAAACGCTTTATTCATTTATTTTTTGCTGAATGGCTTTAAATTGTAATTTAGGATTTAGATTATATCTCTTTAACAACTCTTCCCGCTCCAAAAGCCAGATTAATTTAGAAGAATTTTTAAAAAGATTTTTCCTTAAAGACAAAATTAAGTTCTCAAGATATTCTGACACTGAATCCGTTGAAACATCAAGGGGTTTGGGGTTAAGTAATTGCAGCGCCCGGCCGATGCGGCCAAACGACTGCCGGCTAATCGCCGCCGCCCGGCTGACTTCCACTTGAAAATTTTCTTTTAAAAATCTGGCAATTGATTTTTGGCTTAACCGCGGAAAATAAACCTTAGTGAATCGGGAAGCCAAAGTCGACGAAAAAACTGAGGGCTCGCGACTGATAAAAATAATTAAAGAAAACGACGGCGGCTCTTCAATAATTTTCAACAAAGCGTTCTGAGCTTCGGGAGTTAAAGAGTCGGCCTCATCAAAAATCGCGCTCCGGCGGCAAGAAATCAGCGGCCGCTGATAAAGAAATTGTTTTAATCGCCTGACCGAATCAATGCCGATAAAACCCGTTTCCCCGCCGGTAGGCGGGCAGGCTTCCGGCTGAAAAATTTTGCTGTCAATCAAAGGTTTATTAGCGGGAATAAATTCGCCGCTTTCCAGAAAATTAACCAAACAACGGGCAAAAGTGAATTTGCCTATCCCCGGTTCCCCGAAAAACAAATACGATTGCCGCAGTTTGTTCTCTTTAATGAGTTTTTTAAATTCTTCAATTTTATCTTCTAACCCGACCAATATCATAAATTATAATTTTGAAAGTAAAGTTCTCTTATAAACATCTAAATGTTCCAAGATAACGGCCGTGCCTTTAGCCACGCAGTAAAAGGGATTTTCAGCCACATAGGTCGGCACCCCTAATTTCCGGCGGAAAAACTCGTCAATCTTTCGCAATTGGGCCGTACCGCCGGAAACAATAATTCCTTTTTCCATAATATCGGCCACTAATTCCGGCGGGGTTATATTAAACACCGATTGAACCGAAGCGACAATATCGTCTAAATAAGAATCAATGGCTTCCACAATTTCATTGGAATTAATGAGCAAATCCTTCGGTAATCCCGTAATTAAATCGCGGCCACGGATAGACATCGTTAGTTTGCTGGAGCCGCTTAGGGCGGCACCCACTTCAATTTTAACGGCCTCGGCGGTGGTTTCCCCAATAGCTAAGGCATATTTTTTCTTGATGTAATCCATTATCGCCTGGTCGAAATGATTGCCGGCCACCCGACGGCTCGCCCAATTGACAATGCCGCCCAAAGAAATGACCGCCACTTCGGAAGTTCCGCCGCCTAAATTGATAATCATATTCCCCGAAGAAGAGTTTATCGGCACATTGGCGCCGAGCGCGGCCAATAACGGCTCTTTCACCAAATAAACATTTTTGGCGCCGGCTTCGCGGGCCGCGTTGATAACCGCCCGTTTTTCCGTAGAGGTGATGCCCGCGGAAACGGAAATAACCACCTCGGGTTTGAAAATATTAAAACGGCCGATGGCTTTGGAAATAAAATATTCCAGCATTATCTTGGTGATGTAGTATTCGGCAATGACGCCGTCTTTCAGCGGCCGGTAAGTGACAATGTCACCCGGAGTTCGGCCCACCATTTCTTTGGCTTCCAGACCCACGGCCATTACCGTATTGGTTGGTTTGTTTATTGCCACAATAGTAGGTTCATTAATCACCAAACCCTTGCCGGGCACGAAAACCAAAGTGTTAGTGGTGCCCAAATCAATACCCAGTTTACGAGTAATCATATCTCGGTTTCAGCATAAAATAAAAAATTTTCAATGTCAAACTAAAAGGTTTCCCACGATAAAATCGGAGGCGGTCAAAGAAATATTTTAAAATATTTTTCATGTTTTTCCTCCTCTAATTTCTTATCTATTTTAATCCAAAATCTTTATTTTCCCTAAAATTTTCCTCCTGTGAATTATCATCATTTTTCTGCTATCGCAATTTTTGTTAGATAAAGGAAAAAAATTATAAGCCCGTCGAAAAATGCCCGCCGGGAGCGAAAACGGGGCAGAAAAACGAATACGCCACTCGAGTGGCGTATTCGTTTTTCTGGTGCCCGGGGTGGGATTCGAACCCACAAACCCTTTCGAGTCGAGGATTTTAAATCCTCTGCGTAAACCGTTCCGCCACCCGGGCATAATTTTGTCAACATTGAGGCGGCGGTGAGATTCGCACTCACGTATACTGATTTTGCAGATCAGTGCGTTGACTTCTTCGCCACGCCGCCATATAAATTAACTAACAACTAATTACTAAATACAAAATACTATCCTCGGCATCGGTTTGATGTTGAGTTTTTTCATTAATAAATTTTGAAGGAGCGGCCGATACTCATTTATTAAATTCAGCGCTTCCGCGGCGGCTGTTCCCGGCATTACTCCTAATCTAACTTTAGCTTGGCTTAAATCTTTCAAAACTTCCACTTCGGTGATGGTCACAATAACCGATTTCGGAAATTCCATTTCCCGCAGCATAATTTTGCCCAATTCTTCCTGAATTAACTTAACTACCCGCAGGTTTCGATAGTTCATTGAATTTCAAAATATCGCCAACTTTAATTATATCATCGGTCTCCACTAAAAGACCAACTTCTTTGCCGGCCGCGGCTTCGGCAACGTCTTTCCGCTGTTCTTGAATATTTAAAATGCGGCCTTGAGTAAAAATTTGCTGATTTTTTATAACGCCCCGAGTTATCCGACCGCCGATTATCTGTTTACCTTTCCCCGGACTCCCAAAAACCGCCAAGACTTCCAATTCCCCGGAAATTTTAGCATCAGTAGCTAACACTAAATACTCTTCAATTTTTTTCACTAAATCATAAATAACATCTGAAGTAATTACCTTAACCGGAGAAAGCCGGCTTAAATTTTCCGCCGACCGATCCAGATTCGTCCGAAAACCAATTATTAAGGCTTGGCTATCAATAGCCAACTTTAAATCATTCTCATTAATTTTGCCGACCCCTCGGCTTAAAATCACCAACGGTTTTTCTGAAGGAATATTTTTTATCACTCCGCTCAAGGCCTCCAACTCGCCGGCGTTTTCGGCTTTAAGAATAAATTTTACCCCGTTAGAAATTGGTAAATTTCTAACGGGGTTTATTTTTTCCGGGCTTTCATCGGTTTGAACCGCTGATAATTTTACTTCTGTTTTTCCGGTTAAAAATTCCTCACCGATTTGAGGTAAAGCGTTAAAACCCAAAATTAAGGCCGGCGCACTGGGCTCCAAAGAATTTACTTTTTTCCCCAAAAAATTTTCCAATAATTTTATTTTGCCGCGGGCCGTCGGCGTCGCAATCTCCTGCCCGGTTTTCAAAACGCCGTCTTTGACAATGGCGCTCGCCACTATTCCCCGGCGATTATCCAGCCGGGCTTCAAGAATTATTCCCCGGCCCGGCCGTTGGGGGTTATATTTTAAATTTTCCAATTCCGCGGCCAACAAAATTAAATCCAGCAATTCCGAAATTCCTTCGCCGGTTTTGGCGGAAACCGCCTGCCAAGAAACATTGCCGCCATAACCTTCCAAGAGAACGCCGGCGCCGGTTAATTCATTTTTGACTTTTTCCAAATTGATATTGGGTTTGTCAATTTTATTTAGGGCCACCATAAAAGGAATTTTAGCGGCTTGAATATGACTAATGGCTTCTTGAGTTTGAAGCTTGACGCCTTCGTCAGCCGCCACCACTAAAATCGCCAAGTCCGCTGCCCGAGAACCGCGAGCCCGCATTTTAGAAAAGGCCTCGTGGCCCGGAGTATCAATAAAAGTTATCTTTTTATCATTATGAAAAATCTCATAGGCGCCGATTGATTGAGTAATGCCGCCGGCTTCTTTGGCGGCAACGTTTGACTTTCGAATATAATCCAAAAGCGTGGTCTTACCATGGTCAATATGGCCCATCACCACCACAATTGGCGGTCGCGGCAATAATTTATCGTTTTCTTTCATCTTGTAAAATTAACAAAAATCTGGGAAAATAACAAATAATTGGAGGAGTGCCGGAGCGGTCTAACGGGACGGTTTGCTAAACCGTAGGGACGAAAGTCTCTCGTGGGTTCAAATCCCACCTCCTCCGCCTTCGGTCCGCCGAAGCGGACCTACGGCGTGACGCAGTCCGCAAGTAAGTTCGCGAAGGCGAGCTTCGCCTGATTTTGAAAAATACTTTAAATCATTCCAACGGCTCAACGGCAAATTACGGCTGAGCCGTTAAAAATATTTGACAAATAAAAATTCATTTGCTTTACTCTCTTATAGAAAGTTATTGTCTTAAGTTTAAGGCAAACGTCTTTAACAAAGAAAGGAGGTGATATCCATGCAACTCTTGGACGTCATCCAAAAAATACGGAATGATGGTTGGCTGTTAAAAGACACTAAAACCAAATTCAAAGAATTACATCAAACAATAGACGAGCTCAAATTTCCTTTTGTCGGCCGAATTCTGACGCGTCAAAAATACTACGCTGGCCGAATTGAAGAATTAAAGTTTAATGATAGCCGCCTACAATTTACTATTACTGATTGCGACTCAAACGGCCAAAGCCGCGAAAGCGCCAAAACTTATTGTCAGAAAGTGTCTTTTGAGGATTTAATAGACATTATGACAATGTAAGGAGAAAAACAATGAATAGCAAAACCAATCATTCCGTAGCCAAAAGAGCCGAGTTTAAGTATATGAATAAACTGGGCTCTTTATTATTTTACGACGCTAATTGTATAATTAAAATATGGCGGCTATTGAAAAACTTTTGGGGGATTACCTGGATTATTTGGAAATAGAAAAAAACCGGTCGGCCAAAACGCGCCTCAACTACGAACATTATCTCAAAACCTTCTTGAAATTCGGTAAAATTAAAACCGAGAAGGACATTGATTCCGAGATCGTCCGCGACTTCCGAATTTTTCTGGCGCGGCAAACCGGCGGCTCCGACAACCAACCCCTCAAAAAAAACACCCAGGCCTATTACGTCATTGCCCTGCGCAATTTTCTCAAATATCTCATTAAGCGCGATTTTAAAGTTTTGGCGCCGGATAAAATTGAACTGCCGAAAATTCCCCAAAGACAAATTGAAATCATTGACTATGCTGATTTAGAACGGCTTTTGGCGGCGCCCCAAGGAACGGACTTACGGACTTTGCGAGACAAAGCCATTTTGGAAACTTTATTTTCCACCGGTTTGCGGGTTTCCGAACTCTGCCAGTTAAATCGCAATCTCAATTTAGAACGCGGAGAAATTACGGTCCGAGGCAAGGGCAATAAATTAAGAGTGGTTTTTCTTTCGGCAACAGCCAAAAAAGCCCTGAAAAACTATTTAGACAAAAGAACCGATGCCGAAGAAGCCCTATTTATTAGCTTATCTAAAACCTCGAACTTAAAACCTAAAACCTTTCCTAAGGTTATCGGCCGGATTATTCCGCGGACGGTTCAAAGATTAATTGACTATTATACCCGTAAAGCCGGGATTTCAAATAAAGTTACACCCCACACTTTGCGTCATTGTTTTGCGACCGACCTTTTGATAAACGGCGCGGATTTGCGCTCAGTTCAGGAATTATTGGGCCACGCCAGCATTGCCACCACTCAAATTTACACTCATCTTACTAATAAAGAGCTCCGGGAAATTCACCAGGCCTTTCATGCTCGGCGTCGTCAATAAAAATAAAAAGCGGGCTCCTGCAGTCAGCCCGCTCGTTATCGCGTAGTTTTTCTCCTTTCCTCTTAATTTTCAGTAAAAATATTCCACTTCGAACTTAATGCCTTTTCCTTCCCATTCATTGAACAGTTGTTCCGGGGTCTGGGTGCCGCCCTGTATCTTCCCGCAACGCGGGCAATAGTAAATAGATGTTCGCCCCGACTGAAACCCACCAGTAAAAGTCACTATGGCGTACAATTCCATTGTACATTGCCGATGAGTGCACCCAATTACAAGTCCTTTTCTGTCTTTAATCTCTACCGCTACCCGACACATAACGAATCCTTTCGTGATAGCCCTAAGGCAAACCTAAATTTGATGTCTTTGGAAAAACAGTTAAATCTACAGATATAGGTAATCGCCCTCTACAAATCCTCGGCAACCTTCCGCTTGCGCCAGGATAGCCAGAATTTCTCCTGTAATTACAACAAACTTGGACGTGCCCATTGTGCCCATTAACATATCTCCTACCTCGGGGTACTTTGTTTCTCATATTTACAACTCCTTCGAAAATCCTAATCTTTTTCTCCAACCAAACACTAATCAAAATGGAATTACCAAAGAACTTTTTATTCTCTCATAAACACCTCCTTGTTTTAAGAAGAAAAACTTTGAAAATTATGTCAACGAAACTATTTTAAGAATAGCAAACACCATAACTTTGTCAAGGGATGGTGCGCGTGCTTGGATTCGAACCAAGGACCTTACGATTATAAGTCGCATGCTCTGCCGCTGAGCTACACGCGCCTCTTTAAAGCTAATGTTAGCAAATGGTCTAAGAGTTGGTCAAAGGAATAGCCGACTCTGGCCGCGGCTTTAGGTAAAAGAGATTCTTTAGTCAATCCGGGTAGAGTATTTACCTCTAAAATATAAACACCATCTTCAGCCACAATCATATCGGCCCGGGAATAATCCCGGCAACCCAAGACCTGGTGCGCCCGCCGAGCCGTTTCCTGAATGTTTTGAGTGATTTCTTTATTGAATTCCGCCGGACAGATTTCTTGAGTGGTACCGTCGTATTTACATTGATAATCAAAAAAGGATTTGTTAGCCGGCGGAATAATTTCAATGACCGGCAAAGCAAAATATTTTTCGTGCTGAAAATTCTCTAAAATTCCGCAAGTGACTTCCCGGCCGGAAATAAATTTCTCCACCATCACCAAATTATCGTAACGGAAAGCGGCATTCAAAGCCACTAGAAATTCTTCCAAGTTTTTAATTAGCGAAATCCCGACGGAAGAACCTCGATTGACGGGTTTAATAATCCAAGGCAAATCAAAATTAGGTTTTAGGTTTTGCCTGCCTGCCGGCAAGGCAGGGTTTTTAGGTTTTAGTTTTATCGCCGGGGGCACTTTTAGACCGGCTTGTCCCGTTAGAAACAAAGTTTCTAACGGGACTTGCTGAAAAATCTGCCGGGAAACCCATTTGTTCATCGCCAAAGCCGAAGCCATAACGCCGGAGCCGGTGTAGGGTAAATGATTTTTTTCTAAAATCATCTGAACCTGACCGTCTTCGCCGTACTCGCCGTGAAGGGCGTTGAAAATTACATCGATTTTCGGAAAGTCCGGCCATTTTCCTGTTTTGCTAATTAAAATATCAAAACTTTGATATTTTTCTTTAGGCAAATTTTCTAAGATATTAGCGCCGGTCAAAAGAGAAATTTCGTGTTCAACCGAAGGCCCGCCCCGCAAAACGCCGACTCTGATTTTGGGCATTTTATACCTTAATCGGTTTGATTTTAAAGCCCTTAAGAATCCTACAAAATTCTTCCTGTTCAATGCTCTCTTTCTGAAGCAAAGTTTTCGCTAAAGCGTCCAGGGCTTTTCTTTGAGAAGATAAAATTTTCTTAGCCGCCTTCAAAGCCCGGTCAATCAAACCTTTAACTTCTTTATCAATCTCGCTAGCCAATTTTTCCGAATAATCTTTCTCAGTAGTAATTTCCCGGCCTAAAAATATCAATTCATCGGTCTTGCCGAAAGTCCGGGGACCTAATTTCTCGCTCATCCCGTAGCGGGTAACCAAATTTTTAGCTAAATCGGTGGCTTGCTTCAAGTCATTGGCCGCTCCGGTGCTGATGTCGTTAAAAACCGCTGATTCCGAAAGATACCCGCCGAACAAAACCGCCAAATCCGCCAGAAACTGGGACTTAGTTTTTATTCTTCTTTCCTCAATGGGCAATTTCAGAGTATAACCGCCGACTAGACCGCGGCTAATAATGGAGACCTTTTGGATTGGGTCGGTGTCTTTGAGTCCGACCGCCACCAAAGCATGACCCGCTTCGTGATAAGCGATGAGTTCTTTTTCTTTGGGAGAAATTACCCGCGTCCGGCGCTCGGGACCAAGAATGACTTTTTCAATGGAATTGAACAAATCCTCTTGGCTGATAAAATGTTTATTCTGACGGGCGGCTAAAATGGCGGCTTCATTGGTTAAATTCGCCAAATCCGCTCCGGAAAAACCCGGAGTGCGCACTGCCACCTGTTTGAGATTAATGTCTTGGCCTAAAGATTTGCCCCGGCAGTGGATTTTTAAAATCGCCTCGCGGTCGTTGATGTCCGGCATATCCAAAATCACCCGGCGGTCAAAGCGACCAGGCCGCAGAAGAGCCGGGTCAAGGATATCGGGGCGGTTCGTGGCCGCCAACACGATAATATTAGTATTCCGATCAAAACCATCCATTTCCACTAAAATTTGATTCAAGGTCTGCTCGCGTTCATCATGACCGCCGCCCAAACCCGCGCCTCTTTCCCGTCCAACGGCGTCTATTTCATCTATAAAGACGATGCAGGGAGCATTTTTTTTGGCGATAGAGAATAAATCCCGGACTCTCGAAGCCCCGATTCCGACAAACATCTCCACAAATTCGGAAGCTGACATATGAAAAAACGGCACATTGCTTTCACCAGCCACAGCACGAGCAATCAGTGTTTTCCCCGTACCCGGAAGTCCAAGTAATAAGATTCCCCGGGGGATGCGAGCGCCGATTTCCAGATATTTTTTAGGATTCTTTAAAAAGTCAATCACCTCCAGTAATTCCTGTTTTGCCTCTTTTAAGCCGGCAACGTCTTCAAAGGTCACCCGCTCTTTAAAGGGAGTAGAAATTTTGACATTGGCGCGACCGAAAGTAAAGGCCTGATTCATGCCGGTTCGGGCCTGACGAAACATCAGCCAAAAAATAAATCCAATGGCTATTAACGGCAACAGAGTCGGCACTAAAATCCCCAACCAGAATTTCAGACCCGAGGCCTCTTTAACTTCCAAAGCCACTTGTTGCAAAGCAGAAGATTCCACCCCGAAATTGCGTAAAGTTTCGGAAAGTCCGATATCGGTTTCTTTTTTAGCCACGGCTTTAGCCCCGTTTTTCAATTCAATATCCAAATCATTTTCATTAACGGTAATTTTACTGACCTCGCCGGCGTTAATCTTGAGCGTCAATTCATTCAAGGTGATTAACTGCGGAGTTTTTGTCGGCTGAATCAAAAGAGAAAAAATTATAACTACCACTATTAAAGTAGTAATCGCCCAAAAAATGTTTTTAGATAAATTTTTCATTTATAGTGAGTTTATCGAACTATTATAGTGAGTTTATCGAACTATTTTAATTTTAGAATCAATCTTTTTTCTTGGGGCTTGATTAAGTTGATGATAAATTTATAATCCTTTCCCAGTTTTAATTGATTTTTCATTTCTTCAACGCTCCCGAATTCGGATACGTGAAGCAAGCCGTAAATTTCATTATCCAAATTAATAAAAGCCCCAAAGGGCGTAAATTTATAAACCGACCCCGAAACTTCCTGCCCGACTTTATATTTCTTTTCAACAACATCCCAAGGATTCGGTTTCAGGGCTTTTAAAGAAAGAAAAACTTTCCCGTTTTTAATGTCAATGATTTTGGCCTTAACAAACTCGTCTATTTTGACGATTTCTTTCGGGTTGTCGATCAAACGATGGTCTAATTCGGAAATATGAATCAAGCCCTCAACGGCCGGATTATCAACAAATTTCACAAAAGCCCCAAAATCGGCGACACCAGAAATAAGGCCGTCAATTATCTGACCCGTTTGATATTGTTCTAGGGCGGCTTGGGAAGTTTTATCGGCTGCTTCCCGTTCGGAAATTATCAATTTATTGGTTCGGGGATTAAAATCAATAATTTTCACTAACAATTCCTGAGCCACTATTTTTTTTAATTCTTCGGCAATTTGCTTTTTATCACTCGTTTCCACCCGAGGGTAATGTTCGTTGTTTAACTGAGAAACCGGAAGAAACGCCGTCAAATTATTTATCTCGGCCAGTAAACCGCCGCTGTTAAAACCGGTTATTTTAACTGTTATCGGTTCGTCTCGCTCTGCCAATTCTTTTATCTGCTCCCAAACTTTATATTTATCGGCTTCGGTCAAAGATAGTTCCACATAACCTTCTTCGTTGTCCAAATCCACAACTTTGGCTTTAATACTACCGCCGATTTCGAGGTTTTTAATAATATTTTTGGCATTCATAAATTCCCGGCCATAAACAATCCCGGTCCCGTAGCGACCCAGGTCTAAAAATAAATTCCGAGATTCCTTTTTCAAAACTCGCCCCTCAACAATATCGCCGATTTTTAACAACGAAATCAAGTCGGGTTCGGTTTTGACCAACTGTTCAACAACATTATTTTTCTGATTAGTAGGCATTCTAAGGGCTAATTTTAGCCGTTATTCAGTTAAAAAGCAAGAGAAAACAATTTTAATGATTGACTTTTGATATTTGATATTAGAAAAATGAATTATCATACAAAATCTGCTATAGCACAAAAAGTATGATAATTCATTTACTATTAAACTCAGCGACCGCAGACTTTTATACTAACTCTCTAAAACTGAGTTTAGTTAAGTGAACTTAGTTTTAGATTGATTTTAAGTACAATTTTCCGCACTATTGACTTTTTGAAAAAGTATGATATAATGATATTAGGATTAGAAATGTATCTAATTCGCCCAAATTGCGGGGCTAATCGCAATAAGTAGTTCTTTGACAGAAAGGAGCAAAACGATGAAAAAGTTAGTAATGTTTCTAATTTGTCTTTCTATAATGTTCGCGCTTATAGGATGTAGTACTTATGAAGAAATGAGCCCCAGTGGGTTTCCTCGTTGTGGGTTTTCTCGTTGCCCCGGACACTCTTCAGGAGGAGATCGTTGCCGTGTGGGTTTTTATCCCTGGCCCCCTGGCTGGTTTGCTGATTGGGAGCGTCCGGAGGGAGGAATAGTTCTTTTCATGGATGGTAATCTCCTGCAAATCGAATGATTCACTGAAAAAGATTGCCGGTGCGAAGAAAAATGCACATTTGCCCTGCGATAACATCAAGGGGCTTTTTTATTTTTGATAAAAATTATATAATATAAAAATGGTTATCACTTGGTACGGGAAAAATTGTTTTAAACTTCAAAGCGGTGATTTGGTTTTGGTTACCGACCCCTTCGAGAAAGAAAAAGATTTAACGCCTTTTCGCGGCCGGGCCGATATTATTATCCGGACCATTACTTTTCAGGCGTCAGGCGTCAAGCGTCAGACGTCAAGCGAAACGTTTGAAATAAGTTATCCGGGCGAATATGAAGTTAAAAATGTCGGTATTAAAGGATGGCCCTTACCGAATTCAAGGTCGATTTTTTTAGTGGAGATGGATGGTTTTAAAATAATCCTCCTGGGGCATTTAGCCAATGAGGATGAAATATCCGCCAGAGGCGGATCCGCCTCAGGCGGAAAAAATATCCAAGAATATTTAGAAGAGGCTGATATTTTATTTATCCCAGCGATTTTCGCCAAATTAGTCCGCCAATTAAAACCGAGTTTGGTCATCCCGACTCTTTTTGAAGAGCCGAAAGATCTAAAACCCTTCTTGAAAGAATTAGGCAAAAATGAAGTTGAACCCCAAGAAAAATTAACCATCAGCAAAAAGGACCTTTCTAAAGAAAAATTAATAATCGGATGTTTGAAAGTTTAAAAAAATTTATCGTCAATTTACAAAAAGCGGATGAAGCCAGAAAAAAGCGCTGGCTCTTCATTTTAAGCGCCCTGGCTATAATTGTAGTTGTTGGCGGCTGGGTTATTTATATAAATAAAAGCGTGGTTAATTTGGAAATAACCAAAACAACCGAACAATCTTCTTGGCAGGTTTTTCAAACCGGATTAAAAACCATTATTTCTCAAATAAAAAATTTAATTACTGCCAGTCGGGAAATATCCATTGAGATCCCGGAAATTAAATAAAATGGGAAAAATAGAAAAAAGAGAAATTACCGAAGAACTGCGTGAGTCCTATCTGGATTACGCCATTTCCGTTATTGTTTCCCGGGCCCTGCCCGACGTCCGCGACGGCTTGAAGCCGGTTCACCGCCGAATTCTTTACGCCATGTTGGAAGATGGACTGGCTAGCGACGCCAAATTCCGAAAATGCGCCACGGTTATCGGTTCGGTTTTGGGCCGTTATCACCCTCACGGCGATATCGCCGTCTACGATGCTCTGGTCCGGATGGCTCAAGATTTTTCGCTCCGTTATCCTTTAATTAAGGGCCAGGGCAATTTTGGCAGCATTGACGGGGATTCGGCAGCCGCTTACAGATATACCGAATCCCGACTTTCCAAAATTGCCGAGGAATTGCTGGCTGATATTGATAAAGAGACCGTTGATTGGCAGCCGAATTACGACAACACCCGTTTCGAACCCAAAGTTTTACCCGCTAAATTCCCCAATCTTCTGGTTAACGGCGTAATGGGAATTGCGGTGGGAATGACCACTTCTATCCCGCCCCATAATTTAGGCGAAGTGATCGAAGCCACCGCCTACTTAATTGACCATCCCGAGGCGGAAATCAAAGAGTTAATAAAATTTATTCCTGGCCCGGATTTTCCGACCGGCGGCAATATTTACAACAAATCAATTGCCGAAACTTACACTTTAGGCAAAGGTTCCATCACGATGCAGGCAACCGCTGAAATCCTCGAACGCAAAGAAAATCAATTTGACATTATAGTCACTGAAATTCCTTACCAAGTGAATAAAGCCGAACTTATCGTCAAAATTGCTGAATTGGTTCAAGAAAAAAAAATTGAGGGCATTCGCGATGTCCGAGACGAAAGCGACAAAGAAGGTTTGAGAATCGTCATTGAACTGAAAAACGACGCCAGCCCCCAGAAAATTCTTAATTTTTTTTACACGCACACCGACCTTCAGAAAAATTTCCATTTGAATATGCTGGCTCTGGTAAACGAAATTCAGCCCCAAGTAATGTCCCTCAAAGACATTTTAAACGCTTGGCTCAAACATCGCCGGGAAGTCATTAAAAGAAGAACGGAATTTGATTTGAAAAAAGCCGAAGAACGGGCTCATATCTTAATGGGGTTAGTTAAGGCCTTAGAACATATTGATGAAGTTATCGCCGCTATTAAAAAATCCCCGAATAAAGAAGCGGCCCACCAAAATTTGGTAAAGAAATTCAAATTAAGCGACTTGCAGGCCACCGCTATTTTGGAAATGAAACTCCAAACTTTAGCCGCTTTAGAGCGCCAAAAAATTGAAGACGAATTAAAAGAAAAGAAAAAACTGATTGTCGAACTCCAATTTATTCTTAAAAATCCCAAAGAAATTCTTGCTTTAATCAAAAAGGAACTGGCCGAACTCAAAAAAACTTATAACGATCCGCGGAAAACCAAGCTCATCAGTTCCGAAGCCAAAGAATTTCAAGAAGAGGATTTCATCCCCCAGGAAGACACTATTATCACTTTAAGCCAAGCTAATTACATCAAAAGATTGGCGCCGGAACATTTCCGAACCCAGAAACGGGGCGGCAAGGGGCTTATTGGTTTTGAACTCAAAGAAGAGGACTTTGTCACCCAAATTTTGGCGGCCCAAAGCCATGATAATATTCTGTTTTTCACTGACCGCGGCCGGGTTTTCCAAACCAAGGCCTATGAAATCCCGCAGGCCAGCCGCCTCGCCAAAGGGAAATCAATTTATAACTTCTTGGACCTCGCTCCTAACGAAAATATTAATGCCATTATCGGTTATCCGGAGAAACACGGCGCGGCTTTTTTGGTAATGGCGACTAAAAATGGTTTTATCAAAAAAACGCCATTGGACGACTTTGCCAATATCCGACGCAATGGACTAATAGCCATAACATTGAAAAAGGATGACCTCTTGAAATGGGTTAAACTTTCCTCGGGTCAAGACGAAATTATTTTAACTACCTCTTTGGGCCAAGCCATTCGTTTTACGGAAAAACAGGTTCGATCAATGGGACGAACGGCCAGCGGCGTTAAAGCCATTAGATTGAAAAAACCTGTCCGCCCGGCAGGCGGGGATGATTTTGTCAGCGGACTTGATATAATAAAAGAAAGTCAAAAATCAAATCTCAAAAATCAAAAATTATTGGTGGTGACCGAAAAAGGATTTGGGAAACAAACCTTGCTCGTTCAATATAAAATTCAGAATCGGGCCGGCTCGGGCATTAAAACCGCCAAAATCACCGCCAAGACCGGACCGATTATCGCCAGCCGAATCATTGACGAGGCGGAAGAAGTTTTGGCCATTTCGGCTAAGGGCCAAATTTTGAGAACCGAAATCAAAAGCATCCGTTTGGCCGGCCGAGCCACTCAAGGCGTAAAAATTATGAACCTTGACCCCGGCGACAAATTAGTCGGAGTGATTACGATATAAAAATATGTCCAGATTATCTCACAATCAAAAAATAATTCTCGGCGTTGTCGGAATAGTTGTTTTAATTTTAATTCTGATTTTTCTCGGCCTTATCCCGGGCTTGCGCCTTCCCCAAGAAAAAATTAAAGCGGATTTGAATTTTTGGGCAGTGACCGATAATCAAGGGATTTATCAACAGGTAACTGATCAATTTCAAGCTCTTCATCCGGGCGTCCGGATAATTTACCGCCGGTTTGACCTCCAAACTTATGAAAAGGATTTAATTAACGCTTTGGCCGCCAACCGCGGCCCGGACATTTTTATACTTCATAACACTTGGCTGCTGAAACATTATGATAAAATTTCTCCTTTACCCCGAGAAAAACTCAGTTTCGCCGTTTTTAAAGACCAACTTTTCCCTCAAGTAGTAGAACGGGATTTTACGGCTAATGAAATTATTTACGCCCTGCCCCTTTCTCTAGACACCTTATCTTTGATTTATAATAAAGATATTTTTAATCAAAGCGGGGTGGCTTTAGCGCCGACCACTTGGACTGAATTTCAAAACATTATTCCCAAATTAAGAATTATTGACCAAACCGGCCGTTTGACTCGGGCCGCGGCCGCTATCGGCGGCTCCCATAAAAGCATTGACCGGGCCGCTGATCTTTTAACCGTTTTAATGCTCCAGGCCGGCGCGGCGATGACTGACCAGGATTTCACCCGGGCTATTCTTAGTTTAAACGCTTTGGAATTTTATACTCAATTTACCGACCCGGCGAATCCCAATTACACCTGGAATGATTCTTTCCGTTATTCAACCGATGCTTTGGCTGAGGGCTCGGTAGCGATGATTTTTAATTACGCCGAAAAAATAGCCGAGCTCCAAACCAAAAACCCTTTTTTAAATATTGGCGTGGCGCCGCTTCCCCAAAACGACCCGGCCAACCAAATCAATTACGCCAACTATTGGGGTTATACTGTTTCCCAAAAAAGTTCTTATCCGGAATTGGCTTGGGATTTTATTCTGCTTTTAACTACTAATGAAAATAATGTCAAGAACTATCTTCAAGCCACTAATAAACCGCCGGCTTTACGGTCATTAATCCGGGATAAACAGGCCTTAACCGCCAAATCCTGGCCCCAAATAGACAATAACCAAATTGAAATTATCTTCTCCAATATGATAGAATCAGTAATAAGCGGCAAACAAACGGCTCAAACCGCTTTGAGCCAAGCCGAGGCCCAAATTACCCAACTGATGAAAAAATGAGTAAACTTTTACCAGATTGCCCTAATGGCATTTGCGGTTGGTGTGAATTATTCCAATTAGGGCAAAATGTCATTAATTTTATGATAGAAATTTCTACGGTCTTGGCTATCGCTTTTATTATTTATGGCGGTATAATGGTAATGGTGACCAGTACCAAGCCGGAAAAACTACAAGCCAGTCGAAGCATTATTTGGTCCGCGGTCATCGGCTTGGTTATTGTGCTAACTTCCTGGGTGATTCTGAATACGCTTTTCCATTTGTTGGCTGGTGGCTTAAACTGGCCTTGGGACCAAATTAAATGTTAAAATTTAAACTATGCTAAATCTTTTAACAAAACTTTATTTGGCTCAAACCAGTAGCCAAACACCTTTTCCGAGCACCCAAACGCCAGCCGGAAGCCGCATTTATAAATTACTCAATCCTTTAGGCGAAGGCGTAACGAGTTTTTCTCAAATTATCAATAGCGTGGCTAAATATCTCACTATTTATATCGCCCCGCCGATTGTCACTATAATGATACTGATTGCCGGTTTTTATTTTTTGACCGCCGGCGAAAATCCCGAAAGAGTAAAAACCGCCCGACAAATCATTCTCTGGACCGTCATCGGTTATGCTATAATTCTAATATCTTGGGGAGTAACTTCAATTATTACCGAGCTCTTAGGAGGAGGGATAGAAACAATGCCGGTGTCTCCAGAACAGGAATGGTGGGGTATAAAAATGAGAACATAAAGGTCGTAAAAAAAATCAAATATGAAAAACAAAACAATAAAAAACATCGTTCTTTTAATCTCTTTAATCGGCCTGCCGGTTTTGGTTTTGGCGCTTGAATATCTGCCATCTTCTCCAGTCCAAAGTTTGTGGGATATTGAAAGGATTCTCACAACGATTGTTAACTGGATATTTACCATCCTGATGATTGTGGCGGTTATCTATATTTTATTGGCGGCTTTCGCCTATTTGGGCAGCGCCGGCGACCCGGAAAAAGTCAAAACCGCCCAGAACAGATTAATTTACGCCGCGGTGGCCATCGGCGTTGGTTTAATAGCCCAAGGCGTAAGATTCGTTGTTTCTAATTTACTAAGAACATAATTAAATTCCAAAAACTTTTCCCTTCAAAAAATAAAGGCCCCGTGAGACAAAAACTTTGTCTCACGGGGTTTTTTATTTGATTTTTTTGATTTTGACGATGGTCCCGTCGGTTAAACCATTAAGAACTGCGGGGCCGGCGACTTCACCGCCCACGGTAGTACTTTCTCCTTTTGGCATCCAAAATTTTTCTATAGTGCCATCCTTTTTGCCAGAGACAATATAGAAAGGTTTAGATGCCCAGTAATGGAGAGTTGTTTTAGAATCTACTCCCACTTCGGTATAAACTGTCTGGTTAGCAGAAAGTTTATACTCATAGGGATAAGGGGTGATGGGATAAGAAACTCCACCAGAAAACAAATTCCCAACTCGCCCCATGGCTTTCTCTCTCCCGCCTAAAAAGAAAATAATAGTAAGAGTAATCACCACACAAAACAAAATTGTGGTTACCCTTACACCTATTTTTCCTTTTACTAGGCCGAGAAAAAGAATAGCTATCACCGTAAGCGCCAAGACGGGTAATAAGGAAATATCTTTTGATATCGGAACTAAGGATACATACACACCTATCACAAGTTCGATACCAATGAAAATTAATATTAACCTTATTACTTTACGGCCCTGAGGGAAAACGGCTATAACCGCTAAAATCAAAGGGTCAATAAAGGCGAGACAACCAAAAACAATGGTGAGGAACGGCAAAAGCACTACTATTGCCTTAAATCCGGGATGAGGAATTGCCGCCGTAAAACACATTAAAATAAACCAACCGAGAAAGAAGTAGATTGCCCACCGCAGCCATCTATTACCGGTACCCCAAAAAGCAACCAATATTTTCCAGATTTCTTTAAGTAACTCGTTCATGGTTTTATCCCCCTTTCTTCTAGACAAAGTCGGAATTGCCTAATATGCGGCGCGATCTTCGCCGCTTTCTCGTTAAGCGACTTGGCGACTCGGGTCATTAACTTTTTCAGTTTATTCAGCTCGGTTTCCCAATTAATTGACGCAGATGGGGTTGTTTTCGGTTGTGCCCCTTTTCGGGTTTTTTCGATTACTTTCAAAATTCTTTGCCGAAGTTTGAATTCCAGTAGAATTTTCTGAAATTCTTTTTCCGGCTCCGAAGAACTTTTGAGCCGCTCGCCCGCTTCTTTAAAGAACTTATCCATCCAGTCAACCGCCGCCTTTTTGCCTCCGTCTTCGCTACTAGCCGAAATAAAATCACCAAGGTCTGTCAATTTTTCAACAACGGCACTCAAAATCGGCGACATACCCTCCGCCTTTGATTCGGCAAAGGCCTTTATGATGCCGAAAATTCTCCCAGTGAGTTTAGAGTGACGGCTATCTTCCGGTAGATAGGCCCGAATCTTTTGGGCTAATGCTTGTAATTCAGGATCAACCGTGCTAAACAGCATGTTCCAAAAACCCTTACTTAGTTTCTTTGCCATTTTAACCACCTTTATCCTTTCTTTTCTAAATTTTCTTGTTTTTTCAATCAATCATTGTAAAATTATCAAGGTGCTTTGAAACTATTATAAGGATAGCATAAAATTATAAGGATGTCAAGGTTAAGCCGGGCAGGTGGCGGAACTGGAATACGCTTACGGTTTAGAACCGTATCCCGAAAGGGTTGAGGGTTCAAGTCCCTCCCTGCCCACTAAGAAAAATTTTGCGTCCCCATGAGGAATTGAACCTCAATCTTATCCTCCGCAGGGATACACTCTATCCGTTGAGCTATGGGGACATCCCCAATATTTTAGCAGAAATTTTGTCAAATAAAAAAGCCGGCTCTAAAAAACCGGCTCCACTCACCAAAGTTCACCTACCGTTAAAATCCATTAAAATCCATCTGCCGCCAAAGAGAGTAGCATTGCCCCCACACAAATTGCCTCGCCAACATTTTTAGCGGGATTTAATGCTCCTGCATGAAAACACTCATAGGCGAGGTCCGGCGGTTGAGCTTCAAGGGGTCCTGGTAAAGAAACTCCTTGATTTTCCAGCGCTTCTCCAATTTGTTCAATTTGCTCATCAAAACTCTCTGGCAATTCGCGTCTTTTCATGGGTTTTGCCCCCTTTCTTTTCTAATTTTCCTTTTTCAGTTTTTAAACTACAGGTTTACATTATATATCAACTATTTAATTTGTCAAGAGTTTACACTGAGCGAAGTTGAAGTGTGCCGAGGCGGTGAATCGAACACCGGACGCGAAGCTCTTCGGGCTTCCGCTCTACCACTGAGCTACCTCGGCGCGCCCCGGGCAGGAGTTGAACCCACAACCTTTTCCTTAGAACGGAACTGCTCTATCCATTGAGCTACCGGGGCAATATTTTACAATATAATATTTTTAAACTAACATTTCAATATCGGGCTGTCGTATAATGGCAGTATGTATGCTTTGGGAGCATGCGGCCTGGGTTCGATTCCCAGCAGCCCGACAGATTAATTATATGCTTCATCTCTACAATACCCTAACCCGTAAAATAGAAACTTTTAAACCCCTTCAAAAGGGCCGGGTAAAAATTTATAGTTGCGGTCCCACGGTTTACGATTACGCCCACCTCGGCAATCTCCGGGCCTATGTTTTTATTGATTTATTAAAACGTTATCTGCGATATTCTGATTTCAAAGTAAAACATGCAATGAATATCACTGACGTTGATGATAAAACCATTCGCGGCAGCCAAAAAGCCAAAAAAACGCTAAAAGAATTCACTAATTTTTATCTCCGGACTTTTCTTAAAGATTTGAAAACTCTAAATATCCAACTGCCGAATTTTATGCCTCGGGCCACCGAATATATTCCGGAAATGGTAAATTTGGTTAAAATATTGCTCAAAAAGGACTTTGCTTATAAAGCGAGCGATAATTCTATTTATTTTAAAATAGCGAAATTCCTAAAATACGGCGAACTGGCTCAAATTAACAAACAAGACCTAAAAACAAACGCCGGGCAGAGATTAAATGTTGAAGATGAATACAGTAAGGAAAATATTAACGACTTTGTTTTGTGGAAGGCCTGGAGAAAAAGCGATGGCAAGGTTTTTTGGCAGACGGATTTAGGCAAAGGCCGGCCGGGCTGGCATATTGAGTGTTCGGCAATGTCAATGAAATATTTGGGGCCGCGGCTTGACATTCACAGCGGCGGCGTTGATTTGATTTTCCCCCACCACACCAACGAAATCGCCCAAGCCGAAGCGGCCACTGGTCAAAAATTTGTCAATTACTGGCTTCATAATGCTCATTTAATTGTCGGCGGCAAAAAAATGTCTAAATCATTGGGCAACTTTTACACGCTTCAGGATATTAAAAAGAAAAAAATAAATCCTTTGTTATTGAGATTGATTTTATTAAAAACCCATTATCGGCAAATTTTGGATTTTTCTTTTAAAAATTTTAATGAAGCCAGGACCATTGCCTCAAAATTTTTAAATTTTCTGATTAAACTTGACGCCGTTCAAAATAAAAAATCTAATAATTTAAAAATAAAAAAACTGATTGTGGCCAGCCGAACCCAATTTCAAAAATCATTGGATGATGATTTAAATATCAGCTTGGCTTTTTCGGAAATTTTTAATTTTATGAACGAAGTTAATAATCTAACGACGTCCAACGTCGTTAATAAGCAACAAACCCAAGAAATTAAAAAATTTATCTTTGAAATTGACTCGGTTTTAGGTTTTATTAAACCGCTTTATCAAGATTATCAGAAGAAAAAGAATGAATTGCTCAAAAATAAAACTATCAAAGATTTACTAAAGACAAGGGTCAAATTGAGAAAAAATAAAGATTATCAAACTGCCGATAAAATCAGGATAGAATTATTTAAAAAAGGAACGATTATCAATGATACTCCGAAAGGATATAATGTCCGACTAGTGGATATTTTATAAAGAGGTATCAAAAACCCGCATTTCCTCCAAAAATTGTTGATTTAGATTATTTATAGTTCCGCTTTTGATGTTAAGTTCAGTAAGATTATTTTCGGCCACTTGACGATATTCAATTTTAGAGAAAGCGATAGCTAAATTAAGATTGGTTAAAAATTGGTCAAGAGTCCCCTTATATTGCATAAAATTAGTTAATAAAGAAATTTCCGTAGTAATGGCCTTCATAGCCAATTCCTGACTTTTAGGAGAGGAAATTTTATCTAAAGATTCGGTCATTTTCTGTACTTCACTTGCTAGTTTTACCGCTTGATTGAGGGTTTCTTGGTTTTTATTTTTAACTTCATCGATTAAAGCTGAGGCTTTGTTGTAATCGCCGTTTAAATCAGAAAAATTAATTTCTTTAATTTTTTGATTGATATCCGTAGTCAGCTCTACAATTTTTTGGCTAATTTCCGCTCCTTGCTGACGGGCCGTTAAAAATTCCGCCGGCGGTTTAATTGGCGGTTTGAAAAAAAACCAAATCCCAAAACCAACCGCCATCAACAATATTAAAATGATGATTAATTTAAATATTGACTTGACATTAAAACTACCATTCATAGTATTTATAGATTATAGACGATATTCGTGTCATAATAAATAGGGGTAAAAAGCGGGTATAGCACAGTGGTAGTGCGCTTGGCTTCCAACCAAGATACACGGGCTCAATCCCCGTTACCCGCTCCAGGAGTAACCATCAACTCCTTTTATCGTTCTAACTTATGCAAGAAGAAGAATTAATTAAAAAAGCCAAAAACCGAAATCCGGAAGCTTTTGGATTACTCTACGACCAATATGCGCCGGCGATTTATCGGTTTGTTTTATTGAAAATCAGCGATAAGACGGCCGCTGAAGATTTGACCCATCAGGTTTTTTTGAAGGCCTGGCAAAATATTGAAAGTTATCAAACTCAGGGCTTCCCTTTTTCCAGTTGGCTTTACCGCATTGCCCATAACCTCGTTGTTGATTATTACCGAACCGAAAAATCGCATCTAAGTTTGGAAACAATGAGAGAAGTATCAGTCGCGAGTAATTTAGAAGAAAAAATAGACCAGGAACGTGACCTAAATTTGATAAAAACCGCTCTCAAAAAACTTCCCGCCGAACAGCAAACTATTATTATTATGAAATTCGTGGAAGACTTAACTAATAAAGAAATTGCCGCGGTTTTGGAGAAAAGCGAAGGAGCGATAAAAACCGCCCAATATCGATCTCTGGAAAACCTAAAAAAAATTATTAATGGAAAATCTAATCATAAAATTAAAGAAGCTTAAAGAAATTCAGCCGGACCCGGAATACTGTCAATATTCCAAGTTAGTAATTTTATTAAAAACTTTCAAGGAAATTAGACCGGAGCCGGAATATCGCCAGAGTTCCAAACTGGCGATTTTGGGCGTTCCTATTTTCAATTGGCGGCTGGCTTTTCCCTTAGTGAGTTTACTTTTGATTTTGATTGCCGGCGGCTTGTTTAATTATCTAAAACCCACGGCTCCTAATCTTAGTGCCCAATCCTTAGAAACTGATTTACAGAATCTAAATATTAATATCCAATTGGCTAAGATTGAATATTATCAAAAATCCAGAGAGGCCATTTCCTTGGCTCTTAAAGAAATCAGCGAAAATCAAACAAGCCATCTTAATTCTTTAATTTTGGAGTTGGAAAAAAATCAATTAATAAAAGAAAAACTTTCCCCGGATGAAGATATTGAAAATCTTCTGGAGCAACTTGTTTTATGAAAAACCTAAAATATATTGCCTTAATCTCGATCGCTTTAATGGCGGTAAACCCCGTTAGAAATTTACTAATTTCTAACGGGGTAAATTTGGTTTGGGCGGAAATATCGACTTCCACTCTTATCGAAGTTCAAGAAGATACCCAAAATTTAATTAAAGCCAAAGACCAAGAAAACCCAACCCCCGAAGAAGAACAAAAACTTCGTTTAGAAATTTTTACTAAAGTTATTAACCTTTCTCTTAAAGAAGTTGAAGACATTATCAATCAATTGAACGCTTTGAAAAATCTAAACGAACCGGAAACTGCTTTATTGGATCAATTATTGGAAAAATTTAATGGCTTTCTCCAATTTTACAATGAACAAAAGGAAAATTTGGCCCCGACCGCAGAGTTGGATTTAGCTACAATAAAAAAACTGGCTCAAGATTTTAAAGATTGGCGGGAGAATACTTATTTGCCGATTTTTGATACTGCCACTGATTTTCTTTTGATTAATCAACAGAAAGCAATTTTAGAAATGACGGAGAAACGGTACCAAAAAATTTCTTTGGATGTCGCCAAATTAAAAAAAGCTAATTTAAAAGGAATTGACCAATTAGAAAAATATTTAAACCAAGCGGCTGATTTAATTGAAGCGGCTAAAACCATTTGGCAAGAAACGCAAGATAACTTTTGGCAAGTAACTACGGCTACTTCTACGGCAACTTCTACAATTGCTTCGGTAGCCACTTCTACGGCTACTTCCAGCGCGGTGACTACCGAGGAGAATCAACCTTTGTCAATTAAAAATCTGATAAGAGACTCTTTAAATAAAATTAAAGAGGCCTATCGGATTTTTATTGAAATGAGCAATTTAGTGAGGAAATTGCTCTTATAGAAAAAACTAAAAACCCCTCTCCGACCCGGGTCGGAGAGGGGTTTTTAGTTTTAAAAATCATTATTTCACCGCTTCTTTAAGAACTTTGCCGGCTCTAAATTTGGGTTTTATTGAAGCTGCAATTTGAATTTTTTCGCCGGTCTTAGGATTAACTCCCATTCGAGCGGCGCGTTTGACTACCCGAAAAACGCCAAACCCGGTAATCCCTACCTCTTCGCCTTTGGCTAGGGTTTTAACGATAGTATCAAAAAGAGCGTCCACTGCCTGTTGGGTTTGTTTTTTGGTTTCTATGCCGGCAGCGCTCATCACCGCATCTACCAAACCATCTTTTTTCATAAAAATTTCGTTTTTGTTTTTCTAGTAATAATCGACCTTTGACCTTAAAAGCATAGCATAATTCTTACAAAACGCAAGTCCAGTCAAATCCTACCTGGCATACTCCACCGCTCTAATTTCTCTAATAACATTAATTTTAATCTCGCCGGGATATTGCAATTCGGATTGAATTTTAACGGCGATATCCCGAGCCAGCTGTAAAGCCCCAAAGTCATCAATTTTTTCCGGCACCACAAACACTCTAATTTCTCGGCCGCCGGAAACCGCATAAGCGTTCTTAACGCCTTCAAAACCCAAAACCAATTTCTCCAAATCTCCCAGTCGCTTCAGATAATTCTCTAAAGTATCGCGCCGGGCTCCCGGCCGGGCGGTTGAGAGAATGTCGGCGGCGGCCACAATAAAAGATTCCGGGCTGGAAAAAGGATAATCCTCATGATGAGATTCCATAGCTTTGATAACTTCTTCGCTAACGCCGTATTTTTTGAGGATTTTTTTGCCTAATTCCACGTGATTGCCTTCAATTTCATGGTCTAAGGCCTTGCCGATATCGTGAAGTAAGGCCGCTTTTTTAGCCACCTCAACGTTAACGCCTAATTCCGCTGCTATCATTCCGGACAAATGAGCCATTTCGATTGAATGAATTAAAACATTCTGGCCGTAACTGGTCCGATAATTAAGTTTCCCCAAAAGGAAAATTATCTCTTTGGGCAAATCCAGAACTCCCACTTCATAAACCGCGGCTTCGCCGATTTCTTTTAGGCGCTGGTCTAACTCCTGACGGGCCTCCTCCACTTTTTCCTCAATTTTTACCGGTTGGATGCGGCCGTCGCGAAAAAGTTTTTCCAAAGCCATTTTGGCGATTTCCCGGCGCAAAGGATCAAAAGAGGATATAGTGATGCTCTCCGGAGTCTCATCAATAATGATTTCCACCCCGGTTAAGCGTTCCAGGGTCCGGATGTTTCTTCCTTCCCGACCGATAATTTTACCCTTAAGTTCTTCGTTGGGCAGAGCCACGGCGCTGGTCGTCAAATCGGATACCGAAGAACGACTGTACCGTTGAAGGACGGTGGTGATTACTTCTAAGGCCTTTTTTTCAATTGAATCTTTTTTCTCTTTCTCAAATTTTTGAAACAGAGTCAATAATTCCTCGCGGTGAAGGTTTTCTAAATTTTTGAGCAGTTGTTCTTTGGCTTGTTGATGATTAAGACCGGAAATTTTTTCTAATTTCTCAACCGTTTTCCGCTCTAATTCATTAATTTTGGTTTTGACTTCTTTTAAATTCTCTAATTCTTTTTCCAGATTTTTTCCAGCCGTTTCAACATTTAAACTGCGCTTGTCTAACAAGTCCTCTTTTTTAAGCAATCTTTCCTCCAGCCGGTCTAACTGAACTTTACGACTGCGCTCTTCCTGCTGAGCGTCTTCTAAGAGGGTGGCCGCCCGATCTTTAGCCGCTAAAATTATCTCTTCAGCCTGAGTTTTGGCAGCTTTGAGTTGTTCCCGGAGCTTGGCTTCTACCGAATTGAGTTGTCGAGAAGCAATAAACTGTCGGACCAAATAACCCAAAATCAGACCAACCGCCGCCAAACCCCCGGCCAATAAAGGGGTTAAAATCATAGTAATAAATTTTAGTTATTAAAATTTTCATAAGAAAAAAGTTTCGACTTTCTTAAATTATAAAGTAAAATAAAAGCAAATGCAACAAGTTAGAGTTAATAAAAGAATTCATTTCGTAGGTATTAAGGGAATCGGACTTTCGGCTTTGGCCCAGTATTTCTATTTTGCCGGCGCCAAAATAACCGGTTCTGATACCACCGAAAAATTTCCTTCAGACCCCGTTCTCCGACGTCTAAAAATTCCGACCAAACCCTTCTCGGCTAAAAATATCTCGCCCCAACTGGATTTGATAATTTATTCTTCGGCTTACAATAAAAATCACCCCGAAATTAAGAAATCTCTTTCTTTAAAAATTCCAGTTAAGAGTTATGGCGAAATTTTAGCGGAAGTTTTTAACCAAGGGAAAAACAAAATTTTAGTCGCCGGCTCGCACGGCAAAACCACCACCGCGGCCTTAGGGGGTCATCTTTTGGATAAAGCCGGGTTCAAACCCACGGTCTTTGTCGGCGGTATTGTTAATAATTGGCAGAGTAATTTTAAAAAAGGTGAATCTAAATGGATGGTTTCTGAAGGCGATGAATACCAGAAAAAATTTCTTTTTCTAAAACCGGATTATCTTTTAATTACCAATATTGACTTTGACCATCCCGATTGTTTTAAAAACCCAAAAGAATATCGGGAAGCTTTTAAAGAACTAAAAAAACAAACCAAAAAGAAGATTTTTATCGGCCAAAAAATTTCTCCGGAATTTAGAAAATTTTTAGCAAAAATCGGTTTCCCTCTTTTGGGAGAGAAAAACAAAGAAAACGCTTATTTAGTTTATCGGTTAGCCAAAGAATTAAAAATCCCGGACGGAAAAATCAAAACCGCTTTTGAAACTTTCAAAGGAGTAAAACGCCGGATGGAGTTTTATCTAAAACCCAAAACCTCTAACCTAAAACCTATTATTATTGATGATTACGCCCATCACCCCGAAGAAATCAAAGCCACTCTTTCGGCGCTTAAAGAAAAATATCCCGATTACAAACTTTTAGCCATTTTCCAGCCCCATACTTTTTCCCGGACCAAAGCTTTATTGAAAGATTTCGGCCGCTGTTTCCAAAAAGCGGATTTTGTTTGGCTTTTGCCCACTTTCGCTTCAGCCCGGGAGAAAAAACCAAAAGAAAATATCGACAAACTTCTTTTTGAAGAAATTAAAAAGCACCACCCCAAAGTAAAATCTTTGCCCTTTGATTCTAATCTATTGACTTACGAAGTCCATAGATTGCTAAATTCCAAATTCCATATTCCAAATTCTCTTATTATTTTAACTTTAGGCGCAGGTGATGTTTATAAAATAACAAAGCATTTAAAAATCTATTGAAACAGGCTTTGTTGAGCCAGCGGCGGCTCGGTTTTTTCTTGCTCGGAGAAAATTTTGACGAGGCCGTATTCGCCGTCATAGCCCGGTAAAATAAACAATTCCTTGCGCCGAACCCGCATAATACCCTCGGCGATTTTGGGCCGGGTTATTTTCAGCAATTCCATTTCCGGTAAATCCAGCAAAACCTTGAATTCGTTTTCACCTTTAACAATGAGATTTTTATATTCTTCCTCAACTAATTTTGTGGCTTTGCCTTGGTTTAAGGCCTCGGCGATAATCTCTGACAAAGGCACCAAACTTTTAAAAGGAATGGCATTAGCCGGGGTAAAATTTTCTTCCCGGTCCGCCAATTCTTCCACCCGGGACATCACGCCGATAGTCAAAGATTTGCCGCAAACCGGACAAAACCCATTATATTTTTTTGTTTCTCTGGGTGATAATCTCGCTTGGCAAAGCCGATGGCCGTCATAATGATATTTTCCTTCTTCGGGGAAAAATTCAATGGTGAATAAAAATTTTTCTCTATCTTTTTCTTTTATAATTCTGATAATTTCGTCATAAGAAAGTTTTTCTGGCGCGATTTCAAAAACACAGGCCTCGCGGCCGAGATTGGGTAAACTATGGGCGTCGGAATTGGAAATTAAAGTATATTTATCAAGTTGAGATAAGCGCCAATTCATCGCCGGATCGCTAGAAAGTCCGGTTTCCAAAGCAAAAATTTTATCGGAAAATTCCTCAAAACATTCTTCCACCGAATCAAAACCGGACATTGAACCAAAAAGCGCAAACCAAGGAGTCCAACAATGACAGGGCACAAAAAAACATCTCGCGTCAACTGCAAGCACGATTTTTAAAAGCTCTTTAGCGTCCAACCCTAAAATCGGCCGGCCGTCAGATTTCAAATTGCCTATCCAGCCGAGCTGGGTATTAATTTTTTTAACCGTTTCCAGCGAGGGAGCGAAAATCAAATTATGAATGCGCCGGGCGCGGCCGTTTTTGGAATAAATACTGGAAATTTCGGTTGTTAAAATAAAGCGGGTAGCCGCTGATGAAGTATTAGATTTTAAAACAAAAAGCCCGGGTTCTTTTTCTTCGAGGTTTCTTTGAATGGATTCAAACCAAGCCGGATGGGTGAAATCGCCGGTTCCCAAAATAGTGATTCCTTTTTTTCTCGCTCCGATATCCAAATTTTCCAAAGTCATTTCCTTGGAAACTGCCCGGGAATAAGGAGAATGAATATGAAAATCAGCGATTTGTCTCATAGTTTAAATAATTTTTTGATTTCCCGGCCGCTGATTGATAAAGCGTTTTTATCAACAACTTTTAAGCCGTTATAGTTTTTGGGAAGATGAGAGGCAGTAATCATTATGCCGCCACTGGCTTTTTGCTGTCTCACTAAAAAATAAAACATCGGCGTCGTGGCTAAACCCACCGGAATAGGTTTTAGGTTATAGGTTTTAGGTTTTAGAGTTTTAAGAACCGTCTTATATAATCTTGGCGAACTTAACCGAGCGTCGTGAGCCACCACAAGTTTAGGTTTTAGGTTTTTGGTTTTAGCTTTTAGACCAAAATAAAAGGCGAGACGCTGCGAAATTTTCGCGACCACTTTCTCGTTTATTTGACTCGGATATTTCCCCCGGATATCATAGGCTCCGAATATGGTTGTCATATTTCTAATTCTAAATTAAAATAAGATTAATGGCGAGAGAAAAGAAAACGGCTTCGTCGCTCCGGCCCGAAACCAAGAAAAGCGTTTTAGCGATAATTTATATTGGTTTGGCTTTAATTTTGTTTTTAGCCAGTTTTAAGCAGGCCGGGCCGGCGGGATCCTTTGTTTACCAAATTTTAAACCGTCTTTTTGGCTGGGGATATTATTTATTGCCGGCTATTTTATTACTCGCCGCTCTGTCTATCCTGGCTTCTAAAGAAAGAAAAATTTTCGGCGCTACTTTGATCGGAGCAGTTTTATTCATTATTTCTGGCTTGGGCATCATTGATTTGTTAACGGCCGATGGTGGCGGATTAATCGGAAGTTTTGTCGGTCTCTTGGAAATTCCTTTTGGCCGGCTAGCCAGTTTAATTATCACCGCGGCTTTGTTAATTTCTTCAATAATTATTACTCTAAACATTCCTCTAAAATTGCCGCGCTGGCGAAAGTCCGAACTAAAACCGAGAGAAATTTTAAAACCCGAAGAGGCAACGATAACAATACCTAAGGAAAAACCCGCCTTCGTTAAAACTACGGCGGGCAAGGAACCCTTCGACGCCGCTCAGGGTAAAGAAGAAATCTCAATTCTTAAAAAGCCCTTAATTTTGAAAAATTATGTTATTCCGCCGCTGGAGTTGCTTAAATCTTTCAGCGAAAAACCCACCATCGGCGACCTCCGAGCCAATGCCAATATCATCAAAAGGACGCTGGAGGGTTTCGGCATTCCGGTGGAAATGGGAGAAATAACCATTGGCCCGACCGTTACCCGCTATACTCTCAAGCCGGCCGAAGGCGTCAAACTTTCCAAAATCACGGCTTTAAATCAGGATTTGGCTCTAGCTTTGGCCAGTCATCCCATCCGCATTGAGGCCCCGATACCCGGCAAATCTTTAGTGGGTATTGAAGTCCCTAATAAAGCCGCCGCCTTAGTCCGTTTGGGCAGTTTAATTGCTTCTCCGGAATTCCAAAATTCAGGATTGCTTGGTTTTGTGATAGGAAGGGATGTTGAGGGCAAACCGGTTTTTGCCAATATTGACAAAATGCCCCATCTTTTGATTGCCGGAGCCACGAACAGCGGCAAATCGGTTCTAATCCATTCCCTGCTTATTTCCCTTCTTTACAAAAATTCTCCGGCCACCCTCAAACTTATTCTGATTGACCCTAAAAGAGTGGAACTTTCAAATTACGAAGATATTCCTCATTTGATTGCACCGATAGTTACCGAGGGAAAGAAAGCCGTTAATGTTTTTCGCTGGGCCATCCAGGAAATGGAAAGACGATATCAAATTTTGCTTCAGGCCGGCAGTCGCGACATCCAAAGTTATAATGTCAAATCTAAAGAATTACTGCCTTATATCTTGATAGTTATTGACGAATTGGCGGATTTAATGGCGGCCTACGGTCGGGAGGTGGAAGGACTGATAATCCGTTTAGCCCAAATGGCCCGTGCCACCGGCCTCCATTTGATTGTTTCTACTCAAAGGCCGTCAGTAGAAGTGGTTACCGGTCTCATTAAAGCCAATATCACTTCCCGCATCGCTCTGCAGGTGGCCAGCCAAGTGGATTCCCGGACGATTTTGGATTTTTCCGGAGCTGAAAAACTTCTGGGTCGGGGCGATTTGCTTTTTATTTCTTCCGAATTTTCCAAACCGAAACGGATTCAAAGCTGCTATGTTTCCGAGGAAGAAATCAAAAAAGTCATAAATTTCATCAAAGCCCATAATGAGCCCGAGGCGAGGGCCGCGGCGGCACCGACTGAATTAACCGTTCCTGAACAACCCCTCGAAGAATTTGAAGAGAACGAAGAAGACAAACTTTTCCCCGAGGCCTTAACCGCGGTCAAAGCCGCCAAAAAAGCTTCGGCTTCCCTGCTCCAGCGCCGTTTAAAAATCGGCTACGCCCGGGCGGCCCGGCTTTTGGATATTATGGAGAATAAAGGACTCATCGGTCCCGGTGAAGGCGCCAAACCCCGGGAAGTTTTTCTGGATAAGATAGATCATAGTAATCAACCTAACACTGAATTATAATAAATCTATGTTGACCGAACTCCTTCAAGATAAAAATATTAATTTAACCAAACTCTCGGAGTTAACCGGAGTTTCCGAAAGATATTTGGAAGCGCTGATTGAAGAAAAATATGAAAAATTGCCGGCCAGCCCCTATGTCCGGAGTTATCTTTTTAAAATCGCCGAGGTTTTAAACGCCGACGGCCAAAAACTCTGGGACGAATATCAAAAAAACAGCCAACTTAAAAAATCAGGCCTCAATGACCGACTCCCTTTTAATCGCTATCAACCCCGGCCGGGAAATAAAAAAACAATTCTTTTAATAATAATCATTATTCTACTGCTCGGCTATTTAATTTTCAGATTTCGTTCTTTTCTTGGCCAGCCCAGTTTAATTCTTTTCGGACCCATGGCTAATTCAGCTAATTTAGTGGTCTCGGTTCCTTCAATAAAAATTGAAGGTCGGATTAAAATCGGCGACCAGTTGGTTATTAATCAGGAAAAAATTTACGTTGATGAAAAGGGTTATTTCCAAAAAGATTTTCCGCTCCAGCCGGGGCTGAATATCGCTCAATTCCAAATTAAAAAATTTTTGGGTCGGGAAACAACAATAACTAAACAAATCTTATATCTAAATGGAGAAAACCAATAAAGATAAGGATTTCGCCGATTTAATAGAAAGTCTTAAAAGCAAATTCGGGGAAGGAGCGATAATGCGCTTGGGCGAACAGAAAATTGCCAAAACCGAAACCATATCCTCGGGTTCTTTTTCTTTGGATTTGGCTTTGGGCGTCGGCGGCTTGCCTCGGGGCCGGACCGTAGAGCTTTTCGGCCCGGAGATGTCCGGAAAAAGTACTTTAACCCTCCACGCTATTGCCGAACTCCAAAAAAGAGGCGGCAAAGCGGCTTATATTGACGCTGAACACGCTTTTGATGTGGATTACGCCAAAAATTTGGGAGTCAAAACCGACGACCTTTTGCTTTCCCAGCCGGACAGTGGAGAGGACGCTTTGAATATTTTAGAAAGTTTAGTGAGGTCGGGAGCAATTGATTTAGTCATAGTTGATTCGGTAGCCGCCCTGACGCCGCGGGCGGAAATTGAAGGCGAAATGGGCGACCAGTTTATGGGTTTACAAGCCCGGATGATGGGGCAGGCCTTAAGAAAATTAACGGCCATTACCGCTAAATCAAAAACGGTCATTATTTTTATCAATCAAATCCGGATGAAAATCGGCATCTTATATGGCTCGCCGGAAACGACGCCGGGCGGCCGGGCTTTGAAGTTTTTTGCTTCAGTTCGGATTGATATTCGCGCTAAAGCCAAACTTAAAAAAGGAGAAGAAATAATCGGCCAGCAAGTGATAGTCAAAGTAGTTAAAAATAAAGTGGCGCCGCCTTTTAAAACTGCCGAGTTTGATATCATCTATGGCCAAGGAATCCTCCCTGAAGCCGATGTTTTAAATACCGCCATAAAATACGGCGCCGTTACCAAATCCGGCAACACCTACAGCTTCGGCAAAGAAAAATTAGGCGTTGGTTTGGAAGCCACCAAAACAAAATTAAAAGAAGATAAAAAACTTTTAGAAGAAATCAAAAAACAAACTCTTATTGCCGCTCAAACTCCGGCTAAATTATAAAAATTCTCAAAAAGTTTGGCGACTAAAATCGGACCGGTGCCGCCGGGGGTGGGGGTATACCAATTAGTTTTTAGTTTTAAGTTTTTAGTTTTTAGCCCCGAGAGATCAAAGTCGCCGCGGATTTTGCCGTTTTTTATTAAACAGCCAAAATCAATGACGCCAGCGCCATCTTTTAACATCTCTGGTTTAATCAAGCCGGCCTGGCCAACACCGCTAATAACAAGGTCAAAATTTTTCAAGCCCGAAAGGTCGCTGCCCTTTTCAAAAATCGCCAATTCTTTCACTTTCCCCCTCAAAAAAACGGCAATCGGTTTACCGACTAAAAATCCCGCACCCACCACCGCCACGCGGTAATTTTTAATTTTTAATTTCAAATTTTTAATTATTTCTTCAACTACGCCGACCGCCGGCGGCAAAACCAAGTGTGCCCCCTCGCCCAAAACATCAACGTCTTTCTCTTGAGGGATAATATTAAGAAGATAATGTTTGTTTAAACGGCTCGGCAAAGGCAACTGAACAATCATCCCGCCGGCTTTTTTCAATAAAGCGATTTTACCGATTTCTTTTCGCAAAAAATCATTGGTGGAATTTTCTGGAAATTTATAAATTTTAAAACCAACGCCTAATTTTTTCGCTATTTTTTCTTTTTGTTTTAAAAAATTCCGGGATTCTGGATTATCACCAACTAAAACCGCGGCCAAAATTTTATCCGGTCTATTTTGGTTTTTTAATCTTTCAATTATTTTTTGGGCGATTCCCACACCATCAATTTTCTCCATAAATTTTCAAAGGAAATTTTTGGCAGAATTTTCCGACTTCTTTTTTAATAAATTTCGGACTTTCCTTTTTAACTAAAATTCTGTAAATCCATTCCGCGATTTGACGCATTTCTTTTTCTTTCAGGCCGGCCGTAGTAACCGCCGGCGTACCCAATCTCAAACCCGAGGGCCTAAAAAGATTTTTGTCGCCGACCAAGGGATTGCGGTTGGTGACAATCCCAACAGCTTCCAATTTTTTTTCAGCCCTAAATCCATCCACTCCTAAATTTTTTAAATCAATTAAAAGCAGATGATTATCGGTGCCGCCGGTGACCAAATTAAAACCAAGTTTTTTTAAAGCCGCGGCTAAAACCCGGGCATTTTTGACCACTTGTTTTTGATAAAACTTAAATTCCGGTTGCTGGGCTTCAAAAAATGTTGCGGCTATAGCGGCAATTACATTGTTATGCGGCCCCCCTTGTATTCCCGGGAAAACCGCTTTGTCTATGGCTGAAGCTAACGATTTTTTAGAAAAAATAATCGCGGCTCGCGGCCCCCGCAAAGTTTTATGCGTAGTAGTCATCACTATCTCACTGAAAGCAAATGGTGATGGATGTAAACCGGCCGCCACCAAACCGGCGATATGAGAAATATCCGCCAAATGATAAGCTCCAATTTTTTTAGCGATTCGGCCGATTTTTTGAAAATTAATTTTCCGGGGATAAGCGGAAGCGCCGGAAACAATAATTTTAGGTTTATGTTTTAAAGCTAAATTTTCTAATTTTTGGTAATCCAAAAAGCCGCTCCGCGGGTCTATCCCATAAGGAATCACCCGATAGGCCTTTCCGGAAAAATTAGCGAAGTGGCCGTGAGTTAAATGCCCACCGGCTGTTAAATTCATCCCCATTAAAGTGTCCCCAAAATTCAGCAGAGCAAAATAAATCTCCAAATTAGCCGGCGAGCCGGAATAAGGCTGGACATTTACCGACCAAACCCGGGGATTTAATTTGAAAATCCGAAGCGCTCGTTCACGGGTTAAATTTTCAATTTCGTCATAATATTGATTGCCGGCGTAATAACGTTTAGCCGGATAACCTTCGGAGTATTTATTGGTTAAAGGCGAACTTAAAATATTCAAAATCTCCGGCGAAACGAAATTTTCCGAAGCAATTAGGTTAAGGGTTTCTCTTTGTCGCCGGATTTCTTTTTTAATGAGATTTTGTAAAATAACATCTTTTTTCATTATCTAAATCTGATGGGCGCGTAAAAAGCCACTAAACTTATAATAGTTATGACCATAATAACGGCTATTAATATTTTTTTATAAATTTTCATTTATAGTGAGCTTGTCGAACTATTGGGGTGCTCGACGGGAATTGAACCCGTATCATCCCGGCCACAGCGGGAAGCTTTACCATTAAGCTACGAGCACCATTTTTTTTATAATATACTCTAAAAAATTAAAAATCAAATTAAATATTTTCGTAATGTCTTACTTCGCAATCTTTTCCGTTAATTGTTGACCCTGAGGTTTCTCGAAGGGTCAATGCTAATAAATCAATCCTCCAACCGCGGTCATCGTTGACTAATTCCGGATGGTTGCCGGCGTACAAAGAGGCAGTTCGTTGCAGTTTTTTAATTTTAGCCGCCGTCATTTGCATTTCCGGTTCAATTCCTTCTGAATCCGGCAATTCGGAATTGCCGGATTCATTGCCGGATTTATTGCCGAATTGCCGGACCGTCTTCACTTCCACAAAAACCAAGGTTTTATCAGGGCTTTTGGCAATAATATCCAACTCTCCCCAGGGTTTCCAAAAATTCCGCTCCAAAATTTTATAACCCTTTTTCACAAGATATCCACAGGCCAAATCTTCCCCGAGTTTGCCTAAATTTTGTTTTGAGGTCATGGTTAAATTATAGCAAATTAAAATCAACTTGTTTATCAACCAACACTAGAAATGGTGTTACGCCGGTAAACATTATTTTTAATCTTTTATGAAAATTTTAAAAAATATAGGTTTTATCAAGTATTTTTGCTTCTAATAAAAATTTATAAAATATCGATGTTTGCTGTTTTACAACTTTTTGCGACAGATTACTAAAAAGTGTAGATTTTATCTATCTTCCTCAGTAAAGCGATAAAACCTAGAGTTTTATAAAAAGCACTAAAAATATAGATAAAATCTATCTTGCTCAGTAAAGCGATAAAATCAAGGATTTTAAAAAATAAAAAAGGCGGATTTTTTAGGGAACCGCCTTTGTTCCTACTGATTCTACTGCCCTCATTCCTAAAAATTTTTCCATTAACTTATTACCCATTTTTCTTAGAACATCTCTCCCGAGATCAAATCGCCCGCTACAAGCAAGAGCTAATTCTACAATGGCTATTCCTTTGTTGTTTTCTTTTGTAGAAACCTCAACTACTCCGTTATGTTTTGTCTCAAAAGTCCAAATATATTCTACAGCCATTTTAACCACCATCCTTTCGGTTTTCTATTTTTTTGTTTTATCAAAGAGCAAATACCTGCTCTTATATCTATAATATTAGCATACTTTTAAAAATTTGTCAAACAACTAGTGGGCGACATAGGATTTGAACCTATAACCCCCGCGATGTAAACGCGATGCTCTACCATTGAGCTAGCCGCCCTTTAAATAAATAATATATAACTCTAATTTAAAAAACAAACTCATAACCAAATTTTAACGATCGTTAAAAACAGGTTATATGATTATATGATTGTGATTTAGTTGCTAAATTAAAACAGACAATTTAAAATAAAAGCATGCGGGAGTAGTTCAGCGGTAGAACGTCTCGTTGCCAACGAGAAGGTCGCGGGTTCAAATCCCGTCTCTCGCTCCAAAAAAGATATGGAATACGCCGGTTCGATTCCGGTATCCCGCTCCAAGTAGTATAAATGACATATAAAAAACAACTTAAAATTTTATACGCTCTTGATATTATTTTTGAAATCGCACGCAGAAATAAATCAATAAAACAATTCTATCTTAATACTTATAAATATGTCCCACAAGCTCTATCTGATAGAAATCGTTTGAGAATTTATTCTATAAAGAGCCGTCCTTTAATTAATCTTAAAGAGCGGATTAGATTAATAAAAATTCCCAAGAATTGGGCCCTGGGGTTAAGTTCTCGAGTAAAAGTGGCCAGTGGCGTCTATTGGCATATACCACAAATTGATTTTAATTGTTCTCTCAAAAAAGAGAATCTTGAATTAATAAAAAATCGACTATCTCAAATTGTAAAAATTTTTCCTGGATATATTCTTAAAACAGATAAATCCTACCATTACATTGGCTTGCGAATTTTAAATCAAAAAATGTGGGGAAAATTTATTGGTTCTAGTTTGCTTTGTAATGCAACAGGAAGTAAGTCTATAGTAGACACAAGGTGGTTTGGTTATTCTTTACGACATGGATATACAAATTTAAGAATTCTCGCTACGGATTTAAAATCAGAACCAAAAGTAGTGGCGTTTGTAAAAAAATAATTTACTACTGTTTTATTGTGTCTTGATAATCTGATCAATGACGCCGTAAGATTTGGCTTCTTGAGGATTAAGATAAAAATCGCGGTCCGTGTCTTTTTCGATTTTATTTATAGTTTGACCGGTGTGTTTGGCTAAAATTTGATTGATGCGATTTTTGACTAATTGAATATGCTTGGCCGCAATTTGAACTTCGGTGGCTTGACCTTCGGCGCCGCCCATTACCTGGTGAAGCAAAATTTTTTTACAGCTTATTTACCTTGGTGTATAGCAGGGATTATTTCTATACTTATTATTTCTGTAGCTTTTTTGGTATGGCAGGATTTTACCCGCTAAATAATTGGATTTACCTTTTTCGCAACCCCTAAATCTCTTAGCAAGTGGGCAAAAAATGAAAGGGTTAAAAAACACCTCAACCAGTTGAGGTGTTTTTGGTTTTTTGGAAAAGCTCCATTAGTTTTTTGGTCTGAGACCCAACCCGACCGGAGCCGATTTTATGATTGTCAATTTTAACCACCGGCATAATTTCTTTGTCCGTAGCCGTAATAAAACATTCATCGGCTTTCAAAACCTCTTTCAGGGAAAGAATTTTCTCTCTAACCTTGATTTTGTTTTCTTTGGCTAATTTAATAACAATCTTTCTGGTCACTCCCTCTAAAATTCCGCTTTTGGGCGTAAACAAAACTTTGTTCTTAATCATAAAAAAATTAGAAGTTGAGCCCTCTAAAACTTTTCCCTGACAAACATAAAGAATTTCCGCGGCTTTTTTCTTCAAAGCATTTCTCCATTGAGAAACAGCCAATAAATAATTAATACTTTTTATTTCCGGAAATTCCCGGCAATAATTTAAAGTTATCAGCTTTATCCCTTTTTCAAAAACTTTTGAGGGATAATAATGGACGGGTTCAACAATGATAAAAAAAGTAGGTCTTAAGGAAGTTTTGCCATCCTTAGTTTCGCCGCCAGTTAAAACTATCCGGAAACTTAATTCTTTTAAAGATTTATTTTTAGTAATCAATCTAAAAATAATCCGCCGCAATTCTTTTTTAGAAACCGGAACTTTCAAAGTGAGGCGGGAGGCGGAATGGGAAAAACGACTAAGATGGTCGTCCAAATAAAAGGGCCTCCGATTGTAAGTCCTTAAATAATCAAAAACTCCGTAGCCCCGGAGCAAACCGAGGTCATTGACTTTTATGAAGGCCTTGTCTTTCTCAACAATTTTCCCGTTGAGATAATAAAAAATTTTCACCGCTATTGGGTTTTGATAATTTGGTCAATAATGCCGTAATTTTTAGCTGTCAGCGGGTCAAGATAAAAATCGCGGTCCGTGTCTTTTTCAATTTTGGTCAGGGACTGACCGGTGTGTTTGGCTAAAATCTGGGTAATTCGGTTTTTCACTTCAATGATATGTTTGGCGGCAATCTGAACGTCCACGGCCTGACCCTCAGCCCCGCCCATTACCTGGTGCAGTAAAATTTCGGAATTGGGCAGGGCTAATCTTTTACCTTTCTGGCCCGCGGCTAAAATTACCGCCGCGGCTGAAGCCGCCATGCCCAAACAAATCGTGGAAACGTCGGGTTTAATGTATTGCATAGTGTCATAAATCGCCAAGCCGGCCGTGGCTACGCCGCCGGGACTGTTAATGTAAAGGGTAATGTCTTTTTTGGGGTCCTCGTGCTCCAAAAATAAAAGCTGGGCAATAACCACATTCGCCAAAACGTCGTTAATCGGTCCGGCCAAAAAAATAATTCTCTCCTTAAGCAGACGGGAATAAATATCGTAGGCCCTTTCGCCCATCGGCGATTTTTCAATGACGGTCGGAATTAAATATTGATTTTGGATTTCTTCTTCAAACATTTTGTTACTCTTAATTATAATAGATTTTATTCTGCTGGCAATTCTTCTCCCTCGGCTTGGGCTTGAGTTTCTTCCGGTCGGGACTGAGAGCGGACGTCAAGTTTCCAACCGGTTAATTTCGCCGCCAACCGGACGTTTTCGCCGCCTCGACCCAAAGCCAAACTCAACTGGTCTTCAGCCACGAAAACCCGGGCTTCGCGCCGCGGCAAAATTTCCACCGAAATTACTTTAGCCGGCGAAAAAGAATTGGCGATGAATTTTTCCGGCTCCGCTGCCCACTGAATAATGTCAATCTTTTCGTTGCCCAATTCATTAGTCACGGACATCACCCGCATGCCCCGTTGCCCCACCAAACTGCCGACCGGATCAACTTTCTCTTCTTTGGAAAAAGCCGCCACCTTGGCGCGATGGCCGGGTTCCCGAACCAGGGCTTTGATTTCTACTGTTCCTTCGGTCATTTCCGGCACTTCTAATTCAAAAAGTTTAACCACAAACTGAGGATGACTCCGGGAAAGAACAATACCCGGCAATTTAGAATCATCCTGAACCGCCAAAACATAAAATTTTAAGCGCTCGCCAATCCGATAATGCTCGCCGGGAATACATTCATTGGCAAACATTATGCCAACAGTTCGCCCCAAATCCACATAAACGTTGCCGCGGTCAAAACGCTGGATAATGCCGCTGATAATTTCGCCTTCTTTGTCTTGAAATTCGGTCCGGACCGCTTCCCGTTCTGACTCCTTTAATTTTTGGAGAACCACTTGTTTGGCGGTCTGAGCGGCAATGCGGCCGAAATCCTGATGTTCCTCCAAAGGAAATTCCAATTCTTCGCCCAAAACCGCGTCCGGTTTGATTTTTTGGGCTTCAACTAAAAGAATGTGCCGATTGGGATTGTAGCGAGGTCTTTCGTCTTCCCGCCCCATTTCGTTTTCATCAAGCCGCACCGTGGTTTCATCCGCCACGATTTTCACCTGATAGAATTGTACGCTGCCGGTTTTCAAATCAAATTTCGCCTTCACAATTTCCGATTTTTCCCGGTACTGCTTTTTATAAGCCGCGGCAATGGCTTCCTCAATGCTCGCCAAAACCTCTTTGGGTTCAATTCCTCTTTCTTCGGCGATTTGATTAACCGCCGAACCTAAAGCTTTTAAATCCATTATCCTTAATATAATATCAGTTGATAATTTGTCAATCTTTGATATAATATAATTATGAAAACCGTTCTTATTGTTGACGACAATAAGGATTTGGCGGATGTTTATTCAATTAAATTAAAGGCCGAGGGCTTTAACACTATTGCCGTTTCTGATCCGGAAGAGGGTCTGCGTCAAGCGCAAAAAATAAGGCCGGATTTAATTTTATTGGACATCGTAATGCCGAAACTCAGCGGCCGCGATTTCTTTTTAAAACTCAAAGAAAATTCCAAAACCAAAGACATAAAAGTGGTTTTTCTGACCGCTTATAACGACCCGGCGCCTTGGGGCCAGGTGGCGAACAAACAATACGCCCTAAAAATCGGGGCCCAGGGCTTTTTAAGAAAAGAATTGTCTTTAGATAATCTGGTAGCGGAAATCAAAAAGATTTTGCTAGAATAATGACCGTCTTATTGGCTTGACCGAGTATTCCCTCTCTATAATTATAGCCCATTTTATCAATTATTTTTATGAGATCGCCCATTTACAATAGTAAGTCCATAGTAAGTCCATTTAATTGGACTTACTAAAATCTGATGCGATCGCATCAGATTTTAGTAAGTAATTTAAAAGAAATTTTTAGAAAATTTTTAGGTTGTAGAAATTACTCCATCGGCAACTCCACGTAAAAACTACTGCCTTTGTTTTCTCCTTCCGATTCCGCCCAGATTTTGCCCGGAAGTTATTTGCAACAAATTCAAATATTGTTTTATATTTAGTATAATATTATAAAATAAAAATGCCAAAACGACATTTTTACAATCAAACCGTGACTTGCCTACTCGGCGACCCGGTGGAGCACAGCGTTTCCGATGTTATGTTTCAGTATTTCGGAAAATTGACGGGAATTGAAAATTATAATCATCTTAAGTTCAAGGTCTCGAAAACTAATCCTGAAAATCTAAAAATTACAATGCAGGCAATATCTATCCTTGGTATTGTCGGCGCAAACATAACCCTTCCGTATAAAGAGGAAGTTATAAAGTATTTGGATAAAGTTGATAAAACCGCCTGGTTAACGGGTGCTGTCAATACCGTTGTAAACAGAAGAGAAAAACTTATTGGATATAACACTGATGGCCCTGCGGCGATTAGAGCAATTGAGACAAAATTAAGGCCGATTAAAAGTTTTGATAAAATAGTTATATTTGGTGCTGGTGGTGCTGCGCGAGCGATTATCGGAAGTCTTCCTAAGGTTTCTTGTATTACTGTTTTGAATAGAGCCTCTGATTTAAAGCGTACAAAGAAACTAAAAAAAGAGTTTGCGCGACACGGCATTGAGGTAGAAACTAAACCACTCACAGAAAAAAACATTACCTTGGCAATCGAGAAAGCTCATTTTGTTATCAATGCAACGCCAGTTGGTATGTATCCCAAAAGCGGCAATTCTTTGATTCATAAACATTGTCTTGATAAAATTGGTAAATCTGCTATCGAAAACAAGGAATTTTTTGATGCCGTATTTAATCCCTTTGAAACAAAATTTCTTAAACTAGCAAAACAATACGGCGCAAGAATCTGTCCCGGGATTTATATGATGATCTACCAAGGAATTAGAGCATTCAAATTATGGACTGGCAGAAATGTACCAGAAGAAAAAGTTGAGGAAGTCCGCAACATCCTACAAAAAGTAATCCATTTTAGATATGAATTTATATATCAAGGAAAACCAAATAGGCATTAATCAGCAACCAATAGAAATAATTGAAAGAAAAGGGATTGGTCATCCTGATACAGTCGCTGACGCCATTGCCGAATCTATTTCAATTGAATACTCAAAATACTGTTTAGAGAACTTTGGGGCGGTTCTACATCACAATGTTGATAAAACCATCATTTTGGGCGGTCAGTGTGATCTTAAATATGGACGAGGAATATTATTAAAACCGTTTCGCGTATTGTTTAGTGGTAGAATGAGCCGAAGTTTCGGCAACCAAAAGATTGACATTGAAGCGATTCAAAAAAATGCAGCAAATAATTATCTTCAAAAAATTTTTCCAAGATTAAACATCCCCAAAAATTTAGAATTCTATACTTTCACTTCTTCAAGCTCTAGAATGTTGCACTGGTTTAATCCAAGAACAATTGACGATCTCCCCGAATACAAAAATCCATATGCCAACGATACGGCTACAATGGTGGGTTTTTGGCCACTTTCCACAACCGAACAAATTGTACTCTCAAGTGAGAAGTTCTTTTACGAAAACACTCCTCAGATTCGTCCACGTTTTGATTTTGTCGGCGGCGACATAAAAGTTATGGCTTTACGCAAAAAACAGGATTTAGAACTTACTTTATGCGTTCCGTTCTACGCAGACAAAGTGAAAGATCAAAGAGGATATTTAGAGCACAAATTATCAATTGAAAGTAACCTCCAAAAATTTCTTGAAGAAAAATTTGGTAATTTACTGAATATCTCCCTTCGACTTAATACCCAAGATCAAAAAATTAAGAGGAACCGCGATGATGGACGCGGTCGCTATCTCACCGTCATCGGTTCTGCTCTTGATTACGGAGAAGAAGGAATTAGTGGCAGAGGTAATCGATGTAGGGGATTAATTTCTTCTATGAGAATATCAACCGTCGAGTCGGCTTACGGCAAAAATCCCGTCTATCATGTCGGGAAGGTGTATTCCTTTATCACTAATAGTATCGCGCAACAGATTGGTTCCTTGTTTAATTGTGAAGTGATGGTGGTTATCACGACTCGCAACGGCGATCCACTTTATTCTCCTTATAATGTGCTTATTGAAACATCGAAAACCGTTGATAAAAAAGTTGTTCAAAAAATCATTGCCGATCAATTACAAAGACGCGATTGGACAAACCAAATTATTACTGAAGGCATATTTTTACCAGAAAATGAGCTACGCTATGAAAAATAAAAAATTAGCTTTTCAATGTGCAGTATATATGAGCGAGGAGGGTGTAAATATCTATAGCGAAGACGCTCGTGTTGTTGAATTATTTCGTCGCGGTAACTTCATTCCTTTCATTCCTGAATGGCGCGTTGAAAAACGCAGGGCTAAAACTGCTCTTTCCTTGAAATGTGTTTTTGGCAGACAGAAAGCGATAAAAGCAGATGGAAATGGCAACTTTTTTATCTCTGGGCCGCTAGAAGAATTTGCCGAAGCCCACACTATCCCATATTTTATTCACTACATATTGGAATCGGAAAGAGCTAAAAAGGGGAAAGCGACGATTCATGCCGCCGCGGTTTCAAGAAATAAGAAAGGAGTTCTTATTCTCGGTAAACAGAGTTCTGGAAAAACATCTATTACTTTGGAACTTTGCAGGAAACACGGTTATTCTCTTATTGGTAATGATCTAGTTTTAGTTGGCATTAAAGAGAACTCCGGCAACCTCTACGGCGGCACTAAGATTTTTAGAATAAGAGCCACAACAATCAAGGATTACAATAAAGATTTAGGACGATTTTTCAAGTTCGCTGAAAACGATGACGAATGGACGAACATCACAATTATTAAACCAGAAAAAATTCAAGTGGCGACAGAGAAATCTATAGTTCCAATCCATGCAATCTATTATGTCCACCTCTATCCACCGAACCATAGTTTTATTACTAAAGAAGTAGATCGGCTTTTTAGCCGAATCTATCTCTATCAAATTTTTTCTGAATACATTAAAGGTTCGGCAATTATTCCACTCATCGGGGAAAAATTAGAGTTTAGTAATTATTTGCCGTCATTGGATAATAAAACTGTTTTTAATAAACGGATTAAATTTATAAAGTGGATAATTAATAATAAACACTATAAATATATTGCCGGCGCGCTTACAGATATTTGTACATTTATTAATAAAAATCTATGAAGCAAATCAAAAATCAAAAAATTAATATTATCGTAGGGATGCCCACATACAATGAAGCAAACTCTATTGCGAACACTCTGCGAAAAATAGATAAGGGGCTGGTTAAATATTTTCCTCAATATCGTTCGCTTATTGTTAATGTAGATAGTAAAAGTATTGACGGGACAAGAAGCGTTTTTCTTTCTACTGCAACCAAAACAGAAAAAATATCCTTTACAAACGGCAAACAGCCACGCGGCAAGGGAACGAATATATTTTTACTCCTAAAACTTAGCAAAAAACTCGGCGCAAAATATATAGCGACAATAGATGCCGATATAACTACAATTACCGAAAAATGGCCCAAACTACTTCTCAATCCGATCATTCAGAAAAAAGCCGATTTTGTAGCGCCGGTTTATACTCGCAATAGATACGAAGGTAATACCACCAACCATTTTTGTTTCCCCTTGTTGTATGCGTGGTTCGGGAAACGACTGGCTCAGCCCATCGGTGGCGATTTTGCTATGAATAATCTCTTTGTTGACTATGTATTGGGGCAACGAAAGCCAAAAAGCTCTTTCCTTTACGGGATTGATATTTTTGTCTCAACTCATGCCGTAGGTGCAAATTTCAAAATAAAGGAAGTGTATTTAGGAAGAAAAATCCATAAGCCGAGTTTTGATAAAATTGTTCCTATGTTTCAGCAAGTAGCGGCGACCATGCTATTCGTTCTATCACAGTACAAAAAACAGAGAGACGTCTCCAAACCAAGGACCGCCATAGAAAGCCCGCCAAGAACAGATTATTTTATTAGAAAACCAGATCGATTAAAGATAACCTCGCTCAAGACGTATGCATCGCAAAACTTACAAAAGTTGTCAGCCGGAGATATTCTTAAATATCTTGGCTTTAATTTTGAAGAAATAAAATTTACAGGCAAAGACCCAAACTTAATTTCTAAAGAGGAGTGGGTAAAGATTTTAGCGAATCTATTAGATTATATTATTACCCATTTCATAAGCGAAAAAACTGCCGAAAAAATCGCTGCGCTAATTGCGCCATTTTTTTTCTTACGAGTATTAGCATACTTTGAGGAATTAGATAAAAACAAAAGCCAGAAAAATATTGATAAATTAATTTTTGATCAAGCCCAAAAATTACGAAATTATACAACCATTTCAAGTATTGACTTAAGTAAGGAAATCAGTTATCCTATTTATAGGATAAAACGTTCATTTATAATCAAACACAAAGGAGGTAAAAACGTCATGGAAAAGTCCAAGATAAATCTCGAAGCATGGCAATACTGGTATCCAACCAAAGAAGAGATGGTAGATGTGGATATGCCTCTTTTAGGAAAAGAATTTTGGGCCCATAATGTTTCCAAAATTCTGGACCTAGGATGCGGAACGGGAAGGCACGCAATTTACTTTGCGGAAAGAGGATTCAAGGTGTATGGTTTTGACTTTGCAAAGAAGGCGGTAAAGAAAGCAAGGGAAACGGCGAAGAAAAAGGAAGTCAATGTAAACTTCAGGGCGTGGGATGCCCGGAGAAAATTTCCCTACGGAGATGGGATATTTGATGCTGTGTTAGTTGTCCGAGTAATCCACCATTATCCTCTAAAAACCGTTGCCCGGATTATACAAGAAATTGGAAGAGTACTCAGACGTAAGGGATATTTCTATATTCAGGTTCCAACCAGAAATAGAGTGCTTAAGTACGCAAGAATGGCAAGGAAAGAAGGAAATCCTCAAATTGTACTCGAAGAAGGAACTTACGTTCCTGCAGTTGGTCCTGAAAAAGGGATACCCCATCATGGATTTACTAAAAAGGAGCTCAGACATCTCTTTAATAGCTTCGAGATTAAAAAAATCACCCTAAGAGATGAACACTATAATTTCTTAGGAGTGAAAAAGTAAAAGGCGCCTTAACACATCGTAGGGCGCCTTATTTTTTAACTAACCATCTCTTTGCTTCTTTTATAATATCTTCTAAAATATACGACTCCGGCCTTGGTACCACCTCCCACTTATCTAATTTTCGATTTAATCTAAATCGAGGAAGCCAGAAGAAAATTTCTTCCAGTGTTAAACCAGGACATTTGTCGTAGAAATAGAAGGTATTGCGAAGATATCTTACAATGTCATCATGGTTCTTAGTGATAAACGGTTTACTAATAGCAGATTCCAGATGATAGGTAGTAATCTTGTCATCGTAGATTGGAGTATAACCATGCTTTATACAAAGCCGATAACTAAATTCCCAATCTTCCGGCCCCCACCCGATAAAATTCTCATCGAAAAATATTTCTGGGTTTCGTTCAACGCTAAGATTACCACTAAAACAAGCTCTCCAGGGGTTTGATGAATGAAGCCAAGTTATTCTTCGAGTTCTTTCTTTGTTTTCTGCCTCTAGGCATCTTTTGTCAATATTCTGTTGGTGTTCAAGGCCGTAAAGGATTCTCTTTATTGGTATCCCATTTAATTTAGTAAAACTCTTATTATCTATCTTACCACGCCATTTTCTATTACCCGTAATAAGCAATTTTGGTTTTTTATGCATTTGAAGATGTTGTTTTACGAAGTCCAAAGATGGCACAAGATCTCCGTCCAAAAAAATTAAATATTTTCCTTTTGAAATTTTAATTCCGTTATTTCTTGCTGCCGCAACACGAAAATAGCGGTCTTGTTGCCATATATACTTTAATGAAATTCTATATTTATTGAATTCGTCTCTACACTTTTGAAACAGATATTTATTTGATCCATCATCAGATATTATTACTTCATACTTTCCTTGAAAATTTTGGGCTGCTAAAGATTTGAGTATAAGTGGCAGTGTTTTATGTTGATTGAATACAACAACAATTATACTTGCGTCTATATTCTGGAGATTGGCTTGCTGTTGTGATTCTAAAAATTGCTTTGATGATTTAATTCTCATTAGTTTTTGATTATTATTATAATATAATAAATAATAACGCTTTAATATTATTTATGAAAATTATTAGATTTTATCAACATGGTGATAGAAAGGAAAATAAAATTGCTTTAACTTTTGATGATGGGCCCAATCCTTTTTGGACAAAGAAAATATTGTATGTTTTAGATAAATATGATATTAAGGCAAATTTTTTTGTTTTAGGAAAATGGGCAGAAAAATATCCAGGTATTGTGAAAGAAATATTTAATCGCGGTCACTTAATAGGCAATCACAGTTATTCGCATTCAAAAGAGGGATGCGCAGATTTTGAAAAAGCCGAAGAAATTATTTTTAATATCATCCACAAACATACAAAATTTATAAGACCGCCTTATAATAACATCAATCTTTGTAATTGTTTTAATCCTGCGATAAATGGCGAAGTAAAAATTATAAATAATGACGTTATCGCTGGTGATTGGGAAAATAAGGCTAGTGAAATTTTAAAATTAGTGTTACAAAATACCCAAAATGGATCTATTATTCTTTTACACGATGGCAGTGAAAAAGAAAACGAATTAAAAGATAGGCTAACAGAAACTTTTAAAGCTCTACCGAGTATAATAAAAAAATTAAAAGGAAATTTTAAATTTTCAAGATTAGACAATTTAAACTTTAAACAATATCTCTGTCGGATCCGTTAATATTTAAGAAAGAAGTTATAACATCGGCAACTCCACGTAAAACCTACTGCCTTTGTTTTCCCCCTCCGATTCCGCCCAGATTTTGCCTTGATGGGCTTCAATGATTTGTTTGCCGATATAAAGGCCCAAACCCGAACCCATAATTCTTTCTTTTTCGGCCCGCACAAACTTCTGGAAAAGTTTTCCGATTGATTCTTGGGACATACCCATCCCGGAATCGCTGATAGTGATTAACACGGACTTATAGTCCGTGTCAGTCCGTGTAATCGCAATCTTCACGAAGCCTTTTTCTGTGTATTTTATGGCGTTATCAATCAAATTCCGGAAAACTTGGCTAAGTTTATAGCTGTCTCCTTTTATTAAAACTTTTTGGGGGGCCGACTTGAAAACCAGTTCCAAATTCTTTTGCCGGGCCGTAAATTGAAAATCATCAACGATTTCTTTCAAAAATTCATTCAACTCAATCTTTTCAAAATCATAGTGCATTTTTCCATCCTCAATGTGCCCCAAGTCCAAAAGATTATTTAATAAATCAATCAGCCGACAGGCGCTGACGTGGATTTTTTGAATGATTTCGCTGACTAAATTCGGCTCGCTGACGGTCTTGTCTTTAATCAGGGTGGCATAGCCCTTGATGACCGCCAGAGGATTTTTTATCTGATGAGCCACAATAGAAAGAAGCTCGGATTTATACTTGCTCAACTCCTCAATTTTTTCCCGCTGCTGAACTTCCTTGAGAACGCTGCGGATTAACAAGATACCAAAGAAAATAACCGCTATCAAAAGACCCCCATCAATTATGGCGTTCTGCCAATTTGAAGCCATCAACGTTCTAACAAACAAGAAAACCCAAATGGTGAAGGTAAGCAATTCGGTGGCGATAACGCGGATGTTGAAGAGATGATATTTTAAAGTCGCTATGGCCAAAATTAAAGGATAAAAAGAAACTAAAAAATTTCCATAGGGATAAATGGGGATATTATACCAAAGAAAAAAATTAGTAGCACCACCGCCAAAGCCGATTAACACACAAAAAATAATATATTTTATATTCTTTTTTTTAAAATCAGAACTTATTTTATATGCCCGAAAAAGAAGAATTAAAGAATAAATAGTCAATCCAAAATAAATAAAAATTATATAAATAGTATAAAGTATACCAGCATTTGGCCAAAAAGAAAAAATATATTTGGATTCTACTCCATTAATAAAATATTTAGAAAAAGCAAATAGAGATAAAAAAACGGCGAAAAAATAGGAAATTATAATTAATTTTTTTAGGGATTTATGAACGTCAATATAAGCGGCTATCCAATGGAAATAAAAAATGGGAATAAACAACGAGCCAATAGCAAGAAGGCGGACATATAATAATGCGGAAATAGCATTATCTGATGACATCCATTGCCAGTAAGCTAACGACCAAAACACAACCGAGGTACTTAAGCCGAAAAATAATTTGTTTATAAGATCTCTTCTATTTTTTAGTATTACAACAATCCCCAACAAACCTGCAATAAAAGCATTTAATAGAGCTGAGTATATAAAAAAAGTCATAAAAATTTATTCACTTTTCTTTTTGACTATAATTATAGCGTGGATATTTTGAGGTTCATAAATGATTCTAACATTGCTGGATCTAAATTTAGAATTTTTAATTAATTTTATTAAATCTGATTCCTTTCTGAAAATCAGCCCCGGCCAACCCACAATCTCGGTAACAAATTTTCTTTCTGGATTATCTTTAATGTTTCCGGTTATAAAAACGCCACTATCACCTAAAGTGAAATAAATTTTATTAAATAAATCAACAGCTTTTTCGTCTTTAATATAATCAAGAAATCCTACCATTTCAATAATATCAAATTTTAAATCATTTCTTGATAGAAATTCTACAACTGTAGTTTGATCCCATTTCATCAAATGAGATATATTTAATATTCGGCATAACTTTTGGGCATATTCTATCGCGTCTTGGTTTTTATCAACTCCAAAAACCTCAAAATCAAAATTTTCTTTAAATTTACCGATTATTTCAATAACCGCCCTAATAGAACCACAAGCCAAACTTAGTATTCTTATTTTTTTTGTTGGGGCTGAATGTATTGCTTCTACTAACTCTTTTTTTACCAATTTCAATCTATTTCTAAGAGCTTTGGCGTTGTTTGTTGTTTGCCAAAAATAACCAAAAAAACCATCAAGAATTCCTTTATCAAAATTTAATTTATGGTCAAAATTATAAATTACTTCTAAGGCTTTATAGGTTGTAACGTGCTCATGAACGGTTTTTGCTTTTTTACTTGAACTGATAAATAATCCTCTTGGTAATCTATTTAAAATAGGAATTAAAAAAAAATTTATAAACTTTCTTAGGGGACTATTAATCTCGTAGCCCGTTTCATTCTCGGTTATTATTTTTATATTACCGTTGTCTATTTTCTTAGAATCTGGCATTAGTTTTGTATTTTCTCTTTTTTATTATACCCCAAACCCCGGGAAATAGACAAATATTTATTCACTTTCTGAATCCTTGACGAGTTTTATCGAAGATACTAAAATAAAAATAGGAAAAAGGTCGAATTTTTTAGTTTTAAAAATTAATAAATACATGAAGAAAAAAATTAAAATAAAAGCCTTAGCAGTAAAAAAATCAAGCAAAAAACCAATAATAAAATCTTTGGAGTGCTGGGGCTGTTAAAAAAATCGTGATTTAAAAATCATGAAAGAAATATTAACAGGAATAAATCCTTGTCTACAATTAAAGCAAAATAAATTTATTCTATTAGATTTAATTAAAAAGGAAATAAACCTGTTGGGAAAGAAAAATTTAAATAAATTTCAGGGTATTCCTAAATTTCAAACGGCTAAAGAAAATACAGGGAAAGTTGTCTTATCTACAACCTATAATTGTAATTTAAAATGTAATTATTGTTATGTCAGGGGCGGGGATCTACCGACTAAGATGTTAAACCCGAAAGTTGCCATCAAGACTGTAGATTTTCTTCTCTCTAAGTCTTTAGACGAAATTACTATCCAATTTTTTGGCGGTGAACCCACCTTAAATTTTGAATGTATCAAGGGTGTGGTGGATTATTTAAATAGAAAGAAAACAAAAACTAAAATTAATTACGAAATTTCAACTAATGGTTTACTCCCGAAAAATTATTTAAATTTCTTTGTCAAAAACAAATTTTTATTCATTGTATCTTTAGACGGCTCTGAAGAAATTCATAACCGGCAAAGGCCGGCCAGAAATGAGAAAATTAACTCTTTTCAAACAACCAAAAAAACGATTGGCCTGATACTACAAAAGACTAAGAGACTTAAAATTAGAACTACTATTACCTCAAACTCGGTTGAAAAGATGGCTGATATCGTGAAATATTTTTCAAGTCTCGGAATAAAACTCGTTCATTTTGAAATCTTTAGTCCGCTTGGAAGAGGAGAAAACCATCTTGAATACCGACCGGATAAAGATAGGTATATAAAAAATTTTATAGGAGCTTATTTAGTTGCCAAAAAACTTGGAGTTCAAATTACTCAATTCGGTCTTTTTGATTTATTTTCGCCATCAAAATTTACCTGCGCTTCAAGCCATAAATATAAATTTGTTGTAATGCCGGATGGAGAAATATTATTTTGTCTTGGTGCCCAAAAAGAATTTGGTGAGATCATAAAAGAGTTTAAACTTGGATATTGTACGCCAGAAAAATTATCTCTTAATGAAGAAAAAGCGAAAACCTTGCCGGTAAAATATAATGTTGATTTAATCAAAAAATGTAATAAATGTTTTATTAAATATATTTGTAAAGGTATTTGTCCGGCTCTAAACGCCGTATCCAATAGAAAATGGAATATTCCCGACCAATATTCATGTTATATAAGAAAAGGTATAATAAGAGGAATTATCTTAGATTTAGCAAAAGAATATTTTAATGTCTTCAATAAAGAAAAAAAATATAAATAATTTTATGCCGAAAGAATCTCTTGACAAAAATATATCTTCTGATATAGTAAGTTGTAATAGGAAGCGGCGAGATCCCGTAAATCTCGCAAGAACTTTAACAAACTTTAAACAAAAAAGAGGTGTAAAAATGAAAAAGAGAATTCTTACCGGCGATCGACCTACCGGGCCATTACATTTAGGACACTATGTTGGTTCTTTGGAAAATCGAGTTAAATTCCAAGACGAATATGATTGTTTTTTTATTATCGCCGACTATCAGGTTTTAACCGACCATCTTAAAGAAACGGCAAAAACAGAGAAATATATCAAAGAGGTAGTTCTTGATTATCTTTCAGTGGGGATAAATCCCCAAAAAAGCACTATCTTTGTTCAATCTTGTATCCCGGAAATTGCTGAATTAACCATATATTTCTCGATGTTGGTAACTTTAGCCAGATTACAACGAAATCCCACCGTAAAAGAGGAAGTAAGGGCAGCGAAAATATCAGAAATGAGTTATGGTTTTGTTGGTTATCCCATCTCTCAGGCGGCTGATATATTAATTGTCCGAGCCCATTTAGTGCCGGTAGGAGAAGATCAATTGGCTCATATTGAGCAAACGAGAGAAATAGCGAGAACGTTTAATGGACTATTTGGGAAGGTTTTCCCGATTCCCGAAGGATTAGTGGGGAGAGTGCCTCGTTTAGTTGGTCTTGACGGTCAGAAAATGAGTAAAAGCCGAGGTAATGCAATTTTTCTTTCGGATACGCCAGACGCTATCCAAAGAAAGATTAATACGGCGATTACCGATCCAGCCCGAATCCACCCAACTGATTTCGGCCATCCCGATGTTTGTAATATATTTCAGTATCACAAAGCTTTTAACAAACCCGAATGTGAAGAAATAAGAAAAAGTTGTGAAAAAGGAAAAATGGGATGTGTTGCCTGCAAAAAAAGATTGACTGAAGTAATAAATAAATTTCTTCAGCCAATTAGAGAAAAAAGAAAATATTATGAAGATCGGGAAGATTTTATTAAAGAGGTAATTGAGGCGGGAAACGAAACAACAAGAAAAGAGGCGAAAGAAACAATCAAGTTAGTAAGGGAAGCCATACACTTTGATTATAAAACGCTCATGGGGCCCAAATCTTAAGAGGGAGAAATCTGTTTTATGCGATTTCTTCCTCTTTTTTGTTTTTTAAAAAATACATTCTAAAAGTTTGGTGCCAATTCTTAAATTTTGGAAAGAAGGGGCTACGCTCATATCCACGCCGTAAATAGTATTTCCATTTGGTTTATGTGAGTTTTTAATAAAACCATTGTCGGTTATTTCATACCAAGTATGAATATCTTTTGGGGGATTATAATTAACTCTTTCAGTACATACCACGCCCGCAATTTTTCCATCTATTTCCGCCACCAAGGTTCCTTCGGGAAACGTTTTTATTCTTGATTCAAACATTTCCTTGGTAGCGGCTCCCTTTTCTCCCCAGGCCTCTTTTTCAATTTGAAAGATAGCCGGAATATCTTCTATTTTTGCTTGTCTTATTTTTATTTTCATTTATTTATTATACCTTCCCTCAAAAATATAGACAAAAGGGAATTAGAGAGGTAAGATTAAAAAGATAAAAGATATGTATAAAATGGGTATTATTTTTCTTACATCAACCGGTCTTTCTAGTCAGAATGTTTATAATAAATTCAAAGAAATTGTTGATTCAAAAAATTTTAAAAAGGCGGCAATTATCACAACCGCTGCTTTTGGCAAAAAAAACAACCAATATTCTCAATTAGCATTGTCTCAATTAAAATCAGTTGGTTTTAATAAGATTGATTTTTATGATTTTGAAAATGACGGCCAAAAAGATTTATCTATTTACGATGTGATTTATGTTTGCGGCGGAAATACCTTTAAGTTGATGAAATTTGCTAAAGATTTTAATTTTGATAAAGAAATAAAATCATTATTAAAAAGAAGAGGCGTATATATCGGAGTTAGCGCCGGCGGTCTTATTGTTGGGCCGTCGATAAAAATAGCCGGAGAAATAAATTCCGACGCAAATGAAGTCGGCCTTACTGATTTTAACGGCTTTAATATTGTAGATATTATTATTTTCCCACACTATTCTCTTAAATTTGAAAGGGATATTAAATCATTTGAAGACAGGAATAATGTTCGTATAGAAAGAATAAACAACTCTCAAGCAATTTTTATTAAAAACGGCGAAAAAATATTAATTGGATAAAATATATTACACGGCAACAAGTGCGATTTTTAGATGATTTAAAAAAATGAATCAAATTAATATATTTAAAATAATAAAAAATTATAAAAAGAACATAAATAAAGAGCCCATAGAAATAGTCGAAAGAAAAGGAATTGGTCATCCAGACACACTGGCCGATCTTATAGCAGAAAATTTTTCTAATAATTATTCAAAATATTGTTTAGATAAATTCGGCTATATATTAAACCATTGGGTTGATAAAGTTTTGCTTTCCGGAGGGACCGCGGAATTAGATTTTGGTCGGGCAAAGATAACGCGACCTATCACGGCTTATCTATTTGGGAGAGTCACCAAAGTTGTTGGGAATAAAAGAATAGATATTGATAGTTTATTTAAAAAATCAACGGAGGAAGTTTTATTAAATATATTTACGGGACAAAAAATTTTAAAACACATTAATTATGCGGTAGATGTCAATCAAACCGTGGGGAAAGAACATCCAAGAGAATTCTATTTTCCTAAATCCGCTGACGAGATAAAAAAATGCTGGGACGCTTTAAACTCTAACGATACTATTATGTGTTCTGGTTATGCTCCATATAGTTCATTAGAAAAAATTGTAATCAATCTTGAAAATTATATAAACTCTAAAGAGTTTAAAAAACAATTTCCAGAAATAGGATGGGACGTTAAGGTAATGGCCGTTAGGGTATATAATAAAATTAATATTACTGTTAGCTTGCCTTTTATAGCGGGACTTACTCCTTCTTATGAATATTATTTAAAAAAACTAGAATGCGCTAAGAAAAAAATAAATAATAAAATATTGTCCGATATTAAAAAACTTAAAACCGGTCTTAAATTATATTCTCTATTTGTTAATACAAAAGACAAGGGGAAATTTGTATATCTTACTTCTTTTGGGACAGCATTGGATAAGGGTGATTATGGAATAGTAGGAAGGGGAAATAAATATTCTGGAGTAATATCTCTTAATAGAGAGTCTAATATTGAAGCAACCGCCGGGAAGAATCCAATGAATCATTCTGGGAAATTGTATACTATATTAGCAAATGATTTATCTTGGAAAATTCATAAAATAACATCGGGGAATGTATATTTAAATATAGTAGCAAAAAATGGAGACCCTCTTACTGTGCTCAATTTTGTAGCTGTAAAATGCGAAAAATCTATTAGCAAATCAAACGAAAATAGAATTAAGAAAATTATCGAGGAAGGATTAAATTCCGTAATTAAATATTACAAAAAAATAATTAATTTAAACGTCGTCAAAAGTCATATTTCGAGAGAAAATTTATTAAAATAATAATCCCTTATTCGTAAAAAATAAGGGATTATTTATGACTAGGGTTATGCGATCGGTTGTGTCCAAACAATTTACTAAAAAATTCTGTCCCGAAACCGCTTGCAATTAAGTGCTCTCTTTTGCTCTGTAATAACTTCTTTGTCCAATCACAAGCTCCACCGCCGGCTAACGAATACTGATTGCCAGCTGAATTTCTTCCTGCCACTCTATAACAGATACCAGAATAGTATCCTATCCCCGAACATCGTTTTAAGTCAAAATAAAAACGTACCATAGGATACTTTTTTCTTAGAGAATTAATTATCTGTTTTTCGGTGAATTGTAATTCCCTAATATAAGTTTCGAATTCTAGAGCTGTTATTGCGATATCGCCAGCGCTATCTATTTCGTCGGGCAGATTAATAGAATATGTCTTGAATGGACTAAATGTTCGGTTTTTGCTTTTCCGTATTAGTTCTTCTCTATTGATACGGCTATTTAAAACAACCTTTTCAATAATTCTAATATCGGAAATCGCGACAGAAATATCTTCTACCTTATATCCGCTATCAAATGACCTAATCAGAAAATCCAACCAAGTTTCAATGTGGGCCGAAATAGAGAATAGTTCAAAACTATTAAAACCCGCGGTGTCTCTCGCAGCTGATGCGAGGGCAAAAGCCCTGAAATGCGTTGTCAAATTGGAATCTTCTAGAAATTTTTGAAGTCGAAGCACCCGATGACTTGTAGCAAGATGAATTTCTGTATTTTCTTTTGTGGCTCTCAATAACCTCCTTTTATGAGCGCATTCAATGCTCAACGCCATACTTGGGTCACTTACTACTTCTAAATTTCTTATTGTTGATAGCGTTATTTTTGGATCAAGCGGAGTAAGCGCCGAGTTCGCCCCCATGACACTTACTGGAGATAGTTCAATTGCCGAAAAATATCCAGGAAGTGCTCTATAGAGCATCCTATCAATTTCCAATAATTCTTTTTGATCTATATCTGCTGTCGCACTAAACCGATTCTCTTTGTAATTTTTCATAATATCAGCGGGGTTGATATTATGAATCCTGTTTTCGAAGATACAAAGGAGTAATGTGTGGAAATCTGCCCAATCAATATTTTTAGAGGACAGTGTTTCAATAATATTTTCTAATCCTATATTCGACAAAATTCTTTCCATTACCGATTTCATGATTATCTCCTTTCATGAATTTTCAACCCAATTTTTAGTTTTCAACACCAAGAAACACTCTTGGCAACTGATTTTAGTATTACTAATTTAATCAATTTTGTCAAATTCAAACATCTCCTTAGTAGCCGCCCATTTTTCTCCCCAGGCCTCTTTTTCAACCTTCAAAATATCCGGAATATCTTCTATTTCTGCTTGCCGGATTTTGGTTTTGAGGTTCATTTATTTATTATACCCCAAAATCCAGTTCCGCCAGTAAGTAAATAGGTTTTCATAATTCTAATAAACCTCAAAAACACCTATTCTAATTTGACTCTAATTATTATACCCCAAACCCAGAAAAAATGGTAGGATAAAGGTATGAAAATCATACCCTACACCACTAAATTTGGGGCTCAAGCAATATTTATAAGCAACTTAGCACACTGGGCACCTACGTACCGTCAAGACTACAATACTTCATGGCTCAGCCAAGATGGCCAGCTGAACACCAAGGAACAAGAGAGACTGGCAAACGTCGGACCAATATTTTTAAAGTACAACAACCGCAAAAAAAAATATAAATTTGGTTACCTGGACACAATTTTACTCTTAAACGTAAATGAATCGCTCGTATGGAAACGCACAGCCCATCTTGTAAATGCTTCAGAATACAATAAACTAAAATCTGTTTTTGAAATATTGGCTCCACGGTTTAATAAAATTTGGGTTAGCAACTTCAAACAACATTCTGCTTCCCTCGAGTTATTGAAATATATAACCCGTACCTGGCCTACTTATGAGCTGCAAAGTGCCCTTGAGTCATTTTGGGGTACTAATGGCGGTAGTAAACCTATTTCGCTGTTTTACTTTGCGTCTCCCGTAGCTAACCGCACTAATGGAAAAACCTTATCCCCTAACCTAATTGTTTTGGAACGAAACATAATTTCGAACAACGCCAACGAAATTTCTAAGGTACGTGCTGTGATACTTCACGAAATTATCCACGCCAGATACGAACAACGGTTCTTTTCTAAAAAACTTATGGGATTCCTTAGTAACTATAAATTTGACACCTCGTTTGAACTTGATGGACATACATACTACCTGAAAAATGTTTTACGCGAGGCGGCAGTAAACGCGTTAGTTCCTAACGGCTACATTGGCGAGAAATACCTGAATATCAATACAAAAAAACGATATGAACGGCTTCGCAAAACTCCTCTTGCTTACCCTATCTGGGAACGACTGATGATTTTTGTAGCAGAAACCGTCGATGCATTAACTAGGCAATATATTAACAACAATTTAAAAATTGATGATAATTACCTTATTCACCTATATAAAGCGGTCACTGCTTTTAAGACCGAAAAACTGAATAAAAAATAAAGCAGGGATGTTACTTATTCCCTGCTTATTGAGCAAGACTTGTAGCAAACGCATCAAGTCTTTTTTTGATGTGTGTGAATAGTGTTTTCTCGGCACTACAGTAGTAATTGGTATGGCTACTATGTTCATCAAATATACTGTAGTACCTAGTGCAACCACCTCGACATATGTTGTACCATTCGCAACCAACGCAACCTTTACGTATTTCCTCTATACATGCTGAATAGCACAGGTAAGTGCTATGCTCCTGTATTGCCTGCCAACCTTGGGTCACGTTCCCGAAACACCACCTATTGTCAAGATAATCGTCCTCACACGGGTAAACATTTCCATTGTAATCTACAGAAAAGAACTGCTGGCACTGCCCCGAAAAAGTACACAAGCGGTACGCTCCACCCAGCAAAGATTGCATGATGCTATGGAACTGTCTAATAACCACCTCGGGGTTGTCCTCTTTGCACCAGCAATCAAAGAGACGACACATGAAATTGCCATAAGCATACGGAGTGGGGGCGATATCAATCTGTTCACCACTTTCATCTCGCCCCTTAGTGGGGTTAAATGCCATCTTAGTAATGCCCACCGAACGAAAGAATTCGTAGGTGATCTCGGGGTTCCCTACATTACCATCAGTTATGACGGTAATCGTACCCCACCGCTTATGGCCAAATTCTTGCAGCAACTTAATCGCGTTGAGCACTTTGACTGCCGTTGGATTGCCACCAACGTCCTTTCTGTATATATCATGGAATTCAGGGGGGCCATCAATACTGATTCCTAAGTGGAAATCATTTTTCAAAAAGAACTCAACCCATTCTTCATTAAGGGTCGTGCCGTTAGTCTGTAGTTTATTGACAACTACTTGCCCTGCACGACGATAGCGGGCTTGTATAGCCACGGCTTCACGATAGAAATCGACTCCCGCTAGCGTAGGTTCTCCGCCCAGCCAATCGAACTCGACGCGGCTTGCATTAAAACTGATTGTTTCTTTGATCAGCTTCTCGAGCACAGGTAGTGCCATAATAATCACCTGTGTTTGATCCGTTGATCGATAAAAACAATACTGACACCTAAGATTACATCCCACCGAAGTTGATTTTATAATTGGTATGATTTTCATTTTCCTTTCCTTTCATTTCATTTTGTCATTTTTGAAATTATGGGGATCGATTGTGATACAACCGACCCCCATTGATCAATCGCTGTGACTGTGATCAACACCATTGTCCCAGTCAACATCCCAAATTGGCTCCAGGGTACTGATACAGGCTGGTTTCCGAGCAGCTTCTTTTTTTGCGCAAATAAAGAGACGCTCGCCTGGAATACACTCAGCGATCTTCTCGACGATTTTCTCGGGCATACAAAGACGCCTCCTTTCTTTATTTTCAACCCAATTTTAAATTGACAAGTTACATACTGATTTAAATATATATTATCTTCCTCTTTTTGTCAAATCATATTTCTGCCACCAAGGTTCCTTCGGGAAACGTTTTTATTCTTGATTCAAACATTTCCTTGGTAGCCGCCCATTTTTCTCCCCAGGCCTCTTTTTCAATTTGAAAGATAGCCGGAATATCTTCTATTTTTGCTTGTTTTATTTTTATTTTCATTTTCTTATTATACCTCACCTCAAAAATATAGACAAAAGAGGATTGGTTGTAGTAAAATTAAAACAATGAAATTTGAATTTATAATTTCAAAATGGGCGAATTTTTATTTTTTTATTTCAAATCTTTCAGAGTGGCATTTTAGTAACCGGAAAGAATACAATATTTTATGGAGAAAAGAATTAGGAAATTTTTCAGCCGAAGAAGAAAATGCCTTAAAAAAATTTAAAGAAATTCGTTCAAATTATCCTTCGGGTAAAACTTTTTTTGAACAATCTTTTTTTCAAGAAGATGATCCTTGGCAGAGATTAAAAAATAATCTGCCATCCGATGAATACAAAATCCTGAAGGATATATTCGATTTATTTAAAAATAAATTTGAAGTTCTTTATAAAAATGATTTGCCCTTTTTAGAGCAATGGCAAAAAGAGTTAGAAAAAACGGCAAATGAGAAAAATTTAGTAGAAAATATCACAAAAATATTAGGCGTTCTTTTTAATACTTCTCCTTCTAAAGAAGAAGTAAAAATATATTTATTATTTTCTACTTCTAACCACGCAGGTGGAGGGGCAAACATAGACGAACAAAGTATAAGTGTTGAAATTTCGCGTTATCCCGTAGAGCAAATTAAGCAAATTTTAGGAATAATATGGCACGAAACAACACATTTACTATTTCAGAATTATTTTTTCTTTTCTTTATTATTGAAACATTTCCCAGAAGACCGACAAATGGTAAATTTAATAAACGAAGCAACAATCAGCGCATTATTTCCGAAGGGCATTTTGGGAATCAGATTATTAAAAAATAAACCGGCGGCAATTTTGTGCCCGGGACTTAATGCCACACAAACCGTTGACACGCTGAATTTAGTAAAAGAATATGTGGACCAAAATAAACAGTTTAATGAAATTTACCTTGAAAAAATTTTAGCAATTATAAAAGTAAAAGCCTGATTCTGTTAGAATCAGGCTTTTTGCCGGGCGTTTCGAATTAGTCCCCGATGTCGCCCCAGCCGTGACCGTCATCTTCATCGTCAAGTTTGTCCCAGTTAAGCCACTGGTCGTCCCACCCCGCTTTAACAATTTTTCGATAAGCTTCATTTGATAAATTGTTAAGCGGATTGCGAGTCAATCGGGCGATACTTCCCCCAATTGCCTTGCTTTTTGCAACGATGTCGGTATTACTATTCGGACACATGAAACTTCTCCTTTCTTCCCGCTTCGGGAATAATGTGTGCGAAAAACGATGTTATCTTCGGTACTCCTGAAGTTTACTCTTTAGATAACCAAAGACTGCTTTCCGCGTTTTACAGAAATAATATTTACCGCTCACGCCCTTTAACCGATGTGCAGTACAACCATTGTGGCACGCTTGCTTCCACTCGCAGATTTTACAATCCGGGTGAAGCGTGTTCGCATCTTCTGCATACTTTAATCGCGTTGGCCCATTGAGAATTTCCAGAAGTGATTGTGACGTTAAATCGCCGAATAGAAACTCCGCGCGATTTGAGAAGTGATCACATGGATAAATTTTGCCGTCGTATTCTAAACAAAAATAACCAGAGCATGCTCCATTAAAGGCACAACCCGAAGCTCTTTTCTCTAATACGCCAGACATGAAATTCTCGATTTCTCGGGTTTGAAGATGCTCGTCGTTTTGAGCAATCCATAAATCGATGTAAGTTTTCAAGAATGCAGTGAGTTCTTCATTGGTAATTGATTGATTAAACATTTTTTGATTGACGGCATTCACATCTAAAAAATTATTCACTCCCCATCGTTTCACGCCGAGAACATTCGCAAAGAAGTTGAAATCTTCTTTGACGTGCGTCGCATTATCGCGTGTAAGCGTCTGGATGAACCCCAGCTGAATGCCGTGTTGATGTAAAATCTTCACACCGCGCATTACTTGTTTAAATGATCCGCGACCACTATGGTTCTTGCGAAAACGGTTATGGCTTTCTCGTCCGCCATCCAAACTTACGCCTACTTTAAAGTTATGGGTTTTAAAGAAATCTGCCCATTTATCATTTATCAATGTGGCATTCGTTTGAATAGCGTTTCTGATCGTCTGTCCTTTTTTGAGGTATTTCGCTTCAAGTTCAATAATACGCTCAAAATATCGGAGCCCTGCGAGAAGCGGTTCTCCTCCGTGCCAAATAAAGAAAAGTCGTCCAGAGAAAAGTTTCAAATACTGTGAGAAAAATTGCTCCAGCAACTTTTCTTCCATGCATTGCGGAATTGACTGATTCATCGTACTATAGAGACAGTAACTGCAACGCAAATTACAGAAGTTGCCCACCACTTTAATGATCGGAACCATCGTCTTAAGCGGCGACGTAAGCACTACAGATTTCATTTTATTCACCTTCTTTCTCTAATTTTCAACCCAATTTTTAGTTTTCAAAGCCAAGAAACACTCTTAGCAACTGATTTTAGTATTACTAATTTAATCAATTTTGTCAAATTTCCGCCGACCTCCCCTCAAAAATATAGACAAAAAGGGATTGGGGAGGTAAGATTAAAACAATGAGGTTTGAGTTCAAAATTAATAATGGCGAATCTATTGAAATTAAACTTCCGTAGTATATTGATTTTTTTATAGATATTTTTGAGATAAAACTTTTATTAAATCTTTTTCTTCCTCAATTTTTTTGAATCTTTTATAATTCCATTTGAATATTCCTTTGGATTTTAAATAAATGTTTTCCGCACAGGCCAGCATGGCCATTTGGGGCAAAATTTCTATATCTTTTTTTGACAATTTAATTTTTTGAAAGTATTTTTCAAAAAAAGATTCAAGTCCGTTTTCCAAAAAAATGGGTTTTGATATCTGTTTCATTTTCATTTCAAGTTTAGAAAAATCAAAAGGAATGAGATTAAACATAAAAGCAATCATTTGCCCAAGATCATAAACAATCGGACCCCACGAAATATCATCAAAATCAACAAAAAAAAGTTTTTCTTTACCTAGCACATTGTAATAACTAATATCGCCATGAACCAAACCCGTTGTCGTGCCCGATATAACCGAAAATGAATTACAAAAATTGATTATTTCTTTTTTAATTTCGACATCTATCTTCTTTTTTAAGAAAATGGCTTTCAATTTTTTAATTTTTCCTTCAATATTTAATTCGGGAATTTTGCTGTTTTTAATTTTAATTTTGTGAAATTTGCTGACAGCGCAACCAAGCTCTGAAAAAAAATATCGCGATGGACGATTTTCTTTTTGATCAATGAATTTCGACAAAAACAAAATATTACCTGATTGCAAAAAATATTTTTTGTTTGATTTCGTACTAATAATAGCAGGAAAATTAACGCCTTGTTTCTTAATTTTAGATACAAATTCCAATCTCGCAATCAATTCTTTGTTATTTGGAACAACTTTAAGCACATATTTATTTTTGTCGTTTTTAATTAAAAAAGCTCTCCGCTTTCCTCGCGTCTCAAATTTTTTTAACAGCAGGGGGTTTCTTAATTTATATTCTTTTTTGATTTTCTTTATTATCAATGAATTCATTAAAATAATAATAGCGCATTGGGCATTAAATAAAAATCGGGAGAGTGATTTATACCATTCTCCCGAAGAGTCTTCGCTCTAATGAGTAGAGCTACGCGAAGCACATCCTGCGCAAGAAGATGCCTTGCTTTTTTCAGTCGATGACCAAACGATTTTTATCGGTTTTTTCACTGACTTTTTCATTTTTTATTCACCTCCTTTCTTTTTTTGCGAAAACCACATTTATTGCATTTAACATATACTCTGGTTGTGTTAATACGTTCCCCGCATCGGTATAATTGATACCCAAACAAAAATTAAAAACTTTTTTTGCCCGAATATCTTTCCATTTTAACGAAGCTATTTTCACCATGCGTTTCCCGCGAATAATTTCTTTTATTTTATTTCGCTTTATATTCCCTACTGATAACGGTAGTTGGCTACAAGGGAATATGTCGCCTGTGGCTGATATTGCAAAAATAGCCTTACCAGCTTCACAAATATATTCGTCAGGATTAGCATTGTTGATTTTCAAAAGAAAATCTGGGTTTTTACCGACAAAATCCCTAAAATTTTGGCCGGAAATGTTCAATTCACCCTTTCTTCTTTTATTTAAACCATAATATTCATAAGCTAACGGCCACGAAAAATTTTGGACAATCCCGATTTTTCTAAAGAAAAAACTGGTGTTCTCCCATGAAAAAAAGTTTTTCCGCATCAATGGCGTCGCCACCTCAAGAAAATAACCTTTTTCTTTTAGAAAATACAGATTTTTAATGTTTTGTTCAAATGATCCAATGCTTTTTGTCACACTGTCGTGAATTTTCTTTTCCGAAGAATAAACAGAGGTTTGTATTCTTCCTATCCTGAAATCTTTGTATCTAGACGAACAGAACCAATCCGGCAGATACTGGAGATTACTAAATATTTCCATTAAAAATCCTTTTTGGGCGCCAATCTCCAAAAACGTTTTAAAACTTTTGCTGATAAACGGTTCACCCCCGGTTATCACAACAAGAAAAACTCCCAGGCTCTTTAATTCATCAAAAAGGCCATTTACATCGCATTCACTCAATTGTTCAAGAAAACTTGGTTTAGAAGAACTTAAATTTTTATCACCGACGTAACAATGGACGCATCTCAACGAACATCTTCTGCTTAATTCTATATTTACCATTGTTGGAAAATTAAACCTCAAACCAAGCTTAATGAGATTTTTCCGGCATAATCTGGAATTGTATTGACCTTTTGTGTTGTAAAAAACTATTTTTGCATCATGGTCAAATTCATAATTAGCTGGACTGTCCAGAATTCTCTTCGTCTCTACGCTATTCGCCTCAATTGAAATAATTTCCCCGTTTATACAATTTAAAAAATGAGTATAGCTTCCGATATTCCGCCATATAATTGGCGACATTGTATTTTCTCTTTTATCAACGGTCAAAACCAAATTGTCTTGTTTTTGTTTTCCCATAATTTCTTATCCTGCCTTTCTTTCTTTTCAACCCAATTTTAAATTGACAAGTTACATACTGATTTAAATATATATTACTTTTCTCTTTTTGTCAAATTCATTTCTTTTTGAATAATAAATTGAAAATTTCGGCTTTGAGGTTCATTTTTTCTTTATATTACCACTGTCTATTTTTCTATAATCCGACATAGGTTTTGTTTTTCTTTTCTTATTTATTATACCCCAAACCCCGAGAAATAGACAAAATCTCAATTTCAAAAGAACTCAATTCTTACAAACAAAATATACCCTTTCGGGTTTTTGGGGTTTATTTTTTAGATTTTTTAGATATTGATCAACTATTTTTATTTCGGAAAAAACATTTTCCAATGTTTTCTCTGTTTTTTAAGAATTATTTTTTAAACTCCATTCGTAAAACTTCTGGTAAATATTTATTTTGGGGATATTTCTTAATTTTAACTTTATCAAAACCGCATTTTTTGTAAGCTTTAATAGCCCTTTTATTTGTAGGATGAACTTCGAGAAAAATTTTTTGTATGCCAAAACGTTTTGCTCGATGCAATAATAAAGAAATAATTTGGGGACCATATCCTCTATTCTGATAATTTCTCTCACCAATCACAATTTGAGTTTCATACCAATCACTCCGCCTTTTTGCTAAGGTTATATGACCAACGGTTTCTCCACCTACGGTTATCATAAAATGAAGGTCTTTTTTACTGTTTAAAATAGTTTGAAAATATTTATCAACTTTTTGGTCAGAAATCTCTTCTAATCTACCACTTGTTAATTTACGTAAATCTTCATCGCGCCACCATTTGGCGAAATATTTCCTATCGTTAAGCTTAATTTTTCTTAAGAAAATTTTAGTCATAAATAAATTAGTTTATAAAAATATTTTATCAAAAAAATGGACCAAAGAACATAGTAAAATTCTTTGGTCCGGGTTCGCCACTAGAATCAGTGGCAGTTGCTGGGTTGCTGACAGGTGCAGAGCACCTTCAGCTTCGGTAGCGGCTTGACCTTGAGGGCCGGTCGTTGCTGCTTTTGCTGCGTTTTCTGCATGGCATTCACCTCCTTTCTGTTGCAGTTTGGAGAAGTTCCGACTCTGAAGCCGTTACCTCTCGCAGTTGTTCTAGAAGAATCTCCTGAGTCATACGACGGTAGAAGTCGCACATTCCTTCGATCTTAGCGGTTTTTGTCGCCCGAGCGAACTCTTGCGTAATGTTGCAACCACCACCGCACTGTCCCTCGATCATGCATCCTTTACACATTTCCATCACCCCAGTGAGATGATCTCTCACAAAGCGATGGTAAGCGGTGCCGGGCGCATGAAACGATTGGATTCCCGAGAGACTCCCGAGTTGGGTCGTGCTGTAGCCGCATCCATAGATGTTTCCGGATGGACCTACGCACATGCTATTACCGCGGACTGCGCCGCAAAACGCGACACGGCTTTCGAGCGTTGATTCGTTAAGATTCTCGGCTGGCCGTGACCAGAAGCCGGGAATATCAACGCCTCGTGTCGCCGCGTAGCGCCTAATCCGCATCAGTTTTACGACAACATCCTCAATCGGAATTTCCACCATATCGACAACGTCGATATCAATCCTGATGTTCTTCATGCCGCGGGCTACTGCCCAGTCGACAATCGACTCGTCGAGTTCGTGAAAATTCTTTTCGGTGACTGTCACTGCAATGCCATCGAGTGGATATCCCACTTGCGTCAATGCATTGAATCCACGCATGATCTGAGAGAATGTGCCGTCTCCCGATTTCGTCAATCGGACACGATCATTTCCCTCGCGTAAGCCGTCAAGACTGGAAGCAATCTTGACTTGATATTTCTTGAGTGTTGCGGCGATTTTTGGCGTAACGAGAGAAGCATTTGTGTTGATCGAGAAACGGAACTCGAATTCCGAGCCGTAAGCAACACGACAGTATTCAAGGACTTGCTTAATGACCGTCCATGTCAACAGCGGTTCGCCACCACCAAAGTTAATTTCGGCGACACGCTTTCCGTGGCCGCGAAGAATATCGAGATACTGATCCACCGTCTCCTTGGCTGTATCAAACCGCATAAACTTCTTAGGGTTGTTGATGCGGTCGGAAGTTTCCAGGTTGTTGAAGTGAATGCAGTAGGTGCAGCGGAAATTACACTCCTCACTCATAATGAGCTCGAGATAATCAATAAGCGAACCACTCACTATCTCCGCTTCGCGTTCTCGCATCCGTTTTTCAAGAAATACCCGGTCGTCGAAATTCTCGGGAACGAGAAAATAACACCGTAGCATTTCATTAATCGCCTCCTGATCTTTATTTGTTAATTCATCACCAAGCTCTGAACGGATCGTCTTTGGCATCAAGAAAGACTCAAGAAACTTAAATGTCTCGATAGAAATGACTTTGGGATAGCCGAACAACGAATGCCAGATCGCCACTGAATCGTCGGCGCGCACTGTCTGCACAAACCGCGATTTCACAAAAAGACCATCGAGATTTATCATTTTACTAACACTCCTTTCTTTATTTTCAACCTAATTTTTAGTTTTCAAGGCCGAGAAACACTCTTGACAACTGATTTTAGTATTACTAATTTAATCAATTTTGTCAAATTCAAATCAAAGCAACAACTTGCGATAATAGTGGATTATTCGTATCCCCTGGCTTGAATTTTAAAAGCTTCGGCGTACCTGCCTTTTAATTTCAATAATTCTTTATGAGTGCCGCTTTCTGTAATTTGACCGTTATCCAAAACATAAATTTTATCTGCGTTTCTTACGGTAGAAAATCTGTGGGAAATAATTATAACGGTTTTATCTTTGAAAAAATCGTATATCTCTTTAAAGATTTTGGCTTCGGAAATCGCGTCAATGGAAGCGGTTGGTTCGTCAAAAACAACCACCGGCGAATTTCTGTAGAAAAATCTGGCAATGGCTATTTTTTGCCATTGACCGGTGCTCGGCCTGATTCCGCCGGCGTATTTTTCACTGAGAATCTGATCATATTCTTTGGGGTATTTCTTTATAAATTCATCGGCATTGACGTTTTGAATTGCCTTAATCATTCGCTTAAAATCAAACTCCTCGTTAGATTTTCCAAGATGGATGTTTTCTTTAACGGTCAGGTGAGGATAAATATTGAAATCCTGGAAAAGCACGCCTAAATTTTTGTACCAACTTTCAATTTTAAGATCATTAATATTTTCTTCATTAAGAAAAATTGCTCCTTTATTTACTTGATAAAACCTGCATAAAAGTTTAACCAAGGTGGTCTTGCCAGCGCCATTTTCGCCGACAATGGCGATTTTTTCTCCCGGATTAATTTCTAAATTCAGATTTTTTATAACTTCAATTTCGGAATTGGGATATTGGAAACTAACGGCATTAAAATTTATCAAAGGCGGTTTTTCTGGATAAGGATATTCTATTTTGCCGTCGGCAAATGGCTGAGTCATTTCAAAAATCTTTTTCAGGTCGTTAAAGCGGATTCCATTTTCATAAATTGAACCAAATTGACCGCCTACATTTTCCAAATTATTACTAAAAACATTTAAGTTTCTTATTTGAAAAGTGGTGGTGCCGATAGAAATTAAACCCTTAAGTAAATTTTTAAAGATAAGTACATAACCAATAAAAACTATTATATCACTTAGATTCGCGATAAAATTTTAAAGTCTTATCAGCATATTTTCTGAAATAGTTGTTTAAGTAATTGAAAGCCGAAGAAATATTAATTTCGTGAAGTTTAGCCGAATCAAGAAGAGTATTTGATGAAGCCCTGACGCTTCTTCTTTCTTCGGTGGTATTTCTATGATAATTCCATACTCCCCTCATATATTTTCTATCAGTCAAATAGCTCGGTATCGAGAAGATTATTATCAATAAAATTATCAAAGGCGCGGCTTTAAAAACAATCAAAGCGGAAACTATTAACGTAAGCAGTATTGATAAAAACTCACATATCCTTTCCATAAAATTAGAAACATTCATCGTGGTTTCTTTGGCTCTCTGTAAATAATTGGCGAATTCCGGATTCTCTTGAATTTGAATTCCCAAAGTATTAACTTTTTCATAAAGTTTCTGGTCAATTTTCCAATCGTTTATTACTCTAAGATTATTTCTATAAAAACTTCTAAGATATCTAATCAAAGAAATTAATAGATTATAAAAAAAGAAAACCGCTAGCCAAGGAAAAACACTAGCAAGAGATTCGGTCTTGCCGACTATTTTAATAACGCTATCTAAAATTTTGGCGAAAATAAAAGGATTAATAATCTGGTCTAAATTAGAAAGCGCCTCGCAAGCAAAAAAGGCACCGGTTTCCACTGGAGCTAGTTTAAAACAAAAACCGACAATCCATTTTGCTATCCCCAAAGAATAGAGAAAGCCCGTGCTGGTTTTGTCTTTTTCAACCGGAGTCATATTAAAAATATTATACCCCAAAAATCAAAAAGGCCCGAATTTTTTATTCTGGGCCTTTTTATTTCAGCAGTTCAGCTATTTCTTGCATCACTGTTTCCGTGCCTTCTTCCAAATCAACGCTCGCCGGCAAATAAATCGGTTTCCCGATTTTCACTTTTACCCGGTTTTGTCCTATTAAAGTTTTGAAGAGGATTTTAGGCGTTAATATCTTGAAAGTGCCGATTAATCCCACCGGCACAATCGGCGCGCCGGTCTTTTGATGAAGAAAAACCGCCCCTTTTTTGCCCGACTGGAGCTTGCCATCCCTGGTTATCCGGCCTTCCGGGTAAATCCAGACCTTGGCGCCGGCTTTTAAAGCTTTTATCGCTTCGCTAAGTTTTTCTTCTAAAGTTCTTCCGGCTATTCTCCGTTCCACTGGAATTGAACCATTGGCTTTGACATAAGCCGTGGTAAAAAAGAAAATCGGAAAGGGAAAATTTTTAGGATTCAACCATTCGCAGTATTCTCGGGCCGCCAAAAATCTGACTGGAAAAAATTTTTTAGGCACTATTCCTTCCCGGGGCATCGCTGCCGCGCAAAAAGGACCATCAATAGTGGAAGCATGGTTGGAAGCGAAAATCACTCCTTTATTTTCCAATCCTTCCAAGTTTTCTTGGCTTTCTATGGAGTAACGGAAAAAAACTTTTAAAACCAAATAAATCGGCCAGTAAGTAATCTGCTGAACAATTTTGGGAATTTTGTCTGACATTTTAACCTCCTTTCGGTTAATTGGCCGGATACAAACCCTGTTTTATTTCGGAAATCGTTTTCTGTAATTTCACCACCAATTCATCCAAATCAATTTCTTTTCTGATAAAATCAACAGCTCCGCTTTCTTTGGCAAAACGGCGGTTAATTTCCACAATCGCCGGCTGAGGATCGCCTTTGCCGGTAAAAAGATAAACCTTAATGTTTCGCGTCCGTTCGTCTTTTTTTAATTCTAAAAGAACCGCGGTGCCGTCCATTTTCGGCATTACCACATCCAGTAAAATAATATCAGGTTTTGATTCTTGGGCAAGTTTTAAACCGCTCATCCCGTCAGCGGCTTCTTTAACCTCAAAACCACTCGCTTCCAATTTGAGCCTGATAATGTCGCGAATATCTTTTTCATCATCAACTATTAAAATTAAAGGTTTGCTTCCCATTTTTTGATATTTATTTTATATTATATCATTATATCAGAAAATTTTAAAACCGCAACCAGCTAATGATTCCTTCCAATAAAGAATCTTCGTATTCTTCTTCGGTTAATTTCCGGCTCAAAATTTCCCGAGCCCGGGCCGAAAGCCGCGCCTCAATAAAAATTTTCAGATAGGGATTGAAATGAGTTTTCTTTTTGAGGATTAACTCTTCAAATTCTTGGCTTTCGCGGTCAGGCCGAAGCCAAAATTTTTCCAGATCATCATAAGAATAAGTTTTGCCGGTGATAGTGACGCCTTTTTCGTCTATTTTGAATTTAATTAATTCCGGCTGACGCCGACCCCAAACAAAAACCGTTATTTCCGCCAAAAAAACAAAAACGGCAAAAAGAAAATTTTTCTGCCAAACCGCGAAAGCGAGCAGTAAAATAGCGACAATTAAACTTAGCCAATACCAGGAAATTCTTTTATTATAATACCGAAAAGCCGGCGCCTGCCAAATAATTTCTTGGTCATTTTTTTTATCTCTTTCAATTCTTTTAATGTCTTCCATAGTAGCCCTGCGGGGAATCGAACCCCGATTTTGCCCGTGAAAGGGGCATGTCCTGACCATTAGACGATAGGGCCGTGTTATTTGCTATTTGCTATTTATTATTGACCATTATATAATACTTTAAATGTTGAGTAAACTCCAAAAACAAAATATCATCAAAAACTCCCAACTCCGGGAAAACGATACCGGTTCAACCGCGGTTCAAATTGCTATTTTAACTAAAAAAATTGAGGAACTGGCCGAGCATCTGAAAACTCACCCCAAAGATTATCATTCGCGCCGGGGACTTTTAAAAATGGTCAGTCAACGAAAAAAACTTTTAAATTATGGCAATCAGTTATAAAGACCAAAGAATCGGCATTTTTATTGACATTCAAAACCTCTACCATTCGGCGAAAAATCTTTATCGGGCTCGGGTTAATTATCGAGAACTCCTAAAAACTCTGGTGGCTAACCGGAAACTTATTCGGGCCGTGGCTTATGTGGTTAAAAGCGAAACCGCTCTGGGTGAAAAATCATTTTTTGAAGCCCTTAATCAGGTGGGTTTGGAATTAAGAATTAAAGACCTTCAGATTTATCCGGGCGGCGTGAAAAAAGCCGATTGGGACGTGGGTTTGGCCATTGACGCCATCCGAATGGCCGAATCCTTGGATGTGATAATTTTGGTGACCGGCGACGGCGATTTCCTGCCGTTAGTGGCTTATCTGAAATGGGGCTTGGGCAAACAAGTGGAAGTGGCGGCTTTCAGTAAAACCACCTCTTCTTTGCTTAAAGAAGAAGCGGATTCTTTTACGGCTTTGGAAGAAATCCCAAAGATATTATTAAAAAAGATATAAATGAAAAAACAAATTTTCCAAACGGAATTTGAAAACAAAAAGATTAATTTAGAAATTTCCGACCTCGGCTCCCAAGCCAACGCCGCGGTCCTGGGTCAATACGGCGAGACCGTAGTTTTGGTGACGGCGGTGATGGGGAAAACCGACCAAGCCGGTAATTATTTCCCATTAACCGTTGACTATGCGGAAAAATTTTACGCCGCCGGCAAAATCATCGGCAGCCGGTTTATCCGGCGCGAAGGCCGACCCTCGGATGAAGCCATTATTTCCGGTCGCTTGATTGACCGCACTCTCCGGCCGCTTTTTAATCAACGCCTTCGCCGGCCGGTTCAAATTACTATCACGGTGCTGGCTTATGACGGCGAAAACGACCCGGACTTCATCTCTTTGCTCGCCGCTTCAACCGCCTTATCAATCTCGGATATCCCCTGGAACGGACCGGCAGCCGGCGTCCGAATTATCCAAGACCAACCTCCAACCGAGGCCTTTTTCGCCGGCACTGATGAAAAAATAAATATGATTGAACTCGGCGCCGAAGAAATTCCTTCGGAAACGGCGGTAAAACTTTTTGAATCCAGCCAGCAAAAAATTAAAGAACTAATAAATTTTCAAAAGGGAATTATTCAAACCCTCAACCCCCAAAAAACTGAGATAAGATTAGTCGAAACGCCGGCCGAACTCCGGGAAAAAATAATGAATTTTCTCGGCAATCGCTTAGAAAAAGCTGTTTACCCCGTTAGAAATACCATTTCTAACGGGGTTTACCAAACTGCCAAAACTCAAAGACAGAATCTTTTAGAAGAATTAAAAGCCGAACTTTTTAATTATTTAGAACAGGAAACTGAAGCCAAAACTTGGGCCGAAGAAATTTTAGAAGAAGAAATTGATAAAATTGTCCGGGCCGGAATTCTGGAAAAAGAAAAAAGACCCGATGGTCGGAAATTAGATGAGATACGGCCGCTTTACGCCGAAACCGGACTTTTTAAAAGAACTCACGGCTCGGCCCTTTTTATCCGAGGCGACACCCAAGCCCTTTCGGTCACCACTTTGGCGGCGCCGGGCGCGGAGCAATTAGTGGAAACAATGGAATTTTCCGGCAAAAAACGTTTTCTGCACCATTATAATTTTCCGCCGTTTTGCGTGGGCGAAACCGGACCTTCCCGCAGCCCCGGCCGCCGAGAAATCGGCCACGGTCTTTTGGTGGAAAAAGCCCTGCGTTATTTAATCCCGCCTTTGGAAAAATTTCCTTACACCATTCGGGTGGTTTCGGAGATTCTTTCTTCCAACGGCTCTTCTTCAATGGCTTCGGTCTGCGCCGGTTCTCTTTCTTTGATGGATGCCGGCGTGCCCATAAAAAAACCAGTGGTTGGTATTGCGATGGGATTGATAATAGAAAATTCGAAATACAAAATTTTAACTGACATCCAAGGACCCGAGGACCATCACGGCGATATGGACTTTAAAGTAGCCGGCACTGACGCGGGATTAACGGCTATTCAAATGGATGTCAAAAATGACGGCATCACTAAAGAAATTTTTGAAAAAACTTTAACCCAGACCCAAAAAGCCCATCAGGAAATTCTGGCTCTGATGTCCAAAACCTTGAATCAACCCCGACCGGAAATTTCCACCTTTGCTCCAACAGTTCTAACTTATGAAATTAAGCCGGAAAAAATCGGCGAGGTGATTGGCCCTGGCGGCCGGGTTATCCAAAACATCATTAAAACGGCTGGCCCCGAAACCACCATTGATGTGGAACCCGACGGCAAAATTTTCATTGCCGCGCCGGTTAAAGCCCAAGCTCAATTCGCCTTGGAGCAAATCAAAGCCATTACCCGGGAATACAAAGTCGGGGAAATGATTGAAGGTGAAGTCATCAAAATCTTGGATTTCGGAGCCATTGTGGATTTGGGCGCGGGCCGCGACGGGATGATTCACATTTCCGAATTAAAAAACGGCTACGTCCAAAAAGTGGAAGAGGTGGTGAATCTCGGCGACCGCGTTAAAGCGAAAGTGATTCGCGCCGACCCAGACGGGAAAATAGGGCTGTCGTTAAAAAAATAATTAAACATGGACAATCAAAGCCAATTTGAAGAACCCTTCGACGCGGCTCCCTCCTCCGTTGAAACTACGGCGGGCAAGCAGGGTAAAGAAAAAAAGGAAGTGCCGAGGCCGCCGTCGGCCCAAGCCAAGGTCCGGACTATGCAATCAGATATTAAATCCCTACAGGAAAGCGGCGGCCAGGCGCCGCAGCCCTATTTAGTAGAAATAGACCATCCTAAAGCCGTTCCGACTACGCCCTTGCCACCAATACCAAAAATTCTATTTATTATTTTGGGAATTTTAGTTTTAATATTAATAATAGTTTTGGGATTAATATGGCTAACTTAAAAACTCTTAAAGAGAAATTGGAAAAAGAAAAAAAAGCGATTGAAGAGGAAATTAAATCGCTGGGCCAACCGAAAAATTTCGGTGAAGAATACGGCGAAGCCGAAGAAACGGACGAAACCGAAGAATTCGGCAATCAACTGGCTCTGCAACAAGTATTAAAAAGCAAACTGGAAAATATCAATTCCACCCTCCGCAAAATTGAACAGGGGCGCTACGGCATCTGCGAACAGTGCGGTCAAAAAATTTCTTGGCTGGTTTTGAAACTCGTTCCCACCTCGCGGCTCTGCCGAAAATGCAAAAAACTTTTAACGAAATGAAAGGACCGGCCCGAATATTCTCGGCGGAGCTTGATGGCATCAACGCCGAATTGATTGAAGTGGAAACCGACATTAATGTCGGTCTTCACGCTTTTAATATTGTGGGCCTGGCGGACAAAGCGGTTTCCGAAGCCAAAGAAAGAGTCAACTCCGCTCTCAAAAACAGCGGCATCAAACCGCCGACCAAAGAAAATCGGCGCATCACTGTCAATTTGGCGCCGGCGGACATCAAAAAAATCGGTTCCCAGTTTGACTTAGCCATCGCCCTCGCCTATTTACTGGCGAGCGACCAAATTAAAGAGTTTGAGACCCGAGATAAAATTTTTGTCGGCGAACTTTCTTTAGACGGCAGCCTCCGAAGCATCAACGGCGGTCTCAACATCGCTCAATTGGCGAAAAAACTGGGTTTCAAATACCTTTTTGTGCCCGAAGCCAATGCCGAAGAAGCGGCAATTGTCAAAGAAATTTCGGTTATCCCCGTGCCAAACTTAAAAACTTTAATCGCTCATTTGGAAAATCGGACCATTATTCCGGTTCAGCCGACCACTAATTTTATTCCCGACAGCCAGCCGGCGCTGGTAAGTTTTGACGATATTAAATGACAGGAAAACGCCAAACGAGCTTTGGCTTTGGCCGCGGCCGGCGGCCATAATCTTTTGATGATTGGACCGCCCGGCACCGGCAAAACAATGATGGCTCAAGCTTTGATTTCTCTCTTGCCACCGCTTTCGCTGACCGAAGCCATTGAAATTAATCAAATTTACAGCGCCGCCGGTCTGCTAAAGAAAAACTCTTTTATCAATTATCGTCCTTTCCGTTCGCCCCATCACAGCGCTTCGCTAATTTCTTTGGTTGGCGGCGGGCCTTATCCCAAACCCGGAGAAATCAGCTTGGCTCACCGCGGCTTGCTGTTTCTGGATGAATTTCCGGAATTCCACCGCGATTTATTAGAAGCCCTGCGTCAACCCTTAGAAAACGGCTCAATCAACATCAGCCGAGCCAAAAAAAGTTTGACTTTCCCGGCTAATTTCACTTTGGTGGCGGCAATGAATCCCTGTCCTTGCGGTTATTTCGGCGACCCTCAAAAGGAGTGCCGCTGCAGCGCTTATGACGTTTTCCGCTACCAGAAAAAAATCTCCGGGCCGCTTTTAGACCGAATTGACATTCAAATTGAAGTGCCGCGGGTGGAAATCAGCGAACTAAGAAATAAAAAATTAACATCAAAAACTAATGAAATTCTGAAATCAAAAATCGCGGCCGCCCGCGAAATTCAAGCCCGACGCTTTCATTCGCCAGCCGGCGAATTTAAGCCGAAAATTTACACCAACAGCGAAATGACTTCTAAGCAAGTAGAGGCAATAATTAACTTTGACGACTCGGCGGAAAACTTTTTAAAAAATGTTTTGGAAAAATCTTTTCTCTCCGGCCGTAGTTATTATCGAATTTTGAAAATCAGCCAAACCATCGCTGATTTTGAAGGAGATGAAAAAATCACCGCCAACCATTTAGCCGAGGCCTATCAATATAGAGTCAGAGAGGAAAATAAATAAATATTTAGTATTTCGCGAAAGGGTTTTTGGCGCCGTGGACTTCAAAGTGTAAATGACAACCCGTCGGTCCATGAGTGTTCCCGGTGTTACCCATCTGACCAATAAGAGCGCCCGGTAAAACATATTTGCCTTCATCAACCAAAATCTGGCCCAAGTGAGCGTAAAGAGTGTAAGTTTTATTGGGGTGCTCAATTTTCATATAATTGCCATAACCGTTGTTCCAGCCATAAGCATCGGCTTCAACCACCAAACCCTCGGCCGCCGCATAAACCGGCGTACCGCACTGATTAGCGATGTCTACGGCGTTATAATCATGAAGTTGCCCCCAATTCCAACCGGTGGTCGGCGCCGCAAAATAATTTCCTAAATCCAAAAAATCTCCGGTCCAACGGCTGACATAAGTATTTTTTCGCAAAGGCCGACCATGAGGGATAATAATTCGGCTACCGACCGTCTCTAAAGATTCTTGAAGCTGCGGGTTAAATTTTTTTATCTCTTCGGCGCTCACTCCGTACAAACCGGCAATAAAATCCAGAGTTTCATCTTCTTTGGTTTCATGTAAAACCCCTTCCACGGGCAAAATAATTATTTCCTGGCCGGGCTTAATTAAATAAGAGCGAAGTCCGGAATTCGTCCAAAGAATAGCATCAACCGAAATATCAAACTTGGCGGCAATTTCGGAAATAGTGTCCCCGGGTTGAACTTGATAAATCATCAGCCCTTCCCGCGTCGGCAGCACGCTATTAACGGGGTTAGCCGGATCTAAAAAGGAAGAACCGTCCAGTAAAATAAAACCCAAAAAATCATCCGCGGTTCCGGAGCCAACTGCCAAATCCAAAGAACTAACCAAAGAGGCGGCGCCGGTTGACTCGGTTTCCAAACCGCCAGCCACCCCATCGGAGCTGAAAACCTTTTTTTGATTATATCCTAACTGATGAAAACCAAAACTAACCAGTAAAATAGCGCCAAAAACCAAAATAACCGACCCGGAAGCGGTTTGCTTCCAAAATCCCCTTAAGAGAGTTAAAATTTTAAAATGAGTACCAATGGGAAATATTATAGCAAAATCAAACCAAAAAACAATCCCCCTCAAAAAGTCCTTATTTTTGGCTTGGGTCTAAACGCTGGCGGAGTAGGCAGCGTCAAGTTTTTCAGCCGTCAGGGGACAAAAGTGGTAGTAACTGACTTAAAAAACAAAAAGGCGCTTTCTTCCTCTCTGGCTAAACTTTCTTCTTTCCCCAATATTAAATATGTACTCGGTAAACACCGCCTGGTTGACTTTTTAACCAGCGACCTGATTATCAAAAATCCCGCCATCCCCTGGGAGCATCCTTTTTTGAAAAAAGCCCGAGAAAGGGGGATAAAAATTTCCACCGACACCATTATTTTTTTCAACCAGACACCGGCTTTAATTGTCGGCATCACCGGCACCAAAGGGAAATCAACCACAGCTGCCCTGTTGACGGAAATTTTGAAGAAAAAATACCCGCGAGTCTGGCTTTTGGGAAACATCCGGGAATCTTTTTTAGATAAACTTCCCAAAATTAAATCTCAAGACATAGTGGTGGCTGAACTCTCTAGTTTTCAGCTGGAAGATTTGGCTTTAATAAAAAAGAGCCCCTCGGTAGCCGTCATTACCAACATTTTCGCCGACCATCTTAATCGTTATAAATCGCTTAAAGATTATGGCCGGACCAAAGCCAATATTTTTTTATACCAAAAACCCACGGACCATTTAATTATTAACGGCAAAGACAAATTTTTGGTCAAATTAGCCCGAAAAGCAAAAGCCCAAAAACATTTTTTCAGAAAAAGCAATTTATCACGCTTAGAAATTAATATCGGTTTGGCGGCTTTGGCGGCTAAAATTTTAGGCGTACCGAGAAAAACCATCGCTAAAACCGTCAAAAATTTCCGCGGCTTGCCCGGTCGTTTAGAATTTGTCGGAAAATTTTCCGCCAAAGGCGGATCCGCCTCTGGCGGAAAAAATAGAATTTTTATCAATGACACCACCGCCACCAATCCGACTGCGGTTTTAACGGGGCTTCAATTTCTTATCAAGAAATATAAACGACCAATAGTTTTAATCGCCGGCGGCCAAGATAAAAAACTTAATTACCAAACAATGACCGAAACTATCAACAAAAAAATAAAAAAATTAATTCTGTTGCCCGGCGACGCCACCAAAAAACTCAAAAAATCTCTGAAAATAAAATTTAAGGAGGTTAAAAACATGAAAACGGCGGTGGCGACGGCTTATCGGGTATCCGAACCCGGCGACCTCATTGTACTTTCGCCGGGCGCGGCCAGTTTCAATCTTTTTCAAAACGAATTTGACCGCGGCCGCCAATTTAATCAAAACATCAAAAAACTCTTAAAAACCTAATCTCATCTTTATTGCCTTTAATTACACTTACTTGACGATCGTCTAACAAGTGTAATAAAATTATTCAAAGAAAAACTCTTGAAAAAAATGAAATCGGTGAAACAAAAAATAAAACAACTACCTTTGAAGTTAGGCTTGATTAGTTTAGCAATAATTATTGCCATTGGTGAAGGAATGTTGGAATCTTTGGAACAAATTTTAAGAGAAGGAAAATCTTTAACAATGAGTAAAGTGGCTAAAAAATTGCATAGCTCTAAAAACTTTTGGTTTTTTTATAAAAAATTAGAAAATCTTACCAATAATAATTTTAAGGTTGTCCTACACCGTCTTCAAAAAAGAGGATTAATAGAAAAAAGGAGGGAAAATTTTCGTTTAAGCCCTTTGGGAGTATTATATTTTAAAAGAATTAGCGACCACGAAACTCCCCAAAAATGGGATAATAAATGGCGAATTATAATGTTTGATATCCCTGAAAGCATTAGAAATAAGCGGAACTGGCTAAGACAACAACTGTACACTTTAGAATATAAATCTCTCCAAAAAAGCGTTTTCATTGGTAAGCACCCCCTAAAAGAAAAATTATATAAAGAAATTCTAGAACAAGGATTGAATAAATATCTCAATCTGATTACGGTCGGAGAAATTGATGATGAAGAAATTTTAAAGTCCTTTGATTAAAAATTTAAATTGGTTTCTAAAATATTACACTTTATTGACGATCGTCGACTAAGTGTAATAATAAAGATAAATATTTATATATGTATTTAGGACAACATTTTTTAAAAAATAAAAATAAACTCCGGGAAATTGTTGAAGCCCTGGATTTAAAACCCGAAGAAACAATAATTGAAATCGGACCGGGGCATGGGGAACTAACCGAGGTTTTAGCTTTTAGGTTAGAGGTTTTAGGGCAAAATTGGAAGATTATCGCCATTGAAAAAGATCAGCAACTCATCCAAAATCTTCAAAAAAAATTCATTCATTACAAGAATATTGAAATTATTGCAGGTGATGCTCTTAGGTTATTAAAATCTAAGACCCAAAACCTAAAACCTAAAACTTACAAAATCGTTGGCAATATTCCTTTTTATATTACCGGCCACTTACTGCGGATTCTCGGCGAATTAAAAAACAGGCCGTCTTTAATTATTTTAACTGTTCAAAAAGAAGTCGCCGAGAGAATCTGCTCTCAACCCTTCGGCAGCGCTCAGAGCAAGCCGCGGATGAATCTGCTGGCGGCCAGTGTCCAGTTTTGGGCCAAACCGGAAATTATTGATTATATTTCCCAAAAAGATTTCCGACCCCAACCAAAAATAAATTCAGCCATTGTTAAATTTAAAACCATTACACTTTCTGGACGATCGTCAATGAAGTGTAATAAAAGCGATAAAGAAAAATACTATAAGTTAATAAAAATTCTTTTTAAACAACCGAGAAAGACAATTTTGAATAATTTAAAATCCTTAATCAAAGAAAACCAAGTTTTGATTGAAAAATTAGAAACGCTACAAATTAATCCTAATGACCGACCACAAAACCTGACTTTAGACCAGATTAAAAAGCTGACGTCCCTATGTTAAGAATCGTACCGAAAGCGGGAATAACAAAAAACGGCTCAATACAAACGCCGCCAAGCGTATAATTTATTAAAACCTGTGGGCCCGGCTCTAATTGGTACCACATATGAATCGTTGGAGTAAGCGTAAATCCAGATACAACCAAACTAACCGCCAGGTCCCACATAAATAAGCGTGGCGGCATAAGGTTAAGGGGCGGCACCGGACCAACAAGTAGTAATAATCCATTGATACAAGGGATGGTGCTTAAAATCCGACCGCCACCACCTAAAACAGCCGCGGCGGGTTTGGGCCAAAAAAGAAAAGGCGACATCACAAAAACAATTAAGATAAAAATAAGAGTTTTTTTCATTCTTTTCAATATAGTTTATGTTATAATTATAGCATAATGAAACCGCCAAAATTAGGGCTGATAATTTTGATATTGGGAGGAGTGGCTATTGGTACTTATTTGCTAACTTGGATTTTAAAAAGTCCGACAAACCAAAGTCCGACCTCGTCTTCTTCTATCAAACTATCTTCGCCAGCGCCGAAACCCCTTTCTTTGGAAAGCTTCGGAAATTTTGATGAAAAAAAGAATCTGACTAAAAATTTAGGGGAGGCTCTTTATAAACAAATCCAAACCGCAAAATCCACCGACGTTGATTTATTATCAGAAGAATTAGCTAATAATGTTATCAATAATAGTTTGTCCGACTTCCAATTAGTTTCAACTATTTATGATTCGGAAATAAAAATCTCCCCGGATAATTCTCAAGAAGCCAAGAACCAATATCTAAAAACCCTGGGAGAAATTAACGTAAAAGATTTTGGCGATTTTAAGGAAAATTACATGCAGATAATAATTGATACCTATCAAAAACTCGATTATTCTTCAGCCGACCGCTTGGCTAATATCTATAAAAATCTGGCAATGGATTATTTAAACATCAGCGTCCCGGCCGATTGGGTCGGTATCCACAAACAATTGATTCTTCACGTTAAAAACGCGGAAATTGTTTACCGGGCTATGACTAAGTGGCCCACCGACATACTTACGGGCGGTTTAGCTTTTGAATCTGTTGAAAGTGTAATAAATAGCGCTCAGGAAATTCAAATAATTTTAGGAGAAAAAATAAAAGAAGTTGGTTTTAAATGAAATTCCCAATTTTAAACAAAATAGTTCTTTTAGTGATTATTGTCGGATTAGTTTTTGGTTCTTTTGGCGATATTTTCATTTCTAAAGCCGAAGCTCAATATGGGTATGGCCCGGCGACGCCCGGCGCCGCCGTGGGTCAGGCCTTGGCGGCCGGCGCGGCTTGTTTTCTCGCGGCTAAATTAGAAATTTTTTTAGCGTCGTGGACAGAAGATCTATTAGGAGGAACGTTAGCTTTAGCAGAAGAACCGGTTAAAACCAATACGGTGTTTTTAGAAGTCGCGACGCTGACGCCCTGGGCGGTGCCCGCCGTAACCTGGCCGGCAAACGCCGCAATTGAAACCAGAAAACGACAGACATCAGACGCTCTGGGATTATCAAAAAGGTGCATTCGCGATGTGGTGGTTAAAATGATTATTGATTGGTTGGTTGATTCAACCGTTGAATGGATTCAAAACGGCGGCGAACCGAGATACGTCACTAATTGGGACTCGTTTTTAAGCGACGCCTTTAATGTCGGCGTGGGAGAAATTATCAACCAAACCAATCTGGCCTGGCTTTGTGAACCTTTTGGTCTCCAAGTCAGGATAGCCCTTTTGCCAGTTCAAAGATTTCAAAACAGAATCACTTGTACCTTAGACGATATTACCGCCAATATTGAAGATTTTTATCAGGATTTTCGCAGCGGCGGCTGGCTCGCCTACGAAGAACAATGGTATCCGGAAAATAATTTTTATGGCGCCACCCTAATGGCTATTAGTGAAGCTCAATCCCAAGGAGTACGACGACAACAAGCCGCAGAAAAAGAAGCGATGGCCGGCCGAGGATTTATCGGAGTAAAACGCTGTATCTGGCACAATTCCGAAACAGGAGAATGTGAGGAATATGAAATCGTCACCCCCGGCGAAGTCGTCGGAGAAGTAGCAGCCAAAGCCCTCACTTCGGACTACGAATGGGCGGCTAATGTTGAATCCTGGACCGCGGCTTTGGTAAACGCCGCCATTAATCGTTTATTTAAAGAGGGGTTGGGCTTGATGAGAAAAAGCACGGCATCGCGGAGTTCGGGTTATGGCGATTATGACCCTTACGGCGATTATAATCCGGCTCTTTCTTTAGAAAAACAAGAACAAGCCCGCATCTTGGATAAATATCAAATCTATCAGAATTACTTTAACGCTATTCTGACCAACAAAAAACAATCTCTTTCTGCGGAACAACAAATATCGGCAATTTTAAATGATATCAAACAACGCAACTGCCAGCCGTTGATTAGCGAGAGCGATATCGCCGCGGCCGAAAACGAAGTTAAGCGCCTAACCGATAATGTCGCTGATTTTCAAACCGCGATTGACGAACTCAACGCCAATATAACCGCAACTCAAAATATTGAAAACTTCACTGACCGGGAAATTGCTCTGCTGACCCAAAACTATCAGGATTTTGTATACAAATATCAAATCTTAATTAATGAAATCGCAACGGTTTCGGAAGATACTCTAAAATCAACTCAAGAAGAAATCCAAGCCAAACAAAATGAACTTTCTGTAACTCAATCTCGCTTGGCTATTTGTATAACCACTACCCCCTAAATTACACATAATGAACAAAAAACAAAAAATATTTGGAATTCTCGGATTAACCCTGATTTTATTTTTAACGGGAATGCCCTTTTTAGTAAGGAGCCAAACTTTTCTCCCCCCCGGAATATTGCCCGCCCAAAATGTCGGTGTTCTTGGTCTTTTAAAGGCGGGTTACCAATGGGCTACGGGGAATACGGAAGGAGCAGCCCAAACACTTAAAGGGGGAGACGTAATGATAGGTCAGTATATTGTGGGGACGCTCGGTGTTTATCTCGTTAAGGTGGCAGGGTTTCTTACTAATTTCACTCTCAACCTTAATCTGCAACTTTTAGATGATTCCTTTATCACAACCGGCTGGACGATTTGTCGGGACTTAGCTAATCTCGGTTTTGTTCTTTTTATTATCATTATTGCCATCGCCACTATTCTCCGCTATCAGGAATACGGCGCCAAAAGTACTTTGGCGAAATTAATTGCCGTGGCGCTTTTGGTTAATTTCAGCTTACTGGGCGCCGGCGTCTTTGTGGATTTTTCTAATATGTTGACGAAATCTTTTATAACAAAGGCGGTTGGCGACTCCTCTTGGAGTACAGGCGCTACTTGGAATTTTGCTACCGCCATAGCTAATAGTGTTAGTCCTGGTAAATTTTTGAGTACAGAAAATTCAGAAAAGGCAACCGGCTTCTTACCGGGATTAATTAATGCGTTTACTGACCCAGTGGGATCTCTTAAATCGGCTTTGATTTGGATCGCCAGTTTCTTCTTTGTTATAATTTTTACTCTTCTATTGGCTTTTGTTTTGTTCGCGGTGGCGATAATGTTTTTGGTTAGATATATTGCGTTAAGCATTCTTTTAGTTTTAGTGCCCTTGGCTTGCCTTTTTTGGGTAATCCCAGCCACTAAAAGTTTATGGGAAAAATGGTGGAATAATTTTATGCGTTGGATTTTATTTGCCCCAACGGCCACTTTTTTTCTTTTTTTGGCGGTCCAGATGATTCAAGGGCAAAGCGATAAATTTAAAGAAATCAGCCAAACGGCCCAAGGGGTAGGAAATCTCAATAATCTGGACCTTCAGGGCACATTATTAAACCAAGATTTCCCGGCACAAATAACTCATATGGTGCTTTTGGTTGCTTTTGTCCTCGGTGGTTTAATCGCCGCTAATTCTTTGAGTATCACCGGCGCCAAAACTTTTTACGGCTGGGCGCAGGCAGGAGGCAAATGGATGGGAAGAAAAACTCTTGAAAAAACAGCGGGGAGAGTTCTTGGCGCTAAACCAATTAAAACCTTAACCGAAAAGCTTTCGGCCAGTAAAATTCCAGGCGTCAGTTATCTTGGTTTAGGCCTTAACCGTTTAGGGGCGAGGGTTGAAGGGATTACCCAAGAACCTTATAAAAAATTAGCGAAAGAGTTATCTCGCGACAGATTTAATTATGAAGTTTTATCTTCAAGAGGAGCCAAGAGAGCGACTTTATTGGAAACGGCGCCGAAAAAAATAGATGTGGAGAAATTGGCGCCAATACTTAATAATCCCGCCCAGTTTGAAACAATACGAGGAGAATTTAAGACGGCTGGGTTTGATCCTAATAATTTTGATAAAGCCACCGGCCGAAGCTTGGAAATGGTAAAAGCCGCAGCCGTCGGAGATATTAAAAAACTCCAGAAAGCGACTGATGAATTTAGTCAAAAGCTCGGGGCTGAAGATTGGAAAAAAATTCCCTTTAATGGGATATTTAGAGATGTTGAAGAAGATATTAAAAAGGGGCTACCTGGAGCTGAAGTAGCTAAAATTATTCAAAATCAGTGGGCTACAAATTTTGTTCAAAACTCTGGAATCCTCAGAAAAATTACACCAAAAATTACGACAAATATCGCTAATTACCAAGTAATTATTGATAATCAGATTAAAAAACTCAGTCCAGAAGACGCCAAGAAAATAAAGGACACCTTTAAGAGAATTCTCGGTCGTAAAATGTTTGGCACAGACATAGAAGTTCCTGCCCCCGAAACTTAAAAATATTTCAACTATGATTAAAATCTCATCACAACAATACTTACAAAGATGGACTACTTTGCCCGATAACCTCCGAGAGGCGATATTTTCTCAACAAAATACCGATATCTTATGGAGGATTTGTGAGGACCAACATATTCCCGAGGAAAAAATTTATATAATCGTTACATTAGCCGGTGATGTGATTTTCGGGTTTCTTCACCCCGAGGATTTCGCTAAAGAAATTCGCGAAAGTTTGAATCTTAATCCGGAAATCGCCAACTCCATCGCCCAGGAAATTGACCGGAAAATTTTCAGTCCGATTAAAACGGATTTGGAAAAAGTTTATAGCCCGGTATCGGAAATACCGGAGACAAAGCCATCAATCAAGCCAAAACCGGGGCCAGAACCGACATTGCCGATTCAGCCACCGGCCGAATTGCCTGTGGTGAGCCCTTCGGCTGAGCTCAGGGCAAGCCCAGTCGAACCAAAACCAATTCCCTTAACCGAATTACCCAAAGTCACAAAAGCCGCCCAAACAATCCCCAAACCACCCGCGGCGAGCGAAGTCGAGCCGTTTATCCTTCACGAAGAAACCGAACCTCAACCCGTTGGTGAAAAAAAGCGGGTTTCCTTTCCGGCTATTGGTTGGTTTAAAAAAACCCCAAAAACCGAAACGCCCGTTAAAGTAGAATTAGAAATTTTTAATTCTGAAGAAAAAAAACCCTTCGACGCGGCTCGGGGTAAAGAACCGATAGTGGCTAAAACCGAACCGCCCAAACAAAAAGTTATCCATTATCGGGAAGCGCCAACTACTCCCTTCGGCGGTCCCCCAGCCCCAACCCCCACTCCCGCCCCGGCTCCAAAACCAGAACCGCCAAAAACAGAACCCTTCGACAAAGCTCAGGGCAAGCCCGAAGAACCAAAAGTCATTAATCTTGAATCTTTTGAGTAAATGCAATTTCAAGTTCCTCAATATTATGAAGTTAAAGAAAAAATTGTCGGGCCTTTAACTCTGCCGCAATTTTTTTACATTGCCGCGGCTTGCGGTTTAAGCTTTCTTTTATTCTTTGTTTTTCAACTCTGGCTCTGGTTTATGGTCAGCGTTATTTTAGTCGGAGCCGCCAGCGCCTTGGCTTTGGTGGAAATCAACGGCCAGCCTCTGACTAAAATTCTTTTTTCCGCCTTTTTCTACTATTGGCAACCGCGGACTTTTCTCTGGCAAAGAGAGATTGAAAAAGAAGAAATTATTTTGCCGGAGGAATTAGAACAAATTGAGGAAATCAAAAAAGAATTAAGCGCCCATCAAAGATTAAAAAACTTGGCTTTAAGAATCATCACCAGCCGTTCCTCTTTGCCCGGCGAAAAATCCGCAACGCCGAAACTCCGAGAACATTATCAGGTTTTCCGAAAATATACCGGCGAAAGAGAAGTGGCGAAAAGGGTGGATTATAGATAACTATGAGTTTATAATTAAACTATGCCTAAAACCACTTCAACCCAACAATTCGTAGAAGTCCAAGAAGTTCGGGAGGGGATTATTTTTCTCAAGAACGGCGGTCTGCGCCAACTGCTGATGGTCAATGGCGTTAATTTTGACCTAAAATCGGAAACCGAACAGGAATTGATAACCGGCGCTTACCAAAATCTTCTCAACGGCTTGGATTTTTCCCTCCAAATTTTCATCCATTCCCGCCGAGTTAATATCGGCCCTTATCTTCAAAAACTCCAGGAACGGCAGAGCCAAGAAACCAATGAACTTCTAAAAACTCAAATTGCCGAATATATAGAATTTATCAAGGCCTTTGTGGCTAATAACGCTATTATGGATAAAACTTTTTTTGGAGTGGTTCCTTATGACCCGATGTCGCTGCCGCCAGCGGCTAAGGGCGTGTTAAGTTTTTTTAAAAAAAAACCGGCAGTCCTCACCGAAGATCCTCAGCGAAATCTCCAACAGTTAAAACAACGAGTTGACCAAGTAATGATTGGGCTACAACAAATAGGGCTTCGGGCGGTGCCGCTTAACACCGAAGAAACCCTGGAGTTAATTTATAATCTTTATAACCCTCAAATAATTGAAAGGGGCGCTTTAGAAATCGCCAAAGAAAATGCCTGAGAAAAATTTTAAAGACATTAAAGACATTAAAGATATAATCGCGCCGGCCGGTTTTGAGATTAACGCCGGTTATTTGAAATTCGGCGAAAAATATCTCAAAACCTTTTTCCTTTTTACTTATCCCCGTTATTTAAGCAGCGGTTGGTTTTCCCCGATTATCAACTTAGCGGAAATTTTTGACATCGGCCTTCATCTTCATCCAATTGACACGGGCTTAGCTTTGCGGAATCTCCGAAAAAAAACCGCCCAAATTCAAGCCCAGCTCAGCGAACGCGAAGAAAAGGGTTTAGTCCGCGACCCGATGTTAGAAACTGCCTACCAAGACGTGGAAAATCTCCGCGACGCCCTCCAGCAAGCCCGGGAAAAACTTTTTGAAGTCGGGATTTATATCACTATCTACGGCGACAACCTTAAAGATTTGGCTCGGCTGGAAAATCTTATTGTTTCGCTTTTAGAAAGCAAATTAGTCTATATCAAACCGGCGCTTTTCCAGCAATTAGAATCCTTTTCTTCGGTTCTTCCTTTGGCTAATGACAAATTGGCGATTCGCACCCCGCTCAACTCCGGACCAGCTTCTTCAATTTTTCCTTTTATCTCCGCGGATTTAACTTCTGACGAAGGCATCCTTTACGGAATTAACATCAGTAATAACAGTTTGGTGATTTTTGACCGCTTTTCTCTGGAAAATGCCAACGTTGTGATTTTTGCCAAAGCCGGCGCCGGCAAGTCCTATTTTGCCAAATTAGAAGTGCTCCGCTCCTTAATGATGGGAACGGACGTTATTGTTATTGACCCGGAAAATGAATACCAAAATTTAGCCGAGGCGGTCGGCGGCAGTTATTTCAAAATTTCTTTAACCTCGGCAAATCATATTAATCCTTTTGACATTCCTATTATTCCTCCCGATGAAGAACCGGCTGAGATTTTTCGGTCGCACGTTCTCAATTTGGTGGGGCTGATAAAATTAATGCTCGGCGCCGTAACTCCGGAAGAAGACGCTATTTTAGACCGCACTATTTTGGAGACCTATGCTTCGCGGGACATTACCCCGGAAAAAGATTTTTCCCAAGCCCAGCCGCCGTTGTTGGAAGACCTCCAAGTGATTTTGGAAAACACCGAGGGCGGCTCCGGTTTGGCCAAGCGTTTGGAAAAATTTACCCGCGGTTCTTACGCCGGCTTCACTAACCAACCGACGAACGTTAACATTAAAAACCGTTTGGTGGTTTTTTCGGTCCGCGACTTAGAAGACGAACTCCGACCCATTGCGATGTATGTCATCCTTAATTTTATTTGGAATCTTGTCCGGGCCGAATTCAAAAAAAGAATTGTGGTGATGGACGAGGCCTGGTGGCTGATGAAATACCCGGACAGCGCTTCTTTTCTATTCGGTTTAGCCAAACGGGCGAGGAAATATTATTTGGGGCTGACCACCATTACCCAAGACGTGGAGGATTTTTTGAATTCGCCTTTTGGCCGACCGATTATCAACAATTCCTCGCTGCAATTTTTATTAAAACAGGCTCCAGCCACCATTGATTTGGTCGCCAAAACTTTCAACCTGACCGAAGTGGAAAAAACCTTTCTCCTGGAAGCGGCGGTTGGCGAAGGATTGTTTTTCGCCGGGTTAAAGCACGCCGCCTTGAAAGTAGTGGCTTCCTACACCGAAGACCAGATGATAACCACCAGCCCGGAGCAAATTTTAGAAATGAAAAAAGCGGAACAATAATAATATGGGAGAAGAACAAGAACCAAAATTTTCATTAGTAGAAATAATTTTGTTGTTAATGATAGCGGTGCCAGTTGATATTCTTGAACCAATAGTCGATTTTGCCAGCCCGGTGCCCGTGCTCGGCCAAATTTTATTGATAGTAATGTGGTTTATTGATTTAATTACTTTTGCTATAATCCAGTTTTGGCTTATAATGAAAGGAGAAAGAGGTTTATGGGCGCTATCCGCTAATCTTTTAGAGATGATTCCTTATGTTAACGCTTTGCCATTACGTACTTTTGGAGTAATTCTTACTATTTATTTAGCCAACCATCCGAAAATCGCGCAAGTCGCTCGGGCACCAACATCGCCAGCATCAAAATAAAATGAAATTCTCAAAAATCCAAAATATTTTTTTAGCGGTAATCCTGACTTGGCAAGCCCAGAGTTTTGTGCCGGCCGACTATGCGGGGAAAAGTTTACCGACAACCGGCGTTAATATTAAAGCCGGCTTGGAGGTTATTGAAGAAAACAAAATTCAGGAACTATCCAAACTTAATATTCGCTGGTATCTTGACGGCAAATTATTAACCCAGGGAGTGGGCTTAAAAAAAATTAATTTCCGCGCCACCCGAGCCGCCACTTATTCTCATTTTCTCCGGGCGGCAATTCAAGACGAAGAAGAAATCAGCGGTGGCGTTAATATTCCTATTATCAGCCCGAAACTAATCATTAAAACTCCAAGCCCGGCCGTTAATTATATTCCTCTTGGCAAAACCTTGCTTCAAGCCGTTCCCTATTTCTTTAATGTCTCCGGGCTCAAAGAATTGGTTTTCAACTGGGTAGTTAATGAAAAAACCATCAAAGGCGCTAATGTTTTGGAATTAGAATTAGCAGCGCCGGTTCCTCAAAATAGCAATTTAAGAATTCGGGTAACGGCTCAAAATCTAAACAATGAATTGGAATTCGGGTCTAAAGAAATTAACTTGTATGTCCAACCATAAAAAAATAATTTTCTTGTTAATTTTGGCCGTTTTCTGGCTTACCGCTTCTTTCGCCGCGGCCGCCGAGACCCCTACTTTGAAATATGAGTTCCCCTGTACACCGACTGCCGACGGAACCTGCCCCACCTCCGAAGAAACGGCGACGAGCCCGGCCGCTTACATCGCCCGTTTTTATCAATTCGCTTTGATGATTGCCGGAATGTTGGCTTTTGGAATGCTTATTTTTGGCGGCATTAAATATACGGTTTCCCGCGGCAATACGGCTCAAATCGCCGATGCTAAAGATATTATTTATCAGGCCTTATGGGGCGTGGCTTTAATCTTAGGCGCTTATTTGATTCTCTACACTATTGACCCAAAATTAGTAAATCTAACTGACCCGGGTATGAATTTATTTAAATAATATTTATGCGTAAAATTTTAATCATTATTATCGGGATTGTCGGAATTTTGATAATAGGGGGGTTAATTTATTATTTTGCTTTTCGTTCTACCCCAACAGCCCCCCAACCCGCGACCGGGCCGCTAACCTTAGCCCCCGGCGCGACCCCAGCAACATCAACCGAAGGGCTTATCAGCCCCTTAAAACTCCTTTCTTCGGAGCCGGTTTTTGATTATTGGGTTGCTTCCAGCACTCAAGAAATTTTCTACGTCACTGCTGGCGGGAAAATCGCCAAAGTCGGTTCGCCGGCCAATACTTATCTCTCGGAACAGCCCGTTGAAAATCTGAATTTTATTTTACCTTCTCCTGATAATCAAAAAATAATTTTCGCTTTTGGCGATTCTCGCCAACCCCAATTCAGTATTTTTGATTTAACTTCCAATTTTTGGACACCCCTGCCTTTAGAAATTAAATCTTTGGCTTTTTCGCCGGAAGGAAAAAGATTAGCGGCTCTAATAAGCCAAAATAACCAAACTAATTTAGCTATTATTGATTTGAAAGCCAAGATCTTAAAAACGCTTATTAAAAACTTTGCGCTTCAGGATTTAAAAATAGATTGGTTACGGCCCGAGGAAATAATTTTCAGCGAAAAACCTTCGGCTTTGACGTTAAGTTCGGCTTGGCGATTGAATATTTCTAAACTTAATTTCACGGAAATTATTTCTCCCGGCCGCGGCTTGCTTCTTAGGTGGTTAAAAGATGACTTAGGTTTGAAATTCCAAAACTCAGAAAGCAGTTTAATAAACTGGGCCGGCCAAGTTATTAACGAGCTTCCGTTTTTGGCTCTGCCGGATAAATGCGTTTTTAAATCCGACGCTCTTTATTGTTTTCTTTTCAGCTCCGGCAACCTCAGCCGAAAAACCAACTGGCCCGACGATTATCTTCAAGGCGTTATTTACACCAAAGACGATTTTTACAAAATTGACTTAAATAACTTAGCCGAACCCCAATTAATTTTCAACCAATGGGGAGGAAAGGCCATTGACGCCACCAATTTAAAAATTTTCGGCAACCAAATTCTTTTCCTCAACCGCTACGACAACAATCTTTACGGATTAGAATTATAGAATCGGTTTAATTACGACGCGACGGGCCTTGCCTTCGCCGATGCTTTCGGTTTTTAAATCGGGCCGGGAGGCGATTTCCAAATGAACCAGCCGGCGCTCGTAAGCGTTCATCGCCGGCAAGGAAACTTCTTCTTTGTTTAAGACGGCTTTATGGGCCGCGGCTTTAGCCAATTCAATAATCAGCCGTTCCCGCTCGCGGCGATAATTGTTAATATCCAGCCAAATTCTCGGCTGGGCTTCTTTTTGACAAATTAAGTTAATGAGATATTCAAAATCTTCCAAAAACCTAGGAAGCTCTGATTGATCTAAATAATCGTTAATGATAAGGGAAAATCTTTTGGTGATTTCATTAAAATTTATTTCAAATTCATTAACGCCCATTAATTCAAACAATTTTTTTATTTTCTCCGATATTTTCTCCATACTTATGTTTTGCTAAAGATTTATTAATCAAAACCTGCTGGCCCAAAGAAAAAAGAGAAGAGATTAACCAGTAAAGACCCAGGGCGGCCGGAAGATTAATAAGAATAATTAAAGTTAAAACCGGTCCCAAATACAACATCATTTGATTCATTTGATTATTATTTTGCGGCATCATCAACCGCCCTTGAAAATATTGCGCCAGAGCCGCCAAAATCACCAGCAAAAAACTTTTCTGGTTTAAATTAATTAAACCCAAAAATTGGTAATTGTCAAAAACAGCGCTATTAGAGAGGCCGGTTAAAAAAACGCGGTAAAGGGCGATTAAAATCGGTAGTTGAATAATCAAAAGCAGAAAACTAGAAAAAGGATTAATCCGGTGTTGCCGATAAAGCTCCAATAAGGCCTGGGTTTGTTTCTGTTTATCGTGTTTGTGGTCTTCCTGAATTTTTTTTACTAAAGGTTGAATTTTTTGAATAAGAGTTTGGTCTTTGGCTCCCCGATAAAAAAACGGTAAAAGCACCAGCCGAACCAAAATCGTCAGTAAAATAATCGCCAACCCCAAATCATGAAAGGCGATATTTTTATAAATAAACACTAAAATTCCTAAAATCGGTTGGTAAAGCAGGGTATTAAACATAATTAAATTAAACCGTTAACCGTTTCCGGCCCAACTGACGACGCCTGGCTAAAATCCTTCGACCGCCGACCGTCCTCGCCCTTTTTAAAAACCCATGGGTTCGCTTCCGTTTTCTTTTTTTTGGCTGATAAGTTACCGACATTTCCTAATTTTAAACACTTTTCCCCAGTTAATCAACAGGTAAATCACAAAACGCGATTTTGGGGGTCTTGCGCGGTAAAATTTTTGATTTAAAATAAAGACGATGACCAATACTAATCTTAATGATCTCTGGCGGGGTGTTTTGGGAGAAATTGAACTTCAAATTTCCCGGCCCAACTTTCTTACTTGGTTGAAAAACAGCCGCCTTGTTAATAAAAAAGAGGAAGAAGGAATTGTGGTGGTAAGCTTACCAAACAATTTTGCCAAAGAATGGGTGAAAAACCGTTATCATAAACTCATTCTTGGCTCTTTAAGAAATTTAGACAACTCCATTAAAGTGGTGGAATATATGGTAGAAGCCCAACCTCAACAAAATTTTACCGATATCAGGAGCCGGATAAATTTAGAGAGAGCGACGGCAGAAAAACAAGAGCCCCTAATTGAATTAAAAATTGATCCCGAAACCAACCTTAACCCCCGTTATACTTTAAAATCTTTTATTGTTGGTTCCTCAAATGAGCTGGCTTACGCCGCCGTGACGGCGATAATGAAAGAGGTTGGTAAAAAATATAATCCTCTTTTTATTTATGGCGGCGTGGGTTTGGGGAAAACCCACCTCCTCCAGGCGGCCGGCAATGAAATAAAAAATATTTATAAAAACAAAGTAAAAGTTTTTTACGTTACTTCCGAAAAATTTGTTAACGACGTAATGTGGGCGATTCGCAATAAAAATTTTGACGGCGTTAAAAGTAAATACCGAGGCGTTGACGTCTTGATTATTGACGATATCCAATTTATCGGCGGCAAAGAAAGAACCGAAGAAGAATTTTTTCATACCTTCAATGTTTTATACGAAAATAACAAACAAATTATTATGTCTTCGGACCGGCCACCAGCGGCCATCCCGACCATTGAAGAGCGGCTGCGTTCGCGTTTTGAGGGCGGAATGATCGCCGACATCAGCCAACCCGATTATGAAACTCGGCTATCCATTCTCCGGGCCAAAACCCAAGAAAATAATTGGTCAATTGAAGACAAAATCTTAGAAATGATAGCCAGTAAAGTAAAAAAAAACATTCGGGAGCTGGAAGGCGTTTTAAATAAAACGTTTTTCTACCAAGAAGTTAAAAAAGAAAAAATTAATGCCCAAAAATTAGAAGAAATTATTGACGAAGTAGCGCGGGTAACGGCGAAAAACATCAACCCTAAAGACATTATCAAAATCGTAGCGGAATTTTTTGAAATTTCGCCGGCGGAATTAGTTTCTAAATGCAAGAAAAAAGAAATAGTGGAGCCCCGCCAAATTGCCATGTATTTACTTCGGGAAATGATTGACGCCTCATTCCCGTTTATAGGCGAAAAACTCGGTAAGCGAGACCATACCACCGTTATTCACGCCTGTGGAAAAATTTCCAAAGAAATCAACCAAAATCCAATACTTAACCAAAAAATAAATCTAATTAAAGAAATGATTAATAAGTCGGCTTAACCTCTGGATAAAATGTGATTTAATTGTTAATATTAATAAAATAATTTATTTTATCCCCAAATTTATCCCTAAGATTTTTATAAAAAACTTAATACCTGTAATAAAAAATTAACAAATCCACAATAATAACAGTCACTACTACTATGAGATTAATAATATTAAATAATAATTTAAAAGAAGCATTGCGTTCCCTAGAAGGTGTAATTGGGGATAATTTAAATTTACCTATTCTTAAAAATATTTTAATAAAAACCGAGGATAATAAAATTAATTTTTCAGCCACCAATTTAGAATTAGCCGTTATTTATAGAGCCGCCGGCAAAATTATCGAAACCGGTTCTTTAACCGTGCCTTTAAATATTTTTGCCAATATTATTAATAATCTAACCAGTGAACGAATTACTTTAGAAAATAAAAATTATAATTTATTAATAAAAACCGACAATTACGAAGCCACTATTCAAGGATTAAATCCTGAGGACTTTCCGATTATTCCTAAAATAAATCATCTTGATAAATTTTTTAAAATTAACTCCAAAATTTTTAAAAACACTATTTTAAAAATAATTAACAGCATTCAATATTCGGAAATCCGGCCGGAAATTAATGGCGCTTTTTTTAATTACCAAATTGATAATTTGAAATTAACTGGCACCGACAGTTTCCGGTTGGCGGAAAAAACCATAGCCGCTGACAAATTTAAATGTAATTTTGAAGAAGGATTGGAAGTTATTCTCCCTCTAAAAACCCTTCAAGAAATTCTTCGGATTATTCCCAACGACGGCGAATTGAATATTTTCATCAACCAAAACCAGGTACTTTTTAAAACCGAAGAATTGGAAATAATTTCCCGGTTGATTGACGGTAAGTTTCCGGATTATCAAAGCATTATCCCTAAAGAAACCAAAACCGAATTGGTTATCAACCGGGACGAATTAATCAACGCCCTGAAACTGACCGGCATTTTTTCCGGTCGGGTCAATGAAGTGAAGTTTAAAATTGGGGAGAATAAAAAATTTCTAGAAATTTATTCGGCGGACAGCGCTTTAGGCGAAAATCATTATTTATTGCCGGCCAAAATCACCGGCCCCACCTTGGCGGTTTCTTTTAATTGCCGCTATCTGCTTGACGGGCTTAAACCTCTAAGCGAGAAAGAAATTATTTTAGGGTTAAACAGCGATAACCAACCGGCTATCATCAAAACCCCGGAAGACAAAACCTGGTTTTATGTCTTAATGCCGATTAAGAGTTAATTTTTTACTCCGAAAAAATTATTATTTCTTTTTCAATAATATTGCCGGAAACGTCGCTGATTTTTATTTTGAGGGAATTTTGGGCTTCTATTTTTTGGTTGATTATTTGATATTGATATTCGTAAATTCCCAAAGAATTCGGGGTTTTGCGGTCAATTAATTGGTCGTTCCAGTATAATTCTATTTTGTCTAAATTATCGCCGGATTTAATCACCGCCCGGACCGGAACGTTATCTTTTATATAATCTCCATTTTTCGGAGAAAGTTCTAAAATTTCTAAATTACTATTGTTTTGGTTATCGGGGTTAAAGAAGGGAGTTGGCGGGGTTTGGTTATAACGAGAAAAATCCGGAAGATTTATTTTGAGCCAAGCCATCAGCGCCTCTTCCCAGTTTTTGAATTGAGAGTCGTTTTCGTTTATATAGTAAAGAGTGTCGTGAATTTGAGGATATTCTACGCCGTTAACTTTGTATTGAATTACGGCTTCGCCTCTTAAAATGGGTTTTTCCGCCAAAACTTTTTCCGGCCGAGTAAAAGTTTCGGGATTAGTTTGCTTTTTAAAAACCTCAGTCAGGAAAGCATGCCAAATAGGAACCGCGGCCAAAATACTGCCGCCTTGTTGTTGGAGGGGGCTATTATCATTATTGCCAGCCCAAACACCCACCACCAAAGAAGGAGTGTAGCCCAAAGCCCAGGCATCGCGGAAGTCATTAGTGGTGCCGGTTTTTAGAGCCACTTCCTGGTCCGGGAAAACCGTCAGGCCTAAACTATTGGCAAAAAGCGGTTGGCGCAAATCTTTGTCCGAGAGAATATTATTGATCATTTGAGCAAAGCGCGCCTCAACCACTCTTTCGGTTTTCTCTTGGTATTCTTCTAAAATTTTTCCTTGAGCATCTTCTATTTTTAAAATCATCGTTTGGGGACGTTTAATGCCTTCTTGACTTAAAACTGAATAAGCGCCTACCAGTTCAATTAATTTAATTTCGCCGCCGCCTAAAACCAAAGACAAACCATAACGCCGAGAGTCGGTTAAAGTGGTGATGCCAAAAGATTGCAGGGTTTTTAAAACATTTTCCAAACCAGCCAAGTAAAGCACTTTAATAGAAGGAACGTTAATGGATTGAGCCAAGGCATTTTTTAATTCAACCGCGCCTCGGAATTTTTTGTCAAAATTTTGAGGATGATAACAAACAGAATTAGAATTATTGAAGTCAACTAAAGCGGGGCAAGTCGGATTATTGGCGGTAAATTCCGTGGGCACGTCAAAGACAATGGTTTCCGGAGGATATCCCTTTTGAAAAGCGGTTAAATAAGCGAAAGGTTTAAGAGCGGAACCGGGCTGGCGCAAACCCTGAGTAGCCACATTGAAATTCCCCTCGTTTTTAATGTCAAAATAATCGCGGGAACCGACTAAGACTAAAATTTGGCCGGTTTTGGCGTCTTGGACCACCAAAGCGGCATTTTTACCCTGGTAAAGTTTTTCATTACGGGCTACTCCTTCCTCGACGGCGACTTCCGCCGATTGTTGGAGTTCATAATCAAGAGTGGTAATAACTTTTAATCCGCCTTTTTCAATCATTTCTTCGCCATAACGGTTAAGGAGTTGTTCTTTTACCTCCATCACGAAATGAGGGGCTTTAATATTGCCTTTGGAGGGCGGCAAGAAGACAAGATTAGCTGTTTTAGCCCGGTCTTTTTCTTCTGGGTCAATTACCCCCAATTCATGCATTTTATTCAGAATAAATTCTTGGCGTTGTTTTAATTCGTCTTGATGATAACCCCAAGGTGAATAATAACTGGGCGCTTGGGGCAGGGCCGCTAAAAGCGCGGACTCGGCCAGATTAAGTTTTTGGACGGATTTCCCAAAAAAGGTCTGGCTGGCCGCCTCCACGCCATAAAGGCCGGGGCCATAAGAAATTTGATTCAAATAAAAAGTTAAAATTTCGTCTTTGGTGTAACGGCGTTCCAATTGAACAGCTAGAATGAGTTCTTTGATTTTTCGGCTCAAAGTTTTTTCCGGAGAAAGAAAGGCATTTTTAGCCAACTGCTGAGTGATAGTGGAAGCTCCTTGGACTTGACTCCGGACTAAATTATTAAAAACCGCCCGGAGAACCGCCCGCCAGTCGAAAGCCGGATGTTCGTAAAAATTGCGGTCTTCAATGGCAAGAGTGGCTTTTTTTAAATAATCCGGGATTTCTTCAAAAGGAATAACGGTTCTTTTTTCTTCAGCGTGAATTTCGTAAAGAAGGACGGCTCCGGTGCGGTCATAAATCCGGGTTGATTGAGCTATTTGGCGATTGGAGATTTGGTCTAAATTCGGCAATTCTTTAATTAAAGAAGACAAATAAAACAAAGCCGCGGTTCCGGCTCCCAGAAGAATTATTGTAATCAACCCCAATACTCTCAAAATTGTTTTCTTTGGGCGTTTCATTAAATTATGATATTATTGTAATAATAACAACAAAAAAATGAAAGACAAAATAAAAATTAAAGAAATTCTTGAAAAAGGAGTGGAAGAAGTGATTGATAAAAAACATTTGGAGCAAAGATTAAAATCCGGGGAAAAATTAAGAGTAAAATTCGGCATTGACCCCACGGCTAATTTTTTACACTTAGGACACTCGGTTTGTTTGTTAAAATTACGAGAATTTCAAAAACTGGGACACCGGGTTATTTTTCTTATTGGCGATTTTACGGCGAGAATTGGCGATCCCACCGGGAGAACAATTTCCAGAATTTCTCTTTCGGAGAAAGAGATAAGAGAAAATATGAAAGATTATAAAAAACAAGCAGGTTTAATTTTAGACATAGCCAAAGTGGAAATTCGTTATAATTCGGAATGGTGGGCGAAAACAGATATTAAACAAATGATGTTTTTGGCTACGAAGGTTACCTATGGCCAAATTTCCGCTCGGGCGGATTTTAAAAAAAGAATCGCCGAAGATAGCGATTTCACCCTTGAAGAATTTATGTACCCTGTTTTACAGGGATATGATTCGGTTGTTCTTAAGTCCGATCTAGAAATTGGCGGGACCGACCAGAAATTTAATATGCTTCTGGGTCGTCGTATCCAGAAAAAATATAACCAAGAACCCCAGGACGTGGTTACAATACCTCTCTTAGAAGGTCTGGACGGTAAAGAAAAAATGAGCAAAAGCTCTAATAACTATGTTGGTTTAACCGAGCCGCCGGCAAAAATGTTCGGCAAAATTATGTCTATCCCGGACAAAATTATGGGGAAATATTTTGGGTTATTAACCGATGTTTCTGAAAAAGAAATTCAAAATCTTTCTTTCCGTGATCAAAAAATGCGGTTGGCTTGGGAGATTGTTAAATTTTACCATAATAAAAAAAAAGCCGACCGAGCCAAAGAAGAATTTATTAGGGTTTTCCAAAAAAAAGAAACGCCCACTCAAATTAAGACCATAAAAATAACCCCCCACTCAATCGGGGCTAAAGAGTTATTAGTTAAATGCAATTTAGCTAAATCTTTTTCCGAAGCCCAGCGATTAATTGAGCAGGGGGCTGTTTCTTTAGATAATAAAATTTTAAAAGACTGGCGCCAAAAAATTAAAATTCCGAAACCAATAATTTTGAGAGTAGGGAAATATCGTTTTGTGAAGATTATCCCTTAACACCCCTATTCTATTCCGCTGGTTCTTCGGTTTCTAAATCGGCGTCTTTCTTTGTTTCTTCTATATCTTCATCAAGAGAGCCGCAAGTGGGGCAGCTGCCGTCTTCTAATAATTCACCATCGCATTCGGGGCAAGTTCTTTTGGTTTTTTTGGCCATAAGATTTAGAAAATTAACGACCTTTGCTTCGCATTATATTAATTAGCTGTTGGGTGTCAAGGGGCTATGGGCAATCTTATCGGCGGCGATAGCCAAGGCCAAAGCATCGGTGACGTCGTCAATTTGTTTAGCGGTGTTAATTTTCAAAAAATAACCAGTCATTTTCGCCACGGCCTTTTTTGAGGCCCGGCCGTCGCCGGTAACGATTAATTTTGCTTCGGAAGGAGAAATCTCAATTAAAGGCAGTTTATTTTTAAGAATTATTAAAACCAAAACTCCCCGCGATTGACCGACTTCCAAAGCGGTTTTGAGATTTTTCACAAAATAAAGTTTTTCCAAAGCCACCAGGTCTGGTTTTTCTTTTTTTAACAATCGAGAAAAAGATTTTTCTACGTCCAGCAACCTTTGGTTTTTGTTTTTGGCGGTAATTTTTAACAATCCCGCGCGGAGGAATTTTAGATTATTTTTTTCTTTTTCAATCAAACCATATCCAACGCGGGTACTGCCCGGATCAATGCCAAGAATTTTCATGTTTTATTGGTTAAGGAGCGCTGAATCGCCCGTTCAATGTTTTCTTGGGGAACATTGTGGGCTCGGGCTTTTTCAATGGCGGTGCGCAGCCGCGAGTTAAATTGGGGGTTAGAATTTTCTCGGGCCGCAATGGCGACGGCATTAAGTAATTTTGAAAACAACTGACCGCGTTTTTGATCCGCCAGCTCTTTTTTGTGTTTGATTTTTTTAGAATGCGAGTGTCCGGCCATACCTTAAAATATAATAAAAAACCGGCTCAACTTCAATAAGGTGAGCCGGTGTTCTTGTGAAAATTCAGTTTCACCGGTGTCTATAGTTGCGATAGTAACTGCGGCTATAACCGCTTCTTCGGGGCGATAGAATTAAATCTATCTGCGCCGAAGGAAGACCCCCTCCGCCTATACTCCAGGTAGTGGGAAAGCCGTATGGTGTTGGCTGAAAATAATCCATTACAACCCAAGAGCCGCACCATTCATAATTTTGTCCATTCCAATAGGGCCGAGCTGTCCCGTCTAAATAAGCATAGAATCGGTTTTGCCCAACCAATATCTGTTTCCCGTTTTCGTCCAACTGATAGGCGTAGCCAACAAAATAAAATTGGCCGACAACCGGGCTAAGTCCGCCAAAAGGTCGGGCTACTTTAACTATAATTCTGGTTCCGGGCGGCAATAAGGCATTGTGTCCGAGAAAAGAAGTCTGCCAATAAATTTGGTTGCTTCTATTCTCAATTACAACTTTTTTAAAGTCGCCTGGCAGCGGGCCGGCGGGTCTTAGTATTTGAGGAGCTGGTTCGGGTTGAGTAGTTGTTGCGGAGATTACCGAAGATTGGCTAGCGGTACAGCCGTTTCCCAAAATCAATACACAGACAGCAATAATTAGAGTTTTCATTTTTACACCTCATCAATTTCTATCTTTTTATTTTTGTCAAAGGATTACAGTAATCCTTACTATCTATTATGATACACCTTTTTATAGTTTTGTCAAGTCCTATTTATTTAACTCAAAGTCGGGGTATAATATTAATAATGATTGAAAAACCGGGAAATTCTAATTTAACGGATTTATTGGCTAAAGAACGCCGGGAGGCCCAGGAGCGGGAAGCCCAGCGCCGGGCCGCCCAATTTAAATGTTCTTATATAAATTTAGCCACCGTTCCCATCCAGACCAACGCTTTAAGATTAATCAACGGTCGCGAAGCCAAACAAGCCCAAATGGCGATTTTTCAAATAAAAAAGAAGCAACTAAAACTGGCGGTTTTTGACCCGACCACCCCCAGCGCCAAAAAAATAGTCGCCAAATTAAAACTCGAAGGTTATGAATTGGAAATTTTCGCGGTTTCTTTGCCCAGTTTAATTTACGCCTGGAGTTTTTATCAATTCGTGACGCCGGAAGCCAAAGAAATCACCAGTAAAATTGAAATTGCCGCCAGCCGAATTAAAGAATTAACCCAAAAATTAAGCGACCTTAAAAAACTCAAAGCCGAACTCCAAAACTTTAAAAAACCCAGCATTTCTCAAATTTTTGAAATTATTTTAGCCGGGGCTTTGGTTAATCGAGCTTCCGACATTCATTTTGAACCTAGCCGGGCCAAGACAAAATTGCGGCTGCGGATTGACGGTTTACTTTACGATGCTTACGATTTACTACCGAACGTTTATTTGACTTTAGTTTCGCGCATAAAACTTCTTTCGAAATTGAAATTAAACATTCACGACCAAGCCCAAGACGGCCGCTTTACCATTGGTTTGGAAGATAAGGATATTGAAATTAGAACCTCGGTTATTCCTTCAGAATTTGGAGAAACTATTGTTTTGAGAATTTTGGACCCGGCGCTCATCAGAGTTGATTTTGAAAAACTCGGTTTGCGGAAAGACGATTTGGAAATTGTGGGAAAAGAATTGCGGCGGCCCAACGGAATGATTCTCAACACCGGGCCCACCGGTTCCGGTAAAACCACCACCCTCTACGCTTTTTTGAGAAAAATTTATCAGCCGGAAATAAAAGTAGTCACCATTGAAGACCCGATTGAATATCATTTGGAAGGGATTGAACAAACCCAGGTTAACCCCAAAGCCGGCTATGATTTTTCCAACGGTTTGCGTTCTATTTTACGGCAGGACCCGGACGTGATTTTGGTCGGCGAGATTCGGGATTTGGAAACCGCCCAGATTGCCATACATGCCGCTTTAACCGGCCATTTGGTTTTCTCCACCTTGCATACTAATGAAGCCACTGGCGCCATCCCCCGGCTGATTGATTTGGGCGTTCAACCCTCAGTTATTTCTCCGGCGATTAATTTGATTATTGCCCAACGCTTAGTCCGTCAGCTTTGCCCGGTTTGCAAAAAAGAAAAAAAGATTGATGAGCAATTAATTAAAAAGCTCAAAAAATTTATCAGCCAGTTGCCGTCGCGAGTAGAGCGGGATGAATTAAATAATTTAAAAATTTTTGAAGCCCCGGGCTGTCAATGGTGCGGCGGTTTGGGCTATCGGGAACGGATTGGGATTTTTGAAGTTTTCTTGATAACTCCGGAGGTGATGAAGGCCATGGCCGAGAAAGTCACCGATTTAGAACTTCAAGAATTGGCTCGTCAACAGCAAATGATTACTATGCAACAAGACGGTCTTATTAAAATTCTTTTGGGCCTGACCACTTTTGAAGAGGTGGAACGGGTAACCGGGCCCTTAATCTTATGAATAAAGAAAAAAATAATTACGAGGATAAAAATATTGATTTATTTTTGCGGCCGACCAATTGGTCGGAATACGTCGGTCAGGAGCGGGTGAAAAAAAATTTGAAAATGATAATGGAAGCGGCCAAAAAACGGAATGAGGTTTGCGACCATCTGCTTTTTTACGGCCAAGCGGGTCTGGGGAAAACCACTCTCGCTAACTTAGTGGCTAAAGAAATGGGCGTGGGTTTAAGAACCACGACCGGTCCGGCTTTGGAAAAAGCCGGGGATTTGGTGGCGATTTTGACTAATTTAGAACCCAAGGAAATTCTTTTTATTGACGAAATCCACCGGGTCAATAAATTAATTGAAGAAATTTTTTATCCGGCGATGGAAAGTCGAAAAGTTCATTTGATTATCGGCAAGGGTCCTTCGGCCCGGACTTTTTCTTTGGACTTGCCGCCTTTTACTTTGGTCGGGGCCACGGTGCGGATGAGTTTGCTTTCCAATCCATTGCGTTCGCGCTTTGGGGGGACTTTTAAATTAGATTATTACAATCTGGAAGATATTGGAAAGATTCTCCAGCGTTCCGCTCGATTATTGAATATAAAACTAGAACCGGCGGCTTTAGAAATTTTGGCTCGGGCTTCCCGTTTTACGCCCCGGGTGGCGAATCGGCTTCTAAAAAGGGCGCGGGATTTTGCCGAGGTTTATTCCCGGGGAGAAATTAATGAAGAGGTGGCGAAAAAAACCTTAGCGATGCTGGAAATTGACGAATTAGGCTTGGAAGCCAGCGACCGGCATCTGTTGGAATTGATTATTAAAAAATTCAACGGCGGCCCGGTCGGCTTAAAAACTTTAGCCGCCAGCTTAAGCGAAGACGCTGGTACGATTGAAGAAGTTTACGAGCCGTATTTGATGACTTTGGGCTTTTTGGGTCGGACTTCAGCCGGTCGCCTGGCCACCCCGGCGGCTTACGAGTATTTGGGCATTAAAAATAAGGGTTCTTTAGGCGTTTAAATGCTTAAGTTTTTAAGTCATTCTTCCCAAGAAACCAAAAAAATCGCCGGACTTTTGGCTAAAGAGATTTTAATCCAGCCGCCAAAAATTTCCTCGGCTTTAGTTTTGGCTTTAACCGGCGATTTGGGTTCGGGTAAAACCACTTTTATTCAAGGGTTTTGCCGAGCCGCCGGCATTAAAAAACGAATTACCAGCCCAACTTTTGTTATTTTTAAAAAATTTAAAATTAAAAATTTAAAATTTAAAAATTTATATCACCTTGATTGCTATCGGATTCAGAAGCCCCAAGAGTTATTGAAATTAGGGTTTAAAGAAATAATTGTCAATCCCCAAAATATCGTTTTAATTGAATGGGCAGAGAAGATAAAATTGCTTTTACCCAAAGAAACTATCTGGATAAAGTTTTCTCATACTAAAAGTTTAAATCAGAGGTTAATTAGAATAATTAGAAATTAGAATAATTTTATGAAGACCCTACTGCTCATTGACGCCAATTCTTTAATCCACCGGGCTTTTCACGCTTTGCCGCCATTCACTTCCCCAAAAGGCGAGCCCACCGGCGCCCTTTACGGCTTAGCCAGTATTCTCTTAAAAATCAAAAAAGAGCAAAAGCCGGATTATTGGGCGGCCGCTTTTGACCGGCCGGAGCCAACCTTTCGGAAAGAAATTTTTAAAGAGTATAAAATTCAGCGGCCACCGGCTCCGAAAGAATTAATTTCCCAGATTATCCAAGCCCGCGAACTTTTAAAAAATTTCGGAATTAAATTTTTTGAACAAGTCAGTTTTGAAGCCGACGATTTAATCGCTTCTTTGGTTAAACGATTTAAAAAAGAGAAAAATTTAAAAATTGTCATTTTAACCGGCGATTTAGACACTCTGCAATTGGTCGCGGCTGATAAAGTGGTAGTGGAAACTCCCAAAAAAGGAGTCAGTGAAATGGTTATTTATAATGAATCGGCGGTGGAAAAACGTTACAGTTTAAACCCAGAGCAATTACCGGATTATAAGGCCTTGGTGGGCGACCCCTCGGATAATATTCCCGGCGTCTTCGGCATCGGGCCCAAAACCGCCGGTCGGATTCTGGGGCAATTCTATAATTTGGAAAATTTGTATCAAAAAATTAAAGACCCCGCCTACGCCGGGGCTTCGGCGGGCAAGCAAAAACTTTTTCAGAAATTTTTAGCCAGTGAAAATCAGGCATTATTTTCTAAAAAATTAGTTTTACTGAGGTCGGATATTGAAATTAAGGCCTCTTTAGAAGATTTAGTTTGCCAAGATTTAGACAATTCTTTAATGGAGTATTTTAAATATTTGGGTTTTCAGAGCTTGATTTCCCGAATTTCTTCTCAAAAACCGCCAGCGGCTTTATTTTAACAACTAAAGTGATATTCTTATAATATGGAAGTTTTTTTATTGTTATTAGTTTTGGGGGTTTTTTTGGTTGCGGGTTTAGTTATTTTTGTTATTAGCCGACGTTTGGCAAGGTTAAATTTGGAAATTAAAACCAAACACAACCAACTTCAGGGTATAATTGAAAATCTTAAAGATGGATTGATTTCCTATGACCCGGATTTCAAAATTCAGATTTTTAACAAGGCGGCCGAAGAGATTTTTAATGTTCCGGCCAAAGAAATTATCGGTCAATATTTCAATCCGGGCTTTGTCCAAAATCCCAAATATCGGTTTTTGGCTCAAACGATTTTCCCTTCCTTAGCACCATTAGTTAAACAGCTTTCCGAGCCCGATGTTTGGCCCCAAATAATTGATATTTCTTTTGAAAATTTGGCCTTAAGAGTGATTACTGGTCGCGTAGACGACTCTAATGGCCGGCTTTTAGGGTTTTTAAAAATAATTCAAAACCGCACTCGGGAGAAAGAATTATTGCGTTCCAAAAGCGAATTTATAACCGTGGCCGCCCATCAATTAAGAACGCCCTTAACCGGCATTAACTGGGCCCTGGAAACCTTAAGTAAGGAGTCAGATTTAAAACCCGTATCAAAACAATTGGCTTCAGATGGTCTGGCCCAGAGCCAAAAATTGCTTAAAATAGTTAATGATTTATTGGATGTTTCTAAAATTGAAGAAGGAAAGTTCGGCTATCAATTAGGAAATGTTGATTTAGCGGAATTGACGGCGGGAATTTTAACTTCAATTGAACCTATCGCTAAACAATATAAAATTAAAATTTATTTTGACCGGCCCACCGAAGCCATAATGGTTAAAGTTGATTCTCAAAAATTGAGCATGGTTTTGAATAATCTTTTAGACAACGCTTTGAGATACAACGTTGAAAACGGCGAAGTGACCGTGAAAATAGAAAAAATTCCCAACAAACCCTTTGTCCAAATCAGCGTTGAAGATACCGGAGTGGGCATCCCGGCCGACGAAATCAATAAACTTTTTTCTAAATTTTATCGGGGGAGCAATATAAAAGGAGTCAGCGCGATGGGGAGTGGTCTGGGTTTATATATCGCCAAAAACATTATTCAGAGACACGGCGGCGAGATTTGGGCCGAATCGGCTTTGGGCCGAGGCAGCACTTTTTATTTCACTTTACCGACGGACCCGAAATTAATTCCGCCAAAGGAAGTTTTTTACGAGGAAGAATGATACAAGATCGAAAAATTATTTAAAACTTAATAAAGCATCATTATTATGGAGAAATATTATTTAAACTTCATTCTAAATGAAGTGAAAAATTTTAAGAAGTTACAAAAACAATTTGGCTACGATGACTTAGAAGATTTAATAGCTCATTATATTGAAGAGGGAGTGATTTTTTCCAAAAAAGAACTTACTACTATTCTAAAAGCCATAGAGAAACAATTAAATATCCTAGTAAAAAGAGAAATTTTTAATGATTGGTTTGTAAGCAAAAAAACAATATGTGGTTGCAGAATAAAAATGGGGTAGAAAAAATTATTAAATTATTAAATAAGAAATATCCGAATGTTAAACTTGTTTTGATTTTTAGTAACCCACTCGAAGTTTTAGTAGCGACTATGCTTTCTGCGCAGTGTACTGACGAAAGAGTGAATAAAGTAACAAAGAGCCTATTCAAAAAATATAGAGGCATAAGAGACTATGCAAGAATTGATTTAAGAACTTTTGAGGAAGATATAAAACCCACCGGTTTTTATAAAAACAAAGCAAAAAATATAATTGCTACTTGTCAGAAAATAATAAAAGAATTTAAAGGAAGAGTGCCACAGACAATGGAGGAATTAATAACTTTACCGGGCATTGGTAGAAAAACGGCAAATATTATTCTTACTTTCGCTTTTGGGAAAATTGAAGGAATTGCCGTAGATACACACGTGAGGAGACTATCACAACGATTAGGATTATCGAAGAATAGTGATCCGGAAAAGATAGAACAAGATTTAATGGAGATAATTCCTCAAAAATACTGGAGGAAATTTAGTTCTCTTATTATAGAGCATGGGAGAAGGGTTTGTTTAGCGAAGAAACCACTTTGTGAAAAATGTATACTCAAACACATCTGCCCGTCTTTTAATTATTTTGTAAAATAACTTTTTATGCCAGATAGAGATGTTAAAACAATTAAAGACCTTATTTTTTATCAATATGCAAAGATTATTGCAAGAAGAGCATTTTTAACTCAAAATGGCAGAGAAGCAAAACAAAAACATTATGGATTTATCAAAAAGACATTTCTAGAATTAAGGAACGGTATTAAGTCTTGGTCTGATATAATTAGAGAAGATTGGCAATTTATTGAGGCTGAGAGAAAATGTATATATTGCGGTAACGAGAATAATCTTCATAAAGAACATATTATACCGAAATCAATGCTCATTAAATCGTTGTGTAAAACATGTGACAAAATACAAAGCATTCATAATCAGGTGTGGGCCTGTAAACAATGTAATTCAATCAAGGGAACAAAAGGCATTTATGAATTTTTTAAAGGGAAATATCCAAAAGAAAGAAAATTTTACGACCTTATTCCGCCACTATTAGAAAAAAAGTATTTAAAGGCAATTTATAATTGTCATAAATGTGCCGGGACATTAAATAAAGGAGATTTAGATGGGGATGGAAAATTAACTGTGCTTGATATTGATTTTATTATTCATACATACAATTATTAGTATTTAGAAAAATTAAATTCAGCGGCCGCTCGGCTCATTTTTGCCCTCGGTGTCAGAGATAAAATAAATTTTAATAGAGAATATTTTTATAAATTCATAATCTTTTTACTATTGTTACTATTGTAAACGTACGATCGCACTTATATAATAGTAGAAATATGTTTGGGGAAATAATTTTGGAAATTCTTAGAAATTTTAAATGGATGGCTACCAATGTAGTTTTTACCGATTACTGCACTTCTTACAAAAATCTTCGGCGGTATGTGTATTACGGTGGTCGGCCGCCTCACATTCGAAAAGAAGAAGAAAAAGCTGATTGGCAAAGAGAAGAACGTCAAAGGTTTTACAATCTCCTTTATCAACTCAAAAAACAGGGATTTATTGAAAAGAAAAGCGATGAGAAAAGAAAGGGGTTTTGGAAATTAACCTCAAAAGGTCTGCAATGTCTAAAAAATTTAAAAGACAAACAATCTCGTTTATTTTTTAAACCCGAAATCCTAAAGAAGGATTATCTTAAAGTGATTGTTTTTGATATCCCTGAAAGTAAAAAACTTAATAGAAATTGGTTGCGTCGAGTCCTTACTAATTTTGATTTTTCCATGCTTCAGAAAAGCGTTTGGATAGGCGAGACGCAGCTGCCGGAAGATTTTTTCCATTCCTTAAAAGAATTAGATTTATTGCCCTATATTCATATTTTTGCCGTCAACAAAGAAAAAAGCGGAACTCTTTTAAATAATTATTTGAATAATAATTAGTAGTTACTATTGTAAATGTGCGATCGCACCAGAATAATAGTAAAGGTAAAACCAAAAATTTAAACAAAATTTAAACAAAAAAGAGCCTTCGATTCGCCGATTGACAACCCGAAGGCCTGTGCTCACTTAGAGAACAAATTCCTCTCCTTTCTAAGATTCAACGGAATTTCGCTGACGCCGTAAATCTCGGAAATGAACGAATGTTGATATAATAAGACCTACTACTACTAAAGCCATCCATAGATTAAGAATCACGTGAATCCAAACAGGCAGAAGATTCTTGGGAATTAAAACAATCCATTCAAAACATCCAAAAGCAATTACTAGACCCAGCCCTATTATCTCAAATAGAACTACCATCGGTAATATTGAATTTCTCATTTTCTTCCACCTCTTTTCTGTTTTAGGGTTATTTCTATCAAATTCTTAAATTTGGAAAGTTCTATTTATATCTTAATAGATCGTATAAAAAAGGCAAACTCTAACGCAAAGTAAATTTAGCGAGAATATTTTTCTTTATAAAATCGGATTAGTTGTTCCACTTCGGGTATGATTTTCGGATTAGCCACGCCCACTTTTGTTTTCTCCTGAACTTTTTCCAAGGTATCGGCTCCTTCCAGAACCGCCATTTCAATGTCTTTGCCCGTGGTTTTGGTAGCCGGGTCAATAATCCGGCCCTCTTCGGGGACAACGCGTTTTATTTGATGAGTGCGGCGAAAATAATCATTAATAGCGCTTCGCAAGGCCTTATCGCCGAGCACCGAACAGTGGTATTTGATTGCCGGCAGACCGCCTAATCTTTTGACAATGTCCTGCGGTTTGATTTTTCTGGCTTTTTCCAATTTCATTCCTCCTTTTTCGGTGAGCATTACTGAAAGTATAGAAGTAGCTCCTATTGCTGCGCCACACCCAAAACATTGCCAACGGCATTTTTTTATTTTTTCGGTTTTAGGGTCAACCCAGAGCCAGAAACGCATTACGTCTCCACATTGGGGGCTACCCACCATTCCAGTTGCGTTATATTTAAATCTTTTCTCTTCCTCCGGCTTCATAAAATTATGGGGATTGAAGAAATGCTCGCGGATAGTTCGGCTGTAAACCCAAGGGGGTTGGCTTCGGCTGATAATGTCGGATTTTTTTATTTTTTTAGGCATTTTTCAGATTGATATGAACCGGTGAAAGTTGACGAAGTTTTTTAACGATGCCGGGTAAGACCTTTAAAACGTAGTCAATGTCTTTGTTGGTTGTTTCTTTTCCTAAGGTCAATCTCAAACTGCCATGGATAACTTCTCGGGGCAAGCCGATAGCTTGAAGAACATGGGAGGGCTGTAAGGTTTGAGAGTGGCAAGCGGAACCGGTGGAGGCACAAATGCCGTAGCGGTCTAAATATAAAAGCAGGGCTTCGCCCTCAATGTCTAAAATAGTAACGTTGACGTTGTTAGGCAATCTTTTTTGAGGATGGCCGTTTAAAAAACTCTTGGGAATGGTTTTTAAAATTCCGGCAATTAATTTTTGGGAAAGTTTTTTCAGGCGTTTTATTTCCTTGTTTTTATTTTTTTGAACCAATTCCAGGGCTTTGGCCAAACCGATATAAGTGGGAACGTTTTCCGTGCCCGAACGAAGGCCGTTTTCCTGGCCGCCGCCGAAAATCAGCGGCTGGAGAGGAGTGTTGGTTCGGGCATATAAAATTCCGGCGCCTTTCGGCCCGTAAATTTTTAAGCCGTTCAAAGTTAAAAAATCAACGCCTAATTTATTGACATTCAAATCCAAATAACCGGCGGCTTGACAGGCATCAGTGTGAAAATAAATATGGGGAAATTTTTTGAGCAATTTTCCGATTTCGGCAATTGGCTCAATCGTGCCAATTTCATTATTGGCATACATTACGGAAACTAAAATTGTTTTTGGTTTAATAGCTTTTTTAATTTGTTTGGGGCTGACTAAACCATATTTATCCACCGGCAAAAGAGTGACCGCGAAACCCTCTTTTTTGAGGGCGAGGACGGCGTTTAAAACCGCCGGATGCTCAATTTTGGTGGTGATGATATGGCCGTGGCCGATGGCTCGGCTTAAGCCCAAAATCGCCAAATTAGCGCTTTCCGTGCCGCCGGAAGTAAAAATAATTTCTGTGGGCCGGGCTTTGAGAATTTGAGCAATTTTATTTCGGGCCTGATTTAGGGCATTTTTAGCTTTTAGTCCTAATTCATAGATACTGGAGGGATTGCCAAAATTTTTTGACCAAAAAGGTTCCATCGCCGCCTTAACCTCCGGGGCCAAAGGCGTGGTCGCCGCATAATCTAAATAAACAAATTTCCGCATTTCATCTTTTAGAATAGCCCTTCGTATTGCCGAAAGTCAATAAAAGAATTATTATTAAAATAATTAATTTTATGAAATACATTTTTGTGGTCGGCGGCGTTATGTCAGGAGTGGGCAAAGGAGTGGCGGTGGCTTCTATCGGCAAGATTATCCAGTCCCGGGGCTTTAGGGTGACGGCGGTTAAGATTGACCCCTATGTTAATGTTGATGCCGGGACGATGAATCCGACCGAACACGGCGAAATTTTTGTTTTGAACGACGGAACCGAGTGCGACCAAGATATGGGAAATTATGAAAGATTTTTGGGCCAGGAGTTATCAAGTTTGAATTATATGACCACCGGTAGCATTTTCCAAACCGTCATTAATAAAGAAAGAAATTTAGAATACGGCGGCCGTTGCGTAGAAGTGGTGCCCCATATCCCGTTGGAGGTTTTAAACAAAATTAGAAAAGCCGGCCTGAAAAGCAAAGCCGAAATTGTAATTGTGGAAATCGGAGGAACAGTGGGTGAATATCAAAACATTCTTTTTTTAGAAGCAATAAGAATTCTCAAAATCAAGAAACCCGATGATGTTCTTTTGATTTTGGTGAGTTTTTTACCGCTGCAGAATCTGGACAGTGAACTAAAAACCAAACCGACCCAGTATGCGGTTCGAGCCCTTAATTCGGCCGGTTTACAACCAGACATCATTTTGGGCCGGGCCATAACTCCTTTGGATAAAAAACGCAAAGAAAAACTCGCTTTTAACTGCAGTCTTAAAGAGGAAGATATTATTTCGGCTCCAGACATTGAAAGTATTTATGAAATTCCGGCTAATTTTGAAAAAGATCATTTAAGCGAGCGGATTTTTAAAAAACTTAACTTGCGGTCGCGAAAAAGCAATTTAGCGGAGTGGCGGCGCTTAGCCAAAACCATCAGGAAGACCTCTAAAACTATCAATATCGGGATTGTCGGGAAATATTTTGCGACCGGAAAATTTGTTTTAGCCGATTCTTATATTTCTGTGATTGAAGCTATAAAACACGCGGCTTATTATTTTCGGCGCAAACCAATAATAAAATGGATTGAGGCCGAGGAATTTCAGAATAATCCGGTCCAACTCCAAAAACTCTTAGATTATCAGGGAATTATTGTGCCCGGCGGTTTTGGCCAGCGGGGAACCGAAGGCAAAATTGCGGCTATTAAGTATTGCCGGGAGAAACGGATTCCGTTTTTGGGGCTGTGTTTCGGCATGCAATTGGCGGTGGTTGAATTTAGCCGTTCAGTGGCGAATTTTAAAAAGGCCAATTCTACCGAAATTAACCCCAAAACACCTCATCCGGTGATTGCTCTTTTGCCCGAGCAAAAAAAGAATTTGAAAGAAAAACGTTACGGCGCCACCATGCGTTTAGGGGCTTATCCAGCCAGCCTTAAAAAAAACACTCTCGCCTTTCGAGCTTATAAACAAAAAATTGTTTCTGAGCGTCATCGCCATCGCTACGAAGTTAATCCGGAATATGTCAAACAATTAGAAAAGAAAGGTTTGGTTTTTTCCGGCTACTCGCCGGATGGCCGATTAATGGAAATTATGGAATTACCGCCGGCGGTTCATCCTTTTTTTGTGGCTACCCAATTTCATCCCGAATTTCAATCTCGGCCTTTTAGCCCTCATCCTTTATTTAGAGAATTCATTAAAACCGTTATTAATCTTAAAAAATGACTTTAATCATAGAAAAATCCAATATCCCCAAATTATTAGAATTTTTTTCTAAAAAATATTCCGTTATTCATTTTCAAAAAAATAAGACCGCTTTATCGCCCAAAGGTTATTTTTTACCGCCGCGGGAAAGATTATTTTCTTATTTCTTTAAAAATAAAAAATTATCGGTTTCCTCAAAACCTTCTAAAAAACTTTTGCTTTTCGGTTTGGATTTGATTGATTTAGAATCTTTGGACCAACTTGACGAAATAATGGCTAAACCCCGAGAGGATTATTTTTATCTCCGGCCAAGGCAAAACTCCGTCATTATTGGGGTGGCCGAACATTCAATTGAAGTTTCGGTTACGACCGGTGATTTGATTTTGGAAAAAATAAATAAAAATCAGTATCGGGTTATCCCGTTGACAAAAATCGGGGAGGAAATATCAAAAAATAAATTTTTCAAAAAAGAAAAAAATCCCAAAATTTTAAATTATCAGGAAAAAAGAAATAATTTCAGAGAATTGCTAAAAAATCCGGAATTATTGGCCGAAGCGGTTTCTTGGTCCCAGAATCACCCGATTTGGAATGAATTGGGCAAAATTTGTTTGGGTTGCGGCATTTGCACTTATGTTTGTCCGCTTTGTTATTGTTTTTCTATGGAAGACGAAATTGAGGCCGATGGGTCCGCCAGCCATCGTTGCCGTTATTGGGACGCCTGCACTTTGAGTAATTTCAGTCAGACAGCCGGCGGCAAAAATTTCCGGCCAACCCTAAAAAGCCGCTATTACAATTGGTTTTATCACAAATTCGTCCGGGCTTACAAAGAATTCGGCAAAGCCCAATGCGTGGGCTGCGGCCGTTGCCAGAAATATTGTCCGGCCGGCATTGATATTGAAAAGGTCTTATCGGAAATTATTAAAGATTATAAAAATGAAAAATCTTTATCTACCCCAACCCGTTAAAATAGAAAAAATCGAAGCACTTTCAGCGAATGTCAAATTGCTGCGGTTGAAAAAGCGCTTGGATTTTATTCCAGGCCAATTCATTTTAGCCGGTCTCTGGGGTTATGGCGAAGCGCCTTTCGGCGTCGCTTCTTCGCCCTTAGAAAAACGATATTTTGATTTAATAGTTCGGAAAGCAGGCGTGGTTTCTTCGGCGCTTCATTGTTTAAAAAAAGACGATGAAATTAGTATCCGCGGCCCTTACGGCAACGGATTTCCTTTAAATTTTTTTGAAAATAAAGACATACTGATGGTCAGCGGCGGCTGCGGCATTCCGCCCATTGCCAGCTTGATTGAATTTTTGGTTAAAAACCGCAAAAAATTCGGCCGGCTTTATTTGCTTTACGGCGCGGCCACTCCCAATGACATTTTAATTAAAAACAAAATTAATCAATGGCAGAAAGCCGGTGTAAAGATTCTTTTAACGGTTGATAAACCGACGTCCGGCTGGCAGGGTTATACCGGTTTAGTGACCGAACTAATCAAGGAAATCAAAATTAATCCTTTAGACGCGGTGTCAGCGATGTGCGGTCCGGGACCGATGACCGCGGCCGTGGAAAAAATTTTAAGACCCCTGGGTATTGCCGACCGCCGGATTTTTGTCAGCGATGAACGAAAAATGCAGTGCGGCATCGGCAAATGTCAACACTGCACCACCGGCGACAAATATGTTTGTCTGGACGGCCCGGTGTTTAATTACGACGAAATAGACAAAAATTGGGATTAAAAATGAAAAATAGCAAAAAACTAAAATTAGGAATTTTTGATTTTAGCGACTGCGAAGGTTGTCAGGTGGAGATTTTATCGTTGAAAGATAAATTATCGGCTTTGACCCGGAGAATAGAAATAATTAATTGGCGGCTCGGCCAAAAAAAGGCCGATTGGAGGCAGTTTGATATTGCTTTAATTGAGGGCACGCCGTTGATGCTGGAAGAAGTCGCTTTATTGAAATTTATCAGAAAGAGATCTAAATTGCTTATCGGTTTGGGAACTTGCGCCACTCTTGGCGGCATTCCGGCAATTCTGGATAAAAAAGAGCGTCAAAAATGGTATGCGAAAATTTACGGGCCTAAGTATCAGGGTCGGGGGATTGACGCTTTTCCTTTAAGCGCTTATGTTAAAGTTGATTTTTTGATTCACGGTTGTCCGGTAAATAAAACAGAAATGGCGAGAATTATCGGAGATTTAATTGCCGGCAAAAAATTAAATTACAAAAATTATCCGGTTTGTTTAGATTGTAAATTAGCCGGCTTGTCCTGCCGTTTGTTGAATAAAAAACTTTGTTTAGGTCCGATTACCCAAAGCGGCTGCGAGGCGATTTGTCTTCAGGGCGGAAGTCCTTGTTATGGCTGTTTTGGCTTGCGGGAAGGAGCCAATATTGAAGCTCTTTTGAAGATTTTAGAAAAATTCAGCAGTCCGGAAGAAATAAAAAATTATTTTTCGATGTTTCATAAGAAATCAAAATTATTATGATTGGCGAAGAATTTATAACTAAAATTGAGGGTCACGGCGCGTTGGATGTTGATTGGGGTAAAAAAAGAGTTCGGTTAAAAATTTTAGAAGGCGAAAGATTATTTGAAGGAATTTTAATTGGCCGGCCGGCGGCCGAGGCGCCTTGGCTGACTTCGCGAATTTGCGGGATTTGCCCGATTGCCCATAATTTAGCTTCGCTTAAAGCGGTAGAGACGGCTTTGGGAATTATTCCTAACAAAACCACAATTTTATTGAGAAAATTAATGGTTTTTAGTCAGATGCTCCAGAGTCATACGCTTCATTTGTTTTTTTGGGCTTTGCCGGATTACTTGGGTTTGGACAGTGGTTTAGAATTAGCCAAAAAAAATCCGGAATTTTTCAAAACCGCAGTCAATCTTAAAGATATCAGCGATGAAATTTCTTATGTGGTGGCTGGCCGGAGCGTTCATCCCACCACTACGACCATCGGCGGTTTTCACAAAATTCCCGACAAAAAAACTTTAGAAAGTTTGTTAAAAAAAATTGAAAATAATTTCAATTTCGCCAAAGCGGCGCCGGAAATATTTTCTCGGTTGCGCCATCCCCAATATAAAGTTGATTTGGAATTTATCAGCCAGACCAGTAAAAAAAATTATCCAGATTACGAATTTAGCGAAATTGTTTCCAGTAAAAGCGATTATTCAAAAATTAAGGATTATAAAAAAAATATTCAGGAAGAAATAAAAAAGAATTCTTCGGCTAAATTCGCCCGCTATAAAAAAAGAGAAGTTATGGTCGGCGCTTTGGCTCGCCTGGCCACCCACCAAAATTATTTGGCGCCGGTTTGTAGAAAATATCTCTCAAAAATTGATTTCCAAAATCCTTTTCACAATAATCTGGCTCAAGCCGTGGAAATTTTCCATTTTTATAATAAAATTCGAGAAGTTATTGAAATTTTACTTAAAGAAAAACTTGATTCTAAAATCATTCCTCCGAGCCGCAATCCTTCATTTAAAGGCATCGGCGCGGTAGAAGCGCCTCGTGGAGGTTTATATCATGAAATTCATTTAGACGAAAAAGGAAAAATAATTTTCGCCAATATTATTACGCCCACGGTTCAAAATCTGACTTCAATAGAAAAAAGCGCTCAAGCGATTCTGGACCAATCGCCGAAAATTTCCCTAAAAGAAGCCAGAAAATTAATAGAAATGCTGGTGCGGGCTTATGATCCTTGCATTACCTGCGCGGTTCACTAAAAAATAATGCCAAGCGATTATTTCCGTTTGGCATTAAAGTTTTGGAGGACTTTTTCGGTGATTTCGATTAATCTTTCGGCTTCGGCCGGGTTGATAATTTCGGCCGCATTAGCATAGTGGAAGCTGACAAAACTGCCTATTTTGGTTTTTAGCTTCAGATGATTTGTTATTTTTGTTTTTGTCGGTTTTCCCAAAAACAGGCCGTTTTCTTTCCGGACAACGGGTCGGTATTCAACTATGAAGTAATTTTTTCCAATCTTTTTTATTCTGCCGCAGGCAACCAGGCATTCGTTCATATGGTTAAGGTCAATCTTTTCTGTGGGTTGGCTATAGGCGATGGCGGCTACGATGTGGTTATGGAAAAAACTGGTATCGGGCCGGGGAGATTTGAATATTGTCGGCCAACCTCTCCAATAAAAAGAAACAACCGCGGGCGAAAATTCGCCGGAAAGTTTGTTGGCTTTGGCAATGGCTAAATAGAACTTATAAGGAACCAACACTTCTAAAATTTCCTTGGCTTTTTGTACGTTTTTGGTTTTGCCGATAATAAAACCAAGCAATTTTTCACAAACCTTCAATCTTTTGGCGGTATTGCAGTTCCAGCTGTAACTGGCTGCTAATTTTAAACCTTCCATTTTGTTTCCTCCTTTTCCGCCAGCTGGCGGATTATTTTTTTGACAAAGAGCCGGTTTAGGTTTGGACATTATATAAGCGAGAAACTTTTTTTGTTAATCCCGAAATTTCTTTCAAACCCAAAACCAAGATTACCCCAAAAACAATGAAAATGCCAGCCAAAATTTCCTGGGGGTTAATGGAGCGGCCGGATATTAAATTAAGCAAGGTGGTAATCGGGGCGCCTAAAGTTAAAATTGCCGCGGCCTGCGCAACGGGAATATATTTTAATCCATGATACCAAGTCAAAACATATCCCAAAAGAAGAAGCGACGTTATAATCACCCAATTAAATTGTTTTAAGGTAAGTTGGTTTATTAATGATAATTGGCCGGTAGCCAAGAGAAAAACAAAAATAAAAAAAGAGCCGAAAAACATCCGGCCCCAGCCAACGATTTTTCCCGAAAGTTCTTTTAAAGCGTATTTGGAAATGACATTTTCTATCGCCCAAAAAAGAGTGGCGATAAATATCAAAAGCGTTCCTTTATTTAATACCAATAAAGATGATTTTCCCAATAAAAATAAATTACCTAACATTAAGAACAAACCGCCGATTAAAAAATTTTTATTTAACTTTTCTTTTAAGAAAATCAAAGCCAAAACCGCCACATAAATAAACATGGTTTTGTGGATAAAAGAACTCTCGGCGGCGTTGGTTAAAGAAAGTCCTTGAAAAAATAGCAGGAAAGGAAGACTGCCCCCGACAAGTCCGATAGTTAAAATCAGCCCCCATTGCCTTTTTGTCAGATTTTTTAAAGTTTCCCGTTCTTTTAGTCCAAAAATTAGTCCGGAAAGGATAAGAGCCACTAAAATATTCTTAAGAAAAGTAAAAATATAAGGATTAATGACGCTTACGCTGTACTTGTTAATAAAAATTGAAAAACCGGAAATGATGGCTGTGCTTAAAATCAATAATAATCCTTTTTGCTTCATTGGGCTTATTTCTTTATAAGTTTTAAAATTTTTTCGGCTTCGGGTTTAGGTATTTTATTCAGAGCCATTTCACCATGGATTAAGAGATAATCGCCGATTTTGACGTTTTTCAAAAGACAAACATTCACGCGATGCGAATGATGCGGCGTTTTGACGACAACCCAATCTTTCTTTATTTTAACGACTTTGCTGGGAGTAGCTAAACACATATAATTATTATATATGGAACAATTAAAATTTCCAGCGGGCTTTTTGTGGGGCAGTTCCACTTCGGCTTATCAAGTTGAGGGCGGGATTGAAAATTGCGATTGGGCAAAGGTTTTTCCGGCCGGCCGGGCTTGCGACCATTATAATCTTTACGAAAAGGATTTTAATTGGCTCAAAAAATTAAATCAGAACGCTTACCGGTTTTCTCTGGAATGGTCGCGGATTGAACCCGAAGAAGGAAAATTTGATGAGAAAGAAATTGAACATTACCACAAGATGATTTATTCCTTAAAGAATAAAGGAGTTGAACCCTTTGTTACGCTTTGGCATTGGACAACGCCGCTTTGGCTGGCTGAAAAAGGCGGCTGGGAATCAAAGGAAATCGTTAATTATTTTTCCCGGTACGCTGAAAAAATTGTTTCAACATTTAAAAATGAAGTAAAATTTTGGCTGACTATAAATGAACCTGAAATATATACTGCTCAAAGTTATTTAAAAGGCGCTTGGCCGCCGCAGAAAAAGAGTATTTTCAAATTTTTGAAAGTGCTGTCAAATCTAAAGAAATCTCACCAAGCTGCTTATAAGGTTATTCATAAACTTTCCCCCAAAGCCCAAGTCGGTATTGCTCAAAATATGGCTTATTACGAAGGAAATTTTATGGCCGGTTTAGTCGATTGGTTTTGCAATCAACGGTTTCTTAACCAGATTAAAAATTATCAGGATTTCATCGGTTTGAATTACTATTTTCATAATCATATCAAAGGTTTCAAATTTAACCAGAATGAAAACAAAAAAGTTTCCGATATTGGCTGGGAAATTTATCCCGAGGGAATTTATTTTGTTTTAAAGAATTTAAAAAAATACCAAAAACCGGTTTATATTACGGAAAACGGTTTGGCTGACGCCAGAGATAGATTAAGGCAAGATTTTATCAAAGAACATTTAGGTTGGGTTCATAAAACCATTCAAGAAGGTGTTGATGTTCGCGGTTATTTTCACTGGTCTTTGATGGACAACTTTGAGTGGGCTAAAGGATTTAAGCCGAGATTTGGTTTAATGGAAATAAATTATCAGACCCTCGAAAGAAAACCCCGGCCGGGCGCTTATTTTTACGCTAAAATTTGTAGAGAAAATACTATTTTATCCTAAATTTTGAATTATTTTTGAATTTTTGAATTATCGTAATTTTTCTGCTATCGCAAGATTTGTACTATAGAAAAAATATGGGAGTTGAACTTCCATAATTATTCCATAATTACTTCCAATTAGATTTTATTTGAAGTAAAAATTTTATTACACCTTACTGACGATCGTCGATGAAGTGTAATAGATGAGTATTGCAGATTTATTCTAAATTCATTACATAACTCCCGGGCGGAATCTGATTTTGTTGCTCCGGCAGAAGATAAAAGATATTTTTTTCTGTTTGTTTTTCCAGGGTAAAAGTGTCGGTGATGAACATTATGGTTTGGGCCGGCATCGGAATACCGCGAACTTCCACTCCGGTGGCTTTAACCACGACATATTTCGGTAATTCTTTAGGCAAGGCGTTTAATTGCCGGCCGATAATCACATAATTTTCATTAAAAGCGCCGAGTACGTTAGAATTTTGTCCCCACAAAATAAAATAAGCAACATAAGCTTCAAAAACTAAAAGCGAAAGAAAGATAAAAACAAAAATATTTAATATAACGACGTCCGACGTCGTTAATATTCGTGATTTAATAAATTCATATAAATAGACCCCGCCGATTCCGGCTAAAATAAAAACCGCCGGGACCATTAAGAGAGCCCGTAAGGCGTGGGGCAGGCCTTCATTGGAAATGACCACGGGCAGAGCGGCGACAACAAACCAACTAAACAAGATATCAAATTCTAATTTTTGAGATCGTTTTATTATTGATTTAATCCCCAAGAAAATTCCTAATAAAAATAAAATCCCTACGGGCCAGAACAGCGCCGGCTGGCCAGCATAATTGTGCCGCCAGTTTTGGTCGCCGGCAAAATTAAACATCCCGGCGGTTTTTATAATGTTAATTCCTAAATCCTTTAGTGGGGTAGGCGAGCTAAAAATGGAAATTTCCGAAGTGCGGCCAAAAAAGTCCTGGGGATTATTCAGAAAATAAATACCCAAGGGTAAAGCTACAATAAAAGAAATTATCAAAAAAATAGAGACCGCCGTCCAAAATTGAGTTAGGTCAGTTGACTGCGCTGATGTTTTTTGTTTAAGACGAAGCCAATAAAAAACCAAAATAATAAAAATTAAAATAGGCGTTAGCCGATAAGCGATATAAGTGTAAAATCCCAGCCCGTAGAAGATTCCGCCAATTAAACAAAGTACAATTAATTGTACTTTGTTTTTAAAAGGTTTTAATTTTTGGACGTCCGACATCCTATGGATGTCGGACGTCCTTAATATTGAATTTAGAGATTTTAATAAGAAATAAATTGCCCAGACCAGAAAGAAAGGAGCTAAAATTGCCCGAAAACCGATGCGGGAAAAATTAATGTGCCAAAAACTCGTGGCTAAAAGAAAGGATGATAAAAAGGCAATTCGGGTTGAGAAAAGTTCTTTGGCCAGAAAGTAAAGTCCAAGTACAGTTAGAATTCCGAAAACCGCGGCTACGGTCCGAGGCACCCAGGGCTCATGGCCGAATTTAACTATAAAAAATCCAATAATATTAGACCAAAGCCCTTCGCGGCCGTTGTTTTCCGGATAAAAAACCTTAAAATTACCGGTTTCCCAGGCCTCCACGCCGTTGTTGGCGTACATCGCTTCATCCGGGTAAAACCCGGGCGGCAGCTTCGTAATTTGATAAAAACGCAAAAAACCAGCGATAACTAAAATAACAATTAGTAAAAACCACGGGGTTTTGATTAATTTGTTCATTTAATATTTTAATGATAACATTAAAATAGAATTTATGGGACAATTTTTAATTCACCGAAAAAATTTTACCGCCGAGGAAGCCGAAAAAATCGGCGAGGCCTTAGGGATTAATTGGAATAAATTTGACGTGGAGCAATTCCGAATGGGCTTGGACGTGGAGCTGGAGCATGGTTTGAGAAGTCCCGAAACGAATGTCACCAACGACGATGAGATAATGACCGGGAAAATCGCTCTGGCCCATTTAAATGAATTTGCGGATTACTACACCAGATTAAACAAATTAGAAAAGGAAGCTGAAGATTTCTGGGGAAAATAGAATAAATGAGAAAAGAAAACGGGAAAATTTGGCTGTCGCATTCGGGTGTGGATATTTTATACCGCTGTCCCCGGTGTTTTTGGTTGAGATACAATCGGGGTATTAGTCAGCCGGAGGGAATCGTTAGTCGATTGCCGGACCGGTTTGACCGGGTTATTAAAAACTATTTTTCCATTTTTAGAGCAACCGGTGAATTGCCGCCAATGATTGAAGGCAAAGTCAGAGGAAAATTAGAAAATCCTTTCCAAGAGGTTTATTTCTACCCCCTTAATGAAAAATACGGCTTTTGGGGGAAATTAGACGAGTGTCTGGTGACGCCGGAAAATTTATATATTCCCGTTGATTTTAAAACTTCCAGCAGCGATCCCAGAGGTAAAAACGCCTTTCCGGCTTATCAAAATCAGTTAGATGAATTTTCTTTTTTATTAGAGAAAAATAAGAAAAAGACCGCTGGTCTCGGTTATCTGATATATTTTTATCCCGATAATAGCGAGAAACTCCACAACGGATTTCCGATGATTGTCCACGTAGAAACCCTCAAAACCAATCCCGAATCCGTAGAACCCCGCTTGTTTCAAGCAATTGAGGTTTTAGAGAATTCTATTCCTTCGCCCGCCGCCGATTGTCCGTTTTGCAAATGGTACGACGAGATGAACAAAATCCTGAAATAAAATTTATGAAAAACTACGCTAAAGTAGGCAAGCGTCAAGGAAAACCGGCTTACCGAACTCCGGCCTCTTTCCGTTATCGCCAGTGTTTAAAAACCGCCAAAGCCAAAATTAGAAAAAAATAAGATGTACCAGAGAATTACTACTCTTACTTTTAAAAAATGAGAGAAATAAAACTAATTGGACCCAGGGTTATTTTGCGACCGCTCAAGATTTCTGACGCCCCCGATATTTATTCCAATATCCAAGACCCCAAAATCACCGAACGCATAGTGGGAATTCCTTACCCTTTTAAATTACGTGATGCCAAAAAATTTATTCAGGAAGCCAAAAGAAAATTACGCGCCAAAAAAGAAGTTACTCTTGGTATTGAACTAAAAGATAAAAAAGAAATCATCGGTTGCGTTATACTTTACGACGTTGGTCTAATTTTAGAGCATGAAATTGCCTTTTGGTTAGGAAAAAAATATCGCGGGCAAAAATTAATAATTGAAGTTCTAAATCTGGTTTTGAATTTTGCTTTCAAAAAATTAAAATTTCATCGGATTTTTGGTAATGTGTCCGGCGATAATCTGGTTTCCCAAAAAATTTTTAAAAAATTAGGTTTTAAAAAAGAAGGCCGGCATCGCGAGGCCTATTGGCGTCAAGATCGCTGGGCGGACAGTATCTCTTACGGTTTATTGGCCCGGGAATTTTTAAGAAAAAATATATGATTTTTATTTATTCAACATTTCCTAATAAAGAAGAAGCCGAAAAAATAGCCGAGGAATTGATTAGACAAAAATTAGCCGCTTGTGTTAATATTCTGCCGATTGACTCTGTTTATTCTGAAAATGAAAAAATTAAGAAATCAAAAGAAACAGCGGCTATTATCAAGACCCGGAAAATTAATTTCAAGAGAGTGGAAAAATTTATTTTAGAAAATCATAGCTATGCAATTCCTTGTATTGTCGGTATCCCAATTAGAAAAGCGAGTAAAAAATATTTTCACTGGCTAAAGAACAACGTCAAGTATGAAAAGAAAAAAACTTTCAAAAAGCATCCGCAAATATCTCCGCCAGGAAAAAGCCCGGATTCGGCGGCAGGTTCTTGATATTGAAGAACAAAAGCGATTAATTGAAGCGCTCTCTAAGAGATTTTTAAAAAATGAAAGAAGACCGGCTTTATAAAAAACTGAAAGGGGGCAGAGTTCAATGTCAAAATTGCGCTCATTATTGCGTTATTCCGCCGGGTCAGCGGGGGATTTGCGGGGTCCGAGAAAATCTTAAAGGAAAACTTTATTCTTTGGTTTATGGCAAAGCCGTGGCGGTCCATATTGACCCCATTGAGAAAAAACCGTTTTTTCATTTTTTGCCGGGTAGCCAATCTTTATCCATAGCCACGGTTGGTTGCAACTTAAAATGTACTTATTGCCAAAACTGGGATATTTCCCAAGAACCTAAGCTACAAGCGTCAGAAGATTTGTCACCAGCTGAAATTGTGGCACTCGCTTTAAAAAACAATTTGCCGAGCATCTCTTACACTTATACTGAACCGACGGTGTTTTTGGAATACGCCTTAGATACCATGAAAATTGCCAAAGAAAAAGGCCTAAAAAATTGCTGGGTGACTAATGGTTTTATGTCCAAAAAAGCCTTGGATTTAATCGGGCCTTATCTGGACGCGGCTAATGTTGACCTCAAAGGTTTTACTGAAAAATTTTACCAAAAAGTTTGCGGAGCCCGGCTCCGGCCAGTTTTGGAAACTCTAAAAAGAATGAAGAGGGCGAATATTTGGCTGGAAATTACGACTTTGGTAATCCCCACTTTAAATGATGATGAAAAAACCTTTAAAGAAATTGCTAATTTTATCAACAAAGAACTTGACGAAGAAACTCCTTGGCATATCAGTCAATTTAGTAGCGCAATTTCTTGGCAATTAAAACATTTACCCGATACTCCGGTAGAAACTTTAGAAAAAGCTTATAAAATCGGGAAAGAAACCGGCTTAAAATATGTTTACACGGGCAATGTCCCCGGCTTACCTTCAGAAGACACTTTTTGCCCGAAATGTAATACTTTGTGCATTGATCGGATGAATTATATTATCCATCGTTATGATAAAAACGGAAAATGTCCAAAGTGCGGTGAGAATTTAGATTTAATTTTGAAATAAAATGTACGATTCGACAAAACCCTATAAAAAGCAAATTTTGAAATTAATCCAAAAAACCTGGGAGACGCCTTACGTCTCTATAAAAAATCAAATTATCAAAAAGAAATTTTCTTTTCCGGAATATTGCCATACCGATGGAATTGGGACGAAAGGAATCTATCACTGGCAAAAGAGAACTTTTAGAAACGCAGTTTTAGATGCCCTGGCAATGAATTTAAATGACATTTTAATAATGAACGCCAATCCTTATGGAATTTTGAATCACTTGTTTTTACCAAAAGATGATAAAAAAGCAATTTTAGAAATAATTGATTATTTCTCAAAAGAATGTAAAAAAAGAAAAATTGCCATTTTGGGCGGAGAAACAGCCATCCATAATGATATGAAGGGGTTAGAGTTGAGCATCGCGATTCTAAGTTTTGTTGAAAAACCGAAAAAAAATAAATTTGAAATTGATGACATTTTAATTGGCATCGCAAGCAACGGATTACATTCAAATGGCTTTACAAAAGTCAGAGAAATTTTTGGTAAAAAATTTAAAGGAGAATTTATTGTCCCAACTTTTATTTATTTTGATGAAATTTTTCCTTTGATTGAAAAATTTAATATTAATGGAATAGCCCACATTACGGGAGGGGCGTTTACTAAACTAAAAGATTTATTAAAAAGGGCAGATGTTCTCATAAAAAGAAATCACAAATTAAAACCTCAACCGATTTTTAAAGAATTATACAAAAAAGGAGTTTCTGACGAAGAGATGTATAAAATCTTCAATTGCGGTATAGGTCTTATTTTATCAGTTAAACCAAAAGACGCTCATAAAATTCTTTCCGAAATAAAAGATTTTAAAACCGATATAATCGGGGAAGTAATTTCCGGAACCGGGAAAGTAATAATTGAATCTATTTTTTCTAATAAAAAAATAATTTTTTAATTAAGATGCCTAAAATTGTTTTTGCCGCTATTTCTCCCCACCCGCCAATAATTTTACCGACCGTGGGTTCCCAAGAAGATCGGGGAAAAGTGAAAAAAACGACTGAGAATTTAGAATTTTTAGGAGAAAAATTAAAAAAAATAAATCCTGACAAAATAATCATTTCCTCTCCCCATCCGGATTGGGGATTTAAAGTGCCGCTATTTTTTCTTGCGAAGAATTTCAAAGGTGAAATAGAGCAAATTTTAATCGGCTTAGAATCGCCACAATTTTATTTCGAAAAAGGAGAAAAGGTTGGTGCAGTTAAATGCACTAACAAAATCGCGCTTATTGCCAGTGGTGACTTATCCCATTGCCTAAAAGAAGATGGACCTTATGGACTCCATTCTGACGGACCAAAATTTGATAAAGATTTAATAGAATCTCTAAAGAAAAAAGATATAGAAAAAATTCTGAGATTAGACGAGTTATATCCCGAAGCTGGTGAATGTGGCTTACGCTCATTTTGTTTTCTCTTGGGAATTTTAGAAACCCATTCGGCAAGCTCAGGGCAAGTTTGGCAACCCGAAATTTTATCTTACGAAGGTCCTTTTGGCGTCGGCTATTTAGTGGCTAATTTTAAATTATGAATAATCCTTATATTAATTTAGCGAAATCGGCGGTGGAGATTTTTATTAAAGAGGGAAGAATTATTAATTTGCCCGAAGATTTGCCGAGAGAATTTTTAGAAAGAAAAGCCGGCACTTTTGTGACGATTGAAAAACAGTTGCGGGGCTTGCCCCGAACGGAGTTGAGGGGCTGTATTGGGACTTATTTACCTACCAAAGAGAACATCGCCAAAGAAGTTATTTATAATGCCATTGCCGCCTCCACCGAGGACTACCGATTCGGGCCAATAACCGAAAAAGAACTGCCCGAACTTTCATATACGGTCTATATTCTAAGCGAACCGGAATTAGTCAAGGATGTTTCCGAATTAGACCCGAAAAAATTCGGGGTGATTGTGAAAGTTGTTTTTAACGGTCATATTCCTTATAAAACCGGTCTTTTGCTTCCGGATTTGAAAGAAATTGATACCGCGGAGCAACAAATTGCCATTGCCTGTCAGAAGGGGGGCATTGATTTATTAAAAGAAAAGATTTTAATCTATTGTTTTACCGTGGAACAGCATAAAGAGATATAATTATGGGGTATGATAGAAGAATATTATTTTGGTTCTATAAAAATTGACGGCGAAACTTATAATCATGATGTCCAGATTGGTTTAGATAATGAGATTAAGCTTTGGTGGCGGAATGAGAGCCATCAGATTGAAAAAAGAGATATTGAGGAAGTTTTAGGCCAAAATCCGGAAGTCATTGTGATTGGCACCGGAGAAATGGGAGTGGCAAAAATTAGCGAAGAAGCGCAGAAAGAAATAAAAGCGAAAGGAATTGAATTAATTATCGAGCCAACCAGCGAAGCAGTTCAAACTTTTAATTCTTTGGAAAAAAAGGGGAAAGTCGCGGGATTATTTCATTTAACTTGTTAAATGAAGGGCAAGGTTATTGCTATCACAAAAAAACTAATCAAACTGCCGGAACACAAACCCTCTAAAGTAAAAGGAGCGGCCGGTCGGGTTTTAGTTGTCGGCGGCTCTGAGGATTATGCGGGAGCGGTTTATTTAGCCGGAATGGCGGCTTTAAGAAGTGGAGCTGATTCCGTTTTAATTATGGCCCCCACCAAAGTAAGCTGGGCGATTAATGCTTTGACCCCGGATTTGGTGACTAAAAAATTATCCGGAGAATATCTGCGACTGGTTCATTGGAAACAAATTCAGCCCGCCCTAAAAACCGCTGATGTCGTTTTAATCGGCAATGGCGCCGGGATAAAACCGGAAACCCAGAAATTATTACGGAAGATTATGGCCGAATGGATGGGCTTAAAAGTAGTTGATGCCGACGCTATCAAAGCGCTAAGACATAATCAAATTTCCAATGCTATTATTACCCCAAACAAAAAAGAATTTGCTTTTTTAAAGAAAAATAACAATATTCAAACCTTACTTTCTCAAAACAATGTTTTACTGACTAAAGGCGGCCCGGCGCAAGTAGTTTCCAAAACCCGGACCGTCGTCAATAAAAATACTGGTTCTTTTCTCACCAAAGCCGGCGTGGGCGATGTTTTGGTCGGTTTGGCCGCCGGGTTTTTGGCTCAGAGCGAGAATCTTTGGCAATCGGCGATTAACACCACTTATTTCGCCGGGCTTATCGGAGAGATTTTGTTGAAAAAAAAGAAAGGCCATTTTTATTTAGCCAGTGAGATGATACCCGAAATAAAAAAAGTTCTATGATTATATTTTTGTGGGGCCCGGATTCTTACCGCCGGCAGCAAAAAACCAAAGAACTGATAGTGGCTTATCGTCAGAAACATCCCAATTTTGATTTTAAAAGATTTGATTTAACCGAAAACCCCGAAGATTATTTAGGCCTCAAAGATTTTTTAAACCAGCAATCGCTTTTTGATAATTTTAAAATAGTTTTAGTCACCGGAATTTTTTCCGCCAAAGGCGGACCAGCCTCGGGCTGGGAAGTTGAACCCAAAAAGATAAAACCCATTTTGAAAGAGCAGTTAACTAAAGAGAATTCCGCCCTGCTTATTTCCGAAGAAAAAATGCCCTCTAAAGAATTTGATTTTTTGCTGGAGAAACCGGTTTGGGCGCAAGAATTTGAATCCTTAACAGCCGGAAAATTAACCTTTTTCCTCAGAAAAGAAACGGAGAAAAGAAATTTAAATTTCACCCCGGAAGCGAAGAAATACTTAATACGTTGGCTCGCCTCGCTTTCGCGAGAGCGAAGCGGGCAGGAACAGACCGATTGTTGGGCTTTGATTAACGAGTTGGACAAAATCGTCTTAGCGGGATTTCCGCAGCCAATCACCGGGAAACACTTAGAAACCTTAATTCCCTTTTCTTTTCGCGAAAAAATTTTTGATTTAGCCCGAGTTTTGGCTGGCTGTTATCCTTTGAAGAAAAAATTGATTACTTTGGAGCGGCTTTTAATTCAAAAAGAGCCGGCGGCTTACGTCTTTAATCTTTTAGGTTATCAGGCCACCGGCTCCTTGCTTTTACAATTAGCTGATTATGATTGGCTAATAAAATCCGGCGGCTTGGATTATGAAGAGGCCTTACTGGAACTGGTTTTAGGGAGCAAATGACTCATTCGGGATTTAATCCGGTTGGCTTTGCCTTTTTTAATGGTCTTAGTTTTGGCGGTTTTGTCGGCGAATTTATAAATCTCGCTTAAATATTTTTGGGCCTCTTCCAATTTTCCGGCCTGAATCAGTTTTTTATAGTTTTTTATAGCGTCTTTCAAACGAGATTTCCGCCAGAGATTTTGTTTTTTTCGCCTTAAACTTTGCCTGAGGGCTTTTTTCGCGGATTTAGTTTTCATAATTTACTATTTTAGAGTAAATTTTTTACTTCTTCAAGTATGACCGCGGGGATAGGGTTTTTGGCCGGGCTTTTGCCCGGGTAGCGCCAAGCGCTAATTATTTTCACAAGCGCAGATTTACACTGACTTGACGCTGACTTACGCAGAAATGTGAATCCGCGTTTCTGATACATTGTCCAGATTTCCTGCCGATGTTTTTTGGAGCCGGCGACCTGCATACAGGCGATTGTTTTGGGAGCGACACCTTCTTCAACCCGGTCGGGACGGTTGATAACTCGTTTTATTCTTTGTTCCGAAAGGCCGTAGAAAAGCATCTTTTCAATGACATGATTGGTCCAATGAAATCTTTCGTTGTTTTTGGGGACTTTTAATCGCATTAATTAAATTATATAATAAACATTAGATAAATGCTCCATTTTTTAACTGGCAAAATAATCACCAAAGGAGAAAATTTCGCTATTGTAGAAAATAACGGCTTGGGTTTTAAGGTTTTTTTAACCAGCGATATTTTAAATAAATTGCCCGAAAGCGGCTCGGCGGTTAAATTTTTTTGCTATTTTTATATTCGCGAAGAAACCGGACCGGAACTTTACGGTTTTCTTAAAGAAGAGGAGTTGAATTTTTTTGGACTGCTTAATTCTATATCCGGCATTGGGCCAAAGACCGCTTTAAATATCTTGTCCGTTGACCGCCTGGAAAATTTAATGGCGGCCATTATTGAAAACCGGCCGGATTTGCTGACCCGGGCTTCGGGTATCGGCCAAAAGACCGCGGAGCGGGTTATTTTGGAACTCAAGAGCAAGATAAAATTGAAAGCCGCCAAAACTTTGACTCAAAAATTGGATTTAGACACTGAAGTGGAAGAAGTTTTAGTGGGCTTGGGTTATCCGCGGCGTCAGGTCAGGGAAATTTTGCATAGTTTGCCGGCTGATATTAAAAAATTAGAAGAACGCATCCGAGAAGCTCTGCGGCTCTTGAGCAAACATTAAAATTTATTTCTATTATGTTTTTATCCTTTTATCACTTTCTTTGGTCTTTTTTAGGGGCAGTTTTTTATGGTTTTCCCTCTAAACGAATTTTTGTTTTAGGGGTGACCGGCACTAAGGGAAAATCAACGGTTTTGGAGTTAATTAACGCCATTTTAGAAACGGCGGGCAAAAAAACCGCTTTGCTTTCCTCAATTCGGATTAAAATCGGCAAAGACAGCCGAAAAAATTATCTTGACAATACCATGCCCGGCCGGGCTTTTATCCAGAGATTTTTAAGAAAAGCAGTTCGGTCCGGCTGCGATTACGCTTTGGTTGAAGTCACTTCTCAGGGGATTTTACAGCACCGCCATCGGTTTATAAAATGGGACGCCGCTTTATTCACTAATTTAGCACCAGAACATATTGAAGCTCATGGTGGATTTGAAAATTACCGCAACGCCAAACTTAGTTTTTTCCGTTATGTCAGTGCCCTAAAACCTAAAACCCAAAACCTAAAACCTAAGTTATTCTTTATTAATAAGGATGACCCTAATGCTGGATATTTTAAAGAGGCGGTCCAAGATGGTCAGATTATTTTATATTCCCAAGGCGGCGATTTTAGTCAGGATAACATCGCCGCGGCCGTGGCTTTTAGCCGGTCCCAAAGAATTCCAGAAGAATATATAAAACAGGCCTTGAAGAATTTTCCCGGGGTGCCAGGTCGAATGGAAGTTATTCAAAAGGAGCCTTTTAGGGTTATTATTGATTACGCTCACACCCCGGATTCTTTAGAAAAAGTTTATCAAATTCTAAAACCTAAAACCTATAACCTAAAACCTAAACTAATTTGTGTTTTAGGCAGCGCGGGCGGCGGCCGGGACAAATGGAAAAGACCAAAAATAGGAGAAATTGCCGGTCAGTACTGCCAGGAAATAATTATTACCAACGAAGACCCTTACAACGAAGAGCCGCTAGAGATTTTGAATCAAATTGAAGCCGGAATTTTTAACCCAAAACCCAAAACCCAAAACCTAAAACCTTATAAGATTCTTGACCGCAAAGAAGGAATTAGAAAAGCTCTAAGTTTAGCCAAAGAAGGCGATACCGTCATCATTACCGGCAAAGGTTGCGAATCCTGGCTGCATTTAGAAAAAGGCAAAAAAATTTCTTGGGACGAACGGAGAATTGTTGAAAATGAAATACGAAATATTAGAACATAGAGCTGATATTAAAATAAAGATTTTTGGCGAAACCCTGAAAGAACTTTTTAGAAATGCCGTTTGGGCGATGGCTTCAATACTCTATAAAAACTTCCCGCCAGAGGCGGGTCAGCCTTTGGCCGAAAAACTTACCAAAACATTGGTTACTAAATCGGCAGATAGAGAGATTTTATTAGCTGATTTTCTCAATGATATTTTAGGAGAAAGTCAAATCAACCAAGCGGTTTATCCTGAAGTAAAATTTATAGAATTTTACCCTGAGCCCGTCGAAGGGTCAGCCCGCCTCAAGGCAGAAATAAGCGGTTATCCCATTGAAAGATTTGACGAAGATATTAAAGCGGTCACTTATCATGATTTAAGCATTCGCGAAAACAAAGAAGGAATTTGGGAAGCGACAATTTTGTTTGATGTATAAATTTAAATAACTTTTTTGCGTTATTGTGTTAATTACACTTCTTTGACGATCGTCAGTAAAGTGTAATATTAAAATAAATATTAAAGGAAGTAATGGTATAATAGATAAAATAGATAAAAATGGAGAAAAAAGATTTACAAAAAATATCTGACTGGCTTTGGGAAATTCCAAAAAGTTTCAGGCCGGACATGCGGGTGCCGGCCAGAATTTATGTTTCTGAAAAGATACTTAAAGAGATAGAGCCGGATGCTTTTAATCAAGTGGTTAATACGGCGAGTTTGCCCGGTATTGTTAATTACTCTTTAGCCATGCCCGATATCCATACTGGCTACGGCTTTGTTATCGGCGGCGTAGCGGCAATGGATTTGAAAACCGGCGTTATTTCGCCCGGCGGCGTTGGTTATGATATAAATTGTGGCATGAAACTTTTACGGTCGGATTATTCGGAAAAAGAAATCAAGCCATATTTGGAAAAATTAGCCACCGAAATCCAAAAAGAAGTGCCTTCGGGTTTAGGAAAGGGAAGACAAATTAAATTGAGTATTAAAGAAATTGATAAAATTTTAGCAGGCGGTGCCCAAAGAGTAGTGGAACGGGGTTATGGTGAAAAAGAGGATCTGGAAAATTGCGAATCCAACGGCCGGCTCAGCCAAGCCGACACCTCCTTGGTTTCTGAGCGAGCCAAGAATCGGGGACGAGACCAGGTAGGGACTTTGGGTAGCGGCAATCATTTTTTGGAAATCCAGAAAGTGGCCGAAATTTTTAATGAAGAAGCCGCCAAAAAATTCGGCTTATTTAAAAACCAGGTGGTAATAATGATTCATACTGGTTCCCGCGGGCTGGGGCATCAAATTGCCACCGATTACATTCGAATAATGATTAACGCCATGCCTAAATATGGGATTAAATTGCCGGACCGAGAATTGGCTGCTTGCCCCGCAGATTCTCTTGAAGGCCAGAATTATTTAGCGGTGATGGCTGCCGGCGCCAATTACGCTTGGGCGAATAGACAAACCATTGCTTATTTTATCCGGAAAGCCTGGAAGGGTATTTTAGGAGATTCGGCTTCAAACCTGAAAGTCGTCTATGACGTTGCTCATAATATCGCCAAAATTGAAAATAATTTATTAGTCCATCGCAAAGGAGCCACCCGAGCTTTCCCAGGTCAGCCGGTTTTAATTCCGGGTTCAATGGGTACCGCCTCTTACGTTTTAGTAGGCGTTCCCGAGGGAGCGGCTGCTTGGTTTAGCACTTGTCACGGCGCCGGCCGGACGATGTCGCGGCATGCCGCCGCTCGTTCGGTTTCACCTCAGGACTTAATCAAAAGTTTGGAAAGTAAAGGGATTATAGTCCGTTGTACTTCTTTAAAAGGGTTAACCGAAGAAGCACCTCAGGCCTATAAGAATATTGATGAGGTGGTGGAAGTAGTTCATAAGGCCGGACTTTCCAAAAAAGTGGCAAAATTACTGCCTTTGGCGGTAATTAAAGGGGAATAAATAATTAAATATTGTTATACTTATAAAATGGCCAATAAAAAGAATTTTCATTTGCGGTACGCTGTTTGCATTTCCGGCGCCGCCGAGAGCGGTCATTGTGCGGCTGATGCTTTAGAAAAAGCCCAGGCGATGGGCCGGGAGATTGCTAAACGGGATTTTATTTTAATCACCGGCGCCACCACCGGCATTCCTTATTGGGCGGCCCAAGGCGCCAAAGAAGCCGGCGGCTTTGTCATCGGATTTTCACCGGCGGCTTCCAAAATTAGCCATCAACAAACCTATCATTTACCCGTTGATTATCATGATGTGATTGTTTATACTGGTTTTGGCTATTCCGGCCGAAATTTGTTGCTGACCCGGGCTTCCGATGCCGTTATCGTCATCTGCGGCCGGATGGGGACGCTTAATGAATTTACGATTGCCTTTGAAGACCAAAGGCCCATCGGGATTTTAGAAGGAACTGGCGGCACCGCCGATATGATTGAGGATTTAGTCGCTAAAAGCCACCGGGGGCCGGGCAAAATAGTTTATGCTTCAAAACCGGCGGAACTTTTGGATAAGATTGTTGAATTGATAAAACAAGAAGAGTTATAATTTATAAAATAGTTCGAGACTTCGGCTGAGCTCAGTCGAAGCCTAAACTCACTATAAAGGTCGGTTAAAAATTTTTAACAAAAAAATGCCCAAAAAATCAACAGAACCCAAACCTATCGGCAAGGTAACTCATTATTTCGGAGGTATCAATGTCGGCATCGTGAAATTTAACAAGACGGTGAATGTCGGCGAAAAAATAAAGTTTAAGGGTGCCACTACTGATTTTGAACAAACAATTGAATCAATGCAGTACAACCATGAAGATATCAAAAGCGCCAAGAAAAATCAGGAAGTGGGGATAAAAATTGACCAAAAGGTGCGGGAGGGGGACGAGGTTTATCCCGTGGAATAATTAATGAGTATAATTTTTACTTCTCAAAATTTAGAAATTTTTAGCCAGTTATTTTTAGCGGCTCTTTTGGGCAGTTTAATCGGCACCGAGCGGGAACTCAAAGGAAGATTGGCCGGCACAAAAACCCACGCTTTGGTTTGTTTGGGAGCGTGTTTGTTCACGATTCTTTCGGTGGTGGGTTTTCAAAGTTTTGCTTCCGGCACCGCTTTTGACCCTTCGCGAGTGGCCTCTCAGATTGTTATCGGCATCGGTTTTATCGGCGCCGGTTTGATTATTTTCCAGCAGTCCAAAATTCAGGGATTGACTACCGCCGCCGGTATTTGGACTACGGCCGGCATCGGCATGGCGCTGGGCTTAAAATTTTATTTTGTGGCTTTCTTCGCGACTTTCCTGGTTCTGGTTATTTTTACCCTGCTTTACTATTTTGAAATTTTTATAGACCGCTTTCGGAAAGAAGAGGAAAACTTCTAATTTGCCCCTATAGCTCAATTGGATAGAGCACAGGCCTCCGAAGCCTGGAATAGAGGTTCAATTCCTCTTAGGGGTACTTTAATTAATAAATAAAATAAGCCCTTTGGGATTTATCAAAGGGCTTATTAAATACTTTATTAAATCAAGTCGTCTAAGGTCTCTCTGGGTCTAATCAAGCGTAGATTTCCATCAGTTTCCACTAAAACCTCGGCTGGTTTTAGTCGGCCGTTATAATTAGAGCTCATAGAATAACCATAAGCCCCGGCAGTTTTAATCACCAGAAAGTCGTCTTCGCGGACATGGCTAATCACTCGCTGGGTCGCGAATTTATCGCCGCTTTCACAAAGATAACCAACGACATCCACTTTTTCTTTCCGGCCGCGAGGGTTAGAAATATTAACAATCTCGTGATAAGAACCGTACATCACCGGTCTAATCAAATGATTGAACCCGGAATCCACGCCGGCGAATATCCGACTGTTAACTCTTTTAATAGTGTTGACTCTTACTAAAAGATAGCCGGCCTCAGCCACTAAATAGCGACCGGGTTCCAGAATTAAAGCCACCTTCCGGCCGTAAATTTGGCAGAAAACCCTAAAACGTTTTAGCATTTCTTTACCCAATTTTTCAACATCCAAGGGAGTTTCTCCCGGTTGATAGGGCACGCCCAAACCGCCGCCAAAATCCAAAAAATTCAGCTCAGGAAAATCTTTGGCGATTTTCAAAAGAGCGTCCATGGCCTTCAAAAATATTTTTACCTCCAAAATTTGAGAGCCGATGTGTTGATGCAGGCCGTCAATTTTCAAACCGTATTTTTTGGCGATTTGCTTTGCTTTTCTTACATCCGTATGCCAGATACCGAATTTTGATTCCGGGCCACCAGTAATACAATAACTGTGATGACCGGCGCCGATGCTGGAATTGATTCTTATCCAGATTTTAGAACCTCCGTATTTTTCCCCAAATTTTTCCAGCCGGGAAAGGGAATCAATATTCAAAAAATGCACTTTTTTCTCTACGGCGAAATCCATTTCTTTGTCGGTTATGTTATTGCCGGTGAATACAATCTGGCTCGGCTGAAAACCCGCTTCTAAAGCCAAGGCGATTTCTCCCGGCGAAACGGCGTCAACCCCTCCTATATGGTTGTGGAAAAGGGTTTTGAGAATTTCGGGATTGGAATTGGCTTTCATGGCGTAAAGAATGCCGCCAGTAATGCCGTTGGTGTTGATACTTTCCCGTAATCTTTGAAGGGTCTCCCGGATTTTGTTTTCTTCATAAACATAAACCGGTGTTCCAAATTTTTCAGCTATCTTTTCAAAAACAATAGAATCCAACATTCTACACCTCTCTTTCTTTCTTAATTTTTATTTTTTTGTTAAAGTCCGAATATTTACTCTATTAAATAATAAAAAATTTGTCAATTTTTACTTAAAAATAAACGGCGAGACGAGTTGAAGAATTAGGCCAATAAGAAAAACGCCGGCTAAGGGATAAATCCAGAGTGGGGCTTTTCGCTGGAATCTTTTTTCTAAGAAATTTTTATAAATAAAAATCACTATAATCGCTTCCAATCCCAACATCACCGCGCCGGTTAAAGAAATTACCCCGATAAAATTTTTAATTCCCAAAAAATACAAAATTAATGGAGGAAAACAGGCCAGAGCCCACGAAGTTTTTTCCGGCAGTTTCAAATCGTACTGAAAAATTTTTTTCAGCGTTAAACCGAGAGCGATAAAAGAAGTAAAGGTGGTTAGGAGACCAAAAACAAAGCCCAAGCGGGATATGCTGTTGCCGATAACCAGAGCGAAACCCGAAAGAGCGTCGGAAGAAGTTTCCGGACCGCTGACGCCGAGAATAATAAAAATAAATAAAAGATAAAAAAGGCCGGCCAGAGCAATACCCGAACATATTGTTAAACGCAGTTTTTTTCTTTCCCTAGCCACCATTTCTTTGATTTCCGGCACTAAAGCCAGACCCCAAAGAGAAAAAAGAATCGCTCCATAAGGGAAAATCAAGTAATGAGTATCAAAAGCGAGCAAGTTTTCTAAACGGAAAAACGGCAATCCTTGAGAAAAAAAGAGCAAGAGAATAAGAATAAAAGCCAAGCCCATTATTATTTCGGTTTTAGCAATGCTTTTTATGCCTTGATAAATCAAAACGGCGCCCAAAATAAAATAGAGCAGAGTGTAAAAAAATTCTCCGCCGCCGAAATAAGGAGCGAAATATAAAGTAAAAAATCTTCCGCCGAGGATAAGATAAGCCAAAAGAGCGCCAATCAAACCCAATGAAGAAACAATTAGACTAAATCTCCCCCATTTTTTCCCCAGATATTCTTCGGCATAACCGGGGATGCGGGCGATTTTATGAGTGTCCCGACTGACTTCCCCAAAAAGCAAATGAATGATAACGGTTAAAAATATTAAAACGAGAAAATAAAAAACTACCACCAGAAAACCAACTTTAGAAGCAATGTAGGGTAAACCGAAAATTCCTACTCCGATTATAGTGCCGACAAAAACGGCTAAGGCCTCAAAAAAATTAGTCAATTTTCACTTTTATTTTTCTGGCTTTTTGACGCTCAACTTTAGGCATCCGGATAGTGAGAATGCCGTTTTTCAGAATCGCCGTAGAACGGTCCGGGTCAATTTCCTGGGGCAAGATGATGGAACGGGAAAAAGAACCCCAAAAACATTCTCGATAAAAATAATCTTTCTCTTCAATTTTTTCTTCTTTTTCTCGCTGGCCGCGGACGGTTACGCTTTCGCCCGTAATGTTAATTTCTAAATCTTCATCGGAAACTCCCGCCACCGTTGATTGGACAATAATTTCATTGTCGGTTTGAAAAACATCAACCGTCAATTGCCCCTCAGGTTCTTTGGTTAATTCTTCATCCATATGTTTATTTCATTATACCATTTTCCTTAATTTTTCAAAATCAATGAAGACAAAAATCGCGGTCAAGATAAGAAATAAACTGGGGTAAAGAAAATAAGTTGATTGGAATTTCAGGATTAAATAATTAAAAAGAGAATGAACCAAAACCGCCAAAAAAAGACCGAAACTAAGATTGGCCTTCGCCCAATAATAACCCAACAAACCCGAAGCCAAAGAATGAAGTAGGGTGGCGCCGATAAAACGAAGGGCGATGGTGCTGAAACCAAAAGAGTTGCCCATAATGAACAAATTTTCAACCATCGCAAAACCCAAGGCGGCCGTAATCATATAAATCATGGCGTCAATCGGCTCATTAAATTCCGGATTTTTATAAGTCACCCAATAAGCGGCGATGAATTTAAAAACTTCCTCAATTAAAGCCAAAACGATTATGGAAATAATAATATTTTTTAAATTAAAAAAAGACAGGACATCTTGAGTCAAAAATTGGAGAGCGACTACGGGCAAAGCCATCAAGCCGCCCACCAAAAATGTCTTCAGAATCAAACGTTTGGGTTCGGGATGGATATCTTCTTGAAGAAAAAAGAATAACCAGACAACGCTGGGCAGAATTCCTAAAACTATTACTAAAAGAAGCATTTTAGTTCCATTTCTCAATCATTAATAATTTTTCTTTTTTAGAAGGTAGTTTTTGGTAGATTTCTTCGGTCACAAAAGGCATAAAAGGGTGGAGTAATTTTAAGGACTCTAAAAGAACATAAAGAAGAACTTTCTGGCTGGCCAGTTGTTTTTTTGATTTTTCTATATAAACATCGCAGAACTGATGCCAGAAGAAATCATAGATTTTCCGAAGAGCCGGTCCGAATCGGAAATTTTCAATATCTTTTTCTACTTGTTTTTTGGTTTTTTTGAGTTGATTAAGGATTTTTCTGTCGGCTAACGTCAATTTGTTGAACTTCCTCATATTAGAATTTTTAGTCCGTTCGAAAACAAACCGAGCCGCGTTCCAAATTTTGTTGCAAAATTTTTTCCCGGCCAAAACTGCGGTTTCATCCCAATAAATGTCCTGATTCCCCATTGTTTGCCAGATAATTCCGAAACGAGTGGCATCGGCGCCGAAATTTTTAATTAAATTCAAGGGGTCAACACCGGTGCCCAAACTTTTGGACATTCTTTTTCCTTCTTTATTCAAGATGGTGGAGTGAATAAAAGTTTTAGCAAAAGGTTTTTGTTTGAGAAATTCGTAGCCGGAAAAAATCATCCGGCCCACCCAGAGATTGATAATGTCGCGAGCCGTGACTAAAACGGCGCTGGGATAAAATTTCTTTAAATCATTTTGGGATAATCCCGCGAATGGCCAGAGGGCTGAAGAAAACCAAGTATCTAAAACATCGGTTGACTGTTCCGTTGGAAGCCGGTGCCCCCACCAAATCTGTCGGGAGAGGCACCAATCCTTAATATCTTTTAACCAGGCAAAATAAGTTTTTTCAAATTTTTTAGGAACGATTTTTATTTTTTGAGAACGGACGGCTTTTTCGGCTGTTTTTGCTAGAGCTGACATTTTTAAAAACCATTGTTGGCTGGGCAAAGGTTCGATTTTGGTTTGACAGCGCTCACAGCGGCTTACGTTGTGCTGATAACCTTCTATTTTTTCTATTAGATTTTTTTCTTTTAATTTTTGGATTACTTTTTCACGGGCTTCCGAAACTTTTATTCCTTCAAAATCATTTCCGGCGATTTTCGTCATTTGGCCCTTTTCATTGATTACTTGATAAGACGGTAGACGATGGCGTTCCGCGATTTCGGCGTCGGCGAAGTCATGGGCCGGCGTGACTTTAACGGCGCCGGTGCCGAAATTAGGATCAACAGCGCTGTCAGCGATAATGGGAATTTCCCGATTTTGGAGAGGTAAAATAATTTTTTCACCGATAAGGTTTTGATATCTTTGGTCTTTGGGGTTGATGGCCACTGCGGCATCGCCCAGCATTGTTTCCGGTCTCGTGGTGGCTACTACTATGTAGTTTGTAGTTTGTAATTTGTAATTTGGATTTTGAAGGGGATATTTTAGATACCAAAGATGAGTTTTTTCTTCTTTATATTCTATTTCCAAATCAGATAGAGATGTTTGACACCGCGGACACCAGTTAATTACTCTTTCGCCGCGATAAATTAAACCCTTTTTATAATAATAACTAAAGGCCTTTTTGACTGCCTCGCTATAATTTGGGTCCATCGTAAAACGAGTTCGGGACCAATCAGCCGAGAGCCCGAGTTTTTTGAGTTGGTCTAAAATAATCTGGCCGTATTTCCCTTTCCATTGCCAGACCGCTTGAATAAATTTTTCGCGGCCTAAATTAAAACGACTAACGCCTTTTTTCTTTAATTCTTTTTCCACAGCATTTTGAGTGGCGATGCCGGCGTGGTCAGTGCCGGGCAGGCAAATAGCTTTAAAACCCTGAAGGCGTTTAAAACGGATTAAAATGTCAATAATAGTGGCATTTAAGGCGTGGCCCATATGGAGAGAACCGGTGATATTCGGCGGCGGCAGGAGAATCGTATAATATTTTTTCCCCTTAATTTTATCAGGGTTAAAACAGCCGCTTTTCAGCCAAAGTTTATAAATTTTTTCTTCGGTTTTTTTAGGATTATAAGCTTTGTCCATTTTTTTATTTTAAAGGTTTAAATTGGGTTGGGCAACTAAGCGGAGTTTTTTATTTTTCAAATAATCAAAATAAGCGGCCACGCCGGTCATGGCGGCGTTGTCGGTCTCAAAATTTTTTGGCGGTACCAAAAAATTAATTTTTAATTTTAAATTTTTAATTTTCAATTTAAATTCTTTTTGAAGCGCTTTATTAGCAGCAACGCCGCCGGAAAGAAAAATTGATTTGGCCTTAAATTCTTGGCTGGCCCGGAAAGTTTTGGATAGTAAAACATCAATTACGGCTTGCTGGAAAGAAGTGGCTATATTAGCTTTTAGTTTACCCGCTTCGCCCGCGAAGCGAGGCGAGTAGTTTTTAGTTTTTAGGACGTTGTCGCGCAAATAGTACAAAACAGCTGTTTTTAATCCCGAAAAACTGAAATCGTAATTTTTTTGATAAATCATCGGTCTGGGAAAATCTATTGAAGTTGAACTTCCATAATTTGCTAATTTTTCTAAAAAAGGTCCGCCGGGATAGGGAAGATTTAAAAGCCGAGCCACTTTGTCAAAGGCTTCGCCCGCGGCGTCATCCCGGGTTTCGCCGAGTTTTTTCCAAACAGTTAAATTTTTCATTAAAAGCAAAATAGTATGGCCGCCGGAAACAATTAGGGCAATGGCCGGAAATAGGGTTTTAGGTTTTTGCGAAAGCAAAAAAGAGTAGAGATGCCCCTTAAGATGATTGACTCCAATTAGAGGTTTATCCAATTTTTTGGCTAAATCTTTGGCAAAATTAATTCCGGTCCAAAGACAAGGTTCTAAACCCGGACCAACCGTGACGGCGATTATATCTGGAATTATGAATTTAGAATTATGAATTATGGTTTGTTTATTCTTAATTCTTAATTCGTTATTCATAATTCTTGCCAGTAAAATCGGTAAGTTTTTAATATGTTCTCTTTTGGCTAAATTTGGGACCACGCCGCCGAAGGGCCGATGAATTTTTATCTGAGAAGCTACTAGATTTTCCAAAATTCTAAAACCCGGCTTTTGGAGGCCACCTTGGGCGGAAATTATAGCTAACGCCGTTTCATCGCAGCTGGTTTCAATGGCCAAGATTTTCATGAGATTTTAATAATGATATACTCTTTAGAAGTTAATGAAAAGAAAACTTTTGGAAATTTTGCCCGGATTTTTGGCTTGGTTGACTTTAGGATTATTGATTTTTTTATCTTTTATCCAGCCGGTTTGGGTGGCGATTTTTATTATTTTTTTTGATTGTTACTGGCTCTTCAAGACCATTTTTTTGTATTTGCATTTACAAACCAGTTTTAGACAAATGCGGGCCAATAAGAAAATCAACTGGTTGGAGAAGCTTCAAGTTTCAAGCTTCAAGTATCAAGTATTAAGTATTTATCATTTAATAATCTTGCCGATGTATAAGGAGCCATACGAAGTGATTTGGGAATCTTTTTCAAGTTTAAAAAACGCTAATTATCCCAAAGAAAAATTAATTGTTGTTTTAGCTACCGAAGAAAGAGCTGGTGAAGCCGCCAAAATTACGGCTCAAAAAATCAAAGGAGAATTTGAAAATTATTTTTTCAAATTTTTAATTACTTGTCATCCGGCTAATCGGCCCGGCGAAATTGCCGGCAAGGGAGCCAACGAAACCTGGGCGATTAAAGAAGTTAAAAAATCAATAATTGACTCTTTAAAAATTCCTTATGAAAATATTTTGGTTTCCGTCTTAGATGTTGACACACAAGTGGGGTCGGAGTATTTCGGAATTTTGACTTATAAATTTTTGACCGCGGAGTATCCCCAACGTTCCAGTTATCAACCAGTGCCTCTTTTCACCAATAACATTTATCAAGCCCCGGCTTTGGCCCGAGTCATCGCTTTTTCCACTACTTTCTGGATGATGATGCGTCAATCCTGGCCGGAAAGATTAATCACTTTTTCTTCCCACAGCATGCCATTTAAGGCCCTAACGGAAATCGGTTTTTGGCACACCAATATTGTTTCTGAAGATTCCCAAATTTTTTGGCAGTTTTTTCTGCATTATAACGGCGATTGGCGAGTGGTACCATTGCTTTACCCGGTTTATATGGATGCCAATGTCAGCCCTCGTTTTTGGCAGACGATTAAAAATCTTTACAGACAGCAACGGCGTTGGGCTTGGGGTGTCGAAAACGTTCCTTATGTTTTTTCGGGGTTTTCAAGAATTCCTTGGCGGCGAAAACTTTACCGGGGATTTCATTTAATTGAAGATTGTCATTCTTGGGCCACCAATGCTTTGATTATTTTTATTTTTGGCTGGCTGCCGGTATTGGTGGGCGGCGAAAAATTTAACATTACTCTTCTTTCCTATAATTTGCCTTGGGCAACCAGCTGGATTATGACTATCGCCAGCGGGGGAATAATTATTTCGGCGATTTTGGCTTTATGGCTGTTGCCGCCTAAACCTCAAAATCTTAAATTTTGGCATCACCCCCTTTTTTATTTACTTCAATGGCTGTTAATGCCCGTAACTTTGATTGTTTTGGGTTCTTTACCGGCTTTAGAAGCCCAAACTCGTTTAATGCTGCCCAAAAAATTTCATTTGGATTTCTGGGCCACCCCCAAAAGCCGTTCAAAAACAATTGGTTGAGTTTTGGCTAACTCGGCTAAAATTTTGCGGTCAAGTTTAATGTTGTTCTTTTTTAACGCCGCGATAAATTTGCTGTATTTGGTCCCTTTTTGCCGACAGGCGGCGTTTATCTGGACTTGCCAAAGCGCTCGGTAATTCCGTTTTTTTTCTTTGCGGCCCCGAAAAGCGTGGCTCCAAGCGTGAAGCAATGCTTCTTTAGCCGCTCTTTTTTTGGATTTACGGTCCCAGCGATAACCCTTGGTATATCTTAAAATACTTCTTCTTTTTTTTCGGGAGACCACCCCCCGTTTAACTCTGGTCATAACAATTTATTAAAATAATTTATCAATCCTTAAATTAAGATCGCGGAATCCCTTTCGCCGTTTCAATTGAGTCGTTCTTTTTTTGGCCCGGCAATGGCCCTGGCCCATAGCCCGCCTTAAAATTTTTCCGCTTTTGGTGATTTTTATTCTTTGGCTGATACTTTTTTTCATTGTTTTATTATTTGAGTTACAAAACCGCGGCCGACAAATTTCGGTTCTAAAGTTACTTTGTGGGAGATATTAATTATTTTAAGGAATTCTTTTAATTTTAAAAGTCCCCAGTCCTTATTGCCTTTTTCTCGGCCCCGGAGAAAAAGATTAATTTCTACTTTATGGCCGGCCTGCAAAAATTTTTCCACCAAATTAGCTTTAATTCTTAAATCGTGTTGGCTGGCGCGGGGGCTGATTCTAATATGTTTTAACTCGGCGGTCTTTTTCTGGACCAATTGCTGTTTTTTAAATTCTTTTTCTTTTTGGTAGCGGAATTTGTCAAAACTGATAATTTGAGCCACCGGCGGTTTGGCCGTCGGCGCGATTTCAATTAAATCCCGGCTTTTTTCTTCAGCCAATTTCAAAGCCGCCTCCTTGGACATTATTCCTAAATGATTGCCGGTTTCGTCAATGACCCTCAATTCCGGAGCCGTAATTTGATTGTTGATGCGATAATTCAAAATTGGTTTGTGGAGATGGGAGCATTGAAGCTCCGTCCAAAAGATTTTCTTAAAAATTTCTACAGGTTTATCCGCCAAAGGCGGATGATTTTGCTCCTATCTTTGATTCCGAATATCAGAGCGGTTCTCCAGAACGAGTCCCATTATTACACCGGCGAACCTCTATGGAACCTCAAGGACCGATGTGCCTAAGCGTTAAGCGTAGGCAAAAGCCAAATTATTTTTGGCAGTTGTTTGTTTTGCCAGATTAGCGAGTTGGCGCTCGGCCTGCGTTTTTAAGAAGCGTCTTTTGTCGAAACCTTTCATCCCCGAATTTTTCGAATTTCTCTTTCTACCTCTCTTTTTTTTATCAATTCTCTTTTATCAAATTTCTTGCGGCTTTTCACCAATCCAATTTCTATCTTAATTCGCTGATTTTTAGTATAAACCCTGAGCGGTACCAAAGTCAAGTGCTTTTGTTTGGTTTGACCGATAAGATTTTTTATCTCCTCTTTTTTCAGAAGCAAACGCCGCGTTCTTTTGGGTTCATAATCCAGCGGCGTATTTTTCGGCTGATAGGGCGGGATATCGGCATTGAACAGCCAGATTTGATTGTTTTTAATAAGGGCGTAAGCGCCAGCCAAATTAATCCGGCCGGTTTTAACGGCTTTTGCTTCAAATCCTTTTAATTCAACACCGGCTTCAAAAGTTTGAAGAATTTGATAATCAAAGTAAACTCGTCGGTTAGTGATAATATCCATTAATTTTAGTATAATTGAATTAATGCTGAAAACAAAAATTGCTAACTATATAAAAAAGACCATTAAGAAATCAATACCCATTGAAATTTTTGTGCCGGAAAACGAAAAATTCGGGCATTATTCCACTAATGCGGCTTTACGGCTGGCGAAATTGCAAGGCAAAAACCCGATGGAAATTGCCGAAGAAATAAACTTAAAACTTAAAACTAAAAATTTAAAACTTTTTGAGAAAATTGAAATTGCGCCGCCGGGCTTTATTAATTTTTGGTTGGCGCCGAAAACCTTTCAAGATGAGATTAAAGAAATTTTAAAGAAAAAAGAAAAATACGGGAATTTGACCCTTCGGCAGGCTCAGGGCAAGAAAGTGAACATTGAATTTATTTCCGCTAATCCTACTGGTCCTTTGACTATCGGTAACGGCCGCAGCGGTTTTTGCGGCGACGTTTTGGCAAAAGTTTTAGGAAAAGCGGGCTACAGCATAATCAAAGAATATTACATTAACGATACCGGCGAACAAATAAAAAAATTAGGACATTCGGTTTTGGGAGACAAACAAGCAGTTTATAAGGGCGATTATATTGAAAAGTTGCGGAAAAATATTAAAGAAAAAGACCCGGCAAAAGCCGGAGCAAAAGCGGCTGAAATAATTTTAGAAAAGATGATAAAACCAACAGTTAAAAAAATGGGAATAAAGTTTGATAAATGGTTTTCGGAAAAAAGCTTATATAAAAGCCGGGCAGTTGAGAAAATAATAGATGAATTTAAGAAAAAGGGATTAATATATAAAAAAGAAGGAGCAGTTTGGTTTAGGGCGGAAAAATTCGGCGACGACAAAGACCGGGTTTTGATAAAAACAAACGAGGAAAAAACATATTTTGCCTCAGACCTTGCTTATTTAAAAAATAAATTTGAAAGAAGGTTTGACAAATTAATTATCTTTTTGGGGGCCGACCATTATGGTTATATAAACAGAATAAAAGCCGCGGCCGAAGCGCTCGGTTATAAAAAAGAAAAACTGGTTTTTATAATAATCCAATTAGTTCGGCTTCTTAAAGAAGGAAAAGAAATAAGAATGTCCAAAAGAACCGGCTTTTACGTAACTATAAATGAATTAATTGAAGAAGTCGGTTCGGACGCAACCCGGTTTTTCTTTTTAATGAGTTCGCCGGACACTCATATGAATTTTGATTTAGATTTGGCTAAAAAGCAGTCCCCCCAAAACCCGGTTTATTATGTTCAGTACGCGGCGGTAAGGTGCGGCAGCGTCTTACGGAAATCCAAAATCAATATAACGACGTCCGACGTCGTTATATTGGGCTTGCTTAATACCCCGGAAGATATAAATTTAATGCGGATATTAGCAAGATTTCCAGAAATTATCGAAGAAGCCGCCAATAATTATAACCCCCAAATTTTAGTGCGCTACGCCTTAAATTTAGCCAAAGAATTTCATAATTTTTACGAAAAAGAAAGGATAATTAGTGAAGAGCCGAGTTTAAGGTCCGGCCGTTTGGCGTTGATAAAAGCCAGCCAAATAATTTTTAAAAATTTATTTAATTTACTAGGAATAAAGTTGCCTTCCAAGATGTAATTTTTTTATAAAATAATATGTTTAACGAGAAAGAAATTTTAAAATTCTGGCAGGAAAATAAAATTTTTGAGAAATCGCTAAGACGCGGACTAACGCGGAAAAATTTCTCTTTTTATGACGGGCCGCCATTTTTGAGCGGCAAGCCTCACTATGGTCATATTTTGACCGCAGTAATTAAAGACGCAGTCACTCGTTTTTGGACGATGAGGGGTTTTCGGGTGGAACGCCGCGTCGGCTGGGATTGCCATGGTTTGCCAGTGGAAAATTTAGTGGAGCAGAATCTTAATTTAAAAAGCAAAAAAGAGATTGAAAAAATCGGGGTCGCTAAATTTAATGCCGCTTGCCGCGATTATGTTTTTAGTTGCGAAAAAGATTTCCGGGAAACCTTGCAGCGAGTCGGCCGCTGGGCGGATTATTCCAATGCCTATTTCACTTTGGACAATTCCTATATGGAATCGGTCTGGTGGGTGTTTAAAAAACTTTGGGACGCAGGATTGGTTTATAAGGATTTTCGGGTCACGCCTTATTGCCCTCACTGCGGTACACCCCTTTCCAATTTTGAAGTTAACCAGGGTTATCGCGAAGCCGAAGACCCGTCGGTTTACGTAAAATTCAAAGTTAAAGAACCTAAAACCTCTAACCTAAAACCTAAAACCTTTTTATTGGTTTGGACGACGACTCCTTGGACCTTGTCGGCAAATTTAGCTTTAGCTGTCGGTCCAAAAATTAATTACGTTCGAGTAAAGATTAAAAATGGTGAAGAATTTATTTTAGCCGAGAAAAGATTAAACTCTCTAAAAGAGCAATATAAAATTATTAAATTCTTTAAAGGCAAAAATTTAGTTGGTTTTGAATATCAACCTTTATATAAATTAACAGAAGATAAAAATGTTTACAAAGTAATATCCGATGATTTTGTTTCGGTTGAAGACGGCACCGGGATTGTTCATATTGCACCGGCTTTTGGTGAAGACGATATGAAAGTCGGTAAAGAAAATAATCTTCCTGTTTCAATAACCGTAGATGAAGAAGGAAAAATGAAAACCCCGGGTTATCCCTGGAACGGTTTGTTTGTTAAAGAAGCCGATAAATTAATTCTTGACGATTTAGAAAAACGAGGATTTCTCTATAAAAAAGAATCTATAAAGCACCAGTATCCTTTTTGCTGGCGTTGCGATTCGCCGTTGCTTTATTATCCGTTGAGCACCTGGTATATCGCCGTTACCAAAATTAAAAGCAGATTGATAAAAAATAATAAAAAAATTCATTGGGTGCCGGAGCATATTAAAGAAGGTCGGTTTGGCAAGTGGTTGGCCGGAGCCCGGGACTGGGCTTTTTCCCGTAATCGTTTTTGGGGCGCGGCTTTGCCGATTTGGCAATGTGAGTCCTGCCGAGAAAATATAATCGTCGGTTCTTTAAAGGAACTTTCTACGCTGGCTTCTTTCTCCGGCAATAAATATTTTATTTTACGGCATGGCCAGGCCGAATCAAATCATCAAAGAATTATTTCTTGCTGGCCGGAAAAGAAACCAATAAAACTGACCGAATCAGGGAGAAAACAAATCAGAGATTCTATTCGGATTTTAAAGAAAAAAGGAATCCATCTTATTTTTTCTTCAGATCTTTTGCGGACAAAAGAAACGGCCGACATCGTCTCTAAAGAATTAGGCGTTGAAGTAATTTTTGATGAACGGTTGCGTGAATACAATTTTGGAGAATTCAACGGCCAGCCGGTAGAAAAGTTCTATAAGTTTGTCGGCGAGAAAATAAATTTCTTTTTAAAGACCCCCAAGAGTGGGGAAAATTTAAAAGATGTCAGAAAGCGAATGATGAATTTTATTTTAGAATTAGAGAAAAAATATCAAGAAAAAAATATTTTAATTGTCAGTCACGGTTATCCTTTAGACATTTTAGAAGGGGTCGGTCGCGGGTTAAATGAAAAAGAAATTGTTGCTGAATTTTTAGAGAAAAACCCCATTTTAGTTGGGGAATTGAGGGAAGTTAAATCGTTTAATTTACCCTACAACGAAGACGGACAATTAGATTTACATCGGCCGTATATAGATAAGATAGAGTTGAGATGCCCTAAATGTCAGGGTCGGGCCAAAAGAGTTGCCGAAGTTTTTGATTGTTGGTTTGAGTCCGGCGCTATGCCCTACGCTCAATGGCATTATCCTTTTGAAAACAAAAAATTAGCGGAGAAAAGTTTCCCGGCGGATTTTATTGCCGAAGGCCTAGACCAGACCCGGGGCTGGTTTTACACTCTTCATGTTTTAGCCACGGCTTTATTTGGCAAACCGGCTTTTAAAAATGTGGTGGTTAATGGATTGGTTTTAGACGCTCGGGGCAGAAAATTGAGCAAGAAATTGCGTAATTATCCGGAGCCGGAAATTATTTTTGACAAGTACGGCGCCGATGCTTTGCGTTTTTTTCTTTTAAGTTTCACCCAAATGGGCGAGGATTACCAGTTTTCCGACAAGGGCGTAGAAGAAACTTTTAAAAAAGTGATTGACAAATTTAGAAATGTTTTTAATTTTTTTGAGCTTTACGCCAATAATCAATTTCAGGAAGTCCGACCTCCTGAAATTAACCGTCAATATTTGGGAGGTCGGACTTCCCAAACATTGAATATTTTAGACCAATGGATTTTGGCTCGGCTTAACGAGGTTATAAAAATAATGACAAAAAAAATGGAGGCCTATGAACTTGCCAGGGCTACCCGAACTCTTAGGGATTTCATTGATGACCTTTCTAATTGGTATCTCCGACGTTCCCGAAAGAGATTATCTTCTCTGCCTACTTTAAATTATGTTATTTTGGAAACCAGTAAGTTAATGGCGCCATTTGCCCCGTTTATTTCCGAAGCCATCTATCAGGAAGTCCGACTTCCCAACTTCCAAAAATTAATTTCAGTCCATTTAGAAAATTGGCCCGCCTTCGTCCGCCTCGGGCGGACTACGGCGGGCAAGCCCAAAATAATTGAAGAAATGGCGGAGATTAGACGAATAGCCAGTTTGGCTTTGGCTAAAAGATTAGAAGTCGGGATAAAAGTAAGACAACCGCTGGCTTCGCTTAAACTTAAAACTAAAAACTTAAAACTAAAAAACAACAAAGACTTATTAGATATTCTCAAAGACGAAGTTAATGTCAAAGAAATTATTTTTGATAAAAAAATTAAAGAAGAGGTCGTGCTAGACACCGAAATTACGCCGGAATTAAAAAAAGAGGGGATATTAAGAGAATTAATTCGTTCAATTCAAGGTTTGCGGCAAGACGCCGGTTACCGACCTCAAGACAAAATTATTTTAATGGCGACCGGCCCCGCTAATTTTAAGGCCATTTTGGAAAGAAATCGGGAATTTTTGAAGAAAGAAGTTAATGCCCAAGAGATTGAATTAAAGCCTTCGGTTAAGTTTGACGCCGAATTAAATACCAAAATTAACGATTGGCAAATTTGGCTGGGGATTAGAAAAATTAAATGAGTCCGATTTTTTGCTTGATTTCTTGAAGTTTTTTTTGGGCTTGTTTTTGAGCTTTTTGAGCGCCCTCGGCTAAAATTTTCATTACCTGTTTTTTATTATTCATTAATTTTTCTCGCTTTTTCTGAATCGGCGCCAATGTTTTGATAATTAATTCAGCTAAATCTTTTTTAAATTTAGCATAACCCACGCCCTTAAATTTTTTAACAACCTCAGATGGCGAAAAGTTAGAAAATTCTGAATAAATCAAAACTAAATTAGAAATCGCCGGCTGGTTTTTTGGGTCATAATTAATTTTTCGATAAGAATCCGTAACCGCAACTTTAATTTTGTTTCTTATGATTTTTGGAGAATCAGATAAATAAAGACATCCCCGAGGTAAGGCTTTAGACATTTTTTTATGAGGATTATTTAAACTCATTATGCGGGGCGCTTTAGTTAAAAGGGCTTTTGGTTCTCTAAAAGTTTGGCCGAATCGATGATTAAAAATTCTGACAATATCTCTGGTTAGCTCTAGGTGCTGAAGTTGGTCTTCGCCAACCGGTACAAATTGGGCATCATAAAGCAAAATATCGGCAGCCATCAATACCGGATAATCAAGAAGCCCAACATTTGGTATTTGGCCTTCATTGATTTTCTCTTTATATTCAATCATTCCCTGGAGTTTACCAATAGAAGTAAGGGTATTAAAAATCCAGGCGAGATTAGCATGCTCGGGGATATGCGACTGAATAAAAATTATAGATTTTTTAGGATCCAACCCAGCCGTTAAAGCATCAATTGCCATTTTGTAAATCTCTTCTCTTTTTTCTTTTGGCTTATATTTTAAAGTCAAAGCGTGATAATCAGCAATAAAATAAAAACAATTATATTTTTCAGAGTTTTGAAGCTTAACCGCCTGTTTAAGCATTCCTAAATAATTTCCAATATGAAGTTCACCGCTGGGTTTTAATCCACTGACAATTATAGGTTTAGTCATAATTTTAGATTTCTATCACCACCGGTAAAATCATCGGTCGTCTTTTGGTTTTATTATACAGAAACTGGCCGATTTGGTCACGGATGAGAGATTTTAGGTAATCGGCGTCCAAGGGCCGATAGTTGGGCAGGCGGTTGATTAAGCCGCGCAGTCGATGGCGGATATCCCCTAATAATTCCTGATTTTCTTTTAAATAAATGAAGCCGCGGGAGATGATGTCGGGGTTTTTGATGAGCTTGCCGCTGCGGTGGTCAATGGTCGCGATAATTACCACCATTCCTTCTTGAGCCAAAACCCGGCGGTCGCGCAGCACCACTTCGCCGACATCGCCGATGCCTAAGCCGTCAACCATTACGTAAGAGACCGGTAATTCCTCTTTGATTAACTGAGCCGTGTCAAGGGAAAATTCCATCACTTGGCCATTGACCGGCAAAAAAGTGTTTTTTGGGGGAATTCCCATTTGTTGGGCTAATTCGTTATTCGTGGTTCTCATAAAACAATAACCGTAAATAGGAATAAAAAACTTCGGTTTAATCAATTTGACGGCTAATTTTAATTCTTCTTGGGGGGCATGACCGCTGGAATGGATGTCAATTATTTTTGAGTAATAAACTTTGGCTCCTTGGCGGCTGATGCCGTCTTTAAGAAGTTGAACACCGCGTTCATTGCCGGGGATAACCGAAGCCGACAAAATAACGGTGTCGGTAGATTTTAGGGTTAACTGACGATGTTCTCCATTAATGATTCTTATTAAACTGGCGTTGGGTTCACCTTGAGCGCCGGTGCTTAAAACGATAATTTTGTTGTCGGGGTGTTTATTGATTTCCTCTAAAGGAATAATCAATCCTTTTTTGGCTTTGATATAGCCGAGATTTTGGGCGATTTGAACGTTGGTTTTTATAGAATAACCACTGAAGGTCACTTTGCGGCCGAGCCGGTCGGCGATCTTCAAAATTTCATCAATGCGGTTGATGAGCGAGGCAAAAAGGGCGATAATGATTCGCCCCGGAGATTTTTTGAAAAGTTCTTCCAGGTTTTTCTCCACTATTCGTTCGGACAGCGAATAACCCGGCTCTTCGGCATTGGTACTTTCCAAAAACAGAGTATGAATTTTTTGCTTACCGATTTTTTCCAATTCTTCCAATCCCTTGGGTTGGTTTTCTTTGTCGTAGTCAAATTTAAAATCGCCCAAATAAACCATCTTTCCCGCTGGAGTTGTCAAGACAAAACCAAAGGTATCGGGAATGTTGTGAGCTACGCCGAAGAATTCGGCTTCAAAATATTTAGAGAGTTGGACGCGGTCTTTGTCTTTAATAAGCTGAAAATTAAGTTTTTGGGCTTTAGGAAATTCTTCTTGTCTTTTATTGATGATTTCTTTAGTTAAAGCGGCGGTATAAATCGGCAAATTGTCGCCGAGTTTTTCAATTATATAAGGAATGGCGCCGATGTGGTCATAATGGGCGTGAGTGATGATTATCGCCTTAATATTCTTTTTTCTTTCTTCCAGATAACTGATGTTGGGGATGATATAGTCAATGCCCGGAGTTTCTTCTTCGGGAAATTGGAAACCCATATCGACGATAATAATTTCGTTGCGGTATTCAAAAAAGGTCATATTGCGGCCGACCTCTTCTAAACCGCCGAGAGCAGCCCAGCGTAAAATTTCCTCTTTAATAATTTTTTTCATAATTTTTGATTTTTTTGGTGCCGAGGGTGGGATTCGAACCCACATGGAGTTTTCTCCACAGCGTCCTGAACGCTGCGTGTCTAGCCAAATTTCACCACCTCGGCATTAATTTTAATGGTTTTTGAAATTTTAATTTGGGTATGTTTTTATAATTTTTATTTTTGAGCCAGCCGGCCTGTCCTGAGTTTGGTCGAAGGATGTAATAATAACAAGCCCCTTGTTTTTCTTCCATTTCTTTATAAATATTTTTGTTTTTTTGGGAAACCCAGTTTCCCAATTTCAGAATTTTTTTAGAAGGATTTATGGAAACAAGGTAATAGCCCGCCGGATCAATTACAAAATTTCCCTTTTCGGCTTTTATGGCCATCACCTCCTTAACTTTTTTCCCGGCCATCTTTTGGAGTAAAAATATGGCTTTGCCCCGGAGCACCGTATAAATCTCCAGAAAATTATTGGAATTGCGGTTGCCCTTAGTTTTTACAAACTCCTTTCCTAACATTTTAGGAGGAATAACAGTAATATCATATCTTAAACTCTTCTCTTTTTTTACGTTCCGATAAACGTAATAAACAGCGATTTTCTCCGGTCGTTTAATTTTTTTAAACCACTCTTGGTCGCAAAGAACCGGCTGGATTTCATTAAGAAAGCGGGTTTTTGTCTTTTTCATATTATTTCCAAACCCAAGCCGTTTTGACATACCAATTTTTTACATTTTGGAAGCGGTCGCTGGCCGTGTTTAAAAATTTTTCCTCAAAACCGCCGAGATTTTTGGTGCTGACATAAAAATATTTCGGCGAATACAAAAAGATGGCGGGCAGGTCTTGATTGATGATATTTTGAAGGGTTTTTAATTTTATTTTTCGTTCTTCCGGGTCAACGGTTTGGCGGATTTCTTCCATTAGTTTATCGGCTTGAGGGTTGCCGTAAATAGCCAGATTAAGCCCCGGATAAAATTTTTGAGAGGAGTGCCAAAAAGAAAAAAGGTCTTCTTTGTTTTGGAGATTGATTCCGAAAAGGAGCATTTCGTAGTCACGAGACCTAATATTTAGATTGATAATGTCATTGGGATTTAAAACATAGAGAGTAAGTTTTACGCCAATCGTTTCCCAATTTTTTTTAATAATTTCCGCCGTTTTTATCAAAAAATCAATTTGAGGAACAACGAGATTAAATTCTAATTTTTTTTCTTTAAGAGCGGCTAAATCGGGCGTACTGGTACTGGTAAATATTTGATCAATTGCCATTGCTTCGCCGTTGAAGACGATTTGGATGATTTGTTTTTTATCAATGGCTTGAGCTAAAGCCAATCGGGTCTGGCGGTCTTTTAAATTAGAATTAATGTTTTGATTAAAGAAGATGCCGTAATAATTAGGCATTATCAGGCCCCGCAAATTTTTACTCAAAGAAAGATTTTTAAGTTGTTCCGAATTGAGGCCGCCAAAACCATCAACTTCCCTTTGATTAAAGGCCTTAATTAAAGCATCGGGGGTTTCGTAGAATTTAAAAATAAATTTTTCAAGGTAGGGTTTTTTGCCGGAATAATTTTCATTAATCGTCAGTTGATATTCAGTGATGAAGCCGTTTTTTTCTTTGGAAAAATTTTCAAATTTGTAAGGTCCGCTGCCTACCGGCTCCAAATTATAACCGGAAAGTTTGAGATTGGCGGCCGGGATTTTCCCGAAAATATGCTGAGGCAGAATGAATAAATTTCGGAGATTGTCGGGAAAGAAAATGTAGGGATTCCGGAGGATGAAGCGAACCTGAAGTTCGCTGATTCTTTCCGCCACTACCCCTTGCCAGGCCTGAGAAAGAGGGGAGCGGCTGTCGGGGTCTTGAATGGTTTTGATGGTGAAAACAACATCATCACTGGTTAAGGGTTGGCCGTCGTCCCAAACCAAATCCTGTTTTAATTTGACTAAATAGTTATTTGTTCCGGCTTCAATTTGGTAATCGCCGCTGAGGTCCAAAAGGCGGCTATAAATTAAAGAAGCGATATCGCGGTCAACTTCATTGGCTGAAATCAAAGGATTGATAAATAGGGGTTGACCGATTGCTCCTTCCCGGAATTGACCGCCTTTTTTGGGCAAGAATTCCAGTTTGTTATTTAAGGTTAGCGCCAGCCAAAAAAAGACGGAAATTAAAAAAATAAAAATAGCGCCAATAAGGATTTGACGTTCCCGCCGGCTGAACGAATTTAAAATTTGTTTAAACAATTATTTTATTAAATTTAATAAAGCCAATCCCACAAAGATAATTACCAAAACAATGGTGCCGTAAAAAATAATTTTTTCCAAACCGCGCCGGGTCTGGTAAGCCGAACTTTCACTGCCGCCCAAAATTCCCGATAAACCGGATGACCTTTCCTGGAGCAAAATCAAGACAATTATTAAAATAGCGACTATGACTTGAAGATAGACCCACATAAAGCGTTGATTAAACTAATAATTACCGTAGCCAAAAAGAGGGGCAACAATCCATTTATAGTAATGCTTGGGCTGAATTTGTCAAGCAGAAAAAGAGTGATGATGTTAATGACGAACAAAAAAGCGCCGAAAGTCAAAACGACCAATGGGCCGAAGATGAATTTCAACAAAGGCCGGACGAAAACATTGATTAAAGTTAAAATTGCCGCGGCTATCAAAAGAGCGAACCAATCCCCCTGGAAAATAAAACCCGGGACAAAGCGAGCCGCGGCCCAAATAGCCAAAGCGTTAACAATAACAGAAAAAATTATTTTTCCGATGAATTTCACTCCTTCATTTTACAACTTCCAACTTTTGATTTCAAACACCTCACCCAGTTGGGGTGTTTTTGGGTTTAACTAAATTCTTGAGGATTTTTCGGATTTGTGGGAGAATAAAAAGAGGAATCATGGAATACAAAATTAAAATTGATGAAATTCATATATTAATTCCTGCTTCGAATAAGGGAAAATTTAGATTCAAAATAAGAGATGATAATTTTAGATTTGGGAACAGCTTTGCGACACGCTCTAAATCTTTTAATGACAAAGTTTATTTAGAATGGCAGATTGGTTATGACGCGACGGAACAAGAAATAAATAAAGGAAAGAAAAACACCAGATTGATGGGAACAACTTTCGTCGGATATAACGGCAAGACTAAACATCTTTATGAATTATCAGAATTGGTATACATGGCGATAAAAATCGGTATTGTCGACGTTAAATCATTGATAAATCTAGGGAAAAAGTTGGAAGAATATACGAAATATTTGAGCGATAAAAAAATAGATATTCAACATCACGGAGAATTTATTTTGAATGGTTTGACGTTTAAAGAAACAAGTATTAGGTTGCCAACTTTCTTTTTGAGTAGCCCTACAGACGGAACGCAAATTGAGGTATCAATCCAAAAACAGCAATATGCTACTGGTGTTCAGCCTATGCTCTACTTTTGTATCCCTTTTAACTCATTTTTAAACAGCAAAGAATTTTATGGTAGAAACTCTGAAGTGGGCGATGAGTTAATCTATGTTATAGGCAAAAATAACGCAAATATATTACTTGATATATTTAAAGTATTCGGGATGGCTTCACCGGCTCACAATCATGATATAAAGGAAATAATTAAAGCTTTACTTTCAATAAAAAAGAACGTTAATTCGAAAGTAAATTCAAATTCTGTCTAAAATTTTTCAATCTTTTTTCGGCCAATTTGTAGTATTTTTCATCTAATTCAATACCGATATATTCTCTCTTAGCTAACTTGCAAGCCATCGCCGTACTCCCACTCCCCATAAATGGGTCCAATACGATATTCCCTTCTTTGGAAAACATTTTCAAAATTCCCGCTATAAATGTTTTCGGTTTTGGAGTAGGATGATCAATAAATCCTTCATCAGGTTCAATCATTCTCCCGGGCGTATCAACGAATATATCTTTATTTCTTTTCACTATTTTAGGCTCGCCTTTTTTGAATACTGTGCAGCTCATATACTTTGAGTAGCCGATAGGGGAACTGACTCTACCGTTCGGGCAATAGAGAACAAAATTCCAGAAATAATTGAACGGATTGTTTATAAATAGTTTGGGGAGAAATTTTGTGCTAAAGAAAGTTATGTAGAAAGAATTGTCTTTTAATATCCGATAGCTGTCATTCAAGCTTGAGTAAAAAACACTTAAATCATAATCATTTTTAATTCCTATTTTATTCAGGCCGTAGGGGGGGTCGGTTAAAATTAAATCAATTGATTTATCGGGGAATTTTTTTAATTCTTCAAGAGCGTCACCTAAAATAATTTTATTGATCGGCAATTTTTTATATTGGCTGAGGGATTTGACTGTGTTAAAGACTGGTATTGATTTAAAGTTTCTAATTACACTAATCACTTTCCCTTGGACTTCTAATTCTTTGACAAAAATCGGTTTGAGGGCGGGATTGGCTGGCTGGAGACGAAAGCCGTTTTTTTCTCGGTAAATTTTCTTTAAGGTTACTTTATTATCATTTAATAAAGCGACTATTGTTTCACCGTTTTCGGCGGTTGGTTGTTTTCTGATAACTACAATATCACTATCAAAAATTCCTTCATCAACCATACTGTCGCCTTGGACTCGTAAAGCAAAATGTTCGCCGGATTTAGAAATTTGAGAGCGGGGCACAGTGATAGTTTCTTTATTTTCAACCGCCTCAATCGGTTGACCGGCGGCAATAGTGCCGAGCAGGGGAATTTTTATTAGGTCTGAATTTTTTTTGTTTTTGATTAATTCTATACCCCGCGGCTGGTTTTCTTCTTTCCATAAATAACCGCCCTCTTTAAGATTTTGGACGTGTTCATGAATTGTCCCCACCGCTCGCTTAAAATGTTTGGCTATCTCTTCTAAGGAAGGGGAATAATCATTCTTTTTTGAGTAATTTTTTATAAAATCCAATATTTCTTTTTGTTTTTTCGTGAGCATAGCGATTTTTAATTTTTCTCTTAATACATTATCATTATAACATACCGACCCGAAAATAAACCGAAAGTTATCCACAGCCCACCATTTTGATTTTTAGTATAAATCATGTTAATTTTAAAGAATAAGTCTATTTGTATTTATAAAAATATGGCGAAGAATAATTTTTGGGATTTAACTAATAAACCTCAAACTAAAATTAAATTGAATATATTGAAAGATTATTTAAGTGCATGGGCGATAATTTTTGCAAATCAAGTATGGTGTAAAAAGGTATATTACATTGATTGTTGTGCTGGCAGAGGAAAATATCATGATCAAGGGCAAAAAGACGTTATAGACGGCTCGCCGTTAATTGCTTTAAATATTGCAAAAGAAATAAAAACTAAACGTGGCCTAAATGTAGTTTGTCTATTTATAGAAAAAGAACCAAAAGTTTTTATAGAGTTGGAAAATTTTATAAAGCCATTTAAATCTGAGACGGAGTTCGAGGTCATAGAGGGTGATATAAATAAAAAAATCGATGATGTTTTAAATAAAATTCCTGACAAAGTTCCTGTTTTTTTCTTTATTGATCCTGAGGGAATTGGCATTAAAAAAGAAACCATCAGAAAAATACTTCAAAAGTCTAATATTAAAGAGTTTTTAATTACTTATATTCAAAAAGGGGTAGAAAGGTGTTTGGGGTTTGGGATGAAGATCTTAACTGATTTGCCGATAAATATTAATAAAAAAGCTATAAGCAATTTGAGAAAGGTTGAAGATTTTTTTGGCACAGATTGGACACACTTAAGTAAAAATCAAAGAGAAAATTTAAAGAAATATTTAAATGTTTTTATTGAATATAATAATGATGTAGATGAAAAAAACAAATTAAAATCTCGAACAATAGATATACTTTATAATCGTGGTAGGAATAAGTACCATCTGATATTTATTTCGAGGAATAATAAAGCATTAAAAATTATTGAAGATATTTTTGCTAAGATAAAATTAAACGGAACATTATTTACGAGTTTGCCCTATAAAGAGAGAAGAAAAATGTTTCAGGGAAAATTCGACATATGAGGAGAGCCGTATAGGTGCTATAATAAAATAACGGTGATATAGTTATGATAAAGTCGAAAAGACTTCCTCAAATAATACGCAAAACTCTTCTATATAAAAGCGGGGTAGAATATGCTGATTTTTGTATTAATCATGTGGAGGGTTGTGCTCATGGCTGTAATTTTCCTTGTTATGCTTACATAATGAAAAGAAGATGCGGAGCTATAAAAAACCGCCAAGAATGGTTGCGACCAAAAATTGTAGCCAATGCGTTGGAATTATTAGATAAAGAAATTCCTAAGTATAAACATAAAATTAAATTTGTTCATTTATGTTTTTCTACTGATCCTTTTATGTATAAATACCCGGAAGTTGGGAATTTGACATTAAAAATAATTGAGAGATTAAACAGGGATAATATTCGTTGTACCGTTTTAACAAAAGGAATTTACCCAAAAGTTTTAACCAACACTAAAAAATATGGCGAGAATAACGAATACGGCATTACTATTGTTTCTTTAAATGAAAAATTCAAAAAAGAATTTGAGCCTTATTCGGCTCCATATAAAGATAGGATTAAATCATTAAAGTATTTACACGATAGAGGCTTTAAAACCTGGATTAGCATGGAACCATATCCGACCCAGAATTTAGTCCGACAGGATTTGCCAAAAATTTTGAAAGAAATTTCTTTTGTGGATAAAATTATCTTTGGAAAACTAAATTATAATGTAGAATCAACTCAATTTGGTGACGATGGTAATTTTTATCAAAATCATGCTGAGATAGTAATTGGTTTCTGTAGAAAAAATGGTATTGAATGTCACATTAAACATGGAACTCAAAGAAAAGATAATAAAAAAACAGAAAAAATTTTTGTCAGAAACATTATCGGGAATTTCGGTTTTAAATTAAAACAGCCAGTCCTATCTATTTAAATTTTATTGAGAACCGATCGTAAGCCGAGGGGAATTTTGAGGGAAAAAATAACCAATTGATCTTTATGAATTTTCTTTTAATTCTCATAATTTTTCTCCTCGCCGCTGTTTTGCTGATTTTGTTTTCCCGAAAAGAAACGAGAGGAGAAAATATCTATTCTTTTGTTTTAGACCAGACCATCCGCAAGAATAAAAACAAGGCCAAGATTTTGGAACTTTTTGCGGCTAAAACGGAACTTACCAACGCCGATATCCGCGAGGCCTTGGGGGTTTCGGCGGCTTCGGCAGTGCGCTATATGGATGAACTGGAAAAAGAAAATAAGGTTGAGCAGATTGGAGACACCGGCCGGGGCGTGGCCTATCGCTTAAAAAACACCTCAACCGGTTGAGGTGTTTTTTATCTTAAAAGAAGCGGCAAAAGATTTTCGCCGGTCATTTCTTTGGGTTGAGGTAGGTTCAATAATGCCAGAATAGTGGGAGCGACATCGGCTAAGGTGCCGAGATTTTGGGTTTCGGCTTTTTGGGTTTTGGCCTCGCTTTTCATCCGCTCAAATTCTTTGCCTATTAAATAAATCGGCACGGGATTGGGATCGTGTTTAGTTTCCATTAAGCCGGTCAGCGAGTCAAGCATTCTTTCGATATTACCATGGTCGGAAGTAATAATCATTACCGTATTTGGTTGGGCTAGGACCGTCTTAGAGAGGCGACTAATTTCTTGGTCAATAACAGCAACAGCTTTAAGAGCCGCTTCGTAGTTTCCGGTATGACCCATGGTGTCCGGGTTGGCATAATTGAGCAAAATAAAATCATAGGTCTGTTCGTTGACGGCGTTAATAGCTCGGTCAGTAATGGTTTTAGCCATCATCTCCGGAAATTGGTCATAACGGGGGACATTGAGCGAGGGTACGAGAATTCGGTACTCATTAGGAAAAGGTTCTGGGCGATAACCGTTGAAGAAAAAAGTCACATGGCTGTATTTTTCGGTTTCGGCAATCCGAAGCTGGATTTTATTATTGTCAGCCAGGATTTTGCCCAAAGATTCGTTGATGGTTTCCGGCGGGAAAGCCACCGGCAGTTTGAATTTTTTTTCGTATTGAGTCATAGTAACCAGATGAAGATTGCTGAATTTTTTAATCGGAAAATTTTTGAAATCCGGGTCGGCAAAAGCCGCGACCAACTGTTGGGGACTGTCTTCGCGGAATTCAAAAAAAATTGCGGCGTCGTTATCTTGAATCGGATGGGGCGAGCCGATGATAACCGGTTCCACAAAAGCATCGTTGAGATTTCGTCTGTAAGTTTCGGTTAAGATTTTTTGATAATCGGGGACTATTTTACCCTCGCCGATTAAAACTTTATAAACCATTTCGGTTCGTTCCCAGTGTTGGGTGCGATCTAAGGCATAGAATCGGCCGGAGAGGCTGACTAAAACGCCTCGGCCTCGTTCCTTAATTTCTGTTTCTAATTTTTTGATAAGTTCCGGCGCTGACTTCGGTGGGCTGTCGCGGCCGTCGGTAAAAAGTTGGAGATAAACCCGCTCAAAATTTTCCCGTTTAGCGAATTCCAGAAGAGCGGTCAAATGCTCAAAAGAAGAATGAACATTGCCGCCGCTTAGGAGTCCGACCAAATGGAGAGCGCTGTTGTTTTTTTGAGCATGATTGAAGGCGTTTTTTAAAGCCGGATTTTTAAAAAAACGGCCGTCCCGGACCGCCAACGAAATTCGGGGAAAATGCTGATAAAGAACTTTACCGGCGCCTAAAGTTAAATGGCCAACTTCACTGTTACCTTCTTCGCCCCACGGCAAACCGACGGCGATGCCCGAGGCCTGAAGGCTGCCAATAGGAAATTCCCGTTTGATTTGTCGGATATTTTTAGGGTTGGCTTTATAAATAGGATTGCTTTCATCAAGTCGGCCAATTCCCCAGCCGTCTAAGATAACTAACAAAACATTTTTCTTCATGAGGCTTTAAGTATTTCTATATCGTCCTGGAAAGATTTTGCTTGAGAGACCACCCGGCTGCCGTAAGTCCAAAGATAATTTCGCCAGCGTCCGCCGGCGTAATAACGAGCCGCCGCGCAACGTTCTTGGGCGAGACCGGAATAAACCGAACAAGCATTTAACAAATCCTGGAGATAAACGGCCGTAGTCACAAAAGCATCCCCGTTATTCCAGGGCGAAGGAGAATTATTGCCGGTGATTTTTGCCACTTTGTCTTTATAGAGATTCCAAGTTGAAGGAATAAATTGAGCCGGGCCCATTGCTCCGCCGTAAGTCCCGTCGGCATTCGGGCAAGAAACCTGAATTGATTCAGGATTGATATTGAGCGATTGCAGTATAGAAAGAAAGACGGGTATTTCTTTGGGGTTCATAGCGGTTGCGCCGCTTTTCATAATTTGATTATAGATGCATCGGCCTACGTTTTGCCCCAAAGCGGACTCCCGGTCCAGAACCGCCAAAATCAGAGCCGCCCGCACCCCAGTGGCTTGCTCCGCAAATTTAGCCAATTCATAGGCCTGTTCAAAATTCAATTCGCCGCCGCCGAGTAGCCGGAAAATCTGCTTTCTGATTTCCGCGGCCGTCTTTTTAGTTTCCGTCACTAATTTTTGATATTCCGATTCTTTGCCTTTGGTGATTTGTAGGATTTCATTTTTTTGAACTTGAGTTTTGGCAATATCTTGTTTTTGGCTGGCCCGATAATTTTTTAAGGCCTCGGCATCGGATTTTTCCAAAGCCAGTTGTTCTTTTTGGTCTAAGAGTTCGATTCTAAGTTGGGCAACTTTACTCAAAGTGAGCCGGAGATTGTCTTGGATTAACATCAAATTATTGAGATTGCCGAAAAAATCCGAAAGATTGGGATTGACGAGAAATATTTCCATTAGACTTTTGTCTTCATTTTCGTAAAGATTTTGAAGTACTTGAGATAAAGCATCTTTATTAAAAGCGATGTTCTTTTCAACCGAATTTATTTTTGATTGAGTAGTATTAATTTCTTGATTAAGTTTTTCTAAATTTAAATTTACGGCTTTAATTTGAAGACTGAGTTTGGCGATTTGGGATTCTAAACTTTTAATTTCGCTTTGAAGCGTTTTACCCTGTTTTTGATATTGAACAATAGTGGCTTCATAATCGGAAATTTGCTTTTCCAATTCCGCTAATTGATTTTCCAGATTTTTTCGCTCGGTCTCAGTTTGAGCGTCGGAGGCGGCTAAAATCAATGAAGGCGAATTATAAACCGGCGCGTAAACAAAACTAAAAAGAAAAAAACTGACGGCTACTAAAAGAATTATCAATTTTAAGGACCGCGTCAGTGGTAAGTGGAGTTGACGCTCATAAGAAAGATTGAGGATTAAGGGTTTTTTATTTTTAATATCCTCCATGATTAATTTAATTTTATCTTAATTTAGTAAAATTTCCAAAAAGAAAAGCCCTGGCTAAAATCCCAGAGCTTTCTTTGTTTTTGTTGTTTTAATAACTACCGGTTCGGGAAAGAGTCATAGCTTCGGCCATGCGGTCTTCATAGCACAAACATCTGTTGCCGAATTCCGGCCGGTATTCCACCCTGTTAGTGCTACCACAGGCATCACATTGTTTGGCTTGTTTTGTTCGGCATTCGTCGCAGTGACCCTTGGGAATATTTTGGGGACAGGCCGGCAATTCCCGGAAATTTTTTGCCGTCACTTTTTGTCCGCAGAAACAACAAAAATTAGGATTCACAAAGGGTATGACTCGGTTGCATTCAGGATTCGGGCAAACCCAACCTTTTTCTCTAGACATTTTTCACCTCCAATCTATCTTTTAATAAAGTTAAAGTTCACACTAAATGAAATTTAACAAAATAATAAAAATCTGTCAATCCCGAACAAAATGTTATGGTGAAGAATAAAAATTACTAAACTTTCCTGACGGCCGTCTTTTCGGTTTAGTAAAATATTATGCAGTTTTCTTTTCGGGAGTAGTTTCTTTTTTAGCTGACGGAGTAGAGGTTTCGGGCTTGCCCTGAGCCGTGTCGAAGGGAGCAGCTTCCACCGGCGCGGCTTTGGGAGCTGCCTCTTCGGCTTCTTTTTTGGCTTCTACTACGGTGGCGATAATGGTTTCCGGACCGACGAAAATTTTAATTTTATCGCTGATTTTTAAATCTTTGGCGGAAATACTTTTTCCGATTTCATCTAGTTTTGATAAATCCACTTCAAATTTATGGGGCAGGTCGTTGGGCAGGGCCTCTACTTCAATTTCCTTGAGGGTTTTCACTAAAATTCCGCCTTTAGTTTTTATTGCCGGCGCCTCGCCGATGAATTCAATGGGAATATGAACGCGGATTTTCTCGCTTGTTTTAATTTGATAAAAGTCAACATTTAAAATTTCTCCGGAAAGAGAGTCGGTTTTAACGTCATAAATCATCACCGGCAGGGTTTTATCATCTTCGGTTAAGAGATTGATAACCGTGCTTTCACCCGCCTCTTTTAAAACTTTTTTGAATTCTTTAGCCGGCAGGGACAAATGTAAATTTTTGACCCCGTGGCCGTAGAGTTCGGCCGGAATTAAATCTTTTTCTCGCAGGGCTTTCGTTTTTCTACCAAAGATATTTCTATTTTGAACTTTTAGTTCCATGTTTCGCTTTTGCTCTCCGGGTTTTAAATTTTTCCACCCGGCCGGCAATGTCAATTAATTTTTTTTCGCCGGTATAAAAAGGATGACAGGCGCTGCAAATTTCCACGTTAATTTCCGGTTTGGTGGCGCCGATAGTAAAAGTTTTGCCGCAGCTGCATTTTATTTTGGCTTGGGGATAATATTTGGGATGAATGTCTTTCATAGCGATTTTATATTAACATCACTATTCGTGGTTGACAAGTTCTTTTCAAGTTCTATACTTATATTGGATTAAAAGGACTGTTCTTTGACAGAAGTTGAGTAATTTTTTGGTTGTCCTATTTTATTTTGAGAGTTTGATCCTGGCTCAGGATGAACGCTAGCGGCGTGGATAAGGCATGCAAGTCGAACGCCCCGACCACCGATTTATAGCAATATAAATTTGAGGTCGGGGAGTGGCGAACGGGTTAGTAATACCTTGATACATACCCCAAAGTTGGACATAGTCCCGCGAAAGCGGGAGTAATTTCCAATAGCCTCACAAGAGTAAAGGTCGCCTCAGGCGACCACTTTGGGATTGGTCTAGGTCCGATCAGCTAGTTGGCAGGGTAAAGGCCTACCAAGGCAATGACCGGTAGGGGGGCCGAGAGGCTGTTCCCCAACAACGCAACTGAGATTAACAAACTAGTTTCTTCCGACGGCAACGTCGGAATCAAATCCAACTTATAACGGTGGAATCTTTAAGGGATAGTTATCCACAACTATTAATATTGGGATGTGTTATAATTACCCCATATGAAGACAACGCCGTGGGAAGTTAATGCCAAAAATGTATCTGATCATTATATTGCCGGCTTTTTAGATGGCGACGGTTCAATTATCGTTTCTATCGAAAAACGGCCTGACCGAAGAAGATTTCCTTATAGAGTTCGTTTAAAGATTAATTTTACACAACATATAAGACACAAGAATATGTTGATTCTTCTTCAACATGCGTTAGGCAATATTGGTCGCATCGGATATATTCGTACTCATAATCTCGCAGAATTAGTTATTCAGAAGAGATCGGATGTGAAAACAACATTACTTCGTCTATTACCATTTTTAATTCTTAAACAGCGGCAAGCGCGAATTATGTTGGGTATGATTGAAGTTTTTGATCAAGGAATTGTAAAAGTTCGGAGTTCACTTTCCGATAAAGATTTTGAAAAATTATTTGCCATGGCAAAAGAGTTAAGAAATCTTAATTCTGGCGCTGGTGGTAAAAAGAGTTATGAGTTAATTAACCCCGTAACGACTCCATCTGGCTTTTGGTCAGATGGGATGGCTTCTTTTGAGAAGTCATAATACGTTGGCCCCTGATATATTTTATCAGGGTGAAGACATAGTCTATCCCACAGGTGACTGTGGACATTAGATGACGGTGCGTACGCCTACGGGCGGCAGCAGTCGAGAATATTCCACAATGGGCGAAAGCCTGATGGAGCGACGCCGCGTGCAGGATGAAGGTCTTCGGATTGTAAACTGCTTTTCTACGGGAAAAAGCTCCGACCTCGGTCGGAGTTGATGGTACCGTAGGAATAAGGGGTGACTAACTACGTGCCAGCAGTAGCGGTAATACGTAGACCCCAAGCGTTATCCGGATTTATTGGGCGTAAAGGGTGCGTAGGAGTCCCGACACGTTCATTGTTAAATCTTCAAGCTCAACTTGAAGGCCGCAATGAATACGGTCGGGATAGAGGACGTCAGAGGCCATGGGAACGTACGGTGTAGGGGTGAAATCCGTTGATATCGTACGGAACACCAAAGGCGAAGGCAAATGGCTGGGGCGTTCCTGACTCTGAGGCACGAAAGCGTGGGGAGCAAAAAGGATTAGATACCCTTGTAGTCCACGCCGTAAACGATGTCCACTTGCTGTTTCGAGTATCGACCCTCGAAGTGGCGTAGCTAACGCGTTAAGTGGACCGCCTGGGAAGTACGGCCGCAAGGCTAAAACTCAAAGGAATAGACGGGGACTCGCACAAGCGGTGGAGCATGAGGTTTAATTCGATAGTAAACGAAGAACCTTACCAGGGCTTGAAATTCTGACGAATTTGTCGGGAAACCGATGAAGTCTCTCAAGGACGTCAGAACAGGTGCTGCATGGTTGTCGTCAGCTCGTGGTTTGAATTGTGCCCTTAAGTGGGGTAACGAGCGCAACCCCTGCCCCGAATTACAAGTGTTTCGGGGGACTGCCGTGTTTAACACGGAGGAAGACGGGGACGACGTCAAATCCGCACGGCCCTCTGATGCCCTGGGCCACACTCATGCTACAATGGTCGGTACAATGGGTTGCCAAGCCGTAAGGCGGAGCCAATCCCACAAAACCGATCTCAATTCGGATTGAGGGCTGCAACTCGCCCTCATGAAGCCGGAATCGCTAGTAATCGCGGATCAGCTATGCCGCGGTGAATACGTTCTCGAGTCCTGTACTCACTGCCCGTCACTTCAAGGAAGCCAGGAGTATCTGAAGGTCCGACCTCGGTCGGACTTAGGGTAAGCTTGGTGACACGGAAGAAGTCGTAACAAGGCACCGGTAGCGGAAGCTGTCGGTGGATAAATTAACTAAATAAAAATAAATCCGATTTAGGGCAACCAAAAAATTACTTAATATGAAAAATATTTTATTAGTTGAAGACGAGCAGTTTTTGGCTAATTTGCTTAAAAGCCGTTTGGAAAAAAACGGGCAAATAAAAATTCAGCTCGCCCGAGACGGCCAGGAGGCCTTAAAATTTCTTAAAGAAGACAACTTTAATTTGGTTTTACTGGATTTGATTTTACCTAAGATGTCGGGTTTTGAAATTTTAGAGACGATTCATTCCGACCCAAAACTTCAGAACATCCCGGTGATGATTATTTCCAATTTAGGCCAGGAAAGCGATGTCAGCCGCGGCCAGTCCCTGGGCGCGGTGGAATATTTTATTAAAGCCCGGGTTTCTCTAGAAGAATTAGTTGAACACGCCAAGAAATTTTTGAAATAATATGATATAATAAAAAGAGATGAAAGGATTTACTTTAATTGAATTATTAATCGTCATTGCTATCTTGGCCATTTTGACCACCACCGTGGTTTTGGTTCTGAATCCGGCTCAGAAGTTGGCTAAAACTCGGGACAGCCAGCGGATGTCGGATTTAAACACCGTTAGAAAAGCCATCGTGCTTTATTTAATTACTGCCAGTTCGCCGACGTTTACGTCCGGGCCTTTTGCTCAGGGGGTAACAAGCGGCGGTTGTTTGTCGCTTTCCGGGACCTGTGATTATACTCGTCAAGCCATTTACTTGGTTAATGGCACCGGCTGGGTGGGGGTTAATTTAGGCAGCATTCCTAGCGGTTCCCTGCTTGTAACACTTCCCAGAGATCCGGTTAGCGACGCCACTTATCATTATGCCTATGCCGCTAGTAGCACTAGTTTAACTTTTGAGTTGAATGCAGTATTTGAAAGCAGCGATAACACTTCCAAGATGCAGAATGATGGCGGCAATAGCAATACTGTTTATGAAATCGGCACCGCCCCGGGATTGAACCTATAAGTTATCCACAGCTCATTGATGACAAAGTAAAATATTTTGTTATAATAAAAGAAATATCCCAAAGGTCGAAATTTTCTAAGTTTAGAAAATTAATCTAATGAAAAAAGGATTTACTTTAATTGAATTATTAATCGTCATCGCTATCTTGGCGATTTTAACCACCACTGTGGTTTTGGTGTTGAACCCGGCCTCAATGTTAGCCAAAGCCCGGGACAGTCAACGGTTGGCGGATATGGACAGTTTAAGGAGTGCTATTAGTTTGTATTTAGCTACCGCGAGTGCGCCGACGATTACGGCACTAGGACCTTGGTCTCAGGGGCCATCAGCAAACAAAAATTGTTGGTCGCTTCACATAGTAACCTGTGCTGAAAAAGATAATTATGCTGTTGATGGCACTGGCTGGGTAGGGATTAAATTAAGTGACACCCCCGGCGGCTCTCCACTGGCAATACTTCCGAGAGATCCGAGCAATACTCTCGCTTATCATTATGCCTATGGGGCTGAGAGTACCAATAAAACCTTTGAATTGAACGCGGTATTAGAAAGCCCTGATAACGCTCCCAAGATGCAGAATGACGGCGGTGATAGCTTAACCGTTTACGAGATCGGCACTTATCCGGGATTGACTTTGTAGTTGAATGTTTTATTTAGCGTTAGGAATTTTAATCTTAACTTGGGGAGGAGCGCTCCGACCGCGGTCGGAGCGCTCTTTCGTTTTTAAATATATTTTTATTGGAGGAATCATTTTGATTTTCGGTTTTCTTTTTTATCAATCATGGCAGCTATATCAGGTTTGGTGGAAATTTTTACTGCCGCCTTATCAGCCCATCCGTTATTTCTTTTTTTACTGCTTCACCAATTTTTTTGAGAAACAATTAATTGCTCTGGGAGCGGCCCTTCTCTTTTTAGCGGCCGCTTTTTTGCTGAACAAAAAATTTCAGGAAAGATTTTTTGAAAAAGAAGAACCCTATTTAGGCGCTTTGGCTATTTTTTTGGTGGGCCATCCCTGGTGGATATACTATATTATTGTTATTGGGTTGATTGGGGTTATCGGCACCTTATATCTGAAGATAAAGCAATTCAAACAATCCGAACCTCATCCGAATCTACAAACTAATCCGAACGGAAAAATTATTGAAAAGGAATTGTCTTATAAATTAGTGGGGTTATTTTATAAAACTCAAGACGCCCTAGGAAGGTTTGCTAAAGAAAGACAATACGGGGATTTTTTAGAAAAAATATTAAAAGAAAATAATATAAAATTTAAAAGAGAACAATTAATTCCTCTTAATGACAAAAATTCAAATTTTATTGACTTCTTAATAGAAGATAAGATATTAGTGGAATTAAAAGCCAAACCCTGGATTACCAAAGAAGATTATTATCAAACAAAAAGATATTTAGAGTTTTCTAATTTAGAATTGGGGTTAATAGTAAATTTTAGAGAAAAACTTCTTCATCCCAAAAGAATTCTTAATCCGAAAGTTCGGAGTGTTTCGGATTATTCGTTGAGTTCGGATAATGTTCGGATTTATAGATTTCCTTTTTATCATTTTTGGCTTCCCGTCGCCATTTTAGTTTTAATAATAGAGGAAATTCTGATATAATAATAGCAATCCCAACAATCCGAACCTCATCCGAATCTACAAACAAATCCCAGCGTTCGGATGAGTTCGTAGATTCGGATAAATTTGTAGGTTAGGATTGATTATTATGTTATCTTTACCCATTTCCAAATTAAAAGAGCTCATTATTGGCGAAGGTCTTATTAAAGCCGAAGATTTTGACCGGTTGGCAGCCGAAGCCGAAAGAAAACACCAGAACATCGTTGACCTTTTAATTTCTCAGGGATTTTTCAGTGGCGACTATTTTTACGACTTTTTGGTGAAATATTTAAAGGTAGAACGAGTGAATTTAAGGGCTCAAAAAATTGAGAAAGAAATTTTAAATCTTTTGCCTCGGGATTTGGCCCAGAACCGGCGGGCGATTGTTTTCCGACGGGAAGCGGATGGAACTTTGGACGTGGCTCTGGAAGACCCCACTAATTTGAATATTCTGGATTTTCTTCAGCGCCGTTTGGAAGCGAAAATAAAACCCTTTTTAGCCACGGACAGCGACCTGAATTGGGGTTTTTCTTTGTATGAAGCCCAGTTAGCCCAGGATTTCCGGAAATTAATTGAAGAAAGCGTGGCGGCTTCCTTAAAGTCTCATTTTAAAACCGACGAAGAATTGGCGGCGGCGGCCGGCGATATGCCGATTGTGGCTATTGTGGACAATCTTTTGGCTTACGCGGCTTCTTCCCGGGCTTCGGATATTCATCTGGAAATTACTGAGGAGGGCGTTTTAATTCGTTTCCGGATTGACGGCGTCCTTCACGAGATTCTAAGAGTTCCCAAAGAAGTTCAGCCGGCTATCGTGGCCCGGCTCAAACTTTTAGCCGGACTCAGAATTGACGAACATTCCAAACCCCAGGACGGTCGTTTTCGCTTTAAAGGGGGTCAGCAGTTGATTGACCTTCGGGTGGCTGTTATGCCGACTTTCTATGGAGAAAAAGTAGAAATGCGTTTATTGCCCGCCACCCAAAAACCGCTTTCTTTAAGCGAATTGGGTATGCTGGAAGATGATATTAAGATTATGGAAGATAATATTAAAAAAACTTTTGGCATGCTTTTGATCTGCGGACCGACCGGCAGCGGGAAAACCACCACCCTCTATTCCATTCTTAATTATCTGAATCGGCCGGAAGTAAACATCGTAACCATTGAAGACCCCATTGAGTACAATATCCGCTATGTCAATCAGACCCAGATCAATCCGGCGGCCGGCATCACTTTTGCCAATGGTTTGCGGGCGATTTTGCGGCAAGACCCCAATATTATTATGGTCGGCGAGATTAGGGACAACGAAACCGCGGAAATCGCCGTTCATTCGGCTTTAACCGGCCACTTGGTTTTATCGTCTCTTCACACTAATGACGCGCCGACCGCCGTCCCGCGGCTGACGGATATGGGCGTGCCTCCCTTTTTGACAGCCGCGGTTTTAAACGTGGTGGTGGCCCAACGTTTGACGCAGCACATTCATTTGGACTGTATTGAGTCCTATTCTCCGGATGAGCAAACCTTACTGGTTATTCGCAGCCAACTAAAAGAGCTCGGCTTAGAATCCAAAGATATTCGTCTGCCTAAAGTTTTTTATCGCGGCAAGGGCTGTCCGGCTTGCAATTTTACCGGTTATCTCGGCCGCCTCGCTATTTTTGAAATACTCGATATCAGCGAAGAAATAAGAAAATTAATTATCGCTCCTGATTTTTCTTTGGATGAACTCAAAAAATTGACCCATCAGCAGGGAATGGTTTCTATGTTTGAGGATGGTTTAAAAAAAGTTGAACTGGGAATGACCACCATTGATGAGATCTTAAGAGTTATTAAAGAATAAAGATATGCGTTTTAATTACATAGCTTCTCAGCCCGATGGTAAAATTATTGAAGGCGAGCTGGAAGCCCAGGGTTTAACCGAGGTTTTGGAATTTTTAGCCGGGAAAGGATTAAAACCGGTCAGCGTGAAAATTATAAAAAAAGCCATCAGGACCAAAGGAATTTTCGGAGCGGCAACCATTACCATCACTGATAAAATTTTTTTAACGCGATATTTAGGTTTAATGCTAAAAGTCGGTACCGATCTCTTTCAAGCCATTGATGTTTTAATAAACGACTTGGACAAACCGGTGGTGAAGGTCTTTTTAGGCGAAGTACGTTCTAATCTGGAAAAAGGTCAGCCCTTTTATATGTCTTTTGCCAAATACCCGCGATTTTTTGATTCGGTTTTCGTTAATTTAATAAAAGCCGGAGAAACCTCGGGCAATCTTGACCAGATTTTAGAGAGCCTTAGCGTTTCTTTGGAAAAACAACAGGACATTAGAAATCGCATCCGCAGCGTGTTGATTTATCCCATTCTTCTTTTAGTCGCCTCCTTTCTGATTCTTTTCTTTTTAGTGACGTTTGCTTTGCCGAAAATCGCCGCGGTTTTTGAGGGCAGCGGTTCGGAGCCGCCTCTTTTTTCGCGAATTGTTTTTGGAGCGGGGAATTTTTTTGGCCACTATGCCTGGTATATTGCCGGAATAATAATTCTGGGAATAATCGCCGCTTTTTATTTTTATAAGACCTCCTTAATTTCCCGACGTTTTGTTTCTAAATTAGCAACTCATTTGCCGGCGGTCGGCGCGGTGGCGGCTAAAATTTCTTTACAACGTTTTGCCGCTACCTTATCTTCTTTAATCCGGGCCGGCCTACCCCTTACTCAAAGCCTAGAAATTACCGCTCAAGCCGTGGGTAATGAAGAATTGAAATCCGCTCTTTTAAGAATTTCTCAAGAAGGGATAGCCAAAGGCTTGACCGTCAGCGAGGCCTTTAAAAGAGAAAAAGTTTTTCCTCGGGTCGTGGTTAATTTAGTGGCGATTTCAGAAAAAGCCGGCCATATTGAAAATGTTTTGGCGACTTTGGCTGATTTTTATGAAAAAGAAACCGATAATTCCATTAAGATTATGGTTTCCTTATTAGAGCCGGCGCTTTTGCTGGGTATGGGAGTTATTGTCGGCGTCATTGCTTTGGCGATTATCGTTCCTATTTATCAATTAACCGGCCAATTCTAATAATATGAAAGGTTTTACTTTAATTGAACTTTTAATAGTTATCGCTATTCTAGTTACTTTAGCAGTGATAGGCGGTCTTAATTTATTTAATTATTATCGCCGGCAAAATTTAGAATTAACCGTTAATGAAATTACCGCTCTTATCCGGGACGCTCAAAATCGTTCGCTTAGCCAGCAAGATGGCAACCAATGGGGTCTTCGTTTTGAAAACGCGACCCAAGATTCGATTAAGATTTTTTATGCGACCAGTACTTTAACCAGCACTTATGTTTTGCGAGCCGGGGTTCAATTTACCGACCCCGGTGAAGACAATTCCCAAGATATTGTTTTTAAAAAAATTACCGGCTTGCCTTTGACTTCGAGTACTATTAAAATTGCTTTAAAGGGCAATTCTGCGGTTTCTTCAACTATCACTATCAATGAAAATGGCGTCATTCAATATTAAAATTAATCATCAGGGGCAAGCCCTGATAGAAGTTCTTATCGGGCTATTTATTGTCGGTATTTTAGTTGGGGCGGCGACGACCGCGGTAATTGTCGCTTTGCGTTCCAATGTGGAAAGCAAAAATTTTCAAGCCGCTTCGGCTTTGAGCCAGAAAATGCTGGATGACGTTAAGACCGTGGCTGAAGGAGATTGGCACAATATTTATAATTTAACCGATAAGAATCCAAGTAGTCCAGATAATAAATATTATCTGGCGGCTTCGGGCACGGCTTTGGCGGTTTTCCCCGGAGCCACCACTACCATCATCGGCAATATCACTTATACCCGATTTTTTTCCATTGAAGATGTGAAACGTTTTAACGGCTCAATCAGTAGTGAGCCGTTAGCAATTGACGACCCTTCCACCCAAAAAATTGTCGGTCATACTCAGTGGCTCAGCGCCGGCCAGACCTCGGAAGCGGCGTTGACGGGTTATTTAACGCGGTGGCGGAATTTGATTTCCCAGCAAACTGACTGGTCCGGAGGGCCGGGCCAAGAAGGGCCGCTTAGCGAATTCAACCAAAAATTCGTTTCTTCCACGGGCATTGATTTTTCCTCCAGCACGGGCTCAATTATAATTCAGTTTTGAGGAAGATGATAAATTTTGGGTATTGACTAATCCTGAGCCGCGATTAGAATTTCTGTTATGGAAGAAAAAGAAACCGAGCTTTCAAAATGTCAGAAAGAGCGAGACGAATATCTGGATGGCTGGAAACGAGCCAAGGCCGAACTTCTGAATTATAAAAAAGACGAAGCTAAAAGATTCGAACAAATTATCAGGTTAGCCAACGAGGGTTTGATAAAGGATTTATTAATAACGTTGGATAGTTTTGATTTAGGTTTGGCGGCGTTGGAGAAAGAAGGTTTGGCTCAAAAAGGAATGTATTTGATTCAGTCGCAATTAAGAGATATTTTAAAAGCCCACGGCTTGGAAATAATACCAGTTTCTATTGGTCAGCCCTTTAATCCCGCCACTCAAGAAGCGATTGTTGAAATAGAATCGGATAAACCTTCGGGGACCGTCATTGAAGAAGTAGAAAAAGGTTATTTATTAAACGGCCGGGTTGTCAGACCGGCCCGAGTAAAAGTTTCAAAATAAAAATAAAATGGCAAAAATAATTGGCATTGATTTAGGAACAACTTATTCGGAAGTCGCCGTGATTGAAGCCGGCGAGCCGAAAATTATTGAAAACGCCGAAGGCAACCGGATTACGCCTTCTATGGTGGCTATCAACAAAACCGGCGAACGATTAGTTGGTTTATTGGCTAAGCGCCAGTTGGTTACTAATTCCAAAAACACTATTTTTTCGGTGAAACGCTTAATCGGCCGCAAATTCAGCGATGCCACGGTTAAATATGACAAAAGCTGGTTACCTTATGAAATTAAAGAAGGAGAAAACGGCGGAGTGGAAATAAAAATGGCTGACCCTTCGGCCGGCTCAGGGCAAGCCCGTTGGTATAAACCCGAAGAGATTTCCGCGATGGTGCTCCAGAAATTGAAAGCCGACGCCGAAGCCAAATTAGGAGAAAAAATTGAAGAAGCGGTTATTACCGTGCCAGCTTATTTTGATGATAGTCAGCGTCAAGCCACCAAAAACGCCGGCGAAATTGCCGGTTTAAAAGTCCGGCTGATATTAAACGAACCCACGGCTGCCGCTTTGGCTTACGGACTTAATAAAAAGAAAAACGAGCAAATTGTAGTTTATGATTTTGGCGGCGGTACTTTTGATATTTCTATTTTAGACGTTCACGAAGACATAATTGCGGTTAAGGGAACTGGCGGCGATACTCATTTGGGCGGTGATGATTTTGACAAAAGAATTATTGATTATTTGGTGGTTGAATATAAAAAACAGGAGGGAATTGATATTTCCAAGGACCTGTTGGCTTTACAGAGACTAAAAGAAGCAGCCGAAAGAGCCAAACACGAACTTTCCACGGCTTTGGAAACCGAGATTAATCTGCCTTATATCACTTCGGACGCGGCCGGGCCCAAACATTTTCTGATTAAATTAACCAGAGCGAGATTGGAAGAATTAGTAAGGGATTTAATTGATAAATCCCTTAAATTAGTTGATGAAACCTTGAAAGAAGTTGGTTTGAAACCGGCGGACATTGAACAGGTGGTTTTGGTCGGCGGTCAAACCCGAATGCCGGCGATGCAGGAAGCGGTGAAGAAGTTTTTCAAGAAAGAGCCGCACCAAGGCATTAACCCCGAGGAAGTAGTGGCCGCCGGTGCGGCAATTCAAGCCGAGATGCTTAAAGGCCCCGAATCCCAACTAAGAGAAGTCGCGCTTTTAGATGTTACACCTTTGACTTTAAGTATTGAAACTTTGGGCAGTATTGCCACTCCGATGATTCCTAAAAATACTTATATTCCCACCACTAAAACCCAAATTTTTTCTACGGCGGCTGATAACCAAACCTCGGTGGAAATTCATGTGCTTCAAGGCGAAAGGGAAATGGCGGCCGATAATAAAACTTTGGCGCGGTTTATTTTGGACGGCCTTCCTTTGACGCCGCGGGGCGTTCCCCAAATTGAAGTGATTTTTGACATTGATGCCAACGGCATTCTCAATGTTTCTGCTAAAGATAAGGGCACTAACAAAAGCCAATCCATTCGGATTGAGGCCTCTACCGCGTTAAGTAAAGACGAAGTGGAAAAATTAAAACAGGAAGCCGCGCTGCACGCGGAAGAAGACCGCAAGAAAAAAGAATTAGTGGAAGCCAAAAATCAAGCCGAGTCCTTAATTTATTTGGCGGAAAAGACGCTGAAAGAAAGCGGCGACAAAATCGCTCAAAATTTAAAAGAGACGCTGACTATTAAAATAGAAAAATTAAAAGCGGTCAAAGATAGTGGTAACTTAGAAGAAATTAAATCCGCCACCACTGAACTTTCCCAAACTCTTCAGGATATCGGCAAGGGGATGTATCAGAAATAAAAAAGCCCCCAACAGAGACAGAACTCCATAAGGGTCTTTTTCGTAGTGATTATTTATATAATAGCAAACAGCAAGCCGTTGTCAACTAGTTGAATGTGGATAACTAAAAAGGCTGAAAAATAGAAGAAAAATAAAATTCAAAAATAACTTACTATATGAGAAAATTCAGAAAAATTATTTTATACGATTTGAAATCAGAACCGCTTGAAAAGGAATTTGTTGATAAATTAAAAGAGTTTGCAGAATCAGTCAAGATTGTTTTTTCCAAAGGAGAGTATTTAAGGGCTCTAAAATTATTAGATTTAGAAGATGCTGATGCATTAATTACGCGTCTTTTTGATTACTACGATGATTCCCTGTTTAAAAAATCAAACTTGAAATATATTGGAGCAATGCACACGGATATCTCTCATTTTAATATTTCACTCCTTAATAAAAAAGGAATCACTTTAAAAAATATTCCTGGTTATGCTACCGAAGCAGTTGCCGAATTAACAATTTCTGTATTGCTTAATATCTCTAGACAAACTTATGACGCAATGAATTTTGTTAAAAAAGGAAATTGGGGTTTTGAAAAATTTATGAGCTGGGAATTAAAAGGAAAAACATTGGGAATAATTGGTCTAGGAAAAATTGGAAGTAGGGTTGCAGAAATCGCTCAACGGTTTGGAATGAATATTATTTATTATTCAAAACAAAAAAAGAATGTTTCTTATAAATTTGTTGGATTAAATGATTTATTGAAACAAAGTGATGTCGTAAGTTTACATTGTATTTTAACCGATGAAACCAAGAATATTTTAAATAAAAAAAATTTAAAATTAATGAAGCAAAATTCAGTTTTACTTAACTCTGCAAGAATGGAACTCGTTAATTTGGAAGCCTTATACAAACTTTGTAAACAAAAAAGAATTTCTGTTTGGTTTGATGAACTTCAGGATAAAAATTGGAGAGATAAATTTAGAAAATTAGACAATGTTTACCTTACTCCTGATTATGGATGGATGACAAAAGAAGCTCAAAAAAGAGTTAAAGAAATGACATTAGATAATATAAAATCTTTTTTAGAAAGAAAATAGAAATATTTTTTAGGGCCTAAATAAAACATTCCAACATTCTGCAGAATATGAGAATGTTATCAAAGTTGAGGAATAGTAAGTAATCAAATATAATATAATAATGGCTGATTTATTGGTTAAAGAAAAAGAAAACGACATTTATCAGTCGCCGGTTAAGGTGGTTTTTCTTTTGGTTTTTGAAGTGGGTTCGGCTTTTTTGATGAGTTTTTATTTCCGGCAAACAATAGTTGATTTTTCCATTCAGAAATTAGTTTTTTTCTTAATAGGGTTAAGTTTGTTTCTTATTTTTTCTTTTTTTACCTCTCTTTTAGTCGAGGGATTTATTTGGTCGAGTTTGGGCGTCGGGTTGTCTATAGCAGCAAGTTTCGCGGTTTTTTATGATTATTTTTCTTCAATATTAGTTTTTTTCGGACTGATTATTTTCTTAATTTTTCTTTGGGCGGTTAGCGAACTGCGTTCAGCCGCGGCCGATTCTCTAAAAATCAGATTTTTCCATTTAGCTAAAGTTTTTTTAGCTAAAGCTGTTTTAGCCGTAGCGCTGGCGCTGACTATTTTTTGTTATTTTTTGCTGCCGTTTGATGGTTTCCCGCTCTCTTTCAAAAATTTTCAATTTCTGCTTAAATCCAACGAAAAACTGGTTGCCGTTTTTATTCCTAATTTTAGTTTTGAAAAAACTTTAAAAGAGATTTTATCAGAAAAGTTGCCGGCGGAAATAAAAGGCACCGGGCTTGAAGAAATAATTTTTTTAGGTTTTAAAATTAACGCTGCCGATCCGGTGGATAAAATAATTTTTGATTCCTTAAAAACAAAATTCGTTCAAATGAATGAAAGAACCCAAAAAATTATAATTATTAGTTTGTTCGTTTGTTTATTTTTAATTATTCAATTTTTATTCATTGTTTTAAGATGGATTTTCCCGATAATTCTTTTTTTGATTTATCTATTTTTGTCCGCTGTTAATTTTGTCGCCATTAAATTAGAATCAACGAGTAAAGAAACTCTATCAATATGAAGAAGGACTACTACAAAATTTTGGGTATTAATCATAGCGCCTCTCCCGAAGAAATTAAAGAGGCCTTTTACCGATTGGCGCGGCAATATCATCCTCATCGGGCGGGCAAGGACGAAAAGAAATTTAAAGAATTGAACGAAAAATTCAAGGAAATCAACGAGGCCTATCAAGTGTTATCCGATAAACAGAAACGAACTCAATATGACCAATTTGGCCAAGTTTTTAAAGGAGCGTCAGTTGGCGGTGGGGAATGGCCTTTTGGTTTTGATTTTTCCGCCCAAGGCGAGACCTCGCCTTTTTGGGGCGGGGACTTTGAAAGCGGCTTCGGCGACTTAAGTGATTTAGGAGAAATTTTTGACACTTTTTTTGAGGGTTTAGGTGTGCGGCCGCGGCGGCGCACTTATCGTCGAGGTTCAGATATTGAAGTAGCTCAAAAAATTTCTTTAGAAGAGGCATTTAAGGGGACGAGAAAAAATTTAGAATATCAAACCCTGATTACTTGTGAAAAATGTCAAGGAATAGGTTATGACAAAAAAGAGGGCGTAACTGTTTGTTCCACCTGCGGTGGTCGGGGCGAAATTCGGGAAAACCAGCGGACTTTTTTCGGCAGTTTTTCCCGAAATAAAGTTTGCCCGGAATGCGGAGGTTTCGGCGAAGTTCCGAAAAAAGTTTGTTCTGAATGCCGCGGTTCCGGCCGTCTTTCGGGAATGCGAAAAGTGGCCGTGGATATTATTCCCGGCGTGGCTGACAATCAAATTATAAAAATTAAGGGAATAGGCGAAGCCGGTGAGCGAGGCAGCCAAACCGGCGACCTTTACGTCCGGATTAAAGAAATTTCTCATTCGATTTTCCGACGGGAAGGCGATGATTTGTATTTAAAACAGGATTTAAAATTGACTGAGGCCTTATTAGGCAAGAAAATTAAAATTAAAGATTTAAGCGGCGAATTTTTTGAGGTGGAACTGCCGCCGGGATTTAATTTCAAAGAAAAATTAAGGGTGGCCGGTCGGGGTATGCCTCATTTACATGGCTCGGGCCGCGGCGCTCTTTATTTGGAATTTGACTTAAAATTGCCCAAAAAAGTTTCCGACAAAGCCAAAAAAATCATTGAGGATTTAGATAGAGAAATATAAAGGTTTGCTAGGGATATTAATTTAGAAAGAGATAGTTTATTCTGGACAATCTTTTTGATCTTGGTAAGATATTATTAGCAAAATAGAGGCGGGGTGCTCATAATTGTAGTGAAATTTTCTTCACTACAAGATGAGCTCGAAAATTTCAACAATTATGGCAGAAATAATTTTTTTAATTGTTATTTTGTTGGTTTTATTAGTCGGCTTGCCGGCAATTTTTTGGTTTCTGAATAATTCTCTAAAAAAAAGAGAAGAAGGATTAATTAAAAAAGTAGACGATTCGTCTGGTCGTCAGGTAATAGAACTTCGTCGCGAATTAAACGAAAGATTAAAAGAGGATAGAGAGAGTTTTGAGCGGACAACTCAAAATATGCATCGCAAATTCTCTGATTTTGAAATAGGAGTTACTAAAATGGACGAAGCGCTTAAACAATTGGATGATTCGGTTAAAGAAGTTTCGTCATTCCAGCAAATTTTTCGCACTCCAAAATTGCGTGGCCGCTGGGGCGAATTATCCTTAGAGCACATACTTTCTCAATATTTCCCCAGAGATATGTTTAAATTACAATATCTTTTTAAAAGCGGAGAGGCAGTAGACGCGATATTAAAACTTCCAAACGGCAAACTACTCCCTATAGATTCTAAATTTCCGCAAGATCATTTTGAAAATATGATTAAATCAGATAATGAAAATGAAAGAGAAATTGCCAAAAAACTTTTTGCTACCGAGATTAAAAAAGAAATAGATGATATAGCCAAAAAATATATTCTTCCTTCTGAAGAAACAATGGATGTCGCCTGTATGTATATTCCAGCTGAAGCTGTTTATTTTGAGGTTATCAGTTCTTTGTCGGAAGTACTTGATTATGCTCATACCAAAAGGGTATTTTTAACTTCTCCAAATACTTTTCATTTAATGTTGCAAGTTGTTCAGCAGTGGGCACACGATATGCAAATCGGTCGTAAAACAAAAGATATTATCCAAAGAATGAATAAAATTATTAATGACGCTAAAAAGTTGGATGAAAGTTTTAATAAATTAGGAAAACATCTCAGGGATGCTAGTTCTTCTTATGAAGAGTCAGATAGGCGACTTGGATTTTTGAAAGAAAAAGCCGAGAAATTAATGGAATTAGAGACAAAAGAAGCTAAACAACTAGAAGGACCAAAAGAAGAAGATGAAGCAGATTTGGAATAAAAATACTTTTATTCTGGTTATTATTTTGCTGGTAAGTTTGGATGTTTTGGTTTGGCGAACAATTATTTTTGCCAAGACCTCGGATAATCTGGAAATTTATTTTTTGAGCGTCGGCCAGGGCGACAGCGAATTGGTGGTTTTGCCGGGCGGGGTTCAAGTTTTAATTGACGGCGGCAAAGGAAATTACGCGGTTCAAGAATTAACTTTAATTTTGCCGTTTTTTGACCGTTATCTTGATTTAGTAATTCTATCTCATCCGGAAATTGACCATTTTCTCGGCTTGATCGAGGTTTTGAGAAACTATCAAGTCGGAACTTTTATTTCCAACGGCCGACCGGGGACGGCCGATTCCTGGCCGGTCTTGGCGGAAACTTTAAATAAGGAGAAAATTCCCAAGGTGAGTTTGGCCGCCGGCGATAAAATTTGCTATCAGGAAAATTGTTTTAATATTCTTTCACCGACCAAAGAGTTTTTAACCGGCCGGGAAACTAATGACAGCGGTTTGGTGATGAGGTTTTCCGCCGGAGGTTCTCAAACGCTTTTTACCGGCGACACCGGAGAGAAAGTTGAAGATTTTTTAATTAAAAATTATGACGTCAGGACGGATATTTTGAAAGTCAGCCATCACGGTTCCAAATTTTCCACCAGCCAGAAATTTTTAGCGGCCAGCCAACCCCGACTGGCTTTTATTGAAGTCGGCAAAAATAATTACGGTCATCCGACCCAAGAAGTTTTGAGCCGTTTGGCCAGCATCGGCTCCGCCATTTACCGCACCGACACCGATGGAACGATTAAATTAGTCATAAACAAAGGACATATTTCCATTTTCAAAAAGAGGCCAAAAATGATATATTAAAACAATGCGGGTTTTTAGTAGTGAAATCGTTAAAAAAGAAAACGAAGAAGTAGAATTAAAAGGTTGGGTGGCGAGCCGCCGGGACCACGGCCAGATTATTTTTATTGACTTGCGGGATGCCAAAGGCGTAGCCCAGTTGGTTTTTACCCTGCACCAGAACAAGTTCGGTGCGGGGCAGGCTCCCCCAGAAAAAGATATTTATAAACTTGCGGATTCTCTGCGGCCAGAATGGGTGATTAAGGCGTCCGGTATAGTCAAACAACGGCCAAAAGGCATGGAAAATCCTCAATTGGAAAGCGGGCAATTTGAAGTTCAAGCCAATTCCTTAGAAGTTTTAAGCCAAGCCGAAACCCCGCCCTTTCCTTTAGACACCGACGGCTACGAAGTTAACGAGGATATCCGAATGAAATATCGTTATTTAGATTTGCGGCGGCCGCGGCTCCAGAAAAACCTCAAACTTCGTTCCCAATTCTTCCAATTTATCCGCTCTTATCTTGTCAATAAGGGTTTCACGGAAATTGAAACGCCGATTATCGGCAAATCAACGCCCGAGGGAGCGCGGGATTATTTAGTGCCGTCGCGGCTCCAGCCCGGAAAATTTTTTGCTTTACCCCAATCACCCCAACAGTACAAACAATTATTGATGGTTTCCGGTTTTGAAAAATATTTTCAATTAGCCCGTTGTTTTCGGGACGAAGACACTCGGGGCGACCGCCAGCCGGAATTTACCCAGCTGGACATTGAAATGAGTTTTGTGGAAACGGAAGACATTCTTTCTTTAGTGGAAGAATTTTGTTTGGCAGCGGTGAAAAAAATATTCCCCGAGAAAAAAATAACCAAAATTCCCTTTCCGCGAATTAACTATCGGGAGGCAATAACAAAATATCAAAGCGATAAGCCCGATTTACGAAAAGACAAAAATAACCCCGAGGAATTGGCTTTTAGTTTCATCGTGAATTTTCCGATGTTTGAATGGAAAGAAACAGAAAAAAGGTGGGACGCGGTTCATCATCCTTTTACCCGGCCGCAAACCGAGGATATTGAGGAAATTAAAACTCGGCCGGAGAAAATTTTAGCTTTTCAATATGACTTGGTTTGTAACGGCTCGGAAATCGGCGGCGGCAGTTTGCGGTCTTACAAACCGGAAATTTTAGAAGCGGTTTTTGAGGTAATGGGCCACAGCCGCGAAGAGATAAAAAAGCAATTCGGTCATTTGTTGGAGGCATTTTCTTTTGGCGTGCCGCCCCATGGCGGTATCGCTTTGGGTTTAGATCGGTTGTTGACTATTTTATTGAACGAACCCAATATCCGCGAAGTCATCGCTTTTCCCAAAACCGGCGACGGCCGCGATTTAATGATGGCTGCGCCCAATGAAATTAAACCTGGGCAATTAAAAGAACTTGGCTTAAAAATCGAGAAACCTCGCCTTGGATGAAATCCTGATAAGAAATCAGGTGGGTGAACTCAGTTACAATCCACGGACTGGAACAATTTGTTCTCCCTTTAAGATAAAATTTGTGCAGGATTTAACCTCAGCGAGGTAATAGTATTATAGCATAATGCCAAACAACTTCAAGGCGTTGCTGGTGGTCTGCTTGGCTATAATTTCTAAAGAGAGACCGTGAATGGCGGCTATTTTTTCGGCGACGTACTTGACATAAAGCGGTTCGTTTCTTATAAACGCTGACTGACGCGGACTAGACACTGACTCACGCTGACTTTTTTCTGCGTTGGTTTGCGTGTTGAGCGGAGTTAGATAAGGGCTGTCGGTTTCAATTAAAATTTTTTCCAGCGGCAGAGTTTTAATAATTTCATCATATTCAGAAGAATAAGTGATAATCCCAGTGAACCCTAAATAAAAACCCATTTCCAAATATTTTTCTGCTTGCTGTTGGTTACCGGTGAAACAATGAATTACGCCTTTTAGATTAGGTTTTAGGTTACCCGCTTCGCCCGCGAAGCGAGGCGAGTAGGTTTTAGGTTTTAGGATTTCAATTAAATCCTCATGAGCCAGGCGGCAATGGATAATTACTGGTTTTTTTAATTCCTGAGCCAGTTCTAAATGTTTTAGAAATATCTCTTTTTGTTTTGTTTTAGATTCGGGGCCGTGGTAATAGTCTAAACCGGTTTCGCCGACAGCCACTACTTTTGGCGAACTTTTGGCTAAAGTCAAATATTTTTGAAAATCAAAATCTTTATCATCAACATAAATCGGATGAAGTCCGACCGCGGCCCAGACACCTTGTTTAAATTCTTCGGCGATTTCCACGGCCCGGCGGCTGGTTTCATATTGAGAACCGGCATTTATGAGCCAAACATTATTTTCTTGGCAACGTTTAACAACTTGACGATAATCGTCTTTAAAAGCTTTAAAATTCAGATGAGCGTGCGAATCAAAAAACATTTTTATCCGGCGGATAAAGTTTTTTATCTATTTATTTTCCTCTTAAGAAATTCAAGAAGATTTGTAGGAGATTGGGAGAAATTTGTTCGGGAGAAGGAGGCGGCGGTATCATCGTTCCCTCGGGTGGTTGCATTATATCTTCCGGAGGTTTCATTTCGTTAGAGGGAGGGACGCCTTGAGGCGGCGTAAAGTTTTTACATTGTTCGGGGTTGATTTCGCAGAAAGATTTACATTTAGAAATAACCTCCAATTCCCAACCCAATTATTAATACGACCGCTATTATAACAAATTGTAATTTTATTTCAACGTGTTGACAGTTGGACTATCTGTTATAAACAACAATAAAGTTACAGAGGCCTTAATAGAGGGTAGGGCCATAAAAATAATTAAATAAAAGGGTTTTTTCTCTTGAGGGGTGGCAATATAACCCCAGAAAATTAGGCGGTTAGTTTATTGAACAATTCTATGGAATTGTCCAATGATACGCAAAACGACAGTAAAACAGTAAAGATGTGTATAGGGCAAGAAAATTAGGAGAATATGCAAAAAATTTTAGTTGAAGAAAAAGAGAAAAAGCATGATGCTTGGATATTTAAAGTGAAAGTTGGCGATGGCGATGATGCTACGGTGCACAGCGTTGCGGTACCGAAAGCGTATTGGGGAAAATTGACCGGAGGCAAAATGCCGCCGATAGAGCTCATGCGGAAATCTTTTGAATTTCTGCTTCGGCGCGAGCCAAAAGAATCAATTTTGCGGGAATTTGAACTTCCCATAATTCAAAAGTATTTCACAGAGTATGAAACCGAGATACAGAACACATCCCAACAAACTTGAGAATGTTGGGATGTCGTGTATAATATAAGTGTGTATAATATAAGTATGAACAAAATTAAAACGGCGAAGCAGATGGAGAGGCATCTTAAAGGTATAGCGAATCATTACCGTATTGAGATACTACTTCTCATCGCCGAACGCAATGGTATAACCCTAGAGAGTATTATTGAAACACTTGGCGCAAATGAGAAAACTATCGGGGAGCATACGAGGCGACTTTATCAGGCTGGGCTCATCAATAAAAAATATCGCGGTAAATTTGTAGAGCATGCTTTGTCGCCGTACGGCAAAACATTTGCCCGTTTCTTAAAATCGTTCCAGCAAATATAATAAACACCCCTACAAACTGGAGTTTGTAGGGGTGTTGTAAATGAATCGACTGGGGGATGATTTCAAAAAAACATGAAGAAGATATTAATTATTTTGATTATTTTGGTTGTTTTGATTGGGGGTTGGTTCGGTTTGAGGTTTTTAATCGGTTCTTATGTTGCCAGAATCCCGCCCAAATGCGACTTTGCGGCTTGCCCGGAAACAAAAACAGTAAAATTGTATTATTACAATTACGAATTGGACAAAGATGAGTCAGGCAATACCGCTTGCAGTAGAAATGGCTTGGTAGCGGTTGAGAGAAAAATTCCCATAACTCAAACACCAATTCAAGATACCATCAAACTTTTGCTTTTAGGTGAATTAACCGAAGAAGAGCGGGTTCAAGGAATTGACACTGAATACCCATTAGAAGGACTCTCTCTAAAAAGAGCTTCACTGATGAAAGGCGGAGTCTTAACACTTGAATTTGACGATTCTAATAATAAAACCGTTGGCGGTTCCTGCCGTGTCGGCATTCTTTGGTTTCAGATTGAGGCGACAGCTAAACAATTTCCCGAAGTTCAGCAAGTCCGTTTTCTGCCCGAAGAAATTTTCCAGCCATAATAAATGATTTATATGGCCAATCTTCTGGTGTTAAAATCGGGTTCCCTTCATATCTTTCAAAAAGTACTTCAAATTTTTCATTGGTCGGGGTGCCGGGAATCGAACCCGAATCACAAGACCCCCAGCCTTGCATAATAACCATTATACTACACCCCGCTGAAATTTATTATAATAAATTAACATGAATAATGGAAGATATTCTTTTGAAGTTAAACAAAAAGCAAGAATTTTAAGGGAAAGCGGTTTGACACATTGAGAAATTACAAAAAAACTTGATATTGCTCTCGGGACAGCTTGGTTATGGACAAAAAGCATAACTTTAACGTTGGCGCAGAAAAAGGCCATACAAGAGCGAAGGTATAAACCTACTTTTACTTTAGAGAGAAGAAAAAAACTAAGTAAATTGGCGCGTCGTAATTTTTCTAAATTTTGGGGAAAGCCATATTCAAAAGAAGAGCTTCTTGATAAAATTCGTAAGTTTTATTTTAAACACGAAAGAATTCCGTTAAAACGAGAATTTAATATGTATCGAGAATATCAACAGCATTTTGGTAGTTGGAATAATGCAATTAAATTAGCAGGATTTGAACCGAATCCAGTTGTATTTTCAAAAAAATTCATCGCTAAAGACGGACATGTTTGTGATTCATTCGCGGAAAAAATTATAGATGATTGGCTATCCTACTATTGTATTAAACATAAAAAGAACTTTCCTTATAAAAATACAAAAATGACCGCTGATTTTAAAGTAGGTAATTTTTTGATAGAATATTTTGGTCTTGCTGGAGAAATGAAATCTTATGATTGATTAATCCAAAAGAAAAGAATTTTAGCCAAAGATAAAAGAATGAAACTTATTGAAATTTATCCCAAAGATTTATTTTCAAAGGATTACAAAACTTTTTTAAGAAAAATATTAAAACCGCTATCTTAGTGGAATATTTTATTTTGTTTTTACTAAAGTTTTAATACATTTAGTACAGGCCTTGACTCTTTTGCCGGATGGCAATTTTGCCCACTGAAGATTAGGATATTTTCTTTTTTTCGGCGTTGGGTTATACCTTGACATTACTTTTTTATATTTTCCTCCCAACATTATTGAACTTTTACCACAAATTTTACACTGTCGCATAGCTATAAATTGATTTTTATCTTTTCTTTAAAGCTAATCCATTTTTTATTAGCTTTTGAAAGAATCGATTCAATTCAATATTAATTTTCTTTTGATTAATTTCAAATTTTTTTTCCAATTTTTTGACCAATTTTTCAACCGAAACGTCATTATTTAAAGCCAAAAAAATTTCATAACCTGTTTTGTTTAGTTTATAAAGCTTTCCTGTTTCAATATTAATCACTAGTCCTCCAAATGTTTCTTTTCGGTGATTTATTTTGTCTTTTTGTAATTCTATCATAAATTTTTATTTATCCGGTCGGAACCAACACCAGGGATCGGATGAGAAAATATTGTTTGTTGCTCCAAAAACATTTGCTCTACAACCCCCGCCACATTTATATCTATATCCGCAAATACGGCATTTTCCTTTTATTTTAGTAAATATTTTTAACCATTTGCGAAACATATTATTTTTCTGCCACTCATCAGAAAAATCCTTTTTTAAAGGAGAAGAAAAGAGATGTGCGAGTGCAATGCACGGAGTTATCTTAAAATCGTGTGTTATACTACATCTAGAGGTACCGGCTCCGCAAGGAACAATAATTTCCTTGTCTGGATTATATTCTACTAATTTATCAAAAAGAAAGCTGTGATGCAACTGTTCTACTGTCATGTCATTGTAATAATCTTTTATATCAAACAAAGCTTGAGCTGCATATCTGTATTGATCTTTTGATACTTGAAACTTCTTATTAAAGGGATTACCGATTAATAGCCTTGTTCTATAATAATAAGCTCCAATTTCATGAGCAAAATCCGCTATATTTTTTAATTCCCTATAATTAAAATTAGTTAAGGTTGTAGCTATACAGACCTTAATATTATTTTTAATAAGTAATTGAATTCCTCTAATGGCTAATTGCAAAGCTTGACTATTTCCTCGAAATTCATTGTGTTTTTTAGGCGATAGACTATCAATGCTTATTTGTACGCTATTTATATTTTTATATTCTGCTAACGCCCTTGCGATGTCAGGAGTTATTAAGGTGCCATTGGTTGCTATTCTGATGGAAAATTTTCTTTTATAAGCAAAACTTAGTATTTTACTAAAATCTTTTCTAATTAAGGGTTCTCTACCAACCAGATGCACCTTAAAAATGTGTGCCTTGCTTAATTTCTTCAATAAATCACAGATTTCGGCATAGCTTTTTTCTTTTTTATAGAGTCCGTTTTTACTGGAATAGCAGTGTTGGCATTGCAGATTGCAACGCGGAGTGACATCCATATAAATAGTATCTGGTGTCAAAAGGCGTGACAGCGACTTGGTTTTAAGTTTATTTTTAGCAATGGCATTTTCCATTTTTTAGATAAGATATTACCTATTTCATATTTTGAATATGCGCACGGCTTCACTTTTCCGTTCGGCAATATATGAATTAAAGTTTGTCCTGCATAACATTTATTCGTTAATGGATTGACATAAGTTATTTTAATAGGAAATCTCCTTTTTAATTTATCAATTTGCGCATCTATTTTCAATAAGGAATCATTATCAAGAGCCAGCAACGCCTTATTTTCCGCGCTTCTTCCCACTGGCTTAAAAATAAAAATACAAAGAGAATCAAATTTTAATTTAATTGCCAATCTGATTATTTTTTCCAAGTATTGTTTATTAAGCCGGGAAATGGTTGCACACATTATTTTTCTAATCTTTATCAGGCTTAGATTTTTAATTATTTGGCGGAAACAATTTCTATCCCTTATCTTGTTATGAATATTTTCTGGTCCATCAATACTGATATAGATTTTGTGAAATGTATTGTTAATTATTTCGGAATAATTATCCAGCAAAGAACCGTTTGTTACTAATTCCGCTACAAATTTTTTCTCTTTTAATAATTTACATATATCTTCAAAGTTGTTATGGCAAAGCGGTTCACCCCCTGAAATGCTAACAGAGAAAACACCTAATGTTTGTAACCGTGACAGAATGAGGCGGAAATCATCCGGATTAATATCTATTAAATGTTTTTTATCGTATTTGTCGTTATAACAATGAACGCAATTTAGATTACATTTATTGGTTATTTCAATACCGGCAAAAATAGGTTTTATGGAACTGGTTTTATTTTTGCCAACATCTAGGATCTTTTTTTGATAGGTTACCATATGCGTAATAAATAAATGCAGGACATCCTCCCCTACATTTAGTGTTGTTAATACATTTTTCACATCCATTTTTTACTTTTTTATGCATTGATTCTAATTTTTTTATAAAAGGGTGTTTTAAGATTTCGGATAATTTATTTTCGCGTAAGTTGCCCAGGTTGATAGGTAAATATCTGCATGGATAAACATTTCCATTCGGGCGGATTTGTATTTTATTGGTACCAGCCCCGCAAAGAGATTTACTGTCCCCAGAAATTATGAGACTGTTTTCAAATCCAATTTTAAAATTTGATTTTTTTCCCGAAGCTTTAGATAAGGATTCCAGTTTTTCAATTATTTTTCTTAACGTATTTCCCCTTAGAACCGCTTTAGAATTTTTCGGATTAGTAAAATTTTTGTAAAAATTTATCCTTATTGCAGAAGCGCCCAACTTTTCCGCTATTTTGCATGTATCTTCGACGTATTTATAATTTTTATCAAGCAGAGTCATTTGGAAAGCAAAAGGAATTTTAAACCTTTTTAATAATGAGGTAGCATTTAAAAGATTATCAAAGGCCTGATTATTTCTCCTAATGGTATTGTGAATTTTTTTAGGACCGTCAATACTTAATTTAACATAATTTACTCCGCCTGCCTTCAGATGTTTTACTTTGTTTTCATCAAGAAGGCTTCCATTTGTGCTAATGCCAAAACAAACTTTTGCTTTATTTAAGTAATAGACGATTGTACGCCAATCTTTATGTAATAATGGCTCGCCGCCAATTATATTAAAAAAAAGTATACCTCCTTTTTTAAGATTTTTAAAAATCTTTTTAAAGACGCCTAGAGGCATATCATTTTCTCTATTTCTTGCATCAAAACAGTGTGCGCACCTATAATTGCATTTACCGGTAATTTCAATATTGGCACAATAAGGTTTCCCGTTCATTAGATAGTTTTACAAGAATTTTGTGGTTTATTTATCCCTCGCTCATGCAATATATCTGCACGTCGGCTTGATAAATAGTCGGATTTTCCCACTCAGATTTTCTTTTTGATTCTTTTTCTTCCTTCTTGTATTTTTTTTCGCTTTCCTTTTCTCCTTCATCTGCCAGATTTACTGAGGAATATTTTTTCATATGGTTTAAATAAAATTAATTAATCGACCTTTCAATCAAACTAGTCTTATAAAACTAGTCTTACTAAAAGATTCTTTTTCTCATTATCTTCTATATCTTCTATCTATTTTGTTTTTGTTTGTAAATATTGTCAATAGATGTCGGTGATGTTAAGATAATTATCAGAATGTCCGATATTTACATAAAACTATTTTTATATATAGTAATTGTTCTTTCGACGACTTTTCACGAATATACTCATGGTTTCGTTGCTTATAAACTTGGTGATCCCACCGCCAAAAACGCTGGTCGGTTGACCTTGAATCCTTTGGTTCATTTAGATTTACTGGGTACAGTAGTTATCCCTCTTTTTTTATTGTATTACGGCGGGATTTTTATCGGCTGGGCAAAACCCGTGCCCTATAACCCTAATAATTTAAGAGACCAGAAATACGGTTCGCTTAAAGTTGGCATTGCCGGTCCCTCGGCAAATTTATTAATAGCGGTAATTTTTGGGATTTTTTTAAGAATTGCTTCTGTTGGCATTTTCGGAAGTTTAACTTCCGAATTTTTTTTACAAGCAATTGGCCTTATTGTCTATATTAATATTTTCTTAGCTCTTTTTAATTTAATTCCTTTGCCGCCGCTTGACGGCTCAAAAGTGCTAATGGATTTATTGCCGAAAAGCCGAGATTTTTTAGCTAAAATCGGTTTCTTGGGAATTTTTATTGCTTTATTTTTGGCTTTTTACATTTTATCGCCGGCGGCACAATTTCTTTTTCGGCTGATTACCGGCGCCAATTTTTGATTTTAGGGTTGACAATCTCTTCAATTTCATTATGATTTAGAAATTATGCCGACAATTCATCAATTAATTAAAAGGGGCCGAAAGAAAATTTTCGCCAAAGAAAAAACTCCGGCTTTAGGACGTTATTTCAATTATTTGAAAAATCGGCCGACTTATTCGGTTTCGCCTTTTAAGCGCGGGGTTTGCCTGAAGGTTTTTACCACCACGCCCAAAAAACCAAACTCGGCTTTAAGAAAAGTGGCCCGGGTGCGCTTGAGTAACGGAATGGAAGTGACGGCTTATATCCCCGGCGAAGGACATCAACTTCAGGAGCACTCCATAGTTCTGGTTCGGGGCGGCCGGGTAAAGGATTTGCCGGGCGTGAGGTACCATATTATCAGAGGCATTTTGGATACTACCAGCGTGGAAGGAAGAAAACAGCAGCGGTCAAAATATGGGGCGAAGAGACCAAAGCAATAAACGCAGTGCTATAAGCTATGCGTAAAAAACAAATTTACAAAAATCGGAAATTGCGCCAGCCCGATATCAAATATCAAAATTTGGTTGTCGGCCGGTTTATTAACTATTTAATGAGAAAAGGCGAAAAATCGCTGGCGGAAAAAATATTTTATCAGGCGCTGGAGCTTATAAAGAAACAAACCCAGCAGGACCCGCTGAAAATTTTTGAAAAAGCTCTGGAGAACGCCAGCCCATTATTAACTGTGGTTTCCCGCAGAATCGGCGGCGCCAATTATCAGATACCAGTGGAAGTCCGGCCGGAAAGAAAATTCTTTTTAGCCAGCAACTGGATAGTCCAGGCGGCTAAATCGCGGAAAGGAAAGGCTATGGTAGAAAAATTAGCCGAGGAACTTATTGCAGCTTCTAAAAACGAAGGAGCCGCCATTAAAAAGAAAATGGATATGCATCGAGTGGCTGAAGCCAACCGCGCTTTCGCTCATTTTGCCAGAAGATAAGAATAATTTATGAGGACTCATCCTTTAGAAAAATATAGGGATATCGGCATTATTGCCCATATTGATGCCGGTAAGACCACCGTTACCGAACGGATTCTTTTTTACACCGGCATTTCCCATAAAATCGGCGAGGTTCACGAGGGCGATACCATTATGGATTGGATGGAACAGGAACGAGAACGGGGAATTACGATTACCGCGGCGGCCACGACTTGTTTTTGGAAAGAACACCAAATAAATATTATTGACACGCCCGGTCATATTGATTTCACGGTTGAGGTGCAACGTTCCTTGCGGGTTTTGGACGGTGGGGTAGTGGTTTTTGACGGCGTGGCCGGCGTGGAGCCGCAGTCAGAAACAGTTTGGCATCAAGCCGACAAATTTAAAGTTCCCCGCATTTGTTTTATCAATAAACTGGACCGGATGGGCGCGGATTTTGAAAAATCTTTCCAGTCAATCCGGGAGCGGCTTCATCCCAAACCCGTGGCCCTTCAACTGCCGATCGGTCAGGAAGAAAATTTTGAAGGCGTCATTGATTTGTTCAGTCAAAAGGCCTTTTATTTTGAAGGCGAGCACGGCGAACGGAAAATTTCTAAAGAAATTCCGGAAAATTTAAAGAAAATTGCCAAAGAAAAAAGAGAAAAATTAGTGGAAATGATTGCCGAGACCGATGACAATTTAATGCATCATTATTTAGAAGGCAAAGAAATTGATGTGGTTGAATTAAAAAAAGCCTTAAGGCGAGCCGTTCTTAAAGGAGAATTAATTCCGGTATTTTGCGGCAGCGCCCTGCGCAATAAAGGCGTTCAATTGCTTTTGGACGCGGTCGTTGATTATCTACCCTCGCCCTTAGATTTGCCGGCGGTCAAGGGCGTTAACCCCGAGACTCAAAAAGAAGAAGAAAGATTGCCGCAGGACAATCAGCCTTTTAGTTGTTTGGCTTTTAAAATTGCCGCCGATCCTTTTGTGGGTTCTTTGACTTATTTTCGGGTTTACTCCGGCACCCTAAAAAAGGGCAGTTATCTTTTGAACGCCAATAAAAATTTTCAGGAAAGAATCGGTCGGATTTTAAGAATGCATGCCAATCATCGGGAAGATGTAGAAGAGATTTACGCCGGCGATCTCGGCGCTTTTGTGGGCTTAAAAAATACCACCACCGGCGACACCCTCTGCGACCCCGGCCAACCCATTGTTTTAGAAAAAATTATTTTTCCCGAACCGGTCATTTCCATCAGGATTGAACCCAAAACCAAAGCTGATCAGGAAAAAATGTCTTTGGCTTTGCATCGGTTGCAAGAGGAGGACCCGACCTTCAAGGTTAAGGGCGACCCGGACACGGGTGAAACCATTATTTGGGGTATGGGCGAGCTTCATTTGGAAATTATTGTGGACCGGATGAAACGGGAATTCGGGGTAGAGGGCAATGTCGGTCGGCCCCAAGTAGCTTACAAGGAAACGGTGCTGGGAATGGCCGAAGCCGAAGGCAAATACATTCGTCAATCCGGCGGTCGGGGTCAATACGGCCATGTTTGGTTAAAAGTGGAGCCCTTAGAACGAGGCAAGGGTTTTGAATTTGTTAAAGCTATTAAAGGCGGCGTTATCCCGTTGGAATTTATTCCGGCCGTAGAAAAAGGGGTTAAAGAAGCGATAGATAAAGGAGTTTTAGCTGGTTATCCTTTGGTAGATGTTCAAGCCACGCTTTATGACGGTTCTTTTCACGAAGTGGATTCTTCGGAAATAGCTTTTAAAATCGCCGGTTCCATTGCTTTTCAAGAAGCCGCTAAGCGAGCCAAAGTTATTTTATTGGAACCGCTGATGAAAGTGCAAGTAATCACCCCGCCGAATTTTCTGGGCGACGTTACCGGTGACCTTAACGCCCGGCGCGGCAAAATTGGAGCCCTGACCGAAAGAGCCGGAATTAACGTTATTGACGCCAAAGTGCCTTTGGCGGAAATGTTCGGCTACGCCACCAGTTTAAGGTCAATGACTCAAGGCCGGAGCAGTTTCACCATGGAATTTGACCATTACGAAAGAGTGCCCAATAACGTTTCTCAGTTAATTATTGAAGGAAAGAAATAACTTTAATTTTTTACTAATAATTATTTTACTAAAATCCAATGCGATCGCAGCAGATTTTAGTAAGTCCAGTTAAATGGACTTAGCCTTAATCATCGGCTCAGATATACTTGAGCCGATAATTTGTGGGTTTTTGTGTTAAGAAGTATAAAGTGAGTAGCGCGGCGGGGTAAAAATGGTAAAATATATCTATGGAAGAAAATTATAATAAAAACAGGTTTTTAAGCAGAAGGGATAGCGGAGAACTTAGGGCTTTGGTAATAGGTTTATTTTGCATAGTTGCTATTTTTTTTGGATTCTTTGGATGGTTTTTAATAGGGGAAGGAGTTTCGGGAGAGTGGAGTATTGTTTCAAGCTTTAAAGGATTGACGCTTTATATTACTAGTATATCGCCCGGCTTATTAGTTTTTCTCTTTGCTACTATTATTCTTGTTTGGGGGTTACCAAAAGTACTTAAAAATCTATGAATATAAATTCTGAAGAATTAGAAAAATATCTACAATCATCTTTATCTGCTATTAAAAAAGGAATTGAGGGTAGTGGCGATTTTCGTATTACTGAACCTATAGAATTTGATTTGGCTGTAATAAATACAAAAGAGGGCGGAGGTGGTTTAAAAATATCTATAGTAAAAGCAGAAGGTAATTTGAAATTAGAAGAAATAAGTCATATAAAAATTAAAGTAAATCCCGATAAAAGAAAAGAAGCTAAAGTTTTTCAAACCCGTTAAAGGAATTCGTATATTTAGATAATTTTTAAAAAATTTTGTCCGAAAAGCGAGCGGGCAAAAATGGAAGGAGCTCAGAGGAGGAATTTTTTTGCTTAAGAGCCGGTGCAGGTAGATAAAAGACAATGATATAATTTAATCAATGAATTACCTTTTACTAAGTTTAATTATCATCTTTCTCTTAGTTTTTGTATTTTTATACAAAATATCGGCTCAAGAATAAGTGAGCCGATTATAGAATTGACTATTAAATTTTTAGGATTTATAATCTAATCATATGTCCACTATTACTATTCCTAAAAATTTAATAAAGGAAGATTTAGTGATTATTCCTCGTCGGGAATACGAAGGGCTTTTGCGTGTGGCAGAAATTAAAAATAAAGGAACCAATACTCGATTTAACAGAGATTTAGATGAAGCAATCGCTGAATATAAAGCCGGAAAATTTTTCGGTCCGTTTAGCGTCATTGAGGAAGGTATCAAATTTTTGAAAAAGAGGAAGATATCAGGGAAATAACAATGAAGTATTCATTTACTGAACGCTTTGCCGAACATTTGGAATCTTTTTCTGGCCCGATTCAAAATAAGTTTTGGAAACAATTAAATTTTCTTTTACACGATTTGCGTCACCCTTCACTTCAAGCAAAAAAATATGATGAAACCCGAGGAATTTGGCAGGCCAGAGTAGACCAGAAAATTCGCTTTTATTTTTTAATTGAAGACGATACTTATGTTTTATTGAATATCAAAAGACATTCAGATTAATATTTGACATTTTTTAAAATCCCTATAAACTAATAAAGTCGATATTATTAAAAACTAAAAACTAAAAAACTAAAAACATGGCGGAAAAAACAAAGTTTGTCAGAAGCAAGCCGCATCTTAACGTCGGTACCATTGGTCATATTGACCACGGCAAAACAACCTTAACCGCGGCGATTATGCATATTCTTAAATTAAAAGGTCTGATTAAAAAAGCCGAGACCGTGGACCAAATTGATAATGCGCCCGAGGAAAAAGCCCGGGGCATCACCATCGCCATTCATCACTCGGAATACGAAACCGATAAAAGACACTACGCCCACATTGACTGCCCGGGTCACGCCGACTACATCAAAAATATGATTACCGGTTCGGCCCAAATGGACGGCGCGATTTTGGTAGTTTCAGCCGTTGACGGGCCCATGCCCCAAACCCGGGAGCATATTCTTTTGGCTCGTCAGGTGGGCGTGCCAACCATGGTTGTCTTTTTAAATAAAGTGGACCAGGTGGATGATAAAGAATTGATTGATTTGGTGGAGTCCGAAATCCGGGAACTTTTGAAAAAATATGAATTTCCGGGCGACGAAATTCCGGTAATTCGCGGTTCGGCGTTAAAGGCCCTAGAAGCCAAGTCGGTTGATGACGAGGCAGCTAAATCCATTTTGGAATTAGCCAAAGCCCTGGATGAATATATTCCAGACCCGGTTCGGGAAATTGATAAATCCTTTTTGATGCCGATTGAAGATATTTTCAGCATTGAAGGCCGGGGAACAGTGGTTACCGGCCGGATTGAGAGGGGGGTGGTTAAACTTAATGAAGAATTGGAATTAATCGGTTTGCGGCCAACCCAAAAAGTAGTAGTAACCGGCATTGAAATGTTTAACAAGACCTTAGATGAAGGCCGAGCCGGAGAAAACGTTGGTATTTTGCTTCGGGGTTTGAAAAAAGAAGACGTGGAACGCGGTCAGGTTATTGCCAAAACCGGCAGCGTTACTCCTCATACGGAATTTGAAGCCGGTGTTTATATTTTAAGCAAAGAGGAAGGCGGCCGGCACACACCGTTTTTCAGCGGCTATAAACCCCAGTTTTACATTCGGACTTGCGACATCACCGGAGAATCAACTTTGCCGCAAGGCATGGAAATGGTTATGCCCGGCGATACCGTTAATCTCAATATCAAACTTATCGCGCCGGTGGCTTTAGAAGAAAAACAGCGCTTCGCTATCCGCGAAGGAGGCAAAACGGTTGGAGCCGGAGCGATAACCAAGATAATTAAGTAATGTAATGAAAAAAGCCGTTAAACCGAAAGAGGAGAAAGAAAGGTTGCGATTGAAAATTAAGGCCTACGACCACAAACTGATTGATAATTCTTGCCGCCAAATTATTGAAGTGGTGGAGCGGCAGGGCGGCGCCGTGGTAGGACCGGTTCCTTTACCGACCGAATTCCGCCGCTATACTGTAAATCGTTCCACTTTTGTTCATAAAGACGCTCGGGAGCAATTTGAGATGCGGGTTCATAAACGGCTGATGGATATTATTAATCCCAACCAAAAAATTATTGATTCTTTGTCCGGCCTTAATTTGCCCGCCGGGGTGGATATTGAAATTAAAATGATGTAAATTAGATATATGGCTACTATCACTATTCCAAAAGAATTAACCCAAAAAGGGGAATTAGTTGTTATTCCCCGTAAAGAATACGAGGAGTTTTCAAATTGGCGAGAAGCAATAAAATCATTTAAACTTTTTATTCCAACTACTGCTCAAAAAAGAGATTTAAAAAAAGCTCGTCAAGATTATAAAAAAGGAAAATACTTGACTATTAATGAACTTAAACGCAAATTGGGGATTACGAGTTAGAGAAAAGGTTTATAAAGATTTAGAAAAATTCCCTCAAAAAGATAGAAGGAATATTATCAAAGCGATCGAACAATTGCCTTTCAATCCCTATTTGGGTGATATTGAAAAGATGAAGGATGAAGAAAATAGTTGGCGTCGGCGAATCGGCGCCTATCGGATTTTTTATGAAATTATTCTTCAAGAAAAAGTTATTTACGTTTTTAGAGTAGAACGTCGGACTTCAAAAACATATTAAATAGATAACATTGAAAGAATTTAAAGGTCAAAAACCCTCATAAATACTGAGTTTTAGCGGTGTTTAAAATAACGACGTCGGACGTCGTTATTTTTTTATCCTTGAAATTGAAGGATTTAGGTTATAAAATAAAGGGGCTTGCTATTTTAATCAACTATGTTATATTATTTAGACAAATAATTAAGGATTTAGCCAGAAAAAATAAGCAAAACTGCCGAGGCTAAACCTAGGCAGTTTTAATTTATAATAAATTTATGGTGTTAATTTCCGGTAAAAAAATGAAAATGAGCCAGATTTTTAAAGAAGGGAAAGTCATCCCCGTAACCCCCATAAAAGTGGCGGATATTTCTGTTTTTCAGGAAGGTGAATTAGTCAAGATAACGGGCACCAGCCGGGGCTTGGGATTCCAGGGCGTGGTTAAACGTTGGGGTTTTCATGGCGGGCCGACCACTCATGGTCAAAAAAACCGCCTTCGAGCGCCGGGCTCAATCGGCCCCACCGCGCCCCAGCGGGTTTTGAAAGGCCGCCGGATGGCCGGTCGAATGGGCGGACAAAAGAAAACCATTAAAAACTTAAAAGTAGTGAGTTTGGATAAAGAAAATAATATTTTAATGGTTAAAGGAGCGGTGCCGGGATACAAAAACTCAAATCTTAAAATCCAAATCTCAAAATGAAGGTAGATTTATTTAATCAAGAAAATAAAAAAATAGGCACCACCGAATTGCCTAAAGAGATTTTTGCGGTGAAATGGAATCCCGATTTAGTTCATCAAGTTTTGACGGTTCAGTTAGCCAACCGGAGAAAAATTTTGGCGGACACCAAAGACCGGAGCGAGGTCAGCGGCGGCGGCCGAAAACCCTGGCGCCAAAAAGGCACTGGCCGGGCTCGGCACGGTTCTATCCGGTCGCCTTTATGGCGGGGCGGCGGCGTGACTTTCGGGCCGCTGAAAGAAAGAATTTTTTCCCGAAAGATAAATCAAAAAATAAAGCAACAGGCGGTGTTGGAAGTTCTTTCGCGAAAACTTCAGGACCAAGAAATTAAAGTGGTGGACAATTTAGCTCTTAAAAATAAAAAAACCAAAGAAGCGGCTGCTTTGATTAAAAAATTTCAGACCTCGGCTAAAGAGAGTTTTTTATTGATTCCCGGTAAAGAGAATAAAAACATTTATGCGGCCGCCCGAAATTTGCCTCGGGTCGGGGTCTTAAGTTCGGAGTCGCTTAATGTTTATGAATTGTTAAAATATCAAAAGATTCTTTTAGATAAAGCCGCCCTTGAAACAATAACCAAACATTATCAAAAATGAAAACGATAATTAAAAAACCTCTGGTTAGTGAAAAGACGGCGGAGTTAGGAAAAAATTATAACAAGTATGTGTTTTTAGTTGATCGCCAAGCCAATTCCCAAGAAATCAAGAAAGCAATTGAAACTATTTATAAAGTAAAAGTGGAGGGAGTCAATTTGATTAATCAAAAAGGCAAAGTTAAAAGATTGGGCCGCAGTTTGGGTCGTCGGCCCGATTTTAAAAAAGCCGTCGTCACTATTAAAAAAGGTCAAATTATTGATATTTTACCCAAATAATATGTCAAAATTACGCCTAAAATTAAAAGAAGCGGCCGGCCGAAATTTCCAAGGAAGAATTACGGTGCGTCATCAGGGCGGCGGTCATAAACGGCTGTACCGATTAATTGATTTTAAACAGAATAAACTTGATATTCCGGGTCGAGTTGAAAACATAGAATACGATCCTTATCGCACGGGTTTGATTGCCCGGGTGGTGTATGCCGACGGCGAACGACGTTATATTTTGGCGCCGCAGGAAATCAAAGTCGGCGATAAAGTTATTACTTCAATTAACGCTCCCCTAAAACCAGGCAATCGGACGTTTTTAAAGCGCATTCCGGTAGGAACTTTTGTTTATAATGTGGAACTTTTGCCCGGCGCCGGCGGCCAATTGGGCCGGTCAGCCGGTTTAGGTATCCAAGTTTTAGCCAATGAGGACGGTTATACCCATTTAAAGTTGCCTTCGGGAGAAATTAGAAAGGTTTCTTGGGATGGTTACGCTTCTCTTGGCCAAGTTTCCCATCCAGAACATAATTTAAAAATTATTGGCAAAGCCGGCCGCTCCCGCTGGTTGGGCATTCGGCCGACGGTCCGCGGCACGGCCATGAATCCCTGTGATCACCCTTATGGCGGCGGCGAAGGTAAACAGCCTCGCGGCACGCGACGGCCAAAGACCAAATGGGGAAAAATCACCGGCGGCCACCGAACTCGAAACAAAAAGAAATGGTCCAATAAAATGATAATTAAGCGTCGTAAATAAATAATTGAAAATATGTCAAGATCATCTAAAAAGGGGCCTTACGTTGACCCTAAATTATTAAAAAAAATAGCCAAATTGTCCGCCGGAGGCGGACCCGCCTCTGGCGGGAGTCCCGCGGTTATTAAAACCTGGTCTCGGGATTCCGAAATTTCGCCGGAAATGGTCGGCTATACTTTTGGCGTCCATAACGGCAAAAATTTTATTACGGTTAAAATTTCCGAAGAAATGGTTGGTCATCATTTGGGCGAATTTTCGCCGACGAGAAAATTTGTCAAACACGGCGGCAAAATCCAGCGGGAATTGGAGCAAAAAAAGGAAATGGCTCAACAAGAACAGCTAAAACCTAAAACCTAAAACCTACTCATATGAAAACCCAAACAGCCAAATTAAGATATTTAAAAATCAGCCCGCGAAAAACGCGGTTAGTGACTGACCTAATTAAGGGTTTATCAACTAATGAAGCCGAGGCCCAGCTTTTAATGTTGCCTAATCGGGCCAGCGGGCCGATTTTGAAATTATTGCGTTCGGCCATTGCTAACGCCAAAAATAACCAAAAATTGAATCCCGACCGGCTTTGGATTAAAGATATCCGGGTGGATATCGGACCGCGGCAGAAACGCTGGCGAATGCGAGCTCGAGGCGCGGTTAGTTTAATTGAAAAAAAATCCAGTCATATTACTATGGTTTTAGCCGAGGCCGAAAAAGAAACGCCGCCGAAATTTAAATTTATGCCCAAACCCAAAAAAGTTAAAAAAGGGAAATCAAAGAAAGAAAAAACCACAAAAGAAAAGTTTGAGAAATCAGAGAAAGAAGAAAAAACTAAAGAAACTAAACCCAAGAGATTTGAGGCGCTAAAACGCATCTTCAGAAGAAAAGTAATTTAATTATGGCCCAAAAAATTAGACCAAATTTATTAAGATTAGGGATAACGACCAATTGGAATAATCGTTGGTTCTTAAAGAAGAACCTAAATTATCTTTTGGAAGAGGATTATTTAATAAGAAAGGAAATTGAAAAGAGAGTTTTGAAAGCTGGAATCGCCGGCATTGAAATAGAACGGGTCGGCAATCTCTGCAAAGTTTCAATTAAAGCCAGTCGACCCGGCTTGATTATCGGTCGCGGCGGCAAGGGGATTGAAGAATTAAAAAAAGCCGTAGATGAATTGATTAAAAAATTCCGGCGCCGAAAAAAAATAAAAGAATTGCCGGAATTAAATCTTCAGATTAAAGAATTGAAACGGACTGAAATTTCCGCTCAAGTAGTAGCCCAGAATATCGCTTTTGATTTGGAGCGAAGATTGCGTTTTCGGAGAGTGCTAAAACAATCTTTAGAAACCATTATGCAAAACAAAGAAGTTAAAGGCGCTAAAATAAAATTAGCCGGCCGGCTGGACGGTGCCGAAATTGCCCGCCAAGAATGGCTGGCCAAAGGTCGGATGCCTTCAACTAATCTCCGGGCGGACATTGATTACGGCGAAGCCACCGCTTTTACCACTTACGGCACTATCGGAATTAAAGTTTGGATTTATAAAGGAGAAATTTTCAATAAAAAATAATTAATATTATGTTTACCGGACCCAAAAAAGTAAAACATCGAAAATGGCAAAAAGGTCGGTCCAAAGGCCGATTAGTTGAAACCCGAGGCACCGATTTGGCTTTTGGCAGTTTTGGTTTACAATCCTTGAGTGCGTGTTGGATTAATCCCCGCCAGATTGAAGCCGGTCGTAAGACCATCAGCCATACTTTAAAAAATCGCGGGAAAATTTGGATTAGAATTTTTCCCGACAAACCCGTGACCAAACTGCCGCCGGAAGTAACTTTGGGCGGCGGCAAAGGAGAAGTTGACCATTATGTTTTCCCGGTCAGACCCGGCCGGATTATTTTTGAGGTTGACGGCGTGGAGGCGGAGGTGGCGCGGCGGGCGCTTTGGCTGGCCGGTCAAAAATTGCCGGTTAAAACAAAAATTATTAGCAAATGAAGAAAAAAAGTTTTCAAGAAATAAAAAATAAATCCGCGGCTGAACTTCAAAAAGATTTAGCCGGACAGCGGGAGCGTTTGCGGGTTTTGAAATTTGACTTAGCCGCGGGTAAGGTTAAAAATATCAGAGAAATTCGGGTGGTCAAAAAAAGCATCGCCCAAATTTTAACAATAATATGTCAAGAAAATTACAAGGTCTAGTCGTTTCCGACAAAATGCAGAAAACCCGAGTGGTGGCGGTGACGAGATTAAAATTACATTCCCGCTACCAAAAATATTATAAAGTGACGAAAAGATTTAAAGCTCATGACGAAAAAAATGAATACAAAACCGGTGACAAAGTTTTAATAGAAGAAACGAGACCATTGTCTAAAGAAAAAAAATGGCGGATTATTAGTAAATTATGATTCAAGAAAGAACAATTTTAAAAGTGGCTGATAATTCCGGCGCCAAATTGATTCGGTGTTTCCGGGTTTTGGGCGGCAGCAAAAAGCGTTATGGCCGGATCGGCGACATTATCGTCGCTTCGGTGCAAACAGCCGAACCTAGAAAAGCCGTGGGAAAAAAGGAGGTGGTGAGAGCGGTAATTGTCAGGCAACGTCAGCCCTGGCGCCGGCCCGATGGCACTTATCTTCGATTTGAAGAAAATGCCGCGGTTTTGATTGATAATAAAAAAGAACCCCGGGCGACGCGGGTTTTCGGTCCTATCCCCCTAGAATTAAAAGAAAAAGGTTTTGAAAAAGTGGCGGCTTTAGCCGAAGAAATCGTATGAATATGAAAATTAAAAAAGGCGACCTCGTAAAAATAATAACAGGCAAAGACCGAGGCAAAACCGGCAAGATTCTTAAGGTTGATTTAAAATCCCAAAAATTGATTGTGGAGGGAGCCAATATTTATAAAAAACATGTCCGGCCCAAACGCCAGGGAGAGAAAGGCGAGGTCGCTCAAGTCAGCCGGCCGATTGCGGTTTCTAATTTAATGCTGATTTGTCCGAATTGTAAACAGCCAACCCGGATGAGCTTTCGTTTTGAGGAAAATAATAAATTTAGATATTGTAAAAAATGTCAAAGCCGAATTTAAAAAATATTTTAGAAAAAATTGTGGTTAACGCAGGGGTAGGTCGATTGAGACAGCGGGGACAATTTGAAGAAAAGATTCTGCCGGAAATCGTCCAGGAGGTGGCTTTAATTACCGGGCAAAAACCTTCGGCTCGGCCGGCTAAAAAAGCCATTGCCGGTTTTAAAACCAGAGAAGGCGATATTGTCGGCTTGAAAGTTACTTTGCGCGGCCAAAGAATGGTTGATTTTTTCGTTCGTTTTGTCAATGTAGTTCTGCCCCGGGTTAGAGATTTCCGGGGTCTGGAACTCAAAAGTGTTGATGCTCGCGGCAATCTTTCGGTCGGAGTGGAGAGTCAATTCTCTTTTCCGGAAATTGAGGCGGATAAAAGCAAGGTGGATTTCGGTTTGGAAGTGACCATTGTTCCAAAGATAAAAAATCGGGAAAAAGCGCTGGCTTTATATTACGAAATCGGCGTCCCTCTAAAAAAATAATTATGGCAAAAAAATCAGTAATTGCGCGTTCGCAAAAAAAACCAAAATACAGCACTCGCATTGTCCGGCGGTGTTTTCGCTGCGGTCGGAAGCGGGGTTATTTAAGGGATTTTAACCTTTGCCGGATTTGTTTTCGGGAATTAGCCAGTCGGGGTCAAATACCGGGAATTAAAAAAGCCTCATGGTAAAATGTACGTAAATTTTTTGGTAAAAATAAAAAATGCCCAGCAGGCCGGAAAAGATGCTTTACGAGCGCCGTTTTCCAAAATGGATTTAGCCATTGCCGAGGTTTTGGTAAAATACGGTTATCTAAAGAATGTTGAGGTTAAAGGAAAATCAGAAAAGCGAATCCTGGAAATAAATTTAAACAAAGAAAAAATCATTCAGGGATTGAAATTTATCAGTTTGCCCTCGCGCCGGATTTACGCCGGCTATAAAGAAATTAAATCGGTGAAAAGTGGTTATGGCATCGCTGTTATTTCCACGCCCCAAGGGATTACGAGTAATAAAGAAGCCCGGAAAAAGAAATTAGGCGGTCAAATACTTTTTGAAATATATTAAAAAACATGTCTAAGATTGGCAAAAAAATAATTATGATTCCCGAAGGAATAAAAGTTGAAGTCAAAGACGGAGTAATGAATTTTCAAAATACCAAAAATGAAGTCCTTACTTTAAAAATTTTACCCGGCCTTATTTCCTCAATTCAGGATAAAAGTTTGTCTTTCGCGGTGGCCGAAAAAAATCGGCAAACCCAAGCCAATTTTGGAACAATGAGGTCTTTGGCCAATAATGCCGTTCTGGGGCTTTCGCGGGGCTTCAGTAAAATTTTAGAAATTGAGGGTGTGGGTTATCGCGCCAGCCAGGAGGGCGAAGATTTGGTGTTGAAAATAGGTTTTTCCCATCCGGTTCGTTACCGTTTATCCGCAGGCATTAAAGTAGAAATTGTGAAGAATACTATAAAAATTTCCGGTTTTGATAAAGCGTTGGTCGGCAAAGTAGCCGCCGACATTAGAGCCCTTAGAAAGCCCGAACCTTATAAGGGCAAGGGTATTAGATATCAGGGCGAAATTATCAAAAGAAAAGCCGGCAAGAAAGCGGAGGCGGCTGCCGGCGCCGTTGCCTCTCCTAAATAAAATTATGGACGTAAATAAAAAAAGAATCAGAAGAAAAAAACGGGTGCGGGCCAAAATTCGCGGTACGGCCGAACGGCCGCGTTTGAGCGTTTTTCGGAGCAACCGCTATATTTATGCTCAACTGATTGACGATGTTACCGGTCAAACTTTAGCCGCGGCTTCCAATAAAGACGCCCGGGCCGTCGGACTGTCAATCGCCGAAAAAGCCAAAAAGAAGAGCATTAAAGCGGCGGTTTTTGACCGCGGGGCTTATAAATATCACGGTCAGGTAAAGGCCTTAGCCGAGGCCTTTCGGGAAGTTATTAAACTATAAATAGTGAGTTTATCGAACTATGAAATCAGAATTTAGTGAAAAAGTTTTAGATGTGAGGCGGGTAACGCGAGTAACGGCCGGCGGTAAAAGATTTCGTTTTCGGGCAACGGTGGTGGTCGGCGACGAGAAGGGTCGGGTCGGGGTGGGTTTAGCTAAAGGAGCTGATGTGGCTCAAGCCGTTGAGAAGTCAAAACGCGACGCTCAAAAAAATTTAATGACAATTGCCTTGAAAGAAAACCGAACCATTCCTTATGAAGTAGAAGCTAAATACAGCGCCGCCCGGGTTCGCTTAAAACCGGCTAAAGCGGGTCACGGCTTGATTGCCGGCGGCGCGGCGCGGGTAGTTTTGGAATTAGCGGGAATTAAAGATATCTCAGCTAAAATTTTGGGCCGGACCAAGAATAAACTAACTAATGCTTTAGCCACTATTGAAGCGCTTAAAAAACTTAAAACTTAAAACTAAAAATACATATGCAACTTCATCAATTACAATCAATTCATAAAAATAAAGATAAAAAGCGGATTGCTCGCGGCGGCAAGCGCGGCACTTATTCCGGCCGCGGCCAAAAAGGCCAGAAATCCCGGGCCGGCGCCAAGATTCGGCCGGCCGAACGCGACTTAATTATGAGAATTCCCAAGCGGCGGGGATTTAAAAATAAACCTATTACTCCCAAGGCCTGGATTATTAATGTCGGAGATTTAGAGAAAAAATTTGACAATAAACAACCCATTACTAAAAAACTCTTTAAAGAAAAAAGAGTGAAAATTTTAGGCGAAGGCGAAATCAAAAAACCTTTTATTATTGAAGGTTTAGAACTCTCTAAAAAAGCCACCGAGAAAATCAAAGCCGCCGGCGGAACTATTAAATAAACCATTTAACCCCAAAATTTTTTTCACTTCCTTTATATAACACTTTGCTGACGATCGTCAGTAATTTGTTATACTATTGACTTTTATATTAAAAGTATGCTATAATTATAATATAAAGATATTGAAATATCTTTATAAAACAACTTGTTAGGCACTTTGATAAATTATTAAAAAGAAACAAGAAGCATAAAAGACAAAGGAGAATTGAAAATGGGAAACACAAGAAAAATCAAGTTAATTGTAAGATGGTCTTTAGTAACGGCCGGCCTAATTGCTTTCTTTTGGACAATCTGGTATTTGGTGGCAGGAAATGTTCCGATAGTCACTAGTATCAAAATGACCGAAACCTGGACAATCCAACTTCCTTTTGGAATATCCCGCTGGTGGGATATCCTCATCGGACCGATTTGGGCTACGGCGATTATCCTGATTTCTACCAGCGAGAGAATTACGAAAGATGAAGATTTTGTTATTGGTCTGGTTGCTGGTCTGGGTGCTGGTCTGGGTGCCCTTATTAAATGGATTTGTTCAAAAAGCTTCTGGATAGCAATTGGAAATTGGTTTTTGGCCAAAGACATCAGGACTGGAAAAATCTAACATTCATTCATTAAGCCCGCGTAGGAATATCGCGAGCTTTTTTTATTTCCTTGAAATTTTTAGATTAAGGTTATAATATAGATATATTCTATGAACAAAATTATTCAGATATTCAAAATTAAAGACCTGCGGAAGAAAATTTTGATGGTTTGTTTTTTGCTTTTGATTTTTAGGTTGATGGCGGCTATTCCCATTCCCGGCGTGGACCCGGGAAAATTGCAGGAATTTTTCGCTTCCAACCAACTTTTCGGTTTTCTAAATATTTTTTCCGGTGGCGCCTTATCTAAATTGTCCATTATGATGTTGGGGGTGGGACCCTACATCACCGCCACGATTATTTTACAGTTATTAATGATTGTTTTTCCGCGGCTAAAAGAAATTTATTATGAAGAAGGGGCAGCCGGCCGAGCGAAATTCAACCGTCTTTCCCGCTATCTTACTGTTCCTTTGGCAATTGTTCAGGCCTACGGGTTTTTAAATTTATTGATATCTCAAAAAGTGATTGACCGGCTTCCGCTTGGCGATTTACTGCTTAATGTTTTAATAATCACCACCGGCAGTATAATTTTGATGTGGTTGGGAGAATTAATCAGCGAATATAAAATCGGCAACGGCGTTTCTCTGATTATTTTTGCCGGTATTGTCAGCCGCTTGCCCGAGGCGGTTCGGTCTTTAATTTTCACTTATAATCCGGCAACCCTACCCGCTTATGTAATTTTTGCGGTTTTGGCCGTGGTCGTAATCGCCGGCGTGACTTTTGTCAACGAAGGAGAACGCCGAATACCAGTTTCTTACGCCAAAAGAGTCCGGGGGATAAAACTTTACGGCGGGGTAGCCAGTTATCTGCCCTTTAAAGCCAATCAGGCCGGCGTGATTCCCATAATCTTTGCCATTTCCGTTCTCCTTTTTCCTCAATTTATCGCTCAAGCCGTTTCTATTTTTTCCGTAGATTTCTCTTTACGGCTCAATGATTTTGTAATGCATTTTCTCAATAACGTTTGGATTTACAGTATAATCTATTTTGTTTTGGTGGTGGTTTTCACTTACTTTTACACGGCCATTACTTTTGACCCCCAGGAAATCGCCAAAAATCTCCAGCAAAACGGCGGCTTCATCCCGGGTTTGCGACCGGGACTGCCGACCAGCGGTTTTCTCGCTAAAATCGTCAATCGGATTACTCTTTTTGGGGCTTTCTTTTTAGGGGCAATCGCCATTTTGCCCAATATTACCCAAATAGCGACGGGCATTTCCATTTTAACCATCGGCGGCACCGCTTTATTGATTGTAGTGGCGGTGGCTTTGGAAACCATGAAACAAATTGATTCTCAATTGATAACTCGAGAATATGAAGGAATCTTTTAAAAAAGAGGCAGTCATAATTTATGGTCCGCCGGGTTCCGGCAAAGGAACTATGGCTTCACTTTTGGCTAAAAATTTTAACTTTATTAATTTTGATACCGGCCAATATCTGAGAAAATTACTTTATAATCCCAAATTTAAAAAAAATAAAATAATTAAAAAAGAGAAGTTATTGAATGAATCAGGAAAACTCAACACTCCTTCTTGGGTTTTGAAAATAGTCAGCCAGGCGACCAAAAAAATTTCAGGGGCGGGCTGGGGGATTGTATTTCAAGGTTCTCCCCGAACGATTTTTGAGGCCTTCGGTGACCAGAAACACATCGGTTTAATGAAAACATTAGAGAAATTTTACGACCGAAAGAATATTTTTATTTTTGAATTAAAAGTAAAAGACGAAACTTCTATTAAAAGAAATTCCAACCGCGTTGCCTGCGGCGTTTGCGGCCAACCTTCTTTATTTCTATATACCGGCAAACTTCCGTGCTGCGCTTTTTGCGCCGGGCCCCTTAAAAAAAGACCAGATGACGTCCTTAAAATTATTAAAACCCGCCTTATTGAATATCAAGAAAGAACCCAGCCGATAATCCAAAAACTCAAAGAAAAAGGTTATCAAGTTATTAAAATCAACGGCGAACCGGCTCCTTACAAAATTTTTCAGAAAATTGCCCAGAGAATAAAATGATTAAGTTAAAAACTTCTCGCGATATTGAAATGATAGCCCGGTCCGGGCGGATTTTGAGCGCAATTATTAAGCGTCTTGCCGAAGCGGCCCAAGAAGGAATTACTTTAGATTTTTTAGATGAACTGTGTCGGCGTCTGATTAAAGAAGCCGGCGCCCAACCGGCTTTTCTTGGTTATCAACCGGGAAGCGGTCATCGGCCTTTCCCGGCCGCGGTTTGTCTTTCTTTAAACGAACAGGTGGTTCATGGTTTGCCTTCTTTTTATAAATTGAAATCCGGCGATTTATTAAAAATTGATTTAGGCGTTGATTACCGAGGTTATATCAGCGACGCCGGCCTGACTTTGGGTATTGGCGAGATTTCCTTAAAAGCCCAAAAATTAATTGAAGCCACTCAAAAAGCTTTAGACGCGGCGATTAACGAAATTAAGCCGATTAAGCATTTGGGCGATTTGGGTTGGGTTATTGAAAGTATTATTAAAAAGGCGGGGTTTAGCGTTATTAAAGAATTGACCGGCCACGGCGTGGGTTTTGATTTACATGAAGACCCGATAATTTTGAATTATGGCAAAAAAGGAGAGGGCTTGGAATTAAAACCGGGAATGGTTTTGGCAATTGAGCCGATGGCGGCTTTAGGGAAAGGAAAAGTTGTTCAGCGTCCCGATGACAGTTTTGCCACCGCCGACGGCAGTTTAACGGCTCATTTTGAGCATACGGTCGCCGTCACCGAAACCGGTTGTCAGGTATTGACAAATTTGAAATAAAAGAAAAGTTTAACCTTAATTATCAATTATCACCATACCAAAAATCGTCCGATCGGACGATTTTTGTAATGAGGTTATTTTTGAGATATAATGAGATATACAGATATTAAACATCAAATAAAATAAAATGATGTCTCCCGCAAAACAAAAAATATTGTTACTTTTGCTAGGTGGAATAGCTCTTGGTTGTTCTTATGCCCCTCAACGGCAATGGAAGATTTTAAAAACGATAAGTCGGGAATGGAAAAAAATTAACCAAGAGAAATTAAGAAACGAAATAAATAATCTCTACAGATCAAAATTAGTTGAGAGAAAACAAAATTCAGATGGTTCTTATACAATAGTTTTAACTGAAAAAGGGAAATTAAAAGCCCTAACTTACTATTTTGAAAAAATGAGAATTGAAGGAGGGAAATGGGACGGGAAATGGCGATTAGTTGTTTTTGATATTCCCGAAAAAATTAGAGAAGGGAGAAGAGCACTGCGAGAAAAGATAAAAGAATTAGGTTTTTACGAACTCCAGAAAAGTGTTTGGATTTTTCCATTTAAGTGTAAAGATGAAATAGATTTTATTATAGAATTTTTCAATCTTAGAAGATACGTTCGTTTTTGTGTTTTAGAGTCTATTGATAATGATTTTCATTTAAAGAAGATATTTAATCTTAAATAGATTAATAAAATAGATTAATAAGAACAATTTAATAGGAGAATTTCGGCTCGTTGCAAAAAATGTCCGATCGGACAATTTTCCTAAAGAGATCAAAAAAATAATTTCTTCTCGGTTTATTTTGAGCATACGGTGGTCGTCACCGAAACCGATCATCAGGTGTTGACACTTTGACTTTGTATGCTTTATTTAGTATAATTAAAAAGTTCTTTGGAAATTCAAAAACTGGATTTAAAAACTATAGATAGGGAGTATATTTATGATAACAAAAGAAGCGCACAATTCGACTGAACTAGATTTTGTTATTGATGAGATTCGGGCTCTTACTGACAATTTAAGATTTGATGATGCTCTAAGAATAGTGGAGACGCTTCCTGAGCCTGAAAAAACAGAACAGCAAGGAATAATCCTTCGCAAAAGAGCTTTAAACTAAAGACTCACAATAACTAATTTCTGTTCGGTGTTATCAAAACCGTCTGACTAATCAGTTAGTTCAGGCGGTTTTTCTTTTTGGGAAAGTTTCCAGGCGGCGAAATCGCAGTCGGGGTAGCGGCTGCAGCCGTAAAAATATCTGCCCTTTTTGGTGCGGCGTCTGATAATTTCTCCGGATTGGCATTTGGGGCAAGGGCCGAATTTTTTATTTTTTTCATATAAAGGTTTGGCATTTTTACAATCGGGGAAACCGGAGCAAGCCAAAAATCTTCCGAAACGGCCGAATTTAATCACCATCGGTTTGCCGCATTTTTCGCAAACTTCTTGAGTTTTTTCTTCGGCGGGTTTTTGTTTTTCCACTTCCTGATATTTTTGTTCCAAATTTTCCGCAAAAGGTCCATAAAATTCTTTAATAACGGCAGACCATTTTTTTTGACCTTGGGCGATTTCGTCCAGTTTTTCTTCCATTTCGGCGGTAAATTTAATGTCCACAATTTTTGGAAAATGTTCGGTCAAAACTTTATTGACCAGTTCGCCGATGGCCGTGGGTTCAAAACGGCGCTCGGGATTTTTTTGAACGTAATTTCTTTCCTGAATCACGGAAATAATCGGGGCGTAGGTAGAAGGCCGGCCGATGCCGTATTCTTCTAAAGTTTTAATTAAAGTTGCTTCATTATAGCGGGCCGGCGGTTCGGTAAAATGTTGTTCTGGTTTGATTTCTTTTAATTTTAGGATTTCATTTTCTTTCAGCTCAGGCAATTCTTTTTCTTGAAACTTTTGAGTCCAGATTTTAAGAAAGCCGTCAAAACAAAGGATGTTGCCATTGGTAATTAGTAAATAATCATTAGTAATTAAAGGATTTTTGGCGACGATTTCAACGTGAGTGGCGTCAAAAATCGCTTGAGGGAGTTGAGAAGAGATAAAACGGCGCCAGATTAAATCATAAATTTTCTTTTCTCCTTCATTTAAATTAATGATGTCAGACGTCATTAATTGGGGATTGGTTGGTCTAATGGCTTCGTGGGCTTCTTGAGCTAATCGCGATTTGGTTTTAAAAACTCGCGGCGCCTGAACGGCGTAATTTTCTCCTAAATTGTTTTTAATCCAAGTTTTCGCCGCGGCTAAAGATTCTTGGGAAAGATTTAAGGAGTCGGTGCGCATATAAGTAATAAGACCCTTTTCATAGAGGCCTTGGCTGAAAAACATTGTTTGTTTGGCGGTGAGGCGGAGCCGTTTGATCGCTTCTTGTTGGAGTGTGCTGGTAGTAAAAGGCGCTGGCGGATTTCTTTTAATTTGTTTTTTTTCAATTTTATTTACTTTAAATTCGCAGGTTTTTAATTCGTTGGTTATTTTTTGGGCTTCGGCTTCGGTTTTAATTTCCCATTGAAAAATAGCTTCAAAAATGGTTCTGTCTTTTATTTTTGAAAGCAGAGCGGCGATGGTCCAGTATTCTTCGGGTTTAAAATTTCTAATTTCGTTTTCTCTTTCAGCAATAAACCGGAGAGCGACCGATTGAACCCGACCGGCGGATAATCTTTTAGCCACTTTTTCCCAGAGAAAAGGGGAGAGTTTATAGCCCACCAAACGGTCCAGAATTCGCCGGGTTTGCTGGCTGTCAACTAAATTCATATCAATCTCGCGAGGGTTTTTTAACGCCTCCCTAATGGCTTTTTCAGTAATTTCATGAAAAGCAATCCTTTTTCCCGAGCCTAAAGCCTCGGTCAAATGCCAAGCAATAGCTTCTCCTTCGCGGTCTTCATCGGTGGCTAAAATCACTCCTTCAGCTTTTTGTGCCAATTTCTTTAATTGATTGACGATTTTCCGGGATTTCAAGGGGATGACGTATTGCGGCTGGAAATTGTTTTCAATGTCAATGCCCAACTTGCTTTTCGGCAGGTCGCGAATATGACCAAAAGAAGATTCTACTTGATATTCTTTGCCTAAAAACTGACCGATGGTTTTGGCTTTGGTTGGGGATTCTACGATAATGAGATTCATATTAAAGTTAAAGAATATTTTCCCAAAGTTTCTTTAATTAAACCTTTAATAATTAAAAAAGCGAGAGTCTGATTAACAAGTTTGGGTTCAAGTTTAGTTAAGTCAATAATTTTGTCAATAGAAAGCGCTCTTTTATTTTTGGGGAATATTGCCAAAATTGATTTTTCTTCCGGGCTGAGTTTCTCTTCGGCTGACGGAGTTTTGAGATTTAAATCTTCCAGGATGTCCCCAGCAGAAACGGCTAAGCGGGCGCCCCCGCGAATTAAGCGGTGGGAGCCGGCATAATTAAGATGATTAGCCGGGCCGGGCACCACTAAGACCTCTCGGTTTTGTTCCAAAGCCAAACGGGCGGTAACCAAAGAGCCGGAACGCTCGGGCGCTTCCACTACGATGGTGGCTAAACAGAGGCCGCTGATGATGCGGTTTCGTTTTAAAAAATTTAGCGGATAGGCCGGTTCGTCCGGCGGGTATTCCGAAATAATGGCGCCGCCGAATTCCAAAATTTTTTCCGCCAAATTTTTATTATGGCGGGGGTAAATTTCATTTAAGCCGTTGCCTAAAACCGCGATGGTTTGGCCTTGGTTGGCTATGGTTCCTTCGTGGCTGGCGGTATCAATTCCCATGGCTAAACCGCTGACAATGACGCAGCCGGCTTCGCTTAGTCCTTGGGCTAATTGTTTGGCGATTAAACAGCCGTTAGGAGTGGCTTTGCGAGTGCCGACAATGGCGATTTTGGGTCCGCCAGCTGGCGGCTCATCAGGCAAGTTTCCTAAAATATACAAAACCGCCGGGGGGTCAGAAATTTCTTTCAAAAGAAAAGGATAAGCCGGGTCTTTTAGGGTAATTTTTTTGATGACTTTTTTCTTGTCCAAATTATGTTATTTTGTTATTATAAGAGCAATGGCTAATTTTAAGCAAGAACTGAGTAAAAAATTATTGGTTGCTCTTTTGATGATAGCGATTTTCTTGGCTGGGCTGATTTTTTTGGGATGGGATATAAATCGCCGGGCCCAGACCATAAAAAATCAGCGTCAAGAGCTGGCGGACCGTTCCGCCAAGATGTCATTATTTGCCCAACTCCAGAGTCAGTCGGCCCAAGCGGATTCCTATCGGGGTATTTTAGAAAACATTCTTCCTAACCGCGATCAGCTTTTTGATTTTTCCAAAGAGCTGGAAAGATTGGCCAAACAAACGGGACTTGGTTTTGGTTTTTCTTTCGGCAGCGAAACGTCGTCAAGTCCAACTCAACCTGGACGATTGAAGTTTGTAATTACTGTCCAAGGTTCTTTTTCTAAGATTCTTGATTTTATTAAAAATATCGAAGTCAGCCGTTTTTTGATAAATTTTGAGAGTTTTGATTTTAGCGGTATGGAGGCGAAAATCAACGGTGAAGTTTTATTTCAATAAAATATGAATCAACTTAAAAAAACAACTTCTTATCAGGAATCAGCTTTATTAATTGCCGCGATTTTAATGTTAGTTATTCTTATAGTTGGCGTTTTTTTGATTTTAGGATTTTTGATTTCGCGGTTAAATATGGCTTTAAATTCCAACGTTCTTCAGCCGCCGGCGGTGGTTCAATTCGATATTGACGGCTTTAAAAAATTGGGTTTAATAAGTGAATAGTTAAGGGCAATTAGTTCAGTGGTAGAACGCTGTCCTGATAAGACAGAGGTCGGAGGTTCGATCCCTCCATTGCCCACCAAAGGGCCTATAGCATAATGGTAGTGCATCCGGTTTGCATCCGGAGAGCGGCAGTCCGATTCTGCCTAGGTCCACACTTCGACTCGCAAAGCTCGCTCAGCGTAAACCCTGAGCCCGTCGAAGGGCAATCTAAAAATTTTATGAATTAGTATGTTTATATTGCCAAAGCCAGAACTGGTTATTATTACACCGGAATTACAACCAATCCCGAATTAAGGATTTTGAAACATAATAAAGGTAAGGGTTCTCGGATGGCGAAACAACAAGGACCATTCGAACTTATATATACTTCTAATTATTTTCCTAATAAGTCCGAAGCAAGAAAACGAGAAACACAAATTAAAGGCTGGAGTAGAGAAAAGAAAGAAAAACTGATTAACGGAGAATGGAAATAGGTTCTTCATAATAAACAAATAATATAAATCCACGATAAATTACTTTAATCTATTCTAGGATATGGAACATTTAGTAATTATGAGAAAGTCTTGGGGTTTGACTGAAAAAATTATTACTGGTGAGAAAAAGATTGAATCAAGATGGTACAAGGTAAAATATAAACCTTGGGATAATATAAAAAAAGGAGAAAATATTTTTTTCAAAAATTCTGGCGAACAAGTAATAATTAAAGCGCAAGTTAAGAAAGTGATTCAATTTTCTGATCTTACTCCTATAAGAATTAAACCTTTTGCAATTAATAAAAGTGGATTTGGGGCAATGTTGGTCTGGATTACTATTGATAATATAGAAAAAATAAAAATTAAATGATTTCTCTAATTTACGAATCCAAAGATTTTATTGCGGTCAATAAGCCGGCCGGAGTTTTGGTTCATCCGCTTAAAAATTCAAAAATTAAAGAGCCGACCTTAGTTGATTGGGTCTTGGAGCGATATCCGGAAATCAAAAATGTCGGTGACCCTTCGACAAGCTCAGGGCAGGTGAATTTGCGGCCCGGCATTGTTCATCGGTTGGACCGCGAGACCTCCGGCGTGATTTTAGTTGCCCGCCACCAGAAATTTTTTGAATATTTAAAGAATCTTTTTAAGACCCATCAAATCAAAAAAACTTATCTGACTTTAGTTTGGGGGAGATTGGAGCCGAAAACCGGCATAATTAAAACTCCGATTGGCATTAAAACCGGAACCATTAAAAGAACCGTCTGGCAAAAAAGAGCCAAGGATTTTAAAGAGGCGGTTACCGAATATCAGGTTATAAAATATTTTTCATTTTCTGGTCAAGATTTTTCTTTGGTGGAATTGATGCCTAAAACCGGACGAACTCATCAAATCAGAGTTCATTTAGCTTCAATCGGGCATCCGGTGGTCGGAGATAAAGTTTACGGGTTTAAAAAATTGCCCCTCGACAAGCTCGGGATTGATTTAGATAGGCAATTTTTACACGCGGTTTCTTTAGAATTTAATTCGGCCGACGGCCACCGGATTAAAATTGAAGCCGAGTTGCCAGATGAGTTGGAGCGGATTATAATCTAATCTTATGGAACAGTCAATTTTAGATAAAATTAAACCCGGAGCGACCATTCGGGTTTATGAGAAAATCAAAGACGGCGAAAAAATCCGAACCGGTGTTTTTGAGGGGACAATTATCGCTCGGAAACACGGCTCCGAAGCCGGCGCCACTTTTACTGTTCGTCGGGTAAGCCAGGGCGTGGGGATGGAAAAAATTTTTCCGCTTCACTCTCCGAATATTGAAAAAGTGGAAATTATCAGAAGTTCCCGAGTCCGACGGGCAAAGCTTTATTATTTGCGCCGGGAATCCGAAAAGGAAACCCAAAGAAAATTAAGAAAAAAAACGACTAAAATCGCTAGCGTAAGCGAAGTTGAGAAACCAGCGGAAGAACCAGAGATTAATCTCAAATAAATTTAAGAAAAATTAAGCTAATTTTATTTTTATATTATTTGGCATACGCTATAAACTTGAGGTATAATATATAGATATAAATTATTATAGATATTAAACAAGAAGGGGATAAGAAAAGAATAATAATGTGAAACCATTAGGAAAAGTAAAAATTAAGTGGTCGCCGGATTTCGCTTATGCGATTGGGCTTTTGACGACGGATGGCAACCTTTCGCCAGACAGTAGACATATTAATTTTACGTCAAAAGACAAAGAATTAATCAATATCTTTAAAAAGTGCTTAGAGCTTTCTAATAGAATTGGCCGAAAAGCGAGAGGTGGTAGTAAAGAGAAAAAATACTATGTAATACAATTTGGAGATGTTATTTTTTATAGATTTTTATTAAATATAGGACTCAAACCAAATAAATCAAAAAGTTTAGGAGAATTATTTATTTTAGACAAATATTTTTTTGATTTTTTACGCGGCCATTTTGACGGCGACGGAAGTTTTTATTCTTATTGGGATCCGCGATGGAAGTCAAGTTTTATGTTCTACACGGTTTTTATTTCGGCCAGCAAAAATCATATTGATTGGTTGCGTCAAAAAATTTTCGAGTTGATTAAAATTAAGGGTCATATTACTAAAGGCGGAAAAAAGATTTGTTATCAGTTAAAATATGCCAAGAAGGAATCTTTAAGGTTATTAAAAAAAATGTATTATTCTTGCGATATTATTTGTCTTTCTCGCAAACGTTTGAAAATTAAAAAGGCATTATCTATAATTGGGAAAGAGTTGTAGTAGATAGAGCGCGGGTGTCGTAACGGTAGCCGAGCAGGCTTGAGGTGCCTGTGTCCGCAAGGACGTGGAGGTTCGAATCCTCTCCCGCGCACCAAAACTAACTTGTAGTGATTGAAATTTAGTCAGTTAACTATTGAAGGTTGGGGCGCAATTGAATTGACTGCGCGGTTATGCTTCCATCTGAATTGGCAGTGCCATTTACGGAGATATTCTTACCGACTTCAAGATCGACAAGAGTTCCGCTGACAGATTTTGTTACTTCTGTTGAGCTAGAGAGGAATACAATTTTTGAACCGCCGTCGCGAAGTTTTACGGTAACACTCTTGTCGTCTTTGGAAATAATTTCTCCAGTAACAAATCCGCCGCCGGCGCGATTACTAGTCATTCCATTACGCGACCTCATGGTAGCGAGATTAGACGCAGTTTTACTTTGGTCGTATTTCATTCCGCCGTAAAACGCCCCTCCAGCGACAACCAATAATATAACGATAAAAATTGGAATTAATTTTTTCATATTATTCATATCTCAACGCTTCTATCGGATTTAATTCAGCTGCGCGTCGAGCCGGATAATAACCGAAAATTATTCCGATGGCGGTAGAAACGCCGACGGCTAGTAAAATCGACATTAGCGAAATTTTGGTCGCTATGCCGCTGAATTGCGTTACACCCAATGCCAAAAGCCAGCCTAAAATTATTCCTACTATTCCGCCGATAAAAGTGAGCATTACGGATTCGGCAAGAAACTGCAAACTAATATCTTTTTTCTTAGCGCCGATGGCTTTTCTTAATCCTATTTCCCGCGTTCTTTCGGTGACCGTCGTCAGCATCATATTCATAATTCCGATGCCGCCGACTAAAAGTGATATGCCGGCGATTGCGGCAAGAAGTATGGTAAGAGTGTCGGTTATTGAAGAAGCACTTGCCACAATATCGGCTTGGTTCATAATGCTGAAATCGGCAAGCTGGGGATTTGATATGTTGTGGCGGCTTAATAGGAGCGAAGTTATTTGTTCCTGCATCGTTGTCATTGAATTTTGGTCAATCGTCTGCACGCTGATAGTGGACACATAATCGCTGCCGGCCAGAAAACGCTGGGCAGTGGAAAGCGGAATAAAAATCATATCGTCCTGATTACTGAAGCCGCTTCCTCCTTTCGCTTTTGTGATGCCGATAATCTTAAAATCAACTTTTTTTATGCGAATTGTCTGGCCGATTGGATTCGCGTTTTCGCCAAAAAGGTCGTCTCTTGCCGCCGGGCCTATCACCGCCACCTTAGACATGCTTCTTACGTTTTGGTCGGAAATAAAAGAACCTGTATCAATTTCAACGTTTCGCACCGCAGGGTACGCGGCAGTTGTTCCAAGAACAGAGGTATTGGTATTTTTGCCTTTTGCCGTAACCTGATAACGGCCAGAAAGTTCGGGAGCGACGGCTTTAGCAAGAGTAATTTCGTTTTGGATAGCATCGGCGTCCGCTTGCGTAAGCGTCTGCGCCGAACCCCTGCCTGAACTTACCTGCATTCCGACTCCGCGCTGCGCTCCGGGCATTATCATAACCAAATTTGAACCAATAGATTGAATACTTGATTGTATGGAACCAGACGCGCCTTGACCAACAGAGACCATGGCAATAACCGAACCGATGCCAATGACAATACCAAGAATAGTCAGTCCCGATCTTGCTTTATTAGCCAAAAGAGCAGTATAGGTTTCTTGGAATAAATCTGAAATTAACATATCATTCTTTAATTTCTTGAACCATTTTAGAGCGGTGATTTGTTAGGTCTTCAATAATTTCTCCGTCTTTAAGAGAAATTATTCTTTTTGCTTTCTCAGCAATGTATTTTTCATGAGTGACCAAGATAATTATTTTTCCTTGTTCTTGGTGAAGTTTTTCAAAGGTTTTAAGAATAATTTCTCCTGATTTAGAATCTAAATTCCCGGTGGGCTCATCAGCGAAAATCACTTTGGGGTTATTAACTAAAGCCCTGGCAATGGCTACTCTTTGCATCATTCCGCCGGAAAGTTGGTTTGATAAATAATTCCAAAATCCTTCCGGGAAAGCAGAATCTTTTAATGCCTTTATCGCCTTTTCTTCTCTTTCTTGTTTGGGTACGCCAGCATAAATTAAAGGAAGCATCACATTTCTTAAAACCGTGGCTCTGGGCAAAAGATTAAACATTTGAAAAACAAAACCAATCTTTTTCTTTCTAATTTCTGCTAATTCATCATCGGAAAGTTTAGAAACAGCTTGACCTTCAAAAAAATATTCACCGTTAGTGAGAGTGTCCAAACAACCCAAAATATGCATCAAGGTTGATTTCCCTGAACCCGAAGGCCCAATAATTGCCACAAATTCGCCATCTTTAATGGTAAAAGATAATCCCTTTAGCACGGTGGTTTCCACCGGGCCGTCTTTATAAACCTTTGTTATATTTTTACATTCAATCATAGTTTAACGGCCGCCGCCGAAACCGGGAATTCTAAAACCGGTATTTGATTGAGTTTGGCTGGTATTGGTGGAATTGGCGGTAATGGTTTGAGTTACGACTTGGTCGCCTTCTTTGAGGCCGCTTAAAATTTCCGAATTAGTATCATTGGAAAGTCCGATTTCTACGTTCCGATTCTGAGGTACTCCGTTAATCATAATTTGAACATAATTGGAATCTCCTTGCTGTTTAACGGCGGAATTCGGAACAAATAAGACATCGTTTTTAGAATCGGTGATAATGGCGCTACTAACACTCATTCCTGGTTTAACTCGTTCATCTTGAGTATCAAAAGTTATTTTAACGGCATAAGAAACTACGCCTTGAGAAACGGTGCCTAAAGTTTCTATTTCAGTGACTTCTCCGGTCAAGGTTAAGTCGGAAACGGCGTCAAAAGTAAGAGTAGCTTTTTGACCAAGTTTGATTTTAGCGACATCGACTTCATTGAGAGTTATCTCTGCTATTTGTTGTTTAGTGATAAAAGTAGCTATAGCCGTGCCGCTGGAAATTGAATCCCCTAATTTAACGCTAACCTTGGCTGCAATTCCGTCAAAAGGAGCATAAATATAACAATTGGCTAAATTTTCTTTAGTTTTAGAAAGAGTTTGTTCGGCTTGAAGCACTTTATTTTCTTGGGCGGGCAAATCAAACTGGACATTAATAATGGCTTCTTTGTCACTTTGGATAGTATTGGTTAAAGAAAGAAGATTAGAAAGGTAGCTATTGGTTTGACTGGTATAAGTATTAAGTTGGGAAAGATGGGTGTCAGCTAAAGAATTTGTTCGGAGATTACGTTCAGCTAATCTATCTTTGTAGAGCTGGATAAGATTATTGGCGCTTTTAACCGCTTCGGCGATTAATCTGGTAGTTTCGTAAGTTTTATTAATCAATTGTTCAATAGTATCAACTGAAGAAGATCGGGAAGCGGCTTTATAATTAGTAAAAGTTTGGTCATAGGATTTTCGAGCCGCTAAGTATTTAGTATAAGCATCGTCTCTGAACACCGAAGTGTTGCTATCATATTGTTGGATACTATTTGCGTAAAAATCAAGATTCCATTGGCCGCCGCTAAGAGTATTGGAGAGAAGAATATCTTGAAGACCGCTCATTACACTGGGCAGCTGCAAAAAAGCATTGGCGACTGAGTTGAATCCGTCTTCGTAAGATTGTTGAAGATTAGAAGTCGCTTTTTCTTTGGCGCTGCGAATACTTCCTTCGGTAGTCGTCAAACCCCGCATTTTTTCTAAATCAATTTTGGCTTGGTCCAAACTGATTTGAGCATCTTGAACTGATTGTTGGGCATCTTGGGTATCTAATCGAGCGATAAGCGTTCCTTTTTTAATTTCTTGGCCACTAGTTATTCCGAGATAGATGATATCGCTAGATACCTTGGATTTGATGTCAATTTGGTCTGAAGTCGAAACCTGGCCACTGCCCGAAACCGAAACAATAAGTGTGCTTTTTTGAACCGCCGTCGTTACATAATTAGTTTTATTTTGGCTACTTACCATCAATGATTTATAGCCGGAATACCCCGTCAGTATTATAATGACCGCTAAAATTATAATATTTTTTCTGGTAAGTTTTTTTATCATGGCATTATTCTTATCATTTTGGCTTCAATCTGGCCGACATCATTGGCTGAACCAATAATTACTATTTTGTCATTTACTTTAAGGTCTTGGCTAGAAATTTTTTCACGAAAACGCTCAATAACAGTATCGTCTTTTAACAAAATAACTTTTTCCACATCTTTTTCGCCTTTAATAACTATAGTTGGTAGTTCTATTTTAATGATTTGTCCGAAATCGCCGTGGGCTTTCATTTCTCCCATTCCTCCAAAGTTACGAGAATAATTTTCAGCCCAACGATGGAAAAATCTTTCTTTTGTTGAACCCACAATCATTCCTAGTTTAAAAACCAACATTAAAACAATAAAACAACCAATAACAATAAGAATAATTTTAAATGCTTTTGATTGAAAAAATTTGTTCATATTCTTTTATTAAAAATTTAAGTGATATTAAAAAGACAAAAAACGCAGACAGAAAAATACTGATGGCCATCACTGGTAATATTTCTAAGACCGAAAGACAAAATTCCTGCCACAAAGAAATTACGATACCAAAATCAGAAAATAAAAGAGAAAAATAGGACATAATCCCCGATTGAGTTATTTCTGCCTTAAGCGCGTTAAAAGCCGACGCTAAAGTGAATGCCGAACTTACGGCAGCAAAAGAAAAGAGAATTAGCCGGCGGCGCAACTGCCGTATTTTTTTCTCCCGCTGAATTCGGGTCATTATTTTAGCCAAAAGATTCTCTTCGTTCATATATATGATACGAAAAAAGGACGCCTTTTGGTGCGTCCTATTGAATTTGACAAAACTTTAATTATATGCTATCCTTTTTAATAGTAACTGATAGTGTTATCAGTAAAAAACTAAAAATGGGAAATAGATATTTTTGAAAGGAAGTAAGATTATGAAAAGAGTTTTAGCAGACATTCTGGTTTTATGTTGGGGCATGTTCTTGTGTGGGTTGATAGGTTGGAGGTTGGCACAGCCGGATCACTACATTGTTTTTGTTGGAGCTGCGGCTGGAATTTGTATGGCACTTGGAGCTGCCGGCCTCTTCTGGGATCTTCGGGGAAAAATTTTCGCCAAACCCATAGATTTAAAGAAGGGGTGTAACTACGAACTTGTCGGTTATATTCTAACGACTAAAGGAATATTGGGAATTTTATACAACGATTACAACCCTTCTCTTCAGAATCAGAAGGTAATATGCATAAAATTACCTTTTTCCCCACCGTTGGAAACTCGATATATCAGGCGAACCGGAACACCTAAAAAGGGATTTAGTATTGAGTGTTTTGATAAACGATTAAATCCCATCAATCCATAGTAACGAAAGCCCCGCAAGCGAAAAAGACCAATTGCTTAAAACAATCTGGTCTTTTTTATTTTAAAAATTTCTTAAACAAAATTAGACTCTTTCTTATTCACGTGAATTAAACCATACAACATTCTCATATTCTGCAGAATATGAGAATGTTGTTATAGAACAATTCTATGGAATTATTCTATATACACCAGTTAGTTTTTAGAGAGAAATTTTCGTAGTAAAATCAGGGCGCGGCGGTAGCGGCTTTTGACGGTATTTAAAGATTCGCCCAGCGATTCCGCTATCTGTTGAAAAGTAAAACCTTGTTTGTAATGAGAAGAAACCACTTGACGGTATTTGTCAGGAAGATTAGCCATTGCTATTTTTATTGTTTGAGCTTTTCCTTGTTGTTCGGCTAATTCCAATAACGGCGGTTTGGGATCAGCAATTAGTTCGGCCACTTCGGAAAGCGGAAGTGATTTTTTATTGGTTCTTAGAAAATCTATAGCCGCATTTTTGGCGATACCGAAAATCCAGGTTTTAAAGTTTCCCCTATCGGAATCAAACTTTTTGAGATTGCGCCAAACCCGAACAAAAGTTTCTTGAGTTATATCTTCAGCGTCTCGGGGATCATTTACATATCCCAGAACAAAATTATAAACGGAATTAAGATAATTTCTAATCAACAATTCCAGCGCTTTTTCATCACCTTGAAGGTATTTTCTAGTTAAAATTTCATCACTGATATTTGTCATATCTCAAATAAAATAGTACTGTAAATTCAAGGAAATTTCAATCACTTCTCGCATTCTTCAAGCAGGCGGGCAAAAAGGAAGGGGGTTTTGGGGGGAATTCCGCCGCACCCGAGCGAATAGAAAAAGAGGTCAGCCCCGCCGCCCTGCTCGTTGAGAGCAGAACACCACAAAAAAGTTTTCTTCGCTTTTCCTGATGTGTGTGCGCCGTATTTTTTCTTCTAAAAGGAAAAGAAAACTTTTTTGCTGGGTGGCGAGTGGTAGCGAGCGGCGGCGGGGCGGCTTCCTTAGTTCCGTTCAAAGTAGGTTCGCGCAAAGTGTATAATTACAGCACCGACATTTCACTTGCCTAATAAGCCGTTTTTTGTTATCATTAAAGTACCCTAGCGGGTATTTTAATTTTTTCAATATGGCTAAAAAAGAAGAAAAAACCTCTCAAAAAGAGGTCTCCTACGAAGCCAAGGATATTTATGTTTTGGAAGGTTTGGAGCCGGTGCGGCGACGGCCGGCGATGTACATCGGCTCCACGGGTGTGGACGGTCTGCACCATTTGATTTGGGAGGTGGTGGATAACAGTATTGACGAGGCCATGGCCGGTTACGCCAAAAATATCAAGGTGGAACTTTTGAAAGATAATCGGGTGGCGGTTACCGATGACGGCCGGGGCATTCCGGTGGAGATTCATCTCCAGACCAAAAAATCAGCTTTGGAAACAGTTATGTGCACTTTGCACGCCGGCGGCAAATTCGGCGGCGAATCTTACAAAGTGGCCGGCGGTCTTCATGGGGTAGGTGTTTCGGTAGTTAACGCCTTGTCAAAATGGCTGCGGGTGGAGGTTTGCCGCAACGGCAATCTTTATTCTCAGGAATACCAAGAGGGCGAACCGAAATATAAAGTGAGAAAAGAAGATAAGTGCGAAAACACCGGCACTAAAGTTATTTTTGAACCCGATCCCAAAGTTTTTCCGAAAATTGAATTTGACCTCAAAAAAATTCTTAATCACCTTCGCCAGCAGGCCTATCTGATTCCAAAATTGAGAATAGAACTTATTGATGAGCGTTCCGAACATCCAGAGGCCTACGGGTTTTATTTTGAAGGCGGTTTGAAATCATTTATTAAATATTTAATCGGCGTCAAAGAACCGATTCAAAACCAAATTTTTTATCAAAGCCAAAATTACGAAAACATTTTAGTGGAGTCGGCTTTTGTTTATACCAATGACATTGAAGCGCAGGAAGCGAGCTTCGCCAACAATATTTATACTCCCGACGGCGGCATGCATCTAACCGGTTTTCGTTCGGCCTTAACCCGGACTATCAATGATTTCGGCCGCAAAGAAGGTTATCTTAAAGAATCCGAAGATAATTTTACCGGCGAAGATATTCGGGAAGGACTGGTGGCGGTGGTCTCGGTGAAACTGCGGGAGCCGCAGTTTGAGGGTCAGACCAAAGCCCGGTTGGGTAATCCCGAAGCTCGAACCGCCGTTGAAGCCGTCGTCACAGAAGCGCTCAAAGAATTTTTTGAACGTTATTCGGCCGAAGGCCGAAAAATAGTGGAAAAATGTTTATTAACCGCTAAAGCCCGGCGGGCGGCTAAAGCGGCGAAAGAAACCGTTTTAAGAAAGGGCGTTTTAGAAGGATTGACTTTGCCGGGCAAATTGGCGGATTGCAGTACCCGGAATCCCGAAGAATCGGAATTATTTCTAGTGGAAGGCGACAGCGCCGGGGGCTCGGCAAAACAAGGCCGAGACCGAAAAACCCAAGCGATTCTACCTTTGCGAGGGAAAATTCTCAACGTGGAAAAAACCCGAATGGATAAAATGCTGATGAATCAGGAAATTAAGGCCTTGATTATTGCTATCGGCACCGCCATTGGAGATTCTTTTGACATTTCCAAACTTCGCTATCATAAAGTCATTATTATGACCGATGCCGATACCGACGGCGCTCATATTCGGACGCTGTTAATGACACTTTTTTATCGTTATTTTTTACCAATTATTGAAGAGGGCCGGTTTTTTATCGCCCAACCGCCGCTTTATCGGCTTCAAAAAGGCAAAGAAATACACTATGCTTATAAAGAAACAGAAAAGGAGCGAGTTTTAAAATCTTTTTTGGAAAAAGAAAAAACCGGCGTGATTATTCAACGTTACAAAGGTCTGGGTGAAATGAATCCGGAGCAACTTTGGGAAACGACTATGAATCCAGCTTCGCGGCAATTGAAACAGGTAACGATTGAAGATGCGGCCGAAGCGGACCGACTTTTTGATATTTTAATGGGCGAAGAAGTTGAACCCCGGAAAAATTTTATTCAAGCCCACGCCATGGCGGTGAAAAACTTAGACATTTAAATTTTATATGTTCCAACGTTTTAAAAATTTTTTACGGGAATCAAGACAGGAATTTAAAAGAATCAACTGGCCCAGCCGTCAGGAGACCGTTCGTTATACCTTGTTTGTTATCGGTTTTTCGCTGGTGCTGGCGGTATTTTTAGGCTTACTCGATTTTATCTTTTTGTATTTATTAAATAAATTTTTAATCAAATGACCAAACAAATAGCAAAAAAAGAAAGACACTGGTACGCTATCCATACTTATTCCGGCTACGAAGACGCCGTGGTCCGCTATTTAAAACAAAGAGTAGATTCTTTAGAAATGAAAGAGAAAATTTTTGATGTGGTTGTTCCCAAAGAAAAGAAAATACAAATAAAAGGCGGGAAACGGCAGGAAGTGGAAGAGAAAATTTATCCTGGTTATGTTTTAGTGGATATGATTTTAGATGACGATTCTTGGTATGTCGTCCGTAATACGCCGCGAGTAACCGGCTTTGTCGGCGCCGACAGCACCAAACCTACTTCGCTTTCCAAAGAAGAAGTGGAAAGTTTAACGGCGAGAATGAGTGGAAAAGAAGTGAAATTCCGGATTGACTTTAAAGTTGGAGAAATAGTAAAAGTTATTGATGGGCCTTTTAAAGATCACGATGGTAAAATATTCGAAATAAACGAAGAACAGGGGAAGGTGAGAATAGAAATTCCTATTTTTGGTCGAGAAACTCTGGTAGAGTTGGATGTGCTTCAGGTGAAAAAAATTTAAAATTAAAAATTATGGCAAAACCAATTAAAACAATCGTCAAATTACAAATTCCGGCGGGCCAGGCCAATCCGGCGCCGCCGGTGGGCCCGGCTTTGGGTCAACACGGCGTCAATATCGCTCAGTTCTGCCAACAATTTAATGAAGCTACCAAAAGTATGATCGGCGATATCATTCCGGCGGAAATTACTGTTTATCAGGACCGGACTTTTGAATTTCGTTTGAAAACGCCGCCAGTTTCGGCTCTGCTTAAAAAAGCGGCCGGAATTGAAAAGGGCTCCGGCGACCCGCTGAAAAATAAAATCGGAAAAGTGACCAAAGAAGACATCCGCCAAATCGCCGAGCGGAAATTAGTTGATTTAAATACTGATAATCTGGAAGCGGCGATGAAAATCGTTGAAGGCACGGCCCGGTCAATGGGGATTGAAATAAAATAACTCTTTTATGAGACCGTCAAAAGATCAGTATTATTTAAATATCGCTAAAGAAATTGCCCAGAGATCAACTTGTTTTAGGGCAAAAGCAGGGTCAATTATTGTTAGAGATGACCAAATTGTGGCGTCGGGTTATGTTGGGGCTCCTCGGAAAACGAAAGATTGTATTGAAAGAGGAGAATGTTTAAGGGATAAATTAAAAATTCCTCACGGTGAAAAATATGAGTTGTGTCGAAGTGTTCACGCCGAAATGAACGCTATTATAAATGCTGCTAGGGCAGGAGTTAGTTTGTTGAGAGGAACAATGTATCTATATGTGCAGGACCGGGATGGAAAAAGCGTAGACAGTTTTCCCTGTTTTATCTGTAAAAAAATAATTATTAATGCCGGTATCGAGAAAATGATTTGTTCTACGAAAGAAGAGGGAAAGATAAGAATCTTTAATATCCAAGATTGGGTTAATGACTGGAAACAAAAAGACCTGATAGATGATGTGGAAAAATACGGTTTTAAAGATCCGAAATTAGTATAATAAATGAAAAAGATTTTAGGCTTAGTTGGGGAAACTGGTTCAGGGAAAGATGCCTTTTGCGATTATTTTAAAAAAAACAAAAAGAGTATTTTTATTTTTCGTTTTTCTCAGCCGTTAACAGAAGCGCTGAGAATTTTTTTTGACGAGATTAAAAAAGAAGACCAACAATGGTTAGGAACGATTTTAAGAAAAAAATTCGGCAACAATATTTTGGGCAAAGCAATAAAAAAGAAAATTAAAAATATTAAAAAGGGGATAATTATCTTGAACGGAATTAGAGCTATTGAAGAGGCAAGGATGGTTAAAAGTTTAGGAGGAAGAATAATTTATATTACCGCTGGCCTCAAATTGCGATGGCAAAGAATACAAAATAGGGGGGAGAAAAAAGACGATAGAGCTTCATGCCAAAAATTTTTAAATATGGAAAAAGCCAAAACAGAAATTTTGATTCCTAAAATCGGCAAAAGAGCCGACTTCAAAATAGAAAACGACGGGTCATTGGAAGATTTCTATAAAAAAATTAAATTACTCTTGAAGAAAATTTAAGATGAAAGAAGACGAAAAAGTTTTAGTGGTTCCTTCTGAAATAATTTTCAAAGATGGCGGCTGGCAGGGGATAAAAACCGATAATTTAGATTATTATTTAGAACTAATCAAAAATAATTATCAATTTCGGAAAAGAGGCGAAGTTGAAGACGACCCTTCTTTCCAGCAAATAATTCCTTATATTCTTTTTGGTTTTGAGGATAAATTTTTTCTTTATAAATACATAAAAGAAGCGAGTGAAAAACGTCTGTTGAACACTTATCAATTGGGTGTGGGCGGTCATATCAATCTGATTGACGCCGAAAAAGGAGATTTTTTGGAGGCCGCGGCCACTCGGGAATGGTTGGAAGAAATTAATTACAAGGGTAATATCTTAGAAAAGAAGTTAGTGGGTATTTTAAATGATGAAGCCCGACCAGTAGAAAAAGTTCATCTGGGCTTAGTTTATCATTTTATCGGCGACCGCCCGGAAATTTCGGTTAAAGAAACCGAAAAATTAAAAGGGGAACTTATCTCTTTGGATAAATTGGGCGATTTTCTGAAAAATTTAACCGTCGGCTGGGCTCCGATTGTTTATCGCGAATATCTGGCAAAAATAAAAATCGCTTGACAGCTTTTTTATTTTCTGATATATTTAAATTCTGAACTTTAAAAAATAATTTAAGAAAAATAAACCGAAAAGAAAGAGAGGATATTTATGGATGAGATTAAGGTGATTACTGGGGACAGAATTCCTTGTTGGTATGAATTGAGTTGGCGAGAAGAAATCCCGGCCATTGTATTGGGGGTTCATAAAGATTTTATTGCTAGCATTAAGCCTATTTTGCAAGATGCTCCTATTGTTTTAACTCTGAGACACGAATTTAATTTTGGGGAATTCATTGGTACTTTTGACGGAAATTTTGGCTTTGATAATGCTTTTCGTCGAGTAGAAGATTCGGGGGACTTCGTTGAATTTTTGGCCGAAATTCCAAAAGTCAAAAAACAAACGAATAAAAGGTGTGACCGTTGTAGGGGTTCCGGGAAAGAAGATTCTTTTGATTCCGAATGCCTTTCCTGCGGAGGTACGGGCAAAGAATACGAAATGGATTGGCGGGCCGCCTATGCTGTTTCCGCGAATTTTACTATTTTTACGATATTAGCAAATTTTCCGAAAATAGAAACATCGGCATTACTTCCCCAACTTTTGACAATTGAAACCGTAACGCAGACAGGCGCCCACGGAGGTTCGCTGGGAGGCGAATATAGTATTCCTTTGGTGAGGTGGATGAGTTCGTTTGGAGCGAATACCGAAATTCCCGAGATGGTTAAGGCGATGAAGATGGCTTATGATCGTATGTTGGGTTTGCGCGAGTTTAATAAACTTGATTTTCGCGCCCGCATTGATTATGAAGATGGCTGGCTTAACGTTGATTGTCCCGGGGAAGCCTGTGGTCTTAATCCTAATCACGGGTCAGAGTATAATATGAAGCAAGGCCTTGGCTATGGATTTAGTTGTCATAACACAGACACACCAATGCAGCAAATTACACTCCTGGCTGGCTTGGCCGCTCTTCATGACAGAGCTCGTAAGGAAATTAAAAAGTATTAACAGCAATTGAGATTAAAAGCCTTCTGGTTTAAAATTAAATCAGAAGGCTCTTCTATTTCTATGTTAAAGAATTCATATAAAGGGAAATTCATAGTTTTCGAGGGGCTTGATGGCTCAGGGAAATCAACTCAAACAAAGTTATTAATTTCGCATTTTAAAAAAGAAGGATATAAAGTGGAAACAATTGATTTTCCTCGGCACGGTGAAAAACCCGCTTGGTTAGTTGATGAATATTTAAGGGGGAAATATGGCACCGCTAAAGAAGTCGGTCCTTATTGCGCCTCTATTTTTTACGCTTGCGATAGATATGATGCCGGTTTCAAAATAAGAGAATGGTTAAAAGAAGGGAAAATAGTTATCGCCGACAGATATTTTGCTTCAAATATTGGTCATCAGGGGGGCAAGATAAAAAACAAAAAAGAAAGAAAAAAATATTTTGATTGGCTTTATAATTTGGAATATAAAATCTTAAAAATTCCTAAACCCGACTACAATTTTATTCTTAAAACATCATTTATTTTTTCTTTAAAATTGGCAAATAAAATAACGGACAAAGAAAAAAAGGCAAGAAGGGAAATTTATTTAGGTAGAAGCGAAAAAAGAGATATTCATGAAAAAGACAAAAGACACTTGAAAGATGCTTTAATATCGTATTTACACGCAACTAAAGAATTCCCTAAAGAGTTTAAAATCATAGAATGTATAAAAGGCGGGAAATTGTTATCGCCAGAAGTCATCCACCAGAAAATTTGGAAAATAATTAAAAGAATTTTATGATTCGGGTTTATTTTCGACCCTAATAATAACTATCCTAAAACTATTCTAATATTCTTAAGAATATTAGAATAGTTAAAAATTTTATAGTATAATAAAAATAATGCCCGAGAACAAAAGCCATCGCCAATTAGAAAGAATTGTTAAAGGTTTTGCCAATCATCGCCGACTGGCAATTTTGGCGTTGTTAGATAAAGAGCCCGAGCTTTCGGTGTCTGATATTTCCGATAAATTAAATATTAATTTTAAGACAGCGTCGGAACATATTAGAAGGCTGGCAATCGCCGGGTTGGTCCTAAAAAGGTCGGACGGTTTAAATGTTCGCCACAAACTTTCCAAAAGAGGGGAAACTATTCTCAAATTCTTAAGAATATTGGAATAGTTTCTAATTTTTAAAATGAATTATATACCTATAATTGGTTTGGAAATTCACTGCGAATTAAAAACCCAAAGCAAAATGTTTTGCGGTTGTGCCAATAATCCCGACGAAACCCGGGCTAATTTTAATGTTTGTCCGATTTGTTTGGGCCATCCGGGAACTTTGCCGGTTATCAATCAAAAAGCCGTAAAATCGGTTCTGAAATTGGGTTTGGCGCTCAACGGCAAAATTCCGGCCGTTTCCCATTTTGATCGAAAAAGTTATTTTTATCCTGATTTGCCTAAGGGTTACCAGATTTCCCAGTATAAACAGCCGTTGGTAGAGGGTGGAAATCTGATGGGGGTAAAAATCACCCGGATTCATTTAGAAGAAGACACCGGCACTCTTTCTCATACTAAAAAAAATTATAGCTTGGTTGATTTCAATAGGGCCGGCATTCCGCTAATGGAATTAGTAACCGAACCGGATATTGAAAACACCGAGCAAGCCGCGGCTTTTGCCAAAGAATTACAATTGATTTTGCGGTATCTGGAAATTTCCGACGCCGATATGGAAAAAGGACAGATGCGTATAGAAGTAAATTTATCTCTTTGCCAAAATAAAGAAAAACTCGGCACCAAAGTTGAAATAAAAAATTTAAATTCCTTTCGAGCTGTCAAAGAAGCGATTGATTGTGAAATAAAAAGGCAATCTGAAATTTTGGACAAAGGCGAAGCAATAAAGCAGGAAACGTGCGGCTGGGATGATGTGAAAAAAATAACCGTCAGCCAGAGAACTAAAGAAGAATCTCATGATTATCGTTATTTCCCGGAACCGGATTTGCCCCCCCTGGAATTATCGAGGTTTGACCTCGATAATTTAAAAAATAAAATGCCGGAATTGCCGGTCGAAAAAAGAGAAAGATTTAAAAAAGAATATAGTTTGATGCCGGCCCAAGTGGAAATTTTAATCAGAGATAAAGAATTAGCCAATTATTTTGAAGAAACAGCAAAAGAATTAAAATCAGGTAAATACCAAATACTTTTTAACTATCTGACTTCCGATATTTTTGGGTTAATGAGCGAACAAAAAACCTATCTTAAAAAATTAAAAATCAGCTCAAAACATTTAGCCGAGTTGATTGATTTGATTATCGGAAATAAAATTTCCAGCCGCATTGCCAAAGATGTGTTGAAAGAAATGTTTTTGACCGGCCGCGGACCAAAACAAATTATTCAAGAAAAAGGATTAAGCCAGATTTCTGATGAGGGAGAAATAGAAAAATTTATAAAAGAAGTGATTAGAAAAAATCCAAACGCAGTTGAAGATTATAAAAAAGGCAAAGAAAACGCTTTGCAATTTTTAGTGGGGCAGGTGATGGCAAAAACCCGCGGCAGGGTGAAACCAGAAATAGCTCAAAAGCTGTTAAAAGAGAAGTTGCTAAAATAAAAAGAGCCGATCCTTAACGGTCGGCCCAGAGATTAGGCGTGTTGGCGGCTTCTTGGCATTCAACTTCTTCTAAATTTGTTGCAGCTTCTTTAAGAGCTGAAACTGCGTTGTTAATCTTTAGGTAAACCCTGAGTAATTTTTTGTATCGTTCAATTTTTTTAGGATTTACCGGTTCATTTACGACTTTTGCCAAATCATCAAGCTCGTCAATAATGGTTTGAATTCTTTCTGTTTTGGATTGTACCGCTGTTGTTCCCATTTTGTTTCTCCTTAAAAATATTGTTAAAGAAGTTTAATTGACTAAAGTTATTTTAGCATAATAAAAAATTTTTTGCAAGGGTTTCCGCTTCTTGGTAATTTTTAACCCATTTAATATTTTTGTCTCTTTTAAACCAAGTCATTTGACGCTTGGCGTAGCGGTAAATTTCCCGCTGCATTTGACTAATCATTTGGGGCCGAGAAATCAAACCTCGCAGATAATGAGAAACCAAACGGTATTCCATTCCTAGTTCTTCCAAGCGTTGCCAACTTAAGCCACGGCGCCGGAGTTTTTCCACTTCTTTGGGCAGTCCTCGTTTTAGAGTTTTTTTCAATCTTTGGTTGATTAATTGCCGAAGTTTTTTGGGAGATTTTTTGATGCCGATTTTTAAAAAATCATATTTTGATTTTTTATCCTGAGCCCGTCGAAGGATTTCCATTGGTTTTTTTGTGGTGAGAATAATTTCCAAAGCCCGGATAAGCCGGCGTTTGTTATAGCGGTCAATGGTTTTCGCCCGGCGGGGGTCTATTTTTTTGAGTTGTTTAAAAAGTTCTTCGGTAGATTTTTTGTCTAATTGTTTTCTTAATTCGGGTTGAGCCGATACTTTGGGTAATTGATAATCATCAATCAAGGTGTCAATATAAAATCCGCTGCCGCCGACAATAATGGGGATTTTTCGTTTTTTTAAAATTTTGAAGATAATTTTTTTAGCCGTTTTCTGGTATTGAACCACCGTGTAAACTTTTTTGGGGTTAGCCACCCCAAGCATATGATGCTCTATGCCTTTCATTTCTTTTTTGCTGATTTTTTCCGTGCCGATATCCAAACCTTTGTAAACCTGCCGGGAATCCGCCGATATTATTTCGCCGTTGAATTTTCTAGCCAATTTAATCGCCAATTGCGACTTTCCTGAGGCAGTAGGTCCAAGAATAACGATAATTTTTAACAAATTATAATTTTCTCCTTAATTTCTTTTTTGATTTTTTCAATAAACGCTTCTAATTTTACCTCGCCACAAGAACGGACATTGATAGTTTTATTCTCCATTTCCTTGTCGCCAACCACTAAAATATAAGGAATTTTTTGGAGCTCGGCTTCGCGGATGCGTTTAGAAACCGTTAAATTTTCGTCACTAAGTTCGGCGCGGATATTATTGGCCAATAATTGGGAATGAATTTCTTGAGCGTATTTTCGATGGCTGGCACCGACATTGATAATTTCTGTTTGAACCGGCGAAAGCCAGAGCGGCAGGCTGCCGGCAAAATGTTCCAAAAGTACTCCGACAAAACGCTCAATAGAGCCCAACAAAGCCCGGTGAATCATAATCGGCTGTTGCTTTTTTCCTTTTTGATTGATATAGACGAGATTGAATTTTTCCGGCAAATTAAAATCAACCTGAATAGTGGTACATTGCCAGGGTCGGCCCAGAGAATCTTTGATTTTTAAATCAATTTTTGGTCCGTAAAAAACGCCCTCGCCCGGGTCAATCTGATATTTCAATTTCACTTTTTCCAGAGCGTATTTTAAAGCGGCGGTGGCTTTTCCCCAGTTTTTAAGAGTGCCGATATATTTTTTGGGTCGGGTGGAAAGGTAAATGTCATATTCTTGGAAACCGAAGATTTTGAGTATTTTTAGGCCGAGCTTTACGCAGGCGGTGATTTCCTCAGCGAGTTGTTCCGGAGTACAGAAAATATGAGCGTCGTCTTGGGTGAAGCCGCGGACCCGAATCAAGCCATGTAAGACCCCGGATTTTTCAAAACGATAAACCGTTCCCAATTCCGCGAAACGCAAGGGCAGGTCGCGGTAACTTCTCGGTTGGTGATTATAAATTAAAATATGGCCCGGACAATTCATCGGTTTGACGACGTATTTTTCGTCTTCCACGGTCATCGGCGAATACATATTTTCGCGGTAGAAATCCCAGTGGCCGGATTTTTTCCATAAATCAAGGCGGGCAATGTGGGGGGTCCGGAGAAGTTCGTAGCCGTTTTGAAGACATTCATCAAGGCAATAATCTTCAATAATTCGTCTTAAGAGAGCGCCCTTGGGATGCCAGAGAGGCAGACCTAAACCGAATTCTTCGTCAAAATGGAAGAGGTCTAATTTTTGACCCAGCAGGCGGTGGTCTCTTTTTTCGGCTTCGGTTTGTTTTTGAAGATAATCGGCTAAATCTTTTTTAGTCGCGAAGGCCAGGCCGTAAATCCGGGTGAGCATGGGATTTTTTTCGTTACCCTTCCAATAAGCGCCGGCGGTTTTCGTCAATTTGAAAGATTCCGGATTAATCTCTTTAGTATTTTTGATATGGGGACCAGCGCAAAGGTCAATAAATTTTCCAGTTTCGTAAATGGTTATTTTTTTTGGTGGTAAATCTTTAATAAGTTCTAATTTATAGGGCTGATTTTTGAATATTTTTTTGGCTTCGGGTTTGGAAATCAGTTTTTTCTTAAAAGCAATATTCTGCGAAATTAGCTTTCGCATTTTTTCTTCAATTTTCGATAAATCTTCTTCGTTGAAAGAAACTGGCAATTTAAAATCATAGTAAAACCCGTTTTCAATCGCCGGTCCGATTCCTAATTTTACTTCCGGAAAAATTTCCCGAACCGCCGCGGCCAAAATATGCGCCAAGGAATGTTTTATTGTTTCAATTTTTTTCATAGTTCTTTAACCTCGTTGCAAATAAGTTTGGTTTCGCCGTTGCGCAAAGAAAGCTGGCCGCTGACTAAGACAATATTGTTTTCTTTCCAGAGATAAGGATTTTTAGCTAAGGTTTCGGAGAAAACAATAACCTCTAAATTATCGGTCATATCTTCAATTTTAACAAAGAGCATCGGCTGGCCCATTTTGGTGAGAATTTTTTGGATGCCGGAAATTACCCCGGCCACTTTTAAACGAGCTCGGTCTCGGTGATGAGAATTTACCGCCTCTTTTATTGGTTGGACGCGTTTCTCTTTAAGAGCCGGCAAATATTTTTTTAAAGGATGGTCGGAAAGGTAAAGACCTAAAAGTTCTTTTTCCCAAGCCAGTTTGGTTTTGGCGTCCGCCGGTTCGCTCGGCGTTAATTTAAGCGAAATTAATTTTGGTTGATAATTGAAAAGAGAATTTTGATTGTTTAATTTGGTCTTTTTACTCAACGAATGGAAATTTAATAACCCCTCTATATTGGTTAGGGCGGTTTGCCGTTCTACGCCCAAGGAATCAAAACAGCCGCTTTTAAGCAAACTTTCCAAGGATTTTTTATTGAGGTCGCGGTGATTAATGCGGCTGAGAAAATCCTCTAAACTTTCGAAAGGTCCGCCGCGGCCCCGCTCTTCAATAATTATCGAGACGATGTTAGCGCCGATATTTTTAATAGCCAGTAAACCAAAGCGAATAGCTTGGGAATTTTCCGGAGCGAAATTAACATAACTTTTGTTGATATCCGGCGGCAGAATAGTGATGTTAATGCGACGGGTTTCGTTGACTAAAAACGCTATCCGTTCAATGTCATCGCTACTGGCGTTGAGAAGACCGGTAGTAAATTCTACCGGATAATGGGCTTTAAGATAAGCGGTTTGATAGCCGATAAGAGCATAACAAGTGGCATGACTTTTATTGAAACCGTATCCGGCGAAAGGTTCAAACCACTGCCAAATTTTTTGAGCCATAGTTTCTTTAATGCCGTTTTTAACCATTCCGTTAATCATTTTTTCCGCTTGGGCTTGAAGCAGGGATTTTATTTTTTTGCCGACCGCTTTTCTAAGAATATCGGCCTCGGTCAGCGAAAAACCCGCCAAATCCCGGGCTATTTTCATTAATTGTTCCTGATAAATCGCCACGCCGTAAGTTTTGACCAAGATGGGTTCTAGTTGCGGATGAAGATAAGTAATTTTTTCTTGGCCGTGTTTTCGGCGGATATATTGAGGTAATAATTCTATGGGACCGGGCCGATACAAAGATACCATAGCGATAATGTCTTCTAAGTTAGTCGGTTTCATTTGTTTGAGATAACCGCGCATTCCCGAACCTTCCAATTGGAAAATTCCGGTGGTTTCGCCGGCCCGAAGCAATTCAAAAGTTTTTTTGTCGTTAAGCGGAATTTGATTAATGTCTAATTCTTTTTGGCGGTTGTCTTTTATCAGCCGTAAAGTTTCTTCAATGATAGTCAGATTGCGCAGGCCTAAAAAATCCATTTTTAAAAGTCCTAGGTCTTCAACACTATACATTTCCAATTGAGTAATGACGGTGTTTTTATCTTGAGGAGCGTATTGAAGCGGTAGATAATTAGTTAGGGCGTCTCGGGAAATCACTAGACCGCAGGCATGAACCGAAGCGTGGCGGGCCACACCCTCCAATCTTTTAGCCGCTTCCAGTAATTTTTTGGCGTTAGGGTCGTGTTCGTAGAGGTCGCGGAGTTCAATAACATCTTCCAGGGCTTTTTCTAAATTAATATTAAAAGGAATGAGTTTGGCTATCTGATCGCAGAAACCGTAAGCCAGGCCCAGGGCGCGGCCGGTATCGCGGACCGCGGCCCGAGCGGCCATCGTTCCAAAAGTAATAATTTGGGCCACGCGGTCGGCGCCGTATTTTTCCCGAACGTAAGCCATCACTTCATCGCGTCGGGTATCGGCGAAATCAATATCAATATCCGGCATTTGAATGCGGTCGGCGTTGAGAAAACGCTCAAAAAGAAGTTCGTAGGTGAGGGGATTAACGCTGGTAATACCTAAAATATAAGAAACTAAACTGCCGGCCGCTGAGCCCCGACCCGGGCCCACCATAATGCCGTGTTCTTTGGCCCATTTGACAATATCCCAGACAATTAAAAAATAATCGGCAAAACCGGTTTTTTCAATAACCGTTAATTCATTTTCTAACCGTTCTTTTATTTCCGAAGTGATTTTGGAAAACCGATCGGGAAGTTTTTCGTTGACTAAATTACGAAGATAAGAATTTGAAGTTTGCCCTTCGGGCAGAGAAAAATTAGGCAAGTGAATTTTGCCGAGTTCAATTTCCAGATTACAGCGCTCGGCGATTTTTAGAGTGTTGCTGATGGCTTCGGGCAACTCCCGGAAAAGTTCGGTCATTTGTTCCGGAGAACGCATAGAGAAATCATCGTATTTAAAAGTCAGGCGGTCGGGGTCGTCTACTTTTTTGCCGGTTTGAACCGCCAAAAGGATTTCATGAAAAGGTGCGTCCCCGGATTTTAAATAATGAATATCTTGAGCGGCCACTAAAGGAGTGTTGGTTTCTTGGGCTAATTCAATAATAATTTTTTTTACTTTTTCTGAATCCTTAATTCCCGGATGACTGCTGATTTCCAAAAAAAAGTTTTCCGGTCCGAAAATTTCCCGATACTCGCAAATTTTCTCTTTGGCGTCGGGAATTTTGTCCGCTAAAATCAGCCGGGAGATTTCGCCGGCCAGACAAGCCGAAAGAGCAATCAGCCCGTGGTGATGCTGGCGAAGCAATTCTTTGTCAATTCGCGGTCGGTAATAAAAGCCCTCCAGATGAGATTTAGTTGCCAACTGAATAAGATTGAGCCAGCCAATTTGGTTTTGAGCCAAAAGAATTAAATGAAATGGCTGGTCGTCAATTTTTGGCCTTTTATCAAAACGGCTGAAAGGTGCTAAATAAAATTCGCAGCCGATAATGGGTTTGAGCCCGGCTTTTTTCGCTTTTTGATAAAATTCAATACTGCCGTAAAGATTTCCGTGGTCAGTCAAAGCCAGCGCCTCCATACCCAACTCTTTGGCGCGATTAATTAGTTCGTCAATTTTCGCCAAGCCATCAAGCAGGGAATAATGAGAATGAGTATGGAGATGAACGAATTTCATAGGAACAATTTAATCATAGTTCTTAGTTTGACCTTTTGTCAAAATCTGTTTAATATTAATTCAAATTTATGGGCGGCGTACCGACAAAACATCATTCAAAATCAAAAGTTGGCCGAAGGCGGTCTCAGATTTTTCTCAGGCGAGGAAAATTTGCGGTTTGTCCGAATTGCGGCGGTCCGAAACTGCCCCATTGTCAATGCCCGCAATGTCATAAATAAAATGGCTAGTCGTCAATTGGGTCGCTCCGTTGTCCTCCAGTCGCTTTATGAATGGGATTTTTACGGCCGGAAAAGCGACCTAATTTCCATTGTTGAACGCAATTTAAAGGAATTTGCTCCGGGCTTGGATGAACCGGAATTTGTTTGGCGTTTAATTCAAGGAATTATTGATCAGCTGGAGAAATTGGACAAAATAATTGTCAAAGCCGCGCCCGAATGGCCTTTGAATCAAATTTCCATTATTGACCGTAATGCCTTGCGCCTCGGTCTTTATGAATTGCTTTACGCCGACAAAAAAGAAGTGCCGCCAAAGGTGGCCATTAACGAAGCCATTGAAGTGGCGAAAAACTTCGGCGGTCCCAACTCCGGCAAATTCATCAACGGCGTTTTAGGCACCGTCTATAAAGAAATAGAGAAAGGAAAAACTTCTAAATCCAGTTGATTAAATTTTAATTACACTTCATCGACGATCGTCAGGAAAGTGTAATGAAATAATATAAATTTTATCACGAAGTCCAATTAAATGGAATAGTTTTAAATGGGTTTTAAGGCACTTTTTTGTGTTGTTGACAAATAACCAAAAAATATACTATAATATAATCAGCGGTAAATATGTGTTTACCAATTAAAAAATAAAATAAATTATTCTTTTAAAAGGAGGTTAAAAAATGGCAGTAGCAGAAACATATGAATACAAAATTCTTAAATTAGACCCCAATTCTAATGTGGCAGAACAACTCAACACAGAAGGGCGATGTGGTTGGAGATTAGTGCCATCTTTTCTTTTTAATAGCACCACAGAAGTGCTTCTTGAACGAAAAAAAGAAGAATAGCATAAATCTCATAAGGCACCGAAAATTAGTAGGTGCCTTTTTTATTTTTAAACCAGTTGAGGTGTTTTTTAACTAACGACGTCCGATGTCGTTAGAATTTAAAATTAAGTCCAGTTAACTGGACTTAGTTTGCGGAGTTACTATGAAAGTATGCGATCGTTGAGTTTCATAGTAAAGACGGGAGGATAAAAAGAGGATAAAAAATAAGATAAAATTCACTCTTTTTTATTTCCTTGAAATTTTTAGATTAAAGTTATAAAATTATTTAACGATGGATTTTTTAAATTTAGAGAAAAAAATTGGCGTTGTTTTTAAAAATAAAGATTTACTCAAAGAGGCCTTAACCCATCGTTCTTATCTTAATGAAAACCCTTCGGCGGGCTCAGGGCGAGACAATGAACGGCTGGAATTTTTGGGGGATTCCGTATTGGAGCTGATTACTTCCGAATTTCTTTTTCAAACTTATCTCGACCAGCCCGAAGGCCAGTTGACCGTTCTTCGGGCCAGCCTGATAAATTATCAAACCTTGGCAAAAGTGGCTCGGGAAATTGATTTGGAAAAATATCTTTTGCTTTCCAAAGGTGAAGCCAGAGATTTAGGTAAAGCCCGGGAGACAATTTTAGCCGATGCCTTAGAAGCGCTTTTAGCGGCAATTTATTTGGACCAGGGTTATCCAGCGAGTCAGAATTTCGTTCGGCAATTTTTATGGCCGCAGCTTGAGGAAATTATTACCAAAGGACTTTTCAGGGATTCCAAAAGCGCTCTTCAGGAAATAGCTCAAGAAAAATTTAAACTAACCCCGACTTATAAAGTTTTAGAAGAAAGCGGTCCAGACCACCAAAAAGTATTTCGAGTAGGCGTTTATTTTGGTGAAAAATTAATAGCTGAAGGTCAAGGCGGTTCCAAGCAGGAAGCCGAAATTAACGCCGCCGACCAAACTTTGGCTTCGCTCTGATTTAAGATATAATAAGATAGTAGTTATGAAACAATTGATTTTATTGAAATTCCCCAAAGAAGAAAAAAGTTTTTCCGCCGAAGGCGGACCAGCCTTAGGCTGGAAAGAAGAAATTAAACTTTCGGAAAATTTTTTTGAGTTTTTAAGTAAGTTTAAGCAGCCGATTATTTTAGAAGCCGCCGTTCCTCAAATAGGCGAAGAAATTCATTTCTATGTTGCCGTTGACGCCGACGCGGCAAATTTAGTTCGTTCCCAAATCCAGAAAATCTGGCCCGCAGTCCAAATAAACATTGCTGATGATTATGACGTTTTTAATCCTCAAGGTTTTAACGAAGGTGCTTATTTAAAATTAGCTCATGAATTTTCTTTGCCTTTGCGAACTTACGAGCAGTCCGAAACCGATACTTTTGCTCCGATTTTGGCGGCTTTGGCGAAATTAGAGGAAATCGGCGAGGGCGCGGCAATTCAGCTTGTTATTCAGCCGGCGGCCAGAAGAGCTGTCAAACCTTTTAAGGTTAATTTGCGTTTAATAGCGTCAGCCGCGAGCCAATTTCGGGTCAAAGAAATTTTTGAAAATTTACTCAGCGCCTTTTCGCAATTTTCCGGCCTTCGGGAAAATGAATTTAAAATAGTTAAGCCCAAAAATATTAAGAAATTCCATTTTGGATTTTGTTTCCGGGATTTTGATGAAGAACAAACGATGATTTTAAACAGCGAAGAATTAGCCAGTATTTTCCATTTTCCCACCAGTTCTTTGTTTATCCCCAGAATCAAATGGTTAAAATCAAAAGAAGCGGCGCCACCCGGTGATTTAGCTGACCGCGGGGTGATTCTTGGCGAAAACGTTTTTCAAGGTAAAATTCAACCTATATACTTGGATTATTCCGACCGGGCTTATCACCTGGAAATTATCGGTCAAGCCGGAACCGGAAAATCAACTTCTTTAATAAATATCGCTCTTCAGGACATCAAACAAGGAAAAGGGGTGGCCATTCTTGACCCCGAGGGCGATATTGTTCAGAGTGTGGCCGGCGTCCTACCTCGTAGTCGCTTGACTGATGTAATTTACTTTAACCCGACTGACCTTTGGTATCCTTTTGGTTTGAATCTTTTAGAATACGACTCCAATCGTCCCGAAGAAAAGATGTTTATCATTGAAGAAACTTTAAGTATTTTCCAAAAACTTTTTGCGAAAGAAATAACCACTCCTTTATTTGAAAAATATTTTAAAAATTGTCTTCGTCTTTTATTAGATGAACATCAGGAGCCGGCGACTTTAATTGATATTCCCAGAATTTTTACCGACCGGGTTTTCCGTCAAAAGAAACTCCAGCGAATTACTGATGTTGATTTGATTAAATTTTGGGAAAATGAAGTTACGCTTCATGAAATGGTTCCTTTCTTTACCTCTAGATTCAATAATCTTATTGCCAATGATTATTTAAGACCGATTATCGGTCAAGCCCGTTCGGCTTTTAATTTCCGCCGGGCGCTGGATGCCGGAAAAATAATTTTGGTTAATTTGGCTAAAAACCGGCTGGGCGATTTTAACGCCAATCTTTTGGGGATGATTTTTGTGGAGAAAATCGCTTTAGCCGCTTTTTCGCGAATTGACCAGCCCCCGGAGCGACGCCGCCCCTATTACCTCTTTTTGGATGAATTTTATAATTATCTTACCGATTCTTTGGCGGTTTCTTTAACTTCGGTTTTTAAATATGGCCTCCATTTAAATGTGGTTCATCGGTCAACCGACGAACTTTCGCCAGACCTACTTAATCTAGTAAATAATTTCGGCTCCCTCATCGTTTTCCGGGTCGGTCGGGATGACGCCCAGACGCTGATTGATAAATTTGAACCGGTTTTTTCGATGAATGATTTGATTAATTTAGACAATTTCAACGCCGTTAGCCGGATTCTCATTAAAGAAAATTTGTCCCGACCCTTTAACATCAGAATTTTGGTGCCGCCGGCGATAGATTTGGTTTTATTTAAAGAAGTTAAAGATTCAAGCCGGACTGTTTATAATCGCCCCCGGCAAAAAGTGGAAATGGAAATTTATGAAAGATTTTCTACTCGTTAGTATTATCGGTTTTTTGGTGGGCTGGCTGATTTTACCGATAGCCGTTAATTTTAATTTTAAAATTACCCCGCTTTTTATATTAGGTTCCGTGATTGGATTTACAATTTTCGCTCCTTTAATGTTAGCGATTATTTACGGTTTGAGCCGATTTTGGCCGGTGTTGCGTCAATTCGGAAGATTTGCCGCGGTCGGTACTCTCAATACTCTTTTGGATATCAGCGTCCTTAATTTGCTGATTTATTTTACCGGTTTCGCCGCCGGTCTTTATTTTAGTTTATTTAAAGCCATTTCTTTTTTAGTCGCGACCACTAATAGTTATTTTTGGAATAAATTCTGGACCTTTCAAAGCAAAACTCTCACCAATTTTGCCGAATATTTTCGTTTTGCCGTTTTTACTTTTATCGGCGTTTTATTAAACAACGGCACCGCTTCTTTTTTGGTTAATATAGTGGGACCAAAAGCCAATTTCAGCCCCATTGCTTGGGCTAATTTAGCCGCTCTTTTGGCAGTGGCCGTATCTTTTTTGTGGAATTTTTGCAGTTATAGATACATAATTTTCTCCGCCAGAGGCGGATCCGCCTTAGGCGGAAAAAATCAGAACTAACTATGAATCCTTTTCTATCGATAATTATTCCTGTCTACAATGAAGCCAAACGGCTGCCTTTGACCTTGACGGATATCAATGAATATCTTTCTACTGTTGATTATGATTACGAAATTATCGTGGTGGACGACGGTTCTAAAGATGCGACTCCGGAAATTGTCAAGCGGTTTTCTCATCTCATTAAAAACCTTCGTTTAATTGAAAATAAAAAAAATCACGGCAAAGGCTGGGTGGTCCGGCAGGGGATGTTGACAACTAAAGGCCGTTGGCGGTTATTTATGGATGCGGATAACGCCACTTCGCTAGACCAGTTTCAGAAAATGATTCCTTATTTGCCCAAGTATCAGATAATTATCGGTTCGCGCGACATTAAAGGAGCTAAACTGATGCCGCCGCAACCCTGGTACCGGCGTTTAGCCGGCAATATCGGCAATTTAATCATTCAGCTTCTGCTTTTGCCGGGTTTTTGGGATACCCAATGCGGTTTTAAATGTTTTTCCGAAGAAGCGGCCGAAAAAATTTTTAAACTGGCGCAGGTCAATCGCTGGGCTTTTGACGTTGAAGCGCTGGCTTTAGGGAAAAAATTAGGTTATAAAATAAAAGAAATCCCCGTGGTCTGGGTTAACGAACCAAATTCTTTAGTAAAGCCCTGGGCTTATTTCCAAACTTTTTGGGAAGTTCTAAAAATCCGCTGGCGGCTATGATTAAAAAAAGAGCAAAAAAATTAAAATTTCCTTCGGAGCTGCGCTTTGATTTAATTTCCAAAGATTGGGTGGTGATTGCCGCCAAGCGAGCTCGGCGGCCGGAAAGGCCGCGGACTTTTTGCCCTTTTTGCGAGCTTAAAGGGCAGAAAAAGCCGGTGCTGATTTTTCCCAATACCGTTGTTATTCCTAATAAATATCCGGCTTTTACTCCGGGTCAAAATTTGGGGGCGCGTTGCGAAGGAGGACTCTATCAGCGAATGAACGCCGTGGGTTTTCACGAAATAGTAATTACCCGAGACCATAAAAAACAATTAGCCCAACTTTCCGTTGAAAAAATCAAAGAAGTCCTTGACGTTTATCAGTTAAGATATTTAGAACTGATGAAAAAGAAATTCGTCAATCACATTTCTATTTTTCACAATCACGGTCGGAAAGCGGGAGCTTCGGTGGCTCATCCTCATTCGCAGATTATCACCACGCCCTTAGTGGATATTGATTTAAAAAAAGCGCTTTTGAACTCCAGGGAGTATCGAAAAAACCACCGGCGCTGCGTTTATTGCCAGATGAATGATTGGGAAAGAAAAGTTAAAAAAAGAATAGTTTTTGAAAACAAGGAATTTTTGGTTATTTGTCCTTTTGCTTCCAAAACGGCTTTTGAAGTTATTATTACCCCCCAAAAGCATCTTTCTTATTTTGAGCGGATTACCGAAAAAGAAAAATGGCAATTAGCCGAGGCCTTTAAGGCGGTCCTTTACGCTGTTTATAAAGCCCTTAATAACCCCGCTTACAATTTTTATCTCCACACCGCTCCCTGTGATAATAAAAATAAATATGATTTTTATCACTGGCATTTTACCATTCTGCCGAAAACTGAAATGCCGGCGGGTTTTGAATTCGGAACCCAAATAGAAATTTCCACTATGGAACCTGAAAAAGCGGCGGAAATTTTAAGAAAACATATAAATATAAAATGAATAAGATTATAATTGCCAATTGGAAGATGAACGTATCGAATTTGACTGATTGGAGTAATCTGAAAAAACCAGAAGGCGTGGAAATTGTAATTTGTCCTCCCTTTACCCATATTGAAAAATTGGCGAAATTCTTAAAAGAAAACAATGTCAAATTGGGCGCCCAGAATTGTTTTTATGAACAAAAAGGCGCTTATACCGGAGAAATTTCTCCGATAATGCTGAAAAACTTGGGAGTGGAATACGTAATTATCGGCCATTCGGAGCGGCGGAATTATTTAAAAGAAACCGATGAGATGATTAATAAAAAAGTTTTAGCGGCTCTAAAAGCGGGATTAAAAATTGTTCTTTGCGTTGGCGAAACTTTAGAGCAGAGAGAAAAAGGATTGGTTAAAGAAGTTATTGAGAATCAATTAGAAAAAGATTTAAAAGTCATTCAAGATTCGTTTATTGTTGCCTATGAACCGGTTTGGGCCATCGGCACCGGAAATTATTGTCAACCCGAAGACGCTTTAGAGATGATAAAATTCATTAAAAATATTGTTAATTTTAAAGTAATTTATGGCGGTTCGGTGGATTCTAAAAATATAGCCGGTTATGTCAAATATCCAGAAATAGACGGGGCTTTGGTTGGCGGCGCCTCTCTTAAAATTGACGAATTTAAAAAAATTATCAATGAAGTATCTAAGACAATTAAATCTTAATCAACTTAGGGATAAAATTTGTCTAGTCCGAGTAGATTTGAATATTGAGACCGGGAGAAGGGATGCTTTTCGGCTTCGGGCGATTTTACCAACCATCAGATTTCTAATAAATAAAGGAGCCAAGGTGATAATTTTAAGTCATCGGGGCCGTCCTAAGACGCAGAACTACTCCGCGTTTAGCTTAAAGCCGTTTGCGAAAATTCTTTCTCAATTATTAAAAAAACCCGTTCGTTTTATTAATCTTAATATAAGGACGTCCGACGTCCAGATTTTTCTTTTGGAAAATTTAAGATTTTTCCCAGGAGAAGAAAAAAATGATAAAAAATTCGCTAAAAAATTGGCTTCACTTGGCGATATTTATATTAATGATGCTTTTGCTGTTTCTCACCGCCACAATGCCTCCATAGTCGCCATTACTAAATTTTTACCGAGCTATGCCGGCTTGCTTTTGGAAAAAGAAATTAAAAATTTGGATTCAGTAATGAACCCATTCAATAAAACTCAGGGTTCACACCGAGTTTCTCGAGGTGTGAAAGGTTTTAGAAGACCGTTAGTCGTAATTCTCGGCGGAGCCAAGGTTTCGGATAAAATTGGTTTGATTAAAAATTTTTTGCCCGATTATTTTTTAATTGGCGGAGCGATGGCTAACGCTTTTTTCGCCATTCAAGGTTTGCCAGTAGGGGATTCGCTCTATGAGAAAACGCGAATAGACGCGAAAATAACGCGCGAAATAACGCGAAAAATTATTTTACCGGTCGATGTAGTAGTTTATAAAAGAAAAATTTTGGATATCGGTCCGGAAACTATTAAAAAGTATGGCGAAATCATAAAAAAGGCCAAGACGATTATTTGGAACGGGCCGCTGGGAATGTTTGAGGACAAAAGATTTTCTAAAGGCACTAATGCCGTCGCCACAGCCGTCCTTAAGAATAAAAAAGCCAAAATCGTTATCGGTGGCGGAGAAACAATCGCCAGCTTACCCCTAAAACCTAAAACCCAAAACCTAAAACCTAATATATTTATCTCTACCGGCGGGGGAGCGATGCTGGAATATTTAGCCGGCAAAAAACTACCGGGATTGGAAGCGCTAAAATGAATAATAATGAACAAAATCAAATAGACGAGACAAGAGCTAATTTGGCTTTTGTAGATGTGGAAACAACCGGCGCTTTTTTCAACAGCGAACTTCTGGAAATTGGTGTGGTTTTAGTTTCTCAGTCGGATTTTAAAGTGATTGAAGAATGGACGGTAAAAATCAAGCCGCAAAAAATTGAAGCCGCTGACCCCGAAGCCTTAAAAGTAATAGGTTATAACGAAGAAGAATGGAAATGGGCGATTGAACTTAAACCGGCCCTGGAACAATTTCTGAAGAAGGTAGAAAATTCTATTATCATCGGCCACAATATCAGTTGGGATTTGATGTGGCTGAGAAAGGCCTTGTCAGAAACCGGTTTGAGCGAGCGATTTGCCCGAAGAAGTTTTGATGTTATTAGTATCGCTTATACCAAACTTCGTAATCAAGCGCCGGAAATCAAGTATTTTTCACTTTCCAATTTGGCGAAGTTTTTCAATATTGAAGAAGGTCAGAAACACCGCGCCTTAGATGATGCCCGAACGACTTATAAAGTATTTTTAAAATTATTAGAATATGAATAAAATAACAATTTATTGCGACGGCGGAGCAAGAAATAATCCGGGGCCGGCGGCCATCGGAATAGTTTTCGAAGAGAAAGTAAAGGGCAAAGGGGATTATAGCGAATTTATCGGCCAAGCCACCAATAACGAAGCCGAATACCAAGCCGTTATCTTCGCTTTAAAAAAAATAAAACATTTAATCGGCAAAGAAAAAAGCAAAAAAACAGAAATAGAGATAAAATCAGACAGCGAACTTTTAGTGAATCAGATTAACGGTAAATTTAAAATCAAAGAAAAAAATCTCCAACCGCTTTTCTTGGAAATTTGGAATTTAAAACAGGATTTTGCCGAGGTGAAATTTACCCAAATTCCCCGGGAAGAAAACAAACGAGCCGATTTTTTGGTTAACCGGGAATTAGATAAATAAAAAACCGGCAAGTCATAAGCCGGATTCTGTATTTGGCGATAATTTGTCTGGGCCTTTGATTGCTCAAGGGCTCTAGCGGTTCTCCCCCCGACCTGGGTCGGGGGACACGACCTTGCACCCAATAAGGATTTAGCCGTTTCACCCTTCGACTTCGCTCAGGGCAAGCCCCAAACTATTTCGAAGATTAGCCCCGAAGGGCTTTCCGATTCTTTCGAATCGAAACGTCACTGTTCGCACCTCTAAGCTTACGCTCGGCGGCTGTTAGCCGCTATCTGCTACTAAGTGTCCGGACTTTCCTCCCCCTCCGACCGAGGTCGGAGAGAGTAATCGCCTGACTTACCGGTATTTGAAGATTACGCTAAAATTTGATTATTGTCAAAAAAAACGAAACCCTTCTGATAAAACCAGAAGGGTTCTTTTTTATTTTTGGGACAGTTGGAAATTAAGTCGTTCCACTTCGGCCTCAAGGTTTTGAATTTTTTTCTTGAGTTTTTCGTTTGCTCTTTTGGACATTTCTTTTTCTCTGACTATCCGTCGGAACTCCTTTACGCTAGCCGACTCGTTTCCCAACTGAAGGGATTTTACATGCATCTCAATAGTCTGCAACATATCTAATAAACTCTTCGGTCCCAAAACCCGCATTAAAAAATCTATTTCTTCTCCGGTATCGCCTTCAAAACAGAGATTAAATATCCGGCCGATAGCCGCCTCCATTGACTCTGTTGGATTTTTATTTCCATTAATCATATTCATACTCCTTTCAGGGGTTTTAGTTTTTAAATCCATTTTCAACTGACAAATTTCTATCTACATTATAGCAATAATATACTATTTGTCAATAGATAATATATTGACTTCGTAAGTCAATAATTAATAAGTCAATATATTAATTATAGTAATCAAGTGAAAGTTATCCACATAGTTTGATTAGGTACAATGGGTATAAAATGATATAATATATAAAGAAAAACCGGACAACAACGGTTAATTAATTTATGAGAAATAAATATTTTTTAACTCCAATTTTCATCGGGCTGATTGTTTCGGCGATTCCTTTTTATATTCTTCCTGCTTTGGCGGCTTCACGAACCAGCCCTTATCTTCCCGGCGAAACTTTAAATCCCGACTGCAGTCCGACGGATACCAACTGTACGGTTTCCAAGCCGGTAACTTATGACACCACCGATATTAATGTCCCAATCGGGACGTCAACCGCGGCCTCTTTGTTGGAACTTTACAGCGTTTCCGTCTCTCCGATTTTGACCATCACGGCGGCCACTCCCACCGCTTCTTATGACCCTTATCTTCAATTTAGAACCGGTGCCGCCCCGTCCACCAAATTTGTTTTGGGAGTAGATTACTCCGATTCCAATAAATTCAAAATCGCCACTTCTTCAATCGGGACGAATGATATTTTAGTGATTGATCAAAACGGCAACGTCGGCATCGGGACGAGCACGCCGGCTTATAAATTGGATGTGGTTGGAGATTTAAGAGTAACGGCTTCTTCCACTCTCGGCAATGTGATTTCCGGTGTTTGGCAAGGAACAGCGATAACTGACGCCTATATTGCCAATGACATCACCCTTACTGACATCACTCAGATTACCAACCGTTCTATTTTAGATACAAGCGAAACCTTGACAGTGGCCAGAGGCGGCACCGGCATAACCACCGCTCCTTCAGCTCACGGACAATTGTTAATGGCCAGTTCAACGGGTTGGGTGGTTGGTAATTTGCTGGCGGGTGCAAATATGACGATTACAACTTCAACTCCGGGACAGATTACTTTCACCTCTACTGGTGGAGGTGGAGGCGGTGTCGCCACTACCACTCCTTTTTCGGCTGGCTATATTCCTTACGCCACTTCCAGTTCGGCGATTACTAATTCAAACATTTTTCAATTAGGAGACAATATCGGCATCGGGACGACGGATCCGCAAAAAAAACTTGATGTTTTGTATGCTGATAGTTCTGCCCAATTAAGGTTAAGCCAGTCAACTTCTATTTACGCCGAATTTTATATTAATTCGGTCGGAGATCTGCGGATTTCAGCCACCGGCGGCGACATCAGAATATCGGATGAAAATCTTTGGGTTTGTTTGGATGGCTCTTGCGCTATTTCCACAACCACTGATAAAGGCAATGTGGTGGTCGAAACCGCTTTCATGTTTGACAATAATTTTAAATTTAAAAAGGTCTCGGCCACAACCACGGCTTTATATGATTCCACTACCTCTACGGACCCGATAATAATATTTGATGAACTGGAATAAAAATAAATATATGTCTTTTTTCAAAGAATTTAAAGAATTTATAAAAAGCATTTTATCCTGGGTTTGTTTTTTACTCGGTTTTTCTTTTTTCTTTTTTCTCTTCGGCTTGAAAGAAATTGAAATTCTGGGAAAGAATATTTTTCTGCCCTTGCCGACCCTCCAGTCCTTTTCCAGCCAAATTTTCCGAAAAATACAGCAAGACCTTTTGCCAAGCGGAGTCCAGTTAATTGTTACTAATCCTTTAAGCGCTTTTTTAGCCCAAGTATTGATTTCTTTGTTGTTGGCTTTTATTATAACATCGCCCTTTTTTCTTTATAAAACTATGAAATATCTTTCCCCGGCTCTTTTTGAAAAAGAAAAAAAAGTTATAATAAGGGTTTTATTTCCTTCCGTTTTTCTCTTTTTTCTCGGCTGTCTCTTTGCTTATTTTCTTTTAATTCCTTCAACCTTCAAAGCGCTTTATCCTTTTGCCGCGATTATCGGAGCCATTCCTTTCTTTTTAGTAAACGAATTCATTAGTTTGGTTTTCGGGCTGATGCTCGTTTCTGGAATAATATTTTTACTGCCCGTTTTTATGATACTTTTGAATTCTCTGGGAATAGTTAAAGCGGATTTTTGGAAAAATAACTGGAGATACGCCTTCTTAATTTTTCTGATTTTTTCTGCTATAATAACCCCTGATGGAACAGGTATTACAATGGTAATGTTGTCTGTGCCCCTTACTGGACTTTATTTTTTAGGAACAATTATAACGATGAAAAACGGTCGAATTAATAATAAATAAGATAAAATAAAAAAAATATGTTTGGACTTGGACTTCCGGAAATAATAATAATTTTAATTGCCCTGGTGATTCTTTTTTTCGGCGGGAAAAAACTAACGGAACTGGCCAGAGGATTAGGCAGATTCACTGGAGAATTCAAAAAAGGAAAAACAGAGATAGAAAAAGAAATTAAAGAAGTGGAAAAAGAGATTGGGAAAGGGGAGAAAAAATAAATTAATCATTAATATGAACCAGAATAGAAGAAATTTTCTGATGTTTTTGCTAATTGGCAGCGGAGCGCTTTTGTTGGGTAAAATTTTCGGGCCCGGTCTTTTGAAGTTTCTCTCCGGCCCCAAAACAGTAGAGGACTTTGATAATTTTCAGGTTAGCAAAGACAAGAAAGAATTGATTATTTACGACAAAAAAGGAGAAGAAATTTTGATTATTGACGATAAAAAATAAAATTATTTTTATAACAATGAAAGATGAAATAAAAAACAATTTTGAATGCCGCCATAAATGGATTCCGCTTTTGGGCCGGGTGGGGAAAAAGAACGTTCCCACCTCGCTCTTCACTTGTTTGAAATGCGGGGACTTAAAAGTCGGCACGAGAACCATCAAGATTTCCCGCTATCGTTTGGATATGGGCGATAAACCCATCAAATCCATAAAAACCGGGACTTTTAATTCAGAGATTGACAATGGCAATTCCGGGACTTCAACAAAAACAATTGATTGGACCGCTGGCCAGAAGCAAAAAATCACCACTACGGGAAGTTGTACTCTTGCTTTTACAGCGCCTTCTGGGCCTTGTAATCTGATGTTTAGGATAATTCACGAAGATTCAGCCACTGCTTATACTTATACTTGGCCCGGAACCGTGAAATGGCCAGGAGGAACTAAGGCCACCACCACTAATACAGCTAATGCCGTTGATGTTGTGAGTTTTTATTACGATGGCGCCAATTATTACGGAGTCGGGAATACTAATTTCAGCTAATAATATAAATTTAAAAGGTCGCAAATAAATTAAATAATTTCTTAATAAAATGAGTTTAACAAAAGCAGTAGAAGCAATAACTGACTGGACGGCGGTTGCTCAGAATACGGTTGGAGAATCAGGGACTTTGGACTGTTCTGGGCATTATGGAACAATTCTTAATATCCAAGCCGCCCTTGATACGACTACCGCCCACGCCAACGGCACTGATTTTATAGTTCAGGTATCCTCTAATACTGCTGGCGATGAGGATTGGCACGATTATACGACCTTCAACGCTCTGGGCGGCACGGCAGCCACTGATTTGATTGAGAACAACCCATTAGCAGCGACTTCCACATCAATAACCTTAACGGGACACGCATTAACAGCCCTGGGTAAATGGTTGCTTATAGAGGATGGAACACTGGCTGATAGCGAATTGATTTTTGAAGTAGGTTCATCTACAAATGCTATCACACTTCTTGATGGGACAACCAACGCCCACGCTTTGAATACGGCGATATTTAATATAGCTATCTCACAGGTGATTCTGCTTGACGCATCTGTATACAGGGTAAGAGTGCTCGTTAACAATACTATTGTGGCAACTGGTTCAACTTTGAACTACAAATTGAGAGCAACCAAAATAACAGCGATTTAATCCTATGTTTAAACAGAAGTGGAGTAAAACTAAACCCCCAAAGGGAGTGCTTCTTAATAAAGGACATCCTCTCGCCAGAGGTCTTGTCGGCTGCTGGCTGATGAATGAGGGCGGTGGAAATAAGGTCTCTGAATTTAGTGGTAATAATAATACAGGCACACTGTATGCACATACTGCCTGGGCTGCCGGTAAATTTGGTAGTTGCTTGTCTTTTGATGGTGCGGATGATTATGTCAGAGCATCCTTAGATGGCACTTCCCTGACCAAACTTACCGTATCTTTCCGGGTAAATCCAGCTCAAACTGAATCAACACAAAGGGGTATATTCCAATGGGCTAATAAACTCTCGGCAGCTTCGCCATTTATACTTGTAGCGAGAGCAGCGTCTTCGACAAATATAAGATTTTACGTAGATGACAGCTATCGACTGAACACATCTATTCCGAATGCAGCGTGGTCATATATTTCAATTACCCTCAACCAAAATAATCTATGGACATTTTATGTAAATGATATAGCGGTAGGAACATACCAGGATGACAGCACGCATGTTAATCAGGCGAATGCCAACTTCGTCTATTTCGGCAATGGGTATAATGGCTATTTCAATGGTTCAATTGATACACTAATGATATGGAACCGTGACCTTTCGGTCTCTGAAATCCAATGGCTTTACCGAGAGCCGTTCTGTATGTTTGATAAGGCGAGGGTGTGGGGGGTGGGGGCAAATGCTATCTTTTTCGGAACAGAATTTTGATATTTACATTTTAAATTATAACTATCAGAAATTAACAATTTAACAATGAAACAATTTAACAATATAATCAATTTTATAAAATATCACAACGCTTTTTCTATTATTTTTACGCTCGTTTTCGTCGGCTTCAGTTTATCTTTGGCTGCCAGCCCGGAATTCAGAGAAAACTTTATTTCCAGCCAGGAAACCGTTCGTTCGGTTGACAACACCAGAATAATTGCAGCCAATTTAGATGATTTCAGTTTTAATCTGCAGATAAAGTCAGTTACTGAAGACGAAGAGAATTATTACATTATTTATACTTACAAAACTTTAGCCATTAAGGATTATATCTGGCAGGAATTAGGAAAAGAAACAACTCTAACTGTAAACAAAGAGGCCTTAGGCAACAGGGACCTCGGGCTTTATGTGGCTGAGGAATTAGGCGAAAATATTAATTACGAATTGTCTTATCTTAAAGAAGTCCAGCAGATAGAAAAACAAAAGGGCTTAACTCAAAAAATCGTCACTACTCAATATGCTGGCCTTATTGGTAAATTCTTAGAACCCAAAGAAAAGGTTTTCCCGGGCTATGAGCCGGTTGTCCAAGAAATTATCCCGGAAGAAAAACCGGTTTCTTCTGGAATTGCCGAAGAAACTTTGCCAACCCCAGCCCCAGTTCAAGAAGAACCAACTCCCCAACAGTCAGTTCAGGTAATTGAAAAACCAATTGACAAAGAATTAATCCGGCAAATAGTTTTAGAAATGCTGGTTCAATATAGAGAAGAGTCAACTCCCGAATCAGTCCCCGAACTAACACCTGAACCAACTCCTAAACCGACGCCAGAACCGGAACCGGAACCCGAACCCGAGCCCGAACCTAAACCAGCGCCGGCGCCGGCCGATACCACTCCCCCGGTGATTACTTTAGTCGGCGATTCCGTTATCAATATTAATGTTGGCGATATTTATGTTGACGCTGGCGCCGCCGCTTCTGACGATATTGACGGAGATATTACCGATGCCATTGTCGCGGATAATCCAATAGATACGGCAACGGCGGGCGTCTATACTATTACTTACGCCGTCTCTGACGCCGCCGGAAACGCAGCCGCTCCCATAACGAGAACCGTGAATATAAATGCAATAGAACCTGAACAGCCATGAAAAAAATAATTTTATCATTGGGGATTTGGTAATTTTTATCATTTTGTCTTCTTGGTAATTTTTCTTTTATGTCTTCGGTGATATAATTATTCATAGGTTATTGTGAGAAAAAAAATAGCGAATAAAAATTTGATTTTCGTTGTATTTTTGACGCTTTTTTTAGGCGGTGTTTTGGGATTTTTCCAAAGTCCTGTTTTCGCTTCGTCTACCGATGGAACAATTGATTCTACTTACAAATACGCCTGGGGTGAAAATACCGGCTGGATTAATTTCGGCTGTTCTAATTGTAATGTTCATATCGCCGATTCCGGTCTAACTGGTTACGCCTGGAGCGAGAATTACGGCTGGATAAATTTAAATCCCGCCACCAGCGGAGTAAAAAATAATAACGAAGGAACTCTTTCCGGTTATGCCTGGGGTGAAAGTTTGGGCTGGATAAATTTCAGCGGGGTTACTATTAATTCCTCCGGTGAATTTGCCGGGACGGCCTCAGGAGACAATACCGGCCAAATCAGTTTCAACTGCACTAATTGTAAAACTAAAACCGACTGGCGGCCGCTGAGCGCCCGACCCGTTTCGACGCCTTCCGGCGGCGGAATGCCTTCAGAATGGTTTAACCCGCCCACGCCGCCAGTTGAAGGATTTGGAATTTTAATCAATCAAAACGCGGGATATGCCAATTCGCCAACTGTCGCTCTTATTTTTCGGGGCGGCCTCAATACCGAAAGAATGGCAATTTCCAATTTTTCTGATTTTAGGGATGCCGGACAAGAAATTTACGCCCCAACTAAAATCTGGAATTTATGCCAAGGATTAACTTCTTGCCCCGAAGGCGAATATACTGTTTACGCCAAATTTTATACTCCCTGGGGAACGGCTTCGGAAATCATTTCGGACAGCATTATTTACCAAAAGTCACTAACGGCAGGAATTCTAGAAATTATCAAAAAAATCCCTGAATTTTTCAAACCCAAGCCGCCGGAAGTTAAACCGCCGGAGATTCCTTTGGAAGAACTTTTACCTAAAGAGGCGCCGTTATCTCTAAAAAGCAAATGGTTGCTTTTAGACCCCAAAGCCATCGGCCGCTTGGTTTTCGCTCCCCTGCCTAAAGACATCAGAGTTTTGGCCCAGAAATTCCCTCAATTAGAAAAAACTTTTAAGGAAGTGGGCATCACTCGGATGACGGAATTAGAAAAATTAAAAACCACTGAATTAATCTTGCCGGGATTGACCGAAACCGCCGGTTTGCCCACTATTAAAATTGAATCCGGCAAATTCGCTTTGCCTCAAGGTATCCCGGTTGTTAAATTATCGCCGAAAATCAAACAGAAATTGCCCACGGAAATTGTTTTTGCCCGAACCGGCGGCGAATTGATTGATTTTAATATCACCCTGACTATCAATGAAAAAGGCAATCCCCAGCAAAAAATTTCCACCATTTCCGGCAAACCGCTGCAATTAGTGATTAAGCCGGACAAGCCGGTTAAAAACATTAAGGGTTACGTGGTATTTAAATCTAAAAACCCGCAACCGACTTCTCTCCAGATTCCTTTTAATCAGTTAGCCGCTTCTTTAATTTTTGCTAATCCGGTTTTTGCCCAACAACAAGAAAAGCCGGTCAGAGTTGAAGAAAAACTGGTTTTGCTGGAATTTGAATATACCGACCCGGATGGCGATGGAATTTATACCGCGGAAATCTCGGCGCCGACAGTTGAGGGAGAATATGAGATTATTACGGTGATGAATTTTGAAGACCCGGAATTGGGTCTGAAAGAAATTCGGCTGACTACCGTGGTGGATCCCGAGGGCTATGTTTACGAAAAGAAGGGCGATAAAGAAACCCGCATTCCCGGGGCTATTGTTTCGCTTTTCGGGTTAAATTCGGAAATCAAACAATATGAATTATGGCCCGCCAAAGAATACCAACAGGAGAATCCCCAAACTACCGATGTCCGAGGCACTTATTCATTTTTAGTGCCCGAGGGTTATTATTATCTTAAAGTTGAAACGCCGGGCTATCTTGTTTATGACGGCAAGCCGTTTCAGGTTAAAGAAGGCAGCGGTATTCATATCAATATTGAGCTCAAAACCAAATACTGGTGGCTGAAAGTAATTGACTGGAAAATTATTCTGTTGGTTTTAGTTATTGTTTTATTGCTCTATAATTTTTATCGTGATAAAATAAGAGAAAGGTTATTGAGGCAATCAAAAAATCTATGAGTAAACAAAAAATAATTTCAATAATTATTTTTATCTTGCTGGTATCAAACGCGTTTTTTGGCATTGAATATTTTGCTGTTCAAAAAGAATTCCGTCAAACGCAAACAAGTTTAGAAACCCAGAAAACCAACGAGGAAATTTTAGAATTTACCAAACTTTTTATTCAGAAAGTTCTTAGAGCCGAAACCGAAATTGATTTTGAAAACCGATTAAAATTAGAAAATACAGTCCGAGATTTAAAAGATGAAGAAATTTTGACCCAATGGCAAAAATTTACTGAAAGCAAAACCGAAATTCAAGCCCAAGAAGAAGTGAAAAATTTATTGGAGATGTTGATAAATAAAATTAAGACGCAGTAATTCAAGATTGATATGGATAACGAAAAAATCATTAAAATAAAAATTAATAGAGAAGAACTCAAAAAAGAAGAACCTAAAAAAAAATCTTTAATTGATCTTTGGGAAAAAATCGCCAAAACTTGCCTTTATTTGCTGATTTTTCTTGTTCCTTTGTTTTTTCTTCCTCTGACCGCCAGCCCGCTGGAAATCAACAAATTGGTACTGGCTGCCTTTTTAATTTTCATCACTTTTATCTGTTATTTAATCCGTTCTCTTAATACTCGCCGGGTAATTTACCCGAAATCTTTTTTGGCTTTGGCGGTTTTGATTATTTGGTTGGTTGTCGGTATCAGCGCCGTTTTTTCCCAAGCTTCTTGGACCAGCGTTTTTGGGAATTTCGTCCAGCCAGACGCTTTTCTGGCGTTTTCCATTTATGCGTTAACTTTTTTCTTGACCGCGGTTTTTTTTAGTAAAGATGATTTGCCTAAAATAGGTCTTTGTTTTTTGGCCGGTTTGCTCCCGACGCTGATTTTCGGCTGCTTGCAGATTTTCGGAAAGTTTATTTTACCTTGGGATTTTAGCCGACAAACAAGTTTTAACTCAATCGGCTCTACTTTCAGCTGGGGAATCTTTATTACTTTCGGTTTGACAATGATTGTTGCCGCTCTAACAAGTTTAAAACTTTCCAAGATTTTTAAAATTATTTTGTCGCTGGTTGCCCTGGTTATCGCCGCCACCCTGATTCTTCTCAATTTTCAACTGCTCTGGATAGGATTGATATTGGCAATGTTTTTGCTGGTAGCAGTCAAATTCGCTAGCCGGGAGCAGATGACCCTGCCCTTAGTCATAATTATAATCTCGCTATTTTTTGTTTTAATTAATCAGCAAATACCTTCATTGATTGTCATACCGGCAGAAATAAAGCCAAATTTTTCCGCCACTTTGTCGGTAATTAAAGGAACTCTGACTGGCAAGCAAATTTTGTTCGGTTCGGGTCCAGCCACTTTTATTTTTGATTACGCTCGTTTCCGACCGCCAATCCTTAACCAAACTGCTTTCTGGCCGATTCGTTTTAGCCAGGGTTTCAGTTTTCTGTTTAGTATACCCGCCAGCCTCGGGATAATGGGAATTTTGGCATTCCTTTTCCTTATTTTTTCTTTTGTCCGCCAGAGTTTACGGTTTTTGAAGAAAAAAGAGTCTCTGATAGTCATCGCTGGAATTTTTCTTTTAATTATTTTTCTGTTTATTTACCCCGCTTTTTTCACCCAACTTCTTTTTGTTTTTATAGGATTGGGTCTGTTGGCGGTTGAATCAAAGGAAAGCTTGGAAATTGATTTTTACGGGGGAAATAAATGGCAGAGAATTCGGGGATTGGCACTATTTTTAACCGCGATTCTTTTGCTTAGTTTTGTTTTATTCACATTTTATTTGACTGGCCAAAAATATTTGGCGGCGGTTTATTACCAAAAAGGTAATTTCAACCAGGCGGTCAGGTTTGATTCTCAATCGGACCAATATCTGCGAGCTTTTAGCCAGGCCTTAATTTTGAAAGGCAATCAAATAATGCAAACGGCCGCTGCGGTTCCTCCGCAAGACCTTCAAAATCTTAGAACTCAATTTCAAAACACTATCGCTCTAGCAATCAGCAGTGCCCAACAAGCCGCGGCCCTTAACCCTCTTGATGCTTTAAATTACTCTAATTTGGCCAATATTTACGAAAATATCATTCCAGTCGTCAAGGACGCCGATGTTTTTGCTGAGCAGAATTACCGAAAAGCCATAGAATTTGAGCCGTCGAATCCTCAGGCGCCCGTTGATTTGGCAAGAATGTTTGTGGTTTCCGCAGACCAAAGCCCGCAAAAAGATACGGTTTGGCAAGAAAAACTGGACAAAGCAAAAACAGCTCTAGAACAATCAATTGGACTCAAATCCGATTACACGCCGGCTCATTTTTTAATGGCTCAAATTTACCTCCGAGAAGACAATTTGTCAAAAGCCATTGAAAAAGTTGAGGAAATAAAAAACGCCAATCCGAATGACGCCGGCCTGGCTTTTCAGTTGGGACTTCTTTATTACCAAAACAATCAAACAGAAAAAGCCCAGAACGGATTTGAAAGAGCGGTGGCTTTAAATGAAAATTATTCCAACGCCCGATATTTCTTGGGTTTGATTTACGACCAAAAAGGTCAAAAACTAAAAGCCCTTAAAGAGTTTGAAAAAATAGAAGTTCTTAATCCCGATAATCAAGAAGTAAAAAATATTTTAGCTAATTTGAGGGCCGGCAAACCAGCGTTAGAAAACATTGTCCCTCCAGCCCAACCGCCAGCCGAACGCACCGAGGCGCCCGTCTCGCCGTCAACTAAGGATTAAAAAAGCCAGATTCTAGTGAAACAGAATCTGGCTTCGGAGGAGGGTGATGAAAAGCTAACGAACTACTAATTATAGTAGAGCAACTCTAATTATTGTCAAGAGGGGGCTGTGGATAACTATTTGACAAACAAAAATATGTATGCTATACTTATAATAGTTGTTTGAAATAGATTATTAACTTTTTTGAAAGGAATTTCTAATGGTGAAATTACTAATGTGGATATTGATTTTGTTATTAGGATTGCCCACCTGGCTTTTAGGAGACGAACCGCCGCCGGAATTAATTGCGGCTATTTCGCGATGGGAGTCGGATAACAACGATTTGGCGGTCGGGGATAAACATTTGCCGGAAAAACAATGGGCTTATGGCAGGTTACAAATCAGACAGATATGCGTAGATGATGTAAACCGGCGTTACGGCACTAAATACCAAGCAAAAGATTGCCTCGGCAATCCAAAGTTGTCTTACTGGATTTGCCGTGTCTACATTGATATGTGGGCGACCGAAAAGCGATTAGGCAGGAAATCAACCAACAAAGATATGGCTCGTATCTGGAATGGTGGGCCGCAAGGCTGGAAGAAAAAAGCCACCGAGCAATACTGGTTGAACGTCAGGCAATATCTTTAGTAGTTTAGTGAAATGGCCCGCGAGAGCAAGTTCTTTCGCGGGTTTTTTTATTGGTCGCGTAAAGCGACTTCGTCGCCACGCGACTCGCTAAATACTGGCTGCGCCGCGTGATGCGGCTCGCCGCATTTTACGCGGCTGCGGGGCTTGGAGTCGAACCAAGAACTTTAGGTTCAGAGCCTAACGTGTTACCGATTGCACCACCCCGCAAGTTAATTCGGTATTTTGTGGCTTCTTACCTTCTACTTGAATTTTAGTTAATTTCAATTTTCCGTCAACTAATTCGGCTTCTAAAAGTTTAACCCGTTTTTGCTTGCCCTGAACTTGTTGAAGGGTCCAAATTCCCGGCTCGGGATTCAACGCCCGGATTTTTCGCTCAATCAGTGCCGGCTCATCTTTCTCCAGATTAACATAGCCGTCTTCAGTAACAAACTTTTTAGTGTAAGTGGCTTGAGTTTCGTCTTGGGCTAGGGGAGCGATTTCGTCTTTTAAAAACTTTGATAGGGTCTCAATTAATAAATCGGCGCTTAATTCCGCCAATTTTCGCGTTAAAGTTTCATAATTATCAAGATTTGAGATTTGATATTTGACATTTGAGATTATTTTCCCGTGGTCCACTTTTTCATCCATTAGAAACAAAGTGACTCCGGTTTCTTTTTCGCCGTTTAGAATAACTGATTGAATCGGGGAAGAGCCGCGATATTTAGGTAAAAGCGAGGGATGAACGCCGATGGTACCGAGACGGGGGATAGCTAAAATTTCTTTGGGGATTATTTTTCCGTAAGCCGCGACTACAAAGAAATCGGGTTTGTAATTTGTAATTTGTAATTTGTAATTTGTCAAAACTTCCGGCTGTAATATTGGAATATTATATTTTAAAGTCAGAAGTTTTGTCAGTGGGGGAGTGATAATTTTCTTGCGGCCGACCGGTCGGTCCGGATTACAAACCACTACCAACGGTGAAAAACCGGCTTTTATCAGTTTTCCCAGAATAATGGCCGCGAACTCCGGCGTACCAAAAAAAATATATTTCATAATTAGAATTTGGGATTTATTTAGAATTTGGGATTTGAGATTTGGGATTTCTCAACGGTATATACCTTTTTAGTTTTATCTATAAATAATATACCGTTGAGATGGTCTACTTCGTGCTGGAAAACCCGAGCTAACAAACCCCAGGCCTTAATTTTTATTTTTTTGCCGTTTTTGTCAAAACCTACCAGGACCACCCGTTCCGGCCTTTCCACTAGACCCCAAATTCCGGGCACGCTTAGACAACCCTCTTCTAAAATTATTTTATTTTTGGAAACTTTAATAATTCCCGGGTTAAAAATGGCGTAAAACTTCAGTCGGCTTTTGTCATCGGGAAGTTCGGCAATAAAAAAACGCCAATCAAAACCCAACTGATTGGCGCTCAGACCTGCGCCTTTTTCTTTTTTGACTATCGCCCGCATTTTTTGAATCATTTCCCGAATTTCTTTTCTAGTAAATTCTTGAAAATTAAATTCCGGAACTTTTCGCCGCAAAAATTTTTCTTCTTTTTTATTATTAATAGTTAAAACATTAAACATTGGTTTATTTTAATTTTTGTAAAACTCTCATGAAGTAAGCGCCTTTGTTTTTTACGTTTTTTCTTTCAGCAACATTTTTAGCCAAATTTATTAATTTTTGTTCGTCATATTTTTTCGCCAGTTTTATATAAAGTGATTTATGTTTTTCGTCATTTAATATTTGAGTCAGCGTCAAGCCGGTAAACTGGAATTTTTTATAAACCCGATTCTTTTTTAGCCGTTCTTTTAGAATGTTTAAATAATCTTTATCAATAGCCATAAATACTTTATACTTAAATTATAGTTTATGCGGCTTTTTATTGCCATTAATCTGCCGGAAAATGCCAAAGACATAATCAGCGACTCGGTTCAAAAATTAGAGAAAATTTACCGGGACGAAAGATTTATTCCACGAGAAAATTGGCATTTGACGATTTGTTTTCTGGGTTATCAGCCGGACGAAGCAATCGGTCCCATTTTAGAAGCGACGAAAGAAACCGCCGCGGAATTTTCGAAACCGGAAATTGAACTGGAGAAAATAATTTTGGCTCCGCCGGACCGGCCGGAAAAAAGAATGGTCTGGCTGGCTGGCGCTAAAAAAACCTCCGAAATACTAGGCGAACTGGAAAACAATCTGGAGAAAAAATTGATTGAAAATAAAGTCAAATTCAAAATAGATTATCCCGTGTTTAACAGCCATCTGACCCTTGTTCGAATGGAATATCCTTCAAGAAATTTCCTGCCGCCTGAATTGCCGGATTTCCGACCGATTGTTTTCCGCACCGAGTCCCTTGATTTGATGGAATCCCATCTTAAACGCACCGGCGCCGAATATGAAATTATTTCTCAATTTGCTTTCAAAGCATAGGTATTATAAAATTCTTTTATTATGGAAAAAGGGAAAATATTTAACAAAAGTTTTGCTTTATTAGTCGGGTTAGTCTTGTTGGTGACAGCTGCTTATTTTTTGGGATTTCAAAGCGGAATTCAAAAAGCCAAGCCAGAAATTGTTTATCGGGATAATCCGGAAATTGCGGCGGATTTTTCTCTATTTTGGCAGGCCTGGGATACTTTTAAAGAAAACTACATCTACAGCAAAGACCTAACAGACCAGGAAATGCTTTACGGCGCCATTAGTGGGATGATTAATTCAGCCAACGACTCTTATTCTGTTTTTTTGAAACCCGGCGACGCCCAAAAATTTGAAGAGGATTTAAGCGGCAGTTTTGGCGGCATCGGAGCGCAAATTGACATCCGCAACAATCAATTAATGATTGTGTCTCCTTTAAAGGATACTCCAGCGGAACGCGCCGGCTTGAAAAGCGGCGATAAAATCTTGAAAATTGATGATACTTTTACCAATACCATTTACACCGTTGAAGAGGCGGTTAAACTAATTCGGGGGCCCAAAAGAACCACCGTGACCCTGACAATTTTAAGGGAAGAATGGGAATCATCTAAAGAATTTCCCATTATTCGGGATATAATCAATGTTCCTACTTTGGATTGGGAAATGCTCGCCCTGAGCGAAGCCGAAGGAAAAAAAATCGCCTATATCCGTCTTTATAATTTCAACGAGAATACTCCTTTGATTTTTTATAAAGCCGCGTTGCCGGCAATATTGGGCGGCGTCAAAGGGGTTATTTTAGATCTCCGCAATAATCCCGGCGGCTATCTGGAGGTTGCCGTTGACTTAGCCGGCTGGTTTTTAAAGAGCGGCGATATTGTAGTTAAAGAAAAATTCAGTTCGGATAAACAAGAAATTTTTAAAGCCCGGGGCAACGGCGCTTTAGTTGATTTGCCGACCGTGGTTTTGGTCAATCAGGGTTCGGCTTCAGCTTCGGAAATTTTAGCCGGCGCCTTAAGAGATCAACGCGGAATTAAATTGATAGGCGAGACCACTTTCGGCAAAGGAACGGTCCAAGAACTCAAAAAATTTAGAGATGGTTCGGAAATGAAAATTTCGGTGGCTCAATGGTTGTTGCCCAACGGCGATGTTATTGACAAAAAAGGGTTGACTCCGGATATTATTATTAAATTAACCGAGGAAGACGTTAAAGCCGAACGCGACCCCCAACTGAATAAAGCGCTGGAAATTATAAAAGAACAAATTAAACCGCTATGAAAGTAATTATCTCAGAGGAAGTTAAAGATGTTAAAAATGGTTACGCCCGAAATTTCTTGCTGCCCAAAAATTTAGCTAAAATCGCCACCGCGGAAAATCTTAAAATTCTTTCCCGAAAAAAAGTCGAGCGGGAGCGTCAAGAAAAAGAATTACTGGAAACCCTAAAAAAAACCGCCAAGCAATTAAGTAATTTGAGTTTAGATTTCTCGCTTAAAACAGGGGATAAGGGGGAAGTTTTTGGTTCAATCAGCGCTTCCGAAATAAAAAAAACCTTAGAAAAACTGGGCTACCGAGATTTTGAATTAATTTTAGAAAAACCTCTTAAAGAATTAGGCGAACATCTAATAGTAGTGGATTTTGGGAGGGGGATTAAAGTCGAAATTAAAATCAAAGTACATTCACAACCTTAACCGAATGTCGGGAGCCGTCAAAACGAAAACGTCTTTTTTCAGTAAATTTAACTACACCTTTTTTTATAGAATAAAGAGTGTCATCGCCGCCGCGCTTAACATTTAAGCCGGGGAAATAATGAGTGCCTCGCTGACGAATGATAATATCGCCGATTTTTACCATAGCGCCGTCTGCCCGCTTGACGCCCAAACGTTTAGCCGCTGAATCGCGACCTAATCTCGTAGAACCCTTAGCTTTAGTATGGGCCATAGATTTTCATTATATAAATACTTAATATTATGTCAAGATTAAAAATTATCACTATAGTTTTGCTGTTGTTTTTGATTGTTTCTTTGAGTTTTGGTTTGGGCTATCTTTTAGCCCGCGAAACCAACCGCAGCCCGATTATCATTGAAAAATGCTCAGATTGAGATACTACTAAAGTTATATGACGGTCGTCAAATAACTTTAGTAAATATTTTGCGACAGATTAAATTTACAAATACCCAACCTGCCTTAGCCAGAAGTCATTCTCCCATTCCCAAAGTTTCTTGGCGCCTAAAAAGGCCTTAAAATCTTCCTGCCAATAGGGGAATTCTTTTAATTCAACATCGCCTTTTAATTCAGACCATTGATGCTCGCAGGTTTTGGCTTTTTGGCTGTAGCCGCCGTTAAACCAGGGAAGTTTTATTTTCTGCCTTCCGCCTTTTTCCCGTAAAGTGGCTCCGCACTTAACGCAGGTTTTTATCTGGTCAATTCTTAAAATCCAGCGACTCTGAAGATTTTTAAAATCATTTTGAAGGGCGGCCATATAAGCCGCGGTCTGGAGATTATAATCCCGGTAAATCGCTTGGGAAGTTTTGATATCCAAAACCCCGAATTTGCCGTCAATTAAAGCCAGAGTATCAACCGTGCCGGCATAACGTTCGTCAAAATTAATCACTTGTTTTTCAATAAATTCTTCGTCCACCTGAATGTTTTTCTCGGCTAATAATTTTAAAAAAGATTCCACCGCCGGCTTAATAGATGATTCAAAGGCAGGGGAGCGGCCAGCTAAAATTTCCTCCACGGCGTTATGAATTTGTATTCCTTCATTCGCCGACTTGTTTTTTACGGCTTCCCCTTCGTCAAAATTGTTCATTTCGGCGTAAAAGCGGTATAAAGCCGGTTTGGCTTTAATTTCTATGATCTTGGTGACGCGGGGATACCAAACGCCGTCAATTTCATAGCCGCTGACTCCTTTAAAATGTTCTAAATTAGAATAATACATAAATTATATCCTTAATTATATCCTTGTTAATTAGTTAATTAGAAAGATTATGTCGTAAAAGGTATATTTTGTAACACTTCTTTCTTTTTAGCATATAAGGGGTGTATTTCAAAAAATGGAATTATTTTATACATTAAGTCGTTTAGATTATTAACCGCTCTGTGTCGCACAATAAAGTCAAACAAGTTATCCACAGTTAAGTTAAAAGTTATCGTAAGTAAGATAACCCAATCTTTATTAACTTGACCAGAAATTCCAGCGCCCAGACAAAAAATTCTCCAACTTTTTTAATTACTAAAATAACATTCAGTCCGATATGGCTGGTCAGCCAATTATTAAAATTACTTAATCCCCCGCTTAACCGCTGAAAACTGCGTCCCACATCTTCTCCGGACCGAGGCAGATATTCGGGTATTTTATTAATCAAGGGTATTCGCGAAAAATCAATTTTCCAATTGGAGAAAATATTAAAAAGGTCAATTAAGGGCTGGGGAATGAAATTTTGGGTTTGGTTTTCATTTTGGGCCAGACAACTGCCGGAAACAGCAAAAATAAGGATGAGTAAAGTTAAAAATAAGATTTTAGTTCTCATAAATAATCAAGAGGATTGAGGGTGGCGCCATAAGGTTGGAGTCCGCAACGGACGCTGTTTTTTATTATCGGGGACAATAGTTTTTCTTCGGCGCCGTAAATATTGGCATAAACCGTAAAATGAAGATGAGGGCCGGTGGTAAAACCCGTATTACCGCTATAACCAATGACGTCTCCCCTATTTATTATAGCACCAACTTTTACCAACTGCAAAGAAAGATGGGAATATAACGTGGAAAGATTGTTATTATGTTGAATCACGATATATTTCCCATAAGAACCGCCGTATTTTTTTCGGCCGTACCAAACCGGCGGACAATATTTGTCGGTATTCCCTACCGCCATTACCCGACCGCCTTCGGCGGCAAAAACCGGCGTTCCCACCGAAGCCCTAATATCAATACCATTATGGAATTGACTGCTGTAAGCTAATTGGGCAAATTCCGTGGCACCGTATGCCTGGGTTAAATTTTCCATTAAATTCACCAGCAACGGCATTACTAGAACGCCGGGTCGGGGCGTCGGCAGAATCGTCGGGTCAATTTCCTTTCTCAATTTATTTTCAATCTCTTCAATTTCGGCGCTGATATCCGCCTGTATTTTTTCCAATTCTTGAATTTTTTGCTGATAAACTCTTTCTTGTTTTTTATTAAGCGTCAACAGACTTTGCCGTTCGGTTTTCTGGTCTTCAACAATCAGTTTTCGGCTACGCTGATTGGAATTTTCCAATTCCTGTTCGCTCTTTTTTTGGGAAATTTCGTCCAATTTTTGAGAACGCTCCTCATGAAGTTGATGCAGATTAGTCATCTCTAAAGTTAAACCGTTATTAAGATTAAGCAAATTTTGAGCTTCGGAAACGCTTTCGGCTAAACTTTGATTTCTTAATAAAATAATCAGAAAATTTTCATTTTCTTTTTCTCGGAGTTCTCTTAATAATTTAACAATCGCTTCTTTTTCTAAATCCGATTTTACTTCAAGAGCTTTAATTTCATATCCCAGAGATTCTATTTCCAGGCCAAGTTTTTCAATGTTAATCTGGCTTGATTTTATCGCTAAATTCAACTGGCTGATTTGATAATTATTTTTTTCAATGTCTTTTTGAAGAGTGGCGCTTTCTTTGTTTAATTCATTAAGATTATCTAAAATTTTTTGACGTTCGGCTTGGATATTTTGAAGCTCGGCGCTTTTTGCACTAATAGAATCTTTTAGTTCTTGAGGGGTGGCCGCCTGAACGGCGGAAATTAAAAAGTAAAAAGTAAAAAGTAAAAGTAAAAATTTAAGTCGGGTTTTATTCATTAAGGAGTTTTTTAATAGCCGTTTCTATTCTTTCTAGACTTTCTTCGCGGCCTAATATTCCCATGATTTCCAACGGGCCCGGCGAAGCCACTTGACCGGAAAGAGCCACCCGCAGCGGCCAAAAAATCTCTCCCCGACCGCGACTGGCCGCCAAAGTCATAATTTTGTTCCGGCTGTCTTCGGCCGACTCTTTTAATATAGAAAAAACCGCTTGAAGATTATCTAAAGTGTCTTCTTTTGAAGTTTTTTCCCAAATTAAAAGTTTGACCGGATAATCCGGTAATTCAAAAAAGAAACTGACTAATTTTGGAAAATTTGTTAATTTCTTTGTTCTTTCTTTTTCAATTTGGGCTATGGAGAGTAAAAATTTTCGATTTTTCAGCCAGGTCTTAGGAATAAAATTTTCCAAACGTTCAACCAATTCTTCTGGTTTCAATGCTATTATATATTGGCTGTTCAACCAATCCAGTTTTTCTAAATTAAAAATCGCTCCTCCTTTTTGAACCCGCTTTAAACTGAATTCTTTGGTTATTTCTTCCAAACTAAATATCTCCCGGTCTTTTTCCGGATGCCAGCCCAGCAAAGCCAAAAAATTTACTATTGCCTCGGGTAAATAACCTTCTTTTCGATAGTCCGCTAACGATGTTTCCAATTCGCGTTTGGAGAGTTTCTGTCGGTCAGAAGAAAAAATCAAAGGTAAATGAGCATAAACGGGTTCTTCAAAACCCAGGGCTTTTTGAAGCAGAATTTGTTTAGGAGTATTAGAAAGATGGTCTTCGCCGCGAATAACATGACTGATTTTCATTTCAAAATCGTCCAAAACCACGGCCAGATTATAAAGCGGCGTTCGCAAATCCTTAGCAATGACAATGTCGCCGATAAGGCCGGTATTGAATTTAACTTTGCCGCGGATTAAATCGTTAAAAACCACTTCCGTCTCCGGCATTTGAAACCGGATAACCGAGGGCCGTTTCCGGTCGGGTTTTTTATTATGACGGCAGCGGCCGCTGTATTTCGGCGGCAGCCCCTGAGAAAGCATGGCTTGCCTTTCGGCTTCCAACTCTTCTTTGGAACAAAAACAATAATAGGCCTTTTCTTCTTTGAGAAGTTTTTTAATATATTTTTCGTAAAGAGCCAGCCGCTCGCTTTGACGATAGGGTCCTTCGTCCCAAACCAGTCCCAACCATTGAAGATTTTCTAAAATATCCTTTTCGTATTTGGAGTCGGAGCGTTCCAAATCAGTATCCTCAATCCGCAGAATGAAAGTTCCGCCTTGATTTTTGGCAAAAAGCCAATTAAAAAGAGCGGTCCGAGCCGTGCCTAAATGGAGCGGTCCGGTCGGAGAAGGCGCAAATCGCACCCGTATCTCTTTTTTGGGATTATCAACCATTTCTTTAATTTTATTACAATAGTATCCCTTCGGCAATTTTTCTGGCGGCGTCGGGTTTGGCGAATTTTTTGGCGGCTTCGCTCATTTTTCTCTTTAATTCCGCGTCGCCTAAAATTTTCTGCGCCTGAATTAAAAAGATATTGGGTTTAAAATTATTTTCTTCGAGCACGACAGCCGCTCCCCTTTCGGCGTATTCATAAGCGTTTATCCTCTGGTGGTCGCTGGCTGATTCCTCTAAAGGAATCAAAATCGCCGGCTTGCCAAAAGCGGCAATCTCAAAAATCGCTCCGGCGCCGGCCCGGGAAAGAATTAAATCCGCCGCGGCAAAAACTTCTTTTATATCCTTCACCCCTTCTAAATAACCCGTCAAATGATAACGGTTTTTGTAAAAATCACCCAAAGTTTTTAAGAGAAAATCGCTTTCTTTTTTAACTTCTTCAAAGTTAGCCGGACCCGATTGATGAATAAGCTGAGCCGCCTTCAAAATTTCTTCCAAATTGTCCAAAATAAAATTATTGATTTTCACCGCGCCCTGGGAACCGCCGAGAACCAAAATTATCGATTCCCCTGGATTAAACCCTAAATTTTTTTTTGCCGTTTCCGGCCCCGGGATATCCTCTAAAATGCCGGTTCGGATGGGATTTCCCGTCAAAATCACTTTTTCTGAAGGAAAATATTGAACCGTTTTTTCAAAAGATATAAAAATTTTTTGACTGAAACGGCTAGAAAGACGATTAGTCAAGCCCGGAACGCTATCGGATTCATGGATAAACACCGGTATCCGGTAAAATCGCGAAGCCAAAACAACGGCTAAAGCGCCGGGCCCACCCTTAGAAAAAACCGCATCCGGCATAAATAAAAGAATTTTAAAAAGCGCCTGGAAAAAACTCAGAACAAATTTAGGAACGTCAATAAAATTTTTCAGGGAAAAATAACGGCGCCATTTACTGGAAAAAATTTTCACCACTTTTATTCCCCGAATTTCAAATTCTCTATTTAAATTACTGGCCGGGCCGAAATATCTTATCTCTGCTTCTTTTTTTTGTTCCGCGGCTAAGAAGTAAAGTTGTTCGGCGACCGAAATCAAGGGGTAAATATGGCCGCCGGTGCCGCCGCCGGTTAATAAAATTTTTAATTTATTCATATTTTGAAATGTTAACAATAATTCCGGCCATGGTCAAAAAAACCGCCAAGGCCGTGCCGCCGTAACTGATAAAAGGCAAAGGCACCCCAGTTAAAGGAATGATTCCGGTTAAAGCCGCGATATGCACAAAAACCTGAAGACCGATTGTCAAACTAAAGCCGACCACTAAAAGTTTAGCAAAGCCGTCAGAAGTTCGATTGGCAATAATAAAACTTCTCCAAATTAAAAGGAAAAAAGCCGCAATTAAACCGGCGACGCCTCCAAACCCCAATTCTTCGGCTATGACCGCAAAAATAGAATCGCCAATTTGTTCCGGCAGATAATGTATTTTGGCTATTGATTGACCATAGCCCCGACCCCATAATTTTCCCGAGCCGATGGCTAAAATGGTCTGATTAATTTGGTAGCCGTAGCCCAAAGGATCGGCTTGAGGATTTAAAAAAGTAATTATTCTTTCCCAGCGATAAGGCGCCACATAAATTATTAAAGGTAAAGACAAAAGACCGAGAAAAACAATGGCCAAGATATATCTAAACTTGGCTCCGCTGATAAAATAAACCAAAATCGCGGTAGTTAAAAAAATTAAAGCGGCGCTGGCTGAATTTTGAGCAACTAAGAGACCGGCAATAAACGCCACTAAAAAAAGAAAAGGCAGAAAGCCGCGGAAAAAACTCCGGCTGCGTTCCCGGTTTTTGCTTAACCAAGCCGCCAGATAAACAAGAAAAGTGAGTTTTATGATTTCTGACGGCTGAAAAGTAACGGAACCGATTGAAATCCAGCGTCGGGCGCTGCCGGACATAAATCCTAAAGGTGAAAAAACCAAAATCAGCAATAATAAACTGATGAGCAAAAAAATTAAGGCCATTTTCTCCCAGCGCCGATAGTAAACGTTAACGCTGACAAAAAAACCGAGCAAACCGATGAGCAAGCCGTAAATTATCTGGTGTTTGAGATAAAAATAACTGTCATTGAATTTAACCTTTCCTAAAACCGAAGAGGCGCTGGCCAGCATCGCTAAGCCAAAAGCCACCAACAAAAAAATTAGAGCCACAAAAAAATAATCAACTCTTTGAGATTTTATTCGGGGTTTCATCTTTTAAGGATTATGTCTTAGTATTTCTCCAGCCAAACATCTGTTGGTTTCACCGTTTTCCATAACCAGCGAACCATTGATTAAAACTTCGCTCGGCTGACCGTTACGAAAAACCACCAAGTCGGCATAGTAACCCTCGGTAATTAATCCCCGTTCTTTGATATTAAATTTGCGAGCCGGCAAAGAAGTTATTTTGACTACGGCTTTTTCTAAGAGCATTAAATTTTCCTCACGGACTAAATTTAAAAATTTAACCGCTCCTTGAGAAGCAATAAGGGCGTTTTCTGAAAGCAAAACTTGACGTAAAGTTTTAACATCAACATTTTTATACCATAATTCGGCTTTTAATTGGGTTAATTCCATTAATTTTAAAAGAGCTTCGGCTGGCGGTAAATTTTGATTTTCACTAAATTGTTTTAGGGATTTTCCCGTTAAAAATTTCAGAATCGGAGACGTCTGAGCGATGATTAAATCTTCGGGTTGGAATTTCCCAAAAGTTTTTAGGAGCCGTCCCCGGATAATCGCCGTGGTAATATTTTTCAGCATTATTTCCAAACCGCCGTTGCGAACCCATTCCGGCAAAAAAGTGTAAATTTCCACTAATCTAACTTTGTCGGGATTTAAGTCAAAATAAATATTAGCCCGGGGTTTTTCTTTTTCTATTAAAGAAACGGCTTTGAGATAATTCTCGCCATAATTTATCAGGGGCTGAAAATTATTGATTTCCGTATTGACGCCGGTGTTTTTGGCAATATTTAAAGTTTCGGAAATCGCTTTATCCAAACCCTCGGCATAATTGCGCAATTGGGTCGCGTAAACGGCTTTGAATTTGGCCGCGGTTTTTGCCAATTCCTCAATTTCTTTATAAGGCACATTGTGAGAATGAACATAAGCCAAACCCGTGGAAAAACCAAAAGCCCCTTCTTTTAATCCAGTTTCCAAAACATAATTAAAAACCTTAAGTTCTTTATCGGTTAAATCGCGGAGGTCCTCGCCGATAATCGCCCGGCGGATAGTGGAATGACCAATAAGCGTTCCGAAATTCACTCCTAATTTTCGGCGGGCCAAAACCTTTAAAAATTCTCCGACCGAACGCCAATTGACATTAATCAACGAGGGATCGGCCCATTTGCGGATTGACCTTAAAGAGCCGTCGATTAAAGGCGCCAAAGAAGAGCCGGTATTGCCGCCGATAACGGTGGTAATCCCCTGCTTCAATAACTGGCTCTGGCTGGGGTCGGAAAATAAAGTTAAATAATGGTCGCTGGTGCTGTTAATGTCAATAAAACCGGGCGTCACCATCATTCCCCGGGCGTCAATTTTTTTCTCGGCGCTTTGAAGAGAAAAATTGCCTAACCGGCCGATGCGCTGACGATTAATGAAAATATCGCTTTTAAAAGGCGGTTTTCCGGAACCATCAAAAACCAAGGCATTTTTAATCAGAACGGTCATGCCATAATTATACCCCGTTAGATAAGAAAATCTAACGGGGTAAAGGTTCGGACTTGAAAATTTATACCAAGCCCTTTACAAAAACCTGGCCAAAAAGAAAAGCACCAAGCCAACAGCGCTAGCCATAGCCGAAATAATCCAGAAGCGCATAGTGACTTGGGTTTCGGGCCAGCCCAAAGCCTCAAAGTGATGATGAATCGGCGTGGAAAGAAAAATTTTGCGGCAAAAAACTTTTTTACTAAACATTTGAATGAGTACCGAAAGTGATTCTATGACTAAAATTATGGCAAAAAACGGCAGAAAAAGAGCGGTATTGGTAAGCATCGCGATAACCCCCAAAGTCACGCCCAAGGACATCGCTCCGGTGTCGCCCATAAAAAATTTCGCCGGATAAATATTAAACCAGAGAAAAGCCAATAAAGCCCCTAAAATTACGGTTTCCATTGCCGCCAAATCATAGCGGCCTAAAACAAAAGAAACCACAATTAAAGAGCCGAAAGCGAATAAAAGCGTGCCGCCGGCTAAACCGTCTAATCCGTCAGTTTCATTAGCGGAAAAAGCCGTAGCCACAATGATAAATATAAAAATCGGAAGATACCACCAGCCAATTTCAAAATAACCCAGAAAAGGAAGATAAAAAGTGCTCCAGCCGAGACGGAAATAAAACCAGCAACCGCCGGCTACCGCCACCGCGGTATAAAGAATTATTTTCAACTTCATTTGTAATCCCCCACCCCTGGGGCCAATTTTAAAAATCCCCAAAAGATCGTCAAATAATCCGATGAGCCCGGCAATCAACATCGTGGCTAAGGGCAAATAAGTTTGGGCCCGGTTCACAAAATTAAAATAACTCCAGAAGCCGTCGGTTAATTTATTTAACAGTAAAAAAATTAAAGCCAGCCCGATAACCGTTCCCCAAATGAGCACTCCGCCCATCGTCGGCGTTTGCGATTTATTTTGGTGAAGCCGCGAAAAAATCGGCGTCAAACTGGCGTCGCGAATATTTTTTTTCGTCAAATTGAATTTATAAAGAAAACGAGTAACTAAAGGCGCCAATAAAAAAGCCACGCCGAAAGAAATTGCCAATAAGACCAGCATCCTGACTACTTGAAAAACAATTTGACTATTACTATTCATAACTTATTAGATAAATAAGAAATAATTTCTTGGGTTTGTTTTAAGCGATTTTCCGCTCCTAAAACCACAATTAAAATCCGCTGTTCATTTAAAGAAAACAAAGAAGCTAAATTTTCTTTTGCTTCTTCAAGATAACCGGTTTTGCCGCCCAAAAAATTGGCTTGGCCGGCAAAAGGATTAATGTTTTTAAACCCCTTAAAATCGGTTGGCCGGGTGCTAACTAAAATTTCCGGATGAGATTCTTCAATATACTTCATTAATTTCTGAATATCATTAACAGTTGATTGGTTTAAAGGTGAAAGTCCGGCCGGGTCAAAAAAAACTGTCTGGTTCATTCCCAGCTCGGCCGCTTTTTTATTCATTAATTTAACGAAATTTTGCGAGCCAAAAGCGTAAAACTCAGCCAAAGCCGCGGCCGCGTCGTTGCTGGAAGTTATTAACATTAGATTAATAAGGTCATCAATTTTATATAACTCCCCGACTTTCAATTTACCCGAATCTCCTTCCGCGGCTACGGCCGTTTCGCTAATTAGGATTTCTTTCCTTCCACCTATTTCCTCAAAAGCCAAAACCGCGGTCATTAACTTAGTAATTGAAGCCAAAGGCCAGCGTTTATTAATATTATAACTGATTAAATCGGTGTTGTTATCCAAATCAGAAACTAAAACGGCCTGGGCTTGGAAATTTATAAAGGACGTTGGAACCCCTTCGGTTGTTGGTAACGGACTAAAAATTGGAGTTTCTTCTTTGGTTAAATAAACGCGGGGAATGGTAAAAAAGGTGGTGGCATTTACGGATTCTAAAAAAGAGGCCGGTTGTTTGACAAGAGGGGCTTCAATTCGCGCTTCTTTAGTAATGACTAAAGAAACTAAAATTAAAATAACAAGCGTTATTGATTGAAAATTACTTCGCGACATTGAAATTTTTTAACACCTCTTTATATTTGAGATACTCCGGTAATTCTTCTTGGCTGGCCAAACCTAAATGCTTCAAAAAATTAAAACTGACGTTATATAAAAAAACATAGGACCGCTGGGGGTCGGGCTGTCTTTCTATCAGTCCCCGGACCAAAAGATTTCTAAGAGTATAACCGGAATTAACCCCGCGGAAATAATCAACTTTTGACCGGGGAAGCGGCCCGCAGTAAGCCACAATGGCTAAAGTTTCTAAAGCGGCCGGCGTCAAGGTCTCTTTAATTTCTTCTTTGACAATTTTCTCTCCTAATTTATGAAAATCGGGCTTGGTCGTCAGTTGAATTTGGTTTGTTAATCGGCTCAACATCAACCCCCGGGAATTATCGGTTTTTAATTTATTCTCCAAACTATTAACTAATTCTTCTAATTCAGCCGGTCTGACTTCCAAAAATTTAGCGGTTTTTTCTAAAGTCACCGGTTCGCCGTAAATAAACAATAAACTTTCCAAAGCGGCAGTTAATTTTTCTTTTAATGATTCTTCCATTTTTTAATAATAAGTTTTTAGCTACATTTTTTCAATAGTGATCTCGGAAAAGCGTTTATTTTGTTGAACCTGAACTAAATGGTCTTTGATTAAGTGAAGAATAACCAGAAAATAAGTGATGATTTCGTTTCTTGATTGGGAATCGGTTATTTTATTAAAACTAATCTTTGGGGCGGTTTTAAATCTTTTTAAAAATTCCTGCATTTTTTCCGCCAAATTGATGACTTCTAATTTAATTTCTTGGGTTTCGTAAATAAATTTCTGCAGTTCTTTAACAATATTTTCTAAGGCAGTTTTCAAATCAGTCGGTTTTAAATTTTTCGGCGGATAAAAATTAAATCCTGAAGCCGCTAAAAATTCCCGGCTGAAAATCAACGGCTGTTCTCGCCAAAGAGCTTTAAGATAATTTCTGGCGGCCTTAAATTCCTGGTAAATTTTTAAACGCCTTTCCAGGTTTTTAATCTCTTCTTCTTCCTCTTCAGCTAAAACCAGTTCCGGCAAAAGCGCCTTGGATTTTATCAAAAGCAGCCGGGAGGCCACTACCAAAAAATCCGCCACTTTTTCTGCGTTGGTCTGCGTGTCGTCTGCGTCTGTCAGCGTCTGGAGATAAGCCAGAAAATCCGCGGTTACTTGGGCTAAACTTAACTCGGTGATTTCCAATTTTTTCTCCTCAATCAATTCTAAAAGTTTTTCGATGGGCCCGGAAAACTGTTCTAATTTTAATTCGTAAGCCATGCGTTGATATTGGTTGACATTTCTTATTTTATAATATAATCTAAAATAAATGAAATTAATTCACTATAAAATATTAGTCATTACTTTAACTATTCTTCTGATAGGAGCGGCGGTTTTGGCTATTCAACAGACAGGTTTAAAATCAATTAACAGAATTTCCGCGGACGAAGCCGCTAATAAAGTTTTGGCTTATATCAATGATACTCTTTTGCAAAATCGGGCTACGGCTAATCTCATAAACGTAACCGAAGATAAAGAAAAAGGTCTCTATAAATTAGAGCTGAAAATCGGCAGCCAAGAATTGGAATCTTATGTTACTTTTGATGGAAAAACTTTTTATCCCGAAGCTTTTACTTTAGAAACGGCGACCACGACGACGCCGCAAAAAGTTCAAGGCGGAGAAACGGTTGATGGTGGTTTCATTAAATTAGCCGACCAAGAAATCTGCAAAGAAAACGGCAAACCGATTATTTATTTCTTCGGCTCGCCCAATTGTCCTCATTGTCATTGGGAATATCCGATTATCAAAGAAACGGTGGCGAAATTCAGAGACAAAGTAAGTTTCCATGACAATATGAATGAAATTACCGAAAAAGAGGTTTTTGCAAAATACAGCGATGGGGGCGTCCCGACCATTGTCTTGGGCTGCCGTTATTACCGGCTGGGTTCCGGTGAACAAATCGGAGAAGAAAAAGAAGCTGAAGTTTTAACTAAGCTTATCGGAGAACTTCTGAAATAAAAATCTTCAAAAAGTATAAATATTCTCCGGGCTCCAGAGCAGCCAGCCGCTAAAATTTTCTCCTAAGGCGTCAGAGACCGCCTGAATTTCTTTTTTAACCATTTCAGCATTATAGACCGCTCCTAAATCAAAATCCTGAAGCCAGGGACGGAGTTTGGGTTTTAGGTTATAGGTTTTAGGTGTTAGGTTTTCAGTGGATGTAGAATTCTTAATTCCTGATTCATAATTCTTAAGCCGCTGGATCGCCGAATCCAGTGAATATTTTATTACTTCGTAGGGATAAAGCGCCGGGTTTTTATAACCCAAAAAACCCGGAGCGTAGTGCGAGGGATAAACCATCGGCGAAACATAATCAAAATATTCGTAAGCGTCTTCAATTACTTGACCGATACCTAAGTCGTCTTGGTTCACAGTGGCTAAACCAAAGAGGTCGGCGGAAATTTTAACGCCCGGCAACTGCTGGCGGAGATATTTAAAAAAATTCCTGATTACTTCGCTTTTTGTTTCCGTGTTAGTCCGTGTTTCGTCTGTGTCAGTCCGTGTTTTCTGCCAGAAAGGAAATTCCATATCTTCCAAATCGCCGTCCGAAGGAAAACGAATATAGTCAAAATTCAATTCATCAAAGCCGCGGCTGGCTGCTTCTTGGGCAATAGCCACATTGTAATCCCAGGCCTCGGTAGCGGCTGGGTCAATCCAAGATAATCCCTTTCTGTCTAACCAAGAATTCCCCGTCTTTTTACTTTTAATGGTTAAATCCGGCCGGGCCAAGGCCAGCCGCGGGTCCTGGAAAATCGTAATCCGGGCAATCATATAAATTCCCGCGTCGTGCAGTTGTTTAATAAGCCGGTTGATTTGAATAATTCTTATTTCTTTGGCTTTATATTTTTCTACTTCCGGCACTTGAATATTATAAGCAACATACCCGGAATAATCTTTAATATCAATAACCACCGCGTTGATTTCCGTGGTTTTGGTTAAATCAATCAGGTATTTGATTTTGGCCGGATTGCCGGCCGACCAACCGGTCAAATAAATGGCTTTAATAATTTGAGGCGGATTGGCTAAGGGTTTCTGATTTTCAATATCAACCACAATCGGCGCCGTCACTTCGGGTGTTTTTAAAAAATTAGAAATAACCGGAGCCACTAATTCAATTTGATTCGGTTCTCCCAAAACGATATAAAATAAAAGTCCCAAAGAAAAAATCAACGCCAAAATCAAAAACAACCTCATATCATTGATTATAACTAAAATATCTAATAATTTCCTTAGTTACTCTTTTTTCAAACGATCGTCGGATACGATAGTAATGAAAATTTTTGGGAATTTCGGGAAAATATCTTAAGTCCAATTAACTGGACTTACCCCCATAGTTTTGTTCTATAGTAAATTTCTTGCTATAGCAGAAAAATTATCATAGAAAGAAATTAAAATAAAATTAATGAAATTAATGATGTCCGACATCGTTAATTATAATTAACGACTTGCGATGTTATAAATTAGTTTAAAATAACCGCATAAATACTGACTTTTTGTGGGCTTGACTTTTTGGTTAGAGTATGCTATACTTAAAGATATAAAGTTAAAGCACCTTGATAATCATCTTGTTAAATTGTTAAACAAGAAAATAATAACGAATAGTATAGAAAAATGAAAGGAAAAATCATGAAAACGCTGAAGAAAATAGTGATTGTGGCAGTAACTCTAATGGGGATTTTCGCTCTAATACGCGTGTGTCCTAAAAGGGATCCAGTGCGGCCGTATTGGTCCTACATTCATCCCATTTTTCGCTCAACTACATCGACCTGGGATGTAAGGGAATAGGATACATCATATTGCAGATTTACTGCTCCCGCTAAGTTTTCTTAGCGGTTTTTTATTTCCTTGAAACTCAAATCTTAAAGTTGTAAAATAGGAATATGGCTCTGGCTATTTATCGCAAATATCGGCCGCGGACTTTTGAGGAATTACTCGGCCAGGAAATAATCAGCCGGATTTTGAAGAACGCCGCCAGTCAAAATAAATTCTCCCACGCCTATCTTTTTTCCGGGCCTCGCGGTTCCGGCAAAACGACCGCCGCCCGGCTGATTGCCAAAGCCGCCAACTGTCAGACCCGCCAAAAAGACGCGGAATTCGCCAAAAAGGGCGAACCCTGCAATGATTGCCCGGCTTGCCTGGCAATTAACCAAGGTCAGGCCCTGGACGTCATTGAAATTGACGCCGCTTCCAACCGCGGCATTGACGAAATCCGGAATTTGAAAGAAAGCGTCCGGCTCTCCCCTACTTCCTTCCGCCGAAAAATCTTCATTATTGACGAGGTTCATATGCTTACTAAAGAGGCCTTTAACGCTCTTTTAAAAACTTTGGAAGAGCCGCCGGAACACGTGATTTTAATTTTAGCCACCACCGAGTTTGAAAAAATTCCGGCCACCATCGTCTCCCGAACCCAGCAATTCCATTTCCAAAAAATTCCTTTAATCCAAATCCGAGACAAACTGAAAAAAATCAGCGAAAACGAAAAAATAGAAATTTCCAGCGGCGCTCTGGAATTAATCGCGGCTTCGGCCGAAGGCAGTTTTCGGGACGCCGAATCGCTTTTGGACCAATTGCTTTCTTTCGGCTACCAAAAAATAGGCATAGACGAAGTGGAAAAAATGGTGGGCAAAGTCACTCTTTCTAAAATCGCGGCTTTTGCGGAAACGCTTTTAAAAGGAAAACTTGACGAAGCCCTCAAAAAACTGGCGGAAATTGAGGACGGGGGCTATAATTTGGCGCAGTTCAATAAGGATCTAATTCATTATTTGAGAAAGGTTTTAGTTTTGAAATTTGAACCGGGTTTGGAAAAAGCGTTTGCCGAAGAATTGACTCCCGAGGCCTTGGGGAAAATCAAAGAACACAGCCATTTGGCCCAAGAAAAACACTTGGAACTCCTGAAAGCTCTAATCAAGGCTTACAGTCAAATGCGCTACAGCCAATTTCCGATTATACCGCTAGAGGTGGCGATAATAGAGGGGTTGAAGGAATTGGCCTAAATTTTGGAGCCACAGGTGAACAAAATTTAGTTGCCAAACCTTTACCCCGACCGCGGTCGGGGTGCTCATAATTATAGATAAATTTTTTGCGCTCCTGCTTAAAAATTTATATAATTATGACATTGCGGGATCGTCTAATGGTAGGACACGGCCCTTTGAAGGCTGGTATCTTGGTCCGAATCCAAGTCCCGCAACTAGGGTAGAAAAACGAGCACTTTAAAAAATTAAAAAAGCCCTTCGACCCTTCAATAAATTCAGGGTTGCCCTGAACAAAATTGAAGGGCGATAAAACTTAGAGCAAGCGGGTTAAAAAACAGTTATTGGGCTTGAACAGCGGTGGTACCAGACCCAAAAACGCAACCAAACAAAAACGGCTCAGATATATCTGAGCCGTAAAAATAACATTCCAATATTCTGCAGAATGTGAGAATGTTATTTCCTAAACTTATTCCATAAAGCGGCAAAGACCCAGCCGAACACATAACCGACGACAAAAATAAGTATCAAAAGTATGTTAATTGACGACGTAACAATTAAAGTTGAAGCCGGTAACGGCGGCCGAGGCGCCGTGGCTTTCAATAAAAATTTAATGAGTTTAGGACCGGCCGGCGGGAGCGGCGGCAAAGGCGGCAGTATTTATTTTGAGGGCGTCTCTGATTTAAGTGTCTTAAACCAATTCCGATATAAAAAAGATATCAAGGCCAAAGACGGTGCCAACGGCAAACCCCAATTCAACGACGGCCCCGAAGGAAGCGATATCGTCTTAAAAGTTCCGGTGGGAACGGTAATCCACAAAACCGACATAGGCAAAATTGAGGAAATAATGAAAATCGGCGAGCGAATCCTGGCCGCGAAAGGCGGCCAAGGCGGAAAAGGAAATTTTTACTTCCGCTCTTCAACGAACACTACCCCCAAACAATTTCAACCGGGTCTGCCCGGCGAACAATTTACTATCAGATTAGAACTCAAACTTATTGCCGATGTGGGTCTTATTGGTTTGCCGAACGCGGGAAAATCCAGTTTGTTAAACGAGCTCACTAAAGCCAAAAGCAAGGTTGCCAACTATCCTTTCACGACTTTAGAGCCGAATTTGGGGGCCTATTACGAACTCATTCTGGCGGATATCCCCGGCCTTATTGAGGGCTCGTCCGGCGGCAAAGGTTTGGGCATAAAATTCCTCCGTCATATTGAACGCGTGAAAATTCTTTTTCATTTAATTTCCGCGGAATCAGAAAATCCCGTCAAAGATTATAAAATAATCAAAAATGAGCTCGAAACATACGACAAAGAGCTTATAAAGAAAAACGAATATGTATTTTTAAGCAAAAGCGACGCCAGGCCGACCGAAGAAATAAAAAAGAAAATCTCCGCTCTGAAAAAAATTCACAAAAACGTTTTGCCGATTTCCGTTTATGACTGGGATAGTTTGGAAAAAGTAAAAGAGATTCTAAATAAGATAAAATCGGGGAAATAGTCATCGAGTTGTTTTTATATTATACTTATTGAAAACAGAATTTAAATATGTCGTCATTACCACCGATTCTTTTACATTCTTTAGCGGTAATTTCCTATTTCAAATACCTGCTTATTTTTTTAGGCGCCATTATAGAAGGACCCATACTTACGGTGGCTTCGGGTTTTCTGCTACGGCAAGGCATTTTTAATCCCCTATTTTTGTTCCTGGCGCTGGCGACTGGAGATTTAACGGCTGATATCGGCTGGTATTATATCGGTTATTTTTTCGCCGAGCCGGCGTTAAAAAAACACGGGAAATTCCTCGGTTTAACTCCGGATTTATTTGAAAAAATAAAATCAATTTTTTATAAGAAACATTCGGTAATACTTTTTATTTCAAAAATAACCATGGGGTTTGGCTTGGCCTTGGGAACTTTAATGGTGGCTGGAGCGATTCGCATTTCCCTTCGCTCTTATCTTTTTTACAACACTCTTGGAGAAATCATATATGTGGGTCTATTAATGTTTTTGGGATATTATTTAGGCCAGCTTTACGGAACCATATCAACGGGCCTGGAACTGATATCTCTTCTGGGAACATTTTTAGCTATCGGACTGGCGATTTACGGTTTTGCACAATATATCAAATCCCAAGCCATTAAATTATGATTTCATTTATCATACCGACATTTAACGAAGCGAAAGCGATTGAAAAGACGCTGAAAAGTATTTCGCGTTATACCGGTCCTCGCGAGGTTATCGTGTCTGATGATAATAGTATCGATGAGACGATGGCGATTGCCCGGCGATATACCGATAAAATAATCATAAACCAAGGAAAAAACCGAGGAATTCCAGCGAACCGGAACCGGGGAGCACAAATAGCTCAAGGAGAATATCTCGTCTTTATTGATTCTGATATGGATATTCAAAATCCTGATGTTTTTTTTAAAAAGGCAGAAATGATATTTCAAAGAAATAATAATATTGTCGCTATAACGGTTTTTATCAGGGTGTCTCCAGACCTTGAAACTCTTGCCGATAAAATTATTTGGACATTTTTCAATTATCTTGATTTAATTTTAAATAATGTTTTTCATATCGGAGGAGCGGCCGGAAAATTTCAAATGATACGCGCTGAGGCCTTCAGAAAAGTCGGCGGATTTAATGAAAATTTGGTAACTGGAGAAGACCCTGAACTCTTTCGCCGGCTCGCTAAAATCGGCCGAACACATTCTGAAAAAACGCTTACAATCTACCATAGCGGCCGCCGCGCCCATGCCATCGGCTGGCCGAAACTTTTGTGGTTATGGACCAGAAATACTTATTCAGTTATTTTTTTTAAAAAAGCCGTAAGTAAAACATGGAAAGACATTCGCTAAAAATCAGTTTTGTTATACCCGCCTATAACGAGGAGGCATATATATATAAATGTCTCCAGTCAATTTTTAAAGAAATAAAAAAGGGTTCTTATAACGTCGAGATAATTGTGGTAAATAATTCCAGCACCGACAAAACCCGCGATATTGCCCAATCTTTTCCGAACGTTATAGTAATTGACGAACCCCACAAAGGGGTAACATGGGCTCGACAGGCGGGTTTTCTTGTTTCTTCGGGAGATGTAATTGTCCAGCTTGACGCGGACACTATGCTTCCTGAAGGTTGGATTGAAAAAGCAATGGAAGAATTTAGGCGGGATCCAAACCTTGTTGCCCTAAGCAGCGGATTAATTATTTTTTATGATTTACCAAAAGTAACCAATTCTTTAGTGCATCTATATTACTATTTTGCCTATATACTGTATTTATTGAACCGCTTCGTATTGAATACTGGTTCTATGCTTCAAGGCGCTAATGCAATTATTAGACGAACCGCTCTTAAAGAAATCAACGGCTATAATATGAACTATAATTTTTATGGCGAGGATACGGATTTGGCGCGTCGCCTTCATAAAGTGGGAAAAGTTAAATTCACCTTGAAATTCCCAACCTACACCTCTGGCAGACGTCTGGCTAAAGAAGGTATAATAATAATGGGTTCTAAATACGCGCTTAATTATATTTGGGCAATTTTTTTAAAAAAGCCGTTTACCAAAAACTTCCGTGATATTTCCCAAAAAAATGTTTAAGAAAATCATTGCTAAAAATAGAAGTTATTGGTCGCAAAAAGAATTTTTAAATTCCTCACTTTTGGGGCTTCTATTATTCATTTTAAGTTTATTTATTAATTATATCGCCAGCGTTTACGCTACCGAAAAAGCGAGTAATTGGGTTACGGACATTATTTTAAGCAACACTCGAGTTTGGGATGTTGATAGTATTTTTGTTTATGGCGCTTTGCTTCTTATCGCCTTTATTATTTTTTTAGGCGTTATTAACCCTAATCGCCTTCCTTCTATAGCTTACACCTTTGCTTTATTTTTTTTAATCCGGGCGATATTTATGTCCCTAACCCATTTGGGTCCTTTCCCTGAACATGTTATTTTAAACCATCGAGGTATTTTGGAAAAGTTATTCAGCGGGGGCGATATGTTTTTCTCGGCCCACACCGGCGCCCCTTTTTTAATGGCACTTATTTTCTGGGATAAAAAGTTTTTGCGATATCTATTTTTGGTTTGGACCGTTATATTCGCCACGGTGGTCCTTCTTGGTCATCTACATTATTCCATTGACGTTCTGGCCGCTTTCTTTATCACCTATACTATTTTTGAAATAGCAAAAAAACTTTTTTCAAAGAGTTATCAAATGATTGAATTTTAAAGGATTCTTTTGCGCAGGCGGATGCTCTTTGGCGTTACTTCCACCAACTCGTCATCGCCGATGTATTCAAGCGCTTGTTCCAGTGAGAGCACACGCGGCGGTATTAAATCATTCGTCACCGCTTCAGTTTTTGCCCGGAAGTTTGTAAGCTGTTTTTGTTTGCAGACGTTCACCGGAATATCCTTCATTTTGGCATTTTGACCTACTACCTGGCTTTTGTAAATTTTCTCGCCCGGACCGATAAACATAACTCCCCTTTCCTGACTGCGTAAAAGAGCGTAGGCGGTAGTCGTGCCTGATTCGTGAGCGATGAGCGAACCGTGGAGATTCCCCGGAACGGAATCAAACTTCGGAAAATAACCCGCAAAAAGCGAATTAATAATACCAGTGCCTCGGGTTTCTATCATAAACTCGTTCCGAAAACCGATGAGGCCGCGAGTGGGAATAAAAAAGTGGAATGAAGCCAAACCATTTTCAACGCTCATATTTTTTAACTCTCCTTTCCGGTTGCTCATCTTCTGAATAGTTAGGCCGGAGTACTTTTCCGGCACTTCAATCCAAACATCCTCCGCCGGTTCTAAGGTAATACCATTTTCTTCTTTAAAGATAACTTCCGGTCTGGAAACCTGAAATTCATAGCCCTCGCGCCGCATCTTTTCAATGAGAATTGCGAGATGCAGTTCGCCGCGCCCGCTTATTAAAAATTCGTCGGCCGAAACCGCTTCCACGCGAAGCGCCACATCATTATCAAGTTCCTTAAAAAGCCGTTCGCGGAGATTGCGCGAAGTGCAATATTTACCCTCCTGGCCGGAAAATGGAGAGTTATTAACCGAAAAAATCATCTTGACCGTCGGCTTTTCAATGGCAATTAAAGGCAAGGGTTCGGGATGCTCGGCGTCCGCCAAAGTGTCGCCGATATTAACTTCCGGTATTCCCGCCAGCGCCGCGATGTCGCCGGTTTGCACCGAAGGAACCGGCACCCGCTTGAGCCCCAAGAAAGTCATTAATTCCGTAATCTTGAAATTCTTGACTGTTCCGTTGCTTTTGATGTGCGCTATTTGCATTCCGTTCTCGGCAATGCCGCGCTGAATCCGACCCACCGCGATTCTTCCCTGATAATTATCGTAATGAATGGAGACCACGAGCATCTGGAAAGGCGCGTCTTTTATGACTTTCGGAGCAGGAATGTATTTAAGAATGGCTTCGTAAAGAGGCACAATATTTTTCATAGAAGCAAGATTAGGCGAGACGCCCGCTACTCCCGATTTGCCCGCCGCGTAGATGACCGGAAAATTCAGCTGGTCGTTTTTTGCGCCGAGTTCAATAAAAAGCTCAATCACTTTTTCCAAAACGTAGTTCACGCGGATGCTCGGTTTATCTATTTTATTTATAACCACAATAATTTTATGACCGGCGTCAAGCGCTTTTTTCAGCACAAAGCGAGTTTGAGGCATCGGTCCTTCCTGCGCGTCAACAAGCAAAAGAGAACCATCGGCCATATTCAGGACGCGTTCCACTTCCCCGCCGAAGTCGGCATGGCCGGGGGTATCAATGATGTTAATTTTTGTTTTCCGGTAAATCACCGCGGCGTTCTTGGAAAAAATAGTAATGCCTCGCTCCCGTTCGAGTTCGTTTGAATCCATAATAAGTTCTTTATTCACAAGTTTGCCGAGATTGGTCTCGGATTGTTTGAGAAGCGCATCAACCAACGTTGATTTACCATGGTCAACGTGAGCAATTATGGCTATGTTCCTTATTTTATTCATTTAATTAAAGGTATAAACACTGATTATGCGCTAAAAAATCACTTATGTCAAAATAAAAAAGGGTGCACATTGGCGCACCCTTTTAAAATCTTAGTTGTCTCATCCTAAAAAGGGAATCGTTCTTTCTATTCTTTGGAAATATTTGACAGATTTTCGCTGGCGCGAAAAGCTCCCTCAAGTACAACTTCCGAGAAAGTCAGGATCGATTTTTGCAGATTAGCTAGCGCCTTTTGAGTGTCTTGCAGTTGCTGTAGTGTTTCTGCGTCGGCCTGAACAGTTTCAATAAACTCTTTTAAGCCGACAAGAACTTCCTTTACACAGTCAAGATACTCAATAGAGGCTTGAATTTCTATCATCTGGTCATTCATCGGAATTTTTTGGTAGCTCTGAGCCCGTAATTCATAAGCTTTGGAAAAATTAAGGCAAGCAGTGCTTAATTGTTCGTAACGAACTTTCCATTTTCCCTGTGCCGAATTAGCCCGGTTTTGATATTTTTGCGCCTCAGCCGCTTTAAGTTCAGAAATTGTTTTAAAGCTCTGGACAACCCGGTCTCGTAAAGCACCTAAATCAGCTTCTTTGGCCTTTGTAAAAGAGTTGTAAAGTTCGTCAGTGTAGGCCATAAGGATATTGCACATATTTAATTGTAGCTTCAATGAATTCGGGTTCTTCTCAAGATTATCGAGCGCAGCTTTGTACTTATCATCAAAAGAATTCCCCGTAAAATCTTTGATTACGGCATAAACTTCCTTCGCCTTGTCTTTCAGGTCTTCGCTGGCCTTGGTCGCAGCTTGAGCTTTTTCCTCGATATTTTTTGGGTCTAGAGCCAAAGCCTTGGCCTCAACTTTAGCCTGAGCTTCTTTTACTTTAACCGCAGCCCGACATTCTTCTACGGAATATAATCCACCCTTTCTTTCCATCTCTTTTCCGACTTCTTTGCGAATTTCAGCTATTTTACTTGCGGGAAGTTCAATTTCTCCATGGTTTATTTTATATCCTTCACTAGTTCTAGTCGTAGCCTGAGCTTCCTTCTCTTTTTTTTCAACGGGTTTGCTTTTGAAAAATTCTCGTGCTGAATCTATTTTGTCGAACAACCAACGATCATAAGGATTTTCATAATTTCTGTTTCTGGCTAAAACTGCCGAAAAAGGCGTTAAAACAATCGTGACTGCCAACACTAACAACAAAATTTTACCATTAATCTTTTTCATACCTCACCTATTACCTTTCTATAAAATTCATTCATATTTACTTGTAAAGGAACACTCTTTACTATACCAATATAATAATAAAGAAAGAATATTTTGTCAATCAATGCGCTGAGACGACTTTAAAAATTAAAAAACCCGCCTTTAAAGAAAGACGGGTTTATAGAATTTACTGACGATTCAGTTTTTGGTGGCTAAGATTTAGATTCTTGTGTTTGTTTATTAGAAGTGTTTGGTAAATCTTCGCCAGCGCGAAAGGCGCCGTCAAGTACAACTTCCGAGAAAGTCAGGATCGATTTTTGTAGATTAACTAGTGCCTTTTGAGTGTCTTGCAGTTGCTGTAGTGTTTCTACGTCGGCCTGAACGGTTTTAATAAACTCTTTTAAGCCGACAAGAACTTCCTTTACACAGTCAAGATACTCAATAGAGGCTTTAACTTCGAGTATCTGTTCGTCCATCGGAATTTTTTGGTAGTTCTGAGCCCGTAATTCATAGGCTTTGGAAAAATTAAGGCAAGTGGTGCTTAATTGTTCGTAGCGAATTTTCCATTTTCCTTGTGCCGAATTAGCCCGGTTTTGATATTTTTGTGCTTCAGCCGCTTTAAGCTCAGAAATTGTTTTAAAACCCTGGACAACCCGGTCTCGTAAAGTGCCCAAATCAGCTTGTTCGGCTTTTGTAAAAGAGTTGTAAAGCTTGTCAGTATAAGCCGTAAGGATGTTGCACATATCTAATTGTAGCTTCAATGAATTCGGGTTCTTCTTAAGATTATCAAGTGCGGCTTTGCACTGATCATCAAAAGAACTTCCTGCAAAATCTTTGATTACGGCCTGAACTTCTTTCACTTTGTTTTTCAGATTGTCGCTGGCTTCTTTGAAAATTCCAGCTCTTTCACTGGCTAAAACTGCCGAAAAAGGCGTTAAAACAATCGTGACTGCCAACACTAACAACAAAATTTTACCATTAATCTTTCTCATACGTCACCTTGCCTTTCTGTAAAATTGATCCATATTTACTTGTAAAGGAACACCCCTTACTATACCTATATGATAATAAAGAAAAAATATCTTGTCAACCCCCCCACGGGTATGGATAAAAAATCAGAGTTGACACTATTTCTATATTACTATTTCTTAAATTTTTTTTGACCGACGTAACAAAGCGTCCACTAATGTAGATTTGCCATGGTCAACGTGAGCAATTATGGTGATATTCCGTATTGGTTCCATGCAGTTAAACCCTCAAATAACGGCGGACGGCGATAAAACTGGAAACTGTTCCTAAAATTATACCGAAGAGAATTTGATAACCCAAAAGGCGCAAAAAGTTTTGAGCGAAGTAAGTTTGAAGATTTATTTCCGGGATAAAATTAGCCACATAAGGCGAAGTATAACTCACCAGCGGCACAATAATGGCAAAACTTAAAGCGCCCGCCAAAAGTCCGTAAAGAATCCCCTCTACAATATAAGGACCGCGAATAAGATTGTTAGAAGCGCCCACCAATCTCATAATACCGATGGTTTCTCGATTAGTGTAGATAGCCAGCCGGATGGTGTTAAAAGCCACTAAAACCGCGATTAAAGCCACAATAATCGTCAAAGCGATGCCGCTCCGTTGAGCCGTGTCCACGATGTTTATTAGCCGTTCAATCACCACTTGATTTTGGGCATAAGTTACTTTTTCAATCAACGGCTGTAAAGATTCGTTATTTAAATAAGCGGCGATGGTGACGTATTGTTTGGGGTCATAAGATTTAATGTTCAAAGAAGACAAAAGCGGGTTGATTCCTAATTCTTCAATGGCTTGGCTGATGGTGGGATTGTCCTGATGGCGGGCTTGGAATTCAGTTAAGGCCTGGTCCGCGGAAATGTACTCCGTTTTTTTAACTTCGCTGAATTCCTCCAAAGTTTTTTTAAGCTGTAAAATTTGGTCTTCGGAAACATTATTTTTAAAATAAACGCTGATGTCAATTTTGTTTTGGACTGCTACGATGGCCTTTTCGGCCAAAACATTAAATAAGAGCAAACCTTGTAAAACAAAAAGAGCCAAAATCATAATGGCGATAGTGGCAGTGCTTAACCAGCCATTCCTTAAAAAACTTTGGAATCCATATTTGATTATTCGCGAAAGAGCAACAAACATTTTATTAATTACTAAGAATAAATCGACCGTGTTCTTCGTCTCTAATAACTTTTCCTTTTTCCAAAGTAATCACTCGCTGGCCTAAAGTATTGATAATTTCTTTGTTATGGGTGGCTAATATTACCGTACTGCCCATTTCATTAATTTTTATTAAGAGTTTGATTATTTCCCAGATGTTGAAAGGGTCAAGATTGCCGGTAGGTTCGTCGGCCACAATCACTTCCGGTTGGTTAATCATCGCTCGGGCAATGGCCACTCGCTGTTTTTCGCCGCCGGATAATTCATAAGGAAAGCTTTGAATTTTATCTTGTAATCCGACTAAATTGAGGATTTGGGGAACGAATTCGTTGATTTCTTTTTGGGGCCGGCTTTCAACCTCCAAAGCAAAAGCGATGTTTTCAAAAACCGTTTTCCCGGTTAAAAGCCGGAAATCCTGGAAAATCGTTCCGAGGTGGCGGCGATATTTTGGGAGTTGCGGAAATTTTAGTTTATTAACTTCGTAAGAATCAAACATTATCCGGCCGCTGGTGGGTTTTTCTTCACCGATAAGCAGTTTTACGATAGTGGATTTGCCCGCGCCTGAACGACCCACAATAGAGACGAATTCTTTAGGGTTTATTTTAAAACTGACATTTTCCAAAGCGGTCGAGTGTTTGTTGTAGATTTTAGTAACGTTTTGAAAATTAATGTCATACATACGTAATAAACGTTATCATTTTTGAATGAATTTATCAAGGTTGCCTTCTAAAACTTCATCAGCATTACTGACTTTGATTCTGGTCCGATGGTCTTTCACCATTTGGTAGGGATGAAGGACATAAGAACGGATTTGGTGGCCCCAGTCGGGAGTGACTTTAGTTTTTAGATTACTTAATTCTTTTTCCCGGCGTTCGGTCATTAGTTTAAAAAGCTTGCTCTTGAGTAATTTCAGAGCTTGTTCTCGGTTTTGGGCTTGGGAACGTTCAATTTGGGAAGTAGAGGTTAAGCCGGTCGGCAAGTGGATTAACCGGACCGCCGTTTCCCGTTTATTGACATTTTGACCGCCGGGTCCGCTGGAACGATAAAGTTCTATTTTTAAGTCATCTTCGGGGATAATTAAATTTTTGGACTCTACTTCCGGCAATTCCGGTAGAACTTCAACTAAAGCAAAAGAAGTATGCCGCAGTTTTTTGGCGTCAAAAGGAGAAATTCTGATAAGACGATGGACTCCGGATTCATTTTTGAGAAGTTCGTAAACGTTCGAGCCGGTTATTTCTAAAGTATTATCGTTAATCAAACGAATCCCCCAATTTTTTCTTTTGATAAATTTTTGATACATCCTTAAAAGCATTTCTACCCAATCCTTGGCGTCTTCGCCGCCCACACCGGCATAAATGGAAATAGTGGCAGAATTTGGATTAATCATATGAGCCGATGGTCGGATTTGAACCGACAACCTATCGCTTACGAAGCGATTGCTCCGCCAGTTGAGCTACATCGGCGGCTTAAATTATTTTACCAAATAAAAAGGCCTATTCATATCCCCTATTTTATAAACAGGCCTTTATTTAGAACGCAATTTTTGGTAGCGTTTTTTGAGCAGATCTGAAAGTGCTATATGTTTGAGTTCGACTAAGGTTTCATTAATATATCGTCTGACATTGTTGACTGTGTCGTTAATGTTGCGGTGAGCGCCGCCTAAGGGTTCGGGGATAACCGCATCAACTAAACCAAGTTTCAATAAATCTTGGCTGGTTATTTTAAGGGCTTCGGCCGCTTCGGAAGCTTTATCGCCGTCTTTCCACAGAATCGCGGCGCAACCCTCGGGCGATATCACCGAATAATAAGCGAATTCCAACATCGCGAATCTGTCGCCAACGCCTATACCCAAAGCACCGCCAGAACCGCCTTCGCCGATAATGATACAGATAATTGGTACGCGTAATCGCGACATCTCTGCCAGGTTTACGGCAATAGCCCGAGCTTGACCTCTTTCTTCGGCACCGATACCCGGATAAGCACCCGGAGTATCAATAAGGGTTACCACGGGGATATTGAATTTTTCAGCGAATCTTATTTTAGCAAGCGCTTTACGGTATCCTTCGGGATTGACCATCCCGAAATTACAGGCGATTTTTTCTTTGGTATCGCGGCCTTTGTTTTGACCGACGATAAGAACCTTTTCTCTACCGATTTGCCCTAGCCCAGTTATAATTGCCCGGTCGTCGCCAAAACACCTATCGCCGTGCAATTCCTTAAAATCTTTTACCATCAATTTAAGGTAGTCAGTGAGAATTGGTCTTTGGGGATGACGAGCCACTTGGACAATTTGCCAAGCGCTTAGATTTGAATAGATACGCTTAAGTTCGGCGACTTGCTTTTGCTGTAAACGGCAAATCTCAACAGAATAGTCAATACCCTTGACAGAGCTAAGTTTACGGAGTTCGTTCAGCTGACGCTCAAGGTCAGCTACCCCTTCTTCAAAATCAAGATATTTTTCATTTTTCATTATCTTTCCTCCAAAAATTTTTATTAAAGGACGGGCTCTTAAATTAAGGGACCTGAATTTTCATCCAAGTCCCTTTTACAACCTGCTAATTTTCCTAAGTATCTCTATAATCCTCTTTTCCATAGCTGTTTCAAATTTCTTCTTTGCCTTTTCCCTTTTATGGATTTTCCTTATCATTATTTCAATTTTTCCGGCAAAATTGGGCAAGAATTTCATCCAGGGCAAGTCAAGTATTTTTTTCAATTCATCAGAAGTGGGTTCCAATCCCATAAAAAGTTCACAGGCCGGCACTCTTAATTCCGGAACTTCATCCATTAGTCGCTTTAAAATTCTTTTGGCGCGGTCTTTTCTTGTTTTGCCGTTTTTTATTTCTTCACCAAGTTCGTTCCAGGCCCATTCCCGAAAGTTTCCTAGTCCTTCAGTAATAATATCAAAATAGTCTTCGGCCATTAAACCTATTTCTTTGGCTTTTCTCCGTAAGATATTTTCCAACTCTTCCTTTTTGGGTTGAGGAAGGTCGGCGGGAATGTCTTCGGCCGCGTCAAAAATATCATTAAGTGAAAGCTCGGGATAATTCAGAAATACCTGAAGGGCCGTTGGGCTCAAAGATTTTTCGGCAATCACCACTTTCCAAATAAGTCGGGGAGGAGTTCTTTTTTCCCCTACCATCAATCCGCTTAATTCGTCTATTAATTGGCGATTTTTTAATCTTTTTCTGAGTAGCGGACGCGGGTTGGTTATTATCAGAATTTTTCTTCGGATTATTCTCTTTATTTTTCTGAAAATTTTCAGAAAAAATCCCAAAACAGCATTAAGCGCAATCATAACTTACCCTTTCCAATTTTTTGTTGTTAAAGTTTCTTACTAACTACAAATAAAAGATTACCTAATAAAATAGGAATTGTCAAATAATAAACATATTCTACAATCTTTCTTCAATATCTTTAATCTCTCTCTGCATATTGCGTTCTAAATTTTCTAAATTTCTCAAAAGTTGTTCTTTTCTTACTAATTCTTCTTGGGAGAGATTTTTGTGCGATTCAAGAATTTGTAATTCGTCAATCAAGCCCTGGCGAAGTTCAACAAAACCTCTGCTTAATAAAACAACAATAATTAGGAAAAGAGCGGCGAATTTAATATTTATTCCCCCAATTGTTATGCCGCTTATAATTACTTTAAATACTCGGGGATTAGACCATTCGGAAATATTGTCTTTATTTTCTGCATCAACGGTTCTCGCTCTCACCTCCCAATCTCCTGCCTCCAAAGGCACTTTTTCAGCCAGTACCCATTCTCCCCTGGAATCGCTTTTGGCTGTAAATGTCAATGGTTTCGCTCCCTGTTTTTGAAAACGAATTTGAATAATGAAATTTGGTTCCGCGTTTCCTTCCAGATACAAAATTTCGTCCATAGGATAATAGATATCGGAATTTATAACAATTGTCGGCGAAGAAAGTCCTTCGACCCCCCAAACCTGCCGCGTACCTAAAAAGAAAGTTATGCTAAATACGACGCAAAAGCACAAAATATATGTAATGACGATGTTCCAGCCATAAACGCAGGAGAATCAAAAGAAAAAAAAGAAGAATGACGCCAGTGACTAAAATTACCCAAAACCAGGGTATCAATACGAAAACAAAATCAAGGTCCAAGAAAAAAATCTTTTTTTCAAGGAAGTTTTAGGGGCTGATGAGTACTTTATTACCGCTACTGACAAAGAGATTATGCCGGTGGTGAAAATAAATCGTCACACCATCGGCAACGGCGGGCCCGGACCAATAACCAAAAAACTTATCTTTTATTTTCAGAAATTTATAAATTTATAAATGCGGTGGTTATTTCACCTCTCTTTCAATATCTCTGATTTCTTTTCTGACAAATCTTTCAATATCGCCTAAATCTTTTTTGAGCTGTTTAACAATTTTTTCTTCTTCCTCGGTGAGTTGACGTTGAGTTCGGGCTTTCTCAAGCATTTCAACCTGTTTTTGCATATTTTCTTTCAATAAATCAAAGGCTTTGTGTAAGGCCCGTTCGGCTTCGCGAGTTTCCTTTATTACTCTCTTCCTTAATAAAGAAATTTTCCGCCAGCCGTACCATAACAAACCTGCCAGAAGCAGGAGACAAGCGATGAGGATGATTATTACTGCAAGATAATTGATAATCTGGGAGCCAATTCTTAAAAATGCCGGTCGCTCTACAACAATAGTCATTTTTTCAGTAGGATTACTTCTTGCGTCCCTCTCGTCTACTGCTTCAGCCCACATTTTGTAAATGCCGTCTTTTAGCTTTTCTTCGGCCACGAAAGTAAAGTTTCCGTTCTCATCGCTTTTTGTAATTTGGCTTTGCGGTTCGTCTTTTTCTCGCTGAAGCCAAATAACGACTTGCGCGTTCGGATAGCTCGTTCCTTTTACAATAAGAATTTCTCCGCTGGCCAATGTTTTTGGATATTCGGTAATTATTGGCGATTTAATTGGCAAAATTTCAAATTCTTCAACTGCAGTCGTGTAATTGCCGGCTTTGTCATAGGCCTGAACTAAGATACTTCGCTTTCCCGGATTTTGCGGCGGCAAAGCATAAGGATTACTTTTTATAACCTCAAACGCCATGGGAAAAGAGTCGCCTTCGCCGATTTTGATTTTGTAATAATCAATGCCGGATAAAGAATCCGTAGTATCAAAAGTTACGGTTGGTTTTGGATTTTCCGTCTTATTGCCATCAACAAATTTTATTTCAAATGGTGCTGGCGGCTCAGTGTCTATTTGAAAGCGAAAATGAGTAATTCCACCCCAGCCGCTGGCATTGCGAAGTTGGACATGGAAATACCATATTCCATCAGTCAAGTTAGTCACCTCTTTTTCGCTGATTGCCGGCGTATAAACTACGGTAGGGATGGCGGCCGGAATTTTACCGACAAGCAAACGCACCGCTGTCACATTAGCGGGAACTTGCCAAGTAAACTTCGCGTCTTTTTTGGCGTACCATTTATTTGGGTCAGGATGGGTTGGCGAAGAAATTTGAGGTGCCGATGGCGCGCCGGAAACTACAGAAGGAGTGGTTGCTTCAGGAACAGTTGGGCCGGCGCCACCCAAACTAAACTGCGCATTTCCCAAACTTGTCAAAATATTAGTGCCTTTGCCATCATTGGCAAGCACCGAGCCGGAAGAAAAATTAAGCATAGAAACACCTGCCGCTTTCACCCTGAAATTTGCCGTAATGATTTTGCCGGTCGCTCCGGTAAATCCCGGATTAAGTACTATCCCTTCAAAATTGATGGTGCCGGCGCTATTAGAAAACGCTGACTCCTGTACCCAGAGAGTAAAGATAGAGCCACTTTTGGAAAGAGAGGTTACTTCAAGCTTATCCTGCGGAAAAGAAATGACGCCCGAGGCGGCATTCATCGCTTGGTCCGCGCTGGAAACATAAATGCTCACCGGTAAAGTACTGCCCACTTCATAAGACCCTGATGAAGGAGAGAAATACAGCGAAGCCGCATTTGCCGACGAAGCAACAAGCAACAAGAAGCCAGCAACAAGAAAAATTATTTGTTTTTGAACTTTCTCCATATCAAATACGCAATAATTCCTATTATTACTATTATAACCCAAATCAGGGGTTGTTCATACCATTTTAACGGATACCTCGGCTCCACCACGGCAATTCTTTCATTTCCCGCTTTATCAATTGCTTTTACATAAATAAAACTTCGCAGTTTCTGGTCTTTCAAAACATAAGAGCTCTCCGCCACTTTCCACATTCCTTGTCTCTTGTTCCTTGCCTCTAACACCTCATAATGGTCAATGCCCGAACCCTTATCCTGGGCGGCAAATACTAAGAAATATTTTCCATCAAAAATATTCGGATCACTGGCAATCTCCGGCTTAAAGTCCTCCGGCGGCTCTGTGTCCCGCGGGGACACCCACGAATCACCACGAATATCTTCACGAATAGCAACGAATAAATTTTGAACAGAAGTTTTTGCTTCCGTGCCTTTGCCATCGTGGAGCAAGACCTTTCCGTTTTCAAGATTAACAGTTCCTTCGCCTTCGCCTTTTGATATAAAAATCAAACTGAAAATCTTGCCGGGTTGTGACCCCTCATAATAGGGGCTCAACATTCTCTCAAATCCCCCTGGAATAATTCCAGAAAACATTATTAAACCATCTTCTTTCAGAGAAGGTCGCTCCACCCACAAATTTACAATTGAATCGCCATCTCTTATTTCTTTTAATTCCAAAAGGTTTCGGGAAAACATAATTTTTCCTTCTATGGCATTGATACTTTGACCTTCAGTATCTAACATTATATCCGCCTGAAATTCCTGATTTATCCCAAAATCCTGAACCGGAGAGGTTATATTCAATTTCGTTGCCTCCACCAAGTCGCCAGAAAATAGAAAATAGAAAGTAGAAAGTAGAATAACTATTTTAAATTTTTGGGTTTTGAGCATTTGAATTCATAATTATCCCGTCCAATAAAACGCCATAATACTGAAATCAATTAAGTCAACCTTGCTGTCGCCGTTAAGATCGGCGGAAGCCGGCGGCGATGGCCGCTTATACCAATACGCAGTAATAGAAAAATCGACGAGGTTGACTCGTTTATCGTTATTTAAATCGCCCTTTGCCGGCGTTTTTGTCGGCAATTGAGCAAGCACATTTTTCGTGCCGACTTTAAAACTTATCACATTACTAAAACCGCTCACCGCTTGATTGCCAATGGATGCTTTTGATTTTGTGTAGTGAGAGCCGTAATCAACAAAGCTGGTGTCAAAATTAAAAAGATAAATGCCATCTTTATCAGAGATTGTTTTGCCAAAAAATTCTTCCTCGGAATTTACCGAAACGACAATATCGGCTTGGGGCGCGCTTTGTCCAAAAATCGCGATATTGTCTCCTCGTTTCACTTCGCTTTTATCCACCGCGATAGTGGGCGCAATAAAAATGCCGCTAACATTGGTGGTAGCGCCAGAAGTTACGCCAACCGGAAAAGTCAAAAGAGAAGAACGAATGCCTTTGTTGTCTTCGCTATAGACGGAAAAAATATAATTTCCTCCGGAAAGGCCGGAAATGCTTATTTGAAAATTGGCGTCAGAACCGGCAATGGTGGTGGCGCTAATCTGGGCGTCTTTAAGAAGCGTTACCGCGCTTTTGGGATAGGCCCGGCCGGAGAAAATGACTTTAGTTTCTACTGAAGGAGGTATATAAACTCCTCCGCCGCCTCCGCCGCCTCCGCCGGAAGTACAAGCCGAAGTATTAAATTCGCAATAAGGCCAGCAAGAAAGGGTGCCACCGGTATAACCCTTGCTTTGGCATGTTTGACCACCTAAAACAGGACCAAGAGGGTCGCACTGCTCCCCAGTTTCAATAATACCGTTGCCGCAAACGGTTATTCTAATTGTGGCCTGAATCGTAGTGGCTCTAGCCACAAAAGTAAAATCTCCCCAACTAAATAAAAGGAGAAAAAATATAAATAAAATTAGATTTTTGTGCAATATTTGACACATTCATTTCTTCTATTTTCTATTTTCTCGCAATCTGAATTTTAAACCGCTTTCGGAAAAGAAAAATCAAAATAGCGGCAAAAATTATCGCCAAAACTATGGTATCCCAGGGATGATAGCGGGTATATATGCTTATAAATCTATAATAAATACCCTGAAAAATGTTGGCCGGAACTACCGTGAAATAAAGTTTAGTGGCCGCGGCCACCCCAACCGAGGCGCCGGCTCCGGCTTTAATAACCGGGTAGGCCTCTAAATAGCCAAAATAATCTCCCGGTTTAGTTTTAACCGGTAAAGTCAATTTTATTGCTACGCTTTGAGATTTACCCGGCTCCAAATGGAACGAGGAGGGATTAAAATTGAACCATTCTTGAGCCGGTCTAATCTGAATTTGTTCTGCATGATAAGTAATTCTTATTCCATAATCAGCGGGTTCATCTCCGGTATTAAATACCGGCAAGACTGGAAGTTCATAAGTTCCACCCGGCTTCAAAGGTTCATTAACTTTTATTTTACCTGCCCCTACTCCTACTCCGATCGCAGCAAAAACCATCAAGGGGAAAACCAAAACAATTGTCAAAATAAAAACAATAAATTTTTGCATAGCTCTTAATAGGTTATTCGTACAGCGTTGCCTGAACAGTTACCGTAGTACTCTTTACAGCATAATCACCTACCGAAGAAGGAGTTAATAATTCCAAGACCAGATCCTGGTTCGTACTGGAAGCAATATTGGTAGCTAAGGTCCTATAACTTGTGCCCTTATCCAAGGCCACCCATTTCGTAGCTTGGTCGCCAACGCTGCCCAGAGTAGTTGATGCTGTTAGAGTTTTGTTGGCGCTGTAGGCATGCATATATATATTCGTGCCCACCGTACTGGTGGAAATGGCCCAGCCCGTGCCTCCGGTAGCATCAGCGCCTAAGACATTAAAAGTTTCGGCAACATTACCGGTGTTAGTAATAATGAACTCGTCACTACTGCTTGCGGTATCGGCTTTCTTTACAGTGCTAACATCCATTGAGCTATAAGTAGTTGAAGTTGGGGAAACGGTTAAGGCAACTTGCATCGGGGTAACCGTAGCGCTAATATTCTCCGTCGCCGCTTTCACTGCTATCCCTACCACCACCCCTATTGTTCCTAAAATCAAAATAGTTGTAATTAATGATTTCATAAATTATTTAATTTTTGCCGACCTTTATTATTCAATCATAACATATTTAATAGATTATGGGTACTCTGTCGCCCGAACGGTTACCGTAATAGTTTTCGGTTCATAATCACCACCCATATCGCTCGGGGTTAATAATTCCAAAACCAGGTCCTGGGTCGTACTGGAAGCAACATTTTGTTTAAGAGTCCTATAGCTTGTGCCCTTATCCAAGGCCACCCATTTCGTAGCTTGGTCGCCAACGCTGCCCAGAGTAGTTGATGCTGTTAGAGTTTTGTTGGCGCTGTAGGCATGCATAAATTGCTTCGTGCCTACCGTACTCGTGGAAAGAGCCCATCCCGCGCCTCCGGTAGCATCACTGCTTATAATATCAAAAGTTTCGGCAACATTGCCAGTGTTTGTAACAATGAACTCGTCGCTACTATTTGCGGTATCGGCTTTCTTAACACTACTAACCTCCATAAAACCATAAGTAGTTGAGGTTGGGGAAACTGTTATGGAAACAACCGCGGCCACCGCCGGGGTGCCGTTCACCTCAACGCCGTTTTGTGAATAGTTGCCGATTGTGTCTTTTGCAAAAATCTTATAGTAGTAAGGTGTACCATTCACTAAGCCGCTATCGATAGTTGAAGTACCGTTTGAGTTATAAATCACGCTGCCGTTTCCTATAGCGGTTCCGACACTCGGCGAAGAACCCTCATCCGGCGTACCGGTATTCGGCGTAGAGGTGGCCCGGACAACGAGCACGTTTGAAAAATCGGTGTCGGTGGAATTGGTCCAACTGACAATCACTTGCCCGCTGCTTGGGGTAGTCGTGGCGTTCGTCACATTTGACGGGGAAAGGTTGTCAATAGTAACGGTGGCGCTGCCGGAATCGGTACCGGATTGTAAGTTTCCGCTCGCGCCGGTCCAAGCAGTGATGGTGCTCGTCACTACGTAGAGCGCGCCCGGCACCGCAGGCATACCCGTTGCACTAAAAGGCGTAATTCTTATGTGCGAAGTTGAAGTGACCGTGCTGGCCGTCAGTCCGCTTAAGGAAATTGAAAATGCATCCGTTGAAGGATTTATCACCGAGCCGAAAACGATCAGGCCTGAATCGCTCACTATTTCCACCTTGCTAAGGCCGGCGTAATTGCCGGTGCCGGCCAAGGTCGTGGTGACGTTCGTGATGGATTCAGTGCCGGAGTTGGTTGAAAAGGTAAAAATGTCGCTTGATGTGGCGGTCGCTCCCGGCGCCAGAGCTTTATTAGGAGGATTCGTGCCGTCGCCGAGATAGGTGGTATTTAGAGGCGTGTAGGTAACGACGATAAGTCCCTGGCCACCCGTGCCGGGGCTGCCAGAAGCCGTGACTTTTCCGCCTCCTCCTCCACCACCACCTCCGCCGTACGTGCCGCCATTTCCTCCGGCACCGCCCGTGGATAGGTTAACGTTGTCTGCGCCACCTCCTCCACCTCCGCCGCCAACGCCATACGACGCGTTGAAAGATTGATCGATTGCACCGTTACCGCCCGCATAGCCAGGAGTCCCACTGGCCCGACCGGCGCCTCCCGCGCCTCCGCCGCCCGTGGTGGACGTGGCGTTTGGTCCGTCGCCCGCACCGCCGATACCGCCGCCTGTGCCGTTAGTACCGTTACCGCCGTTACCTCCAGTCGCTGACGTTGATGTAGCGCCCGGGGTCGAACTGCCGCCGTTTGAACCTCCTCCTCCCCCCCCTCCCCAGGCGGCCCCTGCACCCCCACCGCCACCAGCCTTACCAATACCTAAAGGGCCTGCCGAGCCGCCTCCACCCCCACCAGGATAATAGTTGGTGGCTGTAGCAGGACCACCTTCCCTGCCGGAACTTCCCGTACCGGTTTCCACCGTTCCGCCTGAACCTGGGGTGATAGTTGACGCATTCCCTCCCGCGCCACAGGAGAGAACAGTCGTGCCACTATTATTCTGGAGATATGTAGAGGTGGCGGAACCGCCAGATGCAACTTTGATATTAACAGAGCCAGCCGACAATGATTGGTTGGTTATGTACGCGTATGAACCCCCGCCGCCGCCTGCCCCTGGTTTGGCCGCAGCGCTACCAGTTGCGCCGTTGCCGCCTGCTCCCACGCATTCAATTTTGTTGTTCAAACTATTCCAATCGTTCGGAATGGTCCAGGTAGATGAAGCAGTTTGGGTTATAAATCCTATACAGACAGTCCCGCTCGCCGAACCGAAACCGCAGCTTATTGCCAACGCTTCTTGAATTTTCGGCGGAATCGGCGGATTTTGCCAAATCTGCGGCCACCCCGAAAAAATCCAACCAAAAATAATGAGAAATATAATTAAAAAGCGCGCGATTTTTGACATCTTACTTTTCCACAGGTTGAGTATTGACATAATTTACGGGGTTGCTATATTTAGAATAATCACGCCCCTCGAGCAATCGGGGGGACATTTTTATACATCCATAAGATTTTTCAATTCCACTTTAAAAATACCCCTTTTCATGTCCCAAATTTCCCTACCTAAATGTCCCTTTGTGTATATTACAATAACTTGTTTCCGCAGCTCAATCAATAATTTATATAAAGGTTCATAATCTCCATCTCCTGTGAAGAAAATAAAGCCCTGGGTATCCGAGCTTTTGGCGAGAATCGCATGTGCGTCAATACAAACCTCCATATCAAAATCGCACTTGCGACGGTATATTTTCTGGCTTTCAATCTCCGCAATCGGAATATATTTCACGGGTTTGGAGGTAACAGTGTAGCCAATTTTTTCTACTTGCTTCAGAAACGCTTTTGATTTCGGGTGGTCGTCTTCGCCAAAATACAAACGAATATCCGAAATTTCAGGGTAGTCCTTTAGATAATGAAAAAGGTTTTTTGCGTTAACTTCGCGCTTTAGCGATTTTGTCCAGCCATAAACATTCGCCCAATCAATAAAAACTATTGTCTTTCCTTTGAGCAGTAAGTGTTTGAACTCTTTTCTATTCATTTTTGATTTTTTTGATAAAATAAGTGTCGCCCATATTTTTAATTATATCAAAATTTTAGACTTTTTGAACCTCCGGCGGAATACGGATTGTGTTTACCTCGAGTTTACCGAGAGGCCAAATCTGCGGCCAGCCCCGTTAGAGATAGGAAGCGCTTCCGTAAATCACTGGTACAACCCGTGTACCATTTCTTGTCCCTTTCGCTTTGTAGTAAGTAAGTGTAAAACATAAGCGTAATCTCTAACGGGGCCACCCGGAAAAAATCCATGAGAAAACTAAAATTAAAACCAAAATTTTATAGCTAAGATGTTTTAACATTTTGAGCGGGATAAGGGAGTCGAACCCTCGTCTCAACCTTGGGAAGGTCGCGTACTGCCGCTGTACTAATCCCGCGGCACAATTATCATCATTTTTTCGCCGGGCTGGCGGTAATTAAACAGCGATTTCAACTCCTTCATTAAATTTTCCGGCTGGCTGAAATATTCAATATTTTCTTTAAGGGATTGGTTTTCTTTTTCTAAAGCGCCGGCTTTGGTTTGCAAACTGGCGGTTTTATTTTGGAGTTGGCGATTTTGGATTTCTAAATTCAAAAGCCCCCAGCCAACCAAACCCAACAAACCCACAATTAAAACTATTTTCAAAAACCGAATCATATTTTATAATCCCTTAAACTTCATAATGTCTTTTATAATTTTTATACTTTTAACATTCTAACATTCTGCAGAATATCAGAATGTTTCTATGAACTTAATAAATCTTTCTCCATATGGCGAAATTGAATGACTGACACGCCGGCCGTTGTATTTTTTATTGAGAAGACCGGCTTGAACCAATTTCCGCGTATGCTCGGATATAGTTTTAAAATTACAATTTAAAGTTTCAGCAATTCCTTCTAAGGAAATATTTTCCTGTTTAGCAACTAAAAGTAAAATCTCAATTCTTCTATGATTAGCTACTCCTTTAAAATGTCTTTCAATTTGTTTCGCCGTTCTCATATTTTTATCCTAACATATTAAATACAACATTCCAACATTCTGCAGAATGTTGGAATGTTGTATTATTAATTTATTTCCCGTAGCATTTTTATGTTTTCCCTAAAAACTTTTTCTTAATTTTATCAATATCATTTTTTTTCTCCAATAATTTGCCGTTGTAAAGCTTATACAATAAAGGCACTACTCCGCATTTTTTGCATTCTCCCCAAACATGGCAATTTCTTTTTTGAAAATTTCTTTTTTCATATTATATTTTTTAATTTTCCTTTTGGGCCGCCAAGGCGAAATAGTCAAAATAACGCACTAAGTCCGGAAGAGAACTTTTATAAAGTTTTCCGCCGTAAATTGCGTCGCAAAACACTTCCCGAGCTCGGGCGATTTCCCGATAACGACCTCGCCAACGAGAATCGCTCAAAGTTAAATCAAAAAGTTCTAGGGCTCGGTCCACCGCGCCCTGAAAAAGTTTTTCATCTTTTTTTTCCCAGCGCGCCGCCCGCGAAACTTCGCTGCCGATATTACTCAACTGTTCCGCTAAGGAAAGTTCAAACCACCGTCCGGCTGCCAATTCTTTGTGTTTAAAAACCATTTTTTTTAAAAAATAATTAATCTCTCCACAATACTTTTAATTTTTTCTTTTATTCCTGGATTTTCCACGTCGCGCGAGCGGTTGCCGTAATGCGGCTTTATGTTAATCATTGAATCAAATTCAAGCCATTCGTTTTCGGATTTCTTCGGATAAATATTAATTCCCCAAGTATTTTCCCTTTTTGAATTCTCTTGCTCGGTCAGCAAAACTTCTTCATCAGCGTGAAGTTCGCCACCAATCGCCATAATTTCTTGTTTGACATCTACCACCGCTTTGACAATATCGCCAAATTCCTCGCTGGCTATTTCCAAAAGTTCCGATTTTTTAATAGGATTTTTTATTACTTTGATGACCATAACGTAATTTTAGCCTTATTTCCCGTGACAACGTTTATATTTGATCGGTTTTCCGGTTTTAGAATCTTTTGCTCCACACCAACAGGGATCATTACGGCCTAATTTTTTTGTCGGTTCAATTGATTGAGCTGGCGTCGAGGGTTTTATTTCGGGTGGGTGGACTAAAATTTGGGCAGTCATTTGTGAGACCAAATTTTTAAAATCGGCTTGCAAGGTTTTGAACAAACGATAACTTTCTTGTCTATATTCTACCAAAGGTTCGTGCTGACCATAAGCCCTTAAATTGACCGCTTCTCGCAGGGCTTCCAGGTTTTCCAAATTTCCCATCCAAAGCAAATCAATAATTCTTAACATTTGCTGACCCAAAAAGGTTTTTGATTCAGGATTTAGTTTGGCGTTTTGTTCCGGAGTTAACTCCTCAAAATTTCCCTCCTCAATTTCTTTCAAAATTTTTTGTCGCTGGTTATAAATAAAAGCCCGCTGTTTGTTTAAAACGTCATCAAAATCAAGCAGATGGCGCCGAATATCAAAGTTTATTCCTTCAACTTTGGTTTGGGCCTGGTTGACGGCTTTGGAAACCATTCGGGATTCTATCGGCACTTCCTCGGGTATTTTAAAAGTTTGCATAATATTCTTGATTTTTTCGCCGCCGAAAATTCTCATTAAATCGTCTTCTAAAGACAGAAAAAATCGGGAAGCGCCGGGGTCGCCTTGACGACCGGTTCGGCCCCGTAATTGATTGTCAATGCGGCGGGCTTCGTGTCTTTCGGTACCTAACACAAAAAGACCTCCTAAATTCTTTACTTTTTCGGCTTCTTGAGGATTAGGCGGGTTGCCGCCGAGAATGATATCAACCCCGCGGCCGGCTCGGTTGGTGGCTACGGTTATCGCTCCCAATTTCCCCGCTTGAGCGATAATGGCGCCTTCCCGTTCGTGATTTTTGGCGTTTAAAACCTCATGAGGGATGCCGTTCCGGCTTAATAAACCGGAAAGAATTTCATTTTGGTCAGTGGAAGGAGTGCCGACTAAAATCGGCTGGCCGCGGTCATGGAGTTCTTTTATTTTTTTAATAACGGCTTCGTATTTGGCTTCTCTGGTTTTATAAATAACATCGGGATAATTTTGGCGAATCATCGGTTTATTCGGCGGAATACTTGTTACTTCCAGATTGTAAACTTTGTGAAATTCTTCGGCCGAGGTCTGGGCGGTACCGGTCATACCGGCGATTTTTTTATACAGCCGGAAATAATTCTGGATGGTGATTTGGGCCAAAGTTCGGCTTTCGGCTTTAACCTCCACTCCCCTATCAGCCAGCCATTCTTTAGCTTCAATGGCTTGGTGCAGGCCGGCCGAGTAGCGCCGGCCGTACATCAAATGACCGGTGAATTCGTCAATAATAATCACCTCGCCGTTTTTGACAATATATTGTTTATCCCGGCGAAAATGAGCTTTGGCTTTAAGCGATTCTTCCAGGAAATGAACTAAGTGAAAATTTTCCGGACCATAAAGTTCTTTTATCCCGAGCATTTTTTCCACTTTATTTATCCCTTCTTCGGTAATGCTCGCCGATTTTATTTTTTCGTCTACTAAATAATCTTCGCCGGGTTTAAGATTTTCAACGAGGCGGGCAAAAATCTTGTAGAATTGACTGGATTGGACATCGGGACTGGCAATAATTAAGGGAGTTCGGGCTTCGTCAATTAAAATACTGTCCACTTCGTCAATAATGGCGTAATTGAGCGGCCTTTGAACTTGGTCCTCTAATTTTAAAACCAAATTATCTCTTAAATAATCAAATCCGAATTCGTGATTGGTGCCGTAAGTGATGTCCGCCAAATAGGCCTCTTTTCGGGAAATCGGCTTTAAAAATTCCTGAACCACCTTAAATCCGCCCACCACATCCCGTTCTTTATCAATATTAACGACGTCCGACGTCGTTATATTAGGGTCGTATAAAAAAGCGGTCTCGTGAACTAAACAACTTACTTTTAATCCTAAAAAATTATATATCTGGCCCATCCAAACAGCGTCGCGGCGCGCCAAGTAATCGTTAACCGTAATAATATGGACGCCGCGGCCTCTTAAGGCATTAAGATAAGCCGGCAGAGTGGCGGCCAAGGTTTTGCCTTCACCGGTCAGCATTTCGGCAATTTTTCCTTCATGTAGCGTTAAACCGCCTCGCAATTGAACGTCGAAATGGCGCTGATTAAGAGTTCTTTTGGCCGCTTCCTTAATTAAAGCAAAGGCCTGGCAAATAACTCGAAAATCATTAAGATTTTTTTCTCCGCCAGCTGGCGGACCCTCTTGGACTATTTTTTTGAGCTCTTCGCTTTTATTTTGCAGTTCCGAATTTTCTTTCCCTTTTAATTCTGATTCTAAGCGGTTGATTTCAGTAATAAATTTCTGGTATTTTTTTTGTTTGTTTAAGAATATTTCGGCAAGTTTTTTAAACATCTTCTCAATTATACCCGAATTATTTCTTCTTCTAAAGTAATTCCGAATTTTTTCTTGACTTGTTTTTTGACTAAATTAATCAAAGCCGAAACATCTCGCGACTTAGCTTTATTGAAATTAACGATGATGTTGGCGTGTTTTTCGGAAATTTTCGCGCCGCCGATAGTTTTCCCCTTTAATCCGCATTGTTCTATTAGATAGCCAGCGGGGATCATTCCTTTTTTTATTTTTTCTTTTGGAATATCTTTGAGATTTAAATTTTGAGATTGAAGATTTTTGAAGATACTGCCCGCCGAAGGCAAAGCTGGGATTCGTTCTCGCCTTTTCGTTAAATATTCCTTTATCAACGCCAAACTTTTTTTACGATTACCTTTTTTTAATTTTAATTCCACTGAAAGAATAATTTCTTTATTTTTTCCGCCTTTGGCGGAGAAAATACTCTCCCGATAGCCGAAGCCGCAACTTTTTTTGTCATATTTTTTAATTTTTAAATTACTAATATCCAAAGCGGTGACATTTTTAACAACTTCAAAAATAGAATGGCCGAAAGCGCCGCTGTTGCCGTGAACCGCGCCGGCGATGGTTCCGGGAATACCAATCGCCCACTCCAAACCCGTTAATCCCCTTTTTATTGAATCGGCGACTAATTTGCCTAAACTAACGCCGGCTATTTTTAACACCAACCCTTTAAATCTTTTATCTCTAATTAATATCTTGCTTCCGCCGCCTAAAACAAAAATTGGGATTTTTAATTGTTCGGCTTCTTTAACGGCTTTAATAATTTCTTCGGTATTTTCGGCTTCAAAAAAATATTTGGCCCGACCGCCAATTTTGAAGGTCGTATAATTTTTAAGAGAAACGTTTTGCTGGAACATGCCGATGGCGGGCAGTGGTGACCTCAGTTTTTGTTTAAGTTAAGTGAGTGCTCAACTGCCCGCCGTTTTCATTATAACAAAGGAGTTGACTTTTGAGAAGTTTTGCACTATACTTTCAGCAAGTGAGTGTGATTTACTGAAAAGGATTAATATTATCCCTTTCAGAAAATCCTTTAGTTCCCCTCCCCGACCAAGGTCGGGGAGGGGTTTCGGTTTATCCCCAGATACACTTGACAGGAGTGTTTGACCGACTATAATTAAATTGAATGAATCTGAAGATAGAAAATATCAATTATTTAAATGCCTTAACGATTCGGGTTTTACCCGGCTTGACCTTGATTTTTGTTTTTAAAAAAGGATTATTTCGGAGGTTCAATTAAAATCGCTAAACATTCAAATAAATCACTGAACCTCCGAAACCCGGAGGTTCTTCATTTTTAAGATGCCCGAAAAAATTTATTTAACTAAAAAAGGATTAGAAAAGATAAAAAAAGAATATCAAGATCTAAAAAAAGTCCGGCTGGCTAAAGCCGAGGAAGATTTAGGTTTATTGGAATCCAAGATAATCAAGTTGGAATACATTTCAAAAAACGCCGAACTGATTAAATTGCCTCCCAAAGAAAAACAAAATATCGTAAATTTGGGAGCCGCCGTTACCTTAGAAAACGCTGACGGCAAAATTAACGAATTTGAAATTGTCGGGACTCTAGAAGCCAATCCCAATGAAGGAAAAATATCTTCCGAATCGCCGGTCGGCCAAGCGCTTTTAAATCACAAAATTTCCGATGAGGTAGTGATTAATTCGCCGAGAAAAATTATCTACAAAATTAAAAAGATTAAATATCGGTTGGCTTAGAATTTTCTCGTTCGCTGCAGATTTTTTTTATAATAGAATCAAGTTCTTCGGCTGAAAAAAACCTAATGGTGATTTTTCCCTTATTTTGATTTTGGCTGATTTTAACCTTAGTCCCCAATACTTCTTCTAATTGGTTTTCCAAATATTTTTTTTCAGGGTCTTCCCGTCCCGTAGGGGCGAAATTTGTCCCGACTTCCGTCGGGGCGGCGGTCCTTATTTTTTCTCTTAAATCTCGGACGCTAAGATTATTAGTGAGTAATTCCCGGAAAAGCGTTTGTTGTTGATTTAAATCATCAACCGCTAAAAGGGTTCGGGCTTGGCTTTCGTTTATTTTGTTTTGAGTTAGGGCTTCTTGGATATTAGAGGGCAAACTCAATAAGCGCATTGTGTTGGCGATTGCTTCCCGGCTCTTCCCTACTTTCTGACTGATTTCTCTTTGAGTTAATTTGAATTCGTCTTGGAGTTTGGCGAAAGCCCGGGCCGCTTCCAGGGGGTTAAGGTTGCTGCGCTGGAGGTTTTCAATAATCGCCATTTCCAGCCGGTTGGCTTCCAAATTCACCTTTTTAATGATGGCTGGCACCCGTTCCAGACCTAACATTTTTGCCGCTAAAAATCTTCGCTCCCCGGCTATCAATTGATAACTCACCTGGGTACCGGTTTCGGTTTCCTGTTCAATTTTAGTGACTAACAGCGGCTGAAGAATGCCGAATTCCTGAATGGAAGCCGCCAACTCCTTAATTGATTCTTCATTAAAATCGCGCCGAGGCTGGTAAGGATTGGGCTTTATTTTTTCGGTTTCAATAAGAAAAATGGCCTCGGGAGTGGCTTTTTTGGTTGACGGAATCGGTTCTACTGCCGATTTAATTTCGGGTTCACTTTTCGGTGGATTTTGCGGGGGTATTAATGATTCTAAACCGCGGCCTAACATATTTTAAAATTTAAGTTAATAAATTGCCGAAAACTTGGTTGGCAAATTGAATTTTTATATCTTGTTCCTGCTGGCTGATAATTTCTTTGGCTAAAAGTAGATAAGCCCGAGCCGCCGGCGCGTAGGGAGCGTAAAGAATAATCGGTTTGCCAAAACTGGGCGCTTCGGCCAAAACCACGGCTCGGGGAATTTCAATATTAAAAACATTATAAGGAAAATGTTTTCTGACTTCATTGGCCACTTCCCGGGAAAGCCGTTCTTTTTTATTATACATTGTCAAAACCGCACCGGCTACTTTGAGTTTGTAACCGAGATTTTGACGAATAAGGTCAATGATTTTTAGAAGCTGGCCGATTCCTTCCAAGCTGTAATATTCGCACTGGATCGGCACCAGAATTTCGTCCGCCGCCACTAAACCGTTTATTGTCAAAAGATTAAGTGACGGCGGCAAATCAATTAAGACAAAATCGTATAAGTGACGGACTTGATTGACAATTTTTCTCAACCGATATTCCCGTTCCGGCAAAGAAATTAATTCCACCAAAGCGCCGGCCAAATCTTGGGAAGCCGGCAGAACTTCATAGCCAAAAATAGCCGTTCTTTTAATTAGTTGGCCGGGAATTAAATCGTTCATCAAGGCATTATAAATTGATTCTTGGGGTGGTGTTATGCCCAAACCGGAAGTGGCATTGGCTTGAGGGTCAAAGTCAATTAAAAGACAGCGCCGGCCGAAAGCGGCTAAATAGGCGCCTAAATTAATAGCAGTAGTAGTTTTTCCAACACCACCCTTGGCATTACAAATTGCGATAACGCGAGCCATTTTCTTTACTATAACCGAACTTTATGACATTATCAAGATAGAGCCCGGGTGCTGGAACTGGCAGACAGAGTGGACTCAAAATCCACTGTTCTTTAACGGACGTGTGGGTTCAACTCCCACCCCGGGCACCAGCACTTGACAAAATTAATGAAAGGTGTATAATTAAATCTTAAAGCACCTTAAAAATAAACCAGCCGCTAATACTTAAAAGCGGCGGATAAATATATACGTCGAAAAATAGAGCGCATACGGATATACCTCTTAACTTTTTTAGGGATAACCTTTATTAGTTGGAGGTTTTATGAAGACGATAAGAAAAATTCTGGTTACGATTGTGATGGTTGTGGTTGTTTTTGCGTCGGGTTTTCTTTCTGGCTGCATGACCGTTAAAGGCCTTGCTTCGGATGTGGAAGAACTTTCCGGAGCGATAAACAGGGGCTTGCAGCCAGCGGAAGAAAACCGCAGACAAGTTCAATTAGATAGAGCAGCCCAGCTAGTGATTGAAAACAGAAAGACCGTTACAGCTCAATAAAGAAAATTCAATAGAGAAAACGAGGCCTCTATGAATTATTTATTATTCATAAGAGGCCTTTTTATTTTCAGCCGTTTAATTAAGCGGTTTTTTGAACGGGAGAATTTTTTGGACGAAAAAATAGCAGAGAATAGCAATGGCGATGCCGGCGATAATATCCGAATACCAATGAACTCCGGCGAGAACGCGAGCCAAGCCCGTTGAAATAACGCTAATGATAAAAAAACAGCCCCATTTCCGGCTCAGCAGAAAAAAAATAGTTAAAGCCAAAACAAAATAAAAAGTCATATGGCCTGAAGGGAAAGAACTGCTGATATCATGGTTAATTAAAGGAGAAGTGTTTAAAATCAGAAAGGGCCGGGGGCGATAATAAAAAAATCTGATGATTTCTGTAATCAACCCCCGGGATAAAATCGCCGCCAGCGCAAAAACCGAAAATACATAAAGCCGCTGGCGCCAATTTTTTTCTTTAATAAAAAACAAAGCAATGGCGATGACGAGCAAGATATACGGCAGATAACTGGCGAAAAAAACAATTAAAAATGTTTTCATCGGGTAGTAAAAGGCAATAAGTCCAAGTAACGTGCTCTTTTGATGGCTTGAGCGAGTTTTCGTTGATGTTTGGTGCAGATACCGGTGTAGTGAGGGTTAATAATTTTTCCCTGACCGGAGACAAAGCGCCGCAGCAGATCTGCTTCTTTATAATCAATATCTTTTAAATTTTGAGAACAAAAAAAACACTGTTTGGGCATAATTTTATAAATTTTAAAATGGTAAATCTTCGGGTTTTATTTCGCCTTCGTCAATGTTGATTTCCGGCAGTTCTTTATTGGGTTCTTCTGAAATTTTTTCTCCGCCGGTTTTTTCTCCGCCTCCCCCGGGCCGAGGCCCGAGCTGCATCCGTTCGCAGATGATTTCCGTGGTTCTCCGGTTTTGACCCTGCCGGTCCTGCCAAGTCCGCGTTTGGAGCCGGCCCTCAATTAAAACTAAACTGCCTTTGGTTAAAAACTGGCTGGCGATTTCCGCCTGGCGGTTCCAAACAACCACATTATGATATTGAACGTCCACCTGGCGTTGGCCGTCGTTTTTGCGGTTCCAAATCCGATTGGTGGCTAGGGAAAAAGTGGCTACCTGATGGCCCGACGGCGTTGTTCTTAATTGAGGGTCATCCGTCAAGCGTCCTAAGATAAATACTTTATTTAAATTCATCCCGTTAGAAAATTAAAACCGACATCTTTCCGACTATAAAGATTGCCAAAAACAAAATATTTTACTATTTTAGACATTATTATTAATTTTCTAACGGGATTCATACCTTAATTATACCAACTCCTTTATTTTTTTCTCCAGTGCCTCATTAGTCAAAATTTGTTCCGGGGACGAGGGAGTTTTTTCTTCTGATTTCTCCGGTGTAAATTTTTTAACAATCTCTTTTTTAACAAAAGGCGGAGTGATGATTAGATAGCGAAGGAGGTCGTGATTTAATTTAAACTCAGTCCGCAATTCTTTTAGGTTGGCCGGTTCGCCTTCGAAATGACAATAACCAAAAAAAGCATAACTTTCTTTTTTAATAGGATAAGCCAGACGAATTTTAACTAAAAGAGATTCTGTCAGGATAGCAAATTCCCCCTTTTTCAAGATTTGAGAAATAATTGAACTGTCCTCCTTTTTAAGCAGGAAAGCGATTTCGTATTTCTTTAAATTAAGGTTGGTCATTATTTTTCATCGGTATCCCCCGCCAGCCGGTGCCGGCGGGAATCAGACGGCCAATAATGACATTTTCTTTCAGACCGCGCAGTTTGTCAACCTTACCGCTCAAAGCCGCTCCCACCAACACCCGTGAAGTTTCCTGAAAAGAGGCGGCCGAAAGAAAACTCTCGGTGGATAATCCGGCTTGGGCGATGCCCATTAAAACCAAGTGGGCTTTAGCCGGCTCGCCTTTAAGTTTTTTTGTTTGGCGGTTGATTTCCAAAAATTTTGATTTTTCCACAATATCGCCGGCAATAAAATCAGTATCACCTTCGTCTTTGATTTGAACCCGAGAAAACATCTGCTGAATAATTATTTCAATATGTTTGTCATTAATCAAAGTTCCTTCGGGAACGTAAATTTTTTGAATTTCGTTGATGATATAACGTTCGGTCTCGCGGTCGCCGCGGAGAACCAATAATTCCTTAAGATTAATAGAACCCTCGCAAAGTTGTTGTCCCCTGACAACTTTGTCGCCGGTTTTAACCAAAAGGATGGTTGTTCGCGGCACCGGATATTCTAAATATTTGGTTTTTTTGGTTTTAATTTTTATTGTTTTTATTAAGTTGTTTTCTTTTATGGATTCTACGACGCCGTCGACTTCGGCTAAAAGCGCTTTCCCCTTAGGCGGCCGAGCTTCAAAAACTTCTTCCACCCGGGGCAAACCATGAGTGATGTCAACGCCGGCTACGCCGCCCGTATGAAAAGTCCGGAGAGTAAGTTGAGTGCCGGGTTCGCCGATGGATTGAGCGGCGACAATGCCCACACTTTCACCTAATTTAATCGGTTGATTATTTCCCAAGTCAAGTCCATAACACCGCGAACAGACGCCATAAAGGGTTTTGCAAGTTATGGGTGAACGGACTTTTACCGATTCCAATTTTGATTTTTCAATAAGTTCGGCGGTTTGAGAATCAATGATTTCACCGGCCCGGACGATGATTTTTCCGCCGGAGGCGGACCCGCCTCGGGCAGGGATTTTAATGTTTTCCAGGGTGGTCCGGGAATAAAGCCGGTCGGAAAAACGATAGCCGTAGTTATCGCCGTCTTTCCGGAAAATTTCAATTCCTTCTTTGGTTTGACAATCCTCTTCGCGGGTTATTACGCTTTGAGCAACTTCAACTAAACGGCGGGTTAAATAGCCGGCTTCAGCGGTTTTTAGGGCGGTATCGGTTTGCCCTTTGCGAGCGCCGTGAATAGAAATGAAATATTCCAAAACATCATAACCCTCTTTATAAGATGATTTTATGGGGAGTTCAATGGTTTCGCCGGCCGGGTTAGCCACCAATCCTTTCATTCCCGCCATTTGATTCATTTGAGCCCAAGTGCCGCGGCTGCCGGAATCTATAATCATATAAACCGGATTGTCGGGTCGGAATGTTTTGGGAATTACTTTGGCAGTTTCTTTACAGGCCTTATTCCAGAGAGTGATAACCTGATTTTTTCTTTCTTCATTAGTTAACAGTCCCTGATTGAATTCTTCATTAATGACAGTCGTTTCTTTTTGAGTTTCTTTTATAATTTTGGATTTCTCTTGAGGCATTGTTAAGTCGTCCATTCCCCAGGTAACGGCCGAACGAGTGGCGTACTCAAAGCCGATATTTTTAATATTATCAAGATAAGGACTGGCATTGGCAATCCCAACTTTTTCTATAATGAGCGCGGTGATTTTAGAAAGAACATTTTTATTTAGAGTTTCGTTGATAAATTCAAAATTTTTTGGCAATTGCTCGTTAAAAAGCAATCGGCCGTAAGTCGTTTCCAGGGGCTTTTTGCTTCTTTTTGAGGGCATTAATTTTATTGACGCGTTAAGGTCAAGCAAGCCCCGTTCCCAAGCCAAAGTGGCTTCAGTAAAACTAGAGAAAATTGAACCATTGCCTTTAGCTTCGGGTTGAAGCCGGGTGAGATAATAACATCCCAGAACAATATCCTGGGTGGGACCGACAATAGGACGACCGGAAGCCGGTTTTAAAAGGTTATTAGTAGAAAGCAAAATATTTTGGGCTTCATATTGAGCTTCGTTAGAAAGCGGTAGGTGAATAGCCATTTGGTCGCCGTCAAAATCAGCGTTGAAAGCCGCACAAACCAAAGGCGGAATTCTGATAGCCAAATCTTCTATCAATATCGGTTTAAAGGCCTGAATGCTTAAACGATGAAGAGTGGGGGCGCGATTAAGCAGTACTTTTTTATCGCGAATTTGTTCTTCCAGGATAGCCCAGACCTCGTCGGAGCCCTGGTCAATAAAACGATTGGCGTTTTTAATATTATGAGCCAAACCCTGTTCAATAACTTTGTTGATAATAAAAGGTCGGAACAACTCCAAGGCCATTTTTTTAGGCACCCCGCATTCGTTCAATTTTAATTCCGGACCGACGACAATTACCGACCGGCCGGAATAGTCAACTCTTTTCCCTAAAAGATTTTGGCGGAAGCGGCCTTGTTTACCCCGGAGCATATCGGCTAAAGATTTTAACGGCCGGCGCTGAACCGAGAGTTGCTGACCGCCGGTGTGAGCGGCGTTATCTATTAGAGCGTCAACCGCTTCTTGAAGCATTCGTTTTTCATTGGTAATAATGACTTCCGGCGCTTTCAATTCAATGAGTTTTTTCAAACGGTTATTACGATTAATTACGCGGCGGTAAAGGTCGTTGAGGTCGGAAGTGGCGAAACGGCCGCCGTCTAAAGCCACCATGGGTCTGAGGTCAGGCGGCAGGACCGGCAACACGGTGAAAATCATCCATTCGGGTTTGATTCCCGATTTAAGCAGAGATTTTACAAGATTAAGCCGTCGCAAAACGCGAGTTTGACGATTAGAATCATTAGTTTCTTTTAATTCTTTATTAAGTTGATTAACTAAAGTTTTAAGGTCTAATTTTTCTAAAATTTCTCGAACGGCGGTTGCACCCGAAGCCGCTTTAAAATCTTTACCAAAACGTTTTTTATAGTCCCAATATTCATTTTCGGTCAAAATTACACCCGGCTTTAAATCTGATTTTTTCGTCGCTTCGGTAACAATATAAGCGGCATAGTAAATTACTTTTTCTAATTTCGGTAAAGGAACGTCAAGAATTAAACTTAGTCGCGAAGGGACGCTCCTTAAAAACCAGGAATGGACCACCGGAGCGGCCAAATTAATGTGTCCCATTCGTTCTCTTCTGACCAAAGAACGAGTGACTTCTACTCCGCATTTGTCACAGACTATGCCCTTATAACGTATTTTTTTATACTTGCCGCAATAACATTCCCAATCTTTGGTGGGTCCGAAAATTCGTTCCGAGAAAAGACCGTCCTTTTCCGGCCGCTGGGTGCGATAATTAATAGTTTCGGCTTTAATAACCTCACCTGAAGACCAAGAAAGAATTTTTTCCGGCGAAGCTAATTTTATGGATATAGCTTGGATATCCTTCTCCTCTTTATCCTTAATTATCTCAACATCTAATCCTAAACTTTTAATTTCATTTACTAAAACATTGAAAGAGGCGGGTAAACTAGGTTTTCTGATTAACTCGCCTTTAATAATGCTTTCAAAGGTTGCCGCCCGGCCCAAAACATCATCAGATTTGATAGTTAGCATTTCTTGAAGAGTATGGCTGGCGCCGTAACCCTCCAAAGCCCAGACCTCCATTTCTCCGAAACGTTGACCGCCGAGCCGGGCTTTGCCGCCGAGCGGCTGCTGGGTAATAAGAGAATAAGGCCCGGTAGAGCGCATATGAATTTTATCTTTCACCAAATGGTTGAGTTTCATCATATAAATGTAACCCACGGTTATTGGTTCTCTAAAAACTTCCCCGGTCCGGCCGTCATAAAGTTTTATTTTCCCCGATTCCGGCAAACCGGCTTTTTTGAGTTCTTCTTTAATTTGGCTTTCCGAGGCGCCGACGAAAATCGGAGTAACGGCTTGATAGTTTAACCGTTTAGCCGCAAACCCCAAATGGGTTTCCAGAATTTGTCCTAAGTTCATCCGGGAGGCCACGCTTAAGGGGTTAAGAATGATATCAACCGGCGTGCCGTCTTCCAGATGGGGCATATCTTCAACCGGCCGAATTTGAGAAATAACTCCTTTATTGCCGTGGCGGCCGGTTAATTTGTCGCCGGCCTGGATATTACTTAATTGAGCGACTTGAATTTGGATTCGCTTAATAACTCCTGGGTCTAACTGGTCTCCTTTTTCTCGGGAGGAAATTTTAATCCCAATAATTCGGCCTTGCTCACCATGAGGTATAGTTAAAGAGGTATCTTTGACTTCTCGGGCTTCTTCGCCAAAAATTGCCCTCAATAATCTTTCTTCGGAAGTTAGTTCCGATTCTCCTTTGGGAGAAATTTTCCCAACCAGAATGTCTCCGGGATAAACTTCGGTGCCAATTCTGACAATTCCTTCTTCATCAAGGTTTCGCAATTTGTCTTCGGAAACATTAGGAATATCGGGGGTGATGATTTCCGGGCCTAATTTAGTATCTCGGACATCGCAGTAGTAATCTTCAATGTGAATGGAAGTGAAGCGGTCGTCGCGAACTATTTTTTCCGAAAGAATAACGGCATCTTCAAAATTAGCTCCTTCCCAGGAAACGAAAGCCACTAAAAGATTTTGACCCAAAGCTAATTGACCGTCTTCAATAGAAGAAGCATTGGTAAGGATTTCCCCTTTTTTGATTTTTTGTCCTTTCCGGACGGCTGGATATTGGGAAATGCAAGTTGATTGATTAGAACGCTGGAATTTCAGAAGATTAAATTTTTTAATTCCGGCTTCGGTTTTTAATTCAATTTTTTCGGCATCGACGGCCACGACTTGACCGGTGGCCGGAGCCGTAATTATTTGCTGGGAATTCCGAGCGATAATCTCTTCAAAACCCGTGCTGACCAAAGGTTTTTCGGGTTTTATTAAAGGAACGGCCTGGCGTTGCATATTTGACCCCATCGTCGCCCGGTTAGCGTCATCGTGTTCAACAAAAGGGATTAAGGACGCCGCCGGGCTGAAAACCTGATAAGGAGTTGCGTCAATAAAATCCGTTTCTTCTTTTGAACAAATTCCCGGTTGGCCTTTTATTCTGGCTTCAACTAAAGAACCGGCGATTAGACCGTTTTTATCAACCTTAACAGCGCCGTGAGCAATATTATATTTTTCTTCTTCAAAGGCGTTAAGCCAGACCATTTCCGAGGTGACCGCGCCTTTTTTGACTTTAAAATAAGGAGTTTCTAAAAATCCGAATTCATTCACCCGGCCTAAATTAGCTAAGTGATTAACTAACCCGATATTGGCCCCTTCGGGAGTTTGGATGGGGCAGATGCGGCCGTAATAAGAACGGTGAACGTCGCGAACTTCAAAACCGGCCCGTTCTCGGGTTAACCCCCCCGGTCCCATAACCGTAAGCAGCCGTTTATGTTCCAATTCCGCCAAAAAATTCACTTGGTCCATAAATTGAGAAAGTTGGGAAAGCATAAAAAATTCCTTAATGACGGCAATAAAAATTTTAGGGTTGACTAATTGAGTCGGCATTAATATTTCTTGGGCATTTAGAGTAGACATTCGGTCCTGAATAGCTCTTCTCAATCGGGCAAAGCCAATTCGCAATCGGCCCTGGACCAGTTCACCAACGGCTTTTACCCGACGATTACCAAGATGATCAATGTCATCGGGTTCGGCTGCGGAATCGTTGTTAAGCCGAATAATTTCTTTGACAATGGCGATTAAATCGTCTAAATCTAATTGTCCGGGATTTTTCTTTAAACCCAGTCGTTGATTAATTTTAAAACGACCCACCGCTGAAAGATCATAACGGTCAAACCGGGAAAACATCGGTTGGATTAAAGAACGGGCGTTTTCGGCGGTGGCTAAATCGCCAGGCCGCAGTCTTTTATAAATTTCCACATAGGATTCGGTTTCGGTGGAGGCGGCATCTTTTTCTAAAGTGGGTTCAATAAATTTGCCGAAAGTTTGGATTATTTGTTCATTGGTGGCTCCAAAAATCCTCAATAAATCCGTGATCGGCACTTTTCTTTTTCGGTCTATTTTGACTCCGATAAGGCCGTTGGACTCGGTTTCTATTTCCAGCCAAGCACCGCGGTTAGGTATCACTTTGGCTCCAAAAAGTTTCCGACCCTTGAAAACATTAGCCGAGAAATAAACACCCGGCGATCTTATTAATTGGGAAACCACCACTCTTTCTACGCCGTTAATGATAAAAGTTCCTCGTTCGGTCATCATCGGAAATTCACCGAAATAGATTTTTTGGGTTTTACTGATTTTGGCGAGGTTATTAATCAGTTTTAATTCAACGCGAAAGGCGGCTTCATAACTTTGTTCTTTAGAACGAGCTTGGGTTTCGTCATATTTGGGTTCATCAAATTCGTAATCGTTAAAATGGAGTTCTAATTCTTTTCCGGAACGGTCTTTAATGGGAAAGAATTCCCTGAAGAGTTCTTTCAAACCCGAAGTTAAGAGTTGATGGTAAGATTGGGTTTGGATTTCTATTAAATTTGACGGTTCAATTAACGGTTTTTGATAAGAAAAGAAATTTTTTTTTATCAGAGAACTCATTTTAGATATTTAATTTTATTTTTATTATGTTCGTCTAAAGTTTTAGAAAAAATTGTTTCTTTAGTTTGAGGGTTTGAGAGATAATACCAGTAATTTGAGGACTTCGGATTAAGGGCGGCTTGAATCGTTGTTTCGTTCATATTGGCGATAGGCGTTGGGGGTAAACCGAGATTTAAATAAGTGTTATACGGCGAATTTACTTTTAAATCACTCTGGGATAATTGACGTTGAGAGCAGGAACGAACATCGCCTTGGCATTTTTCATAAACAATAGTAGCGTCGGCTTGAATAGGTATATTATTATCTATTCTTTTTTTGAGAATGCCCCTTACTAATTGCCGGTCTTCAAAAGTTATAACTTCTTTTTCTAAAATAGAAGCCAAAATCAAAATTTCATACCAATCATTTCTTGGGCTGATTAACGGCCAAATTTTTTCTTGAAAATTATTTAAAAATTTTTGAACTACTTCTTCAATTGAAGAATCAATTTTAAAACGATAAGTATCAGGATAAAGGAAACCCTCCATATTGTCAACTTCATTATATTCTCCGCCAAAGGCGGATCCGCCTCCGGCGGAAAAAGCGATAAGGGAGCCGGGGTTAATAATGTTGTTAGAACTTAAAATTCGGTCTATTTCTTTAACGGTTGTTCCTTCGGGAATGGTAACGTTTATTTCTTCATTATTGCCTTTGACTAACAGCTTAATAATTTCCGGAACACTCATTCGACCATTAAGCTGATAAATCCCGGGTTTTAAATTTTGGGCTTGGCCGGTAAGAATAACGTAAAATTTAAAAACAGCGATTGATTTAATTAATCCGGCTCGAGAAAGGGCGGCGGCGATTTCTTTTAAACCCTGACCCTTAGAAACTTTTAATTCTAAAGTCGCTTCTAAAGCTACCGGTTTTAAACCATAATAAAAAGAATAAACAAAATATAAAATTAAACCTAGTATTACTAAGATGACAAAAAATAAAATAAACTCACCCCTATTTTTAAAATGAGGATTCAATAGCAATGCTTTGTATTATACCGAGGAGTAAAGCGCTGGTCAAGAGACTAGACCCTCCATAACTGAAAAAGGGCCAAGGGGTTCCGACCACCGGCGAAAGCCCCAAAGAGGAGCCGATATTTAAGAAAAATTGCAAGCCGAAAGTTACCACCGTCCCCAAACAAATAAATTTGGCGCAATTATTATTGGCTTTTAGCCCTATTTTTATTATTCTAAAAATAAGTATCAAAAAGGTTGTCAAGACAATCAAGCCGCCGACCAATCCCCATTCTTCAACCAAAGCCGAGAAAATGAAATCAGTTTGAGCTTCGGGCAAAAAACCGAGTTGGGTCTGAGTTCCCTGCTGGAATCCTTTTCCGAATAATCCGGCGGAACCGATGGCGATTTTTGACTGGATGACATTGTAATTAGTTCCCAGATAATTTATTTCGGGAAAAATAAACCCCAAAATTCTTTCTTTTTGATAAGGTTTAAGAAAAACCAGCCAAAGGAGATTGAATGTCAAAATCAAAATTAAAACGCCGAGCAGAAGTCTTTGCCATTTTAATCCGCTTACGACAATAAAGCCAAACCAAATGCCAAAAATTATTAGAGTTGTTCCTAAGTCAGGTTGAAAGGATACCAAAGCGGCCGGTAAAAGAAAATAAAAAAAGGAAGTGGCTATGTTTTTAAAAACTGAAACTTCTAGATAGCGGCGCGAAAAGAAACTGGCAAAAAGAAGAATTAAAGAGAGCTTGATTAATTCCGAGGGCTGAAATCTGAGAGGCCCGAGGATTAGCCAGCTGTTGGTTCCCCTAATCGGTCGGCCGGCAAAAAGCACAATTATTAAGAGAATAATCACTGACCCGTAAAAAGAAAAAAGAAACCAGTTTTGGGTAGTTAGCCAGCGCCAATTGATTTTAACGGCCAAGAAAATAATTAAAAACGCCAAACCATACCAAATAAGCTGATAGCGGAAAAGATTAGGATTAGTGGAAAAAAGCGAAAGCAAACTGGCTCCGGCCAAAACCAACAAAGCGCCCATAAGCCACCAATCAAATTTCTTGACCATTTTTTAATTATACCAGAATCAAAAAAAGCAAGGTTTTAATAACCTTAAATTTAAATAATCCTAAATCCATTTAATCGGGTTTACTAAAATCTGATGCGATCGCATTGGATTTTAGTAACTATTTATTTCGGTTCGGGGGCTAAAAAAATTTCGGTGCGATTAGCGTCTAATTGTTTAATCCATTCCCCTTTCGGAAAATTGATGGTAAAGGGTTGTTCTTCTAATCCTTGAATATTAGTAACCGCAGTGTAAGAGGCGTTTAAAACTTTATTTTGGCCGTCAAAAAGAAGAGCGAAAATTTTTACTCGGCTGACGGAAAGCGGGTCCTCGTTTTTGACTAAGCCGTTTACCTTAACGTTTTGCCCCGCAATTTCCGTTTTAATCGAACGGCTGCTTAAACGGGGTTTAATTAATTCTTCTTTTGACTGCCAAATCAAAGTCGAAGTTGCTATAACCAGCTTCACTTGCGAGATATCAGTGGGATTAATTTTTAAAGCCGGTGCCATTAAATATTTTTCTTCGCCGGGATAAATAAAAGATTGGCCGTCAACCTTCTTTAATAAAGCGCCGAAGGGACCGATAACTTCAAATCGATAAGAGAAACTTCGGCTGCCGAAATTTAAATTGGGATTGGCAATTTTGGCTAATAAAGAAATTTCGTTTTCGCTGACCGGTAAATATTCAACCCAACTTTTAGTTAGGTCTTTCAATTGGGAGATTTCGCAGGATTGGCAGGGTCCGCCGCAGTCAATTCCGGTTTCGCCTTGATTCTGTTTGTTATCAAAACAGGTCGGCGCCGGTTTGAACCAAATATAATAAATGCCGAAAATAATTAAGGCCAAAACCAAAACATAAATCGCGCCATATAACATTTGTTTTACTAAACGAGGAGTCATATATAAATATTACAACAATAAAAAATCCCCGGCAAAGCCTACTTTCGCCCCGAAGGACTATCATCGGCGTTGTGTGCTTTCACTTCTCTGTTCGGAATGGGAAGAGGTGGGTCACACCCAACTAAATCACCGGGGAATAGACAACTTTTTGAGGTAGAGAAATTGGCTTATTAGTACTTCTCGGCTGAATGCCTTACGGCACTTACACCTAAAGCCTATCAACCCAGTAGTCTTCTGGGAGCCAATGATACTCCGACCGAAGTCGGAGTCCGACACAAGGTCGGACCTAATCTTGGGAGGGGCTTCGCGTTTAGATGCTTTCAACGCTTATCCCGTCCGAACATAGCTACCCGGCGGTCCAGTTGGTACTAGAGCCGGTACACCAGAGGTTCGTTCATCTCGGTCCTCTCGTACTAGAGACGACTTCCCTCAAGTATCAACGCTGACAGTAGATAGAGACCAACCTGTCTCACGCATATTTATCAATTATTACTAATTGTATGGACTATACCATACTCCAAATTTTTGGAGTATCGACGTATTAGTCCGACCGCGGTCGGACTCTGTCCGAAAAATTTCGGACAAGTCTCTACGGGGTCCGACCAAGGTCGGACTTCCCTCGGTGTTATCTCTAAATTAGAACAGGTTAATCTAATTAGGATTTCACCGATATGAGTCGATTTTTCATTCCGACGTTGCCGTCGGAAGCCGCCAAACTTGTTAACAGCAACAAGTTTTGACTGACGGTTTGAACCCAGCTCACGTACCACTTTAATTGGCGAACAGCCAAACCCTTGGGAGCTTCTTCACCCCCGGGATGTGGTGAGCCGACATCGAGGTGCCGAGCGGAGCCGTCGATATGGACTCTCGGGCCCCACCAGCCTGTTATCCCCGGAGTAGCTTTTATCCGGTGTCTCCGACCTTTCTATAAAGAATCGTCGGGTCACTAAGCTCTGCTTTCGCATCGGCGCGGCTTGTCAGCCTTGCCGTTAAGCCGGCTTGTGCCTTTACACGTCCAGCCCGATTTCCATCCGGGCTAAGCCGACCTTAATAGACTCCTCCGTTACTTTTTAGGAGGATAACGCCCCATTAAAACTGCCCGCCAGACACTGTCACCGTCCCGTTTTGCGGGACAGATTAGAATTTAAAACTCGAAAGATGGGTGTTTCATTGACGTCCCCCGACCAAAGTCGGGGAGCTCCCCACTACACTACGCATTTAAGTCCTAAAATCAATATCAAGCTGCAGTAAAGCTTCCGGGGTCTTTTCGTCTTACTGCCAGTACCCCGCGTCTTCACGGGAATCGCATTTTCATCGAGCTCCTCGTTGAGACAGTTCTCCAGTCGTTACGCCATTCGTGCGCTTCAGAACTTACCTGAAAAGGAATTGCGCTACTTTAACACAGTTATAGTTACTGCGGACATTGACGAGGGCTTCGGACAGTGAGCAGTCCGACCGAGGTCGAACCACCCCCATCGTTAACCTTCTCGCATCGGTCAGGCGTCACCCCCTATACATCCTCTTGCGAGTTAGCAGGGAGCTGTGTTTTTGGTAAACAGTCGCCAGAGATACTTTCGCTGCGCCCCGACCGAGGTCGGGGAAGACATATTGCGAACTTACGTCTGCTTTTTTGCCGAGTTCCTTAACGAGGGATAACCCGTTCCCCTTGGGCTTCTCGCCCTATCCACCTGTGGCGGTTTACGGTACGGAATCCATTAATATAACTTTTAGAAGTTTTTCTTGAGAGACTCTTCAATTGAATTTATTTGGTAAAAACCAAAAATTTTGTCAATTTCCGAAATTCGCCATTAAAGGCAGTCCGACAGATTTTCTGGTCGGACTTTTCTAAAAATCAACAACACCAAACCATTAAGGCGCTCAATTTTATTTTCTCTGTCACTCCGTCAATAATTAATGGGCGGGTCGGAATATTAACCGACTGTCCTTTAGCTGCGGCTTTCGCCATTGCCTTAGGGCCGCCTAACCCTCCGTCGATTTTCGTTGCGGAGGAAACCTTGGATTTTCGGGGAGCCGATTTCTCATCGGCTTTGCGATTACTCATGCCAACATTCTCTCTTCTCAGCGCTCCAGCTGCCCTCGCGGGTCAACCTTCAGTGCGCTGAAAATGCTCTCCTACCGTCCGACCGAGGTCGGACTCGTGTCTTCGGTAGTTTGCTTAGCCCCGGTAAATTTTCGACGCTTCCAACCATCGGATAGTGAGTTGTTACACACTCTTTAAAGGATGGCTACCTCTAAGCCAACCTCCTATTTGTCTCTGGATGGAAACTTTCTTTTACACTGAGCAAACATTTAGGGACCTTAGACGACGATTAGGGCTGTTTCCCTTTCGACCATGGAGCTTAGCCCCCACAGTCTGACTGCCCGTTTAAGTTTTCTGCCATTCGGAGTTTAAGTCAGTAGTCGAGATTTCTCCCTTTACTATTGAACTAGTGCTCTACCTGCAGAAAATATTTATCCTTCGATAAACTCAGGATAATCCTGAACTTGTTGAAGGATTAACGGACGCTAGTCCTAAAACTATTTCGGAGAGAACCAGCTATTCCCAAGCTCGATTAGCTTTTCACTTCTTACCCCAGCTCATCCGAGAGTTTTGAACAACTCACCGGTGCGGACCTCCAGCCGATTTTCATCGGCCTTCATCCTGGCCAGGGCAAGCTCGCTTGGCTTCGGGTCTTACTTGCACTGCTGACGCGCTTTTAACACTTGGTTTCCCTTTGCTTACGTCCGATCGAGATCGGACTTAAACTAGCAGCGCAAATAAAGTCGTTGGCTCATTCTTCAATAGGCACCGCGTCACCCCGACCGAGGTCGGGGCTCCGCGTCCTTGTAAGTGTATGGTTTCAGGTTCTATTTCATCGGCCTCGCCGGCCTGCTTTTCACCTTTCCCTCACGGTACTGGTTCACTATCGATCGCAAAGCATATTTAGCCTTAGGAAATAGTACTCCCGGATTCATCCGAGGCGATTTGACCTCGAATTACTTAAGAACAAAAATTTAAAGAGTTTATTGATTTTCGTTTACGAGGCTATCACTCTCTTTGGCGCCGCTTTCCAGCGGTTTCAACTAACCAATAAATTTGTAACTCTTCTCTTAAGTTTCAAGCTTTAAAACTTAAGAACAATTTTTATCTTACAACCCTCTCCGACCGAGGTCGGAGAGTTTAGGCTCTTCCCGTTTCGCTCGCCGCTACTAAGGGAATAAAAATTTTTTCTTTTTTCCTCCGCTTACTGAGATGTTTCACTTCAGCGGGTTTACTCTCCGACCGAGGTCGGAGTGATTGCGTTTTACGCAAACAGGTTTCCCCATTCGGACATCCCCGGGTCAAAGATTGCTAGGCATCTCACCGAGGCTTATCGCAGCTACGCCACGTCCTTCATCGTTGCTTTGTGTCAAGGCATCCACCATACACCCTTATTTTTTCTCTACCTCAAAAAATTGTCTAATCTTATATTAAGTTTTCAAGGTTCTGGAAATTAAAACCCCGCCGGTCAGGCGGGGCGTTAATCGGCAAATTTAAATGCCAAAATCAGCCATCTCGCCTGATGATATAAAAATTTGGGGTATTCATATCTAAATTAATAATACTCTGATGGCAAACTTTGTCAACCCCGTAAATATACGGGGTCAACCCCGTAATACGGGGTCAATTCCCTATCTCCGGGATTCCAATTGCTCTCTTATTTTAGAGAGAAGATGGGCCGCATAATCCTTACCTCCCAAACCGAAAGCGATGCCGCCGGCGATGGCAATCATTGCTACTAAACCGGAAATGATGATATTGACAATATTACCAGCCACGCCTAATTGAACTAAGGCGGCCAATAATCCGAAAATTACCGTTACCCACCAAGCTAAGGAACTCAAAAAATTAGCTCCTTCAATTTTAGCGCTGGCCACCGAACTCTTGATTAAACCTTTCAAGAAGTTAGCCACTAACATCGCCGCTAACAAAATCAAAATCGCGATGACAATATTGGGAATGTAAAAAAGAACCGTTTTCAGAAAATCCGAGAAAGCGTAGAATCCCAAAATGTCGGAAGCGGCCAGGGCAAAAGCGATAACCACAAACCAATAAACAAGCTTGCCGAAAAATTTTCCCGTGTCAACCCTCAAGCCGCCTCGGCTGAAGTATTCGCCCACGCCGGATTTAATCAGAAGATTGTCTAATTTTATCGCTCGGAAAATTTTCGCCACCACCAGATCTAAAACCGAAGCGATGACTAAGCCGATGATAAAAACTATCAACGCCCCCAAAATCAGCGGCAAAACACTTAATACCTGAATCCAAAGATTGTTTAAAGATCCTAAAGTAACGCTGCCCCAACTTTGTATTAACTGGGCCATATAATTACTAAATTATAACCCTTCGACCTTTTTGTTTACAAAATCATTATAACAAAAACCTTAAAAAATGATAGAGGGGGTGGGGATAACTTCCTGACAACAAGAACTATTGACTTTTGTTAAATTATAAGGTAGTATAGAATCGTAAGTTTCTCAAGTTCTCTTCCCTTGCCCAATTTAATAGTGCGCAGGTTCAAGAGTTAAAGAGTTTAGGTCGACTTACGCATTATTAACCTTAGGTAAAAATATTATGGCAAAGAAATTGTATGTCGGTGGCTTGTCCTACGACACCACCGGAGACACTCTGAAAGAGACGTTTGCTCAGGCCGGAACCGTTGAATCGGCGACTGTCATTATTGACAGAATGTCTAACCGTTCCAAAGGATTCGGTTTTGTGGAAATGTCATCCGACGAAGAAGTTCAAAAAGCCATTGAAATGTTCAATGGCAAAGAGCTCGACGGACGGACCATTACGGTAAACGAAGCTCGCCCGATGGAGGATCGTCCTCCCCGGACCGGCGGATTTGACCGGGATCGCGGAGGCCGCGGCTTTGGTGGCGGCGGCGGACGCGGCGGATTCAGACGGTAATCTCGAAAGAGTAATTAAAAAATCCCCTTAATCGGGGATTTTTTAATTTGGTGGTATGGGAGAGAGAATTATGGGAGTTGAACTCCCATAGTGCCTTCTTGTGTCTCCACAATCCCGCACCAAAATTTTACAGTGGAGGCATCGGGGATCGAACCCGAGTCTTGGCAATGCGAATGCCACGTGTTGCCACTATACTATGCCCCCATAAATTTACTACAGGCCCTTTTGTCGGAGTGCTGGGAATCGAACCCAGACTACGGAGTCCCGAACCCCGCGTACTACCACTATACTACACTCCGAGAACTATTTTTTAGACAAAAAACTTCTTTTTCATTTCCATTTCCAGCCCGCTTTCAAATTCCTCTTTTTTCTCCTTGGCTTTTTCCGCCATTTTCCCCAATTCATCTTTCGATAATTTTGCCAAATTCTTAATTCTTAATTCCAAATTTTCTTTAATGTTTTTTTCGGGATTTTCCAAAACTTCATCAAGGAGAATCGCCAGAATCTTACCGATTTTGGGGCCCGATTCCAACTGACCGATTTTCATCACATCCTCGCCATCAACCGCCAACATTTTAGCGGAAATCGGGTCTTGTTTCACTTTTTCCACCATAAAAAGCAAATGGCGGATTTTATAAGGAACGGCTTTGGGCACGCCGGAACCGATGCGGTCGGCTTCCCTGACTTTTATTAAATCGTCAACATTTTCCGAACCCACGCGATGGAGAAAACGACGGACTCCGGCTTCGGTAACTTCACCTACATTATAATAGAAAAGATGATAGCGGACGAGATGGACGATTTTTTCTATAATTCCTCCGGGGAAATGAAGCCGGTTGAGAATTTGTCGAGTCATTTTGGCGCCGACCATTTCATGATTATAAAAAGTGGCGTTAAGTCCCTCGCCTTGTTTGGTTCTGGGCTTGGCGATGTCGTGGAACAAAGAAGCCAGCCGTACTTCCAGAGAATAATTTTTTTGGGCGGCGTAATCCAAAGCGCGAACGTCATGGTCAAAAACTTCATAAATATGATGTTTGTTCTGACTGACGCCGATGCCTTCGATTAATTCCGGAACAATAAAGGGAAGTAAATTTAATTCGGCCAATTTTCGAATTCCGTCGGCGGCTTTTCCCGCCATAACTATTTTTTCCAGTTCATCGCGGATTCTTTCTTGGGCGATGACGGCTAAAAGCTCGGCTTTCTTTTTGATAGCCGCCGCAGTTTTTTCCTCTATAGAAAAATTCAACTCCGCGGCAAAACGGACCGCCCGCATCAGACGTAAGGCATCTTCATTAAAACGTTCTTCGGGATTGCCGACCGTACGAATAATTTTATTTTTCAAATCTTTCTGGCCACCATAAGGATCGATAATTTTTTTATCAAAGGCCATCGCGTTAATCGTAAAATCGCGCCGGGCTAAATCTTCCTCGATGGTTTTAGCGAATTTTATTTCATCCGGATGCCTTTTGTCGGTGTATTTTCCTTCTAAGCGGAAAGTGGTGACTTCAATAACTTTTAGGGTCGGGTCTTCAGATTCGGTTTTCACGCCTACGGTTCCAAATTGATTTTCATAAACACTATCAAGAAAAAGTTTTTGAATTTCTTCGGGTTTAACATCGGTAGCGATATCCCAGTCTTTGGGTCCGATCTCAACCCCGACTTTGGTCGGGGCCTCATCGGACTCCGACTGCGGTCGGAGTTCTTTTATTAATAAATCTCTAACGCACCCCCCCACTAAAAAAGCCTGATGGCCATTTTCTTCTAATTTTTTGGCAATATTAAGAACTTCTTGAGGAATGCTTGTGCTGAGTTTTGTCGAAGCATTGAATTTCATTAAGTTTAATTATAAACTAAAAATTAGCAGATGTCCTCGTGGTGAAACGGATATCACGTGGCGCTTCGGACGCCAAATTCCAGGTTCAAATCCTGGCGAGGACGCTACAGGTTCTTCGCCAAAGGCGAATGCGCCTCGGGCGCAAAATCCGTCTGGGGGCGCCAAAATTTATTTTACTAAGTTCGGAGGAGTTTTATTTTCTAAAACGGCAACGATGTTTTCCGCGGCCATTTCCGTCATTTTACTTCGGGTTTCTAAAGAAGCCGAAGCAATATGCGGAGTTAAAACGATATTATCCAAATCAACCAAGCCCGGCGCCAAAACCGGTTCTTTTTCAAAAACATCCAGACCGGCGCCGCGGATAATTTTATTTTTCAAGGCCTCCATTAATGCCGTTTCGTCGATAACCGGACCTCGGCTGGTGTTCACTAAATAAGCCGTAGATTTCATCAATGCCAATTCTTTCGCGCCGATCAAATGACGAGTGGCTGGCAGTAAAGGCACGTGAACGGAAACAATATCTGAAATTTTCAATAGAGTTTCCAAATTAACGTATTCCAGATGATAAAGTTTTTCCAATTTTTTATTGCGGTTAATATCATAATAAATAATTTTCATATCAAAACCATCATACATCCGGCGAGCCACTTCGCAGCCAATGCGGCCCAAACCGATTATGCCCAAAGTTTTTTCTTTAAGGTCGGAGCCTAAAAAAAGCATCGGCGCCCAGCCGACAAATTTTCCTCTTCGGATAAATTCATCGGCCTCTACAATTCTTTTCGCTACCGCGAAAATCAAACCAATAGTGAATTCGGCCACGGTCTCGGTTAAAACACCGGGAGTGTTGGAAATCATTATCCCTCGTTTTTGAGCCGCTGACAAGTCAATATTATCAACGCCGACGGCGTAATTGGCAAAAATTTTTGTTTTCGGTCCGGCCGCCACTAGCACTTCGTCGTCAATTTTATCCGTCAAAAGACAAAGCACCGCATCGTAATTCTTGTCTTTCAGCGCCGCGATTAATTCTTCTTTGGTTAAAACCTTATCTAGGGGATTGATAACAATTTCATATCCTTTTTCTTTTAATTTTTTAATCCCGGCTTCCGGAATTTGACGGGTAATATAAACTTTCATAATTTAATTATAACAAAATCAAAAAATTTATCTACTTATTTTTATTAAGGTTAACTTTAAAAGTTGAACTTATTGATTATAGCACAAAACTTGCTATAGCAAGAAATTTTCTATAATCCGAAGTGTTCTCTTAAAGGTTTATCGTCAATAATTTTAACGGTTAAAAGATTTAGATAGGGACCAATAGAGAAGTATTCGGTAATAAAATCAATTTCGTTTTCGCAGGAATAAGGATAAATCCAGACGCTTTTTTGAAATTGAAGAAATCCTAAGTCTTTTAATTTATTTCTCAACGCCTCTCGAACGAATTTTTTATTTTCGGGAATATCAAACATTAAAAGTTGCCATTTCTTATCCCAATTTTTTGGTTTGGGAATTTCCATATTATTTAAATCATACTGGAATTTCCGTTTTTTCCCTTTTTCAGTCAAAAGGACGATAGTTTTGCCACCTTTTTCTTTAATTTCTATTAATTTTCGTTTTTTAAGATAATAAAGCGCTTGTGATAATTTTTGAGGGTTAAAAAATTTGTTTTTCCTCCTTGAATTTTTTTCAAGATATTTATTTAATTCTCGGAAAAATTTTCTTGTTCCCGCCGGGCTGGAAAGACTGAAGCCGATAGCTGCTAAAAATATCAACCATTGAAAGACCGTTCTCGGTTTATAAAAATTAAATAAATTTTCCATAATTTTCCCTATAATTAATAATTAAATTCTATAGTAAAATTCTTGCTATAGCAAGAATTTTACTATAATTCATATTTTAATTTTTTTATTATTTTTTTGTTTTTTTATTATTTTTTTTATTTGTTTTATAATTAAAGTACCGCCCATAGCTCAATTTGGCAGAGCAGCTCCCTCTTAAGGAGACGGTTCCAGGTTCGATTCCTGGTGGGCGGACTTCGTCTCGCGCGCCCTGGCATAGCCGCCAGCGACGCCAGGCCGAAGCCGAGCGAAGTCCGCCTCCGCCCTGACGGGTTTCGTCCAGCCGAAGGCGGACCACTATATGATTAATCTCACCACTCCTCTTTCTGAAGTTCGCGGCATCGGGCCGAGATTTTTAACTCGGCTTAAAAAACTGAAAATTGAAACCGCGGCTGATTTACTCCGGCATTTCCCTTCGCGCTATGAAGATTTTTCCCAGATTTATAAAATTGCTGAACTAAAACCCGGCCAATCAGCCACTATTCAAGGCATCATCAGCGAGGTTTCTCTTCGGCGCACTTGGCAGAAAAGAATGTTTTTGGTTGAGGCCCTGATAAATGACGAAACCGGCAGTATCCGCGCCATCTGGTTTAATCAGCCTTATTTGAAAAACGTTCTCCGTAAAGGAAAACTGGCGAATTTTTCCGGCAAAGTCGCTCTCGTTAAAAATAAAATTTATTTATCCAACCCGGTTTATGAATTCTTAAACGCCGAAGAAACCGAATATCAAACTAAACATACCGGTCGTTTAGTGCCGATTTATCCCGAAACCAAAGGATTAACTTCTAAGGGAATTCGTTATCTGATTAAACCTCTTCTTGAGAATTTAGAGAAAATCCCGGAATTTTTGCCGAGGGCGGCGCTTCAAAAAAATAATCTACTGGAAATTAATGATGCCATTCAACAAATTCATTATCCAGCGAACCTTCAACGGGCTCAGGCCGCGAAAAAACGTTTTGCTTTTGAAGATCTTTTTCTATTACAACTTTTTAATTTTGAACAAAGATTAAAACTTAGTCAGGCCAAATCTATTTCTATAAAAATAAAAATTGAATGGCTGAAAGAAATTCTTAGTCGCTTGCCCTTTGAACTTACTCTTTCTCAGAAAAATTCTCTTTGGGAAATTCTTCAAGACCTTCAAAAACCGCGGCCGATGAACCGTTTATTGCAGGGTGATGTCGGTTCTGGGAAAACCATCGTGGCCGCGCTGGCGGCGTTGGCAACGGCCCGAGAAAACCATCAAAGCGTTTTTATGGCGCCGACGGAAATTTTAGTCCAACAGCATTATCAAACTTTGATTAAATTCTTCCCGAATTTTGACCAAGGATTGGCTTTGCTGACTTCGGATCAGACAAAAGTTTTTTACGGCGTTGGTGGTGAGCAGAGTCGAACCATTAAAAAATCCGAATTAATAAAAAAAATTGCGGCCGGCGAAATAAAAATTATTATCGGCACCCATGCCTTAATCCAAAAAGGCGTTGTTTTTAATGATTTAGTTTTAGTAGTTATCGACGAACAGCATCGTTTTGGGGTTAAACAGCGAGCGGAATTATTGAAAAATAACAAATTAATCCCCCATTTTCTTTCAATGTCGGCTACGCCGATTCCCCGAACTTTAATGATGACTATTTTCGGCGACCTGGATTTATCAAATATCACTGAATTGCCAAAAAACCGAAAAACCATCATTACCAAAGTAGTGGCGCCGGCTAATCGGGATAAGGCCTACGCTTTTATTAGAGGCCAGGTTAAAAAAGGAAGACAGGTTTTTGTGATTTGTCCGAGGATAGAACCACAGACCAACGCAGACTGTACGCAGAACTACGCAGAAAAAAGTCCGCGTAAGTCCGCGTTGCTTTGGGAAACCAAAGCAGTAAAGGAAGAATATGAAAAATTGAAAACCAAAGTTTTCCCGGATTTGAAAGTGGCGATGCTTCACGGTCGAATGAAGGCGAAAGAAAAGGAGTCAATAATGTCCGCCTTTGCCAAGGCTACGGCGGATAAAAAAATTGATATTTTGGTTTCCACTTCCGTGGTGGAAGTCGGGGTTGATATTCCCAATGCCACCATAATGATGATTGAAGGCGCGGAACGTTTTGGTTTAGCCCAGCTTTATCAGTTTCGGGGCCGGGTGGGCCGCGGCAGTCATCAATCGTTTTGTTTTCTTTTTACCGATTCTTCGTCGCGAACCACTCAACAGCGGCTTCAGTCAATTGTGGCGGCTAAAAATGGTTTGGAACTGGCGGAAAAAGATTTGGAAATTCGAGGCCCGGGAGAATTTCTTGGCCAAAGCCAGACCGGAATGCCGGACTTGGCTATGAAAGCCCTTCAAAATCCCGATTTAGTCAAAACCAGCCGCGAAGCTGCTTTAGAAATTATCCAAAGCGATTCTAAATTAAATTCCTATCCCCTGCTCAAAGAAAAACTCAAAAAATTCTCCAAAGAAATTCATTTGGAATAAAAAAATTTTTTCACCTCACCGAAGCATTTAGGTCTTGTTTGGTGTGGGTTTCAATAAGTTGATGAATTTTATTAATTTCGTCGTTGGTTAAGGTTCTTTCATGGGAACGATAAACAATGCGGAAAGTGTAGCTGATTTTATTTTCGCCGAACTTCTCTTTATTCTCGTATTTATCCAGCAAAGAAACTTTTTCCACCAAATCGCCGGCGCAATCCCGGATAATTTCATAGTAATTATTTAAGCTGGTGTCTTTGGCAACCACGAAAGAAATGTCGCGATAAGTCATCGGATATTTGCTGATTTCTCGGAAACGGCTGTTCAAATCCTTAAATTGGCTGGTTATCCTTTTGTCGGTTGACCAAAAAATTCGAATGTCGGGAATCCCCATTTTTATCATCGCTAACCTTTCAAGGCCAAAACCAAAAGCCCAACCATTGTAAACTGACGGATTAATACCAAAATTTTTCAAAACTTCCGTATGGACGACGCCGGCGCCCAAAATCTCCAACCACTGGTTGTCTCCTTTAATCGCTACTTCTATACTAGGATTAGTAAAAGGAAAAGTGTCTTCGGAAATCTGGTATTCAACCTCGGCCCCATAAATATTTTTGGCGATGTCTACTAAAACTTCGGTCAATTCCGGTATGCCGATTATTTTTTTGTCTTTCCGGCAAAGATAGAGGCCGTCTATCTGATGAAAAACCGGATAATGAGAGCGGTCAATTTCGTCTTTGCGGTAAGCTTTGCCGTAGCATAAAGCGCCGAGCTCGCCTTCAATTTTCAGTTTTTTTATGTTTTCTGCGGAAAGATAATAGGGCCACATCACGGTGGTTTGAGTGCGTAGATGCCAATTTTTATCCAGATAATAAGTATCGGTTTCCCGACGGCTAGGATGATCTAACGGTGCGTTTAATAAATCAAATTCGTTCCGGACCGTAACGATTTCCGGAATATTAACAATATCAAAGTTTCCAAATCGAGGCATTTTAATTATGGTATCAACTGAAAATTTCAGCGGCGAACCTTCGGTTCGTGTTAAATCAGGTAGGGCCAACATTCGTTTGAGTCGCAAACTTTTGAAATCCGTTTTGGTTTGAAGTTGGGATAAAATCGCCGGCATTTCCGGGTCATTAATTGTTAAAATTCTTCTTTGGGTAGACATTTATTTTATTATATATTATCATATTATCGCGGGGTAGAGAAACGGTTATCTCGGGAGGCTCATAATCTCCAGAAGCGGGTTCAATTCCCGCCCCCGCAACCATGGAGTCAAAACAAGTTATCCTTGAAAAGGAAGCCCAAAAGTTAATTAGTACCCCTTATAAATACGGGGCTAAACCCGAAGAAGCGCCGGAATTTTTTGATTGTTCGTCTTTGACTCAATATCTTTATAAAAAAATCGGCGTGGAGTTGCCGCGAAGTTCCATTCTTCAGGCAACGGTGGGCAAAGAAATTTTTTATCCTCAAGAAAAATTGGAAATCGGCGATTTGATTTTTATGCGCCGCACCAAAGGTCATTATGACGATGAACTTTTTCCCAATCACCCGCCGGTTTATATTGGTCATGTCGCGGTTTATATCGGAGATGAAAAAATAATTCAGGCCACTGGTTCGGCCGGAAAAGTAGTTGAAGAAAACTTTAAAGAATTTACCAACCAGCTAAATTGTTCTATTGTGATGGTTAAAAGAGTTCTGGCTTAATAATTCTTAAGCCGATGTCGCTTAATGGTAAAGCGGGGCCCTCATAAAGCCCAGACAGAGGTTCGATTCCTCTCATCGGCACAGTCTATGGTCGCGTGGTGTAGCCTGGTTAACATGTCTCCTTGTCAAGGAGAAGACCACGGGTTCAAATCCCGTCGCGACCGCAGCGTAATAAATCGATATTAGTCAATCAACCCCATTTCCTGGAAGGATTTTTTGTAGATGTTGATTATTAGTTCTGTTTCTTGTCTGGTGATATGGAATTCCGGCTCGGCTTCAATTCGCTGGCGGATTTTATGGGCGGACCAGATATCGTTGATGTTGGAAAGTTGGGCCGCGTTAATTTTTTTTAACCGATCTTCTATATTTTTACCTTCGTAACCGCCAATTTTCAAAAGTTCATCTAATAGTTTATCGGCTTCAGTGACGGCTAATTTAAAATTTTCCTCGTCCCCCATTTGCAGTTTTTTCTTAATTTGAAGCCAAGCCCGGGCCGCTCGACGCCGGGGTAAATTTCCTGTTTTAAAGACATCCATATAATTTTCAATTTTGGTATTGATAAAATTTAGTTTGATAATGCAGTAAATAATTCCTAAAAACAGCAGTGCCGAAATCGTCGCTGAGAAAATTTTAATAAAGCCCAAATAAGGCGCAAAAAAGTCAAAAAACGAATTTCTAAAATTAAGCAGATAAACTATAAGATTGTTCATATATTTTTCCGATTTCTAAAATATTCGTTTCCCGAAAAGGTTTGCCGATCAACTGAAACCCAGGCGGGATGGAAATGGCAGGCAAGCCGGCCAAATTTACCGGAATGGTAAAAATATCGGAAAGGTACATTTCTAAAGGATTGGCGACTTTTTCCCCGATTTTAAAAGCCGGAGTCGGAGAAATCGGAGTAAGAATAACATCCACTTCCTCAAAGGCCTTATCAAAATCTTCCTTTATTAATCTTCTCACTTTTTGGGCTTTAAGATAATAAGCGTCGTAATAACCGCTGGATAGAACAAAAGTCCCCAAAATAATTCTTCGTTTGACTTCAGGTCCAAATCCTTGGGTTCGCTGTTGAAAATAAAGGTCTTTAAGTTTTTCCCTGCCTGCGCAGGCAGGAGTTTTTAAGTTTTTAATTCGGGTGTAGCGAATACCGTCATATCTTGCCAAATTAACGCTGGCTTCGGCCGGCATAATAATGTAATAACAAGCAACGGCGTATTTAGTATGGGGTAAACTTATTTTTTTAAATTTAAAACCTAAACTTTCTAAATTTTTGATTGTTACATTAATGGTTTTCACTACTTCTTTATCTAACCCCGCGATAAAATATTCTTCCGGCAGGCCGATTACTTTAGGTTTTAGGTTTTGGGTTTTGGGTTTTAGATTATCATAATCAACTGAGGTTGAATCTAAATCATCTTTCCCTTTAATAATTTCAAATAAAATTTCCGCATCTTCAACGGTTTTCGCAATCGGGCCGATTTGGTCCAAACTAGAAGCCATCGCTATCAAGCCGTAACGGGAAACGGAGCCGTAGGTGGGTTTTAAACCAACTACGCCACAGAAACTGGCGGGTTGGCGGATAGAACCGCCGGTGTCCGAGCCCAAAGCCGCTATTGCCATATTTGCGGCTATAGCGGCAGCGGAACCGCCGGAAGAGCCTCCGGGAACTCTTTCTAAATCAGTCGGGTTACGGGTAATTTGAAAAGCTGAATTTTCCGTTGAAGAGCCCATGGCGAATTCATCTAAATTAGTTTTACCAAGAAAAATTGCTCCGGCTGATTTTAATTTTTTTATGACCGTAGCGTCATAACTGGCGCGGTAATTTTCTAAAATTTTTGAAGCCGCGGTGGCTGGCTCGCCTTCAATTAAAATATTATCTTTGATAGCCAGTGGTACCCCGGCCAAAACGTTTAGTTTTTTTCCGGCCGTCAAATCTGTATCTGTCGCTTTCGCCTGCGACAAAGCCAAATTTTTAGTTAATCGCAAATAAGCGCCTATTTTTTGGTCTTTTTCTTCAATATAATCAAAAAACGCCTGCGTAATTTCCAAAGCCGAAAACTCTTTTTTTAACAGACCTTCTTGAATTTTTGTTATCGTTAATTTTTCTAAATTCATATTATCATAGATTTTCTGCTATAGCAGATTTTGTACTATAAATAATTATTCAAAAACCGGTGGGATTTTTAAAAAGCTATTTTCTTTCTCCGGAAAGTTTTCAATTAGTTTTTTTATCGTTTTATTTTTTTTAGCCGCATCTTCCCGGAAAACATTTTTAGCCCCGGGGGCACCGACCATCGGTTCCACGTCAGTGATGTCTATTTTTTGTAATTCTTGAAAATAATTAAGGATTTCTTGAAGGTCTTTCAATAATTTTACTTCTTCGGAGTCGGCTAATTTTATCCGTCCCAATTCCGCCAAATATTCCAAAGTTTTTTTATCAATTAGAGTAGACATGATTTATTTGTATTTATTAATGAGAATTATATTCTCTTGTAATCCAACATTCAAAGTACAATTAATTGTACTTAGTTAAATCTTTAAAAATTTCCCTTTACCCTATAGATAGGAGACCAATACTTTTTTCTTTTGTTTTGTAAATTTTCTATCTTTGGCTTAGAAGATTTTGTTAATCCTCGTTGAATAAAATTAATTGTAGAACGGGAAACATCTAAAATTTCGCTGATATGTTTTTTTCTTTTGCCCTCTTTAAGTAAAAGAGGAATAGCCAGACGTTTCTTAATCATTATTTGTTCGTCAGCGGTCAAAAATTTGGTCAGAAAATCATTTAACTCTTCTGGGTTTTTGAGGTTTTTAATTTCTTTCAGAAAATTATCCAAAATTTTTTTATCTAATTCCCCAGTTAAACCTCTTTTAGTTATTCTTACCATATTAATAATTATAAATTATAACTCATTTTATCACTATTTATCCCCTAAGTACAATTAATTGTACTTAGGGGTATTTATTTGACAAGATTAGAAATATATACTAACATTAAAATAGCAACTGGGATTATAACACCGGTTTGAAAATTAAAAATTGGTTTATTTTTGAAAGGGAATAATAATGAGGCAGAAAAAGAATGATTTTTATTTTTGGCCAAAGATGATGAAATACATTGATAGATATCAAATTTTTAACATTTCTAAAAATTCTTTTTCCGCGATAATTTTTACGCCTAATTTTTTCGCTTTTTCTAATTTGGAGCCGGGTTCGGAGCCAGCCACCACATAATCGGTGTTTTTACTGACCGATTCAGAAATTTCTCCGCCGAGGGAACGGATTTTTTCCTTGGTCTGTTCTCGGGACATTGATTGCAAAGTACCGGTTAATACGAAGGTTTTTCCGCCTAAGGCGGATCCGCCTCTGGCGGAAGTTTTTAGTTTTGGAGTTTCTATTTTGACGCCGACTTTTTCTAATTTTTCCAAAAATTTAATATTTTTTTCGTTATGAAACCAATCATAGATACTTTGAGCCACTTTTGGTCCGACATCGGGAATTTGCTGCAATTTTTCTAAAGAGAAATTTTTAAAAATATTTGATATTTGAGTCGGTTTTAATAATTGTCTGTCCGATATTTTTTGGGCTAAAAGTAGAGCGGTTTCTTCTCCGATGTGCAGAATCCCCAAAGCATAAATAAATCTTGGCAAACTAATAATCTTACGAAGTTGAACTTCGTTAATTATATTTTGGGCTGATTTTTCTCCAAAGCGTTCCAAGGTAGTAATATCTCCTTCTTTTAGTTGAAAAATATCCGCGGCATCGCTGATTAAACTCTTATCTAAAAATCGATTAAGAATTTTAGGACCCAAGCCCTGAATGTCAAAAGCCGCTTTAGAAACAAAATGTTTTAAAAATCTTTGATGGCGGGCGCCGCATTTGGGATTACCGCACCGATGAATCGCTCCCTCTTTGATAATTTTGGCGTCATCAACGGGGCAGCGGTTGGGTGCTTGAAATTCTTTTTCTTTGCCGGTTCTCATTTCTTTTAACACTTTGGTTATTTTAGGGATAACATCGCCGGCCCGGCTAACAATAACCGTATCCCCGATTTTTACTCCCAATCTTTTGATTTCATCAAAATTATGGAGGGTGGAATGACTAATAGTAACGCCACCGACCGCTACTGGTTTTAGAACGGCCACTGGCGTCAGGGCGCCGGTCCGGCCAACTTGAACTTTAATATCCTCAACAATCGTTTCGGCTTCTTTGGCGGAAAATTTATAAGCAATAGCTGCTCGAGGTGCCTTACCAATTACTCCCCCGGCTTCAAAAATTTTATTTTCATTAACAATAACCACCGCACCGTCAATTTCGTAAGGTAATTTTTCGCGGTTTGCTTCTTTTTCCCAGCGATTTCTAAAAACAAAAACTTCTTCTAAACTACTGACGGGTTTGTTATGAGGGTTGGTTTTAAAACCCAATAATTTGAGAATTTGATGTTTTTCTTCGTGGGTTTTTGAACCAAAATCGGTTTTTATGTCGTAAATATATGAATCCAGACGTCGGTTGGCGGCAATTTTTGGGTCAAGCTGACGGATAGAGCCGGCGGCCATGTTGCGGGGGTTGGCGAAAGGATTTAATCCTTTTTCTTTTTGTTTTTTATTTACTCTTTCAAACTCTTTTTTTGTTATAAAAACTTCCCCTCGCACAATTATTTTAGGTTTTAGGTTACCCGCTTCGCCCGCGAAGCGAGGCGAGTAGGTTTTAGGTGTTAGTAATTTTAAGGGAATAGCTTCAATGGTTTTCAGATTTTGGGTAACATCTTCTCCGATTAAACCGTCGCCGCGAGTAGATCCTTCTACTAAAACGCCATTTTCATAAACCAATTCAATAGCCAAGCCGTCAAGTTTTAATTCGCAGTAAAAATTAGGTTTTAGAATTTGATAGCCCAAATAGTTTTCCAATCGTTTCAGCCAGTCCTTCATATCTTGTTCTGAAAAAGCGTCATTAAAAGAGAGCATCGGCGTTTCGTGCCGGACTTTTTTGAATTCTTTAAGCGGTTCGCCGCCCACTCGTTGAGTGGGTGAATCCGGCGTGACTAAATCCGGATATTGCTGTTCCAAATCAAAAAGTTCTTTTTTTAAAGAATCCAAAGCGGAATCGGAAATTTCTTGTTTATCTAAAACATGATAAAGATAGCGGTGATAGTTAATTGTCTTTTTGAGTTTTTTAATCCGGTCTCCAACTGCTTTTTTGTCCATCTTTATTAAAAGGTTAACTCAAAAGCCCGAGAGGATTTTCCGAAAGTGCCGATAGATTTTATGGTGCTGGTGCCACTAACAATCGTGGTAAAGGTTGCCTGATTAGTCATAATCGGCTGGGGGTAACTCGCATCCTGAAACATTTTATAAAGTTCCCATTCAATGCCGGTATCCGCAGCAAAAATGGCTTTACTGGAATTAATAATATCGCTTGACTGACGAATTTGATAAAGCATTAAAAGACCGGCAATGGCGGAAGCGGTTAAAAGCAAGCCGCCGACAACCACCGCCGTCAGAAGCATCACTTGCCCTTTGTTTTTTCTCATTTTTAAGGTCTTATTTCGCGATATTTGATATTAAAGAGATTGATATTAAGCGATTCGGTAACTACTCCGTAATTATTTGAGCAGGTTAAGGAAATAACTTGGCTGCGGTCTTGCTGGGGTAAAATAATTTGTTTTGAAGTCCATTTTGACGCTGAAAAATTAACAGCGTATCCCTCTGGCCAATCTGTATTTACGGGATTACTTTTATCATAATGACATTCATTGGCATTTAAAACTTTCCAAGAAATTGTAATTTTTTGGCCAGCCAAAGCATTATAAGCCGAGCTTTTAAGATAAATAGCCGGTAATTTACTGACATTAACAGGAGCGGTACAAGTAGATTGTTGTCCGTCCTTGTCTTCTACGGTGGCGGTGCAAGATTGGTCGGAAGAGGGTCTAACTGGAATTGAGCCCCAACGTCCACGTAATATTCCCTTATCTAAATTACCGGTACAGAGATATGGAATATCATCGTCGTTGTCCCCATAAGATGACCACCATAAATCTGTGGTTTGGCCGTTGTAAAGAGCCGGGGGCGAAAACCACAAAGAACACGAAGCGACTGCCGGAAGCGCGGCGACATAAAAAGTACGGCTTAACGTTCCGGAAATAGTACCCATTCCTTGCCGCGTGCAGTCCTGGAACCAATTAATGTCAATCCGATGCTCGCCCTGGGTCAAATCACGTTCTATAGGAGAAGAAAACTCTAGAGTTCTATTCCCGGTCTTTATAACCTTTTGAGAAAGATATTCTTCTCCATCAAGAGATATTACAACCGAGAAATCAACCGGGTAATTTAGACAATAATTGATATACATAGAGGTCTCTACTCTTACTTGGTCGCCGGGTCGATAAGTATAATCAGCAATGGGGCTATTCCAGGTGATGGTTGGCAAAACACATGCTCCGGCTTTGACTAATTTAGGCGAAAAAAGATAAAAAATTGACGTCAAAAAAATAATAAGAATTAAAGGAATTATTGGCGGTTTTTCTTTCTTTTTCATAACGCCGATTAGATAAATTATACAAACAATTATTAAAAGAGCCACCAGGACCAAAATTATTCCTTCAGTAGCGCTGAGGGCCGGAGTTGACGGAATTGAGGTTATTTCCGGAGGAATCTTATAGGATTCGGAATTAAGCTGATAAGAATGCAGTAATTTTCCTTCTTTAGACATAGCCAAAAGCAAGCCGCAATTTTTTCCGGTTTTATCAGTTAACAGTTCCAAATCAAATTCATTCTTGGCCGTAGGCGCGATGTTTAAATTAAATGTCTTTTTGGCTATTTGGCCGCTATCTTGGCAAATCAGTTTAACTTCCAAATCAATTTTATCCAGAGAAGGAACATCAGCCAAATGAATATCCGGCCGATCGCTTAAAATTACGCTGATTTTGGCGATTTCCCCGGCGCTGAAAGAATCTTTATTAATTTTCGCAAAATCTATTTTTCCGGTTTCGCCGGAAACCACCCAATGAAAATCATAACGCGGCGAAATTTGTTTCTCATCTTTTAAAACCGATATCTCGCCCCAGTAAACGCCCGGGGTTTCAATTTGAAGAAGATTAACGGTTAATTCTTTTGAAGCCGAGGCCTTTAAAAACAACTCCTCGATTTTTTCCGTAATCAAGCCGCCGTTTAAATATTTGTTGAAAAATTTTATTTTATAAACGGCTGATAAATCTTGGTTATTTTGGTTTAAAAATTCAACTTTCAGTTTAGGATAACTATCCGGCGAAATCGGAACGCCGGCATGGGGAGCGAATTCCTGGCCTTCCTGATTGAGAATTAAAAGTTGTTTAATGGATACAAACTCTTCCGAACCTTTAATTTCTCCCAAAGAATAGCGATTCCAAGCCAAAGGTAAAAGTTCGGGATTTTGCAAAAACACTTTAACCACATATTGACCCGAGAGCAAATTTTCCGGCAACTGATAAGAAAAACGAATCTCTTTTTCTGATTTCGGCGAAAAAACTAAATCTTGATGGTCATAATAACTGTCAATCCGTTCCAGATTATTAGGGTCAAGAAAATCGGCTTTAGGATTAACTACTCTTAATAAGTCAACGCCGTAAAAAAGGTTGCCGATAATATAATCTTCTTGATTTAAAACATTAAAACTTCCTTCAATAATTCCGCCGGGGTTTTTATCAATAGAGTATAAATTGAGCTTGGGAATGTAAATTGAAGGGGTTATTAAAAGCTCCTGGGCTTGGCTTAATAAGGGCGACCAAACAAGACCAAAACTGAATATTAACAAAACGGAAATTATTTTATAGTTGAATTTTATCATATTGTTATTATAACAAATTTCTATTTTCCCGCAATCTTGGGTTGTCCCCAGATCAAGTGTCTAAATTGCGGCCGCTGACGGTGGTCTGAAAACTGGTGCTGATATTTTGGATGGTCGGGATATTGGGGCTAATATTCAAACTAATAGTGATTCTTGGCGGATAGCCGTCGCCGAGTTGCTCTCCCTGAAGATAAAAAATTAGCTTGTTTATTTTCACGTTACTAGCAGTAATGGGCTTAGAATTTCTTTCGATGATATTGCCGTTCAGTTGATAAACTACGGATTCATTATAGGCGTTAGTAAAATTTAATTCCGCGCCGCTCGGGGAGGAAAAATTAGAGCCGGTGCGGATTTCCCGGGCCATCTGTTCTAAGGTCAAACTGGCATTATCATTGGCGGCTATTAAAGCGACAATTGACCTTTGAGTCCGCAAAGCCCGAATAAAACCGCCGCTGGCAATTACCATAAAAATCACAAACAAACTCATTGCCACTAAAAGTTCTATTATCGTAAATGCTTTGTTTTTATTCTTCATATGGTCTCCAATTAAAAAAATGGTCTTCAAGATTAACCAAGTAGGAACCACCTCTGATGCGCCAACCAACGGTTGATTTCACCCTGATTTCATCTGGAGTGATATTTTGAATTTCAATAAGCCGTTTATAAAACGTCGGCTGGCCGTTTTGGTAATTATAAGTATTGGCGGAAGAGTTAAATAATAAAAATCGGTTTTGATTCGGCTCTAAATTTTGGCTGTCAAAACTGATTTCGTAAAAACCGGCAGAAATACCTTCGTTCCAGGCCCTATATTGGATAAAATTGTGGTCAATTAAATTTTTTACCACTTCAATTCCTTCGGCGGCCAAATTGGAAGCGATATATTGGCTGGAAATCACGTTATTTAAACTAAGAGAACGGGACAATAAACCAAAAATACCCAAAAAACCAATAATCAAAACACTGATAGCAACCAAGGATTCAATAAGTAATTGTCCCTTTTTTGTCATTGCGTTGTAATTTGACCGGCGTTGTTAATTTTGACTTTTAAAGAGGCGGCGCCGGCCGAAGTTTCTAAAACGACGATTGCTTCGTTTTTATTGGCGCCATTGTCAATTAAGGTTTTGGGGTCAGGCGGAATAAATACGACATCGGTTAAAGTCAAGTCCTTGAATTTAATTCGGGAGTCTAATTGGTATCTTTCAAAAAGTTCATCGGGTCCCGAATATTTATTATCAGAAATCCGGCAATCGAAAGCCAAGTCCCGAAAAATTAAAAAACTATTTTCGGTTGGTGAAAAATTCACTCCGAAAGCGCAGGGCGGGTTAGGAGCGTTAAACATCTGGATGCTTAAGGCCTTAGCTCGGTTTAAAACCGAAACAACTCGGGCTTGTTCTTTAAATAAGATGAGTTGACTTTCTCCGGTGCGGCTGTAAAGAATTAAAAGCGCCGACAAGAGAGTCATAATAGAAATAACCACTAACATTTCTATAAGCGTGAATCCCCTATTTTTCATAATCCCGTTAAAGCGAAATAGTTATTAATAATTTGGTAGCCGAATAATACCGTTAGACCTACGCCCAGAGCCAAAAACGGCGCCAAGGGCAAATAATCTCTCATTGTTTTTTGACGGTTAAGCAGGAGAACAAAACCAAGAAAACCCCCAAACAGAAAAGTTAAAATCAAACTCAGGGCAATATCGGGCCAACCCAAAAGCCAGCCCAAAGCCAAAGCCAGTTTGACGTCGCCGCCGCCCATTATTTTTCCTTTCCCCAAATAAAAAAGCAAACCAAAAAAAACACCTCCCATTAACGCCCCCAAAATATGATTAAACCAGATATTGTTTGACCAATTAAAAATAAACGCGTAATACTGCAGAAAAGAAGGTGTTTTTAAAGAGACCGAGATTAAACCCAAAAATGCCAATAACCAAATTAATTCATCCGGGATATAAAAATGACGAAAATCAATTATAGAAATCAACAACAGAACCAAAAGAACGAAAGCCCAAATTACTCCCGGCGCCGCCGCCAAAATCAAACCGCTTAATAATTCTACTAATGGATATTGCCAGGAAATTTTTTTGCCGCAACTTCGGCATTTCCCTTTTTGAATAAAAAAACTAACTAGAGGAATCAGTTCATACCAGCGAAGAATTTTGCGGCAAAAAGGACAAACCGAACGGCCGCCGAGTTTTTTTAAATCAAAAAGTTTTTCCGAGGAGTCGGGTTTAAAACGCAAGCTAACGACATTCAAAAAACTTCCGATGGCCAACCCCAAAATAAATAGGATTAGATAAATAAAAAACGACATACTTAATATTAAGTATAACATTAAGTATAACATTTTTGATTGTGGAGTAAACTATGGGAGTTGAACTCCCATAGTTTATCTTATAAGATATAAATATATGCGAAAACCGCGATTTATTGAAAATCAAATCTATCATATATACAACCGAGGGGTGGAAAAAAGAAATATATTTCTTAATGATAAAGATTATTTTAGATTTATTCATGACTTATTTGAATTTAATGACGAAGAATTAACTTTTAATGTCGCTTATTATTTTAATTCCCGATCACAAGAAATTAAATTTCAATATTTAGAAAAAGAAAGAAAACCTAGGAAATTATTAGTAGAAATTTTGGTTTTTACTCTTATGCCAAATCATTTCCATTTGCTTTTAAGACAGAAGAAAGAAAAGGGCATTGTAAAATTTATGCAGAAATTGGGGACGGGGTACACAAATTATTTCAATAAAAAATATGAAAGAGTTGGTGGTTTATTTCAAGGCAGATTTAAAGCGGCTTTAGTCAACAAGGAAGCACATTTTATCCACCTTCCTTATTATATTCATACCAATCCTTTAGATTTAATCTATGGGAGTTCAACTCCCATAGATTGGAAAAAACAGATGGATTTTCTGGAAAATTATCGGTGGAGTTCTTATTTGGATTATATCGGGAAGAAAAATTTTCCCTCAATAACATCTAGGGAATTTTTATTAGAATTTCTTGGCGGTGAAAAGGAATATAAAAAAACAATTCAAAACTGGTTGAAAGAAAAAGACGAAGAAATAGAAAATATTAAAGAGATAATATTAGAATAGAGACAAACTATGGGAGTTGAACTCCCATAGTTCTCCCATAGTTTGTCTCCTATAATTTCTAAAACTGAACACAATATTCAGTTTCCGCGTTTGGGGTTCCGCAGTCTATCCCATAGAAACTACCATCAACATCATCTTTTAGTCCGGGATTACCAGCATCTTCCAAAGTTGCTTTTAAAATGTAGTTTTGTAGGTAATTGTCCTGCGATGTGTCTACCCCATACTCATAGGTTTTGCTGGGAGATAATGGGTCATTGGAAATAGTGGTTACGCCGATTACCGCTCCGGTTAATTTAGTTTTAAGGTCCACCCAATCGGAAGCATCGGGATATTGGTTGTTTTTGGTGTAGTAAAGCTCCAGAGCGTTTTGGGTTTCTCTCAGGTCGGCAATCCGCCGGGCATCCCGACCTCGGGCCCGGAATCCCCCTAAACCAACTAAAACCACCGAAGCTAAGAGTCCGATAATCGCCACGACAATTAAAAGCTCAATTAAAGTAAAACCCGAATTAGGTTTTAGGTTATGCCTGCCTGCCGGCAAGGCAGGGGTTTTAGGTTTTAGATATCTCATATATAAATTTAAATTTTTATATTTTTCGACCCTTTAGAATACCAGTGCCAAGTTATAAATTGGTAGCAAGATGGAAGCGAAAAGTAATCCGACGAAAACCCCGATAATGACTATCAGTGCCGGCTGAATTAATTCTACCAAATTTGCCACTAAATCATCAACTTCCCGGGTGTAATAAGTGGAAATTCGCGAGAGTAATTCTTCCAGCCGGCCGGTGGCTTCGCCTACGGCGATCAATTGACAAACCAGGGCCGGGAAACGGCCTGACGACTCCAAGGCCTGCGACATTAATTCTCCGCCTCTTACTCTTTCCGCCGCTTGGTGAAGAATATCTTTATAAACAACGTTGCCGATGGTGTGGCTGGCAATTTCTATGGCTTGAGTGATGGGGATGCCTCCTTTAATTAAAACGCTGGCGGCTTCGGCAAAACGGGCAAAGATAACTTTTTGAAAAAGTCGTCCCAAAACCGGCAATTTAATGGATATTTCATCGTAAACAACCTTTCCTTCGGCGGTCCGGAAATAATCAACCAACAGAAAAATAAAAAGCAGTAAGACCACGATTACCGCCCACCACCATTCAAGCATAAAGTTTCCCGTCGCTATCAGGACAAGAGTAAAAATTGGCAGCTTTACTCCGGATTCTTCAAAAACCGGGGCAATTTGGGGCAAAACCAAAGTAACCATTAAACCGGCCACCACCACAAAAAGAACAATAACTACCGCGGGATAAATAAGGGCGTTTCTCACCCGAGAAATTAAGGCGGTTTCTTTTTCCAGATAATCGGCCAAAAAATTCATTACTGATTCTATGCGACCGGTAATTTCAGCCGACCGCACCATATTGACAAAAAATTCCGAGAAAATTTCTGGATGCCGTTCCAAGGATTGGGAAAGAGAAAGACCGGCATCAATATCCGAAGCCACTTCATTAATTGTTTCTCTGAGAATTAAGTTTTGGGTCTGATTGGATAAAGTTTTTAAACTGCCGGCAAGAGGAATTTTAGCGGAAAGCAGAGTGGCGAATTGACGGCTGAAAATCATCAAATCCTTTTTTTTGACTCGCCGGAAAAATCTAAAAATTCTTTCTAACCAAACCGCTTCCTTGAAGGCCTCCAAACTTAGAACATAAAGCTCGTGGCCGGTAAGAATATTAATGGCTGTTTCCCGGCTGACGGCTTCCACCGTACCCACTTGTAATTCCCCATTTTTAGTTCGCGCTTGATAACTATATTTCATGTTCTTTCAAGAAGAATTCTTAACTCGGCCGGGTTTAAAGAATAGTTCTCGGCGTTCTCCAGGGAAATTTCTTTCTTTTTAACTAAATTAACTAAAGAGCGATTAAGAGAAACCATTCCCTCTTGGAGCGAAGTTTCAATAACCAGGTCTATTTGGAAGGCTTTCCGTTCTCTAATGAGATTGCGAATGGCTGGATTAGCCAGCATAATTTCACAAGCCGGAACCCGCCCCCCGTCAATTTTAGGAATCAACCTTTCGGAGATAATACCGACCAGCGTCGCCGACAACTGGGAAGTAACCTGTCCTTGTTGCTCAGCCGGAAAACTGTCAATAATCCGGTCAATGGTTTGAGCCGCCGAGTTGGTGTGAAGGGTGGAAAAAACTAAATGGCCGGTTTCGGAGGCGGTCATGGCGGTAGCCATAGTTTCGGGGTCTCTCATTTCACCAACCATAATAACATCCGGGTCTTGGCGCAGAATAGAACGCAGCCCTTTATGAAAGGTGGCGATATCCGAACCGACTTCTCGTTGAGAAATTATAGCTCGGTCCTGGACAAAAAGGTATTCAATCGGGTCTTCAATGGTGATGATGTGGTCAGTGCGCTGGTGATTAATTTCGTCAAGAACGGCTGCCAAGGTTGTTGATTTGCCGTGGCCGGCCGGTCCGACCAGTAAAATAAATCCCTGTTCCAATTTAGCGAAATCATGGAGAACCGGCGGCAGTTTGAGTTCCTCAATGGTCTTGATTTGGGCCGGGATTAATCGCAAAGCCGCGGCCATAAAACCCCTTTGGAAATAAACATTAACGCGAAACCGGGCTTTGTCTTCAAAACTATAGGAAAAATCCAATTGCCGCTCCCGAAAAAAAATTTGTTTTTGATTCTCGATTAAAAGCGAAAAAATTAAACCTTCGGTGACTTCCGGAGTTAAAATCGGTTCTTTTTGAAGAGGAATTAAAACGCCGTCAATTCTTAAGGTTGGCCGGCGGCCGACGCCGATATGCAAATCCGAAGCGTTTTGCCGGGCCGTGGCCAAAAGTAATTCATTAAGTTTTTGTTGATGGTTATCCATAATATTTATTTTATCATATTTTATTTTTATTGTTCCATTGTTTCTCTAAAAACTTCTTCGATAGTCACTAATCCTTCCAGGGCTTTGATAATTCCGTCTTGACGGAGGGTAATCATTCCTTGACGGCGAGCTTCTTCTAAAAGAGTATTTTCCGTGAAACTGGCGCTGATAATTTCGGCCAAACGAGGAGTCATTTGAAAAACTTCAAAAAGAGCGATTCGGCCCACTAAACCCTTATTCTGGCAGGTTTTGCATCCTTGTCCATGAAAAATTTCATAAGGCTCTTTAAATTTTTCAGGTAAATTTGCCAATTCTTTTTTAATTAAAACTTGGAGATTAGCCGGGGCTTTTTCCGCTTTTTTGCAATCCGGGCAAATTCGCAAAACTAACCGCTGAGCCAGCATTAAATTTAAAGACGACGGCAGAAGAAAGGGTTCTACTTTTAAATCAATCAATCTGGGGATAACCCCAATGGCGTTATTGGTATGCAAAGTAGAAAGAACGATGTGTCCGGTTAAAGCCGCTTGCACCGCTAACCCGGCTGTTTCTCTATCCCGGATTTCACCGACCATAATAATGTCGGGATTCTGGCGGACAATCTGACGAAGCCCGGAAGCAAAATCATACCCAATATCCGGTCTGACCTGCGATTGATTCAAGCCGTCAATAAAATATTCCACTGGGTCTTCTAAACTGACAATATTGACTTCTTCTCTATTAAGTTTTTGAAGGACGGCATATAAAGTGGTGGTTTTACCCGAGCCGGTGGGCCCGGTAATTAAAATCATTCCGTAGGGTTTGGTAATTCCTTCCTGAATTATTTGCAGGGCCGGACCGGTTAAACCCAATTCTCCCAAACCTTTTAATCCTATTGAGGAATCCAAAACCCTAATGGCAACTTTTTCACCAGTGGGCGTCGGGAAAGTGGAAACCCGATAATCAATTTCTTTACCATAAACCAAGGAACGAAACCGACCGTCCTGGGGAATGCGATTTTCGTCAATTTTAAGATTGGATAAAACTTTTATGCGAGAAATTATCGGTTGATGAAGTTGAAGAGATAAAGAAGCGTGTTCTTTAAGAACACCGTCAATCCGGAAACGAATTCTTAATTTTGACCTTTGAGGTTCAATGTGAATATCCGAGGCCCTGAGTTCCACCGCTTCTTTTAGGGTTGAAGCCACAATTTTGATAATCGGGGCCTCTTCGGAAACGGAAACGCTTTCTTCCAACCCGATGATTTTTTGAGCCGCGGTTTCTTCACCCCTAAGATTAAGAGATTTGATGGCGGCTTGAATCTCATTTTGATAAGGGGAATAGCGCCGCCAAATATATTCCAAATCCGAAGGCGTGATTAAATAAACGCCGAGATTGATTCTTTGCTCTTTGGCAATAAATTTTAAGGCCTCTTGGGACCTGGCGTCATCGGGATGCAGCATCCCTACCACCAATAAATCCCGGGTTTTTGACAGCGGCAAAACTTTGTAAGTCCGGGAGGTGTTTTCCGGTATGATTTTAAAAAGTTCGTCGCTGATTTCTTCCAGATTAAATTTTTTATAAGGAACGCCCAGGATTTGACTTTTGGTTTTGGCTATTTCCACTTCCTCAACTAAATGGCGCTCGTAAAGCAAGTCCTCGGCTGATTTTTTCGCCAATTGAGCGTCCCGAAGAATTTTTTCACTGACCTCCTGATTTAATAGATTTTTTTTGACTAATTCCTGAAAGAGAATTTTGTCGTCCATTTATTTAGGTTTTAGGTTTTAGGTTTTAGGTTTTAGGTGTTAGGTGTTAGATTAATAGGATAGGAACGGGTTAGTTCTTCCTAATTCGCCGGCGGTCGGTAAGACGCTATACTGACGCAGAGTTTTAAAAACTTCGTTATTTTGAACGCTTAGGGGGTCAAATTTCAATTGAGAAAGTTGTTTTGTTGTTGCTACCGGCGTCGGAATTACCATTTCTATTAAGACCGGTTTTTTAAAGAAAAGAAAATAAACACCAATAAAAACAATAATCACCACGACGATAACGCCTATGAGCATTCCCCAATTTCTCGGCGGTTTAACTTCTTCAATAATAATAGCCATAATTGTCAATTACTTTGGTAATAAGTGTCGACCACAACTTCATTTAAATAAAGATTCTGTTTTGGCTGGCCGGCCCGAGTTATTTTAAGTTCCATCAAATCCGTCAGTCGGACATTAGTTTCAATTCCTTGAATTAAAGCTTTCAGGGCTTCATACGAACCCAAAAGTTTCAATTTAAAACGAATTGTGCCTATTCTTTTGGCGATACCAACATTAGAAGCTGAAGGCCTGATGGCTAAATAATTGAGACCGACGGATTGAATACTCAAACCATTGGTTTGAGCAATAGTTTGATACTGACTCAGGGCTTGGGGTATGCCCTCGTTTAGAGGCAAAACCAAAGAAATCTGTTCCTGGAATTGGGTAATATTTTGTTCTTGTAATTGGTTGATAAGATTTTGAACTTGGGATACGGCTTTACTCTGTTCATCTAAAAGAGCAGTCCGCGCCCCTATCTCGCCAAGTAAATTTTGGACCTCGTTATAAGCCGGTTTTATCAGTTTGATAAAAACAACAATAACGGCAATCAGCAAGGCTGCCGATATTAAAATGCTGAAAATTCTTTTAGTTGAAGATTTCATTTTTAATAATCAACTTAAGAGAAAAACGAATTCCTTGTTCTCCCAATTGAGATTGTTCTAAAATCACCCGGTTTATTTCCGGCGCCTGCTCAAACGCGACTAATTGTTGAACTAAATTGTCGTAAGAGCGAGCCAAACCCTCCAGCCGCAGAGAATGTTCCGTAACCGATAAATCAGCGCCTTCATAATAAACCCCTTGGTTGGTGTTTTTCTCTAAAAAAGAATAAATATTTGAGCCCTTTATATGAGAATTCAAAAGACCTTCAATATTTGCCAATTGCGAGAAAAAATTAATAAAGTTTTCGCGGTCGGTCTCACTGATGACTCCGCCAATTTCATTTATTTTTTTATCCAATGATTGTTTCTGATTTTGAAGGTAAGGTTGATAACCCAAGATTATTCCCAGATAGACAAGAATTACTAAAGCAAAAAGAATAAGAGAAAAAACGAGTAATTTCCAAGGCCACCCCACCGGCAATTTTTCCGGCGCCATAAATTTTTCAGCGACACCTGATGTATATTGAGCCATACTTAGTATTATATACTATTTATATAAATTCTTTTATCCCCAACCCGATGGCTACCGCTAAATTTGGTCCTAATTCGTTTGCCATCGGTTCTAAAGCCGGCGGATAGGAAACTCTATTGAACGGCATCCCTTTAACCGCAGGCAAACCCAATTGTTCGCGGCAATAATCTTCAATTCCTAAAAGATTGACGCCGCCGCCGGTTAAAATTATTCGTTCAATTTTTCCTTGATATTCTTTTTCGTAAATATTTTTAACCCGTCTTACTTCTTGTATTATAACATCTAAAAAAGGAAACATTAATGTTGATAACTCATATTCTCCGCCCGTCCCCAAAAGACCGCATCTTTTTTTAAGCTCTTCCGCTTTTTGGATGTTAATATTAACCGAAGAAGAAACGGCTTGGGTAAGGGAAGCACCGGCAAAATCAGTGCGACCGTTGTATTTCCAAAAACCATCGTCAACCACGACGATATTAGTGGACCGACCGCCGATATCCACTAAAATGGTGGGTGTCGGGTCGTTATTAATTAAAGCCCGAGCCAAACTGAAACTTTCAATTTCTAAAGCCATAAGTTTTAAACCGGCGTTTTTAAAAATTGACCGATAACAATTAATCCGCTCGTTGGGGACCGAAATTAAAAGAATTTGTTGTTTTTTTATTCCTTCTTCATCTTCTTTTTCGCCGACTTTCAGCCAATCCAGGGTGACCTCGGAAATGGGCAAGGGAATGTATTGCCGCGCCTGAAAAATGACGGCTTTGGTGGTATCAGCTGACGGCATTATCGGTATTTCCAAAAGAGTGATGAAAGCGGTAAAAGATGGCAAAGAGGCGATGACTCGGTTGGTTCGGGGCTTCACTTGAGAAATCAAAAATTTCAAAAGTTTAATAGCGTCTTTTTCCAAAATTTTTAAAGAACTTGTTTGCAGGACGTCGTTCGTTCTATCCAAATACCCCGAAGTTTCCAGCCAGCCGTAGTTTAAAAGTCGCGGTTTTGTTGTCGCCTTGGCTATTTCTACTAATTTAATGGAAGTAGTTCCGATATCCACGCCCAAAAAACTTTTCGGTTTGAAAAACCACATATTTATAATAATATCAGATTATGTATGAAAGAAAAGATAAGTAACATTTGGGAGTTTATCTTAGATTTGCTTTTTCCGCCGGTTTGTTTGGTGTGCCGAAAAAGATTAAACCAATCCAAAACTACGAATTTATCCGAATCTACGAATTATCCGAATTCCTTTTCGTTTCTTTGTTGCTCCTGCTCACAAAAAATTCAAATAAACTCTACCTTAGACAAAAAAACCGGTTTGGCCGCCGCGGTTTCTTATAACGATGAAATCCCGCGGCAACTCATTTTTCTTCTAAAATACCAAAAAATCAAAACCGCCGCCGTTCCCTTAGCTGAAATTTTAACTCAATATATTGGAGATTTAACATTAGACATCAGAAATTTTTCAATTGTTCCTGTCCCCCTTCACTGGCGCCGCGAGAAAGAAAGAGGGTTTAATCAGTCCTATTTAATTGCCGAACAATTGTCAAAAAATACCGGTTTACCGGTGTTAAAAAATGTTTTAAAAAGAATCAGAAACACTCCTTCGCAGGTGGAATTAAAGGAAAAAAAGAAAAGAGAAATGAACGTTCGCGGTTGCTTTAGAGTAGAAAAAACTGAATTGTTATTTCAGAAAAATATCATTATTTTAGACGACGTTTCCACCAGCGGCGCGACGATGAAAGAAGCGATAAAAGTCATCAAAACCTCCGGCGCCGCCAAAATTATTGGTTTAGTCGTCGCCAAAGTCTAAGTCTAGTCTAAGTAACAATTATCGGCTCAAGTATATCTGAGCCGATATTAAGCCTAAATTAGAAGTTATCCTATTCAATACAGCAGTCAATGATTTTTTTTACAATGTCGCCGAGTTTATCAAATAAATTAAATTTTTTTTCGTCTATTTTTTTAATTTCGCCAATGTCAATTAATTTCAAATTTATTCCCCAAAATAGAGAGTAAAGATTATAGGCCTTGGAAAATAAATCTTCGGCTTCTTTTTTTTTGCCTTGGTTAAGATATTTTGTGCCAACTTCAATTAGCCGCATTGAAGCCGCCAATAAATGCTTGGAAATACACCAAACCTCGCCTTCGGGTTCTTTAACGATTTTTTTCATTAATTCTTTGCGCATTTCCCGGGCTTGGTTAAGTAAATCGTAATATTTTGATTTTCCGGTTTTGGCGCCGGTGAAGAAAAAATGTTCTTCAATGGAAAGTAAATTCATAACGGCGACGCTTAAATCTTCGTCTAAAGAAAGGTCTAATTTCCCCTGTTTGCTTTCTTCAACTTTTTTTAATAATTTCTCTATTTCTTGCTGCTTATCCATTTAATTGTACTTAGCATTTAGTAATATAGTAAAAAATAACGCTTAAAACAATCAAAAACAAAATCGGCAAAACAACTTTTTGGAACGGGAAATAAACTTTGTTGCCGTTCAGTTTTTTTAAAAAATTATTCAGGCCGGCGCCGGCGGCGAAACCTAAGCTGCCGAAAACAATCCCCACTAATAATTTATCATAGCCCCAAAGTTTCTGGCAATTTTCTATCCAAATCATTTTCATTAAATAAAGCGATAAAAAGGTGGCGGCGTAAAACAAAACAAGAATTAATCCCGACAGCCAGCGGAAATTTATATTTTTATTTTTCAGCCAAATTATTAGCCAAAGAGAAAGCGAAACAATCAAGCCGCCAATCCAAACACCGGAAATAGTGTCGTCAACTCCCAGCCAACGCGAAAGCTCCACTCCGCCAGCCACGGCGATGGTGCAAACCGGACAAACAAAAATATTCATTTGCTTATTTTAATAATTTGAATCGGGCAGGCCTCGCCTGCTTCCTTATTACAATCAACGCTTTTGATCTCCAATTCATCATTGTCGGTTTGAGGATTGGTTTTGCCGCCTTTCAATTTAGACAAACCGTCTTCGGCCATTTCCCAATATTTCGGGCAAATTGCCGCGCAACTCCCGCAACCGATGCATTTTTTTCTTTGGTGGATGATTTTCATTTTATAATTATAACAAATAAATATATTTTAGAAAGTTTTACTTTTTTCCAAAACCACAAATAAAAAAGCAGAAATTACTGCCATGATACTTCCAAAAATAAATGGCGCGCTAATGCCAATATAAGTCCAAAGCAATCCGGCAATAAGAGAAGCAAAAAAAGTGCAAAGGCCAATTGTGGTTTGATAAATACCAAAAGCCGTACCAGTCTTTTCTTGGGGAACTAAATTAGAAATATAGGCCTTGCCTACTCCTTCGGTGAGAGCCATATACATTCCGTAAACCGGGAAAAGGAGCCAAAGGAAAAGACTGGAATGTGCCAGGCCGAAAAAAAGATAAACAGCGGAAAAAAGCAAAAAGCCGGTTAAAAGCACTTTTTTAGGTCCAACTTTATCAGAAATAATTCCGGCGGGCATTGAAAAAATGGCGTAAGTAAAATTGAAAAGAACATACAAAGCCACAACTAAGATTACTGATAAACCCAAATTTTGCGCTCGCAAGATTAAAAAGGCGTCTGAACTATTGCCTAAGGTAAAAATGAAACTGATCAATAAAAAAATCTTAAAAGAAGGGTTAAGCTCGCGCCAACTAAAATGAAAAGCAAGGGAAGAATTTGCTTCTTTCTTTTTTTCTTTGACGAAAAAGAGCAACAAGAGAATTCCAATACAAGCCGGTATAAAGGCGAGAAAGAAAATCAAACGAAAATTATTGTCTAGAAAATAAATTGCCAAAAGAGCTATGAGTGGCCCGACCACCGCTCCCAAAGTATCAAGCGCCCGATGAAAGCCAAATGATTCTCCGCGAACCGAATTTTCCGAACTTTCGGCAATTAAAGCATCCCGGGCTGAAGTTCGCGTTCCTTTGCCAAAACGATCAACAAATCTGGCAATCAAAACAAATGGCCAACTAAAAGCCAAGCTTAAAAGTATTTTAGAAATGGCTGAAAATGAGTAACCGACAACAACAAAGGGTTTTCTCTTTTGAAGTTTATCAGAGAGCCAGCCGGAGATAACTTTTAAGACGCTGGCGGTTGATTCGGCAATGCCCTCTATTAAACCGACAATCGCTACCGGCGCACCTAAAACAGTGGTGAGAAAAATCGGAACGATTGGATAAATCATCTCCGAGGCCACATCATTAAAAAAACTCACCAGTCCCAAAACAAAAACATTTTTAGAAATACTGAATTTATTTTTCATATAAAGTTTATTTGGACGATTTCCCGCCTTCGCAGTTTTCTATGACGGATTGGGTTCGCCGAAGCCCGTTATAGAAAGGCGGAGGCGGGAGGATTCGAACCTCCGATACCATTTCTGGCATACCGCATTTCGAGTGCGGCCCATTCGTCCGCTCTGGCACGCCTCCAAAATTTATTTTTCCAAAAGTTTTTTAATTATAGCCGATATAGTTTGGGGTTCGGCTTTGCCTTTGAGTTTCGGCATCAATTCTTTGAGCACTTTTCCCATATCCGAAATTGATTTTGCCTGAATATTTTTTATCGCTTCCTTGGCCAAATTTTCAATTTCGGCTTCAAAAATCTGTTCCGGCAGATATTTTTTTAAAATCTCTATTTCTTTTTCTTCCTTGTTTGCCAACTCCTCCCTTTTTCCTTGCCGGTATAAAACAATGGCTTCTTTCCGTTTTTTTATTTCCGAAAAAACTAAGTCAATTATTTCTTCGTCGGTTAACTCGCTTTTTTTAATTAAATCTTTTTCTTTTATTCCCTTATCAATTTTAATAATTTTATATCTCTTTTCTTTTTCTTTATTCAGAATAACGGTTTTTAAAAGCCGCAAAGTAGAAAGCGTTAGTTCTTCCTGATTTTTCAGGGCATTTTTAAAATCTTCTTCAATTTTTATTTTTAATATCATAGTGGACCTACGGGGAATCGGACCCCGACCTCGCCCATGCCATGGGCGCGTAATGCCTTTTTACTATAGGCCCGTGGGCGTTGGAGGGATTGGACCTCCGACCTTTTGCGTGTCGTGCAAACGCTCTACCACTGAGCTAAACGCCCTTGTTTTTGTCCCCTCGGAAGGAATTGAACCCTCATTTTCCCCTTAGGACGGGGACGTTCTGTCCATTGAACTACAAGGGGCGCGCTTTCAATATTTTATACCATAAATTATAATAAGAAAATATTCAATGGAGGGTTCGCCTAATGGTATGGCACCGCTCTTGAAAAGCGGCGGGCGTAAGCCCTTAGAGGTTCGACTCCTCTACCCTCCGCCGTGTTATAATAAAGAAATGAAAAAAGAAAAATCCCCTATTATTGAGACCATTAAAAAAGTGATGCCGGCGGTGGTTTCTGTTATTGTTTCTAAAAATCTTCAGAAATTAGAAAAAGAATTAGCCAAAGAGATTCCTTCGCTTGGCCCGGAATTTAAAATTCCCGAAGAGAACGTTGACAGCCGAGGCATGGTAAAAATCGGCGGCGGCTCCGGTTTTATCGTTGATGAAAAAGGCATTATTATCACCAACCGTCATGTTATTTCTGACGCCGAAGCCGAATATACGGTTATTACTGACAATAACGAGAAATTCCCAGCCGAAATTTTAGCCCGGGACTCGATTAATGATGTCGCGGTGCTTAAAATTAATCCGCCAGTCGGCGGACTCAGGACAGTTGTCCTTGGCGATTCTAATAGTCTTGAATTAGGCCAGACCGTTATGGCTATCGGCAACGCTTTGGGGCTTTTCAAGAATACGGTTTCCTCAGGAATTATTTCCGGTCTCAGCCGTTCCATTTCCGCTCAAGCCGACCCCCATTCGGTTCAGGAATTACGGGGTTTGATTCAAACCGATGCCGCCATCAACCCCGGCAATTCCGGCGGACCTTTGGTGGATATTTTCGGCCAGACCATCGGCATTAACGTGGCCGTGGTTTTCGGCGCGGAAAATATCGGTTTTGCCATTCCCATTAATGCGGCTAAAAGAGATTTAAGTGATTTAAATAAATATGGCCGCATCCGCAGTCCTTTTTTAGGCATTCGTTATCTAAACATTGACGCTAATCTTAAAGAAAAGCTCAATCTTCCGATTGATTACGGAGCTTTAATTATTAGCGAAGAACATGGAATTGTTCCCAACAGTCCGGCGGCTCGGGCCGGTCTTCAAGAAAAAGACATTATCTTAGAAATTAACGCTGAAAAAATTACCGCCGATAAAACCCTCCAGGACTTTCTCCAAAACTTTTCCGTAGGCGAAACTATAAAATTAAAAATTTTAAGAAACAGCGAAAAATTAGAAGTCAAAATGACTTTAGCGGAAAAGTAGTTAGTAATTATATTCGGATATTAAATTTCCTTCTTTGTCGTAAAGCCGCAGATAGTCGTGCTGGAAGTCAAGAAATTGTTGCTGGTTCAGCCAAACCAGCCATTCATTAGAAAGAAAATCGGCATCTCCTTGATGACTGCGGAAACAGCTGCCGTAGCCGATATTCTGTAAAAAAGCCCGACAAGCGTTGCCCTCGTTAGTCCCAGGCCAACTATTATAAGAATTAGCATCCGGTGTCCGGCAAGAACCCAAAGATTGAATATAGGATTGACATTGACCGGAAAGATGACGAATTTCCGAAGAAGAAAAATAAGGACAATTTGTATAAAACGGCGGCTCAAATTTATAAGTTTCCTGTAAATAGCCGAGGCATTTATTCAGCCGAAAATTTCTATTAATCGCGCTGGCTGAACCGTAAATCTCAATATAATTGTTCGGTTTTAAAATAATATCAGATTGAGGAGTATAACCACCGGGGTCATAAATTTCAATGGCTTGAGGAATGATAATTTCGCCTTTATTGCTTTTTATTTTCCAGCCGGTGATGTTAATTGTTTCTCCTTTTTGCAGCCGGATATAAAGAACAACGCGAAAATATTGTTGAGAGTAACCGGAAACTCCGGCCGAGCCGATATAAACCCCGTTAGAAATCGTATTTCTAACGGGGTAAACCCGTTCCGGTTCGGAAATTATAGATTGGTCAGGAGACGGAGTGACAGATTTTATTTCGGGAGTGATCGCCGGCGCTACCGGAATTTCGCTTGGCTTAGAACTAGTTTGATTTAATGTCGGCGTTTTCCCGAGCATTAAAATCAGAAAAACCGCCCCGATTAACAAAATTATACCGATGAATTTCGCCATTTTATTTGTCGTTTATCACTATATTAATTAATCTCCCCGGAATAAAAATTGTTTTTTTAATTTCTTTTTCCTCCAACCATTTTTTTATTTTTTCCTGCGATAACGCCAGTTTTTTGGCTTCGGCTTCGGAAATATCAGCGTCAACTTCTATTTTATCCCTGACTTTGCCGTTTAGCTGAATTACTAACTGAAATTTTTCTTCCTGAATTAATCGCGGATTATATTGAGGCCATTTTTCTAAATGAATTGATTTTTTATGTCCTAATTTTTGCCATAATTCTTCGGCAATATGAGGCGCAAAAGGCGCCAGAAGTTTTAAAAATGTCTCGTAAATTTCCCGGGATAAATTTCCCTGTTTTTCAAACTCATTGACCAAAATCATCAACTGGGAAACCGCAGTGTTGAATTTCATATTATCTAAATCTTCAGAAATCTTTTTAATGCTTTTATCAATCCTGAGCGTAGGACATTCGGCTGAGCTCAGTCGAAGCCTCGAAGGATGAATTTTCGTTTGTAGCTGCCAAACCCGGTTCAAAAATCTAAAAACACCTACTACACCCTGATTATTCCAGTTAATCGCTTGGTCAAACGGTCCCATAAACATTTCATAAAGCCGCAAAGTATCCGCCCCGAATTTTTTCACAATTTCATCGGGATTAATGACATTGCCGAAACTCTTAGACATTTTTCTTCCATCTTCAGCCAAAACCATGCCGTGAGAACGTCTGGCGGCATAAGGTTCGGGCGTCGGCACTAAATTAAGGTCATATAAAAATTTATGCCAAAAACGGGAATAAAGCAGGTGAAGAGTGGTATGTTCCATCCCGCCATTATATAAATCAACGGGCGTCCAATATTTTAATTTCTTAAAGTCGGCAAAACAACGCTTATTTTTGGGGTCAATATAGCGCAGAAAATACCAACTGGAACCGGCCCAGTTGGGCATAGTGTCGGTTTCTCTTCGGGCGGTACCACCGCACTCAGGACAAACTACTTTTGTCCATTTTGTGATAGCTGCTAACGGCGATTCTCCAGTTTGAGTCGGCTGATATTTTTTGACATAAGGCAATTTTACCGGTAGCTCTTTTTCTGGCACGGGAACTGCCCCACATTTTTTGCAGTGGATAATCGGAATCGGTTCGCCCCAGTAATGCTGGCGGGAAAAAATCCAGTCCCGCAGTTTGTATTGAACCGATTTTTTGCCAAATTTATTTTTTTCTAACCAATTGCTAATTCTGTTTCTCGCTTCTTTTGAGGTCAAACCATCAAATTGACCAGAATTAATTAAAATTCCATCATCTGTAAAAGCTTCTTTTAATTTACTTCCATATATTACCTGCCGAATTCCCAACCCGTATCTTTTAGCAAATTGATAATCGCGTTTGTCGTGAGCCGGCACCACCATCACCGCGCCGCCGCCGTAAGTCGCCACCACATAATCTCCCACCCAAACGGGAATTTTTTCATTATTAACCGGATTTAGACAATAAGAACCCGTAAAAACGCCGGTTTTTTCTTTTTCGGCTTCCGTTCTTTCTAAATCACTTTTTTTCTTGGCAGCTTCAAGATATTTTTTTACTTTGGTTTTATTTTCTTTAGTAATTAATTTTTCAACTAACGGATGTTCTGGGGCAATCACTAAGGCGGTCACGCCGAAAATAGTGTCGGCTCGGGTTGTAAAAACTTCAATGTTTGAAAATTTAATTGTTGTTCCTTCGGAACGGCCAATCCAGTTTTGCTGTTGAATTTTTATTTTCTCCAGATAATCAACTTTGTCTAAATCTTCTAAAAGCCGGTCGGCATATTTGGTAATTTTTAATAACCATTGTTTGATGTTTCGTTTTTCGGTTTCGGCGCCGCAACGTTCGCAACGGCCGCTGATAACTTCTTCATTAGCTAAACCAATTTTACATTGAGGGCACCAATTAATCGGCATTTCCGCCTGATAAGCCAAGCCGCGCTTAAAAAATTGAAGAAAAATCCACTGGGTCCATTTGTAATAATTAGGGTCGGTGGTATTGATTTCTCGAGACCAATCAAAAGAAAGTCCTAAAGATTTTAGTTGTTTTTTGAAAACTTTGATATTTCGTTGGACAATAATATTCGGATTGATTCTTTGTTTAATGGCAGAATTTTCCGTAGGTAAACCAAAAGCGTCCCAGCCAATGGGATACAAAACATTATAACCCTCCATTCTTTTCTTGCGGCTGATTGCGTCTAAGGCGCTATAACTTCGGACATGACCCACATGTAAGCCCTCGCCCGAAAGATAAGGAAACTCAACTAAAATGTATTTTTTGGGGTTTTTACTAAAATCTTCGGCTTGATAAAACTTTTTCTTTTCCCAATAGGTCTGCCATTTCTTCTCAATTTTTTGGAAAGGATAAAGCATATAAAGAAATTATAACGACACCCGTTCAATAATCAAATTTTACGAAGTTGAACTTCGTAAACATTGGTGATAAAATAAAAAATAATGATAAAACCCGTCTTTGTAGATAATCGAATCTATCACATTTATAACCGGGGAGTAGAAAAAAGAAATGTATTTTTAGATAAACAAGACCACTTTCGTTTTGTTCATGATCTATTTGAATTTAACGATGAAGCGCCAGCAATAAATATTTACTATAAATTACCCCAACTCCAATCTTACGAAGTTGAACTTCGTAAGATTGGGAATAAAAAAGAAGAAAGACAGCCGCGGAAATTACTTGTTGAAATTTTATCATTTTGCTTAATGCCTAATCATTTTCATTTATTAATCAAACAAAAGGTTGATGGTGGCGTTATTCAATTTATGCAAAAACTTGGCACTGGTTACACAAATTATTTTAATAAAAAATACAAAAGAGTTGGTAGTTTATTTCAAGGACGATTTAAAGCAGTTTTGGTTGAAGAAGAAGCTCATTTTATTCATCTCCCCTATTATATTCATCTCAACCCTTTGGATCTAAAATTTCCCGAATGGAGAAACAAAGAAATTAGAAACTACAAAGAAGTAATGAAATTTTTAGAAAATTATCGCTGGAGTAGTTTTTTGGATTACCTTGGAAAAAAGAATTTTCCTTCAGTTACCCAAAGAAAATTTTTAAATGAATTTTTCGGGGGTCCAAAACAATACAAAAAAGATATTACAAAATGGCTGAAAGAAATTGATTTAGAGGAGATAAAAGAAATAATCCTAGAATAGCAATCTTACGAAGTTCAACTTCGTAAGATTAATTACAAACCCGAAAAATCAAAAGTCAAATCAATTATCGTAATTCTGATTAATTCGGGAGTTTAACTTCCATAAATCTTACGAAGTTCAACTTCGTAAGATTCGTATCGAGGTTCGACCTCGATAGTCCAGAGGATTAAAGCGTCTAGGATGCTAGGATATAGGATACTAGGATACTAATTTTTGTAGCAAAACGCCATTCTAACAGGAATAAAAGCGGCGGCTGGCATTGCGATCATCTTGAAAATTTGCGAGCTAAATCCCGCCGGGCATGAGCAACTACCTGTTATTGGATTTACAGTGTAGCAAGTAGCACTGCTCCAGTCCTGCATATACATTCCTCCAAAATAGGTGCTGCCTGCCACACTACCCACACTGCTCAAACACTTCCCCCCTCCTGCGTCAGTGCATATGTCTCCTGTTGCATGGATTTGGTCTGCCACGTCTAACTTTTGGGTTGGGCTCCCCGTCCCGATGCCGACGTTGCCGTCTTTATAATACAAAGCCCCGCCGCCGGAAGTCGGATTGCCGATAGGATTGGTCCAAGCCGTTACTATTACTGCCACCAAAAGCCCGGCGACTATTGAAGATAAAAAGATGAATAAAAATTTTGATTTGTTCATATTTCCTTTATTATTAAATTTATTAATTTGACCTTTAATTTTTAAACTAAATTAGGGGCTCCAGTTGATAATAATATCGTCCACTCGCGGGCTGAAGGTTCGGGAAGCATCGCTTTGTAAAATTATTTTGTAGCGAAAATAGCGGTGGTTGTTATGGAAGAGCCGGCTAAGAGGCACTGGAGTATTCCGTGCTGCCGGATAAGTGTCCGTAGGATTAGAAGTTCCGCCGGGCCCGATTGGGTCGAGAATTGCTGGGAGAGTTGAAGTGCTAGCAAACTGGAATTTAACGGCCGTGCCCGCGGGTTGACTTCCCCGCCACATAATACTATTGAAAGCGGCGCCGCCGGGGACTCTGGTGTCAAAAACAGAAGAAAGCAGGGTGCCGATAGCCGCGGTCGCGGACCAAGAAGTTTTGACTTTGTAGTTGCTTCCGCCGGTACCGGGGTCGCAACCAAGAGTTCCCGAGTTTCCACAATTAAAACTAATCCAGCCGATAATGTCATTCCAAGCCCAGCCGGTAAATTCGCCATTGGGATTTATTATTACTTGATAATTAGTAGTGCAAGGTGGATTTTGATTTAAATCATGACAGTCAAAACTTATCCAACCAATAGCGTCGTTCCAGGCAAAACCCGAAAGATAGCCGTTGCTGTTGGAAACCCGGAAGGTGCTGCTGGCGGTGCAAATATTGCCATTCGGCGAAGTAGCGCAGTCAAAAGCGATATAACCAACCGAAGAACTGGCATAACCCCCTAAGCGATCGCTATAAACATTTATATTGCCGGTGCCGTCAAAACAAAAATCAATCCAGCCGATAACGTCATTCCAAGCCCAACCCCAGACATTTTGGTTTTGGCAAGATGGTGGAACAGCGGCAGTCACAATCGTTAATAAAAATAATATTCCAAATAAAATTAAAATTTTCTTTTCCATTTTTATGATATAATTATAGCATATGTTAAAACTTCCACCCCAAGACATTGAAACCGAAAGAGCGGTTTTGGGAGCGTTAATGGTTGACCCCAATGCGATTATAAAAATCAGCGACTTTGTTTTGGCTAGCGATTTTTACAAACCCATTCACCAAAAAATTTACGAAACAATTTTTGATTTATTTAGTAACAGTCAGCCGGTGGATGTTTTAAGCGTTTCCACAAAACTCAAAGAAAAAAATTGGCTGGAAGAAATCGGCGGGGTAAATTATTTAACCGAATTAATCAATGAAGTCCCGACCGCTTCTCATATTGTTCATTATGCTCAAATAGTCAAAGAAAAAAAGGTTCTGCGCGACCTTATTCAGACCTCGGCGGAAATCAATGAAAAAGTTTATGAAAATATAGGAGTGGAAAATCTTTTGGATGAAGTGGAGCAGAAAATTTTCAACATTACTCAACGTTCTCTGCCCCAGAAATATGTATCGCTGAAAGATGAACTCCAAAGCGCTTACGAGCGGATTGAAAAAATGCATCGCGGGGAAACGGCCGTTCGCGGCGTTTCGACGGGCTTTATTAGGTTGGACGACATTCTTTCCGGCTTACAGCGTTCCGATTTTATAATTCTTGGGGCCCGACCTTCTTTAGGAAAGACATCTTTGGTTTTGGACATTGCCCGGCGGGCGGCGGTTAAAAATCAAACGCCGGTGGGGATTTTCTCTTTAGAAATGTCCCGGGAACAAGTAGTTGACCGATTGATTGCGGCCGAAGCCCAAGTGGCGCTTTGGCGTTTGCGCACCGGCAAGTTAAGCGACCAGTTGGAATTTGAAATGATTCAGGAGTCCTTAGACCGGCTTTCCCAAGCCCCAATTTTTATTGACGACAGTCCTTCGCCCACGGTTCTCCAGATTCGGTCGGTGGCCCGACGGCTGCAAATTGAACAAGGTTTGGGACTGGTTATAATTGATTATTTGCAATTAATCCAACCCCGAACCGATTCCTCAAATATCGTTCAGCAGGTTACGGAAATCTCTCGTAGCTTGAAAGCGCTGGCCCGGGAACTTAAAACCCCAGTTCTGGCCGTTTCCCAGCTTTCCCGGGCCGTTGACCAAAGAGAAATAAAAATCCCCCGGCTTTCGGATTTAAGAGAAAGCGGAAGTTTAGAACAAGATGCGGACGTCGTTATGTTTATTTGCCGGAAAAACTGGGAAAAAACCGATGCTTCGCCCGAAGAAAGAGATAGGGCGGAAATTATTATTGCCAAACACCGTAACGGTCCTTTGGGCAGCGTGGAACTGATGTTTGACTCGGAAAAGGTTTGTTTTAGAGATATTGATAAAACGCACAATGTTGCCTGAAGTTATTAAAAAATTCATTGAGATTGCTTCTAAACTACCCTCGATCGGACCGCGGCAAGCCACCCGATTGGCTTTTCATTTAATTACCAGCGGGAAAAATGAAATCGAGAATTTGGAAAAAGCCGTAGCCGATTTAAAAAAAATTAAGACCTGCGAACGTTGTTTTTTTGTTTATAACGGTGATTGTCCTATTTGTTCGGATAAAAATAGAATTAAAGATGTAATTGTTATTGTAGAAAAAGAAACCGACTTAATTTCTTTGGAAAAAACCGGGAAATTTAACGGCCAATATTTAATTTTAGGAGGATTAGCCAAAAATGGCATTTTAGACCCCAAACAAAAATTGCGGCTTAAAAGCTTAGCCGAACGCATTAAAAAACAAGGTGGCCGGGTTAAAGAAATTATTTTAGCACTCAATCTCACCACTTTCGGCGATTTTACCAGTTCTTTGATTGAACAAGAACTCAAGCCCTGGGCTCAAAAAATCAGCCGTTTGGCCAAAGGCGTCCCGACCGGCGGCGAAATTGAATTTGCGGATGAGGAAACTTTAGGCAGCGCTTTTGAGGGAAGAAAGTGATAGAATTTCTAGTTCCGTAAAATGTTGCCGGTGACCTTTTTTCTTGCGATAGCGAGTTTTGGAATGATAGCGAAAAACAATTTTCTTTTTTTCTCTCCCTTGTTTTATAATTTTTGTTTCCACTTTGGCGCCGTCAACATAAGGCGTTCCGATTTTAATATTTTCGCCATCAGCCAAAAGCAAAACCTTAATTTCACCTACGGTCGGCGATTGAATTCTAATTTTATCTCCCTTTTTAACTAAAAATTGTTTGCCGTTGACTTCAATTACTGCGAGCATGCCAAATTTTATTAAAATTTATGAACCTTTGGTGAAATAAATTTTATCATAAATTTGAGCACCCCGACCGCGGTCGGGGTAAAGGTTTTCTAGATAAATTTTCTGCGTTCTTCGAACTTGAAAATTTAGAGAAAGCCCTTCAGTTAACCGAAATTATAACTAAAATAGTGATTAGAATCAACACTGACACCGCCAAACCGACCAAAGCAAAATTATAAGATAAAAGACGTTGACGGTCGAAAATGAATTCGGCCAAAATAAAATTTATTAAAAATATTACCGCCGCGACAATTAAAATGTTATAAACATCGATTTTACCACCCAAAAAATCAATGCCTTTATAGGCGTCAAAATGGATGATTAAAGGGGTGGTCACCTCCGCCAAACTAAGATAAGCAATAATCGCCGTCAAAACCAAAACCCCGAAACTTATTCCAAAAATTATAAGTAAACTTTTATTTTTTAGAATTTTCATATACAAACAAATCTTATCAGATTTTTGTCTCTATAATCAAATTATTTCCCAGTTATCGGCTCACTTATTCTTGAGCCGAACGACCATTACACTTCATTGACGATCGTCAAGTAAGTGTAATAAAAAATAGACTTACTAAAATCCATTGCGATCGCATCAGATTTTAGTAAAGAGGTTTGAGGTGTTTAAAAGCAAGAGCAGCCCTAATCGGAGTCGAACCCCGCACAAATTTCGCTTCGCTCAATTATGCGGGGCAAACCGGTATTTTAATTTAGTAGCCCAAAGGAGAGTCGAACTCCTGTTTCAGCGTTGAGAACGCCGCGTCCTAACCGCTAGACGATAGGGCCATTACATTTGTTTTATTTCATCTACCACTTTATCTAACCCAATAGCCCGGGAACCTTTCACTAAAATTAAATCCCCTTTTTTAATTTTCAATTCCACTTCTTTTTTTACTTCCTCGGCAATCAGAAAACTTAAAATATTTTCCTTAGCCAAACCCGCTTTGTTAGCCGCAGCCGCGATAAATTTCGCCCGCGGCCCGACCGTGAACAACAAATCAACGATGCCGGCGGCAAATTTTCCTATTTCTTCGTGGGCTTCCAAACTGTATTTTCCCAATTCCAACATATCGCCTAAAACCGCTATTTTTCTTTTAGATTTCAAAGCCCGAAGCGTTTCTAGGGCGGCTTTCATAGAAAGCGGCGAGGCATTGTAACTGTCATCAATAATAAAGGTTTCTTTAACGCCGGGAACGAGATTCATTCTTCTTTGGGGCGCTTGATAATTTTCAATCAGGGCTTCCGCAATTTTAACCAGATTTACCCCAAAAATCAAACCGACACAGGCGGCCGCGGCCGCGGCGTAGGCCTGTCCCTTGCCAAAAGCGTTGTTTATTTTTATCGGAACAAAACTGCCGCCGTATTCCAATTTAAAAACCACGCCCGTAGGTTCCCCATTGGAAGCGTTTTCAAAACCGGTGATTTTAATTTGAGCCAATTCGCTGAAACCAAAAGTCATTACCTGAGCTCGGGTTCGGCTTTTCATATCAAAAACCAAAGCGTCATCGGCGTTTAAAATAGCAAAACCCACGGTCGGCAACTGTTCAATTATTTTGGCTTTTTCCCGAGCCAAGGCCTCGGGTCCGGAATAAAATTCCACATGAACCGGAATTTCGCCGACCGCGGTCACCACCGCGATTTGCGGCCGGGCGATTTCCAAAAGCTCTTTGATATCGCCGGGCCGGTCCGCCGCATATTCTAAAACTAATATCTCTGGATACGCGGACCGACGCGGAAACAAAACGCGGACTAACGCAGAAGATATTACCTTTAGCCAAAACAGAAAAATCGGTTTTTCAATTTTTTGCCAATCGCCCAAAATAGTCAGGGGCACGCCGATTTCATTATTGAAATTTCCGCTGGCCGCCCGGATTCGCCGCTCTTTGCAAAGAACGGCCTTAATGGCTTCTTTGGTGGACGTCTTGCCGACACTGCCGGTTATGGCCACTATACCCGGCTGATAACGTCGAATCACGGCTTGAGCCAATTTTTTTAAACTCCATTTTAAAATTTTTAAGAAGATGGTTTTCATAACTTATCCGGAGGAATATTGTAATAATTCAAAACAAACTGGGCCAACTCTTTAAAAACCGGAACCACGGTGACGCCGGCTAACGGCGCTCCTTGAGGTTTATCTAATTTTATTAAAATAGTAAAATTGGATACAAAACCGACATAAGTATGAATAGAATCCGAGGTGTAGCCGCCATTTTTAAAGTCGGGCACTTGAGCGGTTCCGGTTTTGCCCGCCACCCGATAATTGGCGATGGCCGCCACTTCGGCTTTTTCCACGGCCGAAATCATCATTTCTTTAAGTTTTTGGGAAGTTTCCGAAGAAATAACTTGCCTTAATATTTTCGGTTTTAATTCGGCATTGAGATATGGTTTTATTAAATTTCCGCCATTGGCAACAGCCGAAAAGGCCGAAATTAATTCCAGGGGCGTAATCGCCAGGCCTTGGCCAAAAGAAGCGGTGGCAAAATCAATGTCTTGGGCTTGTTTATTTTTCAAATTAGCCAAATCGCCGGTTTGTTCTTGGGGCAAATCAATGCCGGTTTTTTCTCCTAAGCCAAACTTCACTAAATAATTATAAAATAAATCATGACCAATGGTTTTTTCCGCCCAGACCGCTCCGGTATTAATAGACCTTTCAATCACATTTGTCATCGTTACCTGGCCGTAGGCCTTTTTATCCCAGTTTTCAATTGTTTTGCCGTTGAGCGTAACCGAGCCGGTGTCAAAAAAAGAGGTTTCCGGCGTTAATTTCTCGCTGTCCAAACCGGCGGCCATCGTGATTATTTTTAAAACCGAACCGGGTTCATAAAGCCCTTGAACCGCCGGGTTTAAAAAAGCGCTGAGCTCGGCTTGGTTGTAATTATTGGGATTGAAATCCGGTTTATTGGCTAAGGCCAAAATTTCGCCGGTCGTTGGCTGCTGGATGATGATCGTGCCGCCCGCCGCTTCAAATTTTTTTATAAGCTCAGCTAAAATTTCTTCGGCCCGAGTTTGGAGGTTTAAATCAAGAGTTAAAGTTAAATCCTCATTGGTGTCAAGTTTGTCATTATAAAATTTTTCCAAGCCGTAAAGACCGGTGGGTTTATTATTTTCCTCATTTATTCCCACAAAACCGAGAACTTGGGAAGCCAAATTTTGAAAAGGATAATAACGAAAATTTTGAGAGCCAATATAAATTCCTTTTAAATTAAGGGTTTTTATTGATTGAACTTGCTCGGCTGAAGGTTTTTTCAAGAGTTGTTCAAAAAGGTCATTGGGTTTAGAGAGCGCCGCTGTTAATTTTTCTTTTTTCCAGCCGATAATCGGAGCCAAAAGTTCCGCGGTTTCTTCCGGCTGGCCGATTTCTTTGGGCACGGCATAAATGACCGGAAATTCTTTATTGACGGCGATGCGAATTAATTTTTGCTCGCGGTCAACAACAAAGATGGCGCCTCTTTTGAAAATATTGTTTTGAAGATAACTTTCCCGGGCTTCGGCTTTTTCAAAAAAAATCGCGCCTTGTTTGATTTGAAGTTTGTAAAGCTGGCCAATCAAAACAACATAAGCCAAACCAAAAATTATAACGACGAAGGCAAAACGCGATTTCATAAACTGCTTATATATTGAGGTTGTTGTTCTAAAATTAGTCCTTTTTCCTTGGCTAAATCTTTCAACTGAACTGCCGCCGTCAATTGATACAACTGGCTTTTGAGGTCGGTATTTAACGTCTGGGCTTCGGCTAAAGTTTTTTCTAATGTTTGAACTTGATAATTGAGGGTGACTAAACGGTTATAGCCGTAAATATAAAAACCGGTTAATAGAAAAATAATAATCATCAGAAGGAATAAACCTTTTTTGTTTTTGTTTTTAGAAGGTTGAATTATGGTCATATTAATATAGCGGCTCTTAGTTTGGCGGAGCGAGACCGCGGATTTTGTTTTATTTCCTCAAAAATTGGGCTTATCGGTTTTTTGGTTAAAATTTTCATTTCCCCCGTTTTGGCTTTTTCTCTAAAAAAATTCTTTACAATCCGATCTTCGGAAGAGTTAAAAGAAATAATCGCTATTCGGCCGCCGGCCTTTAATATCTGTTCCAAAGAACTCAAAAGTTTTTCCAGATTAAGCAATTCTTTGTTCGCAAAAATTCTTAAAGCCAAAAAAGTTCGGGTGGCCGGGTGGATTCGTCCACGTTCATAATTTCCGGGAACAGCCTGACTGACAATTTCGGCTAACTGTTTATTGGTTTCAATTGGAGAACGATTTTGTTTTATGGCTCGGGCGATTCTTTTAGCGTAGCGTTCATCGCTGAAATTTCTGATAATCTCCGTTAATTCTTTTTCGTTTAGTTTCTTCAGCCAATTTTTCATCGAAGTTGCCTTCAAATCGTAGGTCATCAACAGTGGTTCTTCGGGACCGGAAAAACTGAATCCCCTTCCGTTTTTTAATTGTTCCGAAGAAAATCCCAAATCCAGAAGTAGGCCGTCGACTTTACCTAACTTTCTATTTTTCAGAATTTCCGGCAAGTCGGCAAAATTACCGTGAACTGAAATCAAATCATTTAAATTATTTTCATCCCAGTCAATTCCCAAAAATTTTCCCTCCGATCCGATTTTTTTGATAATTTCCGTTGCGTGTCCTCCGCTGCCCACGGTTCCATCAATAAAAAATTCTCCGGGTTGAGGATTTAAAACTGCTATTACTTCGTTTAAAAGAACGGGAATATGGGTCATTTTAAATTCCCAGCTCTGATAATTTTTCCGCTATCTCATCAGAGGCTGATTCGGTTTTGGTTTTGTATTGTTTCCAATTCTCGCTGTCCCAAATTTCTATCCGGTTATAAAGTCCGGCAATGATCGCCTGTTTTTTGAAGCCAGCGTATTTTCGCAAATAATCGGGAATTAAAATTCTTCCTTGGTTGTCAATTTGTACGTCCATGGCGCCGGCCAGCATCAAACGGACAAAAGCCCGGGAATTGGCTTGAGCTAAAGGTAAAGCCACTAATTTTTGGGCTAAAATTTCCCATTCTTTTAAAGTAAAAAGAAACAGGCAACTATCCAGACCGCGGGTGATAATCGCGCCGCCGCTTAACTTATCCCGAAACTTTGCCGGAATGGCTAATCTTCCTTTTAAATCTAAATTATGTTGATATTCGCCGATAAACATGATTTTTAGTTATCCCCAGTTTTGGGTACTTATCCACACCTTTATCCACATTTCCCCACTTCAATTTAATAATATGCCACTCGGCAAAAATCGTCAAACAAAAAACCCCTCCGACCTTGGTCGGAGGAGAAAGTAAAAATCCTTTGTTTAAGCGGATTTTCTAAAATTCCCCCTTTAAGTTATACACAGGTTATTCACTTTTTCTATTTTTCAAGATTTATGGGTATTTACGACAACATATTTATTGAAATAAAAAAAGCCGAGCCCCCACCGAAACGTTCTATATATAATAGTTTGACTTTTTTTCTTTAATAGGGTAATATTTATTTAGAAGTTATTAAGATGTTCGTTAAAAAAAATAAAATTCGCTATTTAATATTGAAAAGGAGGTGATAGACAATGAATTATCGGGAAATTCTTGACCAGATTGAATGTTCCTTAGCGTTATTAGAACCGCCGGCTTTCTCGGTTAAACCGACGAATCTTTCATTTAAAAACGGCTGGTTCTCCGGACTTTGGGTGAAATATCAAGGGGTCGATGTGTTTATTCCGCATAATGAACTGAAAGCGCCCTATCATTTGTGCAGTGCCGCTGAAGATTTAGTAAAAAGCGGCGCCACTATTAAGGTTTATCCGTTGAGAATAGATATAAATAAGAATAGTCGCGACCCGAGTAAATGGCAGGTGCCGATATGTACTATGTTTTCGCCAGATGATAGAGCAACGGCAGCAACGGAAGCCGAAGAAATTAACATCAAAAAAGGAGAGGTAGTTGAGTGGGAGGATTTTAATTTAGAGATAGTTGAAGTTGAGTATCATCAAAGGGAGGATGAAAAACGGCCCAAAACGGTTGTTCTTAGAATAACTGCACCATCAAAATATCCCATTATCAGACCAGAGCAAGAAAGCGATGATTTTAGAAAATGGGAGGAACTGTCGGAACACAGCAACCGTCGCTCATCATTAAGAATAAGAAGGTTTTTTTATAAAAAAAAAGGTAAAAATACAGTAAAAATCGGCGACGTCAAAATCACCCTACTTCCTTTTTTTAGTCAGTCAGAACGAAAAAAAATGCAGCAACTGGGGTATATCGGAAAGTTGAGAATAAGGCGCGGCAATAAATAATCTTTTATAAGAATTTGTCGCGCTTTTTTAATTTTTCATTAAAATTTACGAGAGTAATTTTTGCAGGATGATTTGATTATTATACTAAATAAAAAGGACTGTGTTAATACAGTCCTTACTAGGGACGGTGGGGTTCGAACCCACAACTCCTGCCTTTCAGACAGGTATTTTACCAACTTCAATACTCCGTCCCTTAAAATATTTAAAAAAACACATTCAAACAATAGCTAAAATAATATTATATCTTTATTTTATTTTGTCAAATACAACAGTGCGCCCTGTAGGAATCGGACCTACAGCCTCCCCGATGTGAACGGGGCACTCTGCCATTGAGCTAAGGGCGCTGATAATTCCACGGAAACGTTTTGTCTATAATTACTTTCTCTAAAATATCTCTTCTTTTATAACTTTTCAAGCGATACTCAGATTGTTTCGCTTTTGTTAAATTATCACAAACAATGAAACATCTAATTTCTAATGGCCTGAGATTTCTTGTGGCTTTCACTAATCCTTTATTATGTTGTATTAATCGTCTTTCGATATCGTTGGTGCTACCGATATAATAATAACCGTTTTTGCTGTTCTGTAATATATAAACACCGAATTGTTTCATATAATTAGAACCATCCCGACCAGAGTCGGGATCCCGACTTTAGGTCGGGACTGAGCTAATCGCGCAACCCTTACTTATATTGTAAGAGTTTTATTGAATTTCCGCCACCGCGCCCACCGCTTCCAGTTTTTTCTTTAATTCTTCGGCGTCTTCTTTTTTTAATCCTTCTTTAATTGTTTTCGGCGCGCCATCAACGATAGCCTTAGATTCTTTCAGACCGAGTCCGGTTACTTCTTTTACAATCTTGATAACATTTATTTTTTGGTCGCCGCCGACTTTTAAAACTACGTTAAAAGAAGTTTTTTCTGTAGCCGCGCCGACCTCGCCCGAGGCGGGTGTCGGCGTCCCGACACCGATGGTGGTCGGGACGGAAACGCCGAATTTTTCTTCCAAGGTTTTCACTAATTCAGCAAGTTCTACAACAGTTAATTTTTCTACTTTTTCAATTATGTCTTTAAATTTTTCTGTCATATTTTATTTCTTATTTTCGACCTTACTTTTTTCACTTAAAATATACAAAAACATTTTTATCGGCGCTGACAACACACCAACCAATTGAGACAATAAGATTTCCCGCGACGGCAGCAAAGCGATTTTTTTGAATAAGGCCGCTTCCAAAAATTGTTTTTTGTCTAAATCGTAAGCGCCTAATATTTTCATACCTTCAAAAAATTTATAAACCGGGCTAGCCGCCGAATAAATATCGGTTGGCGCAAAAACTGTTCCGGCTTGGCCTTCAAAAACTGAAGTCGGGTCAAACTCAATATTATTTTGTTGAAAAAGAATTTTCAGCAAACGTTTTTTAATCACTTTAAACCGAGCGTCAATATTCTTAAGTTTTGTTTTTATAGAATTTAAATTTTTAGTGGGAACTTTTCCGAAATCAATAAAAATTAAACTCTGGCTTTTTTTCAAAAGCTTTTCGCTCGCTTTAAGTTCTTGAATTTTTTGTTCCCTCGATTTCATACCCTAAAATAAAATACGGCTTTGCGCCGCGGACAGTTTCTAAAACCTAAAAGCTAAAAACTAAAAGCTTTTGTGGATTCCTCGGCGGGATTTATTGTTGATGCCCATCCCGACCTTAGTCGGGACCCCGACTGAGGTCGGGGCTGTCTACGGATTGTCTTAATGATAAAGTGTCAGACGTCAAGTGTCAATGGCACAAAACTGAAGCCGAAAAATTCTTTTTTTTCAAATTCTTCGCGTCCGATTTTGTCCCAAACTATAATATTATGGTCCAGCGGCGCCACCAAGCGGCCGCCGATTTTCAGTTCTTCCCGCCAAGCCAAAGGAATTTCTTCGGCCGCTGCGCCGGCAATTATTTTGTCATAAGGGAACTCCGGCGGATAACCGCGGGAGCCATCGGCACAAACGAATTTAATTATCCCCTTTTCTATAAAATTGTATTTCGCCGCATTTTTCCGGCCGAATTCGCAAAGTTCCGGAATTCTTTCCACGGCCACAATTTTTCCTTTTTCGCCGACGATTTGTGCCAGTAAAGCGCTGACCCAGCCGCTACCGGCGCCGACATCCAAAATTTTTTCATCGGTTTTCGGCTCCAAAAGTTCCAGCATAAAAGCCACGGTCAAGGGTTGAGAAATAGTTTGACCAAATCCAATGGGCAGGGGCTGATTTAAATAGGCGTCGTCTTTCAAATTTTCTGGAACAAAATCCACCCGGTCAATTTTTCTAAAGGCCTCAATTAAATTCGGACTCTTCAAATATCCGCCGCGAATCAATTCTTTAATTAAAGATTCTTTGGAATACATATTATACATGAAGCGGGCTTGCCCGCCGTAGTCCGCCCGAGGCGGACGAAGGCGGGAGTTGAGGGAATCGAACCCCCGACTGCTGTTTTGGAGACAGCCGGTATACCACTTACCTAAACTCCCTATTTATTAATTATTTTTTAGCTTCTTTATGAATGGTGTGTTTCCGGCACCAACGGCAAAATTTTTTAAATTCCAATTTTCGCTCCACGGTTTTTTTGTTTTTCCGGGTGTAGTAATTTATCCGCTGGCATTGGGAACATTTTAACCTTATTAAATTTTCGCTGAATTTGGACTTAGCCATACAATTATTATTTAATATTTGAACCTTTTTGTCTAATTTGAGCCCAGGGGGAGAATTGAACTCCCGACCTCTTTCTTACCAAGAAAGCGTTCTGCCACTGAACTACCTGGGCAATGGAGCCGACGGAGGGATTTGAACCCACGACCCACGCTTTACAAAAGCGTTGCTCTACCACTGAGCTACGTCGGCAAAACAATTCTACCGTCGTCTTCTTTAATATCGCCGCCTTGTTTGATTATAGCACTTAATTTATTGTCCAAATGTTCAATAAGCACACCTAACCCCCGAATTTCAGCATGAATGTCGCCTGATTTATTTAATTTGATTTTGTTTTTTTTAATTTTTGCCATTAGTTTAATTTTATCTAAACAATATGAATTGTCAAAACTATAAAAAAATTATGTGCTGGGAGTAGGATTCGAACCTACGTAGCCATAAAGGCGCCTGATTTACAGTCAGGTGCGATTGTCCACTCCGCCATCCCAGCTTGTAAACAATTGCGCTTTTTACGGCTGAATCAAGCTGTTACCGCCGCCGTTGTTCTCTTTTTTAAATTTATTAAGTTGCTTACTAACGGTATTATCCAATTTCATCAAAATCAGTTTTATCTTCCGAAGGGTTTTCTCCAAAAAAGAATTTAGCAGGGCGTCAATTTTCTCTAAAGGGAAATGGCTTAACCAATCAATTTTTCTTTTGGGAAGATTAGCGGGTTCGGTTTCGTTGATTCGGGGCAAAGTTCGGGCCATCAAAAAAATAATCGTTCCCAAACTGACCATAATGAAAATTTGAAGGATAAAATTGTACATATTTCCAGTTTATATTTCGTACCTGCAAAATTTCTCCACGCGGATATTTTCGCCGACGCGGCTAATCACCTCTTTAATTAATGAATCAATGATGATTAACTCATCTTTAATATAAACCTGGGAAAGTAAATTATCAACATCTGCCGGAGCCATCGCCGCTATTTGCATGGCTAAATTATGGGCTAAATCCTTAAAAACCTGAGAACGAGCCACGAAATCGGTTTCACAGCGAAGCTCCAAAAGCACTCCGACCCGGTTATTGTGAATATAGGCCTCCAGATAGCCGGCGCCGGTGGCCCGTTCAGTTTTCTGGCTGATTTTAGCCAAACCTCTTTTTTTAACCAAAGCCGCGGCTTTTTTAAAATCGCCGCCAGTTTCTTTTAGCGCTTTTTTGCAAGCCATTATTCCGGCTCCGGTTACCTCTCTAAGTTTTTCAATAACTTTTATGTCAAACATGGTTCCAAATATTTTATGAGCCATTCAATACTGGTTCGGCTGTGGTCATTAGCCGGTATGGGATAAGTTATCGGAGTTGGGTCGCAATTGGTGGACATAATCGCCACTATCGGAATATTCAAAAGATTGGCTTCATGGACCGCGGTCCGGTGCTCTTCGGAATCAACCACAAACAAAATATCCGGCAATTTATCAAGATTAATCAAACCGCTGAAAGTTTCTTCCATTTTGGTCAATTCTTTGTTAATTTTCAATTGCTCTTTTTTGGTATATTTTCCCAACTCGCCTCGTTCTTTTTTCTTTTTTAAATCCAAATAATAATTCATTCGCTGATGGATGACTTTAAAATTAGTTAAAGTTCCACCCAGCCAACGCTCGGTCATATAAGGAAAATTATATTTTTGGGCAAATTTCTCAATGATTTCTTGGGCCGCCGGCTGAGTAGCCACCATCAAAATAATTCCTTTTTGAGAAATTTTTTCTTTGATAAAATCTTTAGCCCGGTCCAAAGCCGCCAAGGTCGCCTGCAGGTCTATCAATTCAATACTGTTGCGGGTGGAAAAAATATAGGGTTTCATTCGGGGATGGGTTTTAGTTTTTTTATGCCCAAAAGAAACGCCGGCCTCCAGCATCTCTTTAAGAATATTGTTTTGGACAGTATCTAATGCTATTTCCATATTTTTCAAAGAGTATCAGAGTTTTTTAATGGGGTCAACCTTTTCGGTGTTTGGCTCGCCAGCGGGTAATTTCCGCGTGGTTGCCGGACAACAAAACTTTTGGCACTGCATACTTTTCCCCTTTCCATTTAAAAACTTCCGGCCGGGTATAAACCGGCACGCCGATGCCTAAACGTCTTTCCTCTAAAGATTCTTCTTTGCCCAAAACGCCGGGTAAATACCGGGAAACGGCGTCAACTAAAACCATCGCCGGCAACTCGCCGCCAGTCAACACATAAGGACCAATAGATAAATTTTCAATTTTCAATTTTAAATTTTTAATTATTTTCTCTACCCTAGCATCAATTCCTTCATAATGGCCACAAATTAAAATCAAATGTTGATATTTTTTCGCCAAATTAGCGGCTATTTTATTATCAAATTGTTTGCCCGCGGGCGTAAATAAGATAATTTTTGTTCTATTTGTTCTAAATGTTTTAATTGTTTTTTTTATTTCATTTAGAACATGTAGAACAGCTAGAACAATCACGTCTGCTTTCATTGCCATCCCCGGTCCCCCGCCATAAGATTTATCATCTACTTTTTTGTGTCTATCCGAAGAAAAATCTCGAAGATTGTGGATTTTAATCTTAATCAAGCCCTTTTGCTGGGCTCTTTTTAAGATTGATTCATTTAAATAAGAAAAATCTTTTGGAAAAATTGTAATAATATCAAATGTCATGCCAAATTTGTCTAAATTTTTGAGCCACTCAATTTGTGGCGAAAAAAATTTAGCCACAAATTTGAGCACCCCGCACCACTTTTGCTAATTATATCATCTCTGAAAAAGAAAGATTGTTCTGAAAAAACTTATTACTTCTTTGGTGATATCACCAGCAAAAATGGTGCGGGGTAAAGGTTTTGTTTCCAAAATTACTGCGATTTCGTCTTGTAATTTTGGACAAAGCCCTTTAAAACAAAAACCGCGCTATTTAATTATAGCACGGCTTTTGCTGAATTTGAATTCTTTTTAAAGATTCAAGTCCTCAACCACTTTCCGAGTTGATTCAGTCGGTTGATTGTAGCGAGTGCTGCCGGCGGGTTCTTCAATTTTCAGATTAACCCGGGCGTTGCTTTTCACGCCGACAATCCGCAACAACGAACGAATGGCTTTAGCGGTGGAACCTTGACGGCCAATCACTTGGCCCATATCCTGAGGATTGACTTTCAAAGAAAGTAAAACACCCATTTCATCTACCTTGCGTTCAATTTTGACATCTTCAGGATGATCAACAAGGGATTTGATAAGAAATTCAAGAAATTCCTGATAATTGCCTGTCATGCTGATTTTCTAGATTAACTTTTTTTCTTTTCGACCTTTGGTTCTATAATTTTAAGTATAGCATACTTTTTCAGCAAAGTCAATACGCTGTGAGTCGGTTGAGCGCCGTTTTTCAGCCAATAATTTACTCTCTCGGCATTAATTTTTGATTTATCAGTAAGAGGATTAAACCAGCCCAAATCTTCAACAAAACGACCGTTAACTTTAGAACGTTTTTCCGCCACGATAATTCTAAACGACGGCTGATGCTTTTTTCCGATTCGTTTTAATTTTATGGCTAACATAATTAAGTTATAGGTTTTAGGTTATAGGTTTTAGGTTTTAGTGTCAAGTTTCAGCGATAAAACTTTGGAAACGCCGTCTTCGCCCATGGTGATGCCATATAAAACATCAGCCATATTCATGGTGGCTCGATTATGAGTAATGACCACAAATTGGGTTTTCGGGGAAAATCTTTTAACCAATTCGGCAAATCTCTGAGCGTTACTATCATCCAAAGCCGAGTCAATCTCGTCCAAAACCAAAAAAGGCGGCGGATTCACGGAAATTAGGGCGAATAACGCGGCTAAAGAAACCAAAGTTTTTTCGCCGCCGGAGAGCATTTCTAAACTAGTAATTCGGCGCCGCGGCAAATTTAATTCAATTTCAACCCCCGTTTCTTCCGGTTTATTTTCTAATTCTTCATTTTCTTTATTTTGAGATTTGATTTTTAATTTCGCTTTTCCGCCGTCAAACATCAGCCGAAAATAATTTTCAAACTCCCGGTTAATTGATTTCAGGGCTTCCTGAAAATCAAAACGAATTTTTTCTCCGAGGTCTTTGATTAAAATCTTGAGGTCAGCCGAGGCCTTTTCCAAATCAATTAGTTGCTGGGATAAAAACTGAAAGCGTTGTTTGGTTTCCTGGGTTTCTTTAACCACGGCCTGGTCAATCTCACCGATACTTGCCAAAGCAGTCCTAAACTTAAACATTCTTTTCTCAATTTCAGGAAGTTCAACTTCCATATATGGGAGTTGAACTCCCATAGATTGCCCTTCGACAAACTCAGGGCAATCGTGAGCCGCGTCGAACGATTGAAACTCCCCTAATTTCCTTCCGATTTGGTTCAATTGAACCTCCAAATCCTGTAATTTTAAATTCCATTTCTCTTTTTCAAAAATGATTTTATTCTTCTCGCTTTCCAGAAAATTCAATTCTTTTCTTTTTTCTTCCACTATTTTGAAATTTTCAATCAATTGTTTTTCGTTTTGAGTTAGGACTGAGAGTTCGGCGTTTAAGGCCTCCAGGTTTTTCAGAATTTTTTCTTTTTCTTTTTTGATTATTAAAAGGTCTTCTTTTTTGCCCGCGGTCTTTTCCCGAACCGAAAAGAAATTGTCAATTTTCTCCCGCAGAGATTTTACGGCTTTTTGCAGTTTTTCTAAATCCGCAACCGCGGAACACGATTCCAGCGCGCTTTTTATTTCTTTAACCAACTCCAATAAATCCCAAGTTTGATATTCCGTTTCCGGGCTCAAAGTATTTAATAATTCCAATCTGGCTTCACAATGCCCCAATTCTCTCTGAAATTCCGAACGTTTAGTTAACAGTTCTGAAGTCCGTGATTTCAATTCGTCAATTTTCGCCAGTTCTTTTTGAAAACTTTCCAGCTCTTTTTGCTTTTGGCCGATTTCTTTTTCTAGAATTAAAAAATGGGGTTCCAGGCCGGCCAAACCATTTTTAATTTCGGCCAGTTTGACGCTAAAATAATTATTTTCTAATTCTTTTAATTCATTTTCTATTTCACTTCGCTTTTCCCATTTGCCGGTTTGCCGCTTCAACATTCGCAGATGGGGCTTTAATTCTTCAACCATGGCCCGGATTTTTTCCAAATTAATAATAGTGGTTTCCAGATGACGCTCGGACTGAATTTTCTTGATTTGGAATTCTTTTAGGCCGAGAACTTCTTCAATCATTTGTTGACGTTCTAAGGGAGAACTTTTGATGAAAATGTCGCTTTCGCCTTGGTTGATTATGGTAAAACCTCGGGCTCCCAGCCGGGACTTGGCCAAAACTTCTATTACGTCTTTCAAGCGGACCGGTTCCTGATTCAAAAAACATTCAGAAACTCCGGCGCGGTCAACTTTGCGGGTTAAAAGAACTTCTTCAAAATCAAACGGCAGCCAGCGGTCATTATTGTCAAAACAAAGCGAGGCCTGGGCCAATCCTAAAGCCGCTTTTTTAGCGGTGCCGCTGAAAATCAGATTTTCAATTTTGTCGCCGCGAAGTTGCCGAGCTTCCCGTTCGCCCAAGAGCCAGCGAAAGGCGTCAACAATATTAGATTTGCCGCTGCCATTGGGACCGACTACAGCGACCACGCCGGCGGGAAATTCCAAAACCGTCTTTTGGGCAAAAGATTTGAATCCGCTTAACTCTAAACGTTTTAAGACGATGGACATTATTTTTCAGCGAAACTTTCTATAATCGGTTCTAAGTTGCCTTCCATAATACTTTCCAGGTTATGCCATTTTTTGTTGAGGCGGTGGTCGGTGAGGCGGTCTTGGGGAAAATTATAAGTCCGAATTTTTTCGGCGCGCTCGGCCGAACCGATTTGGGCCTTGCGGATTTCCGAAATTGAACCCACCGCCTGTTCTTTTTGAATTTTAAAAAGTTTGGAGCGCAAAATTTCCAAAGCCCTTTCGCGATTCGCGTGCTGGGAACGTTCCACCCGACAAGAAACAACTAAACCCGTTGGTTTGTGAGTAATCCGAACTGCCGTTTCCACCTTATTCACGTTCTGGCCGCCCGGGCCGCCGCTGCGGGAGAAAGAAACTTCCAAATCGCTTTCTTTAATATCTACTTGTTTGGCTTCTACAAGCGGTAAAACAGCAACCGAAGCCGTAGAAGTATGAATTCGTCCCTGACGTTCCGTCACCGGCACTCTTTGGACGCGATGCACGCCGGATTCTTGTTTTAGAGAATCATAAACACCCGAGCCGGAAACTTCGGCAGTTAAAGCGTCGAGCACCACGAACTGCCAGCCGCGCTTGACGGCATATTTTTGATACATTCGCGCCAGGTCTCCGGCAAAAAGAGACGCCTCGTCGCCGCCGGTCCCCGCCCTTATTTCAATAATTATTTTGTCCATTAAAATTTATTGAATATCTTCAATTTCTCTACGACTACCTTTTTCATTTCTTCAATCACTGCCGGCATTATTTTGTAAGGCGCGATTTCTTCGGGATTATCTTTTAAACTTTTTTCTAAACTCCGACGCCAAGCCCAGCGAATTTCCGTGTTAATGTGAATAATAGAAATACCCGCGTCAATGGCCGCTAAAAAATCTTCGTTAGTAATTCCCGAGCCACCGTGTAAAACCAAAGGTACACCGGCTTGCCCTGAGCTTTGTCGAAGGGCTTCTCTGATTTCTTTAATTCTTTTAATATCTAAATTGGGATTAGAAATATTGGCAAACATTCCGTGAATGTTCCCCACGGCCGGCGCCAATAAATCAACTCCGGTTTCTTTAATGAATTTTTTTGCTTCTTCGGGTTTGGTTAAGTCCTCGGGTTTGACTGTCGCTCCCTTGGGGATTTCTTTTAAAATTTTAGAAGAAGTGCCGATAAATCCGATTTCTCCCTCAACTAAAATTTCCGGATTGATTGCTCTGATAAATTTTACCGCTTCTTTGGTTTTTTTAAGATTCTCTTCAAAAGACGATTCGGAAACGTCAAAAGTAATGGCATCATAGCCGGCTTCAGCCGCTTCCTTGGCTTTTTCTAAAGAATGAATATGGTCGGCATTAAGAAAAATCGGATAATTAAATTCTTCCTTTAAGCTTTTAATTAAAGCCACGGCTTGTTTAAAACCAATAAAATTTCCCTCGCCTTCCGAAGTGCCGATAATCAAGGGCAAAGATAATTCCCGACCGGCTTCAAAAATCGCTTTTAACTGCTCTAAATTGGAAATATTAAAATGCCCGAGGGCAACTTTTTTCTTTTCCGCGTCTTCAATTATTTTTTTAAGTTCCGACATAAATATATTTTACCACGATTTTTATTTATTCGTATCTTAACGCCTCAATGGGATTTTTGCGAGCCGCTTTTCTGGCCGGATAAAGTCCGAAAATAAGACCAACGCCGGCCGCCACTCCAAGCCCCAAAAGCGCGGCTTGAACCGGGAAAGTAAATGCCCAATTAACGGCCAGAACCCGGCTTAAAATTAAGGAAGTGATAAAAGAAAATGAGGCGCCGAGAATAATGCCGATTATTCCGCCAATAACCGTGAGAACTATTGCTTCCAAAAGAAATTGGGTGAGAATATTTTTTTCAGTCGCGCCCACGGCTTTTCTTAATCCGATTTCCCGCGTTCTTTCCGTGACCGAAACCAGCATAATATTCATAATGCCGACGCCGCCGACTAAAAGAGAAATGGCCGCCACCCCCGCCAAAAACATGGTCAAAATATTGGTAATAGTGCCGACCGTTTCCATCGCTTCGGCTTGGGTTTCTATAAAAAAATCGTCTTTTTCCGGGTCAGTGATGTTGTGAGAATTCCTGATGGTTATTTTTATGTCTTCCACGGTTTCAGGAACATTCTTTTCTTCGTCGGCCTCAACGGCGATACGGTGAAAATATTTGATGCCAAAAATGTATTGCTGGGCTGTCGTATAGGGAATAACCGCGGCTTCATCAAAATTTAAAAAAGAAAATTGGCCTTTTTGAGGCAAAATACCGATTATTTTAAAATTCCTGCCTTTGATTTTTATTTTTTGGTTGAGAGCTTCTTCGTTGCCAAAAAGCTCGTCTTTAACTTTGCGGCCGATAATAACAACATCGGCATAACTTTTAATTTCATCCTCGTTAAAAAGCCTGCCTTGAGCCGGATACATATCGTAAAGTTGAGCAAAAAGGCCGGTGACGCCGAAAATTGTCGCCCGGTATGTCTCGTTAGCATAAGCTAAACTTTCGTTGCCAAAAACTACCGGCATAATTTTATCGGCGTGAGGTACGTTGGCTTTTTTTTGAATCGCCTCTAAATCTTTTTGTTTAATCGAATCGGCAAAAATAGAAAAAATATCAGTCGGCCCCTTCGGTTGTCTGCCCGGAACAACAGCGATAAGTTTCGGACCAATGCTTTGAATCTGTCCCAGAATTAGATTTTGGGCGCCCTGGCCCAAAGACATCACTAAAATAATAGCCGTGATGCCGATGATAATGCCCAGAATCGTCAAAATTGAACGGGATTTATGACTTTTTAAACCTGTAATGGCGCTTTTGAGAGTATAAGTTATGGTCATGATTATTTGGTGAAATGGTCGGCTTTTCTCCGGTGGTCAACAGCCGTATCGCTTTTAATTTTGCCGTCGTGAAGCCGAATAATTCGTTGAGCGTTTTCAGCCGTATAAGTTTCGTGGGTAATCAAAATAATTGTGTGCCCCTGCTCTTCATTTAATTTTTGAAGAATTTTCATTATCACCTGACCGGATTTTGAATCTAAATTGCCAGTCGGTTCATCGGCAAAAATCACCTGCGGATTATTGACCAAGGCCCGGGCAATGGCCGCCCGCTGCTGTTCGCCGCCGGACAATTGCGATGATTGATGATTTATCCTGTAAGAAAGGCCTACGGATTCAATGGCTTTTTCCGCCAGCTCATTCCAATAAGATTCTTTAATCCCGGAATAAAGAAGAGGCAATTTAACATTTTCCAAGACCGTGGTGCGCGGCAAAAGATTAAATGTTTGAAAAATAAAACCCATTTTTTTATTTCGGACATGAGCCGCTTCTTCTTTTGAATAATCATTCATCGTTTTTCCGTCAAAGCGGTATTCGCCTTTGGTATGGCGGTCTAAAAAACCCAGAATATGAAGCAAGGTTGATTTGCCGGAACCCGAAGGACCCATAATAGCCACGAATTCGCCGCTGTTAACATTAAAAGAAACTCCGTCAAGCGCCGGAGTTTCCACGCCTTCATCGCAATAAATTTTTTCTAAATCCTTGACCTCAATTAGCGCCATAGGAAGTAATAACCTTATCCCCTTCTTTAATTCCTTCAATGATTTCTATATTGCCGTCGGAACCGCGCAGCCCGGTTTTAACTTCCACCTCTTTAATATTTTCGCCTGCCAAAATTTTTACTGTTTTATTGCCGTTTTTGCTCGCCACCGCCCGCTGAGGAACAACTAATGCGTTCTCCCGGCTGTCTGTCAAAACGTCAATATTGGCGGTCATTCCGGATTTTATCCGTTCATCTTCCTTGTCAAACTGAAGAGTGATTTTATAAGTCGCTACGCCCTCGATCATCGTTTCCGCCGGTTCGATATTTATTACCTTAGTTTCAAAAATAACTTCTTCGCCATAAGCATCAAGAGTAACTTCGGCCGGGTCGCCGACTTCGATTTTGGCGATATCCGCTTCCGGCACATTGGCTTCAATTTTAAATTTCGCCTCGCTAATAACAGAAACTACCGGGGTATTGGCCGAAACAATTTCTCCTTCTTTGGCATCTTGTTTGATGATTAACCCGGCGATTGGCGAACGAAGAATAGTTTTGGCAATTTGGGTCTCGTAATTTAAAACATTGGCTTGGGCTTTTTCAACTTGGGCTTCTTGGGCTTTTATTTCTTCATTAGTAGCGCCAGATTTTTTCAAAATTAATTCCTGTTCGGCCAAAGCCAAAGCCGACTGGGCTGTTTTTAGTTTTTCTTGAGCCGTTGAAAGATTAACGATAGCCGTGTTCAGATTGGTCCGGCCGGTGGAAACATCGGCTCTCCAACTATCAATAGTGGTTTGATTTAAAGATGAACTGGTTTCAGCGCTATTAACCGCCAAAGCGGCGTTATCTAAAAATAATTTTATTTGGCTAAGATTTTCATTGGCGGTTTTAAGAAAAAAATTCAAATCACTGGCAAGGGTCAATTTATCCAAATCGGATTTCCAGAATTTAAGAATGCTCTCCACTAAAAGCCGTTGTTGTTCAGTGTCAATTTTCAATTGAAAATCGTCCAGCGAAAAACTCAATTGGGGGCTAGCGCCGCGGGGATTTTTAAAAAACTGGTCAATTTTATTTCGGACGGTATCATCGGATTTTGTGTAGGCGTCCTGTAATTTATCAATGAGATCCTTCTTGGCTTCTTCAAGAGCTACTTTGGCATTAGCCGTTTTAACTTCCTGAACATTAATTTCTTCCTCGCGAGTGCCGCGTTTCAATTCGTCCAGTTCGGCTTTTTGGGTTTTTAAATCGGCCTGAGCTTGAACCAATTGGCTGGAAAGTTCGCTATTATCAAGCCGAACTAAAATTTGACCGGCCGTCACTTTGTTGCCTACTTTTATGTAAACACCGGAAACTTTACCGCTTTTTTCAAAAGCTAAATCAACATCTTCGGCTGGCTTGACCCGGCCGGTAACGCTGACTTCCTGAACAATCCCGGCTCGTTTAACAACTACGAATTCATAATCCGGTTTTTTGCTTCCGCTGAAATAAAAATAAGCGGCGATAATAATCGCTATAACAAGAATAGAAGCGATAACAATCGGTTTTTTAATGAAGTTTTTCATGCGATTTATTTATTATACCATTTTCCGCAGTTCTGTTTTGGCTCGCTCCAAAATTCGTTTTCTGGCCGGTTTTAAATTTTTGCCGGCGCGGTTGATGTAGAAATTTAACATTGACATCGCCGATTGATACGGCGTTCCCTTACGTCGGTCGCTGGCTTCGGCCGAACGTTTCAGTGATTTGGCAATTTTTTTCGGGTCATTCCAGGTAAAAACGCCGGCTTCTAAATCCAAAGCGTTGCTTCGTTTCGCCACCTCGCCCGACCAATACTTTTTTACTTTTTTAGTTATTTTCATCTCTAGTTTCAACTTTCACTATTCCACCATTCGTACGAATTAGACCATAGAAATTTATTACAGAACATTCCGATATTCTGCAGAATGTGAGAATGTTTTATTTAATCTCCTAATTTTTTGGTGGACCCTGAATTCATTGAAGGGTTGGCTAATTATTTTTTTAGACATTAATATTTGATATACTATAGTATAGAACATTAGTATAGAACATTAAAATTTGAATTTGAAAGGATTTAAAAATGAAAAAGCGGGAATATAAATGGTTTATTGAGCCGTTGGACGCCAAAACCAACCAAGTCCTGGCTGAGGAGCTCCCGGAATCAAACGCCGGCAGACACATAATCTGCGCCGACGGAAAACCCCATAACCTTTGGGGATGTTCTTCGGGATTTCTTTCTTCTTTCATCAGAAACAAGAGACCTCTTGATTTAAAGTTTAAGGCCTATGCCCGGGCCGGCGAAGGTAAAATAAGAGAATGCAATCGCTGGTATCAGCACAAAAAAAGAAGAAGAAATAAAACTGCCGTCTAAACGGCAGTTTTATATTTTTCGGCTTTTTTCTTACCAAAAATGAAAATATAAAGAATCTCAAGAATCCCTAAGGTATTTATCACTAAAAGAGCAATGAACCACCATTTGTGATTATTCTTTGCCGCTTTCCATAAAGCCACCCCTTTCCAAGGAAGCGTCCATAAAACTGCCAGTAAAATAACCCATTGATTTTGAACTAAAAACTGTTCCATAATTTTACTCTAAATAATGTTTTGCACCCGACCGACTCGCCCGTCTTCTAAGCGTACCTTAATCCCATGCGGATGAAAACTGGAATTCGTCAAAATTTCCGCCACTATTCCGGAAGTGAACATTCCGGTTTTTTGGTCCGCCTTTAGCACGACTTCTACTCTTGAACCGATTTTTACGTCTTCCCTATTTTGCCCGTTCATAAATTTACTTATAGTGAGTTTATTGAACCATTTTTTGTTGGTCTACATTTTTCAACTATTCCACCATTCGTACGAATTAGACCAGAGAAATTTTAATTTAACAGAAAAACGGTAAGATTTAATAAGGAATAAAAAGTAGGCCGGCTTTTTTGTCTATTTGATAAAATTTTATGGCCGTAATGATTATAAAAACCAAAAGAAAAATAATTTCCAGAAAAGCTAAGCCGGGATTTTTCATTCCAAAAAAGATTATTGACCACAAAGCGTTTAAAACAAGCTGAACTCCATAAAACCCTAAGGCCGATTTTGTTTTGAGGTTATATCTTTTTTGCCAGATTAAAAAAGCGGAAATTCCCATCAAAAAATAAAGAAAACCCCAAACCGGTCCAAAAATCCAATTTGGCGGATTGAAAGATGGTTTATTCAAAAAAGCATACCAATTTGAGATATTTGGCGTCGTGAATAAAGAACCAATAAAACCAGTTAAAAATACAATAAAAAGCGAGATTACAAAAGGAATGATATATTTGCTTAAAATACTTTTTGACATAAATTTATTATACTATTTTTTTTATTTATTGGATAATTGAACATTGATTTATTGGAACCAGAGGTGAGCCGTTAGATTTTTTCGTAATAAACATGTTTTCCGGTTTTGCCGACTTGACGGACGAACCCTTCTTTTTCCAGTTCATCCAAATATCTGGTGGCCGTGGCATCAGACACGCCGAGAAGTTTTTCAACGTCGTTATTGGCCACGCGCCCCTGTTTATTAAAAAACTCCCGCATTTTCTCCAAATTTTCTTTTTTCCCTTGCTCCGCCGTAGTTTTAACGAAGGCGAGTCTTTTCTTAGCCAAATAACTCCCCACCCCAATTCCCACTATACCGACGATTATTAAAATTAAGTAGTTCATAGGTTTTTATTTTTTCTGATTACCTAATGTTGGTGTTAAATATTTTTCGACTAAGACATTGTATTTATCCAAAATACTCGGTGAAATATCTAAATAATCCGCTTTTTCTAATGGCCATCCTCTTAATTTTTTATTTTTATCGCAATAAGGCGGTTTAGTAATGAGAAAATAAGGTTTTTCGTAGCAATTAACGAAAATTATTATTGGCCGCCAGAATTCATCTAAACGCTTCAGCATCTTAAAATCATTTTCGTGCCAATCTTGATGCCAGCGGAATTTTACCTCAATAAAAAACGGCTCGCCTTTTTTATTAATAACCAACAAGTCGGGAATTGACCTTATCTTTTCCCCTATTTCGCTATGCCGGTCAAAAACTTTCTCAACCTGTGTGAGATTTTGTAATACCGATTCATAGCCAAATCTATAAACCTGATTGCCGGCTTCCCGCAAAATCTCGCTAACTAGCGATTCTGCCATCCGGCCTTTTAATATAGATTCGGGGTTCATCATATTTATTAAATAAGATCAACTAATCTCGTAAATCTTTCTTTCTCAAATCTCGATTGGTCAATTCTCTTATAAGACCATTCTTTGCCCGTCAATTTGGAAACTTGTTTACACCATTCTTCGGCTCGCTTGTCTTTTAATTTTACATCAACATCTTCTCTGCCCTTAGTTTCAATAACCCAGTAAATATCCCTTGTTTTAGCGATAAAATCCGGTATATAGCTTCTCACGAAGCCCTTACTATCAATGTAAGTAATGCGGAAATTAAGTGTCTGCTGATGATTTTTCATAAATGCTAAAATCTCATCGTCGTTATCCAGCAAGCGGGTAAATTGTTCTTCTAATTTATTCTCAACGGGTGTCAGGTTGAGAACAATTTTTTTCGCTTCAAAAACATCCCGCGACCACGGAAAAGGTTTTATATTTACCGCTCGTAATTCTTCACCAACTAATTCTATATCCTCTGATACCGCCGTAAGGTCATTGATACGCTCCACAAAAACCTCAATCAGACGAACTCTTACTTTAGCGTTATTGAGCCGTTTCAAATCTTCCTCGTTAAAATCTAACGACTTGTCAAAAAGTTTGTTTTTAATGTAATCCTTCGTTATGCCCGCAATGTTTTCAAACTGGCCGGGCACTCGGCTGTATTTCTGAATCTTTTTTGCAATCGCGCTAATATAAATATCCGGTCTGTCCGCAAACGGCATAGTGAGTATTTCTTCTTCCTCAACTTGTTTAGTTAATAAATCACGCTTGCGCATTTTTATCTCCACGGGTTTTAAGTCCTTATAGCGGAATAACGGCGATGGAAAATCAGAAACTTTCAATTCTTGGAGTTTCTTTACCGATCTTGTAACACCGCCTTGTGTAATCGGCACGGCAATATCATATTCTTTCTTATTTTCATCAACGCTAATGATTTTCGGGAGTGTTTCGGGTTTTCCCACGGGGACAAATTCAACTTCAGCTCCTTCAGCAGCTAACGCCTCTTCAATTAAATTATGGAATGAAGGGTGTTCAATTACTATCAACTCGTCTCCAAATCCAAACTGTTGACCCGGGAACATCAAGCGTAAACCTCGGCCAAGTGTCTGTTCGGGTAAAATTTTTGAGTCAGCACTTAATGGTCGTAATGGTGCTATCACTTTCACATTTCTTACATCCCATCCTTCCCGAAGCATAAGTACAGATACTACTGCAAGATATGGACTATCTGGGTCATCAATTTCCCTAGCCCATTTACGCGCTTTATCCACGTCTTGTCTGCTTATTTCTCCGCTTCTGTCAGTATGAATAGTCAAAACTCTGTCCGATAGTTCCTTAAAAGAATCCAAATAATCGGCCACCTGATCTGCCGCCCTTGTATTTTCAGTCATTACAAAAAGAATCGGCCTCTTCCCGGTTTTTTTGAGAGCTTTATAAAACAACCGCCATTTATCTACTGCTGCATCTATTTGTACGCGATATTTTTCCGCCGCATCATCGCTTTCAATTTCTGGGAGGTTTTCTATTTCGGCAATTTTCGGTCGCTTTACTATTTCTTCCTGAATCGCCTCGCCCAAAGTGTATTCGGTAATGATGTGAGTAAATAAATTTCCTTTTTGATCTTTTGGTGTTGCCGAAAAATCCAACTGGCACATCAGCCCTGCGCTGTCGTTTAAGTCCGAAATGGCTTTATACCAAACAAGTTCTTCGTCCCAAACGTGGTGCGCCTCGTCGTTTAATACCATCACGTTTGAAAGACGAGATAATCTGTCTCTAAGTTTTGCTAAAGAAACGGAAATTTCACTCAGTGGTTTTGGGCCTAAAATATCTTGGACGGGATTTTTCTTCTCATCATTTTCTCGCTCCACGAATTTCTGCCAGTTTAAAAGATAAAGCGTTGCCGGCTTGGTACTTTCCCGTTCCTCGTCAGTACCTATAACGTCAAGTTGAAAATCTCCGCTCCATTCGGGCGGAATGAATGGATACTTTTTGAAAATGCCGCTTTCGAAAAACTCTGGGTTCTTAGAATCGCCCATTAAGCGATCAAGCACAATGAGGTTTGGCGCGATAAGTAAAAAATCCTTTGTGAAATCATCTCGTTTTTCTTTTATCGCGTTGAAGTATGACCAGACAACAGCCATAGCCATAACCATCGTCTTGCCCGAACCAGTAGCCATCTTAAAAGCATACTTGGCCCATTTGTCCGAGCTGGGATCAATCGGAATATGTGCTTCCAATTTTTGAGCAAGTTGATATAGACTGCGCGCCTGTAAAACCTCATGACAAAAAATGAAATGTTCAATAGCATCTCTTTGCGCGCGCCAAAAAACAAACGATGAGCCGTTTGCTAACCGGTGTTCTTCTAAAAACCACCACTCCAAAAGTCGCCGCGTCGTCTCGGTCGTTCCTTCTTTATATCCTCCCTCTCGCCACGCCTTAACCAACGGCCGCAACGCGCGGACAAGTGGAAGATTTGATTGATTACTCTGCTGTTTTCCCATATTTATTTTTAGGTTTACTCTGGCATTGCTCTAAAATTTTCTCTGCCATTTGACCGGCGTCTGGACTTACACGTTCTTTTCCCAACAACCGAAGAATAAAATACTTACAGCGTGACGAGAGAATAAATAAAGTGATCAAGATAGCAAATACTATATACCCAACCCGCAATTCTCGGGATTCTAAACCAAGTAAATTTTTAAAATCCGCACTAAATAGAGGGGACCAAAGCGATATTATCGCCAAGAGGTCAAAAACAGAAAACGTCGCTCTGATTCTTTCCTTGAATTTTTCTAACTGAATTTGTAAATCTGATTTATGAATAACAATCTCCTCTGATTTGGGAAAGATATAACTTGCATTTTCAGCTTCATCCTCGGTTATTCTATTTTGATCATTTTTTGTCATGGTCATTGTCTAAACTTTTATCCTCGCCTTTTGGTAATAAACCAAGTGTACCAGCGGCAAATTCTGCTACAAAGCCGCAATTTTTACAAATTATAGGCACTGTTGGAATATTTATCCCCCCGATCTGTCGACTTCCTAAATCTTGTTGTAAATCGTGTGCAAAATATCCACCGCCCAACGCAAACTCTCTGTGTTTACAAAAAGGACATTCAAAAACCGAAATGCGTTTTTTAAGTTCCTCTATAATTTTATTTTTATTATCATCAAATTTTGTGCTCATGTTTTTTGTATTTTTACCTCAATTAACTTTGTCGTATCGTTCCCGAAAATATCAATGACTTTAACAAGCACATTGTATTTCCCCGACTTTTTATATTCGTAATCCATTGATAATTCTAATTTTGGTTCTTTGCGTGTGCGGTAGCGTTGATTCATATTGTGGAAAGTATCATCTTCCTCTGTTTTTTCTTCGTGTTGATTAAACATCCAGTCCACCGCCCAGTAATCAATAAAGTCGCTCCAGTTTTTAACCTTGTCTTTTACTTCTTCCGGCAATAATTCTGGATTCGGAATAATAAAATCTTTGAGCGTTATAGTTACGCGCTTTCCTTCTGTTTTCGGCATAACCTCCAAATACGCGAGTTCGTAAAAGTGTATATCCTCTTTTACTTTCGGGTCGCTTACATTAAGCTCCATCACCTCGCGTGGTATTTGGAATGTTGAAAGTTTTACGCCATATCGCTCGGCTTCTTCTTTTATCAAATCGTGTAATCCCATTTCCCACTCCCAACCAAGCACATCAAGCGACTTGATTTTATTTTCCTTACACTCATTTAACGCCTCGCGTATTTCAGAAAGCGTTACCGGTGCGTCCACCGCGCCAATGCGTACAAAGGCCTTATCTTTTTTGCCGTGTAAGTTTGTAAATCCTTGTACCGGCTCGGCATGATAAAGCTCCAAAATGAATTTAAGATAATTTTTATATCGGCCGTTGAGTTGAACCCAGCGATGCCGCTCATACTTGCCCAAGTTTTGAACGACAAACGGCTTTGCGCTTATATCCAAAAGTCGTTTGCGAGCTGTGTGAATCGCAAACCTACCCAAATCACAACCTATCCACCGGCGTGGTTTATCGTTATAATAGACCGAGCGGTTACCTTCTTTTTTTACCCTCAACCCTTCGGCCGCGGCTAAAGTAGTGCCACTACCTACAAAAAAATCTGCCACCAAATCTCCCTCATTGGTTGAAGCATCTATAATCCGACCTACGAGCTCAACTGGTTTTTGAGTGTCGTATCCGGTCTGCTCTTGTGAATGTTCTACTACAAAGGGTATTTCCCATACATCATGCATTTGAACACCCTTTGTTGGTTCATTTGTTCGTTGAGTAATCATTCTTCCATTTTCATCAAAAACATTGATCCGTCTTGTATCGCCGTGCACGGCTTGTGTAGAAGTGGCTAATGGTTGAAATAATTGATTAAATTTATAGTTCCCGGTTTTTGAGTAAAAAAGAATTGTATCGTGCATTCTTTGAAAATTGCCGGATGCCGCAGTCCATCGTTTATACCACCACACAATTTCATTTCTTAAATTTTCTTTTCCAAAAATCTCATCCATCACTAATTTAATGTAATGTACTACACGATAATCAAGGTGGACATAAATTGAGCCATTATCCGCTAAAAGCTCTTTCATCAAAACAAGTCGGTCATACATCATTTGGAGATACGACTGCATACCTTTGCCCCAAGTATCGCGGTATGCTTTTACTTCAAGCGCGGACGGCTCTTTGGTAATCTCCTGATCGCCGATTTGAACTTCAAACGAAAAGTCATCGCCAGTCGCAAACGGCGGGTCAATGTAAATGAGATTTATCTTGCCCGCAAACTCTTTGAGGAGCGATCCCATTATCAAAAGATTGTCGCCCCAAATGAGCCGATTCTTCCAAGTTAAATCTTGTCCACGTAAAGCAAGTTGCTCTTTATTATCTTTTATTAACTTCTTTTGGCCTGCTGGGGTGTCAAAAATACTTTCCTGTCTAGCCCCGCGTGGCAGATTAATTGTTTCTATGGTTTGAAACGGAAGCTCCACGCGCTCAACTTCTTTGCGCTTCCCGGGCCAGATAAGCTCTGTCTTATCGATTGGTTGTATTTCTTGTTTCTTTTCCATACCCTCATTTTACCACAATTTTTGGATTTTCCTCCTTCGCTCTTGCAAACTTCGGACGGATAAATTATTAACAGAATCGATTAAACAATATTAAACTTTTTATTAAGCGATTCTTGGAGCATTTCCAAAGTAATTTTCACCGAAGGATTATTTGTATTTTTCAGTATCAGTTTTTCTCCATATTTATTCAATAAAGGCGTCAGGAACTCGTCTCCCCAGGAAGGAGAAAAAGTCAGCACTCCTTCAAAATCAATTTCAATCGCCTCGTCATTTCCCACACCTTTCAAAGCCGATTGGAACGCCAAAAACGCTTCTTTCCCGGTCTGACGGGAGATAAGCGTCGTACCAAATTTTTTCAGTTCTACAATCATAGTTTATAAGAGATTAAAACGAGACAGCCGCGAAAGCCATCTTTTGATTCTGTTATTTTTAAATCAGAACTCCCTCCTTTTAATTGTAATTGAGCGTTGCCTGTTTGAAAAAATAAATTGATTGGATTCCGGGAAACAACTTTTCTGACAAATTTCAATCCGTTTCCTCTATTTTCCGGAGCGCGCCCGGAGATTATCTCCGTGAATGCTACTTCCAGCGCTTGGGCGTGATTTTTTAAATCGGGTTTTACTCTTTTTAGGGTTTCTAAAATTCCCAACCCCCGATCCGCTAATACGATTTGTCCTTTATTTAAATCATAACCGAAAAATATTCCCGCCGTATCCGGCCATTGCCCCAAATTGTGATCAAAAGAATTATTACCGATTTCACCGGCTATAGATACAATTAAAGAAAAAATGTCTTTTGTTTTCTGATTTTGAATCATCAAGTTTTCCATCTTTACCAAACGCGCCTGAAAAACATCGTTGTTCTGACAATAAAATCCTTCCGGGAAATTTTTCCTCGTGATCGTCCAGTCGCGCGCCATTTGAAACAAATCGCTCAAAAAAAATTCTATATCTTCTTTTCGGTAATAGCGGTGGCCCTTGGGCTGTTTCCTAATTGACGAAAGACGCCCGGTTTCATCCCATCGCCTGAGCGTCATAATGGAAACGTCTAATATTTTGGCGGCTTCGCTTATTGGTATTAAATTATTTTTTCCCATAAAAATACTTTCCTATGAACATAATAGCAAATCTATACATTTTGTCAATAAATCTATACATTTTATCTAAATTAACTAAAAATCATCCCATTTTTGGGGCTAAAATTTAACGGCTCACCTTTTGGCGGTTTAGTTCGCGCTCAAGCATAGCTGGAAAATCACGAATAATAACTTATTTTATCGCGTAATTTTGCGTTGCGAACTTATACTGATCAATAAATATTTTTTTGAAGGGCATAATTGAATTCAATTCATAAAATACCAGCATTGCTTCGCGATAATCATCCTCTTCAACACTGCGGTAAGAAAGAGGCGCTAAGCCATACGCCAGCAATACGGCGTTTGCCGCAAGCCTTGCGGTTCTTTTATTACCATCTTCAAACGGCTGAACATAACTAATGCCAAGAAGGGCAATTAAGGCCTTGGCGCAAGGAGCCGATATTTTAGATATCACCCTGCCAAGCGCTTCAACTGCTTCGGCAATCTGGTAAATATTATCAAGTGGCTGATAAGCAGAACCCACAACGCTTAAATCTTTGACTAAAATAGCGTGCAGTTCCTCCAGATTTTTTTTCGTGATTGTTTTAAATTGCGCTGAATTTTCACGGACAAAATTAATTTTTCCGTATCAAGAAGGGTGTAGGTATCACCTTCAATTTTTGACGATTTCCAAGACAGCTCAATAATAAGCCGCTCTAATTCTTTTTAGAGAAATATCCTCTTCCAATTTAACCATTTCAGAATAAATGCTCGATGACCGCGTAGCCCCTTTTTCAAGAATAATAGCAATAATTTTTTGCCGTTTTTGAGATAATTTATTCATTTTCGTGTTTATTTTCGTATCATTTTAACATATTTATCGTATCATATTGATACGATTATAACAAAAAGGTTGTTTTCTGTATTTTACCACAATTTTTAACGGCTCAACCAACAAACAAAAATCGCCCTGAATCTGTTGAAGGGCGATGTTTGTGGAAAACCTTCATTAATTAAATTCTTTTCTTTTCTTCTTCGTAATTTATCCAAGAGGCCGCAACCGCAGGCTCAATACTATTCAACTGGCTTATAATATTTTCTCTAATTTCCGAGGTGGCTATTTCCTCTTTAGCTTCGGCTATTTGAATTACGGCGGCTGACACCTGTTCTACTACTTCATTTTTTCTTTCTTCCGAAATGTCAGTTTTTTGGGCGGCGGCGGCAATGGCATTTTTGATTTTTTCGGCATCAAAGGGCTCTTTTGCCCCGTCTTTTTTTACAACGAAGTTAGCCATAATAATAAATATTTTATTTATTAAATATTGCGACCTTTAGCGATTTTTGATTTTTCTCTCTTGGTGTTCCAGCTTTGTTGCCAGACCCCAAGATCGAGGAACTTGTTTGGCAAATTTAACTGATTTTTTCCTGGATAAAATGCGAGGTGGTTGTTTTTTAAAATGTTTTTTCATAGTTCGATAAATTCACTATGACCCTGAGTTAATCGAATGGGTCATACTACTTTAAGTCTACCAAATAATTCTTAAGAAAGGTTTTTATTGCTTGGGTGGTTTCTTTTTTTAGTTTAGAATTGCTTTCAGCCACCCAGACGGCAAAATTATATAACTCTTGATTATCAACTTTAAGCCATTTTTTATTTTTATACAGAAAATAAAAAAGCGTGGTCATCGCGATTCTTTTATTGCCATTTTGAAAGGGATGATTTTTTATCATCAAATAAAAAAGAGCGGCTGCTTTTTCGATTAAACTTTTATAAAAACTTCGCCGGCTAAATCTTTGAAATGGAACGGCTAAACAACTCTCTAAAATATATGGAAAGGGACAATATTTTCATTCTTGCCCTAAAAGTTTAAGCGTTTCCCCGTATTCACGAACGGTTTTTTTTACTGCGTCTTCAATAGCCCTTTTTTTGACTTCCGTAAGCGTCTTTCCTAAAATTTCCGGCAAATATTTTTCTTCAATAACAAAATTGCGACCAACCTTTTTGGCTCTAATTTCGCCGGCTTTAATTTTTTTAAATACCGCTATCCGGCTAATACCGAGTAATTTTGCCACTTCGGTTGTGGAGAAAAATTTATTCTTCATATTTATTAAGGATAATTTATGTTAACTTATTCGTCAATGGTTAACATACGTTAACTAAACCCTTAAACCTCAAACCAACCTTTGATAAGATTTTCTTTGATAATTTCTTCCACTTTTTCTTGGCCGAAATAACTGATGAAAATTTTGTTCCAAAAGGCCTCTTGATGATGATAAAGGTATTTAATCATTTCTTTTTCTTTGACCAAACTCATTATGGTGTCCACTAAATTAAAACTGACCAAAATCTCGTCGCCGGTTTCAATTTTGAAAAAATCGCCCACCCAATCCAGGTCCTTCCAGAAATCCAAGCCCTCAATTTTCGCCAAGGATTCTTCGGCTTTATCCCAGTGTAGGGCTTCGGGATTAAGGTGGGGCAGAAAAAGCCGCCGGTCATTTTCATCGTCTTTAGCTAAATAGCGCTGAATAATAAAAAAAGATTGATGACCAGTCGATGGTGACGGCAAAGATTTTGAAACATCGCCTCGGAGCAAAGAAATGAATTTAGCGGCAAAATCTTCGGAATTCTTTTCGGCAAATCCCCGAACCAAATCAGCGTAAAAATAGACCTCATAAAAATAATGGCAGAGGAGCGAAAGTGTCCTTAAAGTTTCTCCCGAAACTTTCAAACTGATGGGGATGATAAAAATTATTCCCAATTCTTTCAGATGGCTGATGTTGTGATATTTCTTTTCAACGAATTTTTCGGCCGCCGCCACCCACTGGGGACCTAAAACCTTGACCTGAATTTCCCGTTCTTCAAAATCCGCCGGCTTCAAATCTTTATATTGCTTAAAGAAACAATTATTGAGCCATTCCGGATCTTCCAAAAATCTCAAAGCGCTGTAAACCTCAAATAAATCTTCTTTGGCCAACATCGCCTCTACCGAAGAATAACCCAACACTTTGATAGTTTTTAGAGGCGGCTCGGCCTTCAAAAATCTTTCGGCTATTTCTTTTTTAAGAAAAAAGCCCTTTTGGCGAGGGGAAATGTCTTTCGCCAAATCAACAATCCGCTGGCAATCTTTGGGATTAGATAATTGAGGGCTTTTCAAATATTCAAAAATCCTTAAATCATCGCTTTCCACTTTAGAAATTAAAGCGTCGTAAACATCCAAAGCCATTGAACCTCGGCCTAATCCCAATTGATCCAAACTTTCGTCAATTAGTCGTTCATTTTCTTTTATTAAGGAATAAAAAAAACTTGATTTTCCAGTAAGACGATTTAAATAATTTTCCAAATCAACAACGGTTTGTTTTTCCGCTCGCAGAATTCCGGCGATTTTTTCCTGGTAAGGTTTGTTATCCATAAAGTTTTTTGGTTTTTATATTTAACTTTTTCCAGCGCGGCGATTGCTGAAAATGTTTTTTGGTGATAATTCCTTCTTTGGCGCCGATATATTCCACCACCGAAGTGGCGTTGGCGCTGCTTAAACGAATAGCGTATTCAATAGCGGAAGTTTTTAGTAAGCCCGCCACAAAACCGCTGCCAAAAGCGTCGCCGGCGCCAGTCCGGTCAACTAATTTTCTCTCTTTAAAAGTGCCGGCTTGCCAGAGAGTTTTACTGTCAGAAACCGAAACGCCTTGAGGTCCTTTAGTCATCACTACAATTCCCTTCACCCATTGGTCTAATTTTTGAAAAATTTCTTTTTCCCGTTGGTAAGGAATACCGACTAAATAAGAGGCCTCTTCTTGATTAACGATAAAAACATCGTAATTGTTCAAAAGTTTTGGTTCGGTTTTGAGAATTTTTAATTCTCGCGCTCCCGGATTACCGGCGACTTTAATTTTGTTTTTCTTGGCAAAAGAAAATAATTTTTGTAAAAGTTTTTTATTGCCGCCAAGAGAACCGATGTAAAACCATTTAGCGGATAATTTTCCCCACGGAATTTCTTTTTCGGTTAATTCCTCTCCGGTTCCTTTATAAGAAAGAATGGTTCTTTCCCCGCTTTCGGTTAAAAAAATTACCGAATAAGCCGTCGGCGTATCCGGGTCTTTTTGAATAAATTTTGTGTCTATTCCCTCGCGTTTTAAGGCGCGGATTATTTCTTCACCGGAAACATCCGGTCCCACCCGGCAAATAACCGCGGTTTTTAAAGTTTGACGCCGGAAAGTAGTCGCGGCATTGGTGCCGACGCCGCCGGTGGTAAAAGTTAATTTCGGAACTTCAATTTTGGAGCCGAAAGGCAAACAAATTCCTTCGCCTACCCGAAAACGAGAATTTTTGATTTTGAAAAAATTTATCCCTTCGAAAAATCCGTCGCGAGTGGCCGTACCGATGGTAATAATGTCGTACATTTATAATTTTTTAATAACTTTAACCACGGCTTTTTTGATGGCTTTTACTCCCATTCCGTATTTCTCAATTAATTGATTCATCGGGCCGGATTCGCCGAAAGTATCCTGCATTCCGATAAATTCCATCGGCGTCGGACAATGTTTAGCCAATAATTCGGCGACGGCTCCTCCTAAGCCGCCTGTCACCTGATGTTCTTCAACCGTCACCACGGCCCGGCATTTTCTGGCTAATTCAATAATTTTCTTTTCATCTAAGGGCTTGAGAGTATGATTATTTAAAACAATGGTATGAACTCCTTCTCGATATAAATCTTTGGCCGCTAATAAAGCGTTATAAAGCAAGGGACCGCAGCCGATAATTAAACATTTGGGCCTGGTTGATTCCCAGAAAATTTCCGCCTGGCCCGGAATAAACGGCGTTTCTTCGGTGGTGAAAACCGGGGTTTTTTCTCGGGTAAAACGAATGTAATCCGGACCCCAGATTTGAGCGCTGGCCAACGTGGCTTTTTTGGTCTCAATGGTATCGCAGGGAACGAAAATTCTCATATTAGGCAGAACCCTCATAATCGCTAAATCCTCGGTCGCCTGATGGGTGGCGCCGTCGGGCCCGGTGGAAATACCGGCGTGAGCGCCGGCAATGTTGACATTAGCATTGGTATAAGCAATGAAAGTTCTAATCTGTTCCCAGTTGCGGCCCGGAGAAAAAGTGGCGTAGGAAGAAATAAAAGGAATTTTTCCGCTTAAAGCGAGGCCTACGGCAACTACGGCCATATTCTGTTCGGCAATGCCCATTTCAATAAATCGCTCGGGAAATTTTTCTTTAAACGGAGAACAACGAGTGGAATCGGTAATGTCGCCGCAAAGAACCACCACGTTAGGATTGACTTCGCCGGCCAAAACCAAACCTTCGCCAAAGCCGTCCCGGGTGGCTTTTTGTTCAATGTCTTCTTTGAAAATTTTCGGATTTAATTTTGCTTCGGGATTCAACATATTTTTATTTAATCTTCTTCAATTTTTCCGCCTAAAGTTCGCAGTTGTCGCAAAGCCAGCATCGCTTCGGTCGGCGTTGGTGAAATCCCGTGCCATTTGTATTCGCCCTCCATAAAATCCACGCCTTTACCGGGAATAGTGTGAGCGATAATCACCGTCGGTTTTTCATAAACCGCCTTAGCTTCGTTAACCGCGTCAATAATGGCTTCAATGTTATGGCCATCAATTTCCAGCACGTGCCAATTAAAGGCCTCGTATTTTTGTTTCAAGGGCTCCAAAGGCATCACGTCTTCGGTAAAGCCGTCAATTTGAATGTTGTTGCGGTCCAAAATATTAGTAAGATTGCTCAGCCGATTTTTGCCGGCGAACATTATCGCCTCCCAGATATTGCCTTCATCGTGTTCGCCGTCCGAAGTCAAACAATAAATCCGGTGTTTCTTTTTTACTTGTGGTGAGCTTGTCGAACCATCCATTCGGCCCGCCAAAGCCATACCAATCGCCTGGGAAAGACCGGCGCCCAAAGGACCAGAGGTGCTTTCAATACCCGGCAAACTTCCATAATGAGGATGCCCTTGAAGCCGGGAATTGATTTTCCTTAAAGTTCTTAATTCCTCCAAAGGAAAATATCCGGCATAAGCCAGAGCCACATACTGGACCGGACAGTAATGACCGCAGGACAAGACGAAACGGTCGCGGTCCGGCCAATCCGGTTTTTTTGGATTATGATTAAGAATATGAAAATAAAAAGCGGTAAAAATGTCGGCGCTGCCCAGCGTGGCGGCGGAATGACCCGAGCCGGCTTCCACTAACGTTTCCACTAATTTCTGGCGAATTTTATTCGCCATTTCTTCCAAAAATTTTATTTTTTCGTCGTAAGTTTCCGCCATTTTATTTTTAGTCATTAAAAACTCCTTCAATATATATTATACTCTATTCAAATTTTATTTTATTCGCTGATTTTATAGATTTTCTTTTCTCCAGTGGGCAATTCATATTGAAGTTCGGTGTCGGAGAACCAGTTAGGTCTGAAATACCAAAGAGGTTCGGTGGTGCTGGCAACAAATTTCTGATCTTTGGTGAAAAGATTGTAAATATATAATTCGGTGCCAATGCCTTCTTTTCTGCGTCTTTCTTTTTCTATTTCCTCTTGTTCATAAATTCCAATCCAAGGACTATCTGGTTGAATTGTGATGTAGCCGTTTTCAACATTCAAAGCATCTCCGCCTAATACATCTTTGGGGGCTGGCAGAATATCTACTTTCCATGTTTCTCGTTCAATTCTAATAAACGCATTAACATTTGCGGCCTCAAATAAATCGGCCCAGAAAAAATCCCCTTTCTTCGTCCATTCCTTTAATCCGTAGATGCCAGCAAGAAAAGGATTCTCGGCTATTAACTTTTCATAAAGCAGGATAAATCTGTTTGATGCTACTTTAATATCTCTAATTACTAACGCAAAGTCAGGATGACCGCCATAACCACTAATTAAGGCCGCATAAATTTCAAGGGGGTCGATACGGAAGTCACTATTGAAATTAGATTTATATAAACCATTTTCATCGGTTGAACTAAATAAAAGGACTGAATTTCCTGTGCCGCTATAATTGTATTTCCACAGTTCAATCCGATAACCAGGCGTAGCGCGGCGAGTTTTGATGTCATAATTAAATTGCCTAATAACATAAACGCCACATTTGTGAAATTCGTAGGGGTGATAATGGGGTACAATGTTATCAATCTGGAAACGAAACAATTCCCGGGTAGTAATTTTATCAGTAACAATCACATCGGCTGAAGTTTCTCTAAGTCGGCTTCCATGAAATTGAAAAATGGCTACTTCATTATCCGCCAGACAAAACGAATGAGTAATTTTTTGCTGATTCTCTTGAGTGGGTTTTTGTTTATTAGATAAATAAAAAGAGATACCAATGCCAGCTAGAATTAAAATAACAACAATAATAACAATAAAGGTTTTCCTCGTAAGAAGATTTCTTAATTTCATAATGATTTCAAAAGTCCAGTCAAGGCATTATAAAGACTGGCTCTCAAGAAAGATAATGTTTCAAATAATTTTTCAATAAGACCTTGTTTATTGTTCCCTGGCGCTGTTCGGATAGAATCCGAACCAATTATATCAAAACCTTCCAATGTCTTTCCGGTTAAGACTGCCTTTGTATCACTGCATTGAATACCAGTATCACCGAACCTAAAATGAAAAACCAAGTCCAAATCCCCGTCTTTATCCACATCTTCTAGGTGGCGTTTGGCTTTGCCGTTTTTATCTTTATGGATCTCTTGGGCAGTATTGAGGCCGAAACGGACTGTATCCGCATCTACGGTGATGGCATCGAAAATTGGAGTAGTAAGAATTGCAACAGGAATAATGTCTTTTAGATTTTGGCAGTTGATTGAATTAGGGTCACTTCTAGGTTTGATGTCAATGTCTACTATTCTGGAAAGTTGTGTTTGTTGAACTGTTTCAAGAGAGTAATTTAGGTCAAATTCTTGAATAGCATTAGTGATAATGTTACCTGTTTGGGTGATGTCTTTTGAATTAGCGTTTTGGTCATAGGCTAAAATACCTAAAGTGTAAATTCCGGCTTCAATGCCAATAACCTTAATATCGTATTCGCCGTCAATCGGAGACGATATATAGACGACTTTGCTTTCGTGAATATCTTCAGGATTAAGAGGAGTATCGCTGCTTATTATCGGGCTTTCTTTGGTATAAATACTATCGGGGATTTCGTCATAAATTATGCCAGTTACGGGGTCTTTTCCGAGTTTTCTGCCTAGCGGGTCAGTGATTAAAAGTTCAGCTGGCGAAGCAAGATAGATATGCATTGAAGCGGCAATTGGTTTTGGTTGTTCTAAATAAGTGAAAAGGTTGGCGGTGTCAAAATGATTACCATAGCCCTGAATGTATTCAGTGAGATTTTGAGGTTGATTAAGTTTTCTGGTGTTATACCATTTAGGGTCTTTAAGAGTATTGGTGGAAGTTAATTTACCATCAATGACAAAATAATGGCCAAATACTTTGCTGTAGGCAACAATTGGTTTTGCGGAATTGAGAAAATCATTTATCTGAGGACTGATAGATGTTACGTTATAATCAGTTTCAGGATTAAAATCAAATCTTACCATTTTCTTGCTAGTTGTTTTGTCTATATACCCTAAATATTCTATTGCTTTGCCCCAATACAACTTTCCGTATTCAGTATAACCATTATTATCTGTGAGCCAAGAATTGATATTAAGAGGGTCAACACTGGAATTATCAATTCCTGTATCAATATTGTAATATCTGCCGAGCATAACCATAGAGGTTATGGCGCAGCCGCATTGGGCAATATTTAAACCACAACGTTCTTTCACTGGACCGAGGTTTCCGCGGCCATCGGCATATGGCAAAACACTCCATTCATCTGTTAAAGCATAAGATGGATACGGCGAATATACCTGTGTATACAACGGCACCAGTTTTACTTCAAAATCAATATTGCCGCTGGTGCCAAATTCCTGCCATTCTGAGGTAGCACTTTTATCATCCATCGCCCTCGCTCGCCATTTATAAGAGCCATCAACTAACGACTGACGACTAACAACATCCTCGCTTCCCGGAGAAACAAACTCGCTTTCCAACAAATCCTGTTCATTGAATGGCTGATTGAATTCTTTAAGTTCTACTTGAAGCTTTGCCTGATCATTATCCGGATCATTCAAGATCGCCTTGAAAATAACGATATTCTCCGTGGTGGTAGCGTTTTCAGAAATTAAAGTTATCCCGTCAGATTTGTATTGGTTGGGATTGGAAAAGACGGGGGGATGATTGATGCTCCAGCCATTCTGGATTTTCCAAGGAAAATTGTCTTGTCCATTTAAGAAAAAATAAGGAGAATCGCAAATATTATCGTTGTTTATATCAATACAACTAGCAGCAAATTTACTCCAATAATTTCCGCCAATTGGAAGCGGAAGATTATAGATATTACCAGGTTGTAAATAAACATCAATCCAACCACCCATAAAGTTATTATTAAAGACTTTGTTGTTGCGAGCGCCGGCTTCGCTATAAACCGCCATAGAGTAATTGGAAAACGTATTATTGGATATAGTGTCGCTGTTAGCGCCGGTCATCTGTATCCCAAATGAACTATTAGAAATTATATTAGATGAAATAAGGTTGAAAGCAGGACTAATTTCACCGCCAATCCAAATGCCTCTTGAACCATTAGAAATAATATTATTATTAATAATATTATTTAGGAACCCCCAAATTGCTATCCCAAAGTAATTATATGAAATAGTGTTATCCTTAATATTATTACTCCAACTATCGTCAATGCGGATTCCGTCATTATAGTTATTATGCGAAAAATTATTAGTTATAGAATTATTATTAGAAGCCCAGAGAAATACTCCATAAGTAAATTTACTTATATCTAGATTTTTAATTGTTATGTTGTTTCTTCCAGAAAGGAAAATACCGCTCCCGGTGCCGGTGCCGATTATAATACGCCCGTTGCCATCAAGAGTAACGCCATCGCTGTCAATTTGAATGGTCTCGTTAAAATCAGTGGTTAAAGTACAAGTTTTGGCAACCGTGTCCCAAGTTCCAATTAAATAACAATCTCCGCCGGTGGCGTCGTCTTTAATAAATTTAGTGCTCGCTCTTGGTTGAATAAAAATAAAATGAGATTTTGATAAATCTTGAATATAGGTGTAACCTCCATTTTCGTCGGTGGTAAATTCAGTTAGGTTGTGATAGTCATCTTGGTATTTGTAGTAAGTGGTTGAAGAAGCTAACCCGCTAATTGTAATTTGGGTGGAAACAGTAGAAGAAATCGGTTCAATCATCATCGTTATCATTTCTGGGATCGATTCTATTCTAAGTTTTGTTTCTTCAGAACTCTCTAAAATTAGATTAAGATATTCGCTGTCAGTTATTTCAAAATGGATGCCAGTGCCTTCGATTCTGCCAGGAATTTGAAGTAAGTTTAGTAAATCAGAAATTTCTTGAGCCTTGACGGCATTAATAAAAATAAAACTGCCGCTGACTAAAAAGACAACGGCTATAAAACTTTTTGATAATTTACTCATTTTGAATTTTGAATTGTCATTTTGCATTTTGATTTTTGATTTTTAAATTATATCGCTGTCAATGCTTGGTATGCTTTTCGGGGGTCGGAACTGCCAAATATATACGATGCCGAGACTATTATGTCCGTGCCGGCTTCCTTAGCTAATTTGGCGTTTTCCAAATTGATGCCGCCGTCTACTTCAATTATAACATCGGGGTAATTTTTTTTCAAAAATTTTATTTTCTCTAAAACCGCTGGTTGAAATTTTTGGCCGCCGGGGCCGGGTTTTACCGCAAGAATCTGGACAAATTTAATTTCTTTTAAATAAGGAGTTAGATTTTCCGCTGGAGTTTCGGGGTTAATCGCTACCCCGATTTCAATTTTGGGAAGTTCAACTTCCCTATGGAAGTTGAACTTCCATATATTAATTGCTTCCAAATGGAAAATAATTCTTTTGACTCCGGCTTCAACCCAATCTTTAACTACTATTTCGGGATTTTCCACCATTAAATGAATCTCAATATTAGATTTTAGATTAACGAGGTCTTTAGGATTATCCCAGGTTTTATGATTCGTGAATTTCCCGTCGGCGATATCAAAATGAAGCCACGGGCTAAATTTAGCCGCGATTTTAATTTTTTTTAAAACTTCTCCAAACTCGGCTTCGTTAATAACGGGAATGACAAACATAATTACTGATTTTCTATTTCGCTGATTTTTCTAATTCTTCTTTTATGCCGTTCTTCTTTAGAAAAAGACGTCTGTAACCAGACACTCAAGATTTTTTTGGTTTCTTCTTCATCTAAAAAATCAGTCGCTAAACATAAAACATTAGCGTCAACATCGTTGCGGCTGGAAAAGGCCTGGTCAGAATTGCTAACTAAAGCGGAACGAATGCGAGAAAATTTATTAGCAACAATATCTACGCCCACGCCAGAACCGCAAATCAAAATTCCCCGGCGGTTATCCGGGTCTTTAATTACTTCTTGGGCTACTAAACTGGCGAAATCCGGGTAATCATCGCTTTCATCATAAAAGTCATTGCCTTTGTCTATCACCGTATAACCCTTATTTACAAGAAATGATTTTAATTTTTCCTTAAGGTTGAAACCCCGATGGTCCGCCCCGATAAAAATTAACATAAATTCAAAACATGTTTCACTAAGGTGGCGCAGTAGCCCCACTCGTTGTCGTACCAAACCAAAACTTTGACTAAATCACCGTCAATGACTTTAGTAAAAGACAAATCCACAATCGCCGCGTTTTCGTTGCCAATAATGTCCGAGGAAACCAAAGGTTTTTCGCTAACGACTAAAATTCCCTTCATTTCGGGCTTAGCGCTGGCCTTTTTTAAAATTTCATTTATTTCTTTAACCGAGGTTTTTCTTTTGGCCAAAAAAGTGATGTCGGCCAAGGAGCCGCAAACCACGGGCGTACGCACGGCAATGCCGTCAAATTTGCCGTCTAATTCTTTTAATACCCGGCCCACGGTCAAAGCCGCTCCAGTGGTAGAAGGAACCAAATTTTGAGCGCCGGCCCGGCCCCGCAAAAAATCTTTACCTTTAACCGGGCCGTCCACTATGGTCTGGGTAGCCGTATAAGCGTGAATGGTGTTTAAAACTGCTTTAGCAATGCCGGGATTTTTTGACAAAACCGCCATTATCGGCGCCACGGCATTGGTGGTGCAGGAACCGTTTGAAGTTAAATTAGTTGTTTTAAAATCTTTAGCGTCAACGCCGACTAAAATCGTTTTGCCGTTTAACGTTCCTTCGGCGTCTTTAGCTGGAGAAGTGATAACCACTTTTTTGGCGCCGGCTTTCAGATGAGCGCTGGCTTTTTCAAATGACTCAAAAACGCCGGTGGCTTCAACCACAATATCAATGCCTAATTTCTTCCACGGCAGATTAAATGGGTCTTTTTCCTGTAAAACCAAAATTTCTTTGCCGTCAACAACTAAATAATTATTTTTTATAGAAACTTCGCCGGGGAAACTTCGATAAACCGTGTCGTATTTCAAAAGATAAGCCAAATTTTCCAAATCACCCAAATCATTAATTGCCGCCACTTCCAAACTCGGCTCGTTTAAAACTTGCCGGAAAAATAACCGTCCAATTCTTCCGAAACCATTAATGGCAATTTTTGTCATTAAAATAATTATAACAAATTATTGGAAAGTCCAACCAGTGTTGGTACCACCGTTAGTTGAATTTGTCGCATACCAAGTTGTTACTGGCGTGGCATTTGAATAACTAATTGAACAATAATCGCAAGTAATCGTTCCTCCGCCTGCTTTTGTAAGTGTATGAGTTGCCGCCGTAACGCTTCCTATTGTCATTAAGTTCCCGGCAATTCCCGAAACAGTAAATGTAGTTACGGTGGTATTGATTCCGGCGGTAAATTGAATTGTATGAGGCGGAGTATCTACTCTGAAATCGTTGAAAGTATTGGAACCCGTAAGGATAAAATTTCCTGTTCCTGCTCCCGTGAACCAAATGTTGTTATAGATTTTCCCGCCGCCGGCAAAGGTTTTGGCAGTCGCAGAAGCGTTTATTATTTTTATGGTTGAGCCAGTAGAACTTACAGTTCCAGCGCCGGTCCAAACGGTTCCTGTCCCAGTCAAAGTCCAAGTCCCAGAACCCATTATATTTGTGCCACCAGAACCCATACTGACTAACCCGGCAGTAACATCTTTGTTGTTTGCGTTAAAGGTGCCGATTGTAATCGTAAGAGTTCTTGTAACACCAAGAGTCAAAGCGTCTTGTAGGGTCAATGTCCCCCCATAAGCAGCAAGAGTAATTCCTTTTTCAAAGGTTAAACCATTAGACGTGAAATTATAACTTCCCCTACCTGCAAAAGTTAAAACAGTTGTCCCCGTTCCAAGTGTCAAACCGTTTATTAGAGTTAAAGAACCATAAATTGAAGCTGTCGTAGATAACGTAAAAGTCAAACCAGTAGTCCAGGTTGCCCCAGTAAAATTAATACTCGCGCCTAATCTCGGCATATCTGCTGTTACGGTTTGAGAAGTTCCAAACGCCTTATCTATAAAAACATTATCTTGTGGAAGTGGAACTCTTGATGTCCAATTTCCCGATGTTGACCAAGTTCCACCGTTAGCGTTAATCCAATGTTGGTCTGCTGAAGGTGTGAAAGTAATTCCGGAATTCCCACCGCAATTGCCCGACTTTCCAGTAATTGCGGATAAGTCCCAATTTCCAGTACCAGCACCCGTAATATCTTGAAAATCGGCATTGGTAACTGAAACTGTGGCCGCTGTCAGGATTCGAGCTGTTCCCACAGCAGAAGAGTAAGCAAGAAGACGATTTGTGACGCTGTTACCCGTAAGCGTTAAGGTGCCGGTAATGATCTGGTTAGCTCCTAAACTCAGCTGGTCGGTGACCACCGCCGTGCCGATTCGGGTCAGATTGGTAAAAGTATTAGCGCCCGAGATGGTAACCGTGCCGGCACTGTTAAGAGTAACGTTGTTGTAAGTCTTGCCGCCGCCGGAAAAAGTAGGTGAACTACCGGTAAGGTTTATCTGACTTGTTCCGGCATTAAGGGTTAAACCAGTAACAGTAGCGAAGTTCCAAGCAGCCGCCCAAGCCGTTGAGCAGGTAATTAAACTGGAACCGAGGGTTAAGGAACGGGTATTGGAATTAGAAGAACTGAAAACACCACAGGTAATGGTTTGACTATTGGTATCTAAAGAGCCGCTCGTTAAAGTGATGGTAGCGGTGCCGACATTAAAAGCATCCTGTAGGGTCCAACCGCCGCTGCTGTTATTAAAAGTTACGCTACCACCTAAAGTTTTCCCAGCCAGAGTTATTGTATTGCCAGTTGACGTAGCCGAGAAAGTAATCGCTCCAGTATAAGTTCTGGTCATTCCCGAAGCCATTTTTAGAGAACCAGCAATGTTTAAGGCGGCGGTGCCGGCAAAAGTCCCGGTATACCCGGTAAAATCTAAATTTTTAGTAGAAGCGGCCACATCTACTGTAGCAGTTCCTACCCCAGAATTAGCATCAAAATAAACATCGTCAGTCGCGGTAGGCACCGAAAATCCGCCGGCACCGTTGGAGGAATCCGACCAATGAGCCGTATCGCTCCAGTTGCCGGTTCCGCCTACCCAATAGCGGCCGGGTGGCGAGGCAACCGCCGGCGTTCCACTAACTATTGCCCCGATAGAAATATTATTTACCGCGTCATAAGCGCAAACCCGGTAATAATAAGTAGTGCCGTTAGTTAAACCGGTATGGTCTTTGCTGGTACCAGCCCCCAAATAAATCTGGGTGCCGTTGGTGCAATTAGCCGCCGGGGTGGCCGTGGTGGAAAACACTAATTTATAAGTATTACTACCAGCTAAACCACTGCCGGAATCGGTGGCCGCGGCCCAAGAAAGAGAAATTTGCTGGTCGCCGGGAGTGGCAATTAGGGGCCCGTCAGTGGGTGCCGCTCCATCAACCGTGCGGCTGACGCTGGTCGCCGTGGTCGTCCCTCCACCGCTAGTCGCCCGCATATTAATAGTCAAAACCGTCCCGTCAAAGGAAGATATATTGTTTTTGCTACAGGTATAGTTAGGCCCGCTTCCCGATATAGTTGCCACATACCAATTCGTGCCGCCGTTAATAGTATATTCACAAGAAGCAACCGCGCTTTCGTTATCGGTAAAAACAGTTGAAACATCAAAAGGAGTGTCCACGTAAGAACCGGAAGAAGTATTGGCCGGGGTCACAGTGCCGGCCACGGGCGGAGTGGAATCGCCGGGTGCCTGACAGCGAGAATCATTAGGATAGTCGGTGTAAAAACAACTCTGGCTAGAACAATAATAATCTCTATAAGTAGTACCAGTACAACCATCCAAACTATCACAGTTTTGACAAGTAGGATAAGTTCCACAAGAAGTATCAGTGCCCGAACACTGCTGGGTTCCGCCACCGCCCCCTCCACCTCTAGTCAGTAATACTTGGGAAACCTCGGGAGTAAGAATAGAAGTTTCCGTGGCTAAGACATAGACCGAGGTAGAAGTGCCGGAAGGAGTGGCATATTTAATTTGATAAGCAGGACTCTCTAGGGGAGCGGTCAAAACCCAGGAACCGCGAGTGTAAGTGTAATAAAGACCGCCGGCGACGGTATTAATGGGGTCAACCGGCAAAGTAGCCAAAGGCGAACCAATAGAAATACTGGAAAAATTCACCGGCACCCAGCCCGTACTATTAACTTTGCGGTAATTGGTCGGGCTGGAACATTGATAAGACCAAACCGGAGGTCCCAAGGGTAAAGTTGGTAAACCCAAACCGGAGCAAGTGGAAGTAGGGTTAGCATTGGGGTCAGGAATAGAAATATAAACTGTATATTGAGAACCGAAATTAAAAATTCCTTGGACTGAAGCTATTTGAAGAGCTCGGTTTAGGTCAGCAAGTTCTGACAACCGGCGACTATCCCGGCTTTTCTGAAGCATTTCAGTAGGATTAAGAACCAGAATCACTACCGCGGTCAGAATAGCTAAAACACCAATAACAATTAAAAGCTCTAAAAGAGTAAAAGCCCGATTGTTAATGTTTTTCTTTATCATCTAATATATTATAGCAAATTTAGGCCCCTCTTTGTTCGGGTTGGCCGCCGCGAATTTGGCGATATTTTTCTTTGTTTAGTAAGGAGGAACTTCTTTAATTTTTATAGTTTTGACCGTGATATCGGCATACCCTTCTTCTATCCCATAAACAACTTTTATTCGGGCATTTCCGGATTTAAGAGCTTTTACTTCTTTGCCTCCCGACGGACCGCTTGTTGTTGATAATATTTGTACAATATCCGGATTTAAAGAAGTCCATTGAGTTTCTGGAATATGAGTCACGTCTACTTCAATCAGCGGACCCAAGCCATCAGGATCAAAATAAGCAAAAAATTCTTTAACGTTATCTTTAAACATTACCACCAATGAAGGTGAAACTCTTAAAATTGGTTGTTCAGGAATTGGTTGAGGAGGAATTGGTTGAGGAGGAATTGGCGAACCTACTGGAACGATAGAAATAGGGTGGGTCTGACTAATAGTTACATTTCTTCCCCCGGGAAATTTAAAAGTTCTATTTAAAGTTAAAATAGTAGTTATCGGCCTGGTGATATTGGAAGCTGCCTTAGCTTGAACTACAATAGCGTCTTTTGTCTGGAAAGAAATTAAGAAATTTGGGGTTATCCACTCGTCAGCGTAAGAATAAACAATGTTATCTGGATTATTTTCAAAATTTTTAATTATTTTACCTAAGTCGGAGTTCGCATCATCAAGCTGGTTGAGTTGGTCTTTAAATTCTGAAATTAGCGAAGTGTAGGAGGTTTTACTAATTAATTGGAGCATATCTGCCCCGGCTTGAATAAGATAGTCGGTAAAATAAGCCACATTATTGGCCGCTACCGCAACTTCTGAAACTTTTTTAGTGGTCCAAACCGTTTCGTATGGCTGTTTATTTGCTTCTTGGGCTGAATCTTTAATTTCTTCGGTATTCTCTTTAATTCCCTTAGTCCATTCATTTATTGGTTTAATAATTTCTCCGACTTGTTCAGTAATAGTGCTGGAGGCGCTTACAACCGCAATTTCATCTGCTGCTCTCCTAAAATAATTCTCAAATTCTGCAATATAACCATTAATCACTTGCGATCGGCTATCTAAATCATTTACTTGGCTAACTTGGCTAGTTAAATCTATATTTTTACTGCCGAGGATCATATTTGGTGTAAACCAAAAAGGAGGAGAATCATAGGACTTAAAAATTGTATAATATGAACCGCTATTTCCTTTAAAAATTTCAAAATTCTCCCCCGGTTCAATTGGCATCTCTGGCAACATAAAATCAATTCCCATATTGGCGTAAACAAAACCCCACCACCCTTTTCTTACTCTATACCTGTTAATCTCACCCGACCAATTATTAGAAAAACCCTGAGGATTATAAGGGCTCGCCGCCGCTCTGGCGGCGCTGGGCTGATTGATTGGGTTGGATTTGTTATTAATTATGAAATAAGAAAAAGCCAGGATAAAAACAACTAAACCTAATAAAAGCAAAGGGGGTAAAGAATGTTTTCGAAACTTAAAGAAAACGAGTATGGCTATTAATAAAACTAAAATTAATATAATTAAAACAATAAGGAAATAAATAGAAATAGTGCTAACGGGTTGCGGTGGACGAAACTGATAATTAATTTCTTTTTGTTGAATTAGATTGCCAGCGGCATCAAAAATTTCCGTTTTTAAAGCAAGAATATCTGGTGCAGTCGCCAATTCTTTCTGATAAAGAGCTGGTTGAGTGGTTGGAAAAAGGGCGCCGGTATAATTTAATTCATCAATCTGCTTTGCTTGTCTTTGATCTAAAGCTGAAAGTTTTATAGTACCTTTTAATTCATCTCCCTCTTGGGAATCGGCAATATTTCCCACACAGGTGAAAAATATGTTTTTCCCGCCTTCTTGGGCGACACCGCTGTAATAAATTCGCGGCGCAAAACCAGATAGAGAAAAACGAATTTTTGAAGTTACCATCGCCTCACCCGATGTCAACGCTGATTTCAGTATATAAGTACCGGCTTTAAGAGATTCGGGGGAAGTATAAGAAAAATTATAAGATTGCTGGGGGAGTAAAGTTAAATTTTTGGAAAAAGAATTAATTTTTTCTCCAGATTCATCCCAATAATATAAAGTGGTGTCTAAATGACTTTCTACTGCCTTCGGGCTAGGATTGAATATCGGTATAGAAATATTTGCCGGCAAATTATTCTCATCGATTGTCGGCGGAGGATTAAAAGGGTTGGCTTTTATAATCCCATTAATTAATGCTTTTTCTTCTTCAAAATAAGGAGTAATAAAATCTTTCTGACTGGAATTGATTATGCGAAACATCACGAAGGCACCAAGCACATCTTGAGTAAAAGACAAACCAGCAATGGAATAGCCGTTATCAGTAATATAAATGTACCCCTCATACAATCCATCACTCAAATAAGATGGGAGTGGTATTGAAAAAATATTTTCTTGGGTTTGACCAACAGAATAAGTCAAACCCTCTTTTAATTTTATTTCATATAGAACGATGCTGGTGTTGGTTTCCGGCAACGATTTTCGTATTTGAAAAATAACGGCGGCATTCTGAAGCGAAGTTTTAGGATGTTGATTGGTAACCGATAACGTCAGGTTGGCATTTTCTCCTGGATTATACGAACTTTTATCCAAAGAAGAAGTAATATCTAAAGCCGCATAAGGATAATAATCGAAGCATGGAGGTGTTGTGTTGTCGGCTGGGGTGACCTGTGCTTCGGTCCGGAGAAATCCTGGAAATCCTATTATTAAACTACTCAAGAAAGAAATTAATAATACTCCTAAATAAATTTTTTTAAAAGATTTCATATTCTTATTATAACATATTTATTATAACATATCTCAAGCCCCTCTTTGTTCGGGTTGGCCGCCGCGAATTTGGCGATATTTTTCTTTGTATTCTTCAATGGTTTTTTCCACTTCTTCGTGAGAAATTTCCGTTCTTAAAAGGTCAATGGCGTTAATGGTGTCGTAAATGTCCAATTTATTTTTTAGTTTATAAGCCGCGTCCCGCCAAAGAATGGCTTTTTCGTACTCTCTTTCTTTAGTGGCTTTCTTTTCTAATTTTGTCATCATTTCCATAAAGGCGTAATAAACTCCTTTTTCCGCGCCGCCCCGGGAAATCGTCCGGTCCTTAAAAGGAATCCGCAGAAGGGATTTCTGTTCCTGCATCATTTGACGAATCCGGCCGGTCCGCTGCCAATTAAAAGCCGTGGAAATTATTTTCTCATAATAATCCCGGGCTTTTTCCAATTTTTCTTTGGCCAGGTCCGGAATGTTTCTAATGGTATTTAATAACTGATAGGCGCCGCTCTCGATCATTTCTAAACTCCACCAGGGCTTGGCCGAAGCCCACCAAAAATGGTCCCCCGCTAAAGCGATGTCCATTTTTTTGCGGATTAAATCGTATCGCGGATGATTTCTATTTAAGGATTGAACTTCTTTTAAAACCAACTCAAACAAATCACGCTGCCATTTATGAATAATGTTTTCCGGGTCGGACCAAGACAAAAATTGGATATCTTTTTCAATGTCTTCTTTACTGCTGGCCCAGGTTGATTTAACTGGTTTTATTTCTATAATTTCTTGGTAGTATTTTGGGATATCAGAAATTTGGATTAGCTCAAATTCCGGCGCCTCAAAAATATCAAAAAGCATTTTTTCCAAGCCGGGACGGTGATGGCCAAATGTCTCTCCATCCATAGCCGTAACCACATAGCGTCCGCTTTTTAAATCATCCCCCATTACTTCCTTAAGCGACTCTCCTGATCTGACCACCGCACTCATAATTAAATTACTCAAACGCCTTTCCCGGAAAAAAACTTTAAGATTAGTGTTTTTTATTTTATAAATTTTCGTGTAATCAACTTTTCCGGGTTCGCCGCCGCAGGCAATTTCATCTAAAATAAGCCATTCAAATCCCAAATCAGAAACAATCGGCGCCAACTCTTCTTTATAAGCCATTTCGGTTGGGAAAAACCCTTTGGGCCGATAGGCCTCGCCTAAATAGAATTTATTGGTTTCGTCGTTGATTTTAATTTGGCGAACAATTTCATCTTTTTCCAAAAACGGCAAAAAAGCGTGATATTTGGCCGTACCGGTAAATTCAGCGCGACCTTCGCGGCCGAGTTTTCTTAAAATATCAATTAAATAGTGATATTTGTATTTGTCAAAAAGTTCTAAGAGAGCGCCGTTGATATTGAGGGTTAATCTCACCCGCTGGTGTTTTTCTAAGCCTTCAAAAATCGGACGATAACTTTGAGCCACAATGGCTTCTAAAATATCCGGCTGTTGTTCGGCCGGCTGATAAAGGTGCAAAAAATTAGCTAAGTACATTTTTCTTTCGCAGGTCTATGGCTTTAAAAAATAAATCAAGATATTTTTGGGCGGATTTTTTCCAGGAAAAATCTTTTTCCATCGCCCGTTTCTGAATTCCCTCCCAAATCTGGCGATGACGGTAATTTTCAAAAGCCCGGGTTATGGCGACGGCCAGCGCCAAAGAATCAAATTCGTCAAAAACAAAACCCGTCCCGCTGTTGCTTCGCGGGTTGTAACCTTCAACCGTATCCGCCAAACCGCCGGTTTTCCGAACAATGGGAATAGCGCCGTAACGCATCGCTTCCATTTGAACCAGCCCGGCCGGTTCAAATCTTGAAGGAATTAAAACCGCATCCGCTCCCCCAAAAATCAAATGAGGCAAAACTTCGTCAAAACCTAAATAACAAGCCACCTGCTCCGGAAACTTTTCTCCCAAATTTTGGAAAAAACTCATAAAACGGCCGTCGCCCGAACCCAAAACTATTAATTGAAACCCTAATTGTTTTAATAAAGGTTCGGCTATTGAAAACAGTAAATCAAAACCTTTTTGTTCGTCCAAGCGAGAAACAATAGCTAAAAGGAAAACCTCTTTTTTAACGGGCAAATTGAATCGTTCTTGAAGTTCAACTTTATTCAGAATTCGTTTTGCCAAATTTTTGACATTATAATTCGCGACCAAATGAGGATCGGCCTCCGGATTAACAGTTTCATAATCAATACCATTCAAAACTCCATAAACCCGGGAGCGCCGTTCTCTTAATAAATCGTCCAAAAGTTCGCCGTAATTGGGAGTCATAATTTCTTTGGCATAATTGGGCGAAACCGTGTTAATAATATCGGCGTATTTAATGCCCCGGCGCATGGCGTTAATTTTCAGTAGTCGGGGGCTGAAAAACGAGGGTATTAAAGAATGACCGTCGTCAAAATCCATTTCCGTGATAAACCGATGGTCAAACATTCCTTGATAATACAAATTGTGAATACAAAAAACGGTGGCGAGAGAATTTAATTTGGGGTCATCTTTATAGTTTTGATGTAAATAACTGACCAAAAAACCGGTTTGCCAATCCGAAGCCACTAAGACATCCGGTCGCCAATCCTTGGTCACTCGCAAAAATTCCAAGACACCTCGGGAAAGTAAAGCCCAGCGCGCCGCGTCATCGGCATAGCCGTAAATATTGGCTCTTTTTTCGTAATATTCTTCATTTTCCAAAAAATAAGCGATTACCGGCAGCCGATTATCGCCGGCCAAGCCGCCAGTTGACGGGTCAAATTTTTTAACATTGCAGATAAGCTCTTTAGGTTGATTTTCTTCTTCGGCGTCAGTGGGCACTTTTAGCCCTTCATAGACCATTCTCAATTTATACTTTTCCTGGTCAATACCGGCGTAACGGGGAATCATCACCCGAACGTCATAACCTAATTCTTTTAGGGCTCGCGGCAGAGAAAACATCACTTCGCCTAAACCGCCGGCCTTGACAAAAGGCGCGGCTTCCGAAGCCACAAAAAGAATTTTCGGAAAAGATTTTTTGATTATAAAAAAAGGTAGGGTCATTAATTTATTTTAACAGATATTGATAAATATTCAAAACCGCTTTAATGGCGTCGCCGATGGCGATGTTGTTTTGATGGTATAAACCGTCAGTAACGTCGCCGCTGGCCCAGATTCCCGGGCAAGAAGTTTTTTGAGTTTGGGAGTTAACGACAATATACCCTAATTTGTTTCGTTTAACCAAATCTTTGGCGATTTCGCTGTTGGGTTGATAGCCCACAGCTATGAATATCCCTTGAAGATTTAATTTTTTAATTTTTCCGTCGCGGCGGTCGCGGTATTTTAAACCCCGGACAAACTCATCGCCGAAAATTTCCCGGACTTCGGCTAAAGTAATAATCTTTATTTTTTTTGATTTTTTAATTACCTCTATCATAACCGGATCGGCGGTTAATCCAGCGGTGTATTCTAAAAGATAAATTTCAGAAGCATAAAGCAGCAGGTCTCGCACCGCTTCCAAGCCGGCGTTTCCGCCGCCGATAACCGCCACCGCTTTATTTTTCATCAGCGGCGCATCACAGATAGCACAATAAAAAACCCCCCGGCCCGCAAATTCTTTTTCCCCCGGAACGTTCAATTTCTTCTGGCGGCCGCCGCCAGCCAGTAAAATGGTTTTGGTATTAAAAATCTTCCCTTTTCGGGTGGTAATTTTAAATCCTTTAATCCTGAGCGTAGTCGAAGGATTGATTTCAACAACTAAATCTCCTTCAATAATTTTTATTCCGGCTTGAACCTGAAGATGCTCTTTCAGCGCCTTAGCCAAATTAAGACCGGAGATTGATTTAAAGCCGATGAAATTTTGGATTTCCCCGGAAGCCACGGATTGACCGCCAAAAGAATCCGTGAGCAAAAGTCCTTTAAGTTTTTTTCGGGCGGCGTACACGCCCGCGGCTGCGCCCGCCGGTCCGCCGCCGACGATTATTAAGTCGTAAAGCATTTTCCAATTCAATTTGATTAAAACTAGTTAAAATTTTTCCGTTAACGTCAATAACCGGCAACCCGTACTGATGACTCTTGGCAAGCATTTCTTTCTGAAATTTTTCATTCCGACTGACATCAATCTCTTGATATTTAATTTTTTTCTTTTTAAGAAATTCCTTGGCTGTCTCGCAAAAAACGCAAGTTGGGGTGGTGTAAATTTTTATCATAATATTATATTACAAAGCAGCCCCTCCCCGACCCAGGTCGGGGAGGGGTTTACTCGTTTCAATTTAAACTTGGGGGCCTGTTTTTTTACCGAACAAATCCACGCAGGCAATCAGAATCACTAAAATTCCAACAATGACGTTGCTGGTATTAAGAGCACCAGCTACCAAGTAAGGCGAAACTACCACCCATAATCCCAAGATTAAGGTAATCCATGCAAGTCCTTTCATAATTTTAATCTGAAATTATTTTTATTAGCGACCTTTGATTATCTTTGTATTATACCATATTGAGTTCAAGAAAAAAACTATAATACCGAAAGCCACCGCCACATTAAGCGATTCTTTTTTGCCTCTCATTGGAATTTCCAAAATTTTATCCGCTTTCTTCAGGATTGACGGCGGCAAACCCTTAATCTCGTTCCCCACCACCAATCCAATCTTACGAAGTTGAACTTCGTAAGATTGGATTTTAAAGTAAGGAATGGATTTTTTGCTTTGTTCAATGGCGAAAATTTTATATTTTTCTTTTTTGAGTTTTTCGAGCAACTTTATAGTTGCTCGTGCTGAGCGCGCCGAAGCATCCCACGGCACATATTTTTCCGCACCCAGAGAAACTTTGGTCAATTGGGGCCGCGGCTTGCCAAAAACATCCACCGGCCCTGGCGTAATACCACAAAGATAAATTTTTTCCACTCCCGCCGCGTCAGCCGTCCGGAAAATAGAACCAACATTATGCAAACTGCGGATGTTGTGAAGGATGACGATCATAAAATGATTTTAACTTTTATTTATTGATTTTCACCTTACTAAAATCCAGTGCGATCGCATCAGATTTTAGTAACTTATTTTTCTATTTATTCTTCAATTTCCCATTCCGATTTTCAGGTACCAATCCAGATTCGAATCCGTACTAAAACCGTAATAGTTTTTCTTTGCAAATTCGCCGTTGGGATAAACGTTGCCGCTGGCAACCGCATTTTGCCAAGAATTACGCTGCCAGGCCCTCCAAGTATCAGTAGTATTATAATCCTGCACTCCCAACATCAACCAATACTTGATATTTTCTGATAAAGAGATCGGGTTGGTAAAAACAAAAGCAACATCTTGACTGCCATCAAGATTATAAACATTGGAAATTATTGATTCGCCTATTGGCTGATTGTTAAAATCCGGCGAATTAGCCCCATTGTCGGCATAAACCGAAAGTTCTAAATTAGCCGAATCGTTCGCTTGATTCTGTTTTATTTTTAAAACTACATTATTAAATTGAAAGTCGGTTTCGGGACTAATACTTTGAAAATTGAAATATTCATATTCAAGACCATCTCTGCTTCCAAAAGAATAACTCCAATCGTTATATTCAGTTTGGGTAATATAAAAATTAACCGGCGGATAGGACCACGGAGCAACAAGAATATCTGAATAATTTTCAAAATCGTCTTGGGCGCGGACGCTAAAGTAAAAATCATCGCCGGGCGCAACTAATCGAGAAATACTAGTAGCACTGCCTCGTGATTGCCATTCATCCGAATCATTATATTTAATTTCATAAGTCAAAAGAGAATCTAAGGTGTCTAAATCAGTAGCGCGAGGCCAATTAATATTTAATCGGGAGTTCTGCTGGTCAGGATCCAAATCAATTGGGCCGGTTAATTGGGGCGGCTGATGAGTTGGCGGCTCTCCAAAATAATATTTGGTCTTATCAATCGCCACTAATTTAAAATCAGGGCAATAACTTCCTAAACCGCACGGCACCATTGATTGCGTGGCGTAAAAAGCGATTGTTAAATAATCCCCTTCTTTGGCCGGTTGGCTCGACCAGATAATAAAATGATTATCCTCTAAATCTCCGAAATTCAGCGCCTCACTGTAAGCGCCGCCGTTATTACCGCACTTATCAGAAATATCAGGAATAATTAATGAATTACCATAATGATAGCCTCCAGCACATTGTCTATATTTTAATGGCAGAATATTTTCTAAGTTATCAGGCTGCCAAGGCACCTCAATATTAATTTGTTTCCCCGGCTCGCTGTTCAAATAAAAAACCAAAAGTTTAAAAGTGCTGTTTTCGCCATAAGGATAATAAATATCCGGCACAAAAGGATATTGATTGTAATATGTCTCAATTAAATATTCCGGTGAAGAACTGGCAGTTCGCGGGTCCTGATAAAAATATAAATTAGAAAGAAAACTGGGGACGGAAATTGTGGAAGTAGCGCTTTCCGAACCCAAACCCTCTTTATCAAACGCTTGAAGAGAAAAATTGATCGGACCGACTTCGTTCACTGGTGTTGTAAATGTTGTAGAAGTTGCGGTTATTATAATAGTTGAAGTTGCGTCGGTTATCTCAAAAATTTTATAAGTAATTGTAGAAGTGGCGCCGGAGTAATCCCGCGATGGTTCCCAATTGAAAATTAATTCAGTTGTTGAAGAAGAATATTGAATAATGAAATTTTCCGGCGGGGTGGGCTCATTCCGCGGCTCGGGAAAACTTTGGGAATTTTGAGGATTGGGTATATTACGAATTTCCCAGCCCGAGGCTGATCCGCCTTCGGTGAAAAAATCATCATCATCAGTATCACAACTGTTTCCCAAAAATTCGCCGTCATTTTGGGCCGAAATACAATCGCCGTTTTTAAAAGCTTTTCGTTCTAGACTTTTATCTTTTTGAATCTTATCATAAGAAACTAAATCAATAATAGAAGCGACCCGATAATCACCGTTATACAGGACAACAGAATTATTTGAATAAGCAATTTCTGCCGTAGTGGAGTATTTTAAATCTGCAACTTTTGAACCGCCGTAATTAGTATGAGCAACCAAGAAAAAACCCTTGGCAGGAATAGAACCGACAAATTTTCCGTCATCAACTAAATTACTTTCATTGCCAGTGGAAGTTCTTTTTCTTAATTCCCAACCCGTTAAATCAATGGTCTGATTAGTAGGATTATAGAACTCAATAAATTCGTCGGAAGAAGACGCGGTAGTGCCGGTTGAAATTTCACTGATAACAATATGATTGACCCCGCCTTGTTCTATATAAATTACGGAGGTTGCCGTTGAAGAAGTGTTTTGATTATCAAAAACAATCAAATTTACCGAATAATTACCGGCTTGAGAATAAGTATGAGTAGTGGTGGCGGTTGTTGCCGAAGAAGTCGCATTATCACCAAAATCCCACTGATAAGAAATAATTTGACCAGTTGAAGAAGCAGCATTAAAAGTAATTAAATCGCCAACTTGCGGATTTGAAGGCGCATAAATAAAAAAAGCCCTAGGCGCTTGATTCGCAGCCGAACAATCTCTTGATGGCGCTTTCGGGCTTGGACAAGTTTGAATTTCAAAATCATTGGCATTGCTATCGGTATCAACAAAAGTGTTGTTTTGGAATTTTCTTTGGATGCTTTGACCAGTAGGAGGATTGACTGTGGGAGTAATTTCAAAATCACTAGCTGTTCCAAATCCAACCTTATCAACAATATTTTGATTAGCATTATAAAGAAGAATAGTATTATTGCCCGCGATGGTATTTGATTTTGCCCAACTTGCATTAGGAGATATTGCCCCCGCATAACCCCCCTCATTTGCCGTCAAAAAATATCCGTTAGCCGGAATTGACTTTCCTTCCAAGCGACTCGCCGCCAAAAGTGAATATTCGGCGCCACTGGAACTTTTTCGCTTAATTGACCAACCAGTCAAATCAACCGATACATCGTTGGGGTTATAAAGTTCAATAAATTCATCATTAGCCGTGTTGCCTTCAATTTGAATTTCATTAATTAAAATTTTGGCGGGCTGAGAAGGATTACTGGTTTGTTGATTGGTCGCTCCGCCTCCACCTCCGCCTGAATAAACTACATAAGCCGTAGAATTTTCTGCTTTCGGCGTGCCGCCGATGATACTTGAAGTGTACCAATTAAGATCGCTTTTTCGTTCCATTGTTTTCTTTGCGTTAGCGGTATTGTCGCCAGCTGGCCAGTTTGGATTAGCCCAAACTTCGTCAATTAAATTGCAATTCTGGTCAAAAAGCCGCAAACCCTCATCGGTATTAGATAGAATGCCACTATACACAAAGTCGGCCGTCACTGTTGGTAAAGTATTATCATCGGTTCTTTCTAGAAGATAAAAACCGCCGGCGGAAATATTTTTGTTAAAAACCACTTTAATCTGTTCTCCTTTATCAATCAATTGCCAGCCAGTCAAATCAACTGCACCGCTGGAAATATTTTTTAATTCAATCCACTCGTCGCTGGCGCTGTTGGCCGTGCCCATCCAAGCCACCTCATTGATAATAATTTTTTGATGATTTGGTGTTTGGTTGGTATTAAAAACGCAAACTTGAGAAGTATTTTGATTAAGCGGCTGTTCTTGGATTATTGTTGAAGTTGATATTGGTTGATTTAAATTTTGGTCTTCGTTTTCTTCTTCGTCTTCCCCGGGGATTGTCTGCGGTTTTTCAATTATAATTTGAGAATTTTCTTTTTTAGGTGTGCCGCCAATAATATTTGAGGTATGCCAACCAAAACCGGTTAAATCGCGTTCCATCGTTTTCTTGGAAGTATTATCCCCGGCCGGCCAATTGGGATTGGCCAGGGCTTCGTCAATTAAATTACAATTCGCGTCAAAAAACTTCAGCCCCTCATCGCTATTTTTTAAATTGCCGGTGTATAAAACATCAGCTTTGATGTTTGGGACGGCGTCTTCATTGCGTTTTAAAAGATAAAAGCCGCTGCTGGGAATTTTGGAACCGCTGGGAAAAGTAATTTTTATCTGTTCATCTTTGTCCAATAATTGCCAACCGGAAATATCTATGTTCGCTTGAGAGATATTTTTCAATTCAACCCATTCATCGTTAGCGCTGCTTGTCCCGCCCACTTGTGGTGAGCTTGCCGAACCCATCCAGGCGACCTCGTTAATAATAACTTTGGAATGCGAGGGCTGTTGAGAAACATTAAAAGAGCATTGTTTTATAGCGACTGGCGATTCTTGTGTGGTTTCCGACTGGTTATTATTTAAAGATACTTCATCCACCTCCTGAAATGATTGCCCGCTAAACAAGTCGCCGAAGAAATTTTTCACCGCTTCAAATGCTTGGGCGAAAAATGATTTTTCTTCTTTTACAAAATTCGGATCGTTTTTCGCTTTTTCTACTTCCTGAAAGAAAAGATTTATTACCCCGGCGCCGTATTGGACAGATTTGGTGGAAAGACGGGACCAATAAGAATCTTTAACAATCTTCTCATTAATATTTAAATCAAATTTACTTGATATTACTAAATTTTCTAAACTCTTTTTATTGGCTAAATAATATTGATTACCATCACTATCCCTACTAACAACATAATAAAGTCCATCAATAAATTCAGTTGTGCTAAAATCTGGGTCTGGTAAATTATATCCACTTTCCTTACCAATCGTATCTTTGCTGTAAAAATTATTATTTGAATATTTTGCCAATTCATCAAAATAAGAATTTAAATCTGATAAAACAACCGAGGTTTTACCAACTAATCTATCGCTTAAATTTTTATCGGGATTATTTAAACTAAATTGTCCAGTATAATTTTCATAAGGACTACCCGAAGGATGAGCATCGTTTCTTGTGTGGTCGGGCACACCTTTGTCTTCAATTAAATGTAAAATATGTCCCAACATAAACATCGCTTTTTCTTTCTCGCCGTTGACATAAAATCTAATCGCCCTTTGCCAAGTAAAATTAGTTTCAGTGGTCAAAGCGCTAAGGGCTCTTTGTTGAATCGCGGTCAAAATAGAAGCGATTGTCGCCGGTACTTTATAAGTCAAACTATTTTGATTATTGCTGTCTTGGGCCCAATCCTTGGATTTTTGCCATGTACCTAAATTAATTAAAGGATCTATTGCCGGATCATACGTTAATCCTCTATTTTTTACCGGGTCGTAAAAATGGTTCATCCAGCGTGGGGCATCGTCCTCGCGCCGGGATCCATCAATTAAATAACTCTTTAGGTCGTCGGAAATTTGTTGATTAGAGAAATTTTGATTGTAAAATTTAATAATTTCCTCGGTTAAAAAAGCGTGTGTTTCTATACTATAAGCAAAAACAATATTGTTTTGAGCAACAAAAAATCCCAATATAAAAACTGGGATTAAAATTTTTACAAACTTTCTATTTTCCATACACCGGAATATTTATTTAAATTTAAAATTACAGAATATTCGATAACGCCATTTTTATTTTCTACTGTAAACCATACAGTATTATCAGAAGAATGTCGTGAATCAAATTTTGATTTTGAAACAATATCTGCAACTACCTGAAACTTTTTCTCTTCTTGTATTTTCTGCAATCCCTCAATAATTTCTTTTCTTAATTTTCCATCTTCACCCAACGAAAAATACTTACTCGCCAAATCCACATCTTCTTTTTTCAGCGCTTCAATAAACATCTGTAAAGTTTCCTCCGGGGTTTTGCCGCCAAAAGTGTCTTCGGTCATCGCTTTTTCGTAATTTTTCTGCCAAGCCAAATATTTTTCGTAGTTTTTTTGCGTTTCGCGGTTGGCTTTCGCCTGTGAACTAAAATATCTATCCCAAACAAAATAACCAGTGCCGACCAAAACCATAAGCGCCAAAAAACCAATTAAAAATTTCCAGAAGTTTTTCATATTTAAATAATTATATCAAATCTCGGTTTTCCTTTTTGGTTCACCTGTGGACAACTTGTGTAAAACTATTCTAAAACCGTACAATAGCGACTTACTAAAATCTGATGCGATCGCACCAGATTTTAGTATCGATCTGTTAATTATTCATTTTTACTAAGAAAGAGTACCAGTTTTTTCTTTGATGACGGCGAAAATATGAATATAGGGCAGCAAATCCAATTCTTTTAAAGATTGAAAAAAATCTTCGGGCAACTGGGTTTCACCTATCCAAACGCTTTTTTGAAGCATGGAAAAATCAAAATTAGCCAAGGTTTGACGCAACCAATTCCTCTCCTTTTTTCTTTTTTCGGGAATGTCAAAAACAATTACTTTTAAATAATCTTTCTTTGCAGTTTCTAGCTTTAAAGATAAAAGAGGTTGTTTGTGTTTTAGATTTTTAAAATACCGCAATCCCTTTGAGGTCAGCTTCCAAAAACTCTTTTTGCCATTATCGGTTTTTTTCTCAATAAATCCCTGTTTTTTAAGATGATAAAGAAGGCTGTAAAATTTTTGACGTTCTTTTTTTTGTCGGTCGGCTTTGGCTTCTTCTTTTTTAATCCAAGGGGGCCGGCCGCCGTAATACAAATAGCGCCGGAGATTTTTGTAAGAAGTGCAGTAATCGGTAAAAACCACATTAGTGGCCATCCATTTAAAATTTCTAAGAATTTCCAAAATTATTTCTTCCAACATATATTTATTACTTACTATATTACTTACTATTATAATATAATAGCAATTAGAGTTACTAAAATCCATTGCGATCGCACCAGATTTTAGTAAGGTGAAAATGTTGTTAATTGATAATTATTGAGAGTTGTTAATTGAGAATTGGGACAATTTATTGTAAAATAAAAAATATATGAGTTTGAATTTTAAATTAAAACAATTGGCGATATTAGTAGGCGACGTTGTTTTTTTCTATGGAGCGCTGGTCCTGACTTTAATAATCCGCTATGGACAGCCAACATGGCTAGGGGCTTTCCCGGCCCACTTTAAACCTTTTTCTTTAATTCTAATTGTCTGGCTCTTGGTTTTTTATCTCATTGATTTATATCAGGTAAGAATTTTAAAAAATAACCTGACCTTAATCGCTAATATTTTTTTGGCGGTGATTATCGCGGCTACGATTTCCGTAATTCTTTTTTATCTTTTTACTCCGGTTTTTAAATTAACTCCCAAAACTAATCTTTTTATTTTTGGCATCGTTTTTGGGACATTCGGATATCTGTGGCGACTGGCCATCGCCAAATTTTTGCTTTTCAGCGGCTGGCGCTACCGTTTGTTGATTATCGGCGACTCGCCCCGAATTGAAGAAACAATTTCTTTTTTAAAAGCCAATCCCCTGCTGGGCTACGATGTGATTCTTTGGTTAAAAAATGTTTCTAAAAACGAAGAGCGAAATCTTTTAAAAAGCATTAGCGAAAATAAAATTAATACCATAGTTATCCCGCCTCAACATAAAAATGAATTTACCATTGTCAAATCCATTTACCAACTTTTACCTTTGGAACTGACCATTACCGACTTTATCAGTTTTTACGAAACGGTTTTTGGGAAAATTCCGCTTGAGGAATTGGAAGAGAATTGGTTCATTGAAAAAATAATCACCAGAAAACCCTTGTTTGATTTTTTTAAAAGACTGTTTGATTTGCTTTTGGCATTTATTTTCGGCATCATTTTTATTCCTTTGGCTTTTCTGATTGCCATTTTAATCAAAATTACTTCCAAAGGACCGATAATCTTTAAGCAGCAAAGAATGGGGAAAAATAACAAAGTTTTCTGGCTCTATAAATTCCGAACTATGGAAAACAACTCTTCCGGCCCCCTCTGGACCATAGAAAACGACAGACGCCAGACACCGCTCGGGAAGTTTCTCCGTTTTTCCCACTTAGACGAAATTCCCCAGCTTTTTAACATTTTTAAGGGCGATATCGCTTTTGTCGGACCGCGAGCCGAAAGAATAGAATTAGCGAAAGAATACGAACGGCTTCCTTATTATGAAATCCGACACATTATCAAACCGGGTTTTACCGGCTGGGCTCAAATCAATTATCGACCCAGCGCCTCTCTAGAAGAATCTTTTGAAAAACTCAAATACGATATTTATTATATTAAAAATCGCTCGCTATTTTTGGATTTGCTAATAATTTTTAAAACCATCAGATTATTTTTCACCAAAGTAAAATGATTGCCAGAATAAAATCTTTTCTTTTTGAAAACCGGGCTATCCGTCAGACGGTAACTAAAAACATATTCTGGCTTAGTATAGGACAGATAGTCGGTCGCTTATTCCGGGGGCTTATTATAATTTACGCCGCCCGGGTTTTGGGAACGATCGAATACGGCGTTTTCGCCTATGTTCTCAGTTTAGCCGGTTTTTTTATGATATTCTCTGATATCGGCGTGAATCAAATTCTTACCAAAGAAGTGGCTAAAAAACCAGAAGAAGACACTTATTATTTTGCCACTACTTTTTGGATTAAATTAGTTCTTTTAATATTCACTGCGATATTAATAATTTTTTTGACGCCTTATTTCTCAAAAATAGAAGCGGCTAAAAAATTACTGCCGTTTATCGCGCTTTTGTCTGTTTTTGACGGATTAAGAGAGTTATCAGTAGCTTTTTTCCGAGCGAAAGAAAAAATGGAACTGGAGGCCTTGGTAACTTCCGTTACCAATTTGTCATTTGCGATTTTTGGTTTTGTAATTTTGTCTTTAATGGCAAACACAAAAGCCCTTACTTTCACTTATATTCTTAGCGCTGGCCTTGGCGCAATGGCAGGAATAATTATTCTAAGAAAATACTTTGGTAAAATTATAAGTTTTTTTAGAAAAGATTTGATTAAAGAAATCCTTACTTCAGCTTGGCCTATCGCCTTTTTGGGGATAATAGGAATTTTTATGCTAAACACGGATATTGTCATGCTCGGGTTTTTTAGAACATCGCAGGAAGTCGGCCTTTATTCAGCGGGTCAAAGGATTATTCAACTTCTCTATACCCTACCAATGATATTAGCTATTAGTTTTTTCCCAATTCTTTCGCGTTTTATCGGACAAAAAGACAATGTAAAAACGAGGCTGTTAATGGAACGAGGAATGGTAGCCGTCTTTTTTTTAGCCATACCAATAGCTGTTGGTGGAGTTATTTTAGGAAAAGAAATTATAAATTTCCTATACGGCTCGGAGTATCTAGCCGCTACTTTTTCTTTTCAAATTTTGATTTTAACTGTTCTCTTAATTTTCCCGGCAATGCTTATCGGAAATTATATTCTGGCTTACAACAAACAGAGAAAAATAACTCCTTATGCCATCCTCGGTGCGGTCGGCAATATTGTTTTAAACGCCATTTTAATACCTCGGTTTGGCATCGTTGGCGCGGCCGTAGCCACTCTTTCGTCTCAAATAATTTATTATAGTTTAACTTGGCGATTAGCTAAAAAAATAAACAATTTTTTAACTCTTTGTTACTTAAAAAAAATAATCGCAGCCGCGATTTTGATGGGGATATTGAACTTTGTTTTAAATAAATTTGAATTAAGTTTAATTTTAAACATTGTTATTTCCGCCGGATTTTATTTTTATCTCCTTCATTTATTTAAAGAAAATATTATTTCCGAGATTAAATCATTAATTAAAATATAAAAATATGTGCGGCCTAGCCGGTGTTTTTCATCTTAAAAATTCTAAGACGGTAAAAGAATCGGAAATATTGAAAATGCGTGATACGATGATTCACCGCGGACCGGACGACTGCGGTTTTTATTTGTCAGCCGACAAAAAAGTCGGTTTGGGCCACCGGCGGCTCTCTATTATTGACCTTTCGGAAGCCGGGCGGCAACCAATGAGCAATGAAAAAAAAACCGTTTGGATTGTTTTCAACGGCGAAATTTATAATTTTAAAGATTTAAGAATGGAATTGGAGAAAAAACATTTTTTTAAATCAAAAACCGATACTGAAGTAATTATCCACTGCTGGGAAGAATACGGTCTGGATTGCGTCAAAAAATTCAACGGGATGTTTGCTTTTGCAATCTGGGACGAAAAGAAAAAAATTCTTTTTGCGGCCAGGGATCATTTGGGTATTAAGCCGTTTTACTATGCTATCCAAAACGGAACTTTTTATTTCGGTTCGGAAATTAAAGCGATTTTAGCTCATCCCGATTTTAAAAAAGAATTAGAAGAAAACAATATTTCTTATTATCTAACCTTCGCTTCTCTACCGGCGCCGTATACATTATTTAAAAACGTAAAAAAATTAGCGCCTGCCCATTATTTAATAATCCGATCTAATGGCGAAGTTAAAGAAAAAGAATACTGGAATCCAGCGACAAAAAAAATCGAACCCCAAAGCGAATCATTCTATATCAGTGAAGTTCGCCGTTTATTAAGGGAATCCGTAAAATCGCAAATGGTTTCTGATGTTCCATTCGGCTGTTTTCTTTCCGGAGGCATTGATTCCTCTACTAACGCCGCTTTAATGAGCGAAGCGATGGGTAAACCGGTAGAAACATTTTCGGTGGGCTCAAAAGAATTTGAAAAATATAACGAATTTAAATATTCAAGAAAAATGGCGGAATTTTTAAAAACAAAGCCAAATGAGATTTTAATAGACGAAAAATACCTAAAAGAATTTTTGAATCAATATCCTTATTATGCCGATGATCTCAACGGCGATCAGGTTTGCCTTCTTTTATTTTGGCTTTCAAAACTCACTCGCGATAAAGGAGTAACTGTCATTCAAATTGGGGAGGGGTCTGATGAGATATTTGCCGGTTATCCCACCTATCTTAAAGCTATCAATCTTTATCGGAGTTGGTGGCAATGGTTTGAAAAATTTCCTGATTTTCTAAAGCAGAGCGCTTTTAAATCTTCTTTATTTTTAAATCACCCTCGTTTTGAATTTTATAAAGAGTATTTGCGCCGTCTTCAGGAACATCAAGAGCCGTTTTGGGGCAATGCCATCGCTTTTTCTGACTATCAAAAAGAAAATCTTTTGACTGAAGAGTTTAAAAGAAAAATTTCTGCCGCGCCGTCAAGTTATCCAATTATTAAAAACTATTACGACGAATTAAAAGAAATTGATAACAAAGCAGATTTTTTAAAGCGCCTTACTTATCTGGAAATAAAACATCGTTTGCCCGAACTTCTTTTAATGAGGGCCGATAAAATGACAATGGCCCATTCGGTTGAAGCCAGGGTACCTTTTCTTGATTATCAATTAGTGGAATTAGCATTTCAGATTCCTACTAATATTAAAATGAAAAACAACATCAGCAAATATATTCTTAAAAAAGCCGTTGAAGACATTGTCCCTTCGGAGATTATTTGGCGGGGAAAAATGGGTTTCGCAGGCCCAATAAGCGAGTGGCTTAAAAAGCCGCCGATTTCCGAGTATTTAATCAATATCATCAGAAATTCAAAGATCAAAGAAAGAAATTTTTTTGATTATGCCTATATTGAAAAAATTATTTTTGCCCATCAAAAACAGGGAGTGGAACACAATTTTAGAATCTGGAATCTGATTACTCTTTCACTTTGGTACGACTACTGGTTTGGTTGATTAAGTTTAAAACCGAAAGATATTTTTCGGCGAGATTCTCGGCGTTGAAATGATTTTTTAAATAATCAAATCCTTTTTGCTCCATCCTTTTTATTTTATCGGGATTTTCATAAAAATCTAAAATAGCCCTTTTAAAAGATTCTTTATCGCCAGGCGGCTCTAAACATAAACCGCAACTAGCTTGGTTACAAACCAATTCTTCACTTACTCCTTTCATAATTAAAATAATGGATTTCTTACTCGCCATATAATCAAAAATTTTAGTCGCGTAAACATACTTCAAAAGATTTATTTCTTTCAACGGGCAAACGCAGACGTCGGCCGCTTTAAGAAAGCGAACATTTTCTTCTTTAGAAACGGCGCCAAAAAATAAGACATTCTCCAATTTCTTTTCTTTAACTTTTTTAGTTAAAATTGGCTTCTGTCGGCCATCTCCCACCAAAACAAACAAAATATCCTTTTGGAATTTCAATTCTTCGGCTGTTTCTATAATTAAATTCAAATTATAAACCGCGCTATGGGCGCCGCTATAAAGAACCACAAATTTATCATTCCAGCCGAATTTTTCTTTTAGAGATAAACTTTCATGAGATTCAAAAATTTTAATATCAACTGGGTTAAAAATAATTGCGATTTTATCAACGGCTACCGATTTCTCTTTTATTAAAAATTCCTTAATACCGGGTGAATTAACGATTATAAAATCCGAATGTTGATAAAGAAATTTTTCCAGCCAATGGCTTATTTTTATAAGAAATCTGTTTTTAAAAAATCCCAATTCAATCGCTATATCGGGCCAGATATCCCTTACTTCAAAAATAAAAGGAACTTTTTTAAAGAGACAAATTAAATAACCCAAAAAGCCGACAAAAATAGGCGGCGAAGAAGCAATAATTATGTCGGGCCGAGAAATAAAAAGTCCAACAAAAAAAGCCGATTTTAAAAAGGAAAAATAAGAGAAAAGACGGCCTAGAAAAGACCAATAGCCCAAAGCAAACTCAAAAACCCTAAAAATTCTGACATTCTCCCCTTCTTTTCCTTTTACCAAAAACCTTCTTTTATATTTATCCGGTTTCTTCCCAGTGAGGTAATTTATCGTTCCAGAAATAACATCAACCTTGTGTCCGGCTTTTGCCCATTCTTTGACAAATAAATTATAACGACCAATACCCGCTTCTTTCGCTCCGGTATAGCGCTGCTCTAAAACCAAAATACGCATATTAGAAGTATACCAGCTTAAATATAACTTTATATAAAAATGCTAATTTCCTCTTAAACCAATTTTTTTGGTATATCCTGAATTTTTCGGCGTAATCTTTGAAAATTTCATCGCCTGTTAAAATATGCATAATCTTCAACTGAACGATATGAAGCGAGTGATAAAAAGGACTCGCTGTCATTTTCATTTTTTGGCGCGAAAGATCGTAAAGAGACCAAAAGCCGGCGTCATATTTCGATAGATTTTCTTTTAAGGTCTTTACACAATCATTAAAAAGATTTTTCGCCCTTTCTTCGCCGGTTAAAAGATAATAATCCCAAACTCCCCAAAGCGCCCAAAGAAATCCGTTTAAAATATGAGTTGGCGGTTCTATTAAATACTCTTCCAACCAAATATCTCCCCTATTATCAACACATTTTGTTCCTCCTTTTTCTGTTAGTAAGGTTAAAGACAAAAATGCTTTTTGCGCTGTTTCTAAATATTTTTTTTCTTTAGTCTCATTATAAATTCTTCCAAGTAAAGAAATGCCGCTCCCCTGCGAATGCGCCGAATACCAGCCCGACTCCAGATATTTTTTATAATGCCAGCGAAATTTATGTTTCCAAACCGGAACCCCGAAATCGTTATTTTCTAAATTTTTTATCAACCAATCGGCTTGTTTTTTAGCAATATCAAAATGCTCGCTTTTTTTAGTTTTTAAGAAAAGGTTGTAATGCCCTAATCCGTATTGAGCAACGGCCAAAGGGTTGTATTGCCTACCGATGTCAAAAAAATAATCAAATAAAATAACGCCGTTTTTGTCTTTCGGTCCGGCGTAATCGGCCTTATCCTTAAAAGTCATATAATAAACGCCTAATTTGTCAGGCGTTATATTTTCGCTGACCGCGGGTCTTTCATGCCAAAAAGTAAGATAACTTGATTTTTTATTGAAATAAACTTTGAAAATCCGGCAAAAATAATTTAATCGGTCTGGCATAAAAATCACAATTCAATAACTTTCCCGTTTCTTATTGATTCGGCGGCTTTAAAGATTGTTAAATGGACATCGTAAATTTCTTCAAGAGAAAACGGCGATGGTTTGCCGGTCCTGATAGCGTCAATAAAAGTTTCCAGTTCTCGCGTGTAACCCTTATCCTGATGCCAAAGCGAAAGATTTTTTATTTTGCCCGGATAAATCATTTTGGCATTCTTGAAATTATCAATCACCATCGTTTTGCCGCCGCCATAAATTTCAAGGTATTCTTTCGGCAAACGAAAACTGCCCAAAGCACTATAGAATATCACACCTAAAGAATTATTTTGATATTCTATGTTGACAGCGATATTTTCTTCGTGAATCACGGCTCCGTCGGTCGGAATAACGCTGGCAAAAATCCGGGTCGGCTTTGAACCGATGAGATATTGAAGGGCGTCTATAAAATGACAATCTTCTCCAATTATCCGGCCCCCTTCTTTCAAATCATAACTCCAATGGTCTTTTTCAAAAAAAGGATAATTTATCCGGTACATTATCATCAGCGGCGAAACTGAAGAAAATTCTTCTCTGGCTTTCAAAAAATGCGCTGAAAACCGGCGGTTGAATCCAACAAAAAGCCGGCCTTTTGACTTTCCTGCGGCTCCTACTACTTCTTTTAATTCTTCTTCATTAAGCGCCACCGGTTTTTCCGCGTAAATGTTTTTATTAACCGACAACGCCTCGCTTATAATTTTGGCATGCGAGCTGTGCCGCGTGGCGCAGATAACTAAATCAATATTTTTATCATCAATAATTTTATGATAATCATTAGTGATATATTCAGCGCCCCATTTTTCTCCGATTTCTTTGGCTTTTTTACCGGTTGAATCACAAACCGCATAAAGCCGAAAATCTCTGTTTTTTATCTCCCTAAGATGAGGAAGAATAGTTGAAAGGCTAAAAGAACCGAGACCGATGATGCCGATGTTAATGAATTTTTTCGGCGCCGCTATTAATTCTTTTGGTTGTTCAAGAACTAAAACATCGAACAGAGATTCTCTTTGAAGATAAGAAAGAAGAAGGCCATACACAGAACCTTTTGGTTTAAAAACCAATTCATAGGCCTTTTCCGCTTGTTCAATAGGAAAAACGCCGCTGATTAAATCGTTGATTTTAATTCTTTTTTCATCCAGCAGGCGCAAAAATTCTTCCATATTCCGCTTTTCGGTCCAGCGAACATAGCCAAAAGGATAATTCTCGCCTTTTTCTTCGTAATTTTTGTCATAGCGACCCGGACCGTAAGAACAAGAAGCGCGATAATCCAATTCTTTTTTGTAAAAATCCCGCCAGGGAATATTGGTTAAGATATTGCCGATTTGGATTATCCGTCCTTTTTCGCGGGAAATTTCCACGGCCAATTTTAGCGGGTCGTCGGTTTTGGCGCTGGCATAAATTAAAACCGCGTCAACTTCTTTGGCATTGCTGAATTTTTCAACGGCATTTTTATAATCGTCTCTACCTAAAACGATTCCGACATCGGCGCCATTTTCTTTGGCGCGACTAACCTTTTCCGAATCAATATCAAAAACAATAACCGAATGACCATATGATTTAAGTATTCTTACCGCAATCTGCCCAAGCAACCCTGAACCAACAACCGCCACCTTTTCGCCGGCAGACAACTCCGCCCTTCTTATGCCTTGAAGAGCAATCGCGCCTAAGGTGGTAAAAGCCGCTTCTTTATCACTGACATTTTTTGGAATTTTTACGCATAAATTTTTCGGCACAAAAACAATTTCCGCGTGCGAGGCGTAATTCTGACCGGCGCAGGCAACTTGGTCGCCAACTTTAAATTCTTCAACGTCCTCGCCAACTTCTATTACTTCTCCGCTGGCACTGTAGCCCAAAGCAATATCGCTTTCCAATTTTGACTTCGCTACCTGCCAAGCCGCCATAATCCCTTTTGTTTTCGCCAGCATAAAAAATTTGGCGACATAATCCGGCCGCTCTTTGGCTTTCTGAAACAAACTTTTTTTAGAAAGTTCAATAATTCCCCGCTCGGTGCCGGGACTGATTAAAGAAAAATGATTTTTAACTAAAACTCCGCCGCTTTTTAATTTTGGCGCAGTGATTTCTTCAATTTTTGTCTTGCCGGTTTTAGGATTTTGAAATACTTGTTTCATATAATTTTTAGTTTAAACTTAAATTTCAATAATGTAAAATTTAAGCTTTTTCGCCGGTAATAATCTTAAAAAATCCAAACGAAGCGGGCACAAAAATTTTAAAAACTGAAGGCAAATAAATATTGTGAGTAATTCTTAAATCATATGGGGTTACAATGTTTTTTATTTTTAAGTTTTCGAAATCAGCAAAAAGTTCTGACGCTTCACTATTAGTTAAAGCTTTAGTGCCTGGACTTTCGTGATAGCGCGAAAAAAGTTCTTTAAAACTTAAAAATGGTTTTAATTTTAAAAGGCCGCGTAAAATATAAAGTTGTAAACCGACCAAAGAATTAATATTGTAAAGCATAATACAAAATTTGCCGTCTTCCTTCAAAACTCGGCTAATTTCGGAAATAGCAAGATTCATATTCGGCGTATGATGGATTACCCCCCAAGAGTAAACAAAATCAAAACTGCCGTTCTTAAAAGGAAGATTTTCGGCGTCGGCTAAAATAATATTTTGAGAGCTAAATCCTGAAAGTTCGAAATTTTTTTTTGCCAATTCTACTGTTTTACTTGAAACGTCGATTCCTGTATAAAGAGCCCCCGATTTAACAAATTCAAGTGCGTCTGTTCCCACGCCGCATCCTATTTCCAACACTCTTTTCCCGCGCCAATCGTTAAATCGTGCCATTTTTTTAATAAATGGTTCGAGTTTATACCTTCTAAAACGAAGTTTCTCAAAATAATCCAATCCTGGCTCATCTGGAATATTACCGAAAGTCCCGCACGGCTTCTGATCCCAAAAAATCTTTATTTGTTTTTTGCGCTCAATCGAATCAATCATTTTTCCTTTTTTCTAAAATTTTAGCGTCGACCAAAAACTGATTCCAACATCCCTGAAGAAAATGAAAAATCAAGCCTTCTTTCCCGTCTAAAAAACCAAATTTTATAAAGTAGCGGTAAACAAAATAAATAAATGCCCTGGTAAAAAGCGGTAAACAATAATAAATATTTTTTCTAATCCATCGCTTGCGTTCCGACTGAATGCCAAAAAAATTTCCCAAAGATGATTTTTGGCCGACCTCTTTTTTTCTCGCAATAACTTCCCGCGTTGTGTAATTATTTATTCTTTGAATCCACCACTCCAAATTTTTATGATTTTCATCGACAAAATCGTTTTTTAAAAATTTTGTCTTGCCGGAAACCAAAACAATATGTTCATCAACTTCACGATCCTCATATTTTGCGCATCCTTTCCGCCAAAAGCGTAAAAACCAAGTCGGATAATAGCCGCCGTGTTTTATCCAGCGACCCATAAAATAAACTCGCCGTTTAATATAGAAACCACTGATCTCTGGTGGGGTTTTAGGTAAAACTTCGGCGATTTCTTTTTTTAATTCCTCGGAGAGATATTCATCAGCATCAAGACGCAGAATCCAGTCATTTTTAATATCCAAATTATCCAGGGCCCAATTAAATTGTTGGGCCTGATTTTCAAAAGGATGCTTGGTAATTTTTGCCCCGTATTTTTCGGCGATAGCCAGCGTTTTATCGCTACTATATGAATTGAACGGTCCACCATCAATAACAAAAATTTCACCTACCCAATCAACAATGCTTTTAAGACAGTTCTCGAGATTTAATTCTTCGTTATAAGTCAAAATAATAACGGAAATAGGTAATCTATCTTTTTTCATAATTTATGAAATAAATAACGAAATACAGAATAAATGAAACGATGTGTCTTATTGCGAAGCGTATTATTTCTATGGCTTTGCTCGGCTCCAATATGGGTAAATATTTCTTTATAATTTACTAAATATGCAGTAATAATTCCTGCCTCTAATACTCTTGAGTTAAAGTCAAGTTCAACTAATTCCATACGGGACTTTGAAGCATACAAGCCAATCTTATTATGCAATTCCTTTCGTTTTAAATGAGGCGTATCTGAATAAACCATTGTATTTTTATTTAGAGGGCTAATTAATATAATTCGTTGATTATTAAAAGTTATTTTTTCTTTAGTTGAAAACTTTTCACTTTCAGCAACTCTATAGCGGAGCATTTCAATTTCAGGGAATTCTATAAGAGTTTGTATTCCTTGTTTTAAATAATCTCTTTTCCCATTAATTATCCAATCATCTTGCAATTGTAAAATATAGTCGCCATCAGCAGCAGCAAGTCCTTTGTTTGAATTATTTGCAATACCCATATTTTTTTTTGAAAATAAATACTTATCAAATTTAAGCTTTTGCATTTGATTTTGTATTTCCCTGGGACTGCCATCATCACATAAAATTAATTGATAATTAGGGTAATCTGTGTTGTCAAGAAATGATTGATAAGTTCGTTTAAGCAGTTTTGGTCTATTATATCCAATAAATATCACGCTGACTAAAGGGTAATTCATATTTCATTTTTATTTCTTTTCGGCTAACACAAAAATAGAATGAGAAATGGGATAAAACCGGCCATAATAACCGTATTTTAGTGTTTCAAAACCGAACCGCTTCAATAAATCAAAAAGCGACTTTTTTGAAAAAAATCTGATATGAGGACCTGTGGGATTAAAGTGTTTATTAAAATTTAAAACCGTTATAAGTAAGTTTTTGATTAAGCCGTGGTAAGGAGTGGTGATTAATAATTTCCCGCCGGGCTTTAAAATTCTGGCGATTTCAGAAAAAGTATTCTCTGTATCATAGATATGCTCAATCACCTCTGAAGAAAAAATAAAATCAACCGAATTATCACCAAGTGGAAATTTCGCTCCGTCTTCAATTTTATAAAATTGGCATTCAGGAAAAATTTTTCTTGCCTCTTCTAATGCTTTTTCGGAAACATCCAGTCCGATATATTTTGCTTCCGGATTCATTAATTTCATCTCTTTTATAATTTGTCCGTTGCCGCATCCAAAATCCGCTATTACTAACCACTTTTCTAAGGGTATAAATTTCTTAATTTTCGGCCATTTGATTTTAAAATCGCTTAAATGACCTTCTTTATTATTCCAATAATTTTCGTAAAATTTAGACATTTAACACTACTTTATAGGCCTCAATCATTTTATCAGCGGTTTTATTAAAATCAAACTGTTCTCTTGCTAATACTTGCCCATTCCTGCCTAAATCTCGGGATAGGTTTTCGTCATCAAGAACTTCGGTAACGGCCTCGCTCAATTTTAAAGCGTCGCAAGGAACAACTAAACCAGCTTTAGCTTCGGTTATTTCTTGGTGAATGCCGATTGTATTGGTAATAACTACCGGCAGGCCGCAAGCCATTGCCTCAACTATCGCCATTCCGAAGTTTTCGGAATGCGATGGCAAAACAAAAACATCACTGCCGCTGAACGATTCTAATTTTTCTCTACCCGTTAACATTCCCGCAAAAACCACTCTATCTAAAACTCCTTCGTCTCTGAACCATTTTTTAACTATTTCTCTGAAACTCTTTTGGCCGTCTCCGACAATCAATAAATGAACATCATTTCTCTGTTTGGCTATAATGCCATATGCTTTTGCCAAAATATCTAAGCCTTTTTTCCAATCAAGCCGACTCAAAAATAATATTACTTTTTTATCCTTGAGTATCGGGTACTTATTTCTTAAGTTTTCCCTCGGCGGCAAATTATTAAATTCAGACAAGTCAACGCCGTTAGGCGCGATGAATGTTTTGTTGTTTCTTAATCCCAAAAAAGGATGCCCCCGTTCCAATTCATCTCTGGTCGTATAATGAATGGCTGATGCTTTTTCCATGTCTCTCTTTGAAATTAATTTATAATAAGGCCATTTTTTCCAGACCTTCTTATTAAAAGTATAGGGATAAAATATTCCTCGCGGAGCGATAATATAAGGTTTTTTATATTTACGGCAGTAATGAGCGGCGACGGCAGTCGGATAATTCCAAATAGCCGAGAGATAAACTAAATCAAAACGTGGTATGTTCTCCTTTAGGGCTTTTGTCATTGATAAAGAAAACTGCCAGCCCGTTGGCCCCGTAAATTCAAAAATCTTAAAAAAAGTAAAATAAGTAACTTTTACCCCGTCAAGATTAATTTCCTGATTGGTTAAAACCTTTCCTTTCAAACCGACATTAGTGGTATAAACTGTTACTGCTATCTCCTTTTTAACCAGCGCCTTATTTAGATTATGAACCGAAGCAATGGGACCGCCGTATTGAAAAGCGGGAAAGTAAGAAGGGATAACGCAAAGGATTTTCATAAATTAGGGCTCTTTTTAAATTGTCTCGTTAAGAAAAAATGAATAATCAGTAAAATAATTAGAAACTTCACCAATCCGGCATAAACCGGCGCAATGTCAGCTCCAATTGATTCAACAATTAGAACCCAAACAATACTGTATATCAGAACGCCGGAAAGCGACAACCCCGTTCCTTTTATTAGATATTCATAAAAAATCCTCCACAGAAATCCCATAAAAAGCATACCAAAAATAATTCCAGCCACCCCAAAATTCATATACCAATCGCCCACCATAGTGGGTCCAACATATGTCAGTTTGTCGCCAGAAGATAAAATTCCAACATAATGTCCGAAAGCATTGCCGTCCATATTTATAACAGGTTTATTTTTCCAAAGAATCCGCGGCGGAAAAGCGAGGAAAAATTTTAATAATGGCTTGCCGTATAAAAATGGCGGATATTTTTCTATAATTTTTGAGAAAAGAATAGATTGGTCCATACGCGATAAAAAACTGTCAAAAATAAATAAAGGAGTATTTCTGAAATTAACATTGTATTTAGTTGCTTTTGTAATTGATACTGGCGTTGTAATTGATACTGGCGTTGTAATTGATACTGGCGTTGTAATTGATACTGGCGTTGTAATTGATACTGGCGTTGTAATTGATACTGGCGTTGTAATTGATACTGGCGATTCTTTTACTATTGAATAAGTTCCTAAAATCTTTGGATTTCGACAGACATTACCGTAAGGAAACAAAAAAATAGAAACTATAAAACCGACCGCAACAATTTTCCACCATTTAATGTTTGAAAGATAAGATTTAACTATAAAATAAAGAATTGTCGGGACTATCACTTCTGATTTCCCGCACATTGGAAGGGCGTAAATTATTTCAACGGCAAAAGCGCCCCAAGCCACTTTGCGCCATAGCCGATAACGGTCGTCTTTGTTTTTTTCAAGATAAAAATAACTTGCGAAGGCGATAACCAAAGCTATATAAGACAGCCAATCTAAATATCCCACCACGCCATACCATAAACTTTTGGTTAGCCAAGGAGAAAGAGTCTGAAGATAATAATAAGTGCCGCCCCAAATTCTCAAAATTTTTGTGGCTGTGCCGGCGGTGAAACAAATTCCGAAAACCCAAGGTACTATTTTGAAATTCCATTCTTTTTTTAAAATATTCGGCAACCGCTTTATAGATAATTTCGACAAAGGACTAAAATAACCAAATATGAGAAAAATTAAACCAAGCGCCAAATAAAAAAGCGCTCGGTAGCTGATTTCATATCCTATCCAGCTGCTGTATCTAGGCCCGAAATCCCACCCCAAAAGAAAATTGAGAAATAACAAAAACGGCTTAAAGAAAAAAAGAAGTAAATAGAATACTATAATACAGGGACCAATTCCAAAAAAATCGAAATTTCTCGCCTTTTCCCTAATTTTTTTCCACCATAATAATATATTCATTTCTATATAATACTACTATATTTACTGAATATCTGAAATAAAGTAAAATAATATCTGTAAATGCAACCCGATAGAAACATAAAAAAGATCTTGATTATTGGTAGATTATACCCAGATTCTTTTGCGGAGAATATTGCCGTTACTTTAAAAAATATGGGTTATTTGACGGCTGTCTTTTCTTTAGATCCCTTTGTAAATACCTTCAAAGCCAATTTGAGGATATTAAATTTGAAAATATTAAGCGGCTACGCGAAAAGAATGTTCCCGGCGATAGAAAATTATTTTTCGAAAAAACTTGTAAAAAAAACGATTGATTTCAAGCCGGACCTTGTTATTTCCACCGAGTCAATGATTCCGCCGAACGCAATAACGGAAATAAAAAAACAAACCGGTGCCGCGGCGGCGTGTTGGTTCACTGACCACATCGCGAATTTAGACAGACAATACATACTCGCTTCTCCTTACGACATTATTTTCACCAAAGAGCCGTTTATGGCGGACCTTTTCAGAAAAAAGCTTGGTAAAAACACTTTTTATCTTCCGGAGGCCTGCAATCCTGTTTGGCACAAAATAACCGATTTAAGCGATGAAGAAAAAAGACATTTCGGCTGCGACCTAAACATTACCGGAAATATGTATTATTACAGAGCTTTAATTCTGGAAAATTTTATGGACTGCGATATTAAAATTTGGGGACCGGTTTTTTCAAAATGGCTTGATTCGCCGACGCGGAAATTTTTTCAAAACGAATATCTGATGAAAGAAAAAAAAGCCAAGGCATTCCGAGCCGCTAAAATCAGTTTGAATTTAATGTATTATGCGGAAATCTACGGCGTAAACTGCCGCACTTTTGAAATCGCCGGCTGCGGAGGATTTCAAATCACCGATTCCAAACCGGCCCTAAAAGACCTCTTTGAAATAGACAAAGAAATAGTGGTTTTTGAAACCTTAAAAGAATTAAAAGAAAAAGTCACTTATTATCTTTCCCACGAAAAAGAAAGAAACGAAATCGCCTTAAGGGGTTATGAGCGGGCGCACCGAGACCACACTTACGAACAAAGATTAAAAACTATTCTTAGAGAAGTTAATAATCTCTAATCTATTTTGGCTTTACGGCGACAATGATGGCCCGAGTTGCCGAATCGATTTTTGAAAATGGATTTATCAGTTTATCTACGGCGGTAACAAAAAATTCCAATACTATTCCCAGACGATTACTAAGAATCCAATTCACAAACATAGAAAGATATCTAACCCACGAATATTTTTCTCCACAGGAGATGCTTAACCAATTGTATGTCGCTTGATATTGTAAAAATGTTGTACCAAACTTAATTATCCTAATCACTCTCATGCCGGCTTTTTCAATCCTTTTAATACCAGCAGAAAGCGGCTCGAGCCCTATGTGCCCATCGGTGTCTACAAATCCTCTCTTATAGGCCTCTTTATCCCGCAACGCAAAACGAGTAATCCAATTATCCGACAATGTATCAAACTGCAACACGCACGCGCCGCCTGGCTTGAGCACCCTAAAAACTTCCGACAAAAAATCATCCTTTTCTTCCGTTGATAAATGTTCAAAAATATAGCTGCCGTAAACAAGATCAAGCGAAGCGCTACAAAATGGCATTTTTTGAATATCCCCTCTTATTGCTTCCGCATAACACTTTTTCGCCTCTATGAGCGACTTCTGGGAAAGATCCATACCTATTGTTTCCGCACAAATTCCAAGCCATCTTATTCCCCCTCCACAACCCACATCTAAGGCCCTTCCTCCCGAACGAAGTACTTTTCTTATTTCGCCCAAAACACCGGATTGGACAAGATTAAAAAATCCCCAATTTTTTAAAAAATTTTTCTTGGGAATATATTTTATCAATCGCACATACGCGCCTTCATAAAATTCGTTTTCCTTTTCCAAAAACTGAATGACTCCGTCTTGAATGGAAAATTTTTTGCCACACCCAAGACATGAAATAATACCGTCTCTCCAAAGAAGTCCTTTTTGACAATTATTGCAAATAATAATCTCTCTAATATTATTTTTTGCCATGTGTTTATTTCTTCTTTCGCACCAAGACAAAAAATGGCCTTTCCTGTGTATTAAATTCAGCACAACAACTATACCGATTCTCGTATTGTCTACTTGTATCAGTTTTAATGAATGCGTCGAACTCGCTTTCGCGCAAAACCAAAAAATCTGGTTTGACCATATCAATTGCGTAGAAAAAACCTTCTAAACTTTTGGGTTCTCCACCAATACTTTTATATCTCTTGAGAGCAGTTGTAACGCTACGAGAAGCAAGTCCTGGATAATCATCTATCCTATACGGGAGAAATAAACCATATAATCCTGCGGGCTCTAACATTCCCGTTTTATCATGTGGGATATTCGACCTTATCCACATGGAAACCATTGCGGTTTCATTCTTCCATGCTGTGATGGCCTTTTTATCAAGCGCTTTAATACTTGAATAAGCTTTTACTGTAAACCCGACAAGAATTATCCCAGACATTATATATACAAGAACCATTGATATCTTTTTAAAATTTTTATGTAGTGAAACCGCATTTCTCAACTGTTCAATACCAATAAATATTGATAGTATATAAATAATAATAAAAGGAGGAAAATACCAAGGCCACCAACTCCCAAAACTTGTTATTATCAACACATATATCAACCCATAAATAAAAATGGGTATTAGACTTTTCAAATGTCTAAAAACCCTATAAATTCCAATAATACTTAAAAATCCAGGCAATAAAACCATCCAAGAAATGTAAAACTTTTTTAAGAAGAGTATCCATTGATCGATGACTGAACCTTTTACGAGCGATTTCGCAATAACAGTTTGAGGTATAAGAGTCCCATAATTTATTAATATTATAAAACAGTACAATAAAGCCCCTCCAATTATCATAAATAATTGTTGGATGGAAATTTTTCTTTGTTTATACCACACAAAGGCAATCGCAATAACCGCCGCTATCGCACCTTCGGGTCTTATAAAAACACTTATAATTGCCAACATAATTGCTAAATTAAACCGTCCATATAAAATAGCAAGAAATACAGCAATAATAACAAGCGAAAAAAAAGGTGTTTCTAGTCCCCCAACCGCAGGTATTGCAGCAGTAGGAATAATCGCATAAGCTATTCCAGCCATTAAAGCTAAAAAAGGTATTTGTTTTTCTATCTTGTTGTTTTCTCGAAGACCTCCAGATAATAACCATACTATCCCTACCGCTACAATTGCATCAGCAAACGCACCAAAAAATCGTACAACATCTATTGATGTTTCTCCTATTAGCTTCCAAAACGCGCTTAAAACAATTAAAAACAAAAAAGAGGTGTTAGTTTGAATATTATCACCTATATTATAAACAGGCCCAAATCCATTTGAAAAATTATTTGCAATTCTAGCATATATATATGCATCATCGAAAACAAAATTTGTTGAAACGAGTATCGTCAACCGGACAACAACAGCTATCATGAATATCGCAAAAATCGCCGCCCAGTTTCTGGTGGTAATGACTATTTCGAAAAATCTCTTTAAAGAATGAGGTAAGATTTTTTTAAATTTTACAAACATATGCTTTTAAATTATATCCTAATAGGGTAAAATTAAAAAACAAAATGCAAATTAGAAAACAATTAACAAAATACGCTTTGCGAAGGCCGCGGTTAGTGGATGCGTTTAAAACTATTCTTCCAATTTTACGCAGAAATAGATTTTATAAACCCTACGCGTTAAAAGCGGCGCAAAATTACGCCTTGAAGTACCCGCACGACAATAATGGCGTTTCCATAGAAACAACTTTAAATTGCAATTCTAGATGCGTCATGTGCGCCCGCGCTTACAAACAATTAACGGGAGTAATGAGCATGGATTTGTTTAAAAAAATAATCAAAGATTGCCATTCGCTTGGCATAAAAAATGTGGGACTAAGCGTCTATGGCGAACCGCTTATGGACCCATTTTTGTTTGAAAGAATACGCCTTCTAAGAAAATATAATATGAACTATGGATTTTTTACTAATGGTTCTTTACTTGATAAATCAAAGGCGAAAGTTTTATTTGAATTAGGAGGATTAAAAGAAATTAACTTTTCCGTTTGCGGATATAAACTGGAAACATACGAAGCCGTAATGGTCGGGCTAAAAAGAGATGTTACATATAAAAATATACGCGATTTTTTATCCCTAAAAGAAATGTTTCACAGAAATGATTTAGACGTCTCAATTTCTACGGTAAAATTGCATTTGAATAAAAAAGATATGAAGGATTTTGTAAAATTTTGGCAAAAACAGAAAGGAGTAAACGCGATTATAACTGCCGACTTATGGGATAGAGTTGGCTCTCAATCTCTTAAGAATATAGGTGTTTTGGGGAAAATGCATAAAAAAAATATTTGGTGTTCGCCATGTAAACAGCTCTGGGGAAGTATTTATATTTATTATGATGGACGAGTGGCGCCTTGTTGCGATGACGGCGATGAAAGAAAATTGATTGTAGGTAATGCGAATTCTCAAAATTTACTTGAAATATTTAACGGGAAACCAATGGAGAATCTCCGGAAATTACATCTGGAAAATAAACGCCGCCTTCACCCCGTTTGCGGCGCTTGTTTCCATGAAAGTAATTGGTTTTTGTGATTATTCTTCAGAAATTTTTGAAAGATTTATCATCTTTTGATATAGGCAAGCGCCTTTAAAATACAATTGACATCTTTTTCGTAATTGTAATTTTGGACAATTTCAAAAGATTTTTCACCAAAATTTTTTCTTTTTTCTTCATTATTTACTAAATCTTTCAAATAAGCAGTTAATTTTTCAATATCGCCAAGCGGAAAAATGAATCCATTTTCATTGTTTTTAACTAAATCCGAGCCGCAACCTACGATATCCGAAACAACAATCGGCAAACCAGAACACATCGCTTCATTGACCACTAATCCCCATGTCTCACCGGTACCCGACGGCAAAACAAAAATATCGGCCAAAGTATAATATTTTGGCAATTCTGTTTGGTTTTTAAAACCGCAAAAATGGACATTTTGAAGATTATTATCTTTTACATATTTTTCAAGTTCAGGACGTAAAACACCGTCACCGACGAAAAGAAGATGGGAGGTTGGTAATTGATAATTAGTAATTAATAATTCGTAAGCTTTCAATAAATCAAGGGGCCGTTTCTTTTTTATTAATTTTCCCATAAAAAGAATAACTACGTCTTTTTCGCTAATTCCTAATTCTTTTCTTAACGCTTTGCGCTTGACGCTTGACGCTTTACTAGCCGCTATAAAGCGGCTGTTATCAACCGCATACGGACAAAAAAATAATTTTTCTTCCGGAACGCCGTAGTATTGATAAAATTTTTTGTTTTCGGCGCCAAAATATAAAAAAACGCTTATGTATCTGAAAAGCCAGCCCAAAATAATCTTCTTGACTTTAATTTTCCATTTTGGTTTCAATAATTCTTGGCTCAAAGGACTTTCACTATATGAAAAAACGGGCGTTTTTGTTAAAAAAGCTGGGATAAACGCCAACCACTTGGTAAAAGAATTCCAGCCATAAATTAAAATGGCATCGTATTTTTGTCTTGCAATTTCCTTGATAATGCCGGGGTTGATTTCTTGGTGCCATCTCGCCGACCCGGGATGCAATGAAAAATTCTTTAAAAATTTAAAGCAATAGTCCTCCAATAAAGGAATATCCCATTTTATTTCTTTTCCAAATTCCGGATCATAAGTCTTTTTAATCCCGAAGTCCCAGCAAAAAAGAACATGAACATCAATACCTGATTGAGCCAGCGCCCGGAAAAGAGGAACTTGGTATTGAATGGGATGAGAAGTAAGAATTGCTAATTTATATTTTTTCATTATAAAAACACCCTTAATACAACTTCAACTTAGGTTTTCCCCCCTTGTATTTCTTATAAGCATCTTTCCAAGCCCGTGACATCTTTTCTTTCAGTACAACTTCATTAGGCTCTTTATAATGACCGCAATATCTGCAAAGTATTTTCATCTGATTGCTTAATGTTTCACTATTCACTTGAGACAGCTTTTTAATACCTACATCAAACCCAAAAACCCTATCAACATTTGCTCCCGGAGAGCAAGGATAATAACCGTACCTAGACAATCCTATATTACATATCTCGCTTCTCCAACAACCTTTAGAAAAATCTGCGGAATGAAAACGCCGCAAATCGCAAGGGGCAACGTTATAGCTGCCATAATTTATAGAGGCAGAAGGCCCGCTTTTTTGGGCAACAACCACGCTTACCCATTCAGGCAGATTTTCCAAAACCCTATTTACTTTATCGCCATAACCATTAGATATAATTCCAATATCACATTCCGGCCGAAATTCTTTATATTGTTTTATTATTTTTAAAACGTCAAAAAAATTTGGATATAAAGTGGGCTCGCCTCCTCGCAAAGTAATTTTATCCCATCTCCAATTTAAACCAATTGATTCACGAATAAATTTTTCTATTTGCTCAAGTGTCATATATTCATTGGTAGGAGCCTGTCTGCATGATGCCTCGCAGTTGTAACAGCTAAGGTTACATCCAGACGTAATATCAAGTCCTATTATCCTCAAAGCGGGCTTGTATCTTTTATGAAGAAATGGGAAAAACCAAATCCACCTATGCGGGATATTCTTAACAGCAAGTATAAAACCAAAAATCAACTTTCGTTTTTTTATTTCTAATTTAATTTTTTCTATCATCTTTCTAAAAAATTATACCGTCTTATTAAATTATAAATTATTTTCCCGCTAACGCAATTAGATTTTTCTCTGTTGCTATAATTCAGTGCCTCAATGATTTAATATCGGCAAGAGACAATAACGCTTCATCTCCCTTGCTATTTCCATATGCATATAAGAAGTACTCTTTACGATTATTATATCTTTCTAAAAATCTTCTTGCTTTTTCCTCTTTAGTGCAATTTTTTGTCTTGAATTTTCCGGTTAAAATATTGTCCTGAATTTCAATTTCCGTAGCAATAACTTCATCAAACATATTTTTCTCGGCCCAGGGCTGAATCCAATTTTTAATAGAAGCGCTGGCGATTACAAGCGTATGATTTTTCTCTTGATGGAACCTTATTTTTTCTAAAACTTGAGGGTTAATAATGCTGTCCAGCCGGCGGAGTGAATAATTTTTACATAACTTATTAAATTCTGACTCCGTAAACCCCTTAAAAAAATAAGAAAAAATCCTTTCTTTGGCAATATGAGCGGATATTTTTTTAAAAAAATAAAGAGATAAATCGGGTAATAAATAAAAAATTCCTGCTATAAATTTTATATAACCGAATGTAAAAATAAGAAAATCAATAAATGAATCCTTTCTTGTAATTGTATTGTCAAAATCAAAAACTGCTATTTTCATTTTTTTTATTTGGACATTCATAAACAGCATAGGCGTACCCCGGCATTGTATTCGCAAGCTTAATGCCAAATATCTTTGGGTTTTTAAATATGAACATATTTTCTTTTAGAGGACAATTATCTACAACATCAAGAGGGGTAGTGAGACCGCTATAATTCTGCTGTTGTAAAATAATGCTGTAATTTTTTTGCTTTAAATCAAATTGCGGAGGATACACGCGAATATTATTATAACTATCAAGAATTGGCCATAAACCGTCAGAAACACCAATTATTTCATTCACATCCATAGAATCCTTTAATTTTTGAAAATGAAATTTTGCTTCATTAAGAGAAACACCGTCTTTCAAAAAAAACGGGAAAAGCGCCACTGCCCGAAGGAAACCAATACTTGAAAGAGTAACAACGGCAACAATAATAACTTTTAAATAAATTGGGTAAGTGACGTTTCGTAAAAAATAAACAATCGCCCCAAAAAACAGGGGTGAAAAAATAAGTATATTGTAGACGTGGTTTGGGTATATTATAGAATATAATACAATTAATAAAAGAAGAATGATAAATACGACAAAAAGTTTGGAAGAATGAATTCTATTATGGCAACGAAAATACATCCACAGTCCGATCATTGAAGAAAACAGCAGAATAAGACCAAAAAATGTAGTGTTAGTATCTAAAAAATAATAATGGAAAAAAATACTTAAAAAATTGTCTGCATGAGGCGGAACTGTAATAAGAGAGGCATGTTTTAGAATGCCATTTATCTTGTCTGCGATGCTAAATGGAGCTAATAACATAACAGATAAAAATACAACAACCGCGCTGATATAAATTTTAGCAATCGTCTTTATCGCTTCGCGAGTGTTAAAAATTATTGAAAAAAATATTCCCATAATTATCGCGAATATAATTGCTCCTATAGGCTGGGTAGCGCCCATAAGGCCCAGCAATAAACTAAATAATAGCCAAAGTCGCTCTGGTAGAATATAAAACGCTAAAATAAACGCTATAACAAAAAACAAACGGGCAAGTATCTCCGGTCTTCCTACGTTGATGCCTAATGTAGTAGCTAGGCCCAAAAGACTCATAGAAATTACAAACACATTGAACCAAGTAAATTTTATCTTGTTAAATGTTGCGATTTTATAAAATACTAATGCCGATAAAGCAATCACAATGCTGTTAATCAACGCTATAGCAAGGGAAGCGCCCTGTGATGTAGGCGTAAACATCAAATATTTAAGCAATACCGGGAAAAGTGGCACATAATACAAAAATCTTCCTGCTCCAGTTGGATCAACAATTGATGTTAAATCTGTTATTTTATTAGAAAGTTCTCCTTTTAAAGAGAAATTTATTGCGGCCGGAACGAAAAAAAACGAATCTCCTCCAGGAGTAGGATATATGAAATATGCGAAAACAATAATTATTGCCGCTATACTTAGCGCAACTAAAATAATAGCAATCTTTTTTGCGTCAATTTTTCCAAATATTCGCCCTTGATTAATTGTAAAAAGATTCTCCATGTAATCTTAAAAAAACCTTTTTATTAATCTTAATATTCCCTGTTTCCAGGGCACGCGATGGGAAACTCCGGATTTATTTTCAAATCTTTCTAAATTATTCAAATACCATTGATAATTTCTGATTAAAGCATCTTTATTGGAATATTTTGGCTTAAATCCCAAAACCCGCTCCGCTTTCTCAATGGAAACAAAACTATCTTTGCCGGCTGTTTCATAAACCCATTTATAAAGCGGGGATAAATGGAATAATTCTAAAACCCGCAGCGTCCAAATCATCGGCCACGCGGGAAAGCCGATAATTTTTTTTCCAAATCCGGCTTCATCTAAAACAACCTGAAAATCTTCTTTCATTGTAGTAAATTCTTTAGCACCAATATTAAAAGTGTCGTTGACGATATTTTTATCCAAACTAGCGCATAAATAAACAGCTTGACATAAATCCTCCACATCAAGCAATTGATAGCGGTTATTGCCGCCTCCGATCATCGGAAAATTCTTTCTGTCTTTGGCCCAATCATAAAACAACGCGAAAACGCCAAGACGCTCCGGCCCGATAAAAGATTTGGGGCGGATAATAGAAACGCAAAATCCTTTTTTGCGGTATTCCGAACAAATTTCTTCCGCCAAAATTTTAGCTTTGCCGTAAGGACCAACACCCTCCAATTTATCATCTTCATAAAGAGGGTGATGGCCGGGAATGCCGTAAACAGCAGTAGAAGAAATATCAATAAATCTTTCTATGCCGTTCTTGAAAGCGCTGTCAATAACATTTTTTGTCCCATCAATGTCCGTGCTAAAAATATCTTTTTTGGAATAAAGCGGCAAAGCGGCAGCGGTATGTATTACGATATTTACTCCTTTCATACACTTATCAACAACCTCCCTGTCTCTGATATCTCCCGTAATCACTTCCACTTTATCTTTTTCCGGATAATCAAATTCGGCGATATCCAAAGACCGGACTTGATAACCGCGGGACATAAAATAACGCGCCAAATTTATCCCCAGAAATCCCGCGCCACCCGTAATAAGAATTTTTATCATAGATAAAGAATAAAAACAAAAGAAAGAACCCAAAAAAATATGCAAGATTGAATAAACCTATCCTTCAAAAGTACTTCCGTAGGAGAACCGCTTTTGTTTTCTACTAATGTAATCTGCATATATCTCAAAATGCCGAGAATGACGAATAGGGCTGTCATATAAAGTACATTACTATGGGTTTTTGCAATTACTTCTGGTGATACAGTATATAAAATATAAGAAACAATAAGAGTAGAAGCCATTATTATCATCGAGGCGTTTAAAAATTCTGGGTTATAGCCGTCTACGACTTGTCGGGTTTTTATCCCGTTTTCAAGATATAAAAGAATGTCTTCTCTTCGTTTTGCCAGGGCCAAAAAAAGCGCGAGAAGAAATGTCATAATCAAAATCCACATAGTAAGTTCAACTCCGGAAACTACCGAACCCACAAAAAGACGCATTATAAAACCGGCGGCGACAGAACTCACGTCAAGAATGGGAATATGCTTTATTTTTAAAGTATAAAGTATATTTAATAACAAATATCCAATTATAATGTAAAAAACTTTTATATTTAAGAATACTGAAATCAATATGCCAATTAAAAATAATAAAACCATTAAGAAAATTGCTTCGGGTTTTGAAACCGCTCCGGAAACAAGAGGCCGAGTTTTCTTTCGGGGATGCTGCCTATCTTCTTCAATATCAAAATAATCGTTCAGAATATAAACACTACCAGCAATAAGCGAGAAGGCCACAAATGCCAATGTTGTTATCCCGACTAATTCTAAATTAAATATCTTAAGTCCAAAAAAAAGAGGGAGAAAAATGAAAAGGTTTTTTAACAAATGAGCGGGTCGTAACAACTTAATATAATTTTTTGTTTTTTCATTAAACATATGTTTTTATTTTTTTAGCCTACACACTAAAAAACTTCCCATTTTTAGTCGATGAGCTAAAAAACGATTAAAGATAGACGGTGTCATTGACCGAATAAGGTCTTTAATTTTCCCTGCCGGCAGAGGTAAAATATCGGTTTTGGGACCATAAACGCCAATATATTTTATCCCAAAAATATTCTTTGTTAATAATCGCCAATCTGAAATAGAGTAATAACGAGCGATTGCGCCGTCACTAAAAGCCTGCACTGTTTTATGCAAAGATTTTGTTCTGAATAAATTCCCCGATATTAATCCTTTCACGAACCCCAGACAATAATAATTCCACCACCCTTTATAATAAACCATAATAACCGCTTCTCCGTCGGGTCGTAAAACGCGCTGAATTTCCTTAAGAATTTTTTCGGTATCTGAAGAGTGATGAATAACCCCCCAACTCCAGACAAAATCAAAACTATTATCAGAAAAATTTAGTTTTTCTGCGTCCATTTTAATAATTTCCGCCTTTAATCCAAAAATCGTCATTCTTTGTTTTGTACTTTTTATCGCATAATCGGTAATATCTATGCCGGTAAATTTTTTTGAATATTTTGCAAAAAGTTGCGCATGGCTGCCATTGCCAACGCCTATTTCTAAAACATCTTTGTTTTTTAACGAGTTAAAATTAATAAATTCATCAAACGGGATATTTTTGCTTTTATTCAAATATTCAGCCGCATTTTTAAAAAACCGCTTATCAATCTCTAAATAAAATTCCTTTGTAAATTCAGAAAATTCAATTTTTTCTTTCCAATCATAACGCATGGGATTTTCCTCCCACCATTTATAATTTTTTTCTTGCCAAAGCCGAGCTTCTTCTTTGGACCTGGGTAAAGAATTAGAAGCGGTAAATCCTTCTGGAATTTTACTTTTAAAAATTTTCATTTTAAATTTTTCCGATTTATGCCCTTCAAACCCTGCGCCTTGAGATCGCTATCAAGCATTAAAACCACGAGCTCTTTAAAATTTACCTTTGGTGCCCAACCAAGTTTTTGCCGCGCCTTAGAGGAATCGCCCTGCAGGAAATCCACTTCCGCCGGCCGGAAATACATAGGATCTACTTGAACCAGCACCTTTCTGGTTTTTTTATCTATCCCCTTCTCTTTAACCCCGGAACCCTGCCATTCAATATCTATATCCAATAATCGGCAGACCTCTTCTATAAATTCCCTCACGGTATGAGATTCTCCGGTTGCCACAACATAATCGTCCGGCTTTGGCTGCTGAAGCATTAACCACATTGCCTCCACATAATCTCTTGCGTATCCCCAGTCACGGGCCGCATCAAGATTACCAATATATAACTTATCCTCTTTGCCCGCCATAATTTTTGCGAACGTGAAAGTTATTTTTCTAGACACAAAATTCTCGCCTCGCCGCGGAGATTCATTATTAAATAGAATTCCATTACACACATACATTCCATAGGCCTCCCGGTAGTTTATCGCCGCCCAATACGCGTATAGTTTTGCGACGCCATAAGGACTTCGCGGATGGAATGGCGTAGTCTCTTTTTGGGGAATTTCTTTTACTAACCCAAACAATTCTGAACTTGAGGCCTGGTAAAACTTTGTAGCCGGATTTTCTTGTCTTATCGCGTCAAGAAGCCGCATTGTGCCCAAACCGGTAACATCCCCGGTATATTCTGGGATAGCAAAACTTATTCCCACATGGCTTTGCGCGCCCAAATGATAAACCTCATCCGGTTTCACGGTACGAATAATATTATGAAGTGAGGTGGAATCCGACAAATCTCCATAATGCAGCCTTATTTTGTTCTCTTTATTATGAATATCCGGCACCAAGTGTTCAATGCGCTGGCGGTTTGAGGTGCTTACGCGGCGCACTAATCCGTGCACCTCGTAGCCCTTCTCAAGCAACAATTCGGCAAGATACGAACCATCTTGCCCCGTAATACCCGTGATTAATGCTACTTTTTTACCATTGTTCATAAGTTTATTAAATCATTTCGCACCATAGAAACAATTAAATCTTTAAATTCTGTCTTTGCCTTCCATCCTAACACATCGCCTATTTTGCGAGGATTCGCTATAAGCGGAATTTGTTCTAAAGTCCGTACAAGACTCGGATCAATAATCACGTAATTCCGCCAATTGAGCCCCAATTCGCCAAATGCAATCTCTAAGATGTTTTCCACGGTATGCCCCTTGCCCGTACCAACCACATAATCGTCTGACGTTTTAGCCTGAAGCATTAACCACATTGCTTCAACATAATCCCCGGCGTATCCCCAATCTCTAATCGCCCGCAAATCGCCAAGGCGAAGTTCTTTTACTAATCCCTTTTTAATTTTTGCCGCAGTTTGGGTAATTTTTTTTGGCAAAAATTCCGGATTCCGACGCAACGACTCATGATTATATAAAATTCCAGTGCAAACAAATATACCATACGACTCCCGATACAATTTTACAAGGAAATACCCAGCCGCTTTGGCGATGCCATAGGGAGTATTTGGATTAATCGGGGTATTTTCGTCTTGCGGGGAAACTGCCGGTTTGCCGAATATGAGGCTGGATCCCGCAAAAAAAATATGGGCTTTTGGAGAAAATTTCCTGGCTGCGCTTAAGATATTATATAGACCATTAATATTGCCGTATAAAACAGCGGATTCCGTTTCGGGAGAAACTAAAGGATTTGCGATTCCCGCCAGATGATAAATCTCGTCCGGTAAAATTTCCTCTATTACTTGGGAAACTTTTTCTTTATCTGTTACATCACATTCATAAATATGAATTTTCTCTTTTATTTTGGCGATATTAGAGTTTGTTTTTTCTTGAAAATTAAAGTCAATACCGTAAACTTCATATTTTTTACTAAGCAAAAATTCCGCAAGATAAGACCCGTCCTGACCAGCGACACCAGTAATAAGTGCGGTTTTATTCATAAAATAATGATATCAGTATTTAATATTTTTTCAATAAATATTCTTTAAAAAAATAAAGAGCCGACGATGAGTCGGCTCTCTCGAAAATCTGCGGCTACTTCAGATACTGCTGGATAAAGCGACGGTGTGGTTCTACGGTATTAGCGGGAATTTCGTCTTTAGAGAAGAAACGAAGTTTCTCTGTCTCTATAATATTTTTCCGCGGAAGACATTCTACAAAAAGAGAAAGTGGATGACCATAAGAATGTTCTCCGTCACGCCATTTATAAGAATCGACGGTTTTTTTATAACAGACATCGACTCCTATCTCTCTTTGGGCAACCCGCGAGACTGTTTCCTGAATATCCATTTCCGGCCATCTATTGTATCCTCCAGGAATATGCCATTTCCCTTGGAATTCTTTAATACCGCCTTCATAAACAGTAAGAAGAATCTTTTTGTTTTCGCCATTATCCTTAACAATAACAATTTCCGGCGCCCACATGGAAACTATGCTGTGTACAACTCGCATAGCCTCTTCGTCAGGAAAATAATAACCATCAGCGGCGACTTTCTTTAAAAGCCTCTTGAACTCTTCAATCTCTCCGAGAGTGAATACCGTCTTCATTTGCAACCTCCTTTTCTGGTATATTTTATATTTTTAAAAGCCAACCGATTTGGCCACTAAAATTTAGTATACACTAATAATAAAAAAAGTCAAATATATAAATTACTTATACTTCCGAAATTACTTTAAACTCCGGCATTGGTATTATAAACTTGCCGCCGCTTTTAAGATATTTTTTTTCTCTTTCGCGAAACTCTTTAAGAAAATGCCAAGGTAGAATCAAAAAGTAATTCGGTTTTTGGGCCCGAGCCTTTTCTTCGGAAATAATAGAAATTAATGTCCCCACGGTTTTCTTGCCCCATTTGTCCGGATTTCTCTCGGCCGCAGTTGTAATCAAGTTATTATCCAAACCGAAATATTGAAGCAAAGTATTACCCTTGGTTGAAGCGCCATAAACGTAAATTTTCCTCCCTTGCTTAACTTCTTTTTTAATAAAATCGTAAATCTCTTTTTTTATATTTTCTACCCTACCGGCAAATTCTTCGTAGATTCTTTTATTATCAAGCTTAAGTTTTTTTTCGTCTTCTCTTAGTTTTTTTATTCTCTCTTCGGCCCCCGGTTCTACCTCAATATTTATTCCTCCATTTTTATGTTTAATATAAATTCTAAAACTGCCGCCATTAATATCGTTTAATTCAACATCAAAAACCTCCAAATTGTGCCTTTTTAAAAGATTTTCCAAAGACAATAAGGAATAATATTCCAGATGCTCGTGGCAAATATTATCAAAAGCGTTTTGGGAAAGCATAAGCGGCAAATAGCTCATCTGGATTATAAAAACTCCTTCTTTATCCAGACATTTGGCCGCATCCGCCACGAATTCGTTCGGGTCATCAAGGTCGTAAAACATGGCAATAGCCGTAATCGATTTGGCTTTAACATTTCCGAATTCTTTTTCCCAAGAAGAAGCGTTGAAAAAATCAGTAATTATTTTAGTTGTTCCGACTTCGCTATACTTTAATAAATTTAAGGCCGGTTCAAAACCGATAAGATTTATTCCCTTAGTATTAAAACCCCTAAGCAAAGTCCCATCATTAGCCCCAATATCCAGAATAAAATCGTTTTTGTCTAAACTGATTAATTTTTCAACCTTAGCCGCTATGCCATAAAGTTCATTAGTCATGGACTGATTCATACCCGATCTATACCAATAATTCCTGTAGAGAGAATGAGATGGAACGCTGTGTTTTAATTGCAACAAACCGCATCCGCCGTCAGATCCATTGCATAAAACTAATTCAAGCGGGGCCTTTTGAGATAAACCCAACTCGCTATCTTCTAAAAAGTCGGAAACATAAAGATTTCCTAAAGAAATAATCGGAGTTAATTTTTCAAAACCGCAAACACGGCATTTAGTGATTTCCCTGAAATTAGCGTTCTTCATTTTATGAAGTATACTATTTTAAAAAGTTGTCGTAAAGATTCTTTACGCGTTTATTATAACTTTCAATACTATATATTTCTAAACATTTTTGTCTCAACCGCTGTTTATTTAATAAATCTTTGGACACTTCGCCCTTTAAAATTCTAATGATAGCGCGAGCGATGTCTTTAGGGTCATCGGGATTTACTAATAATCCCAGCTCGCCGTTTAATAACCCCTGCGGACAACCATAATCATTACTGGCGATAACCGGCACGCCGCAAGCCAACGATTCAATAAAAACAATGCCGAATCCTTCAATTTTGGAAGGCATAACAAAAACGTCCGCCAAATTATAAAAATCAACCTTTTCTTCCGCCTTTGCCGGACCAACCAAAACAGTATGATTTTTAAGTAAATCATCAACAAGTAAGGCGTCTACGCGAGGATCGCTGCACGGCCCCACAATAAGATATTTCGTTTCAGGAAATTCCTTTAAAACTTCAGGAAGCGCCTTCAAAACCCGATCTTGCCCTTTTTGATCTGTTGGGCTCAAACGCGCAAGTGTAAGGATTATCCGATTTCCTTTTAAATGATATTTATCAATAAGTTGCTCTGACTTTTCTTTAATATAGAAAAGATTGCCATCAACAGCGCTCGGCAGCATAAAAATTTTTTCTCGTATCTGCGGGAATTGACTAAGAACAATGTCTTTTGTATAATCGGATATCGCTATAATGATTTTTGCCGCGGCTACGGACCGAAACTCCCAAATATTTTTTATATTCATTGCCTCAACTCCATAAAGAGCAATGGTATATTCAATTCTGAAAATTATTTTTACAAAATAGCAGATTGGAGAAAATGCAATATGAGAACAACAAATGATTTTTGGTTTTTCTTGCAATACTTTTAAAATTACTTTCAAAACAAAAGATATTTTCTGAATTAAACTAATTCCGCGTAATTGAACAAGAAAAACATTCGCGCCAGCATCGTTAAGGGCATTTAAAAAATCTTTATTATACTTTTCAATACCACCAATTTGATTAAAATCATTTACAATAAATAGAATCTTCATTTTTTTATTGCCATTTAGATAAAACTTTTTTCGCCCAGAAACGGGACCAATAAAGTTTACCAGAAGGGAGCCATTTTTGAAAAGGGAAAGTAAAACCCATTTTGGGGCGAGTAAAAATTTCTTTGGGTAGTAAATCACATACCGATTCAACTAAAAGCGGCTTATTTACTACTTTATCAATTTTTGATTCCGGTGGCAAACTGCTTAGATATTCCACCAAATAATAATCTAAAAAAGGAACTCTTACTTCAACTGAATGATACATTGACATAAAATCAGTGTCTTTGAGCAATTGATTTTGAAGATAAAATTTCAATTCTAAATAAGAAAGCAAATCAACAGAATAAAGTTGTTCTAACTGTTGAGATTGTAATAATTTATTTATGAAAATATTAATCTCTTGAATATTAATACCTAAAATTTTTGCAGTTTCTTCAGGAGAAAATAATCCTCTAATGCCCAAATAAAAACTCAAAATATCATCATTGGCAAAATAATTTAATTTTGAATAGCGATCGCCAAATAAAGAAAATAAATTCAACGGACTCTTTAAAAATTTCGGCAGGCTCTGAATTTTTCTCAAAAGCGCGGCTTTCTTAAAATGACTATATCCGAGAAAAATTTCATCTGCGCCTAAACCGGAAAGCACGGTTTTTAATCCAGCTTGCTTGGCCGCTTTAGCGATAAAAAAAGTATTGACCCCATCAATTGTCGGCTGGTCCATCGCTTCAAAAATTTCATCAAATGATTCAAAAAAATCCTGCTTTGTTATTTTTATTTTTCGATGGTCGCTTTTTATCTTTTTTGCCATTAAATCAGAATAATACTCTTCAGAAAATTCTTTTTCATCAAAAATAATTGAAAGGGTTGTTATCGGTTTCTCGCGATTTCTTGCCGCCAAAGCAGCTATTACTGAACTATCCAACCCGCCGCTTAAAAAAACACCGAGTGGTGCGTCGCTGATTAGATGAAAATTAATAGATTCTTCAAGACGGTGGCGAATTTCTAAAATAATTGATTCATGTTGACTTTCTTTTATTTTCTGCTGATAAAATTTCAGCGGATCGTAATATTGAATTAATTTTTGGCTACCATCGTTTTCGCAAACCAAATAGTGGCCGGCGGGCACAGCAAATACATTTTTGATTGTTGTCATCGGTAAAGGAACCGAACCTAAAAGCAAAAAACCAATAAAAGCTTCTGGATTTTTTTTGGTTGATATTAAGCCACTTTCGGAAATGGCTTTTACGGTTGAGGTAAAAATTATTTTCTCATTATCAGCGTAATAATAAAGCGGTTTAATACCATAGCGGTCTTTGACTAAAAATAATTTCCGTTTTTCTCCGTCCCATAACCCAAAAGCGAACATTCCGCGAAGCATTGAAAACGACGTTTCGCCATATTCGGCATAAAGTGCCAAAATTACTTCGGTATCTGTCCTGGTTTCAAATTTATAACCCTTTTTTTCTAATTCTTTTTTTAACTCCAAAAAATTATAAATCTCGCCATTGAAAGTAATCAAAAAATCTTGAAAATTCATCGGTTGATGCCCTTTTTTTGATAAATCTAAAATTGAAAGCCGGCGATGACCAAAAACTCCATCTTCAAAAATAAAAAACCCTTCATCGTCAGGGCCGCGATTTTTTTGAGAGATATTTATTTTTCTAATTGCCTCCTCAAGTTCTTTTATATTACTTTTTTTATTGAGAACAACACCGGCGATACCACACATATAATCTTTTAAAATACTAAATTTTTTATTCCTCAATTAATTTATCTTGAAAATATTTTATTGTCTTTAATAATCCTTCTTCCAATTTCACTCTCGGCTGCCAAGATAAAATCTTTTTTGCGCGACTAATGTCCGGACACCTTTTCTGAGGATCATCGGTTGGTAATTTTTTAAAAATAATTTTTGATTTAGAATTAGTCATTTCAATAATTTTTTCTGCTAATTCTTTAATGGTAATCTCTGATGGATTACCGAGATTAATCGGCTCATAAAAATTAGAGGCCATTAATTTGGTTAGACCATCTACGGTATCAGAAACAAAACAAAAACTGCGAGTTTGTTTCCCGTCGCCGTAAATACTAATATTATTATTTTTTAAGGCCTGCCAAATAAAATTAGAAATAACTCGGCCATCACCAATCATAATATTTGGCCCGTAAGTGTTAAAGATTCTAGCAATATGAGTTTTTACTCCATATTCCCGATGAAAATCCATTACCAAACTCTCGCCGAATCTTTTTGATTCATCATAACAGCTCCTTATCCCTACGGGATTTACGTTGCCCCAATAACTTTCTTTTTGGGGATGTTTTAATGGATCTCCGTAAACCTCCGAAGTTGAAACAAAAAGAAATTTTGTTTTATGAAGTTGAGCTTGAGTTAATAAATTAAAAGTGCCGATTGAATTGCTTAGAGCGGTTTCAACTGGATTATTTTGATAAAATATCGGCGAAGCTAAAGAAGCTAAATGATAAATTTCATTAAAACCAGAAAGATTAATTTTGTCAATAACGTCGTGGTTGATAATTTCAATATCTAAATCTATTAGGTTTTTTTTACGGCCCGAAGAAAAATTGTCCAAAACAACAACTTCGTCACCCCTATTAATTAATTTTCTGGCTAAATGAGAACCGATGAATCCGGCTCCGCCGGCGATGAGTATTCTTTTCATAATAATTTGATAATTCTTTTATTCTACTATTTTTTCTTTAAATATCAAGCGGCCGGGGCTGTATTTCAGCCCTTCTTGAAATAAATCAATGCTCTTTTGGAGATAAACATCGCTGTTTAATTTCTGGCCGGCTATTTTGTAAAACATAGCGAAATTATAAAGATTTTGGCTGTAATTAAATCCCCTTCCTTTTTTCAGAATCGGCGCCATTAGAGCTTCGGCTTGTTTTATTAAAACTTCAATTATCTCTTTGTTGGTTTGCTGGCTTGTCACATTCGCTAAAATACTAAAATAATTAGAAACTATTTCGTCCTGGCCGACAGGTGAATAAAAATTCAAGACCAACCCGAAAGCCGTATCAAAATCTTGAAGCGACTTGATTTTCCCCGCTTGAAGTTCACTTATTGCTTTAATATAAAGCTGGGACTTTCTTAATGGTAAATAAGCGCCGAAATACATTGAAACAAAAATCAAAACCGAAAAAATTATAGCGATGGCGAATTTTAATAATTTACTCATAATTAAAATTATTAAATTTATATACCGCAAAGGCCAAAAATAGAAACAAATTAATATAAATCGGCAGAACCTCAAAAAGAACCAGGCCTTGAACCAAATAAGCAACAGGCAAAGCAAATATTAAAGCATTTTGTAGACACGAATTTTTATCAGCATTTATCGGCGTCTTCTTAAAGAATTGCCAATAGAAAACAATAAAAATTGAAAGATAACTCAATAATCCCAAAATGCCGGTTGTTGTTAAATAATCAAAAAAAATGTTGTGGGCGCGGTCAAACCAAACCGTAAATTCGAGCAGATGATATTTCTCAATGGCTGGACTGAAATTTTCCGGACCCCAGCCAAGAATCGGTCTTTCTTTTAAAATCTTTATTGATTGCTCCCAGAGCGATAATCTCGTCTGAAAAGTTTCAGTTTGAACGCTGAAATCCAAAAGTCGATTACTGCCCGGACAAAAAGGTATTAAATTGATGGACTGATGAAATTTAAAAGCGACGCCGCCTGAAATTATCAAAACAACAACAGCCGCTAAAATTATTTTTCGGCGGGCCGGCAAATAAAAAGATAAATAAAACAAACCGGCAATAATACCCACCCCTAACCCCAAAAAAGCGCCGCGGGTTTGAGAAAGAATGAAAAAGACAAAAAATAACACCATCAATCCGGATAAAAACCATTTATTTCTTTTTTTTATTTCTTGACAAAATAACAAAGCGACAAAAAATAAGGCATAAATCATATAAGTGCCGAGATAAGCCGAATTACCCAAAGAACCGGCCACTCTTTCGCAAAAACCAGGACCAATAAAACCAGATATTTTCAAAGCGGCGGCGAATCCGTAGACAACCACCAAAACCGCCACGAGTACCGAAATCAAAAACACTCTTCCCCAGTCCTTTTTATCTTTAAAGAGTAGAACGGCCAAAATAAAAAAAGCAAAAAGATGGAGTATTTGTAAACCGCCCTCCCCCCGTTCAAAATTAGACCAAAAAGAAGCCGAGGGATTATAACCGAAAAATCCCGCTAAAATAAAAATTAAAACAAAAACAGAAACTGCGATTACCAACGGATTTAATATTTTAGATTTAAGGTTTAAGGTTTTCGTTTCCCCTCTCGCCCAAGCCCAGAGAAAAAAAATCAAAGCCAATTCCACCACCACTCTAAAAAATACATATTTCCCCACAATAAAAGGAAAAAGGGTGCTTCGGGAAACAATAAGCGCACTAAAAGGCACCAAATAAAGAAGGAGTTTGGAAATTTTTAGAAAATTTATTTTGGTCATTTTGGATTGAATATTTAAAGACCCAAATCTTCAATAATTGACTTAAATTCTTCAAAAGCCGCGGATTTTTTGAATTCCGGCAAAGCGTCTAAAACATATTTTATACGAAAACGAGCACTATTTCTATCTCCGGAATAAAAATAAACGATTCCTAATTTAAACCACGAATCCAAATCATCTTGGTTGCCCACGGCGATCAGATACATAGAAATGGCCTTTTTATAGTCGCCGGCGTCTCCGTAGTAATTACCAAGCACTCTCGCTTCTCCGTCGTTTTGCGGTCCCCGACCCAATTCCTTAGCTTTATCTATTTCGCTAAAACCAAGTTCTTTATTGCCGGCCTCCAGCGCCGTCAAACCGTAGTAAAAATGAGGGTCAGCCGCTTCCGGGTCCAATTCCACCGCTTTTTTCATAAGTTCAAGCGCCGCAGATTTTTCGCCTTTGATAACTTTGATTTTCGCCAAAGTGTAATAAAGTTCCTGCCGTTTTGGGCTTAATTTCAACGCCTCGTTGATCTGCTCTTCACCCATTTTTAAATAAACAGGATTAAAAATATAAAAATCCATACTGGCATTGGCGAAAGTCAGACGCAGAAAATAATCATTGGGATGGTTATTGATTGCCGCTGCCAATTCCGACATCACTTTGGCGGAAACTTTTTCAATCCCGGGAATTTCTATCCCTTGCGAATAAACCTGAAATATATTAGAAGCAAATTCTTTTCTGGTATCGTTGATATAAGGATTAGAAGTAGTTAAAGATTGAGCATAAGCTTCAAGAGCCAACTCCGGCCGACTGTTCAAAAAATAGTTAGTTCCCCAATATTGACGGTTGTTGGCATATAAGGATTTATAATTAAGAAAATAAATCGGAAGAAACGATATTAAAATCAGTAAAATAACAACAATCGGCTTAAGATAAAGATGAGATTTATTTTCGCTGACGCTCTTTTGAAGCTGATAATTTCCGTTTAGAAAAGCCAGTAAAATAAAAAACATCAAGTAAGAACCGAAGGTGTCAAAAAGAAAAAAATTCTGCACCAAATAAGCGATGAGGACCGCCCCAAAAAACGGAGTGATTAAATTCGGGGTCTCTTTTTGTTTTTTAAAAAGAAGGTAAAAAGCCGTAATAAAAATTCCCAAATAAGCCAGAAAACCGAGAACGCCGGCGTTAACCAGGTATTCTAAAAAAATATTATGGGGTTTGTCCCAATAAGTCCCCGTAAACGTATAGCGTAAAAGTTGAGGTTCATAATAACGGTCAAAAGGATATTTGGAATTTTCAAAACCGAATCCTAAAAGCGGGCGTTCTAAAAAAGATTTCCCAGCGATTCCCCAAGCGATAAAACGCGGTTCCCAGTCCTGTATTGTTAAAGAAGCCGGCGTAACGCGTCTCAACCCGGGGATTTTGTTCCAAAAAGAACTATCTCTGGTGAACCAAAAAATGCCGGCGCCAATAAGGACTAACGCCAAAAAAATTGCTGACCACTTCCGAAAATTCCGTTGGCCCCAAACCAAAAAATAAACCAGCAAAAACAGGGCTCCACTTATAACGCCCAGAAGGGCTCCCCGGGTTTCGGTTATAAAGAGCGCCCAGATATTTAACAGAATCAGAATTCCCGCCAAAAACGGCGCGATTTTCTTTCTTTCCCGCAAAAATTCAAACAACAGCCAGAGGCCGATAAAAATGTGAAAAAAAATATAAGAAGCCGTAAAGGAGGAGTTGCCGAAAAAAGTTCCGGGTCGGTCGGCGGAACCCAAGGGTTCCAAGAATAACTGACTATTTATTAATTTTAATCCCACGCCGATTGTGGCAATCGCTACAACCGAACTGATAATAAAAGAAACAAAAAAATAATTTTTCCAGTTTAATTCCCGGCGCAAACTCCCAAGAACGAGAAACAACACGCCGAAATGAAAAAGACCAACCAAACCCAAAGCCCGATCCTGAGTTGACCATAAACTCCGCTGCCAATCAAGACCAAAAATTGAAGAAATAATTAAAAGAATAAAAAATAAACCCAGAATTATTGTTAAAGGCGTGAATCGCGGCCGATATTCTTTATGAAAAATAACCAAGCCGAGCCACAAAGCGAAAATAATTTCTATCAGGGAGAAAAACACAAAAACCCTAAGAACAATAAATGGACAAATGAAACTCCGATAAAAAATCAAAGGAGTCAAAAGAACGGCGTAAAGCAGAAACTTGATAATCTTAACCAAAATTTCTTTTTTCATTAAAACTAATTATAACACAGGAAACCTAAAACAGCCCTTTCGGGCTGTTTTAGGTTTAAATCCGTCTCAAGGAATCGGATATTACTACTAGTTGTAAGTGGCATCCATAATAGCGTACGGTATCAAACTGGCTTCTAACCCAATGTTGCTCTTCACACCGTCGCTCCAGCCAATATCGCCTACTAAGTCAAAAGAAACCGAAAGCGCTGGAGTGATACTCGCGGCTTGATAGAAGTTAGTAGAAACAACTTGGACTTTAGTCGCCATCGTCTGCCCCTTGGAAATCGTGATTCCCGGAGCAAAGGTAACAAGGCAGGCATTGCTGCTCGGAGTGCAAGTCTGAGTAGAACCGCCGAATGTCGTACCGTCGCTCTTCAGAATCTTCACAGCGAAAGTCGAAGCAGTAGAAATAGCCAGACCGCTGAAGTTAAGAGTAACTGTTCCTACTGTCACCGCACCAGCGGCCGAAGCCGTCCAGTTAATGGTCGCTAAATCGTCAGCCGCCTTTCGGCTCCTAGAGGATGAAGGACCAATCAAAGACGAAGTAAGGCCAAGTTTGGTCGCGTAAACCGTAAGAGTCAAGCCAGTGGCCGTGCCGGCTTTAGTAACAGTGCCGTTGGAATCCTTACCCAGAGCAGTTATATCGGTCGAAGTAGAGTTAATTTTCCAGGTGTGAGTTGAGCCAGGTGCCGCACCGCCGGAATCATAGCTCGCCACATCTCCTTTCAAGACCAAGGTCTTGGAATCACTCTTAGGAACAATTAGAGGAGTGGCTAAACTGAACAAAACCGTGGAGGAAGCAGTCGCAACAACAGTCGCTCCCATCGGACCAGCCAAAACAGTCGTGCCGTCGTATAACTTCAGATTTTCAAATGAAGCTAATCCCGCAGTGTTACTGCCAATGGTGTCGTAGAATCTGATGTCAGTGACTTTAACGTCTTCAACAGCGTCGTTTGTTAATCTGAGAGCAAACAACTCATTGCCGGTTGAAGACATTACCACCTGCTTGGCCGGAGGAGTCGCTGAGTCAGCCGAAATGGTCAAAGTCGGACCGGAAGAAACGATCACGTTCTGACCAATGACCGCGCCGGAGAAAGTAATGGCGCTGTTGGAAATCAAACCCGTGGCTGTCCAACTCGTCAAGTCAATAGGCGCAGTATTAGTCGTGGGAGCGTGAAGAGAACTTGAAAGAATGTCGGCATAGACATCAATTATCTGGGAACCGCCAGCGTTAACCGTCAAGTTGCCCGAGAACTGCATTGAGGTCTCCTCGTCGCTAACTATGGCTTTAGTTATCCCGTATTGAGTGGAACCAACAAAAATCTTCAAACTCTGAAGGTCAAGGTTAACGTTGCTGTCCTTGTCAAAAGTCAAGGTCGTAATCTTTGCGCCTTCAGCTGAAGAAGCAGTTATAGTGAACGAAGCAATTTTCTTAGCGTTGGCTCCAGCCGCATAAGTAGGAATACCGAAAGCGGTGTTCAAAGCCGCGGTTAACGGCGTGGTAACAACCGTCAAGGTACTGCCGCTCGCCGTACCGCTGGTGGCGCTCTGGAAGGAAGTTTGACCTTCTAAGTTAGCTGAACCAGGAGCAGTCAAAGAGCCAGTCAAAGAAGTGCTGTCGTTAGTGCTCAAAATATCAGTTTTGAGCGAAATTACTCGGGTAGTATTCGCCGGAACAATGTAGTTAATCGGCGAAGAACTGGTACCGAAGTGACAAATCAAGTAGTCATCGGACAAAGTACAGGTGCCGTTGGTTGTGTTTGAGGTGATTGTGCTGATGGTGTTGCCGACCTGATTGCCGACATCATCAATCAGTTTGATGTTCTTAATGTCTTCGGTGTATTGAGCTAAAGTGGTGCCATCCCATTCACCTCCGGTCTGTTGCGCGATTTTGACTTCTAAGAATTTCACTTTCACGGCTTCACCCGCCGCATATACGGTGAATTTAGCCAAAGTGACATTAGAAGCGCCAATCGGAATATTGCCGGTAGGCGTATCCGAGGACACCGAAACCGTTATCTGGCCCTGTTCGATGTCTATTGGCCCCGCGGTACTCGCGGTTGAATAAGTGTCGGTAAAAGTACCGGAGATACCAGTGTTGTACTGGCTGTCAACCAAATAAGCATCGTATGGTCTCAAAATGTACCAGGTCATAGTCCGGTCCGGGCTGCCTAACACGTCAACCGTCACTTCTAAAGTGGAGTTTCCGGTCGGCAAACTGACTGACGAAGCAGACAAGTCAAAAACGACGGTGCCGTCGGAATTGACGCTGGCAACTGTTGAGCCAATTTGAGTGCCGTTAAGTTTCAGTTGGGCGTTCTTTAAGTCACCCATACTAACTGAACCAACAACGGTGTATTTAATTGATTTAAGAGAAACAGCGCTGTTCTCGACGGTAACGGTGGCATTGCTGACGCTGACGCCCGTGGTGCCGGCATAAGTGCTGGCGCCTACGGCCTGATGATCAAAGGTGACCTTCGCCAAATCCGGATTGCTAACCGTAGTAACCGTCAAAGTGTTGGAGCTAATCGGCAAACCGCTGAAAGTAACGCCAGCCGCTGTGGCCGAAGTTAACTGCCAGGCAATGTTATTGCCCGCGCTCGCGCTGGTGGACAAATCCATCCTCAAAGAGATGGTGCGGGTAGCGCCGGCGCTGACATCAAACAATTTGGTGCTGGTAAAAGTCGCCACTCCGCTTGACAGAGAATTGTATTGAGCGATAACCGCTCCGGTTTCATCCGCCAAGTAAAGGTTGTTGATGTTGCTGTCGCTGACCACGCCGACTTTGGTGAATTTCACTTCGGTAACCGTAGCGGCGCTTAGAGCCGAGAAAACAAATTTAGCAACCACCATATTGCCCGCTCCGGCAATAACACTGCCGGTCGGAGAATCAACCGCCAAAGAAACTTTTGTCGCCGTCGCTATTGGTGAAATAGGAATACCCGGAGTAACCGGGACTACGCCTCCCAATGAAGCAACGTAAGCTCGGGTTTTGGGGCCGAAATATCCGGCTGTTGGAGAAATTCCAACGGCTGCCTGATACTCTCCCAAAGCCGCTTTGGTTAAATTACCAAAGTAGCCGGTCGCTCCAACTGCCGCCAAAGCCGCCGCCGCTGTTCCTTTGTTTGCGGAAATCAAAACATTCTGCAAAGCCGTAACATCGGTACCTTTAGAACCAAGGGTGAGGTCCTTAGTAAAAGAAACTGATGTCGTGCCTTGAGCCGCGGACAATTGAGTTTGCAATAGCTGAATCTGAGCCAATAAAGCGTTAATCTGAGCTTGGATTTCCGCTACGGTCACGGCTTGAGCCACCGGAGACAACATTATTATCCCCGAAAGCCAAATCGCCGTAGTTAAAGAAACTCCAATTGAAGTAATTTTTTTCGTAATATTCATTTTTAATTAATTTTTAATCGACTTTAATTTATTAATTTTTGGAAGATTATTGCTTTTATCTATCGACCCGCCGCTAAACTTGTGAGGTAAATTAGCGGAATAAATAAGAGAATAATCGTAATATCTTAAATAAAAAAACTCACTTTTCAAAGTGAGGCCTAAAATCGCAAATAATCGCGAATTTATTTAATGGCTCAACCTCACTTTGAACCTTTTTCTATTATATCAAATATAACGAAGATATCAACTAAGAGTTACGGCTTTTAATTGATAATAAGTGCCGGGACCGCCTGTTCCCATTCGTTCAATAGCGCCGGTTTCACAGAGCTTCTGTAGGTCATAACGCAAAGTTCTTTCACTAATACCGGGGAATGCGGCAATTAGGTCCTTAATTCGGCAATTTTGGACTTGCCGCATTATATCTACAATTGCCGATTGCCGCATTGCCGAATTCTCTTTATCTTTTTCCATTATTTCTTTATTTTCCTTATTTTCAATAACTACAGGAGAGGAAGGGGTTGAAAAACACTCTTCTAAATCCAATTCGGCAATTGCCGCATTATTTTGCCGAATTGCCGCATTCAAATTGCCGATTTCCCGCAAAAGCACTTGGGATTGGGGATAACCAATCTCGCCTATCCCCTGACCAAAAAGAACCAAAGTTTCTAACCGCAAAAGGTTATCTCCAGAAGTGCTTTCCAAAACGTCCAGGCCGGCTTTTTCCAAGCGGCTTCGTAAATCAGTATGTTTAATCGTGCCGGCTAACCGAAAAATAGCATAACAAATCTCATAAGATTTTTTATTAAAATTTGATAACATTGGGTTTAGTATTGACTACTTGACAAAAAAAGTCAAGCGCCCTAAAATTGACATCATGATAAATTTCAAACCCCTCTCCAATCATATTTTTATTGAACCGCTGGAGGAAGAACAAAAAACCCAATCGGGTATTGTCCTTCCGGATACCGCGGAAAAAGAAAAACCCATCAAGGGCAAAGTGGTCGCGGTCGGTCCCGGAAAATTAAACGAAAAAGGCGAACGCTTAGCGATGGCGGTAAAGGTCGGCGACAAAGTTTTGTTCAAAAAATACGGACCCGACGAAATTGAAATTAATAACAAAAAATATTTAGTCGGGGATGAAGATGACATCCTCGCAATTTTAGAATAAATTTTAGACAAATATGGCAAAACAAATTTTATTTAACGAAAAAGCGCGGGCGAAGTTAAAAGCCGGGGTGAATAAATTGGCGGACGTGGTGAAAATCACCCTCGGTCCCCGGGGCCGGGCCGTAGTTTTAGACAAGGGCTACGGCAGCCCGACTATTACTTTAGACGGCGTAACCATCGCCAAAGAAATTGAATTAAAAGACAAAGCGGAAAATATGGGCGCCGAATTAATTAAAGAAGTAGCTTCTAAAACCAATGACGCGGCTGGCGACGGCACCACCACCGCCACTCTTTTAGCCCAGATTTTTATTAACGAGGGTCTTAAAAACGTAACGTCTGGCGTAGACCCAATTGCCATGCGTCGCGGCATGGAAAAGGCCTATGAAGAAACTCTGGTTACTTTAAAAACTCTTTCCCGAAAAATCGCCAATAAAGAAGAAATTGCTCAAGTAGCGACCATTTCCGCCCGCGACCCAGAAATCGGCAATTTAATCGCCGAAGTCATTGACCGGGTCGGCAAAGACGGCGTGGTCACGGTGGAACAGTCCCAAACCCTCGGTCTTTCCAAAGAATTAGTGGAAGGTCTGCAGTTTGACCGCGGCTACATTTCGCCTTATATGATTACCAACGCCGAACGAATGGAAGCGATTTTGGAAAATCCTTATATTTTGGTAACTGATCAAAAAATTTCCAGTGTCAACACTCTTTTGCCGCTTTTGGAAAAACTTATTCAAGCCGGCAAAAAGGATTTAGTGATTATCGCCGAGGAAATTGAAGGCGAAGCCCTGGCCACTTTGGTGGTTAATAGAATCCGGGGTGTCTTCAATGTTTTAGGCGTGAAAGCGCCGGGCTTCGGCGACCGAAGGAAAGAAATGTTGCAGGACATTGCTACCGTGACCGGCGCCGAATTTATTTCCGAAGAAATCGGCCGAAAATTGGAAAATACCGATTTAATCGCTTTAGGCCAAGCCCATCGGGTAGTGGCTAATAAAGACAACACCACCATTGTCGGCGGCAAAGGACAAAAACCGGAAATTGACAAAAGAATTTCTCAAATCAAAGCCCAAATCCAGAAAACCGATTCCGAGTTTGACCGCGAACATCTTCAGGAACGACTCGGCAAACTCTCCGGCGGCGTGGCGGTCATTAAAGTCGGCGCGGCTACCGAAGTAGAACAAAAAGAAAAACAACATCGGATTGAAGACGCGGTGGCTGCCACCAAAGCCGCCATTGAGGAAGGAATTGTAGCCGGCGGCGGGGTGGCTTTAGTGAGGGCGTCGAAATCCGTGGAAAACCTGATTGAAAAATACGACAAAAGCCAGCTGGCGGAAATTGTCGGCGCCAAAATAATTTTAGAAGGACTTCATGCTCCGCTCAAACAAATTGCCGACAATGCCGGCCACAATGGCGCGGTGGTTTTAAATAAAGTCAAGGAAGGAAAAGATGATTTTGGTTTCAACGCCGCCACCGGTCAATTTGAAAATCTGATTAAAGCCGGTGTGGTTGACCCGACCAAAGTTACCCGATTGGCTTTGCAGAACGCCGTTTCTATCGCTTCCCTGCTCTTGATTACTGAGGCGGTGGTGACGGAACTGCCGGAAGAAACAAAAGAGAAAACGCCGGGCCACAGCCATGCAGGTATGGGAATGGATGAAGAGTATTAAAAGGAAGAATATTAAAATATGAATTACTTTTCTCTTCAAAATATAATTATCGCCGCAATAATAATTATCGTTTTGTGGCTGATTTTGACTTTCAACGGTTTGGTGCGGCGGCGTTATCAAGTGAAAGAAGCTTGGTCAGATATTGAAGTGCAATTAAAACGACGTTACGATTTGATTCCTAATTTAATAGAAACAGTTAAAGGTTATCTGGTCCATGAACGGACGGTTTTTGAAAAAGTAACCGAAGCTCGAACTAGGGCGATAAACAGTCAAGAAAAATCAGCAAAAGCTGAAGCGGAAAATATGCTTTCCAATACTTTAAAAACGCTTTTTGCGGTGGCGGAAAATTATCCGGAACTTAAAGCCAATACTAATTTTTTAGACCTTCAGCGAGAATTAACCGACACCGAAAACAAAATCCAGGCGGCTCGAAGATTTTACAACAGCAATATAATGGAATATAACACCAAGATTGAAATTTTCCCGAATAATTTAATCGCCGGAGTTTTCGGCTTCAAAAAAGAAGAATTTTTTGACTTAGAATCAGAAACAGAAAAAGAACCGGTGAAAGTTAGTTTTTAAATGACTCTTTATAGCCAGAAATCCTCAAACATCCGCCGGACCTGGCTTTTATTTATAATTTTTCTTCTTATCGTCATTGGTCTAAGCTGGCTCTTTTCCCAAATTTACGGCAATCCGTCAATTTTATATTTGGCGGTGATTTTCAGTATTTTAATGAACGTCCTGGCTTATTGGTATTCGGATAAAATCGTTTTAAAAATGGCTAGGGCTCTTCCCATTGAAAAGAAAAATGCGCCGGAACTTTACAATATCGTGGAAAATCTGGCGATTACCGCCGGCTTACCCACGCCGAAAATTTATTTGATTCCGGAAATTCAACCTAACGCTTTTGCCACCGGCCGCAATTCAAAACACGCGGCGGTTGCCGTTACCGAAGGACTTTTAGAGAAATTAGACCGCTCGGAACTGGAAGGCGTTCTGGCCCATGAATTATCACACATCGGCAATCGGGATATGTTATTATCAACCGTCATTGTGATTTTAGTCGGTTTTATTTCAATTCTTTCCGATATTTTTTTGCGTTCCCGATTTTTTGGTTTTAGAAGACGAAATGACCGCGAAAGTAGTCAAACCGGCGCGATTTTGATGTTAATTGGCCTGATTTTGGCGATTTTGGCGCCGCTGGCGGCTCTTCTGATACGACTGGCTATTTCCCGGAAAAGAGAATTTTTAGCCGATACCAGCGCTGCTCTTTTGACTAGATATCCCGAAGGTTTGGCCCGGGCTTTAGAAAAAATTTCCTCGGATTCGACACCGCTGGCGGTCGCCAATAACACCACCGCCCATTTATGGGTGGAAAATCCATTTAAGGGCAAGAAAAAAACTTCCTGGCTTCACAAACTTTTTCTGACTCACCCGCCGGCAACCGAACGTATTGCCGCTTTACGGGAACTAAAAATTTAATACGAGAACTAAAAATTTAAGAGTAATAAAAAAAAATAGCCCAAAATTTTCTATCTAACAAAAATTGCGATAGCAAGAAATTTACGATAGAATATCTTATCTAACAAAACTTGCGATAGCAGAAAAATTATGATGGAATTTATTTAATGGAAAACCCTTTTAATTTTTATAAACCAAAAACAATTTTCCAGTGGTTAATATTTTTAGCAGCTATTGGCATTACTCTTTCAAGTCCCGTCGGAGCAAGAAAATTTAGTCGCGAATTAAATAAATATCTAGAAGAAAAACTGAGAGAAAAAGCCAAATCTTTCAAATTTAAAGAAATTTCGGCCGCGCTTTATTATCTTAAAAAACGGGAACTCATAGAGATTAGAAAGAAAAACGGCAAAACAATAATTTTATTAACCGAAAAAGGAAAAAAGCGCAAACTTCAATATGATTTAAATAATATGGAAATCCCCCAACCAAAAAATTGGGATAAGAAATGGCGGCTTTTAATGTTTGATATTCCGGAAAATAAAAAACTGGTCCGGGAAGCATTAAGAAATAAATTAAAAGACTTAGGATTTCTTCAGTTTCAAAAAAGTGTTTGGGTCTATCCTTATTCCTGCGAAAAGGAAATTGATTTTATCATCGAATATTTTTCTATCGGGCAATATCTGACACTCTTAACGGTCCAAATTACTGACGATAAACCCTTACGAAGTGTTTTTGGATTATCATAAATTTTCTGCTATAGCATAAAATTTATGATAGAAAAATTTATATTATTTATATTTTATTTATATTATTATAGGGGCAAGAAATAGTTAGAAAATAAAAAATAAAGACGATAATAGTAATGATAAATGGTAATGATAAAAATTTTGGGTTAAAATAAATTAAATGGAGGGTTCGCATAGCCCCGACTTAATAATGAATAAAAAATCTTTACGATACCCAAAGAAAAACCATCGAAAAACCATTAAATTCCCTCGAAATTCAATCCTATTAGCTGAGTTTATGGGTATTGAAATCGGTGATGGAGGAATTGCTAATCCTTGGCAAGTGATAATTACTCTAAATTCTAAAAAAGATGCAATATTTGCAAAGTATATTGTAAATTTAATTAGCCGGCTATTTGGAATTTGTCCGGTTGTTAGTAAAAGAAAAAATAAAAACGCTTTGCAAATAGTTTCATCAAGCACTTCTCTGATAGATTTCTTAGTCGCAAAAGGGGCAACCCGAGGAAACAAGATCACACAACATATTGATATGCCGGAATGGATACGTGGGAAAAATCGCTACGAGAAAGCTTTCGTAAGGGGGCTTATGGACACCGATGGTTGTCTTTATGTTCATCGGCACATTATAAAAGGTATTTTTTATAAAAATATTGGACTATGTTTTACGAGCGGGTCTAAACCTCTTTTAAATTCTGTGGCAAATATTTTTCGAAAAAACAAGATAAAACCCTATATTACCGATAAAGGTAGAAGAATTTATTTATATAGTGAAAATTCTGTGTTAAAATATCTTAAGATATTTGGTTCATCCAATCCGCGGATTACAGAAAAATATAAAGAATGGAAAGGTGCGTGAGTGGTTTAAACGGCAGTCCTGGAAAGACTGTGTACCGCAAGGTACCGAGGGTTCGAATCCCTCCCTTTCCGCAGCGTAAGAACGTTAATTTTGCATAGCAAAATTTTACGTTCAACGCTGCTGTGGCGTGACAAAGTCCGCAGTTGACAAAATAAATCAAAGTATGCTATAATGATAGATATCCCTTAAACGGGGATTTTTTTATGCTTTGGGCTTTATTAATCTTTTTTAATTTGACGTCCGGTTTGATTCTCCCGAATTTGGCGTCAAAAGAAATAATTAACGACTTCCAAGTTGAGTCGGCAGCTAACATTATAACGATAACGGCTTATTCCAGCACGCCCGACCAAACCGATGACACCCCCTTTATCACCGCTTCGGGTTATCCGGTTGAAGACGGCATCGTGGCCAGCAATTTTCTGGCATTTAACACCAAAATAAAATTGCCGGAACTTTACGGCGAGAAAATTTTCATAGTTAAAGACCGAATGGCTAAAAAGAACAGCCATAAAATTGACATTTGGTTTTCGACTACCGAGGAAGCTGTAATCTTCGGCGTCAAAAAAACCAAAGTGGAAATCGTAGAAAGTTGAGTTTTATGCTATAATTTTAATCAGCAAAGGTCGAATAAATATCTAATTAACCAACCAAGACAATTATGACAAATAAAACAATTATTATCGCGGTTATCGCCGTTCTTGTCATAGTTGGGGGAGTATTTTTATTGTTTAAGAGCCGGACGCCGGCCGTCGTGGATTTGAACGCCTTCACTAATGAGGAAAACGAACTGACGGCCTTTGAGGCCGACCTTGCTTTGTTTGCTGATGATGAAACCGTCTTGAGCGAACTTGACCAAACGTTTAGTGATATTGCCGAGACGACTGGCGGAGTAAGCGCCAGCGAAGCGCTTGATATCACCTCAATCAGCCAAGAAGCAAATTTAATTGATCTTTCCGGCGACTTAACTGATTCTGCCAACGACGACACCGCGCTTCAAGAACTTGAACAAATACTTGGTGAAATTTTACAGTAACTCTTATGAAAAAAATAACGCCATTATTTCTTTTCGTTGTTGTTTCGTTAATGTTGACGGGAATGCCCGCGGTGGGCGCTGCCCAAACTTCCAATCCTGACCTCCAAAATGCTCTTATCCAACTTCGCGAGGCGCGCCAAAACTTCAAAAACGCCAAAGCCCAGGAAACCAACGAAAAATTACAACAGCGTCGGGTTGAAATCCAAAGGCAAAAAGAGGAATATCGGAAAACCGTTCTCCTTCGCTTGATTGACATCCAGATTAAACATTTAAACCGCACCAAAGAACGGGTGGCCCGCATGCCCAACATTGAAGCCGCACTCAAAACCCAGTTGAATACGGAAATTGACAAAGATATTCAGAAATTAAACGAGGAAAAGACAAAAGTGCAAAATGCGACCACCGCTGAAGAATTAAAGACGCTAGCTAAAGAAATCCGCGACTTCTTCAAGTCCTACCGCGAAATAGTGAAACAGATTATTGAGGCCATTCATACTTCGCGGCTGACCCAAGCTATTGCCAAAGCCGAAGACCGGGCCGCGGCCATCAAGGCCAAAATTGAGGAATTGAAAGCCGCTGGTAAAGATACCAGTGAAATTGAAACGGATATTGACGAAGTTGAGAAAAATATTGACGAAGCCCAAAACAAAATTAACCGAAAGGTCTTTCGGGAAGCCAACGAGGATTTGAAAGGTGTTTATCAAAAGTTCCGCGGCATTGCCGACAAAGCAAAAGGATTGTAAAATTCCTGAAAAGGTATGCCCACGCCCCTGGAAGAAATCAAAGAAAAGATTGATATTGTTGACTTTATAAAATCCTATCTATCGCTTCAGCCGGCCGGAAAAAACTTCAAAGCCCTCTGCCCTTTTCATCAGGAAAAAACCCCTTCTTTTATCGTTTCCCCGGACCGCAAAATCTGGCATTGTTTCGGCTGTAACGCCGGAGGCGATGTCATTAAATTCCTGATGCTCTATGAAAATCTGGAATTTTACGAAGCCCTGCGGGTGCTGGCCGAAAAAGCCGGGGTGGAATTCCGACGCTTAAATCTCCAAGACCAGAAAGAATTCAATCTCCTTTACGACCTTAATGAAAAAGCCAAAAACTTCTTTAAAGAACAATTAGACAAATCAGCGGCGGCTAAAGAATACTTAAAAAAACGCGGTTTACGGCCGGCGACCATTGAAGAATTTGAGGTCGGCTTTACGCCTGGCGGCGAAACTTTGGTTTTATATCTGCTCAATCTCGGCTATAATATCAATGATATCGTCAAAGCCGGTTTGGCGATAAAAACCGATAAAGGGAGATATATTGATCGGTTTCGCGGCCGGATAATGTTTCCTATTTACAATTCTTTCGGAAAAACAATCGGTTTCAGCGGTCGGCTTCTCCCCTCTTTAGAAACCCCGGAAGCAGGAAAATACGTCAACAGTCCGGAAACCCCGCTCTTTAATAAATCGCGAATTCTTTACGGATTTCATAAAGCCAAACAGGAAATCAACCGTTCCCAAACCGCTTTTTTAGTGGAAGGACAGATGGATTTTTTAATGACTTGGCAATCGGAAATAAAAAATGTGGTGGCTACCTCGGGTACCGCCCTGGGACCGAACCAGTTGAAAATTTTAAAAAGATTAGCGGATAATCTCATTATCAGTTTTGACCAAGACGAAGCCGGCGTTAAAGCCCTGGAGCGAAGTTTAGAACTTTTTAATAATTTTTCCGCCCAAGGCGGACCCGCCTCTGGCGGGGATTTTAACGTCAAAGTTCTTGATTTAAATGGTTATAAAGACCCGGCCGAAGCCGCGGAAAAAGATTCCAATTTTCTTAAAAATGCTCTCAAACGAACCCAGCCGGCTTTTGTTTGTCTTTTTAATTTTTATTTGAGCGACAACCAGGACTGGTCTGTTAAAAAAAGAAACATCCGCCATCTCCTCCGGTATATCAAAACTCTCAAAAGCGCCATTGAACAATCCCACTGGCTCAAAGAGCTTTCGCTGAAATCCGGAATTGAAGAAAAAATTTTGGCTCAGGAATTGGCGGTTATTAAAATCAATCCGCCAGCTGGCGGATCGACCGCGGTCGAAGAAGCCGCTCCGACCGCGGTCGGAGAAACCACCAAACCCTCGCGTTGGGAATTGGTCTGTCAAAAACTTGTGGCTTTGACCAAAATAAAATCGGAATTTCTCAATCTTTTAAACGAAAACTATGAATATTTTCCAGTTAATTGGCAGGAGCCCGCTCTTTTAGATCTTCGTTCCAGTTATGAATTTTCCGATTTCGATGAAACCGCGCTAAAAAAAGAAGCCGAAGAATTAATCAAACAATTAAAAATTGAATTTAAACAAAACCAAAGACGCCAATTACAAAAAGAAATAAAATCAACCCAAACAGACGAGGCCTTAAAAAAATTCCACGTTATTTCCCGAGAAATTAATAATTTACAAAACAACCAATGACCCTTCAACCATTTCAGGGTCATAGTGAATTTATTGAACTATGAAAAAAGCTAAAAAAACTAAAAACACCGAGAAACAAAAGTTAGAAGGACTTATCAAAAGAGGAAAAAACAAAAAATTTGTGACCGACTTGGAAATTCTTTATTTCTTTCCGAAAGTAGAAAAAAATCCCACTTATCGGGAAAAAATTTACGACTTTTTAGAAAAGAAACACATTAAAGTAATTGAAACCGAACAACTAGTTAAAGCGCCGGAAATTTTACCCGACGCCGTTCAGATGTATCTCAAAGAAATCGGTAAAACTCCTCTTTTAACCAGAGAACAAGAAATAGAATTAGCTAAACAAAAAGAAAAAGGCAGCCACAAAGCCCGTCAACAACTAATGAAAGCCAATCTGCGGTTAGTGGTTTCCATCGCTAAAAAATACGTCCATCGCACCCCTCGTTTAAGTATTTTAGACCTGATTCAGGAAGGAAATATTGGACTTTCGCGGGCCGTGGATAAGTTTGATTACCACCGGGGTTTTAAATTTTCCACCTATGCCACCTGGTGGATTCGCCAAGCGGTCACCCGGGCTTTAGCTGATCAATCGCGGACCATCCGCATTCCGGTTCATATGGTGGAAATTATTTCCAAATACACTCAAATCCGAAGAAAATTAACTCAAGAATTAGACCGACTGCCTTTAGCCGAAGAAATCGCCAATGAAATGAACCTTGATGTCAATAAAATTCACTACATCCAGAAAATTTCCCAAGATGTTGGCTCGTTGGAAGCGCCGTTGGGCGGAGACGAAGATGGAGATATTACTTTATCGGACTTTATCAAAGACGAACAAAGTTTAACCCCGGAACAATTAGCCAATCAAACCCTGCTCAAAAACCAACTCCAAGAGATTATTAGCGACTTGTCGCCCCGAGAACAGAAAATCCTGGAAATGCGCTTTGGATTAACTGATAATATTACTCATACCTTAGAAGAAGTGGGTAAGGAATTCGGAGTGACGCGGGAACGAATTCGCCAAATTGAAGCCAAGTCCTTAGAAAAAATCCGGCAACACCAAAAAATCAAAAAACTGGAAGGATACTAAGTCCATTTAATTGGACTTAGAATAATATTCTCATTTGGGCGCAGCAAAAATTGTCCGATCGGACGATTTTCACAACGACCCTAAAAATAAAGAATAATAATTCGGAAGTTAAACTTCCGAATATTATGGAGGTTCAACCTCCATAGATTCCACTCCAAAAATTGGCAAATAATTTTGGAAAATAAAAAGGCCCGCAACAGAAATAATCCTGCGCGGGCGATTTATTCTAATCTGCTTTGCTAAAGATTGTGTACTCCAATACAATATCGCTTAAATTGAGTAGCGACGGGCTGTGCTTGCCCGGGTTTACCGAGATCATAACACAGCTTTGCCCCGCCAGAAGATCCAATGAAGTTAGACACGCTGCAGTATATACCTACGATATTCCCTTCGAGTACGATTGATTCCTTATCCGGGTGGACTTGATAACCGTCTGTGCCTGCAATCATTTCACGACGAAGATTGCCATCGCGCTCCCATATAAGGAACAGTCGATTACCCCACCCCTCACAGAAAGCGAAGCAAACGTCATTTCGCCCAGGAATTGGAAGAATAATGTGATCTTCCTCGTGCTTTAAGCGCGAACAGGCTTGATTGATATACGCAACAACTCTTTGTAGTTCCATTTTTGAGCCTCCTAATCATCTTTTTTGAGTATCATTCATTTATTAACTTATAAATGTGCCATTCTTAGAAACAATCTAAGAACAATTAAAGTATATCATATTGAATAAATCATGTCAATAGTGCGATTTTGTTATGTTTTTTGTTATGTTTTAGGATATAATTAAAAACAATGACCAGTAAGGAAATTCAAAAATTGTTTTTGGATTTTTTTAAGGACAAAAGACATACGATTGTCCCCTCTTCTTCTTTGATTCCCGACGACCCTTCGGTGCTTTTAACGACCGCGGGAATGCAGCAGTTTAAAAAATATTTCACCGGCGAGCGGGACGCTCTTAAAGATTTCGGCTCAAAAAATGTGGCTTCCATTCAGAAATGTTTTAGGACTTCGGATATTGATGAGGTGGGCGATAAAACCCATCTCACGTTTTTTGAAATGTTAGGTCATTTTTCTTTTGGTGACTATTTCAAAAGAGAGACTATTGAGTGGACTTATCAATTATTAACAGAGATATTCGGAATTTCACCAAAAAGAATATCGGCCGGCGTTTTTGGCGGCGATGAGTTGATACTTTTTGATAAAGAGTCTTTTGAAGCGTGGTCTAAACTAATTCCCCAGAAAAAAATTCGCCGAGGCACTCGGTTAGACAACTTCTGGGGGCCGGCGGGCACCGAGGGGCCCTGTGGTGCCTGCAACGAAGTTTATGTGGATAATATCGAGGTAGCCACCCTTGTCTTTATGGAATATTACGGTACCGCCGGGGGAACTCTAAAACCGTTATCTCAAAAAGGTGTTGATGTGGGATGGGGCCTTGAACGTTTAGCCGCCATCCTTCAGGGTACCGATGACGTTTTTGAAACTGATATTTTCCAGTCATTAATCACCAAAATCCGGGAATTAGCGCCAGCTTTGGATAACCGGCTGGAAAGAATTTTTTGCGACCATCTCCGGGCTATTGCTTTTTTAATTAGTGACGGTTTGCGACCCAGCAATAAAGAAGCGGGCTATATTCTCCGCCGGCTCTGGCGTCGTCTCTTGGCTTATCAAATAAAATATGGTTTATCGCCGATTTTTTCTTTTGAAATTATTAAACTCATCCCGGCAAGCGACCCCCAAAAAGTGATTGCGGTTTTAGAAGAAGAATCAAATCAATTTCAGAAAGTCATCGCCCGAGGTCTAAAAGAATTAGAAAGTTGCCTCAAAATTAACGGTCAAAAAGCATTTTATCTTTATGAAAGCTTTGGTTTGCCTTTGGAATTAATAAAAGAATTGGCGCCGGGAAAAGTAGCTGAAAATTTAGAAGCGGATTTTCAAAAAGAATTCAAAAAACATCAAGAAATTTCCCGCACTACTTCGGCCGGAATGTTTAGGTCTGGATTGATTGACGCAAATGAGCAGACCGTCAAACTCCATACCGCCACCCACCTTTTAATGGAATCTTTGCGCCGGGTTTTGGGTAATCAGGTGACCCAAAAAGGAAGCAACATTAATGCCGAGCGCCTGCGTCTTGATTTTTCGCATCCGGAAAAACTGACCCCTGAACAAATAAAGAAAATTGAGGATATGATCAATCAGAAAATCAAGGAAGATTTGCCCGTAGAGGTGGAAGAAATGGGTTTAGCAGAGGCAAAAAAACAGAGCGCCATAGGCGTTTTTGAATCCAAATACGGCGAAAGGGTTAAAGTTTATACAATAGGAAATTTTTCAAAAGAAATCTGCGCCGGCCCGCACGTCAAAAACACCGCCGAAATCGGCCAGTTTAAAATCCTCAAAGAAGAAGCCGTTGGCGCCGGCATTAGAAGAATTAAGGCAATAATTGTATAATAAAATTATGGCTGAGCCCGCGGTTTATTTTTTAAAACAAGAAATTGAAAAAGAGCTAAAAAAAGACGCCGAGTCCTCTGTTATTAAACTGGTTGAACATTTATTAATATATGCCTTTCTTAGCCGGGCTTCGGACATTCATATTGACCCGGAATCGGATAAGTTGATTATTCGCCTTAGAATTGACGGCATTCTTAGAGATTCTTTTATTTTCCCCAAAAAACTCCAGCCGGAAATAATTTCCAAAATTAAAGTGCTCTCGGGCTTAAGAACCGACGAACACCAAGCCGCTCAAGACGGGCGTTTTCGGGCCAAGATAGCGGACATTGAGCATGTAGATATTAGGGTTTCAATAATGCCAACCTATGACGGAGAAAACGCCATCTTGCGGCTTTTAACCGAACAAACTAAAATTTTTTCCATTGAAGATTTAGATTTAAATGAAAAAGATTTAACTCGGTTAAAAAAAGCCATTAAGAAGCCCTACGGAATGATTTTGGCTACCGGGCCAACGGGTTCGGGGAAAACTACCACCCTCTATACCATAATTAAGGCCTTAAACACCAAAGAAGTGTCTATTCTGACCATTGAAGACCCTATTGAATATGCTATCGCCGGCATTGACCAAATTCAGGTAAACTCCAGAACCGGCTTAACCTTTGCTAATGGTCTCCGCTCTATCCTCCGTCAAGACCCCAATATTATTATGGTTGGAGAAATAAGAGACGAAGAAACCGCGGGCATTGCCATTAATGCCGCTTTAACCGGTCACCTTCTTTTATCTACCCTGCATACTAATAATGCCGCTACCGCTCTTCCCCGGCTCACCGACATGAAAATTGAACCTTTTTTAATTTCTTCTACGGTTAATCTCATCATTGCCCAACGTTTAGTTAGAACAACTTGCCCCCATTGTAAAAAAGAACATAAAATCTCTGATATTGAATATAAAAGTTTAATTGAATCGTTACGGGTAAAAACTTTAAATAGTCATAGACAATTTTATAAAGGAACGGGTTGCGCCGAATGCGACAATACCGGCTACCGAGGACGGATTGGAATTTTTGAATTATTAGAAATAGACGACAAAATCCGGGAAGCGATTATGAAACGAGAAAATGCCAGCGTTATTGAAAATATTGCTATTCAGAACGGCATGACTCCGATGTTAGAGGACGGCTTTAGAAAAGCCATTGAAGGAAAAACTACCATAGAAGAAATATTAAGAGTTATCTATGAATAAATTATTTCAAAAAATTCAAAGCGTTTTTTTAAAACTTTCTCTCCAAAACCAGATAATTTTTACCAAACACTTGGCGATAATGCTCCAAGCCGGAATACCTATTCTTGATTGTTTAGCAATGCTTAAAAAACAGCAAGTAAAATCTAAAACATTTTCTAAAATTTTGGATCAGTTAATTGGCGACATTAATAGCGGCCAATTCTTGTCAACCGGTTTAGGGCGGTATCACCAGGTTTTCGGCAACCTTTTTATAAACGTCATTAAAATAGGAGAAGCCAGCGGTACTTTGCCGGAAAATTTAAATTACTTAGCCGAGGAATTGCAAAAAAGACAAATGCTTACCCGTAAAATTAAAGGCGCGATGATTTATCCGCTAATCGTTTTAATGGCTGTTTTCGGCATAATGGGAATTTTAATATTTGTGGTTTTCCCCAAAATACTTCCTCTTTTCAAATCTTTGAAAGTCAAATTACCATTAGCCACTCGTTTATTGCTCGCCAGTTATAATTTTATTTCCGGAAATTGGCTCTTTATTATTTTGGGCATTTTTGCCGTTTTTATCGGTTTTTGGTTAATTTTAAAAAATAAAAAAATAAAATTTTACTATCATTATTTTTTATTAAAACTTCCTTTTATCAGCTCGATGATAAGAAATATTAATATGGCTAATCTTACCCGAACTTTAAGTTTACTTTTAAAAAGCGGCGTAAAAATAGTGGAATCATTAGACGTGACTGCCAATACTCTGTCTAATTTAGTTTATCAAAAAGAATTGAAAAAAGTAGCCGGGGAAATTGCGGGCGGCGGTCAAATTTCTCAATATTTGTTAAAAAGACAAAATTTATTTCCCTTGATGCTTTCCCAGATGATTGAAGTCGGCGAAAATACCGGCAATCTCTCCCAAACGCTTTTATATTTAAATGATTTTTATGAAAAAGAAGTAGACGAAATAACTAAAAACCTCTCTACTATATTAGAACCTCTTCTTTTAATAATTATGGGCCTAATTGTGGGTTTTGTGGCTATCGCCATTATTACCCCAATTTATACAATTACCCAAAGCGTAAGCCGATAACAATGTTTAAATTTAATAAAGAAGGATTTACTGTTCTTGAAATAATACTGATTATCGGAATTTTAGGCATCATTTTTGCCATCGGTCTTCCGGTTACTTTTGATTTCTATCAAAACTACCAGCTTCAAGCCGAACAAAATAAATTTATATCACTTTTGGAAATAGCTCGCAATTCAGCTATGATTAATCTTAATCAATCTTCGCACGGCGTCTATTGGGATAATGACAATTTAATCATTTTTGAAGGAAACGATTTTGCTACGCGGAACCAAAATCAAGACCAAAATTTCCCCAGAACCAAAGCAATTTCTATTTCTGGTACAAACGAAATAACCTTTGGGGCTATTTCCGGCCAAACCGCTTCTTCGGTTTTTGTCTTTAATAACGGGGACAAATCTTCTAATGTTTATGTTAATCAAGAAGGTCAAATCAATTGGCAATAAAGGGCAAACCCTAATTGAAGCCCTGGTAGCGGTCGGGATTTTCTTAATCAGCATAAATGCCATTATTTTTCTGCTTTTTGCGGCCCAATCGATATTCGGGGATACCGAAAGAAATCAAGCGGCTTTAAATTATGCCTCGGAAGGAGCGGAAGCGGTTAAATCAATCAGAAACCGAAATTGGGATGAATTAACCGATGGCGAACACGGTTTAATATTCAGCGACAACCAGTGGCTATTTTCTGAAACATCGGATTCCAAAGAAAATTTGACTCGCAAAATTATTGTTACCACTCAAACCGGCGACATAAAAAATATAAAAAGTTTGGTCAGTTGGCAAATTAACCCCTTAAACCCCCGAACTTTGCAAATTGAAGAAATTTTAACCCGCTGGAAAATTATTTTGGATTCTGAAAGTTCCGGCGGGGAAGGAGACGGAGGCGGCACTACCGGCGATTGGTTAACCCCCCAAACTTTATCCAGCATTGATATTGGTCCCGGCAATGAAGGCAGTGATGTGGCGGTAATGAGCTCTAAAGTTTATATCAGCAGTATTGCCTCTGATATCAACAAGCCCGATTTATTTATTTTTGACGTTTCCAACCCCTCGGCGCCGTTTTTGATAAGCCAAAAAGACCTCGGTATCAAAGGGTTAAATAGCCTCAGTCTCTTCCAAAACTATCTTTATGCGGTTTCTTCGGACAATAATCAGGAGTTTTTGGTGATTGATATCAGTAACCCAGCTTCGCCTTCAAAAATCGCTGTTTTAGATTTAACCGGCGAGGCCGATGCTCTTTCGGTTTTTTACTACGATAATTTCGTTTATGTAGGAAGAAACTCCGACGCCGGTCAGGAATTGACGATTATTAATGTTTCCAATCCTTCCAGTCCGACAATTTATTCCGGGCTAGCCGGGATTGAGAGCGATATAAACGATATCTTCATTCTCAATAATAAAATTTATCTGGCGGTCAGCGGCAGCTCCGAAGAATTGATAATAGCGGATATAAACAACCCGGCTTCGCCGCAAATAGTCGGTTCCATCAACATCGGCAGAGAACCGGCTTTCAGCGTATTCGTTCAAAGCGAATCAAGGGTCTTTATCGGAGGAAACGAGAAACTTTATACGGTCAACGCCGTCAACCCGAACAACATTTTTGTCCGCGGTTCAATCGCGACCTCCGGCAGAATTAATGATATTTTTGCGGTGGGCAATTTAGCTTTTTTGGCAACTTCCAACAGCAATAAAGAATTTCAAGTTATTAATATAACCGACCCCAATGACCTCCAACTTTATTCTTCTTTTAATTTCTCGCAGGTCGCTACCGGAGTTGATTACGCCGATAATCTCATATTCGTCTCAGTGAGAAGTAATGACGCTTTAAGAATAATTACCAGCGCTCAATTATGAATACGAAAAAAGGATTCACCCTTATTGAAACAATTATTTATATTGGTATTATTGCCATAATCATTAGTTCTTTTTTAATGACTAGCGAGCAAATCATTTTTTCAAATAATCGGACCTACCGCCAAATAGAACTTACGGAAAATCAAAAGTTTGTAATTCAAAAAATCAATTGGTTGCTTAGAAACGTTGATACTATTAATACGCCTCCGCCCGAGGCCAGCAGTACGATTCTTTCAATTAATAAAGTGAATTTTGCCGATAATCCTTTAGTTCTGAGTTTAGCCGATAATGTTGTTTATTTAAACACCACTCCCTTAACTAACAATTCCGTGATTGTTACAAATCTAACTTTCTATCAATTAACCCTAACTGGCCAAAATGCCATTAGAATTGTAGCGAATATGCAAAATGATGTTGCTTCTTCCACTATTGACAGATTTATTTTAATTAAATAAAAAATGAAAGGTTATATCGCAATAATTACCACTATCATTCTGGCAATTTTATGTTTGACCATTGCTGTTTCTTTGGGCCTTTCGGCTTCAATTTCCAGAATAGAAAATCGCGACTTTATTTATAAAGAAAGTAGTTATGCTTTAGCGCAATCCTGCCTTGATTATGCTCGACTCAAATTAGTGTATAATAGCACTTATGCCGGCGACGAAATAATAACTATTGGCAATTATCAATGTTCCCTTCTGCCTCTAATATCTTCCCCGCCTCAAAAAGTCATTAAAACTACATCTCAAATAAATAATATTACCACTAATCTTAAATTGGTGATTGATGATTATACTTTGCAAACTATTTCCTTAGAAGAAATTTCTAAATTCTAATGACAAAAAAAGGTTTTAGTTATATTGAGCTTTTGGTAGTTATTGGCCTTTTAGCTATTTTATCTTCGGTGGTTATTTTAAATTTAAATCCGGTTAGTCAATATGCTCAAGCCAGAAATACGCAACGCGCGTCTAATATAAATGTGATTCTAATTGCTATTATCCAAAGAATTAGCGACCATCAGGGAGTATTTGAAGAAAACTGCGCGGCCGGAGCCATCCCTACCAGCGCCACCAAAATGGCTTATGGCACCAGTAGTTACGATATTGCTTCCTGTTTAGTTCCGGTTTATCTTCCCTCAATGTCTTTTGATCCTTCGGCCGCCGGCGCCCATTATAATAGTGTTACTGATTACGATACCGGTTATTTTATTCAAAAAGCCACCAGTACCGCCAGAATAACTATTACTGCTCCCTCGGCGGAATTAGGCCAGGTAATTTCTGTCACCCGCTAAAAAATTTATCCTTATCTCTTCGCCCATTGGGGGGCGCGGCGGGCTTTTTTTAGACCGTATTTTTTGCGCTCCACCATTCGGGGGTCGCGCTTTAAGTAGCCAAAACTTTTAAGAAAAGGTTTTAATTTGGGGTCAAATAAAATTAAGGTCCGGGCTAAGCCGTGACGCACCGCTTCGGCTTGACTGCTGGGACCGCTGCCGGAAACTTTGACTATGGCGTCCATCTTAGTATTAAGTTGGGTTTTCTCCAAAGGAGAAAAAGCTTTTTGTTGAAGGCGAAAAATGGGAAAATACTGGCGATAATCTTTGTCATTGATAGTGAGTCCGCCTTTGCGAACAAAAAGCCGCACCCGAGCCACGGCGGTCTTGCGCCGGCCCACGGCTTCAAAATATTTTTCTTTTATTTCTTTTTTTTCTTTTAATGTTTTTTTAACCATTATTCTATAATTAACCTTTTCATTCTTGGGGTTTGTAATTTGTTTTTGGGCAGCATTCTTAAAACCGCCAAACGTAAAACTTCAGCCGGGTTTTTTTCAAAAACTTGGCGATAAGTTCTTTTCTTTAGATGTCCGAGATAGCCGGCAGTTTGGTGATAATACACTTTCTGCCGTTCTTTTTTGCCGCTGACTGTTATTTTTTTAATATTTTTAACTCGGACGCGGTCCGAGCCGGCTAATCGCGGTTCGTATTGAGGATTTTTCTTGCCTTGAAGAATTACGGCAATTTCCGAAGCCAATCGCCCCAATCTTTTATTTTCGGCGTCAATAATATATTCCATAACTATTTAATAAATTCAACAGTTACGATTTTGGCGCCGTCGTTTTTTCGGGTCTCGGAGTGTTTGATAATCCGTAAATACCCGCCGGGCCGATCCTGATAACGAGGCGCCAACTCGTAATAAATTTTGTCGGCCGCCCCTTGAGGCAATTTCTTTAACAGTAAGCGGTAAGCGGCTAATTTTTGTTTTTTTCCGTAAGAAATTAGTCGTTCCACCAAAGGCCGTAGTTCACGGGCCCGGGCTTCGGTGGTCTCAATTTTTTCCTGAATAATTAAATTATTAGTCAGAATTTTTAAAAATGCTTTGTCCATTTATAAATTTATTTCTTGAGAAATTTTATCAAAATGATTTTTAAAAACATCGGCGGTTTTTTGAAGAGCTTGACTGGGAGTAATAGAGCCGTCAGTTTCAATTTCAATTTTCAAACGATTAAAATCAGTTCGTTCGCCGACTCTCATATTTTCTACCAAACAATTAACCTTGGTAACAGGTGAGAAAATGGCGTCAATAACAATCGTCCCGACGGGCAGCCGTTCAAATTTTCGTTCGGCCATCGGCGAATAACCCAACCCTTTTTCTACGGTGAATTCTATTTCCAGCTCGGCTTTTTTATCGGTTAAAGCGGCTAAATGAAGTTCAGGGTTAATAATTTCTACTTGGGGGGTGGTTTTGATGTCGCCGGCTTTCACTTCTTTTTCGCCTTTGACTTTTAAAGTCAAAATTTGGGGTTCATCGCTAAAAAACTTAAATCTTATTTTTTTGAAATTTAAGGTTAATTCCACAATATCTTCACTAATTCCGGCTAGAGTGGTAAATTCGTGTTTTACCCCCTTAATTTTTACTTGAGTGATAGCCGCCCCGGGCAACGATGATAAAAGAGCTCGGCGCAAGGCGTTGCTTAGAGTCAAACCAAAACCGGTATAAAGCCCTTCAATGTGAAAAATACCGACCTGGCCATCATCGGAAATCTTTTTAATCTTAATCGTTCCACTAAGATCGTAAAGTTTAATCATATTATTTTTTAATATTTTATCTTGAATAATACTCGACGACTAAATTGAGGTCAAATGGCAAATTTATGTCTTGGGGTTTGGCGACTAATTCGCCGGTTAATTTTTCTTTATCCAGTTTTAACCATTTCGGCATGGTGATTTTTTTTAATTTCAACTCCAAGTTTTCAAAAATTTTTAATTGGCGAGAGTTAGAATTTATGCCAACTTTTTCGCCAACTTTCATCCCGTAAGAAGGAATGGTCACTTTCCGGCCATTGACTAAAAAATGACCATGATTTATTAATTGGCGAGCTATAATCCGCGAATCCGCCAAACCCAAACGAAAAACAATATTATCTAAACGTCTTTCTAAAACTTCCAGGGCTTTCTCGGCTCCTTTTCTGCCGCGGAAAATCCGCCGCATCTGACGATTATTCAAACCGTAGGTAAGTTGAACTTTTTGTTTTTCCTGTAATTGCCGGCCATATTCGGAAATCATTTGTTTCCTCCCCTTTTTCCCGCCATGGATACCCGGCTTGAAAGGTCGACGGATCATTGCACATTTTGGAGAAGCACAACGACTGGCTTTTAAAAAAAGTTTCGTACCCAAAGCTCTTTCTTTTTTTTCTTTTGGTCCTCGCATATTTTTATACTCGACGCACTTTTGGCGGCCGCGGTCCGTTGTGAGGAATAGGAGTGATATCTTTAAAAGATAAAATATTTAAACCACGATTAACAAGGGTCTTTAAAGCGGCGTCCCGGCCGCCGCCAATGCCCTTGATGAAAACTTCAACGCTGACCGGACCGGATTTTTGCAGTTTTTCCGCGATAGCTTCAGCGACTTTAGTGGCGGCGAAAGCCGTGGCTTTTTTAGGCCCGGAAAAACCCAAAGAACCGGCTGAAACCCAAGTCAAAATATTGCCTTGATTATCTGTAACTGTCATCATTATGTTATTGTAACTGACCTGAATATAAATGCGGCCGGATTCTATCCGCGGTCTGACTTTTTGAGTTTTCTGTTCTTTTAAAATAGTTTCTTCTGTTTTGGTGGCGATTTTCTTTTTGCCCATAAAAATTTTTAGATTATTTCAATTCCGTCTTTCTTTTTCCGCTGCCGACCGTTTTCCGGACATTACCCCGAATGGTTCGGGAATTGGTTCTGGTTCGCTGTCCCCGGACCGGCAATCGCCGCAAGTGACGCAAACCGCGGTAGCAACTAATGTTTTTTAGGCGGCTGATATTTTGTTTTATCGCCTGGCGCAGTTCTCCTTCAATTTTGTAATTTTTCTCAATACAATCTTTCAATTGGTTGAGTTCTTGAGAAGTTAGCTCTTTAACTCGCTTCTGGGGAGAAATTTTAAGCTCATTGATAATCCGACGCACCGAAGAAACTCCCAGCCCGTAAATATAAGACAAGGCAATTTCTGCTCGTTTGTTATCGGGGATATTTACACCTAAAAATCTCATATTATCCCTGTCTTTGTTTGTGTTTGGGGTTAGGACAAATCACATAAAGCCGTCCGCGACGTCGGACGGTTTTGCATTTTTTGCAGATTTTTTTTACCGATGACTGAACTTTCATAATCTTCTTACAATTCTCCCTCTTTTGTCGTCGTAAGAAGTAATTTCCACGATAACACGGTCGCCGGGAATAACTTTAATGTAATGAAGTTTCAAGCGGCCGCCTAAATAAGCCAAAATTTCGCGGTGGTTGTCTTTTAACCGAACTCGGAAAGTTAAGCCCGGCAGGGCCTCTTCTACAATTCCTTCTAAGCTGTTTGTTTTCGGGTCCGCTGGCATTAATGTTTCCTATAATAAAGCATAGATTTAAAAAGTCAAGTTTTTTATTATGTTGTTTTCCTGACAATATTCGCGCCCAATTTCTGAAGCCGTTCCTCAATTTTTTGGTAGCCGCGGTCAAGATGAAGGGCCTCGTTTAAAATTGATTCCCCTTCGGCCACTAAAGCGGCGATAATCATCGTCATTCCCGAACGGACATCCAGGGCTTTAACTTCATTCCCCCGTAGCGGCGTCGGCCCGATAATTAAAGCCCGATGGGGGTCTAAAATAACGGCATTGGCTCCCATTTTTATCAATTCATTAATATAACCCAAGCGGCTCTCGTACATCCATTCGTGAATTAAACTTTGTCCCGAGGCCTGGGTGGCTAAAACCGCTAAAGGCGGAATTTGGTCGGTCATCAGTTTGGGGTAAAGCCCGGACTGAATTTTAGAGGGCTGATAAAGCCCGAGGGGTTTTTTGATTCGAAGCCAATCCTTGTCTAATTCAAAATTCACCGCCATCGCTTTCAATTTCTGGAGCCCGGCTTCCAAAAAATCCGGCTCAATGTTTTTAATGAGAACTTCGCTGCGGGTGGCGGCGGCTAAAACCGCCAAACTCATCGCTTCGTCCGAATCCGGAATAACGGCATCTTCGGCACCCTGGAGTTTTTTGACTCCTTGAATGTGAATGATATTAGTGCCGGCTCCTTCAATTTGAGCGCCCATTTTTTTCAGAAAAGCCGCCAAATTTTGAATATGGGGTTCGGTAGCGGCTAATTTAATAATGGTTTCGCCCTCAGCTAAAACGCTCGCCAAAATGGCGTTTTCGGTAGCCGTCACGCTGATTTCAGAAAGAACGATTTTGGCGCCGATTAAACGCGGGGCCTCAATTTTTAAAAAGTTATCCGAGGTCTGGCTGATATTGGCGCCCAAAACCCTAAAGGCCTCTAAATGAACATCTAAGGGTCGACTGCCGATAATGTCGCCGCCGGGGTAAGGCATTACCACCCGGCCACACCGACTGAGCAGAGCGCCGGCAAACAAAACCGAACCCCGGAATTTGCGAACCAGAGCCGCCGGCGGTTGAAATAAATTCACGCTAGAAGTATCTATCAAAACCGCGTCTCGCCGCCGACTTATTTTTGCTCCCAAACCTTGAAGAATAAGCAGGGCATTTTCTCCGTCTTGAATTAGGGGAACGTTTTTTATCAGACAGGGTTCATTAGTTAAAAGGGTGGCTGCCAAAAGCGGCAGTAAAGCGTTTTTGGAGCCGCTGACTTCAATTTCGCCGGCCAAAGTCCGACCACCCTTAATAACAAAATATTCCATTTTTTTAGTATAATATATAAATATGAATCAGAAAACCCGGAGACGGCTTCTTATTGTTTTAATTATCGGCTTTCTGTTAACGGCCAGCGGTTTTCTCTTTTGTGCCTTGGGTTGGTCTCTTAACCAAACTCCTTTCGGCGAACTGACTTTTAAAAAAACCGGCGCCATTCTTCTTAAAACCCAACCCAGCGACGCCTTTATTAAGATTAACAACCAACCCTATGCCCGTAAACATAATCTTCTTATTAATAATGGTCGGGAATTAATCAGTGGCGTGCTCCCGGGCGATTATCAAATAGAGGTTTTCAAAGATGGATTCGGCCGCTGGCAGAAAAATTTATCAGTAGCCGCCGGTTTAATTTCCAGCGCCACTAAAATTGTTCTTTTCTCAGAAAAAATTCCTACAGAATTAACGGCTAAAACCGAAGTGGAAAAATTCTGGTTCACGGCCGAGAAACAAAAAGAAGCGGAAAATCTGTTTTACTCCCTTAAACAGAAACAACTAAAAATGCCGGGCCGCGTTCCTATTATTCAAATTACAACCGTTCCTTTTGATATCAATAAAATTCTAATTGCCAGCCAAAGAGCCCTTTATTTTTTAGACCGCCAAAATTTTACCCTGGAACTTTTAGCCCTTACCTCGGTAAACGCTTTAACCACTAACGGTTCAGAAATTATCTTTGTTGACCAAGAAAACAACCTCCAAATTTACGAAGTTCAACTTCGTAAGATTACCGAAAAAATTGCTTTGGAATTGTCCGGCCAAGCAGTTAAAATCGCCGTTTCTAAATCCCATAACAAAATCGCTCTTTTAAACGAGGAAGGAAAATTGTTTATTTATGAACGAAAAAACGGGGAGTTAAAATCAATCAGCGAAAAAATCAAAGATTTCCGATTTTCGCCGGACAGCAAAAAAATCGCGGTTTTGACCCAAGCCGGCTCCCTGGAAATAATTTTCTTAGAGGATTACCATCGGGATTTCACTATGACCGCCGGCGAGAAACTAGAAATTAAAATCCAAAAAGAAGGCGAAATTCTTGATTTTGACTGGCTGCTCCAGTTTCCTGATTATCTAATTATAAAATACCCTGAAGAAATGATTATCGCCGAAGTTGACAACCGACCGCCAACTAACTGGTGGCTGCTGGCTGAAAATATTCAGGACTTTGCCTTTGATCAAGAAAACAATCTTTATCTCCTTCAAAACAATCAATTTTTGAAAGTTGTTTGGTAAATTCAATGTTTACGAGTTTACGAAGTTGAACTTCATAAACATTGGTGATAAAATAAAAAATAATGATAAAACCCGTCTTTGTAGATAATCGAATCTATCACATTTATAACCGGGGAGTAGAAAAAAGAAATGTATTTTTAGATAAACAAGACCACTTTCGTTTTGTTCATGATCTATTTGAATTTAACGATGAAGCGCCAGCAATAAATATTTACTATAAATTACCCCAACTCCAATCTTACGAAGTTGAACTTCGTAAGATTGGGAATAAAAAAGAAGAAAGACAGCCGCGGAAATTACTTGTTGAAATTTTATCATTTTGCTTAATGCCTAATCATTTTCATTTATTAATCAAACAAAAGGTTGATGGTGGCGTTATTCAATTTATGCAAAAACTTGGCACTGGTTACACAAATTATTTTAATAAAAAATACAAAAGAGTTGGTAGTTTATTTCAAGGACGATTTAAAGCAGTTTTGGTTGAAGAAGAAGCTCATTTTATTCATCTCCCCTATTATATTCATCTCAACCCTTTGGATCTAAAATTTCCCGAATGGAGAAACAAAGAAATTAGAAACTACAAAGAAGTAATGAAATTTTTAGAAAATTATCGCTGGAGTAGTTTTTTGGATTACCTTGGAAAAAAGAATTTTCCTTCAGTTACCCAAAGAAAATTTTTAAATGAATTTTTCGGGGGTCCAAAACAATACAAAAAAGATATTACAAAATGGCTGAAAGAAATTGATTTAGAGGAGATAAAAGAAATAATCCTAGAATAGCAATCTTACGAAGTTCAACTTCGTAAGATTAATTACAAACCCGAAAAATCAAAAGTCAAATCAATTATCGTAATTCTGATTAATTCGGGAGTTTAACTTCCATAAATCTTACGAAGTTCAACTTCGTAAGATTCGTATAGAATTGATTAAAAAAAAACTCAAAAAAATCCATTATTATCGAGGTTCGACCTCGATAGTCCTCCTCAATAATCCCTTCTCTGGGGCTTTTGGGGCTTTTGGGTCTTGTTTCAATTAACTACTGAGAGCAAACATATGCTTGACCGACAACGGAGCCGTAGGAAGTCCAACTGCTGCCGCAACTGCCACCCGGAGGAGGATAAAAGCCGTAGGCGCTGCCAGCGTTGGCGCAACGGATACCCCACGAACCAAGAGCAAGTTTCTGTGTATATCCCGAAGGGCAATATCCTTGAGCACCGCCAGCATTAGTACATACTGGAGTACCAAAAGTGGAATTTGTGAAACAATAGTATGTGTAAGATATGCCGCCGCCACTCATAGTCTGCCAGGTTCCAATCCCAGAAGAATCCGAAGTTAGAACATAGCTACTAGAAGCGCCGGTGGGCAGCTTAAAACCAGTCATTTGAACTGTTCCTGCCACATCTAATTTTTGGCTTGGATTCGTTGTCCCGATGCCGACGTTGCCGCCGACAGTTAAAGTCCCGGAAAAAGCGGCGTTTTTCCAACTGTAAGGAGAAACACCGATAGAATAAGTATTATTAATGTTGGGTATTAAATTATCATCAAAAGTGGCAGCGGTGACCCGACCAATGGAGGTCTTGAGATTTTGGGTTATTTGTTGGTAAATTCGGGGACTGTTGTAGGTCAAACTCAAATCAATCTGGGCAATGGCGTGGCCCCCGGGATTTTCGTATTTGACCGCCTGAAATTCGCTGACCCTGACCCGAGCCGAAGTTAAAGTTGAAGTGGCGTTGTTACCTTGTTTGAGATAAATAGCGTTGGCGTCGCGGGAAATAATCGTCGGGTCCAAAGTGGAAGAAGCCATTCTCAAAATTAAAGTAGAAGAGGCAGTACCAGCCGGATTTTCAATGTTAACCGACTCCCGGACTAATCTCTGAAGAGTGGTCTGGACAAAAGAAAGTTCCTGGGAAACGCTGGCGGAAGCGGCTTCCCGGCTCTGAATCCTGACAAAAGTCGCCAAAATTCCGGTCAGCATCCCCGCGGCCACCGCGAAAATGGCAAGGTAAACGAGAAGTTCAATAAGCGTAAATCCTTTTTTATATTTAATCATATAAATTTTATTGGATAACGACCTTTATTTTATTAATGTTAGGGGGCGCGGATTTGACATAAATCGGCCAGAAGGAAAATTGGGCTTTTTCCAGGCCCGGCAAAGCAAAAACCAAAAGCTTAAGTTCTTGTTCATTTTTGCCCTTGGCTTGTTGACGGAGAAATTCCGGGTCAGTTTTATTTTGAAAAATTATCTGGCCTTTGACCGGAAAAGACATTACCCCTTTTTCAAAATTTGAACGACTGACGCCGTATTCAATTTGAAAATCTATAACTTCATAATCGCCGGCAACTAATTGCGGTTTCAATTGATTAAATAAAATGTCTTTCAGGTCTTTTTCTTGAAAAGCCAGCAATTTCATTTGGGCTTCGCTGACAACGCTAAAATTATTATCTTTATCTACTTCTTTATTGATTTTTTCGTTTAAAATTTCAAACTTAGAAGACCCGTCAATTACTTTGAAATCTTTGTGAAGTTGGGAAAAAATAACGATTTTTAAATTATCTTCTAAAACCTGTCGGATTTTAACTTTAGCGTCAGCAATATCTTTATCGGTCGGTATCGCCGCTTCGCCGACAAACCCGCCGGTCATCGGATTGGTTGATTGCCCATAAAATCCTTCATACTTAGGCGAACCCTTTAAGCCGGGAATGGTCAATTTAGCCATTGGACCAATATTATATTCGACGCCCGGCTGATCGGCAATAACATCAACTTCAATGCTGGAATTAACGATTTTCCCTTCTTGAATTTTGGCTCCGGGAACGGTTATGTTTTTGGTTAAACGAAAAATCTTGTTGTCCGGAGTTAAAAAACGGGTGCCGGCTACTAAATTCTGGACCTCGGAACTATAACTGTTGTAAATAATGATTTTACCTTGGGCCTTTTTTTGAACATTCTGTTTACCGCTAGCCGGAAAACTCATTTGCAGATTGCGTTTCTCGGTGAATAATTCGGCCGGCAGCTTAATCCCTTCCGAAATACTGGCTTCAACCGCCTGATTAAAAGCCAGAGGATATTTTTGCAAGAAAATTTTGATTTCCACCCGGGGCAAAACCCTCAAAGCCGCATAACTTATTCCTCCTAAAATAGCAATTAACAAAATCAAGACAAGGAGCCAGCGAGGACGCTTCTTCTTTTTTTTCTCTTTTGTTTCTTCGGATATTGCCGCCGATTTCTTTAATAGAATAATATCGGACATTGAAGACCGAAGGTTTTTTTGAATAAAAAAATCTTTGGGCATTACTTTTATTATATACTCCATTTAGAAAAAACAAAAATAAGAACTGCTAAAATAGAAAAAATTAAAAAATGGGAAACAAGAAATTGGCGATTTAAGCGGCCGGAAAAATAAGCCAAAACAAAGTCGCGTGTCAAAAAAATAAAAAGCGTTAAAAGAATGGCCGAATTAACAAAGCCGAGCGGTAAAAGATTAATGGCCCAAAATAATTCCAAGCTCAAAAAAGCAATAACCAAAGCGATGAATTGCGAATTATGAATAGGGAATAAAGAATTTTTAAAACATTCTCTAAGGAGAAAAAAAATAATTAAAAAGAGTAAAAGATTGACCAATAAAAAATATTCAGGGCGACCCAGGCCGAAAAAAAACAAAAAAATAATTAAAAAAAGGCAGGTATTTAAAAAGAGATAAACCGCGGCGGAATTTTTAAAAACAAAAGCCCCTAAACCCAAAAGCAGATAAAATAGGGGGAAAAAAATCAAAATTCCCCAAACGGAAAAATGCAAAACAAAAAAAGCCGTCAGCATCAAAATTATAAAAGAGAACCTAAAATGGCGGCGTTCCGGCAGTTGAGAAAAATAAAGCCAAAAAACTGAAATAATAAAAATCGCCGATGCTGTTAGGGAAAAATCCCAGAAATAAAGCCCGGCTAGAATTAAAACGAAAAATAAAACCTTAAACAACAACAACCTCGGCAGTTTGCTGATTAAAAGAAAGTTTAATTTTTTGACCATCTTTGATGTCGCCCTTGATAATTTTGTCGGCTAAATTGTCCAAAATAATTTTTTGAATTAAACGTTTTATCGGTCGGGCGCCGTATTCCGGTTCAAACCCGTTATTAATCAGATATCGTTTAAGGGGGGCGTCAATTATCAATTTAATTTGACGTCCGGCTAATTTTTCTTTTACATAACCCAATTGGATATCAACAATTTTGGCGATGTCTTTCGGTCGGAGTGAATTAAAAATAATCACTTCGTCCAGACGATTGAGAAATTCGGGCTTGAAGGTCTGACGCAATGATTCCCGAACTTTATCCCGAAAATTGTCTTCCTGGGATTTTAAATTTTGTTCGTCTTCCGAGACACTGAAACCCAAATAAGAGAGCTGCCGGAAATATTCGCCGCCGACATTGGAAGTTAAAATAATAATGCAATTTTTGAAATTAACGATTTTCCCCTTGCCATCGGTCAAACGGCCGTTGTCTAAAATCTGAAGCAAAATGTTAAAAACTTCAGGATGAGCCTTTTCAATTTCATCAAAAAGAATCAAACTATAGGGCCGGTGGCGGACCGTTTCCGTCAACTGGCCGCCTTCTTCATAACCAACATAGCCGGGCGGCGAACCAATCAACCGACTGACCGAATGCCGCTCCATATATTCCGACATATCAATCCGAATCAGGGATTTTTCATCATTAAACATAAATTCCGCCAAAGTCCGAGCTAATTCCGTCTTGCCGACGCCAGTCGGTCCCAAAAACATAAAAGACCCTAAGGGCTTATATTCATCCGCCAAACCCGCTCGAGCCCGGCGCAAAGCCCGGGCCACTGCCTCTACGGCTTCGGCTTGACCCACCACTCTTTGGGAAAGAATTTCTTCGGTGCGAGAAAGTTTCGTCAATTCCGATTCCAGCATCCGGCTGACCGGGATATTAGTCCAACAAGAAACCACCGCGGCCACATCCTCAGCATCGATATATTCCTTGATGAATTTTTCGGTCCGGCGGTCTTGGTGGAAATAACGTTTTTCAAAGGCCTGATATTCCTGCTTAGCCGCCGGTAATTCGCCATAGCGAATCTGGGCCACTCGCTCCAAATTGCCTTCCCTTTCGGCTAATTCCGTCTGTTGTTCCAATTCGTCAATTTTCCGCCGGAGATTATGAAAATTTTCCAAGGCGATTTTTTCCGCATGCCAGCGAGCCGAGAGTTCATCGTTCTCGGCGCGCAGTTTTTTTAATTCTTTTTCAATCACGGATTCACGCGGACTGGACGCGGACTTACGCGGAATGTCTGCGTTGGTCTGCGTATCTTTTACCGAACGTTGTTCAATCTCTAAACGGGTTATTTCTCGGCGCAAGCGGTCAATTTCGGCGGGCAAACTGTCGCTTTCCAAATGCCGGGCTGCCGCCGCTTCATCAATTAAATCAATGGCTTTATCCGGCAGAAACCGGTCGGTGATATAGCGAGCCGAAAGATTGACCGCGGCGGTAATCGCTTCGTCACTGATTTTGATACCGTGATGAATTTCATATTTTTCCTTAATCCCCTGGAGAATAGCGATGCTGTCTTCCAAACTCGGCTCTTCCACCATCACCGGCTGAAAACGGCGTTCCAGGGCGGCGTCTTTCTCAATGTATTTTTGATAATCTCTGGTGGTGGTAGCGCCGATAGCGTGAAGTTCGCCCCGGGCCAAAGAGGGCTTCAATAAATTGGAAGCATCCACGGCACCTTCGGCCGCTCCGGCGCCGACAATCATATGAATTTCGTCAATAAAAAGAAGATAACGGCCGCTGGCGGTTTTAATTTCCTGGACAAAGGCCTTGAGCCGGTCTTCAAATTCGCCGCGGAATTTGGTGCCGGCAATCAAAGCCCCTAAATCCAGCATTATAATCTCTTTATTTTTTAGACCCTCCGGGACCTCACCTTTAACAATGCGTTGAGCCAATCCTTCAATAACAGCGGTTTTCCCCACCCCGGGCTCGCCGATAAGCACCGGGTTATTTTTTTTGCGCCGGGAAAGCACTTGAATCAATCGCCTTAATTCTTCTTCGCGGCCGATAACCGGGTCTAATTTTCCCTGCCAGGCTTGCTCCGTTAAATTAATTGCGTATTTTTCTAAAACTTGAAACTTACTTTCCGGCATTTCATCAGTAATCCGAACCGAACCGCGAAGCTGGGCCAAAACCCTTAAAAGCGTTTCGCGGCGCACGCCGAATTCCGCCAGTAAAGATTGGGCGGCTGAAGGAATATCCAAAATCGCCAAAAGCAAATGCTCGCAGGAAATAAATTCATCCTTCTGTTGCCGGGTAATTTCGCTGGCCCGGTCCAAAATTCTCATTACTTCCTGGGATAGATAAAGCTGGCTAACAGTGGAACCGCCGAAAATTTTTGGCAAACGGGATAATTTTTCCCGTAAATTTTCTTCCAAGACCGCCAAATTGATATTAGCCCGCACCAGCATCGGCCGCACTAAACTTTGTTCGCTGGCAATTAAACTGGCTAAAAGATGAAGGGCTTTAAGTTCCCCATGATTGTAGCGACCGGCTAAATCCTGGGCGTTTTGCAGGGCCTCTTGGGCCTTGATGGTAAAGTGATGAAAACCGTTCATAGATATTTATATTTTTCATCATATCTTTAAAAAAATCAAGTAGAAAACTCCAGATCGTAGAAAAATAATAGTAAGTCCAATTAATTGGACTTAGGGCAAAGTTATAATTTATAAATTATAAGCTATAATTTAAAACTTGTTTCTACTAAAGTAATAAGACGATCGTCAAATAACTTTAGTAAGTTTAGCCTAACGACGTCGGACGTCGTTAAATTAGGTTGTAAAGTCAAACACTAAACTCCCGTAATGTTCGGAAAAAATTAAAGAAATAAAAATTGATTAAAAATCAAAAATCTCATTATCGAGGTTCGACCTCGATAGTCCATAGATTTAATAAGTTTTTGAAGTTCGGCGTTCAATTCGAAAAACGCGGATTACTTTTTCTTGAGAAATTATTTCGTAAAAAATACGATAAGCGCCGATTCGGCGGCGCCAAACATTCTCCTCACCTAATATCTTTTCTGTGTCTCCCGAATAAGGATTTGCGGCAAGTTCTTTTAAGCCAGCGGCAATATAAATCTGATCTTTTCGGGGAAAACGCAATAAATGCTTTTTAACGCGCTTTCTTAGATGCAATTCCCAATTCATTTTCTAATTGCTTTAAAGTAATATATTCACCGCGGCTAAATTCTTTGCGAGCTTGTTCTAAATCTCGTTTTTGCGACGGAGTTAATTCTATTAAAGGTATCACTTTTCGTAATCTTAAAAACTCCTCATAATCCTTGCGAGGAATAACAACTAATTCTTCGCCTTTAGTTAATTTTTTAGGAATAGTAATAGTAGCCATATATCTGAATTATAAATCTCAAAAATCAAAAGTCAAACTATAGAGATTTAACCTCGATAGACAAACCAGAGTTGACACCATTTCTACTCTTCAGATCTTCATAATGAAAGCGAGCTTGTAGTAGGGGGGCAAATTGTTCGCTGATGCTGAGATCCCTGTAACCGCCGCAGCGCCGCCTGATGCCGTAGTGCCTGAGTAGGTAGTTGCTGTTGTCGTATCCAGTGCTATAGTCGCCCGATTACCCGGTGGTTCCTGAAAATGAATGTGTGTGGTTGGGAACCGCGTATGTGCCTACTCCATGGGTATGGGCTGGTCCAGTATAAGTCCCAGCTCCATGGGAGTGGGAGACCAACCCACCTGTCGCACCCGGGTTTTCGCCGGCTCCGGTCCCATAAATAAATTTATTCCTTAAATCGGGGTCCCGCTCGTACCATCGCACAAAGCCCAGCCCGAAGGGATATTCGCCAAAAGGCCAGACCACATAACAATTACACCCGATGGTATTCCACCTCCTCCAGTAGGAGACTCCCAAGAGGCAAGCCCTACTCCATCTGAGGTTAAAACTTTACCTGCGGCTGGAGTTCCGCCAGTGATTTTTACCTGGCCTGCAACTTCAAGTTTCGCCCCTGGGTTTGTCGTTCCAATCCCGACGTTGCCGCCGGAATAATAAAGCGCCCCGCCGCCGGAAGTCGGATTGCCGATAGGATTGGTCCAAGCCGTTACGGCGATAGCAATCAAGAGTCCGGCCACTATTGAACTTAAAAAGATGAATAAAAGTTTTGATTTGGTTTTCATTTTATTATTAGTTTTTAAACAACGACTTTTAAAATTTTTTCTCTTCTAAGGTGGCTTGTAAAATCATTTCTTTCCCCTGCCGCAGAATTTTTAAGGAAATCTTGTCGCCCACATTATATTTTTGAATTAAATACGCCAAAGAATGTTCGGCGTCAATTTTTTCAGCGTTGAATTCAATAATAATGTCTTCGGCTTGAAGTCCGGCTTTGGCTGCCGGCGAATCCGGAATCACGGCCGGGCCATCGGCGCTGCCGCGAACCAAAGCGCCGTTTTCTGTTTTCAAATAGCGAACGCCTAAAAAGGGAATGGTGATTTTGCCGCTGACCTTAACGGATTCAATGGCTTTTTTCACTTGATTAATAGGAATGGCAAAACCGATATTCTGGGCGCCGCTGACCATAGCGGTATTAATGCCGATGACTTCGCCTTTGAGATTTAAAAGCGGTCCGCCGGAATTGCCCTGATTAATGGCCGCATCGGTTTGGATAACACCTTCAATGGTCTCTATTAATCCCCCGCCTTGAGCCGTTATGGTTCGGGCTAAACCAGAAACCACGCCCACGGACACCGTATTCCGAAATTCACCTAAAGCATTGCCGATGGCAATGGCGGTCTGGCCGAGTTTAACGCTGTCCGAATCGCCTAAGGTAACGGCCGTAAAGCCGCCGGCGGGCGGCTCAACTTTAAGCACGGCCAAGTCCAGAACCGGATGCCGGGCTAAAATTTTGGCTTCGTATTTTTTTCCGTCATTAGTCAAAACCGTATAAGAAGCCGAAGTATCATAAACCACATGCTTGTTGGTAGCAATTAACCCTTCTTGGGAAATCATAAAGCCGCTACCGCCGCCGATTTCCTGGCGCTGGGTTACTTTTTGGCAGGGCTGATAAAATTGAAACTGTTCGCCAAAAAATTGCTGGAATTCCGGCGGCAAATCCGAAAAAGGATTATAAGGACACTGCTCAATAACCGGCAAATCTTTGGAAATAATTATGGAAACGATGGCCGGCGCCGCTTTTTCCACCGCCGCCACCACCGCCTGTTCATAATCAATAACCGGTTTATAAAGCGGAGCAGCAGCCACTGGCGCTGAAACCGTAGAAGAATCCGTTAAGGCACCGCTAAAAGAGAAATTTAATTTAAAAGGAGAATAGAGTAAGAAAGCGGCGGCAAAACCAAAAATAATCACTAATAGCGAGAGAATTAAAATTGATTTATTTTTCATATTTGATATTCCCATTTTAACATTTTTGTCTGGAATTTTTGAGGAATCCAGAGATGGCCCCGGCTTTTTAATAATTCATAAAGTCCCTTGGTCAACCGGACATCGTTAAGACAATAGTTTTTTAGTTTTTCCATCTCGCCTTGACGGTAAAATTCAATAGCTTCCAAACTAGCCGCGGTTTTTTCTAATCCTAAATTGGCCTTGGCTAAATCGCCGAGACCAATTCGCCAACCCAAAGAGCGTTCTATTTCCTCTAAAATATCAAAACAAGGAATGATGGACAAATTAAAATTAAAATATTTTTCCAGCACCGGCAAATCAAAACGCTTAATGGCGAATCCAACAAATAAATCGCTTTCTTTTAAAAATTGCCCCAAGTTATCTAATTCGTTTTCGCCAAAACAAAAATAAGCGTCTTTTTTATAAGAATAAAGGCCAGTCACCGACATTTCCAATTTTTTGAGATTTTCCTGGCCGCCGACATCGGCAAAAGAATTTTTTGTTTCAATGTCAAAAACAATCTGGTCCATAAAAATTTTAGACGTGCCGGTCGGCCACGTTGGAGGCGGCGTAACTCTCGGGTTTGGTCCGGGCTTCAAAATTATTAGCCCGAATCATTCCCACCACTTCCTGAATCATGGTATTCGTCTTCCCTTTCTCGCCGATATCAGCATGAATTTCAAAATCAAAATTGGGCATTTCAAAAGTTTTGAGCACGGTTAGAATTTCTTTAGCCGCTTCCAAAGACAGCATTACTTCCTGAATGATGCGGTCGCGGAGAGTGTAAAATTTGCCTAATTCCGCCCGGCGCCAGAAATAACGGCCGCCGTTGCCCACTCGTTGGACGACAATGGCCGTGACGAAATCTACTAAAAATGCCGAGGATTCAAAGCCATTGGAATCCGTGCCAATAACAATCTTATAGCGGTGCTGGTTGTCGGCTTTCATATACCGAATAATTTCCTCGGCTAGTTGAGCGATGGTCAACTTTAAACCATAGGGGGTATTAAACATTTGCTGGTATTATAACAAGATTTTTTTAAACTTCAAGATCTGTTTTTGAAGTTGAGGTTTGTCAACGGCTTCAATATCTAATCTTAACAAAGGTTCGGTTTGGGAAAAATGGAAATTAAACCAATAATCAGAAAATTCCTTTCGCAGGCCGCCGAACCTTTTTGATAAACTGGCTGGGGTTTTATATTTTAATTGATTCAGAGGGAAATTTATTTCTTGGCGATAATATCGCGGCAACAAATCAACAAAATCAGAAAATTTATAGGGTAATCGGGAAACGGCGTTGATAACTTCCAGGGCCGCCAAAATTCCGGAATCCAGATAAAAAAACTTTTTGAAATAATAATGGCCGGAATGCTCAAATCCTAAATCCGCCTGCTCCGAAACTATTTTCTTCTCAATGAAAGGATGACCAACCTGACTTTCAATAATTTTGAGATTCCTTAGGAGCCAGCCGACTCGGACATCAATCACAATTTTTTTAGGCCGAAGATGCCAAATCAGAAGCCGGGCGATGGCATCCGAGTCAATAAAATGGCTTTTATTATCAACAAAAAGCGCCCGGTCGGCATCACCGTCAAAAATTACTCCCAAATCAGCTTTATTTTTTTTAACAGCGGCTCGCAATTGGTTTATAGCCGGAAAATTACCGTCGGGTTTTTCGTTAATAAAAATAGGTTTTAGGTTTTGCCTGCCTGCCGGCAAGGCAGGGGTTTTGGGTTTTAGTAATTTTTTAAGGACCAGACCGGCAGTTCCATTTGAGCAATCAAAAATTACTTTAAGCGGTTTTTGTGGTTTCAAAAACTGTTGAAGAAATTTTGAATAAATTTCCAAAAATTGATTTCGCCTAGTCATAATGAAATTTTACCAGATTTTTTGGCCCAAACAATGAGCCCAATTAAAATCAGATAATAAGCCAAAATACCCCAGAAATTGAGAGTGGGATTGAAAGGCAAAGCGATTTTGGCAAAAAGCTCAATGACAAAAATTTCGTAATTTAAAAGTAAAGCGGCCAGCCAGCCTAAAATCAAAGCCAAATAATAAGACAGGAAATAAAAGAAACCGATTAAAAAACCCAAAATCATTGTTAAGGGAATAGCCAGCAAAATTAGAATGTTGGCGATTAAAGCTCCGGGAGAAAAATTTCCGAAATTAATCATTAAAAGCGGCGCCGTGGCTAACTGAGCCGATAAAGTCATCAAAAAATTTTCCCGCCAAGCCAAAAAACCCGGCCCTTCTTTAAACTTCAGCAGTTTTCGGAGCGCCGGCAAAAGATAAATCAGACCCAAGACCGCCAAAAAAGAAAGTTGAAAACCCAAATCAAAAACCAAAACCTTGGGATTAAAAAGATTGATAACCAACGCGGCCAGAACAATGATATTTCGGGGGTCGTAAATTCTGCCGATTAATTTTGCCAATAATACCGCCGCACCCATAATTGCGGCCCGAACCGCGGTAAATTCAAAACCGGTCATCCCTATGAAGCCCAAAATTATTAATAAAGTAAAAACCGCGGTTAAAAGCGGCGAGAAAAAACAACTCAATAAACCGAAAATTATCGCTGAAATTATGACGATGTGCTGTCCGGAAAGAACCGCCAAATGCGTGGTGCCGCTCAAACTCATCGCTTTTTTGAATTCCGAAGTGAATTTCCCTTTTTCGCCAAAAGTTAAGCCGGCCAAAAAAGCGGCCGGTTCCGGCGCTAAAACTTTTTGAAAAGAATCCAAAACCCGATGTTTGAGTTCAAAAAGTTTTGACAAAATGACCGAACCCAAGCCGGAACTTTTTAATTTGGCCTGAGGAAAATTAACCAAACCGCTGATTTTTTCCTTGGCTAAATAATTTCCGTAAGAATCAAGGGACGGACTCTTAACCACTCCTTGAAAATCAATTTCGTCTCCATATTTAAAATTGGGATAAAGCGGCAGTTTGATTAAAATCCGGCCTTGATAGGGTTTATAAAGTTTAACACTAAAAGTTTGACTGCCGAGACCCAGCTGGGGGTCGTCAATCACTAAGCCGCTAAAATTTATTTCTTTATTGAAATCAATTTTAATATTTTTATATTTCCAATCATCCCAGCGGTAATAGCCGGCACCGAGAAGAATAAATATGGTTAAAATTGCCAGAACGGACAAGTTTTCTGGTGAAAAAAATATTCCCAAAAACAGAAAAATCATTGCTAAAAGCATCACGGCAACGACCATAATTAAAAAAGACATCCCTAAACTGGCCCCCAAAATTCCCAGCAAAAAGAAAACGATGCTAAAAAAGAAAATATCGTAAGAAAGCATGCCAAATTTTACCATAAATTTGAGCACCCCGACCGCGGTCGGGGTAAAGGTTTTGTAGCTAAATTTTGTTCGTTCTTCAGATTCCAAAATTTAGACAAAGTCCTTTATAATTCCGCCGCCTAACATTTCTCCATTTTTACTATAAAAAACCGCGGATTGGCCGGGAGCTATAAATTTTACGGGTTTATTAAAAATTAACTTATTTCGCCGAAGCGTAGCTTTGGTTAACGGTTGTCTATATCGCACCCTAGCGTAAATAGTAATTGGTAATTTGTAATTAGTAATTAGGTTGATGAAATTTAAGTTTTTTAAAAAAATTTCTTTTTTATAAAGCGCTGGGTGATTTTCGCCTTCAGCCACGATTAAAACGTTATTTTTAACGTCTTTAGCCGCCACGTAATAAGGTTTTTTGCCGGAAATCCCCAAACCCTGACGCTGACCAATAGTAAAATAAAAAATTCCCGGATGCTGGCCGACGGCTTCGCCTTCGGTGGTGATTATTTTGCCCAACTTCTCCTTAATTTTCTTTTTTAAAAATTCCCGAAGTTTTACTTCGCCGATAAAACAAATACCCGAAGTGGCTTTCTTGAAAGCGTTGGCTAAACCGAGTTTCTTGGCGAGCTGCCGGACTTCGGATTTTAAATAATCGCCTATCGGAAAAAGACAATGTCTTAATTGTTCTTGGGTTAGAGTCCATAAAAAATACGACTGGTCTTTGTTTTTATCTTTGGCTTGAAATAATTTTCCCCGCCGAAGGCGGGCGTAGTGTCCGGTCGCAATAAAATCCGCTCCCATTTTTTTCGCCCGCTCCCAAAAAAGAGGAAATTTTATCAGTTTATTGCACTGGATATCGGGATTGGGCGTCCGGCCGGCTTTATATTCGCGAAACATATAATCTACTACCCGGCGGCGATATTCTTTTTCAAAATCAAAAGTTAAAAGAGGAATGTTAAGTTTTGCCGCGACTCGGAGAGCGTCCCGACGCTCATCAACCCAACAAAGAGATTTTTTCTTGGAATAAGTTTCCACCGGCTGAGTCCAGTTTTTCATAAAGACGCCGGTCACTTCATAACCCTGTTTTTTTAACAGCGCCGCCGCCACCGAACTATCCACTCCTCCGCTCATCGCCACAAAAACCCTCTTCATAATCTTACTCTATTATAATAAAATATTTTGAAAATAAAAAAGGCCGGGTGTTACTGCTCGGCCGTCGAGAAAACATCTAGCTACCAGTTCGGGCTAAAAAGTCTTGTTCTATTATACTTCTAATTTCCTTAATTTCTCTCCAATTAAGACCGAGTGCAGCTTCCATACCCCTTAATTGTTTATTTCCTTGTTCAATATTTTCAAACATAATACAACCCTTTCGATTTTTTTTAGTTTTCAAATAGCGTTTCTTACGATAAGTTTATTCTACTAAACTATTTTAAAAGTGTCAATTAAATTCTTACTAAAGTTCTATGACGATCGTCTTGAAACTTTAGTAAACACGCACTAATTTTAAGATATTTGGGCAATCGTTCCTTTTTTGCTGATTTCAAAAATTTGAATATACGACAACATCTCGCGTTTTCTTAAATCATATAAAAATTGCTCTGGAATTTTGTTTTCCCCTATCCAAACACTTCGTTGAAGCATAGAAAAACCCAAAGAAACAAGAACAGCTCTCAACCAAGTACGTTTATGTCTTTCTTTTTCTGGAATATCAAAAATAACTATCCTAATTTTATCATCTATCTCTTTTTTATAATTAATGCTTTTTTTATAAAAAATTTCCTTCTTTTTAATTAATTTTAATCTTTCTAATCCCTTTTTGGTTATTTTCCAAATTGACCCTCTTTTTTTGTTAATTTTTTTCTCTATCAATCCTTGATTCTTAAGTTGATTTAAAATTGAATAAAAATTTTGTTGTCGACGATACTCAGCAGCCCAATCGGTTTTGAACTGCTTGGGACCATATTTCATAAGCCGTCTGGTTTTTCGATAGAGTCCTCCGGGGCCGGCCGAAAAAGCAATATCCAACAAACTAACTGTAGATTCGGCTTGGGCTTGAAGAATCTCTAAAATTTTAGGAATAATTTCACCGCTGGGCATGTTTTTTTATTTAAGTTTACTAAAGTTATATGACGATCGTCAAATAACTTTAGTAAACTAACAACGAAAAGAAGTTATTAACTATATAAACTATAAGATCAATCTTTTTTTATTCTCTTTTTTCAATTCTTTCAACATATTCTCCGGTTTGAGTATTAATTCTTATAATATCCCCCGCTTCAATAAAAAGAGGTACAGAAATTTTGGCGCCGGTTTCAATAGTGATAACCTTACCGCCGCCTTGAGCCGTATCCCCGCGAATTGAAGGCGGCGCTTCGGTCACTTCATAATCGGCTTTTACCGGCAGTTCAATATTGATGATTTTATCTCCGCCTTCGGCGGAAAATTTCAAAGCCGTAACTTCCAGGTTTGGTTTTAAAAATTGAGCTTGACCGCCTATTTGTTCGACACCGAGAGAAAAGCGGTTTTTAGGATTACCCTTTTCGTCAAACCAATAAACCCTGCGGTTTTCGTAAAGAAATCGCGATTTTACTTTTTCTATTTCCGCCTCCTCAAGGGCGTCGCTCGGCTGAAAATTTTTGTCTACAATCTTACCGCTTATCAAATTTTTGATTTTGGTCTGAACGACGGCCTTTCTTTGCTGCATCCGCAAAAAATGGGACTCCAAAACTTCCCAGGGTTCGCCGGCCATAATAAATAAAACTCCCTTTATTAATTCGGTGTAAGAAAGCATACTAATTTATTCTTCCTTCTTTTTAAGAGCTTCCTCAATGGCTTTTTGTAAATCAGGGATGTTAACTTCGGTTCGCTCCCGGGGCGACTGCGGTTCTTTGGGGAGTAAAACCTTTCCCAGGGGCAGTTCGCCCCGCCGGCTGACTTTTTCCTCAATGGATTCTTTTTTTATCCATTCCTCGGCAATTTTTTGTTCAACGGCGGCCTTGGGCGTGCCGTAGCGCCGGCGGCAGTTTTCAATAATCACTTCATTGAAATTTTCGGCCAAAGGTTTTTCTAAAGGCAGAGTTTCCGCGGAAAAAGCCCGGGAAGCCACGCCGTCAATCATCAATTTTGCATAAATATTGAATTTGGCTAAATTCACTAAATCGTTAACTAAAAATTCCGGTTCAAATTCCTTTTCCAGAACTTCGGCGTCTTCGGCGCCCACCCGAAAAACAATAAAGGTCCCGACGTTGCCAAAAATCGCTTCCCGGACTTTCTCGTCAAGTTGGGCGATATATTGATGGGCCAAAATAAGATTTAAGCGGTATTTCCGGGCTTCGGACAAAATATTAGCGAAGGATTCGGTGGCAAAATTCTGAAATTCGTCAACATAAAGATAAAAATCTTTTCGCTTACTTTCGGGAATATCGGTTCGAGACATCGCCGCCAATTGTAATTTGGTAATCATTAAAGCGCCTAAAAGCCTAGAATTGTCTTCACCGATTTTCCCTTTGGAAAGATTAGCAATAAAAATTTTTTCTTCATCCATTATCTTGCGAAGGTCAAAAGAAGAATGCGGCTGACCGATAATGTTGCGGATTAAAGGATTGGAAACGAATTGGCCGACTTTATTTTGAATGGCGGCTACGGCTTCGGTTTCCAGACGCTGGGTGTAGCGGGCAAATTCGTCCAGCCAGAAACTTTTAATAACCGGGTCCTGAAGATTAATCACTACTTTTCTCCTATAATCTCTGTCTGCCAGTAAATGCATAATACCCAACAAAGTGGAACCGGGATATTCCAAAAGCGCCAAAAGCGAATTGTTAAGAATGTATTCCATCCGGGCTGACCAAACATCGGGCCAAATCTTTTTGAAAACGCTCATAATACCCGAGGCCACTAAATGACGAAGTTCGGGATTAGTTAATTCCAGGGGATTAAAAGCCGTAGGATATTCAAGGTCAGCCGGATTAAAATAAATAATGTCCTCAACCCGTGATTCCGGCACCAACTCTAATATTTTCTCGGCAAATTCGCCGTGAGGATCAACAATACCCAAGCCGCGGCCGGCTTTAATATCCGCCAAAGCCATATTCTCCAGCATTTCGGTTTTTCCGGTGCCGGTTTTGCCGACCACGTACAGGTGCCGGCGCCGGTCATCGGTTTTTATCCCAAACTTCACTCGCTCATTCCGAAAATTAGTTTGACCCAAAATTGTCACTTCGTTTTCCATTTTTATTTAATTTTACTCTAAAATCGGCAATCCGGCCGGCGGTTCGCCGCGGCGGGACTCCAAACGCCTCAAAGTCGGCGCCTCCACAAAGGTCGTGGGCGGATGATAAATGGTAGCCAACTCTTCGGTATTCAAAATTGGTATTTTTTTTAACTTCAACGGAGACGGGAACTTCCGCAACCGATAATCATCAAAGATTTTGCGCTTGCGATAATAAAGTTTGTGTTCTTTAAAGGGCTGAAAGGTTTTAGTGGCGGTGGTCGGGTGGGATTTAAAAGCGTTAAGATTTTGGGTGTTAAATTGTTGAAGCGCGCCCGTCACCGCGGCGACATTGTCCCGGCTGAAACTCGCGGCTTTGTCTATATAAACAAACCTGACAATGGCCTCAAACCCCAACTTGGAAATTTTATTTTCCATAGCCGCCACCACGTCTTTTTCTCCGGGAGTTAAAGACCCGACTTCGCCTTTAGAGCCTTCTTCGCCGTCGGACCAAACCGGAGGCGTAAAAGGAGCTTTGATTAAATTTATGATAAATTCCTCTAAATCCTCTAAAAGAGTTCTGTCTCTGGCTGATTTTCTTCCGGTTAATTTCCCGATTAATTTCTCGCCTTCTTTTTTCCAATCGTCATCAATTGGTCTAACTAAAATCTGAAGCCATCCCATTTCATCTTCTTTGGTTTTAGAAAGGGCTTCAGTGACGGCCGCCATCGGATCAAGCCGCTTTTCTTTTACTCTTTCTTCAAAATATTCATAGGTTCTAATGGGATAGGCGTCCTCTTTAGCTAAAATATAATTAGCTCCCCAAAGGTCATAAATTTTATTGGGCAAAACCGAAGGCAATAAATCAACGTAATCTTCAACTTCTATAATTTCGGCGTCCGGATATTGGGCGTAAATGGCCGACTCCGTTAAATTCCGAAACTCTTCGGGAGTTCGGACATAAAAATGGACGCCGCCGGCCTGACCGGTCAACTCAAAACTCATCCAGTTTTGAACTTTCCCTTTCCGCCATTTATCAAAAAATCTTATTTTGGTTTTAATAGAATGAACCGCCGCAAAAACCTGCTCCATGGCTTTGGGGGTTTTTAAAATCTCCCGGGGAATTTTTATTTCCAGCAATTTCCAAGGAATTTTCAAAATAAAAACTCGCCGGACCATTTTAAGCCAGAAATCCAAAAAAACAAATAAAAGAAATAGCGGTAAAATCAGCCACCAGCCGACCTCCAAAATGCGGAAGATATTGACCATATATTAGGCTTCCCGAATCAAAGTATAGCGATTATCCGGCAATCGCTGAAAGTAGCGTTTATTTTGAAGATTAAGCAGAATGGTGTTTTCCCGCAAAAATCGCTCCTGCCGCACCAATTGAATGATTTTTTGACTGGGCAAGGGTCCGTGTTTTTTTAAAATCCGAACCAGTACTTCGCGAGCCGTTCCCGGTTCGTAGCCCAGTTCTCTCAAACCGTAAATGCCGCGGCCGACCAAAACAAATCGGCTGTCACGAATTAATTCATTATGAACCGTTTGAGAATGAGCTTTTTTATAGTCAAATCTAAAATTGTTTATTTCTTGAGCCACGTCCCGGAAATGTAATGGCTGATTATTTTTCTTCAAAACCAAATAGGCCTTATCTCTGATAACTTTCGGATTGATCTCCGACCAGAAACTCAAGCCGAAATCGCCAAAAACATTAACGCTAAATTTTTTAGAAAGAGATAAATAATTGGAATTCATTAAATTCTGAAAACGGGCCAAATGAATTTTCTGATTAATTATTTTTTCCGGTCCGGCTTTTTGACAAAAATCAAAAAATTCTTTTATTTTTTTAAACGCTTTATTTTTAATTTCTTCATCCAAATACCAAAAATCATAAAATTCATCGTCGGCTTCAAAAAATTTCGGTTCGCCAATAAGCGCAAAAAGAAATCTTAATTTATAGTCAAAAAACTTAGGCCAGTTCTCTTGGGCCGTCAGACGTTTTAAATCCTGAATTAAAAAGTCGTCCCGTCTTAAACCGCCGCTGGAAACCAAATATTTTTTGGTCGGCTCAATTAATTTCGCCAATTCTTTTTTTTCTTCTTTAATCAACACCGACTTAAGTTCTTTTAATCCGTGTTCTTCTATTTGGCGGACTCTCTCCCGGGTTATTCCCATTTGGTCGCCAATGGCTTGGAGGGTCTTTTCCTCCCCGTCCTTAAAACCAAATCTCCCCGCCAAAATTTCCCGCTGGCGCTTTTCTAAATTAAACAAAAGCTTATCGCTAAAATTATTTAATTCTTTAATCATATCGGGATAATACCACTGCCTAGGCGTGGTGTCAATCCCAAAATAAAGCAAATAAAACAAAAGCGACATAAATCAAAATTAGAAAAAGGGCTTCTTTTTTGGTGATTTGGCGGTCGGTGCGGACAAAAAAGAAGAAAAAGAGAGCGGAAATTATAAGGAAAATCCGGGCGATAACAAAAGGAGAAAAATCATGAATTTGGATGGGGCAAATTAAAGCCACTATTCCTAAAACTAGAGTAGCCGTGATTACTACCCCACCCATCAAATCTCCTAAAACTAACCAATCCTGACCTTTTCTTGCAGCCTGGATAGAAAAAAAACCTTCCGGTAAAGAATTTACAAGTCCAACCACCAAAATACCAATTAAACCGATTGGTAAATTTAAATAACTGGCGAAAAAAGTTGCCGATTTAACGATGCCTTGAGCGGCTAAAAGAAGAAAAATAACTGAAATTAAAAATTTTATTAAATTTTTAAAGAAAAATTTAAAACTCATCGGTTCTACAATCCCATCGTAAAGTTTTTGGAATCTTTCTCTTTTTGAAAAAAGCCAGCTTATATAAATAAAAAATGCTAAAAGAAGTAAAAGACCGTCTGGTCTTGAAAGAACTCCATCGGAAATTAAAATCAAAGGCAAAATAGCAATGCCAATCGTAAAAATTGAACTTCCTTGAACGGTTCGACTTGAGGCGGATAATCCCATTCTGGAAATCAAAGCCGCTAACCCGATAACCAAAGAAAGGTCAACAATATTACCCCCAACAACGTCACCAAAAGAAAGCTCCGGAATTTTATTTAGGGCAGAAATAATCCCGACAAAAAAATTCGGCACCGACACTCCAAAAGCCATAAGAAAGAAAGCAACAACAAATTCTTTCCAGCCTAAAAATTTAGCAATTTTTGATAAAGCATCAACTAACCATTTACTGGAAAAAGCCAGGAAGAAACATGAAATTAAAAAAATAATAATATAAAACCAAATCATTTTTTACGATGCCAAACGTATAAAAGAGGGCTGGCTATAAAAATAGAGGAATAACTACCAACGATTATTCCCAAAACAAGAGTCAATATAAAATATTTCAAAGAAAGCGGACCAATGAAATAAAGAGGCAAAATTGCCAAAATTGTGGTTAAAGAGGTGTTTAAGGAACGGCTGAAGGTTTGTTTAACCGCCGCATTAATTACCCCGGCAAAATCAAAATTGCTTTGGTGATGAGTTAAAAATAAATTTTCTCGGATGCGGTCAAAAACAACAATAGTGTCGTTGATTGAATAACCCAGAATAAATAAAAGAGCTACGATAAAATTAGTGTCTATTTCAATGCCTTGACGCCAGCCCAAAAGAGCCATCAAGCCAAGAGGAATAATAATATCGTGGAAACCACAAAGAATAACAATAACTCCGTATTTCCAGGATTTAACCGGAAAAGAAATTTTTCTAAAAGCCCAAGCCACATACAACGTAATACCCAATAACCCCAACAGAAACGCCCAGATAAAGCGCTGTTTCAATTCTTTACCGATAGTCGGTCCGATGCTGGCGAAACTTTGTTCTTTGACTTCTCCGAATTTTTCTTTTAGGACCTGGTAATATTTTTGATGATTTTCTTCGGAAATGTTCGGCAATCTGATAAGAAAATTTTTCTCCGGCAAGGCCTTAACTAATAAATTAAAATAACTCAAAGTCTCAACTAAAACAGATTTCAAATCGCTTTCCTTAATTTCCGGGTTTTCTATTTGAATTTGCCAATTAGTCCCGCCAGCCAAATCAATCCCCTGTTTAACGCCGAAAAGGCCAAAGGCAAAAATACCGGCCAAAATCAAAACACCGGAGAAAACGAAGAAAACATTGCGATATTTAATAATGTCCATATTTCAAAAAAGACTTGGTAATCGTAATTGCCGAAAACATACTCATCAAAACACCGATAAAAAGCGTCAAGGCAAATCCTTTAACAAAGCTGGTGGTAAAGTAAAAAAGAATTACGGCGATAATCAGGGTGGTAATATTAGAATCTCTTATTGACGACCAGGCCCGGCGAAATCCTTCTTCTATAGCCGCTTCCCTTGATAAACCTTTTCCCAATTCTTCCTTCATTCTGGCAAAAATCAAAACATTGGCGTCAACCGCCATTCCAATAGAAAGAATAAAACCGGCAATTCCGGCTAAGGTTAAAGTCACCGGAATAAGTTTAAAAATACCCAAGGTCAAAACGGCATAAATAATTAAAGCTACTGAAGCTACTAAACCTAATCTTCTATAATAACCCACCATAAATAAAACTACTAAAAGAAAACCGAAAAACCCGCAAAAAATTGTCTTTTTTAAAGAATCCAAACCCAAACTGGCGCCGATGGTCTGTTGACTGACCAATTCAATTGGCGCCGGCAAGGCGCCGGCATTAAACCGTTCCACTAATTGCCGGGCGGAATCCGGAGTAAAATTGCCGGAAATTACCGCTTTGCCGCCGCTGATTTTTTCTTTGACCACCGGTATTTCAATAGGTTCGTTATCCAGAAAAATAGCCAAGAGTTTGTTAATATTCCGTTCCGTTAAGTCCTCAAAAATTTTAGCCCCTTCGTCGTTAAAAGAAATATTGACCACTGGCTTCCCTAAATTATCAAAACCCAATTGGGCACTTTTGATATAGCGACCGGTTAAATTTGTGGGGATAAATTTTTCTCCTTCTACTTCTCTAAAATCCAACAGCGGCGTCTCGCCGATTATTTTAATGGCTTGCTCAATATCTTTAACGCCGGCTAATTCCACCATTAAACGCTGCTGGTCGCCGGCCTTGGCGGTATAAATTTGGGGCTCGCTGACACCAAAAAGATTAACCCTTTTCTCAATGACGTCTCTCAGCCCCCCAATCACCGAATCCCTATCCGCCGCCGCCACTTGGCTGAGGTCAATGTCATAAGTCAAAATACTACCACCCACCAAATCCAAACCCAGGCGCCAATCGCGATTAAAACCTTCGGGTAAATGAATCTTGGAACGCAACTGCGACCAAAGCGGCTGATAATCAAAAACCCCGGCCAAAATCGCCGCTAAAATTATCAATATCAGATAGATGGGAAATTTATTTTTTTTCATAATTGTCCGCCCGGCAGGATTCGAACCTGCGACCATTTGCTTAAAAGGCAACTGCTCTGCCAACTGAGCTACGGGCGGGAAAATTATTCAACTATTATAAACATTTTTTATCTATTTTTCAAAATAGCGAAAAAGATCTCTTGGGGAATATGGATATTGCCGATTTCTTTCAGCTTCTTTTTGCCGGCTTTCTGTTTTTGGAGAAGTTTTTCTTTTCGGGTCCGGTCGCCGCCGTAGAGTTTGGCGGTTACGTTTTTCCTCAAGGCGGAAATGGTTTCACGACTGATGATTTTGGAGCCGACCGCCGCTTGAATCGGAATTTCAAACAACTGCCGCGGCAGTAATTTTTTCAACTGCGTTGTCAGACGCTTGCCTTCAATTTGAATTTTTTCTCTGGGGACAATAACGGATAAAGCGTCAATTTTTTTGCCGGCGATTAAAATATCAATTTTTACCAAATCAGCCGACCGATAATCAAGAATTTGATAACTCAAAGAAGCATAGCCGGCGCTGATATTTTTCAACCCGTTGTAAAAACTATCCAAAAAAGAAGCCAAGGGCATTTCATAAAACAGAACCATTTCTTTGTCCAAATAGTCGGTTTTTTTGTAAAGGCCGCGGAATTTTTTCACCAATTCCATTATCGGGCTAAGATATTGGGTCGGAGAAAAAACTTCTAATTCTATCCACGGCTCCCGGATTTCTTTCGCTTCGGCCTCGGAAAATTCCTGAGGCGAATGAATAAATTTTTCTGAATTGTCTTTTCCGCCAGAGGCGGATCCGCCTTCGGCGAACAAAATTACTTGATAAGAAACACTGGGTGCGGTGACTATTAAATTTAAACCGTATTCCCTTTCCAACCGTTCTTTAATTATTTCCAAATGAAGCAGCCCTAAAAATCCGCACCGGAAACCAAAACCCAAATCGGAAAATCCTTCCGGTTTAAAACTGAAAGCGGCGTCGTTCAAAGATAATTTCTCCAAAGATTCTTTTAATTTCAAATAATTCTGACTTTCGGCGCAGTAAAAACTGGCAAAAACCATTGGCTGCGGTTCCTGATAACCTCCTAAGGGTTTAACTTCTAATTTCGAATTTTTTACCACAGTATCGCCAACCCGACATTCCTTGGTTTCTTTAAAACCGGTGATAACATAACCGATCTCGCCGGCTTTTAAACTTTCTTTCGCCGAAAATTCCGGCTTAAAAGTTCCGACTTCCAACGCCGTAGAAATTTTTCCCGTTCCCAAAAGTTTAATCTTTTCTCCTTTTTTAATCTGGCCATCAAAAACTCGGACATAAGCGATTACGCCCCGATGCTGGTCAAAAAGAGAATCAAAAATCAAAGCCCGGAGAGATTTATTTATGTTTCCGACCGGCGCCGGGATTTTTTCAACAACGGCTTCCAAAACTTTTTCAACACTAGTTCCGAATTTGGCGGAAACAAAAATTATTTCCTCCTTTTTTAAACCGGTAAGTTCGGCTAAATCCTGAGCTGTTTTTTCTGGTTGGGCGTTAGGTAAATCAATTTTATTAACGACGGGGATAATCGCCAAACCCTCTTTTTTAGCTAAAAAATAATTAGCCAGGGTCTGGGCCTGAACCCCCTGAGTGGCGTCACAAAGCAGAATTGCCCCCTCGCAGGTCTTCAAACTCCGGGAAACCTCGTAAGAAAAATCAACATGGCCCGGGGTATCAATCAAATTTAAAATATAATTTTGGAATACCATTCTTACTGGATGCATTTTAATAGTAATCCCCCGCTCTCTTTCTAAAGACATCCGGTCCAAATATTGCGCCCTTAATTTTTTTTTAGACACGGTTCCGGTAATTTCCAAAAACCGGTCGGCTAACGTGGATTTTCCGTGGTCAATGTGGGCCAAGACGCAGAAATTTCTGATGTTATCCATTGAGAATTTTTAAAATAGCCCTGCCGAATTCTGCGGCGGCGGCCGGACCGTTGGCGGTAATAATTTTGCCGTCAACCACTACTTTTTTATCAATAAATTCGGCGCCGTTTTCTTTAAGAATACTTATTGGTTCTTTATTAAAATCATCCCACCACACCGTGGCTTTTTTATTTTTCAAAACCCCGGCTTTGGCTAAAATTACCGGGCTGATGCAAATGGCGGCCAAAATTTTATTTTGTTTGATTGTCGCCCGGGCTAAATTGTAAGAAATTTCATTATCAAGCTCTTCCAAAGCTCCGCTGCCGCCGATAAAAACCACGGCATCAAAATCAGCCGGCTTGACTTCCCCCACCAGCAAATCTACGGCTATCTTGAGGCCGATGGCGCCTTCGGCCATCCTCTTTTCATTGGAAGCAGTTTTCACCTCAACCCCCGCTTCTTCCAAAACTTTCTTGGTAGCCGTATATTCTCGGTCCTGAAAATTTTTATAAGCAATAACTAAAACTACCTTTCTCATTTCTTTTATATTATAATACAAATATTCCGGCGTAGCACAGCGGTAGTGCGGCTCCCTGTTAAGGAGAAGGTCGTAGGTTCTGCGCCTAAGGCGCATTCGCCTCTGGCGAAGAATCCTAATAATTTAAAAAAATAAAACTCTGCGCTCCGGTGTAGCTCAATGGTAGAGCGGCTCCCTGTTAAGGAGATGGTTGTAGGTTCGAATCCTACCACCGGAGCACAGAGTTTTATTAACTGCATATAATTTATGTATGACGTCTATGTGCTTCAAAGTATAACTTATAATACACGCTATATTGGTAGTACTGATAATGTCCCAAAAAGAATCCATGAACATAACTTAGGTAAATGCCGTTATACCAGCGGACGCAAACCATGGAAATTAATTTATCAAAAAGAATATTCTACCCGAAGCGAGGCAATGAAACGGGAAAAATTTCTAAAATCGGGACAGGGAAGAAAATATTTAGATAATTTATTAGTGAAATAATAATTGTAAATACCTACCGCCGGATCCAAAACAACGAAAGCAGGGTTAAAATCCTGTTTTTTTGCTTCCAAATTTCATTAAATTATGCTAATCTTTAATTGTAAAAATTTAATAGCCTAAATCTTAATAGGATATGGCGTAAAAACCGTTCAGAGTATCAAGCTCCTCGTCCAGAGCACTCTGAACGGTCATAGTCCGAAAGGACTATGGGTAGCCGAAAGGCTATCGCTGGCGGGGAGCTTTATGCTTTCAGCTGGTAGACATAAATAAAACCGTTCAGAGTATGCCTAATCAAGAGAAACTTTGGAAAACCAATAAACTTATTTGCGGTGATAATTTAGAGGAAATACCTAAACTTCCTAAAGAAAGCGTAGATTTAATTTATATTGACCCGCCATTTTTTACTCATAAACAATATGAGGTTATATGGAAAGACGAAGCAGAAGTTAGAAGCTATAAAGACAGATGGGAAGGCGGGATAGAACATTTTATTGGCTGGCTAAAGCCAAGAGTTAAGGCGATGTATGAGGTTTTAAAACCTACTGGCTCTTTTTATCTACATTGCGACTGGCACGCTAACGCACACATAAGGATTATGTTAGATGAGATTTTTGGCGAGGAGAACTTTAGAAATGAGATTATATGGTGTTATGCTGGGGGCGGTATTCCTAAAATGGATTTTGCGAGGAAGCACGAAACAATTTTTAGGTATTCAAAGACAGATAAGTATGTTTTTAATATAGAATACAAACCTTATGGAAAATGGACAGAAACTTTTGAGCCGAGACATAGTTTAACAAGCGGTGGCGAGGCATTAGATACGAAAAAAGGAACACCCCTTAATGACTGGTGGGCTGATTTGCCCAAACTAACAAGCTATCAAAAAGAGTGGGTTGGCTATCCTACCCAGAAACCAGAAGCACTTTTAGGAAGAATAATAAAAGCGTCCTCAAATAAAGGTGATGTAGTGGCTGATTTCTTTTGCGGTTGCGGAACGACTATAATTGTGGCTCAACAATTAAGTAGAAGGTGGATAGGAGTAGATATATCACCGACAGCAATTAAAGTGATACAAAGGCGGTTAGACAAGGGCGGGAAAAGGACATTAGGGGCAATAGAGGGTGATAATTATGAGGTTGTTGGTATGCCGACCACAGTAGAGGAAGTCAGAAAGTTAGAACCTTTTGAATTTCAAAACTGGGTGATAATAGATAAAATGAGAGCTCATCAAAGCAGAAAGAAAGTAGGAGATATGGGATTAGACGGTTATTACCCCAGAAGCGTTTTAACCGAAGAAGCAGGAATACAAGTAAAACAATCTGATAATGTGGGGCGTAATGTTGTTGATAATTTTGAAACTGCCCTCAAAAGAGCTGACTACAAAAAGGGCTATATTGTAGCTTTTAGTTTTAGTAAAGGAGCTTATGAGGAAGTAGCACGGATTAAAAATAAAGAAAGGTTAGAGATAAAGCTAATTACGATTGAGGAATTGCTAATAGGAAAGAAGCCGATAATTTAGTCGGCTTTTTTGATTAGAAATGATTAAACTATTTAAAAAGAGGTTTTTAATTTTTCTACTAATTTTTATTATTGTCGGTTCAGTATCAACTTATTTTCAAAGACAAGCTAAAGAGAAAGAAGCCGAACAAATTAAAACTCTTTTAGTAGAATTAAACGAGGGTATTCTCTTAATGGATTCTGTAAAAGATAAAATGCCGAAAGAATTATTAGAGGTTCATCAGTTTTTAATTGATAAGGGGCAGAAAAACGAAATTAGATTTGCTCAAATCCCGCCAGAACTCAAAGATTTCATTTTACTTCACGGAGCTAAAAATCAAATTCTTTATGTAGACCCTACCGCCCGATTAAAACCTCAAATCTGGATACCCCTGCTTTATCACGAAGCCGGACACCTTTATTGGCATTCTAAATACCCGGTTGAGACCCTTGAGGAGTTTCAGAGACAACTCTATGCTTCAGAAGAGCATTCTTATACCGTAGATGCTCAGGCTTGGAATGTGGTTAAAAAGTATTTTCCCGTAATGGAAGAAAACCTTACCTCTCAAGAATTAAAACTATTTAATCTTTATGAAAGAGAAACTTCGCTTTATAATAAAATGATTGAAGGCGACTTTGAAGCCAAAACAGAATGGAATAAAATTATTGAGGCAGACCTTAAAGAGCAAAAAGAATATCAAAAAGTATTATTAAGGTAAGATAAATCTATGAAAGAAAAAATTAAGAAAATATTATTATGGGTTGTTTTGATTATTTCAGTTTTTGGATTTGTAGGCAAGCTTATAGACACCATTTGGTTTGTATTAAACCCTTCCTCGCCTTCAACTAATTCTGTTTCAGTTATAGGAATGGCGCTTTATGGTTTGCTTGGTCTTTTCTGTATTAAAAAACTTAATATCTTTGTTTCATTAAAAGTTGGGAAAAAAACTAAAACAATTTTAACGATTCTTGGCTGGATATTTGTAATTTTTCTCTTTCTGGTGGCTCTTCTCATCCACGGAGAGAGAACGACCCGCAACCTGAGGCAACAAATAGAACAAGAGAAAATACAACAAAAATAAGCCTATGAAAGAAAAAATTAAATCAATTCTTATAGGTGTTCTAATTGGAATTATTGCTTTTCCAACTATTATTTTGGGTGGAACTTTTGTTTCTTCTTTAATTCAAGGCAAAACCGTAGAAGAAGCAGTTCAAATTTTAGCTGAACAAATTGACTCTTTAATTGGAAGAGTAGAAATTTTAGAAACCAAACAAACAGAACAAGAATCTAAATTGTCTGAACAAGAACGATTAGATGCTTGTAGATTTGCTGATGCCGCTTTAACTACTGCTCAAATGCAAGGAGGAATTATAGATGCTGATTTAAAAACCTTTGATGAGCTGATTTCCAAAATTATTTATCAACGAGATAATTCTCCACGAGACCAGTATCAAATGTGGCAGTCCCGTTTAGAAAAAGTCCAAGCCTTAAAAGAACAATATCTTTCTGCTAAAACTAAATGCGAAGAGAAAAATAGTGAGTAGCGGGGTGAGATAAAATAATAATAATTTCTAAATGGAAAATACTGACATTACACTTGAAAAAAGAGTAAAGATTGTTATGGGGGCGTTTGCTATTGTTGTTTTATTTCTAATTTATCATCTCGCAATTTTAATGTCGGTAGCACCCAACTTTCTTAAAACGAAAATTGCCCACGCTCCAGCAAAAGAGCCGATTACTATACTAAATTTGACGGAGTCAATGAACTATAAATATAGTGAACAGCAGGGTGGGGTAAAGTTTAGTAAAATAAATTTATGGCCTTAACCAAATGTAATGAGTGCGGCAAAGATGTTTCTGATAAAGCACTTGTGTGTCCGCACTGCGGTAATCCAATTAGTACCGATTTATTTTCAACTGAGGAGGCTCCTCCAACGCCTTTAGTTTTGGAAAGTTTAAAAGAAAATAAAGAAAAGGGTTCTTTTAAAAAAACAATACGACCCATAATAATAATTGTTTGTTTACTTGGTTTATTAACGATTTTATTTTTTTATTATATAGAAATAATTGGTAAGTATGTATACCCCCTTATCAATAAGGGGGCCAACGGTAATCAGTTAACAATATCATTAAAACAATCAACGCCAACTCCGACTGATTCTTCAACCGTTCAAATTAATGCTGATGGTAAAAAAACCTATCCTGTTCAATACAACAACTTATGGGGTCATGAGTTTTATACAAGCAAGATCGACCAAACCGGCAATATTGATATAGGTTCGGCACCCAAACAGACCATAGCAAAGCTTCTCAATTCATTGGGATACCCCCAAAGACTAACGAAGAATTTGGTATTCGTTAATGCCGATCCAACTATCATAAAGCCAGGCGATCAATTGGAAATTCCTTGGGCAGTAGGTTCTTCTGCTCGCTTGGACTTAAAACCGCAAGTTGGCACGTATCAGGATGTGTATGGCGGCGCAGTGATTGCCTTGAATAATCTTTCCGGATATAACCAAGCTACTTTGACGCACGAATTAGGTCATATCATTGGCGCACAACTGACCGATGAAGAATGGCAACAATATTACAAATTAAGAAATATTCCCAGCGCCACGCCAAGAAGAAATACAAGCGATTGGAACTTGTCTCCATTTGAAGACTTTGCCGAGGTTTATAAGGCAACTTATAAGACGTCTATTATCGGATCTAGTGAATATTCGATGGAAAACAATAACTGGGCTATAAGAACAAAATATGGATTTTTTGTGTCTAGCTATGAAAGTGCTAACTTATTTAGCTCCTGTTACTCGATCGAGCAAGGCATATTAGATGACCTAATCAAGGCATGGTGGGAAAATACATCATCAAATTCCCAAATTGGGTATATGATGCCTACCGATGTAATGAATAAATTACAAGACCAGGCCTCGGCTGATCCCAAGGTGCAAAGCTGTAGAAAAAATAATACTGAGCAAAGTCTGCTCGGAGGTCCAATGTTCGTCAGCCAGGCTGGCCCAGCAACGCAGCAGTTTATAAAAAATGTTGTTGCTAGACTTAACAGTTCAATGTGATCTTCGAACCCGGTTCTAATATCGTCCAGTCAGCACGAGTCAGCGCAGTTCCGATGGAGACTAAAAAAACATCACTTATAAAATAAACACAATGTTAGAATGGCTAAAGGATAAAACTATTGGAAGAATAAGACGTTGGTTTTTGCGCCAATATTTGAGGGTTGTCGGAGAAATGCATCAAGAACGACTCCGCCAGACAGCAAAATATATCCCAAAAGAATTAAGAGAATATCACGAAATAGAGACGCTGATGAATAACAATGTCACAGCCCTTCATAATCTTTATAAAGAAGCGATAGATAAAAAGAAGTTTCCAGAAGCATTTCTATACTTTTTCTATGAATTTGAGATTAACCTCAAACACATGATCATATCAGAAATGATGATGATTAATATTTCCAAGACTCTTAAGGAAAAGAACAGCGAGTTTTTCTCCATCTATTCTCGTGAAAAGATATACAGTATTCAAAAAATCGGGCATATTTCCGAATTGATAAAAATATTCTGCTCAATCTACAGAGAAAAGATTAAAGATGATCTGGAAGGAATTAATCGTGAGCGAAATTTTATAATACATAATATGTTAAAAAAAGAAATGACTGAAGAGCAGATTAAAATTTCGTTTGAGCAATTTTTTGTGAATGCCAAATCTTATATCAAAAATGCTTATAGTTTCTTTATTAGTACCATCAATGAGCGACCCAAAAACTTTCTTGGTATATTAAGAAAGCTTGTTGAACAACAAGCTCAAAATAACCCCGACCGAGACGGGTTAGTTTCAAAATAAGTTATTATAAATTATAATTTTATTATGGCGAGACGAAGACGTTATAGCAGAGATGATGAATTAGAACGAATCCTCGCAGGAATTATTACTCTAGTTTTTATAGGTTTAGTTTATTATTTTTTTACTAATCCGGCAAAATCAGTTGCTTATATATTAGTATTTCTCGTCATTGTTTTTCTTTTTATATTCTTGAGAAAATTGTGGCGTAAAAAACGCTTCAATAATTTATTAGATAAACTAAAAAGCTCTGGACAGGAAGATTATCTTAAAAACTTCATAAGTCGTTTCGGTTTAGAAGGCGGAAAAGGAGAAGGATACGTCTTTCGAAACCATAAATTTGAGTGGGACCGAATCAACGATCTTAAGAAAATAATAAGAGAAAAGGGAATAACTTCAAACAAAAAAGATGTTTTTACCCTTCTTCGATTTTATATTCAGGAAAAAGAGGAACAGCTTACTAGAGAAAGTATTCACAAAGAACCTCAGAAATTTGCAAATTTATCTGGGTCCGATTTTGAGAAACAACTTTATCGCCTTTTTGAGGCTATGGGATATAAAGTTGAATTAACTGGTAAATCTGGCGATCAAGGAGGAGATTTAATCGCTAATAAAGAGAGTGAGAGAATTTTAATACAAGCTAAGTGTTATCGTGATTGGTCTACTGGGAACGCTGCTGTTCAGCAAGTTGCCGGGGCAATGAGATTGTATGATTGTAATAAAGCAATGGTAATCACAACTTCGCATTTTACACCAGAGGCCATTGTTTTAGCTAAAGTAAATCAGATCGAGCTTGTTTCCAAAGAACAATTACAAGAATTACTTCTAAAATATTTAGGAGAAAGTTGGTTTTAATCCCTACCGAGACGGGTCGGTTACTCCCCTATTCCGACCCAAAAGAAACCTTTATACTGATTGAAAGGTTTAGGTACTAGACCGAAGAACACAGCGGAACTCTCATCGGTTTCGCCTTTTTAATTCCGGGTGACAAAATATGACAGTTGCTATATAATAGAAATATGGAAAAACTTCTCACCTTAAAAGAAACCGCAAAATATCTAAGGGTTAGCGAACGATCTGTTTTACGCTACATTGAAGCCGGCCGGCTTAAAGCTTCTCGTATTGGTCAATGGCGAATATCCCAGAAAGATTTAGAAGAGTTCTTAAATAAGAACAAAAATATAAAACTTAGTAGAAAGAAAAAATAATTAGATGGTTAACTATAAATCCAAAAAAGAAGAAATTAAAAGCGAACCGAGAGGAAGCGATTATATCAAAGATGAAATTGGGGGTTGGATTAAAATTCCAAAAAAGAAAGAGGTAGAAGAACCAATTAAGGATTTGGACAATTTGAAGCCAATCGACCACGGAGTAATTGCTTATCCGCATACCCCGGTTTATAAAATGCATCGATATTTTGCTCGTCGGCCTTGGTCTGTTTTTAACGAATTGATTCGGCATTATTCAAATCCGGGAAACATAATTTTAGATCCGTTTTGTGGAGGTGGCGTTACGGTAGTTGAGGGGCTGAAATTAAAACGAAAAGTTATAGGTGTTGATTTAAATCCGATGGCAACTTTTATTACGAGAATGGAAGTTATTGATGTTGATTTAAACGAATTGAAAAAAGCATTTTCTGAAATTGAAAAAGCAGTTAAAGATGAGATTCAGGAATTATATTTGACCATATGTCCGAAATGTAAGAAAGAAACACCGGCTGAATGGTTTGAGTGGAGTTATATTTACGAGTGTCCAAGTTGTAAAAAGAAAGTTCAATTATCAGGAGCTAAAAAATTGAAAGGTGGAAAATATATCTGTAGTTTCTGTAAAGAAGTTTTTAAATTGGTCGAAACAAAAAGAATTGGAGAAACGCCAATAAGATTAAAGGTAAATTGCGAATACTGCGGTCTCAAAGGCGAGAAAAAACCAGATGATTACGATTTTAAAAAAGTAGAATGGATTGAGAAAAATTTTGAGAAGATTGTTAAGGGAAAAAAATTATTTTACCCGAAAGATAAAATTTTCTTAGGAGAAAAAACGAGAGAACTATTGAATAAAGGGTTTAATTACTTCTCAGAACTTTTTACAAAAAGAAATTTATTAGCATTATCTCTTCTTTTGAAATATATAAAATCTTTGAAATATAGTCATGAAATTATAGAAACCTTAGTTTTTACTTTTAGTTCAACCTTGCGCGGGGCTAATAGAATGTGTTTTAAGCCAGAGAAGTGGCAAGGCGGATCACCTTCTGATTGGCCGGGTCACGACTATTGGGTTCCTATTTTACCACTTGAATGGCCTGTATGGGATTATTTTAACCGCTGTTTAAAAAAAATATTAAAAGGCAAAGAATTTTCCAAGAAAGAAATCAGTAATTTTTATTCAAAAGCGTTAGGGTTTAAAGATTTGAAAAAGACTAAAAATTGCTTACTTTTAGCCCAATCTTCAACTAAATTGCTATTTTCAGATGAATCAATAGATGTAATTATTACTGATCCGCCATACGGTGGAAATGTAAATTATACTGAACTTTCTGATTTTTGGGCGATTTGGATAAAGGATGTATTGGGACTAAAACCGGATGAGCTTATAGATTACACTGAAGAAGTAATTGAGAATAAATATCAGGGTAAGAGTGCAAAAGAATACAGAGATTTAATGTATAAAGTTTTTAAAGAATGTCATCGTGTTTTAAAACCAAATAGATGGATGGTAATGACTTTTCATAATCGTGATTTTAGAACATGGAATGCGATTCATTTAGCGGCTCATGATGCCGGATTTATTCTTTCCGAAGAAGATGGAATGATTTATCAGCCACCAATTCAACAATATTCGACAACTTACAATCTGCGTGCGGGAGGTGCAATGCAGGGGGATTTTATTTTGTCATTCCAAAAAGCCAAGAAAGTGCCGGAGAAAAAAATGATTGAATATGTTGACATCGGCAGAAGAATTCAGGAATTGACGGCAGAAACGATTCAGTATCATGGCGGAGCAACTTTGAGTCAGATTTATATGCGACTAATTCCATTCTTAGTTAATAAAAGAAAATTAGAAGAAATTAAAGAAAGTGATTTGCCTAAATATTTTAATTCCAAATTTGAAGAAAGGAATGGTAAATGGTACTTCAAGGAGAAAATGGATTCAGAAATTGAAGAGTATTTAAGAAATTACAATAAGGCGAATTACGATGAAGAAACCGCACTTTTGGATTTTGTGCCAGTTGAAGCAAAATTAGAGACAATTATTCGCTGGACTTTGATTAAAAAAGGATTAGGGGGAGCAACGCAAGACGAAATTCAGAACTCTGTTTATACAAAATTAATAAATGGAAACGCCGCTGATTATGGGGAAATTTCAAGAGTTTTAAGCCGGATAGCGAAGTTAACTTCCGCCACAAGACAAAAAAGAAAGGCATGGGTATTAAAAGAAGATTTAGCGCAACAAATGTTATTAGAAGAGTTTTTGAAACCAAAAGAAAAAGAAGTTTTGACTGAAAAAGAAAAGAAAACTCGCGAAATGTCCGAACATGATTTAATGATTTTCCGACTTTTAGAATTAGGAGAGTATAAAGGTTATGGTTGTCATGTCGGTTTAAAGGAACAGGGTTTAATGTTAGAATTTAAAAAACGTTCTGAGCCAATGTTAAGTCATACGCAATACGGAATGGATAAGCACGGTTTTGATATTGTAAGAGAAATAGATATGTTGTGGCTAAAAGGAGACCAAATTGTGGCGGCTTTTGAAGTAGAAAAATCAACTACAATAGATTCTGGAATTAACCGATTTAGAAATCTTTTTGCGGTTCAACCAAATTCAAAAATAGATGCTTATATTGTTGTTCCCGATAAACGCGAAATAGAAGCTATTAAAAAATTGAATTCGCCAGCAAACCGGCAGGACGGATTAAATGAGAAAATAAAAGTAGTTAAGTTTAGCGATTTAAATATTAAAAAACCATTAGAAGAGATAAAAATAAATTTATGAACACTCAACAACAAATTCCACAAGACAAATTAAGAGAACGGGAAATTTTGCTCCAACGTTGTGTCGGGTTTGACTTAATTAGGGCGAAAGAATTGGCACAAAAAATGACCGACCAAGAATTAGTGGACACTATCAATCGGGTTGATAAAAAAGTTTTTGGTTTGGGAGTTAAAAAACCGGATAGTTTTCCGGAATTCTTTTTTGGCAAACATTACACGATGAAAAACGGCAAATTGGCGGTCGGAAGTTCTTGGGAAGAAATGCGAAAAAATATCTTAGAGGTTTTGGGTTCTGATCAAGGACCAAGGGCAAAGCAAGTTTTAGATTACCTATTAAATCAGCCGAATTATACTTTGGATTATCAAACTCTTAAAGCGCGCTTTTTGAAGGCACAAAATACCATAACCAAGCTTCTGGGGTATAATATTGTTCAGAAAGTTAAAGATAAAACCTCTGATGTTACAAACTATGCCTTATACCCAGAACTTGTCCCGTTGATAAGAGAGATTTTTACAACAGAGGATTTGGAGGCGGTGCCTATTATCAAATCCGATGCCGCTAAAGAAGAATTAGAAGAGATTAAAAAAATGGACAAGGAGTTTGATGAATATTTAGAAGAACTTTTAGAAGATAGATTGGAAGATGTTTTAGATTTTGGCCGAAGATTAGGAATAGAAACAGTAGCCGATTATTTAAGAGATATGTTTGGTGAGGTTCTTTATTTTGACTCCTTGTTATCTATTTGTCAGCAATATGGAATGGCAGATACAGATATAGTTAATCCTAAGGGTGGGTTAAGTTCTCACACCGGTTTTCATTTAGCTCTTTTTGGAGCGCCGGGCACGGGAAAAACCTTTGCCGTAAAAGAAATGATTTTAGGGGATCCCCGAAAAAATGTTAAGGCCCACGGTTTGCCGGGCAGAAACAGATATTGTGGCGGAATGACGCCGGCAAAATTTATCCGAGTTGGTGAAGCTTATCAAGGCAGAAAATTTAATTTTATTGTAACCGAATTTAATGATTGGTTTAAATACCGGGGTATGGTTGAACCATTAAAGATTGCCTTGGAACAGGGGGATATAAGATTTGAAACCAAAACTGAGTCGGTAGGTCCATATCGGTTTAATTCGTTTTTTAGCACGAATTATAACACTAAAATTGAAGGTAAAATGGGTTATCGGGTTACAGTAGGAGACCCAAATTTTAATGCGATAGAAGACAGAATGATTGTCAGACTACATCGGATGACGCGAGAACGCTATGATGAGCTGAAAAAATCCCAAAGAAAATTAGCTTTAGGTGAAATGAATTTTAGTTTGGCTGACAGAATAAGAGACCATTTAGTTTTAGTTTATGCTATTCAGACGGAACACCTTTTGGTAAAAGATGATTACAAAAAGAAAAAAATTGTTGCGCGAGAAAACATTTGGGATATTTTAGAAAAAGCGAGTAGTTTGATACTAGATGCGCTTCGAGGCGAACAGTTGCCTTTTAGTATTAGGTTAGAAAGAAAAGCGGTCCAGCTAGCGGGAACATTAGCCCTATTTTCTTATTTTGCTCAAGAAGAGAAATTATTAGAAATTCCACAAAAGGCAATAGATTTAGCTGTAAAGTTTTACATTGAAGAGGCAGCGGTTAGGGCGAAAGGAGAGGTTGAGGCTGAGAAAATTTTAAAGCAGATATTATGAATAAATATAATTTCCTAATTAAAAAAATAATAAAATAAAAATATGGACCACAAACAAATAATCCCTGCCTTTCAATTATTTATAAATAAAATTGTTAGTGTTAAAAATTTTAAGACAGAAAAGGCATTTCTTGATTGGTACTTAAATACCAAATTTGGTAAACATTGCAAAATACATATAACCGATGGTCCCTCCGATGGAGAAATAGATGGTGTTGTTTTTGAAAACGATGTGGTTTATGTAATTCAATCTAAGTTTTCTGAAAATATTTTTAAGGGTAGAAATCCTTCTCCTCTTTCCTTGGGTGATTATTCAAAATTTGATAAAACGATTTCCTCATTTGATAATAAGGAAAATTTTGAAGAATATCTTAAAACGGTTGAAAATTCCCTGCATGTATTATATAAGAAAATATTTGAAATCTATCAAAAAAATCCAGAATTTGTTGTATTTGAAATTACAACTCTTCATTCTCCATCGTCATCGGGAGAAAGAAGATTCCATAATAGAGATAAAATAAATTACTATTATTATAATTATAATCTCCGACTTTTTGAATTAAGTTTAGAAGGTGCAACGCCTTTTGCAAAACCAATTGAATTAAATTTTATAGAAAATCCGTTAATTTATGAAGACTCTCAAACAAAAATTAAGTCGTATGTTGCGCAAGTATTTTTAAAAGATTTTATTGACTATACCGACGATGATCCTTATTTCACAATTATATCGCGTAACGTAAGAAATGATTTACATTCTGAGATAAATAATAATATTAAAGAAACCTATCTAACATCTCCTGAAGAGTTTTGGTATAGCCATAATGGTATGACTATTATTTGCGAGAGAGCAACTATAAAAGGTAAAAAATTCTTACTTGTTGGTCCAAATGTCATAAACGGTGCTCAAACTATTCATTCTATAAAAGGATTAGAAAGAAGGGATCCGAAGGCAAAAGTATTAGTTAGGATAATAGAGATACCCGCAGATACTAATATTTCTAAGGGGTTTATTGATAATATTATTTTCAGAACGAACCAACAAAATAAAATGTATACCTATGACCTAAAAGCTAATGATCCGCTTCAAGTAAGCTTAGCATCTAAATTTTTGGAATTTAAAATATTTTATGATAGAAGAAGAGGCGACTGGGATATTAATAAAAGAATTTATAGGAACGAAGGATTATATCGACTGAAATCAACAGATTTAGCAAAAATATTAGTTTCGTGCCGTCCTGATTTGGGCGGAGTTATAACTGCCAAAAAAAACATCGAAGAATTATTTACGAGCAGATATTTTCAGAAGATATTTGATGTTCCTTTTGATGAGGTTTTATTTAAGTATTATCTATTTTTGGTAGTTAGGGGGGCAATCTCGGAGATAAATAGTAAAAGAATTGCCTCGAGAGAAAGGGCAATAACTGTTTCTACGTGTTTTGCAATAGTTTGGGAAGCAATAGAATCATATAAAGAATTAAAAAAATGGCTAATTTTGAATAGACTAAATTCAAATAAACTATCCCTGAATAATCCTCATTCTCGAATACTTAAAGAAACAATGAAGGGTTTATTTAGTGATTGTTGGGGTAAATTTTTAGTTGAAAATAAAAAATTAAATACATTAAGACCAAGTGATTTTTTCAATAAATCTAAGAAGTGGAATAACTACTTGAGAAGTAAATTTGTACCCAGATTCAGACATAAAATAATAAAAAGTATTGGAAGAATGTTTGAATAAATTCTCTTCACTCTTAAAAATTTATGAATACAAAAATCAAGAAAATTAAACAAATTGCAAAAGACGTTTATAGAAAATTAGGTTCCGGGTTTTCGGAAGAGGTTTATGATAAAGCAATGCAGGTTGGATTACGATTAGCAAAAATAAGGTACGAAAGCCAAAAAGTTGTGGAATTGAAGTATAAAGATCACTGTGTCGGAGAAGGATATCCGGATCTTGTCGTAAATCTAAATGGCGATAAGGTAGTCGTTGAGTTAAAAGCTATTGGTAGCGAAGTAGGATTAGCCGAAAAACAGCAGTTAAGAAACTACCTAAAAATTTTAAAGATTAAACACGGTCTCTTAATAAATTTCCAACAACCCGGGAAAAAAGAAGAAAAGACCAAACTTGAAATGAAGGAAGTATATCTATAATAAAATGCCACTCTTAAAAGAAGCTTTGGAAGAATTAAATAATTTATGTTTGTAGTACAATTGTTCAAAAAAATAAAAAATCGTCTATCGGGTTTTTTATTCAAAAAACAATATCCAGTGCTCAGTAAATATACTAATGACTACCTTGCTTATCTTGATTCACTCTTTGCAAGAGCCGCCAATACTGATGGTTTTAATTATCTTTGTACTATTTTAAGGGTTGAGGGTATTACGAGTGGACATTGGGATGCTTTTGTTGAGGCGGAAGAAGCATCGATGGATTTCAGTAATCTTTTGAGATCAATTGGAAGAAAGAAAAATCAAGAAAAGAGGACTTTAAGATTGGCTCTGTTTTTATACTGCCATTCTACAGAAATGTCAGCCCCCTATGAAATTTTGGCTAATCTATTGCAATGTTGCCAGAATAAGCCGTATATGATGTATCCGTTTGTAGATTTAGTAAAGGTTGATAAAACAAAAAGTCTTTTTACTAAGAGGCGCCTCCCATACCCTAAAGATAAAATTAAGCATATAAAAGAATTGGCAATGGTTTGTGGAGAGAATAAACTCGGTGAAATTATTGATGGTTTTTTCCGAAATGATATAAGGAATGCTTTTTATCATTCTGACTATACAATTTCTGAAGATGAATTTCGGATTATTGAGGGAGGAGAAATTGGAGAACAAACAATTTCTTTAGAAAAATTATCTGATGTTTTGGCTCGCTGCTTCGCTTTTTATTCAGCGTTTTTTATTATTTACAATAATGTCAAACGAGGATTTGCCCAGGGTAAAAGATTTCATCGATGGCCAAATTATGAAGTTTTGGAGCTTTTGTCTGCTGATAATGAATTAACGGGTTTCAAGATTCACTTTCCGAATGGATCTTATGCAATGTTTGAAAGAAAGAAATATGAAGGCACTACGGGACTGAATATTATGTGCGAAAAAGAGGGAGTTAGTTTAAATATCGGAAACTTAGACGAATATAAAAAGGCAGGAGATTGGTTTGTAAACAGCAAACCTTTTGAGGAGTATGGCACAAGATATAATAGGGATGGTTATTGGAAGCCGATTATATTTCAGGGAGACAGTAGCAAAGTCCAACAAAGAGCCGTAAGTTTGACCGAAGATAAAATTATTCAAGGATGTCTGTTTTATATTTATTCTACTGGTTATATGGCTATTGAATTTGTAATCAAGAGTAATAAAGAATTGTTTAAAGGTGGGAGTTATTCTAAGCCATTTTTTAGTAAGAAAAAACGGCTTGTTATTAAAAAATGTGAGAATAAAGAAGGCAATACCTATCTTTATGATGGGACTATTTATTTGTATTCTGCGAATGTAGAATCTATTCAAAAAGCATTAAATGAAATAAAATCTTGCGTAGAATCATTCAGGAGAAAAGATAGAGATCTCAAATATAGATTAAAATATCAGCTATATGCCGATATTACTCCTACTACTAAAGAGGGCGGTCGATTTACAATAATATTAAGCATGGATGATCCTCGGAGCACACTCGTTGCTTCACATTTAGGCTTATTCCCTAGAACTGACTGGAAAATAAGAGAAGAGTGGGTGTAACGAATATCAGATAGTAGCTAATAATTCCTTCATCTGTTTCAATACGCCTTCCGGATAACCGAACACTTCCCTCCAATCTAAGGTTCTAAAATCGTTCGCTAATGCGAGCCAAAGAATACGATGCGAACTTCCGATTAAACAGGGTTATCCCCAATTAACAATTAGTAATTTAAAGTTAATTATGTTATTATATAGTTATGAGGATAATTAGGCAGACTAAACTTTCTATCGGGGTTATATCTTTTTTATTTTTATCCCTTACCCCTTTATTTGTTTTTGCTCAATCTTCCAATATTCAAGATTTACTTAATCAAATCCAACAACTTACTCAACAAGTCCTACTTCTTCAAAGTCAATTAAATCAACTCCAACCAGGAACTACGACTACCACCGTCGCCATAACCGGCCTGCCCCAAAACTTCACTTTTACCACTACCCTCAAATTAGGGATGTCTTCTTTAGAAGTTAAATATCTTCAGATATTCTTGAATAGCGATTCCGGTACTCGAGTTTCCGAAATCGGAGCCGGTTCCCTTGGTCAAGAAACGAATTATTTCGGGCTCAAAACCCAAGCCGCAGTTATTAAGTTTCAGGAGAAATATGCCAAAGATATTCTTACCCCCTTACAATTAACCAAAGGAACGGGATTTGTCGGCGGTAAAACAATCAGTAAAATTAATGAAATTCTTTGGGCCCAGCCGGCAACCTCCGCCCCGGTTGCTACTACTCCCACTCCGTCAACTTCAGCTGCGGTCTGCGGTAATAACAAAAAAGAAATTAGCGAAACCTGCGATGGCGCTGATTTGGGAATCTATGGTAATGGCCAAGGGAAATGTATTCTCTATAATTCATTGGTTTATCAATCAGGCGATCTGTCTTGTTCGGCTGATTGTAAAACAATAATTCTTTCAAACTGTCAACAGAAAGTCGGTGTTAGCAGCAGTGTTGGAGGTGGTGGAGGAGGTGGAATAACCATAACCCAACCCACCTCGATCTGCGGCAACAATAATAAAGAAACCGGCGAAACCTGCGATGGCACTAATTTGGGAGAATTTGGAACAGGAATAAACAAATGTATATCTTACAGCTCCAGTTATAAATCAGGAAATCTTTCTTGTTCTTCTGATTGTAAATCAATTATTACCTCAAACTGCGTCCCAATAACCCCGTCCCCTCCTACTTTATCAGTCAATCTTACCGTATCCCAAACATCATCTAACTGGTCAAAAACCATTTCTGGCCAAGTTCCTTTAACCGGAGTAGATCTCAAAGCCGAGGTTTCTGGTACCGCCATCGGCACCATCAACTATTTTTTTGATTGTACTAATGATGGTACCTGGGATTCGCCGGATAACTCTGAATACAAAGGAATAACCCCAACTACCAAAGAATTCGCTAATGGTTGTTCCTATTCAATCCCAGGAACTTACACAGCCAGAGTCAAGGTAGAGAGAAACATCGCTCCTCCGGCTTATGATACTGTTACTATCACTGTATCTCAGCCTGCTCCTATATGTGGAGACAACACCTGTAACGGAACAGAAACCTGTTCTACTTGCCCGAGTGATTGCGGGAGCTGTCCTACTATTTATAATGCCAGTATTTCTAATGCTTCAGGCAACCCCGGCGCCAGTTCTGTCTCTGTTCCTATTACACTGAACAATATAGGTACAAGAGAGATAATTGGCATTGATATCCAATTAACTTATGATAGTTCTTTAATCACCGCAATAGATATCCAAAAAGGAAGTTTAACCCAGAACTGGAATTTAGAGAAAAATATCAATACCGCCGGTCAGGTGAAAATTGCTCTTTATAATTCCGCTAAATTAACAAGCAGCGGGGAAGTGGCTAAAGTTATATTTAGCGTCAAAACCACAGCACCGGTTGGAAGCACGAGCGCTTTAACTCTTACTAAATTTGACGCTAATGAAACAACAGTCCCAAGTATTACAAACGGAGCATTTACCATTCAGTCAATTTCAAGCGCCATATTCAATAATAATTTAGCTTCTGTACTTTCAGCTATCCAAGAGACAATTAAAAAAATACAATTTCTAATTCCTGGGATTGTTAAATAAATATGTATCACAAAAAAGAATTTATACTCAATACTCAATACGCAATACTCATTACTCTAATCTTAGCTTGGTTCATCTTACCCCAAACCGCCCAGGCCGCCACATATTATTGTGACCCCACAAGTAATGTAGCCATAACAAACGTTAGTGGAAACATTGCCAAAGGAAGCAGGTTTGTCAGTAGTGATTTAGATACTTGGGGATTGATTGTAGAAAATATCACTCCAAGCAGCCAGAGTATGAAGTATAGCCCTCTGATAGGAACTCTTCAGCAAGGAGATGTAATTAGGGTTGGTGAAACTTATAATGTGAGTCTTGGGAATACTATTTATGTTGCGCCACTTGAAGAGGCACTTTATGTTAATACCACAGACCCAGCAGGAAATTATGTGATTAAAGAATTAATGGCTTTTGAGGGTTATGAATGGAATGAAGGCGACCAGATTACCATAACCGAACCAGCTCATTTAGCAGGTACTTATACTATTGCAGCAAAGATAAGTGATGATATTATTCGCCTGACTACCCAGGCAGGGGATGGGGTAAATAATGCTGTTACCAACGACCCGATTAAAACAGATAGATTTCTCCATGGAACATTAGCTGGGCTTAAGGCAGGTGATTTTATTTATGCTAAAAGAAGTGGTGTTACAGCAGCTACTGGTATAGTAGTTGGTGTTAGCGGGAATACGCTGACCTTTAGATTGCAGTGGGGAACATTCCAAGAAGGTGATGAAATTGAAAACACAAGAATAATTGTAACTACCACCTCTTCACCCACTTGGAACGGAGATGGTCAAACCATAAGCATAAATGGCACACCCGTTGAAAATGGAAATACGCAAACTGGCTTGGGAACGAGTGAAAGCCCGTGGGGAACTTTGCAATCAGCTAGGGAAGCTGGAAAACTGGGCACTTATGCCCCTTGGAAAGAGGGCACAGTTAAAAGTGGTGATACTGTCAAATTAAAAACCGGATTTCACGGCAATTTTGATGTATGGAAATTTAATCCAACTGATTACATCACTATCGAAGCAGATGACAGCGCAATTCCGGATGTTAATTATGCCAGCATCCAATACAGCAGTTATTGGAAACTCAAAGGCTTACGCATAAATCCTGTTTCGTATGACCCAGATAGTTCTGGTAATCTTGTCCGAGTCTACGATTCTCATCATATCACTATTGAGGATTGCAACATCTTTACTGTTACAGATGACATTAGTGCAAATTGGACACCGAGATATTGGTATAAAATGTTTCGCCCTGTAGTCAAAGCAGGTATATGGACAGAAAACGGAGGGAAATATCTCATATTTCGTGGTAATGTTATACATAATGTTTTAAGAGGCGTCAGCTCAGGTGGATGTTCATATACACTTATTGAACAAAACACTATTAATAATTTTGTCGAGGATGCTCTGCACCTTAGCGGGCCTTATATGACAATTCAAGATAATGTTATTACTAATGTCTGGGAGGATTCTCACAGTTGGCCACATGCTGATAGCATACAAGGAGTTGGTCCTGAGGACAGAACCGGGGCTATAATCAGGCGAAACTATGTTTCTCAATGCACTGACCCAAACAGGGACCCAAGGCGAATCGGTGGATTGCAAGGTTTTTATAGTTTTTCCTATTTAAAAAATGCCTTGATTGAAAACAATGTTATTATGGCAGACAACATAGTATGGGGTATTGCTATCGGCGGTTCTGATTGTGACAATGTGAAGATTCTCAATAATACATTGGTGCAATCATATGCAAATTCATCGGTGTCAAGGTACGGCTATGGCACGCCCCCCGGTCTTAATATAATGGTGGGAACCGGCTCCAAAAATATCATCATCCGAAATAACATTGCCCGCGATGTGCCTGTGAGTAATACCTCTAACAACATCGTCTCCGACCACAATTTTGACATACGTAAATATAAACCATTGGATGAGTTTGCTGATTACATCCACGGCAATATGCGCTTGGCTGCCAATAGTCATTTCATTGATGCAGGCGAAAGTTCAGATGCACCAGCCGAAGACCTCGAGCGCAATTCGCGGCCGCAAGGGCAAGGGTATGATGTCGGCGCCTATGAATATGGCGCATCTACTCCTACTTTCCTCTACGGCGATATCTCTGGAGACAATACCGTCAATCTATCTGACGCTTTGATGGCAGCTCAGTCGTCAGCAGGGTTGATAACTCTGAATTCAGACCAGACAACAAAAGGAGATGTGTCCAGAGACGGGAAAGTATCTGCCTATGATGCCGCCTTGATTGCCCAGCGAGCAGTCGGATTGATTAGTAAGTTTCCAATGGAGCAGTAAAGATGAAAAACATAATACGCAATACTCAATACGCAATACTCATTACTCTAATCTTAGCTTGGTTCATCTTACCCCAAGCAGCCCAGGCAGCCACCTATTATCTGGATATTGACGGCGTAGGCGAAGACGGAATCCTCGGCACTGCCGATGATGTCGTCTCCAGCGATAACAATCCCGGCACAAGTGAGCAGCCGTGGAAAACGCTGGACAGGGCGTATGATAGCAGTACTCTTACTCCTAACGTTGAGCCCGGCGACACGGTTTATCTTAGAAATGGCAACTATGGCAAATACACCGAATCCCTGACAGCCAATCGGAGCGATTGGATTACATATAAAGCCGCAACAGGACATACGCCGGTATTTACACAGATAAACGTAACGAGTTCGGTTGCGCGAGATGCGTATCTGAAATTTGATGGAATCAATATTCAACACCCAAGTTATACACCGCCAGATGATGGGCATTGGCATTATCTTGATGAGAATGCTCCTGGGTATCTTGTTAATACAATTAACGTTAACTATCTTC